>Ga0208898_1000017_pt1 | contig 396499 bp, 366 predicted proteins | sample VirMetDEL_Mar_4_FD_184513 | JGI IMG/M metagenome (GOLD analysis project Ga0208898, IMG submission 184513) | Aqueous microbial communities from the Delaware River and Bay under freshwater to marine salinity gradient to study organic matter... | ecosystem: Environmental > Aquatic > Marine >...
CAGGCGGGCTTTTTCCGCGAAAGGGGATTGCGGGTAGTGGTGCAGGATCAACTCAGACATGCCAGGCTCCGCTCAATTAAATGAGCATTCAGCTTAGCCTGCAAAATCACGCGTGGGTGAAATAGGCGCCCATCAATCAGGTCAATGAGCCACTCGCCGCCAGGCATTCCTTGGCGCTCTTCTTCAATTTCTTGATCAAGCGTTCCTGGCGCAGCGCCTCGCCCTTGCTCGCACACTGCTCGGTGTACACCAGCGCGACGGCGGGGCTGGAGAGGAAAAACCGCGCGCCCTTGCCGCTTTGATGGGAGGCAAACCGGCGCAGCGGATCATTGCTGATGCCGCAATACAGTGAGCCGTTGGCGGCACGCACCAGGTACACGAACCAGGGCTTGGGTTCAGGAAGATCAGTCACGGGTCGATTCGGCAAACCAGAAGAGCGCCAATCTTATCAACGACTGGCCTGGAATGCCCTCAGGCCTTTGAGCGCCTGGGCGCGCACGGCGTTTTTCAGCGCGGGCGACCAGCCCAGCAGCAACCCCTTGAGGCCCAGGGCCTGGCGCGACCAGCGCCACAGGTCGAAGTGGTCGTGGTGTTCGCAGATCTTGCCGTCGCGAAACACGAAGCGTGCGCCGATGTCGTTGACCACCGTATTGCCGGTCGCGCTGAACAGGTACGTCGCCACCCAATGGGCGCTGCCGGTGGTGTCATCACTGCGCACATGGTCGAAGGTCAGGGAAAAATCCTTGGCCCGCGTGGTGAGCATGCGCCACATATCCCCGGCATCGCGCCCGCGCAGCTCGCCGAACGCCGGGTCGCTGAACACCACGTCGTCGGTGTAGCAGGCGGCCATGGCTTCGGCATCCAGATGTTGGAAGGCCGTATAGAACTCGGTGATCAGGACGTTGTGGGCATCACTCATGGGCAACATTCGCACGATGGTCAGGGGTGCTGAACGATAATCCTCGTAACATGGGAAAGCCATGGTTATTCGTCACGAGAATAAGTGATGCCTGGCGGGATTAAAGGTAGATAACGTCCAAAGTGGTGCTGCCGTCTATCTGGATTTCTTCCTCACCCGGCAGAGAGTCTTTGGGCGCGAGGACTGTACTCAACATCAGGTCTGTCTTAAGGGTCGTCACTGCCACGGGAATTATATTACCGTTACTCACGGTGCGCAGCCAACGTGGTTGCCACATTGCGTTATCGGCAGCAAACCACGTCTCTTTATCGATCGACTCAATCACAGCTCTCGGTTGTTCGTCGGCTGTCACATCGTTCATCTTAAGTTCGTACCTGCCGATCTTTTGCCCACCACTTGCCAAGCCCAAACCATACACGGTGAGCGGGTCATGTGACGGTGATTGAACAGCCGCAGTTCCGGCTCGATTGTCCAGACTCCTGACTGCCATCAAAGTCGGCGCGTCACAAGTAACCTCCAAGTTTATCGTCGCCGCTGGCAGTACCATCTCCCCCAGTCTAGGAAAATCGTTGATCGAGATCTTCCCATAATCCACCGTACCGGCATCAGATAAAGTTGGCGTACAGGCCGACGGAATGATAGTACCGACCACGCTGATATCCACACTGGATGCGGCCATTACATTAGAAACACCGGCCAGCAAAAACGCGGCGGCAACAAGTACACGGGACGGTTGCATAATGGGCTCACTTTCGGTCATTACTTGATGAGCCAGGCAAGCGCACAGACGCGCTTACTTTAACTCGCCAGCAAGACAAAACTATTAGAATGAAGTGTATGCCCCGACCAAACAATGCCAGGACAGCCATCACAAGTTAAGGGATAACTCATTCAAACTTAATACAAATAATACGATACTCAGCCACTGCCTGACTCACTCTAGCACCGTCATGAAACTGCAACTTTCTACGGCACCATGCCCGCCGCACGCGCATAAGCGAACAAATCCACATCGGTGGAGATGCACAGCCGGGTCATCGCCGTGCTTTTCTGCTTGCTGATGGTCGAGATGCTGCGGTTGACCCGCGCCGCGATCTGGCTGACGGTCATGCCGCTGGCGAGCATCCGCACCACTTCGCGCTCTTTGCCGGACAACTGCGGCACGGCTTGCTGATTGCCCGTCCCGGCCTCCGCCAGTTGTGCGCGCAGACACTCGCTGACGAAGGTGCGCCCTTCACTGACGGCGGCAATCGCCAGGGGCAGTTCGCGGGCCGACGCGCTTTTGGCCAGGATCGCCCGCGCGCCCTGGGCAAACGATTCGCGCAACGTGGCGACGTTGGCAAACATGGTCACCAGAATCACCGGCAAGTCCGGATGCCGGCGCCGCATCAGGCCGAGCAAGCCATAGCCGTCGGCCTGCTGGTTACCCGGCATGGCGAAGTCCGTCACCAGGATATCGCACGGGGTGCTGTCCACCAGCGCCAGCAACTGATCCGGGCCGTCGGCCTCGGCGACGACTTTGCACCGGCCATTGGCTTCTATCACCACTTTCTGCCCGATACGCACGATGGGATGATCGTCAGCAATAATTACGCGAAGCATGAGCACCACCATGATGGCAACTTGAATCCGCGCAAAATACTCCCGGATCGGATCGGCAACAACCGCCCCCAAACGCCGTAATGGCAGATAGCCCAGCAATCCCTGGGAGCAGAATTTTACCCCACAGAAAAAAAGGAAATTGCCCACTCTGAAGACCTACAGAAGCCATCGGTCTTAGCTGTCATCCTTTTCCTAACAGCGACAAATATTTCAGATACCCCATCAAGTCGCTGCGCAAGGCGAGCAAGCGCTGAAGGTGCATGGCCACGCCGTCGCGGTTGATCGCCTCGATCAACTGATGACCGCGCATTTCCAACGGTGTGGCGCCGAAGAACGCCACGCTGCCGATCAAGCGGTGCAAATGCTCGACCGTGGCCTGCGCTTGCAGGCCGTCGGTGGCCTGGGCCAGCGCATGCAGATCGAGCTCGGCCTCATACACCAGGCTTGCCAGGATGCCGGGCAGCGCCTCGCTGCAGCCGAACAGTTGCCCCAGCCGGCCGCGACTCGGCCAGCGCCCCTCCACCGCCGTGACCGGCTGTGCGGTCTCGCTGATACGCGGGCCGGGCAGCCAGTCGCCGAGGACTTGGCGCAGTTGTTGAAAGGTCACCGGTTTGGCCAGCCAGGCATCCACGCCCGCAGCCTGGCACTGCTGGATTTCGCGCGCGCCCAGCTTGCCGGTGAACGCGATGACCGGCACGCGCTCCGCGCCGTCGCGCAGTTCGCGGCGGCGCAGCTCGCGGGTCATGGCATAGCCATCCATCACCGGCATTTGGCAGTCGCTGAAAATCAGGTCGGCGCGGCTGACGTCCAGAATCGCCAGGGCAGCCTGGCCGTGCGCGCACACTGCAAATGCCAGCCCCAGCCGCTCCAGCATCGCGCCCATCAGCAGGCAATACGCGGGATGATCGTCTACCAACAACACCTTGAGCTCACGCCAATGCCGGGTTGACGCCGGCTGTGCGGCCAGGTCATCCCCTGCTCGGTCGCCTGGGATAGGGCCTGATGACATGACTACCTCAAATTCAATAAGCGCACGGCGCGGGGATCGGCAACCTCAATGGCCGACAGAACATCCGCCGACATAGGTACCGGGTACGGCACGCAACACGCCTGGCTGTTCGAATGTGCTGTGAAGATGTATCGGCCGGAACGCTATTTGAATTAGGCCGCCTGCGCGATACAACAACTACGAAACCCTTATATTTCCTACACACAAAAAAACGAGTTCCGACAAGTCGATTGGGCGTGTGCGACATCCGCCCATTGTCGTATTTGTTGTATTTGCCCGACGCCCTCCCCCCGATAGATTGCCCGGCATCCCCAGAGCGGGACGCGACCGGCCACTCCAGGCGGTCGCCACCTAGTTACCGACGGGTCCCCCCTTGCCCCTCGGCAATCAGCTTTGCATCGGAAGCTCGATCACATGAAAAAGCCCTTAGCCGCATTCACCGCCGTCATCGCCCTTGTCGGCAGCGGCATGACCTTCGCCGCCAGTACCGTGGAATTGACCGTCAAAGGCGTGATTACCCCAAGCGCCTGTACACCGACGTTGTCCGCCAGTGGTGTGGTGGATCACGGTAAGGTCTCGGTAAAAGACCTCAACCTCGACAGCCCGACCAGCCTGCCCACCGCCAGGCTGCAACTCAATGTGGACTGCGAGGCCGCAACCCTGTTTGCGTTGCGCACCACCGACAACCGCGCCGGGTCGTCAATCTACGGCTTCGGCTACGGCCTGGGCCTGATCAACAACCTGCAGAAAATCGGCACGTTCTGGCTCTCCCTGAGAAATCCGGTGGCCGACAACGTCGCCGTCGAGCCCATCGAGTCATTGGATGGCGTGAGCTGGCAAGCCATTGACGATGTGGTTTGGCAAAACCCGTACATGGCGGCGTTTGGCGACAGGTCGAACGGTCAGGATCCCAAGCCGATCCCGATCAAGAACGTGATCAGCGAGCTGGTGATCGACACCCAGATCGCCGCCGCCAACAGCCTGGACTTGAGCAACGAAGTGCTGATCGACGGCTCCGCCACGATCGAGGTCAAGTACCTGTAACTCATCATCCACGCAGGGCATTGCCCAGAGAGGTTGTTCATTTCATGGATAAATATTTCCCCGCATTGTTGGCGAGTCTGCTGCTGGCGAACGTGCCCAGCGCTTTAGCCAGCAGCCAGGCCGAGCTGAGCGTGAGCGGCGTAATTACGCCCAAAGCCTGCACGCCGGGCTTGGCTGAGGGCGGCACCATCGACCACGGAAAGGTGACCGTGCGCGACCTCAACCAAGACCGAGACACGTTGCTGCCGCGCAACACCCTGCACCTGAACGTGCGGTGCGAAGGCTCGACGCTCTTCGCCATGACCACCATCGACAACCGCCACGGCACATCGGTGATCCCCAACCACCACGGCCTGGGCACGACCCCCAACGACGAGAAACTGGGCAGCGTTTCGCTGAGTTTGAGCAACCCCATGGCGGACACCATGGCCGTGCGAACCATCGTGTCGCTGGATGGCGGCACCACGTGGACCCCCGGTACGCAGTTGGGCCACCTCAACCTGCTCGCGGTTGCCGCAATGGACAACCCCACTCAGCCAATGGCCGTGACGATCTTCGACGCAGACATTGTGCTCTACACCCGAATTGCCCGTGCCGATGGCCTGACCCTCACCGACGAAGTCCTCGTCGACGGGCACACGACTCTTGAGATGAAGTACCTGTAACAGCGTAACCCCCTGTCCCCCTGGACCCCTGTATTCCTATCCATCCCTGGAGCTTCACCCGTCATGAAAAAGCTACTGCGTACCAGCGTTACCGGCGTACTGATCGGCTGCGCTTTCCCGGTGCTCGCCGCCTCCACCGTTGACCTGACCGTCAAGGGCCTGATTGTGCCCTCGGCGTGCATGCCGAGCCTGTCGGCCGAGACCATCGACGTCGGCCGGGTCTCGGTCAAGGACCTTAACCTGGACACCCGGACCCAACTCACCCCGGTCACCCTGCAAATGGGCATCGACTGCGAAGCCTCGACCCTGTTTGCCCTGACGGCCACCGACAACCGCACCGACTCGGCAAACAGCATCATCGAATATGGCATCGGTAAGACCAGTGCCGGTCAGCGTATTGGCGGCTACCTCATGTTCCTCGACCAGGGCGTCGCCGATAACACGCCCGTCGGGATGATCCGGTCGTCGGACAACGGCACCACCTGGAACTCTATGCGGCCAGACATGGGCTGGCAAACCAATCAATGGATCTCGATCCAAGAGATCGGCGCGGCGCGGGTGCCTGTGCCGGCCCAGAACACGCAGGTGGCGCTCTCGGTCAAGCCATTCATCCTGCCGGCCCAGGGCCTGACGATTACCGAAGACACGGTGATCGACGGTTCGGTCACGGTCGAAGTCCTCTACCTGTAACGCCACCGCCTTGCCCGATGCCCGTACCACCCGTTCAACACCAGGTAACTCAAGCCATGAACCTGCTTACTCGCTTGCCGGCCCTCACCCTTCTGTTGGCGGCGGCGCCCTTGGCCTTCGCGCTCTCGAGCGTGGAGTTGGACGTCAACGGGCGAATCACCCCCAGCGCGTGCAGCGTATCGCTGTCGGACAACGGCCTTGTCGACCACGACAAGATCCTGGCGACGACGTTGCATCCGAGTGAGTTCACCGTGCTGCCGAACCAGCAGATGGGCTTGAGCATCAGTTGCGAAGGCCTGGTGTTGTTCGCCCTGGTGGGCATCGACAACAAGCGCGAGTCATCGCTGGCGCCGGATTATTTTTATGGGCTGGGCATGAACCCCCATGCCCCCGACGAACGCCTCGGGTCGGTCAGCCTGTCGTTGCGCGGCCCGGTAGGCGATTCGCAGCCGATGCAAACCCTGACCTCATCCGACCAGGGGGCTAGCTGGAAACCCGAACCTAACATGTACCCGCGTCTGTTGATGGGCTTTGCCCGGGCCGGCGATACGCTGCCCGCGCCGATCCGGCAATTGGTGGCGTCCCTGCGGGTCGACACCTCGATCAGCCCGGCCAACACCTTGACGCTCCACGAAGAGGTGCCCCTCGATGGCTCGATCACGCTGGACCTGCGTTACCTCTGACACCGTGCCGTCGGCGCCCCGGTCACCCACCGCGCGCATGTCGGCCCATTTGAAGCGCCCTGTATAGAAGAGCCCTGTTATGAACTCGTTTTTTTCCGTTTGGCGCTGGCTGCCGCGTCTCTGCTGCGTGGCACTGGCCGTCCTCGGTGCAACCGTCGCGCGTGCCGACGGCATGGTCCCGGACACCTCGGTGGTGATCGTCAACGAGGCCGATGGCGAGGCCACGGTCTCGGTCACCAACACCGACACCAAAATGGCCTTGCTGCACGTCACCCTCGAAAACATCCCCGAGGACAGCGACACGCTGCTGTTCGTGACTCCACCCCTGACCCGCGTCGAGGCGTCCAAGAGCCAGTTGGTGCGCTTCATCCTGCAAACCCAGGCGCCGCTGCAAACCCAGCGCCTCAAACGGGTGATTTTCGAGGGCATGCCCGCCCAGCGCGACCCGGCCCAGCTCGGGCGCGCGCAAGTGGGCGTGACCGTGCGGCAGAACCTGCCGGTGATCATTCATCCCAAGGGGCTGGCGCCGAATCGCACGCCATGGCTGGGCCTGCAATGGACCTTGAAAGCCGACCAGCTCAGCGTCCACAACCCGTCCCCGTATGTGGTGCGCCTGGCCCAGGAGCTGCAACTGCTGCCCGGCAATGCTTCGGCGATGCTGCCGCGCACCTATGTGCTGCCCGGTGAAACGCTGACCGTCACCGTCACCGCCAGCGGCGCCGGCGCCGGTGCCACCAGCGTGCGCCTGCAACCGGCCACGGTGTATGGCTTTGCGGTCGCGCCCCACGACGCGCCCATAAGCCTGTGATGCAACGGCGCCCAGGGACACGACGGCGCCACTATCACGAAGTGGCCACCCACTGAAGGCCACCGGGAAGACCTGACGCGATAGGGAATCACGCCGGGTACTTCCATCATCCGAGTGCATTTGTGTGAACACAGTCATCCATTACCGTGACGGCAAAGCCGTGCCCGGCGTTTCACCGCGCCTGGCATTACTGGTGCTGACGCTCAGTCAGGGGTTGCTGACGAACCTGGCATGGGCAGAGCAGTCGTCGACAGGTTCGTTTGATCCACAGACCCTGCTCCAGCGCGGCATCGATCCCGAACTCGCCAGCCTGCTGATGCAGACCCCGCGTTTTACCCAGGGGCGCCATGCGCTCAACCTGACGGTCAACGGCCAGCGGCGCGGGCGCGTCGATGTCAGCGTGGATCAGCACGGCGCCACATGCTTCGACCCGCCGCTGCTGGACGCCGCGCAGTTGGTGACACCGTCTTCGGGCCCGGCAGAAGAAAGCAGTTGTTATGCCTTTCTCGAGCAATACCCACAGACCGTGATCGAGCACGACCCGGCCAACCTGAGCCTGAACCTGGTGGTGCCCACCCAGGCGCTGCGCCCGGTCACCCAGGACATTTCCGGCTATCAGACCGGCGGTTTCGCGGCGCTGCTCAACTACGACGTGACCGGCCTGTACAACCACTACCGCGATGATTCCAGCCGCTTTGGCTCGGCCAATACCGAGGTCGGCTTCAATGCCGGCGACTGGATCGTGCGCAGCCGCCAGGTACAGACCTGGCAGGACAGCCGCTCAAGCACCACCCATCTGGACGCCTACGCCCAGCGCACCTTCGCCAGCCACCAGGCGGTGTTGCAGGCCGGGCAGATCAACCTCTACAACCCGGTGCTCGCGGGTGCGCCAATCACCGGCGTGCAGGTGCTCACCGAACAGGCCCTGCAGGATCAGAACCAGGGCGCGACCATCAACGGCATCGCCAACGGCCCGGCGCAGGTGGAAGTGCGCCAGAACGGCGCGTTGATTCACTCCACAGTGGTGCCCGCCGGCCCGTTCAGCTTGAGCAATGTGCCGCGCCTCAACGGGCGCTCCGACGTCGAAGTCACCGTCAAGGAAAGCACCGGCGAGGAACGGCGCTTTACCGTGCCCGCCGCCATGCTCGGCCTGGGGCTGCCCGCGCCCGGCTACTCGGTGGCGGCCGGGCGGGTGCGCAATATCGGCGACGGCCCGGGCGCCGAACCCTGGGTGCTGAGCGCCGGCTGGAGCGCCGCGCCGCATCCGCAGCTCAGCTTCGGCAGCGGGCTGTTGGCGGCCGCGGACTATCGCTCGGCGGGCCTGAGCCTGGGCCTGTTGCCGCTGCCGGACAGTCAGGTGCAAGTGGCCGTGGTCGCCTCCGAAGCCTCGCGGCGCACCCAGGAACGCGGGGTGCAGACCGACCTGTCGTGGTCGCACAAACTCAGTGAGCGCTGGGCCTTCACGGCAGCCAATTCCTGGCGCACCCAGGGCTACCGCGACCTCACCGAATCGACCTACATCGCCGACACCCGCGAGCAGCAACGCGCGCGTTACCGCGACCAGCAGAGCGCCACCAGCTCGTGGTCGCACCCATGGCTGGGCGCCTTCAGCGCGGGGGTTTCCCGTTCGTCCTCGTTCCAGGGCGACAGCAGCAGCCGCGCCCTCGCCTCCTGGGGTACGCAGGTCGCCGGTATGTCGATTTCCACCACCGCCGAATGGCACATGGGCGGGCGTCGTTACAACGACGACAGCCTGTACCTGACGGTCAGCCTGCCCCTCGGCGAAAGCCGCCGTGGCCGCGCCTGGGTGCGCAATTCCGGCGGCGAGCACCGCACCGGGATGGGGCTCAACGAGCAGATCAACGACCACTTGGCGTATCGCGTCGGCGTCGAACATGACACCCGCGACCGCGAAGTCGAATCGTCCCTGGGCGTGTCGGCCCTGCCGTTCTACAGCCAGCTGGATTTCAACTACACGCGCGCTGACGCCGAACGCTCCAGCTACCAGGGCGGCGCACGCGGCGGGATGGTGCTGCACGCCGACGGGTTGACATTCTCGCCCTACCCGGTGCGCGACACCTTTGCCGTGCTGGCGGTGGGCGACATGCCCGGGATCAAGGTCAACACCCCCAGCGGCCCGGTGTGGACCGACTGGCAAGGCCAGGCCGTGGCGCCTCAGCTCAGCGCCTATGGGCGCAGCCCGCTGGAAGTCCACACCCGTTCGCTGCCGCGCAATGCCGACATCCACAACGGGCTTGCGGTGGTATCGGCAGGCCGCGGCGCGGTGGACCGCATCGAGTTCGGCGTGTCGCTCACCCGGCGTGCGCTGCTGACCCTGGACACCCCGATGCCACGCGGCTCGACCGTGACCACGGAGGACGGCGAGTTCATCACCCTGGTCCAGGAAGGCAACCAAGTGTTCTTGCCCGACGTGCTCGACACCCGCCCGCTATGGATCAAGGCCCCTGACCAGCCGCGCTGCCACTTGCGCTTTGAACTGCCGGCCAAGGCCGACCCCCACGTGTATTTCGAAACCGCACCGGCCCGCTGCCAGCGACCTTGAGGACCCCAATATGAAGCTTCAACACAGCCTGGCAGCCCTGCTGCTGTTCGCCGGCACGGCCCTGGCCGAGGACGACTGCCGCCTGGACCTGAGCGAATCGCGCCTGGATTTTGGCCTGATGAACCGCGCCGTCGCGTCAGCACCGGCAGCGGAACACCTGCTCGGCGAACGGCGCCTGTCCTTGACCTTGAACTGCCCGCAACCGGGCGACATGAGCCTGTTCTACCGCGCCCTGGCTGCCGGCACCGAGCGCTTGCGCTTGGGCGACGGCGGCAGTTACCGCGTGCAAGTGCATGACGCGGTGCTCGATGGCCACGCGGTGCAACTCGGCTTGCTCGCAGGCCCAGGCCAGGCGCCCGCGCAAATCGGCACGAGCCTGGCCTGGCGCGCCGACCACGGCATCGTCCCGCTGCACGACGGCCAGCCCGCCACCGGGCGCAGTTTTGCCGCGCAACTGCAGGTGAGTGCGTGGGCGCGAGACGAAGCGATCCGCGTGCGCGATGCCGAAACCTGGGAAGCCTCGGCGCAGGTGGACGCGCCCACCTCCGGGCGTTCACGGGAATTGCAGTTGCAAGCGCGCTTCGCACCGACGGCCTGCACGCCTACCCTGGCCAACAACGGCACGGTGGACTTCGGCAAGTTGTCGGTCAGCGACTTGCACCGCGACAAAGACACCGCCCTGCCCGCCCGCGCGCTGAGCCTCACGGTCAGCTGTGACGGCCCGACTCCGTTTGCCCTGGTCATGCACGACAACCGCGCCGGCTCAGCCACCGGCGGCATCGATGAAACCGCCTACGGCCTGGGCCTGGATGCACGCGGGCAGAAAGTCGGCCGTTATTACCTGCTGGTCGACCCGGCCCGGGCCAGCGCCGACAACCTGCCCCAACTGTATCGCACCGACTCGACCACGGGCGGCGCCGCCTGGAGCAGCGCCAGCGCCAGCGCGATCCCCTTGGGCGCGCGCAGCCTCCTCGGGTTTACCGCCACGGCCGGCAGCACCGAAGGCCCGAATGCCCTGCAAAACCTCAGCGCATTACTCAGCCTGAAAGCCTTCATCGCGCCGCTCGACAGCCTGGACCTGCGCAGCGAAGTGCGGCTCGACGGTTCGGCGACCCTGGAAATCACCTACTTCTAAGCCCCTCGGAGCCTCCCATGATTGCTCGCTACCTGATCCTCGTGCCCCTGTTGTTCAGCCAACCGGCGCAGGCCGCCGCCCCCGTCGACCTGAACGTCAACGGCCGGATCATCCCGGTGTCCTGCGCGCCGAGCCTGTCGGCCAACGGCGTGGTGGATTTCGGCAAGATCGCCCAGCAAGACCTCAACCTCACGACCGGCACGCGGCTGCCGGTCAAGTCCCTGAACCTGACGGTGATCTGCAACGGCCCGGTGCGTTATGCCTTGCGCATGCACGACAACCGCGACGGCTCGGCCCACGTCAACAGCGAGATTTATTACGGGTTGGGCCTGGACAACAGCGCGAACAAGATCGGCGTGTACTCGCTGACGTTCGATCCGCAGCAGACCGTGGTGGGTGGCGTGGCCGAGGTCCACGGCACCGAGTCCACCACCGGCGGCGTGGCCTGGCGCGCGGCCAACCGCAACCCGATCAACATCGGCGCCAAGAGCCTGCTGGGCTTCACCGACACCGCGGGCAGCACCGCCGGCCCCATGGCGATCCAGAACCTGACCAGCACGCTGAGCCTGGAGACGGTGATCAACGCCAAACAGAACCTGGACCTGAGTACCGACATCCTCATGGACGGTTCGGCGACGCTGGAGGTGGAGTACCTCTAGACTTTCTCGCTGCTGACCTCGACGTACCGCGCGCGCCCCGCACCGAGGCCGGCGACGATGGCGCCCAGGCCGATCACCGCGAAGACCCAGCCGGTGGCGGCCCAGCCGCCGGTCCAATCGTGAATCAGGCCCACCGCGAGCGGGCCCAGGGACGCCAGGGTGTAACCGAAGCCCTGAGCCATGCTCGACAGGTTGGCGGCCACGTGGGCATCCCGCGAGCGCAGCACGATCAAGGTCAGCGCCAGGCTGAACGTACCGCCCTGCCCCAGGCCCAGCAGAATCGCCCAGCCCCACAGCCCGTCGAGGGGCGCGTACAGGCAGCCCATCAGCCCGCCGAGGGTCAGCAGCATCACCACCACGATGGCCAGGCGCTGGTCCTTGCCGCGCGTGGCCAGCCAAGGCGCGGTGAGGGCGCTGAGCAGTTGCACGATGATCGAACCGGACAGCGCCAGCCCGGCATCGGTGGCGCTCAGGCCGCGGTCGATGAGGATCGACGGCACCCAGCCGAACACGATGTAGGCCAGGGACGATTGCAGGCCCATGTACAAGGTCACTTGCCAGGCCAGCGGATCGCGCAGCAAGCCCTTCACCCGGTAGGCGACGCGATGCGCGCCGTGCTTCTGCCCGACTTGCGGCAACCAGCACAGCGCGGCCAGCAACGCCGGCACCATCCAGAAGCCCAACCCGATGCTCCAACGGTTGCCGAAGGAGTCGCTCAAAGGCACCGAGGCCCCCGCCGCCAACGCCGCGCCCAGGCACAGCGCCATGGTGTAGACCCCAGTCATCGCGCCCGCCTGCCTGGCGAAGTCGCGCTTGACGATACCGGGCAACAACACGCCGATGATGCCGATGCTGGCCCCGGCGATCAGGCTGCCAACAAACAACCCGACCTCACCGAACGCACTGCGCAGCAGAATACCGCCGGCCAGCGTCAGCAAAATCCCCAGCACCACCCGCTCGGCACCGAAGCGCCGCGCAAGGAGCGGCGCCAGCGGCGCGAACAGGCCCAGGCACAGCACCGGCAAGGTGGTCAGCAGACCGGCCCTGGCCGCCGACAAGCCCAGGCTGGCCGAGACGTCACTGAGCAGCGGCGACAGGCTCGACAGCGCCGGGCGCAGGTTCAGCGCCACCAGCACCAGGCCCAGCAGCAACAGCCATGGCCGGCTCGTCGGCGGGGGGCTGTGCTGGACTGCATCGTCGTCGGCCTCGGCGTCGATCAGCAATTCTTCCAACTCAGGCATGCGTGGGGCGTCAGGGTTCATTGATCAACTGCCGGCAAAGGGATTTGGCGCGCTCCGGGTCTTGCTGCGCTACGGCATCAAGCAGGGCGGTGTGCAGGTCGAACACCGCCTGGCGACGCGGCGAGATGTTCAGGGTCTGGCGCAGTTGTGCGCCGATGATGCTGGAAAAGTACCGGTACAACTCGCTCAACGCCGGGTTGTGCGCCGCGTCCACCAGCCGTTGGTGGAATACCAGATCGGCGCTGATGTAGGCCTCCAGCTCACCGTGATACAGCGCGGCGCTGGCATCAAGCGCCTCGCGCAACCGGTGCAGGTCTTGCTCGGTGCGACGCAGGACGGCCAGACCGATGGCCTCCACTTCCAGGATCTGCCGCGTCTCCTGCGCCTGTTCCAGGCTGCAATGGGATAACGCGCGCATGGCGCCCAGCGGGTCCGTCATCGAACGCAGGTAACTGCCGTCGCCCTGGCGGACCTCGATCAATCCAGAGAATGCCAGCACCCGCATGGCCTCGCGCACGGTATTGCGGCTGATGCCCAATTCCGCCGCCAGCTCAGGCTCGGTGGGCAGGCGCTCACCGATGGCCCACGTGCCTTGGGTGATGCGCTGGCGCAGCTGCTCGAGGGCTTGGTCGACCAGGGAGCGTTTGATCAGCGGGGAGATGTCTGTCATGAGGTTTGCGCTTTCGTCCAATCATAGGATGAATTTACCTACAGCCTATTCGGACTTGCCTACAAAGGCAACGCACTAGGGTTTTCAGGCAGGGAAACGGAGCAGTATTTTCGATTGTTAAAATTACCCTTAGAGGGTAATTTCAGCCTTAGGTGTCTTATGGAAAAGTACACACCTCATTACGATTTGGCGGTGATAAAGGCGGATGTCATCAGGTTGGGTAGCAGAGCATTCACCGCAAGCGCGCGGGAGGCGGCTCGACAACTTGAGTTGAACATCGGCCAGATGCGACTCGCGGTCTGCGCCCTTGAGAATCGAATGTTGTACAAGTCAATGACGACCTATTCAGACCACCGTGTGTGGCAGGACGTCTATCTGATCAAGATTTACGCTACGGAGATTTACATCAAAGTGACTTACCGCCCAGGCGGTGGTCCTCCCGTAATCTCCTTCAAGGAGAAAACCTTATGAAAACCCAACAATGCATGAGCTGCGGAACCCATGACGCAATGCAGCATTTCGAAGGTCGCAGCTTCACGATCAACACACGCGGCATGATCCGGGATATCCCTGATATTGCAGGCTGGGAATGCCAGGCCTGTCACGAGGTCGAATTCGATTCGGACACCGATAGCGCAGAGCGTTATTCCGATGCCAGCGATAAGTTGTTAATGGATGCCAGGACAATCATCGCCGCCGAAATGAAACGAATTCGCCGCAAATTGCATCTGACGCAGAAAGACGCGGTGAGGCTATTGACCGGCCGCGGCCATAACGCATTTTCCCGCTACGAAAGGGCTGAGATCTTTCCGCCCGCGCCACTGCTCACATTGATGCGTCTACTGGATAAACATCCGCATCTATTGGCCGAAATAGAGGCACTCAATGCCGGCGAAGACCTGAACCATCTGCTGATCGCAAAAGATGCGCAGCTTGCAACTCAAGCGTCCGCGTAAAAACAGCAGGCAAAAATAAACCCGACCTGGTGCCGGGTTTATCGCTTCAAGCATCAACCATCGATCAATGCAGAATCTGGCTCAAGAACAACTTGGTCCGGTCATTCTGCGGGTTGTCGAAGAAGTCATTCGGCGCCGCCTGTTCCACGATCTCACCCTTGTCCATGAAGATCACGCGGTTGGCCACGGTGCGGGCGAAGCCCATTTCGTGGGTCACGCACAACATGGTCATGCCGTCTTCGGCCAGGCCGATCATGGTGTCGAGCACTTCCTTGACCATTTCCGGGTCGAGGGCCGAGGTCGGTTCGTCGAACAGCATGATTTTCGGCTTCATGCACAGCGCCCGGGCAATCGCCACGCGCTGTTGCTGGCCGCCGGAGAGTTGCCCCGGAAACTTGTGGGCCTGCTCCGGGATACGCACGCGCTCCAGGTAATGCATGGCGATTTCTTCGGCCTTGCGCTTGGGCATCTTGCGCACCCACATCGGTGCCAGCGTGCAGTTCTGCAGGATGGTCAGGTGCGGGAACAGGTTGAAGTGCTGGAACACCATGCCGACTTCGCGGCGGATCGCTTCGATCTGCTTGAGGTCGTTGGTCAGTTCCACGCCATCGACCACGATGCGGCCCTGCTGGTGTTCTTCCAGGCGGTTGAGGCAGCGAATGGTGGTGGACTTGCCCGAACCCGACGGGCCGCACAGCACGATACGCTCGCCCTGCTTGACGTTGAGGTTGATGTCTTTCAATACGTGGAACTGGCCGTACCACTTGTTCACGCCCTGCATCTGGATAATGCCTTCAGGGCTCACAGGCTGTTTGATCGCTTCGCTCATAACATCAACTCCTAACGCTTGTGGCCTGTGTCGAGCTTATGTTCCAAATGAATGGAATAGCGCGACATACCAAAACAGAAAATCCAGAACACCAGGGCGGCGAACACGTAGCCTTCAGTGGCCATGCCCAACCATTTCGGGTCGGCGGCGGCTTGCTTGACGCTGTTGAGCAGGTCGAACAAACCGATGATGATCACCAGGCTGGTGTCCTTGAACAGCGCGATAAACGTGTTGACGATGCCGGGGATCACCATCTTCAGGGCTTGCGGCAGAATCACCAGGCCCATGCTGCGCCAGTAACCCAGGCCCATCGCCGCGGCCGCTTCGTACTGACCTTTGGGAATCGCCTGCAAGCCACCGCGCACCACTTCCGCCACGTAGGCCGACTGGAACAGGATCACGCCGATCAACGCCCGCAGCAGCTTGTCGATGCCCATGCCTTCGGGCAGGAACAACGGCAGCATCACCGAGGACATGAACAGCACCGTGATCAACGGCACGCCGCGCCAGAATTCGATGAAGGTCACGCAGACCACACGAATCGCCGGCATGTTCGAACGCCGCCCCAGCGCCAGCACAATCCCCAGCGGCAAGGCACCGGCGATGCCGACGGTGGCGATGACCAGGGTCAGCATCAGGCCGCCCCATTGGCTGGTGGCCACGCTGGTCAGGCCGAAAATGCCGCCGCGCAACAGGAAGAAGGCAATGATCGGGTACAACACCAGAAAGCCCAGGCCGTAGATCGCCTTGCGTGGAAAACGCGAGATGAACAACGGCGCCACGCCCACGATGGCCAACCACACGGTCAGGTCTACGCGCCAGCGCAGGTCGCCGGGGTAGTAGCCGTACATGAACTGCCCGAAGCGCTGTTGGATAAACACCCAGCAGGCGCCTTCTTTGGTGCAGTCGGCGCGAGTGGTACCGACCCAGTTGGCGTCGAGGATCGCCCAGTGCAGGATCGGCGGCACGACCAGGTAGATAAGGTAAAACGCCAACAAGGTCAGCAGGGTGTTGAGCCAGCTGGAAAACAGGTTGGCGCGCATCCATGCCATCGGCCCGAAGACTTTGCTTGGCGGTGGCATATCAGGTTTGAACGTATGCGAACTCATGCTCGTTTCCTCACCGCTCGATCAGCGCAATGCGCTTGTTGTACCAGTTCATCAGCAGGGAAATGCTGATGCTGATCGCCAGGTACACGCTCATGGTGATGGCAATGACTTCGATGGCCTGGCCGGTCTGGTTGAGCACCGTGCCGGCAAACAGCGAAACCATTTCCGGGTAACCGATACCGGCGGCCAACGACGAGTTTTTCGCCAGGTTCAGGTATTGGCTGGTCAGCGGCGGAATGATCACCCGCAGGGCTTGCGGGATGATGACCTTGCGCAGCGTCGGCCCGGGGCGCAGGCCCAGGGAGCGTGCGGCTTCGGTCTGGCCGTGGCTGACGGACTTGATGCCCGAGCGCACGATCTCGGCGATAAACGCCGCGGTGTACACGGTCAGCGCCAGGGTCAGCGCCAACAGTTCAGGGATCAGCACCCAGCCGCCGACGAAGTTGAAGCCTTGCAGCTTGGGCATTTCCCAGTGCAACGGCATGCCGAAGATCAACGCGCACAACGCCGGAATCACGATGAACAGCGCCAGACCCACCCAGAATTTGTGGAACGGTACGCCGGTCGCTTCAAAGCGCTTGTTGGCCCAGCGGGTCATCAGCACGATCGCCACGATGGCCACGACCACGCTGACCACGAACGGCCAGAACCCGTCGGCGGCCAGCGCGGCCGGCATGTTCAGACCACGGCTGCTGACGAAGAACGTGTCGCCGAAGTTATGGCTGTTGCGCGGCCCCGGCATGGTCAGGAACACCGCGAAGTACCAGAACAGGATTTGCAGCAACGGCGGGATGTTGCGGAACACTTCCACGTACACCGTCGCCAGCTTGTTGATCATCCAGTTGGGCGACAAGCGGGCCACGCCGATGATGAACCCGAGCAGGGTCGCCAGGACCACGCCGATCACGGTCACCAGCAAGGTATTGAGCAGCCCGATCACAAACACCCGGGCATAGCTGTCCGATTCGGTGTAGTCGATCAGGTGCTGCGCGATGCCGAAGCCGGCACTGCGCTCAAGAAAGTCGAAACCCGAGGTAATGCCTCGGTGCTGAAGGTTGGTCTGGGTATTGTTGAAGAGGTACCAGCCCAGCGAGACCACCGCCACAATCGTGATGATCTGGAAGAGCCACGCACGCACTTTGGGGTCGCTGAAGCTGAGCTTCTGCTTGGGTGCGCCGATTTTATTTTGCATGAAGTGCCCCGGAAAGAATGGAACAGAACATCACCCGGCGGTTGGCCCACCGGGTGATAGAACCATCAGCGATCAGCGCACAGGGGGTGCGTATTGAATGCCGCCGTTGTTCCACAGCGCGTTCAGGCCACGGTCGATTTCCAGTGGCGTGTTCTTGCCGAGGTTTTTCTCGAACACTTCACCGTAGTTGCCGACCTGCTTGACGATCTGTACGACCCAGTCTTTCTTCACTTTCAGGTCTTTGCCGTATTCGCCGTCGGCACCGAGCAGACGCGCAACGTCCGGGTTCTTGGTGGACTTGGCTTCAGCTTCGACGTTTTTGGAAGTGATCCCGGCTTCTTCCGCGTTGAGCATGGCGTAGCCAACCCAGCGCACGATGGCCAGCCACTCGTCGTCGCCATTACGCACGACCGGGCCCAGCGGTTCCTTGGAAATGGTTTCCGGCAGAACCACGTAGTCTTTCGGCGAGGCCAACTTGCTGCGCTGGGCGAACAGTTGGGACTTGTCGGAGGTCAGCACGTCGCAACGCCCGGATTCCAGCGACTTGGCGCTTTCGTCGGAGGTGTCGAAGGTGATCGGGGTGTATTTCAGACCGTTGCCACGGAAGTAGTCGGAAACGTTCAGCTCGGTGGTGGTACCGGCCTGGATGCAGATGGTTGCACCGTCCAGTTCCTTGGCACTTTTAACGCCCAGCTTGTTGTTTACCAGAAAGCCGATGCCGTCGTAGTAAGTGATGAAGCCCGGGAATTTCAGGCCCATGCCCGCATCGCGGGAGCTGGTCATGGTGGTGTTACGGGACAGAATGTCGACTTCGCCGGATTGAAGCGCGGTGAAACGCTCCTTGGCGTTCAACTGGCTGAATTTGACCTTGGTCGCGTCGCCGAACACGGCAGCGGCTACCGCGCGGCAGAAGTCAGCGTCGATCCCGAGGATCTTGCCGCTGGCATCCGGTACCGAGAAACCCGGCAAGCCGTCACTCACGCCACATTGCACAAAGCCTTTCTTCTGCACGGCGTCCAGGGTGGCGCCGGCTTGGGCGAAACCACTGACACCCAATACAGCGGCCGCGGAAACGATGGCCAGGGTGGATTTCAATACCTTCATTCAAACCTCCAGTTGCTCTTGTTGTGTCGGAGCTAGAACCTCAGCGCACCCTTATGAGGCGATATCGACCCGTGTTGGCTTTTATTAGGGTCAAGCAGCATGAGGCAGTCGCAGTAATTCCAGTTGCTATCCCACAAACGGCAGTCACTGATAGTGTTACCGTCCCAGGAAAGATCTGACATCGACCTACACATAGCAAAGCGCGTACCAGAGTGGCTGCTGAGTCGATTCAGCCCAAGGTCAATGGCAAAAGATTCAACCTTGCGACATTCTCGTAACAGATCAAACTATTGCGCACCGTTCCGTCGCACTCAATCGGAGCGCACGCACATTAATGGAGCAGACATGAGCAACCCCTTGATTCTTCAGCCCACCAAGCCTGCAGACGCCTGCGTAATCTGGCTGCATGGCCTGGGTGCCGATCGCTACGACTTCCAGCCGGTGGCCCAAGCGCTGCAGGAAAACCTGCTGACCACCCGCTTCGTCCTGCCTCAAGCACCGACCCGCCCGGTGACCATCAACGGCGGCTATGAGATGCCCAGTTGGTACGACATCAGGGCGATGAGCCCGGCGCGGTCCATCAGCCTGGAAGAGCTGAAAGAGTCGGCCAAAATGGTCACGGATTTGATCAAGGAACAAAAAAGCAGCGGAATAGACGCCTCGCGGATTTTCCTGGCGGGTTTCTCCCAGGGTGGCGCCGTGGTGTACCACACCGCTTTCCATAAATGGCAAGGCGCCTTGGGTGGCGTGATTGCCCTCTCCACTTATGCGCCGACCTTCGACGACGAGCTGGAATTATCCGCCAGTCAGCAGCGCATTCCGGTCCTTTGCCTGCATGGCCAGTACGACGAGGTGGTGCAGAACGCAATGGGACGCAGCGCTTACGAGCACTTGAAGACCCGTGGTGTCACCGTGACATGGCAGGAATACCCAATGGGTCACGAAGTGTTACCTGAAGAGATCAGCGATATCGGTACGTGGTTGGCCGAACGACTGCGCTGAACACCGCCGTTTATTTAGCCACATGACAGACGCACTACGCCGCGCCCGATTCTTGCATTACACTGGCCGGCGTATATTCCTTAACCAATTAATGAGATCACCGTGCTCAAAGCACTCAAGAAGATGTTCGGCAAAAGCGAGGCTGAGCCGCTCGCGCCAGTTCCCAGTGCTCCCGTCCCGACACCCGGCAGCCGCCACGACGGTAAACAGCCTGGCCTGGCCGCGCCTGTGACCGCGCCGAAACCGCTCGAGGTGACGCCAACCGAACCGCCGAAACCGGCCGAAGCCGCTGCGGCAACCGCGCCTGCGCCAAAAGCCGCACGCCGTGAACGCGCGCCCAAGCCGCCCGTCACGCCGTGGAAGCTCGAAGATTTCGTCGTCGAACCCCAGGAAGGCAAAACCCGCTTCCACGATTTCAAGCTCGCACCGGAACTGATGCACGCCATCCAGGACCTGGGCTTCCCGTACTGCACACCGATCCAGGCACAGGTGCTGGGCTTCACCCTGGCCGGCAAAGACGCCATCGGCCGCGCCCAGACCGGCACCGGCAAGACCGCCGCGTTCCTGATCTCGATCATCACCCAACTGCTGCAAACGCCGCCGCCGAAAGAACGCTACATGGGTGAGCCGCGCGCGCTGATCATCGCCCCGACCCGCGAGCTGGTGGTGCAGATCGCCAAGGACGCCGCCGACCTGACCAAGTACACCGGCCTCAACGTCATGACGTTTGTCGGTGGCATGGACTTCGACAAGCAGCTCAAGCACCTCGAAGCGCGCCACTGCGACATCCTGGTTGCCACTCCGGGCCGCCTGCTCGACTTCAACCAGCGCGGCGACGTACACCTGGACATGGTCGAAGTGATGGTGCTGGACGAAGCCGACCGCATGCTCGACATGGGTTTTATCCCGCAAGTACGCCAGATCATTCGCCAGACCCCGCCGAAAAACGAGCGCCAGACCCTGCTGTTCTCCGCGACCTTCACCGAAGACGTGATGAACCTCGCCAAGCAGTGGACCACCGAGCCGTCCATCGTCGAGATCGAGGCGCTGAACGTCGCCAGCGAAAACGTCGAGCAACACATCTACGCCGTGGCCGGTGCCGACAAGTACAAGCTGCTCTACAACCTGATCAACGACAACGGTTGGGAGCGCGTGATGGTATTTGCCAACCGCAAGGACGAAGTGCGTCGTATCGAAGAGCGCCTGGTGCGCGATGGCGTCAACGCCGCGCAACTGTCGGGCGACGTGCCGCAGCACAAGCGCATCAAGACCCTGGAAGGCTTCCGCGAAGGCAAGATCCGCGTGCTGGTGGCCACCGACGTGGCCGGGCGCGGGATTCACATCGACGGCATCAGCCATGTGATCAACTTCACCCTGCCCGAAATGCCCGACGACTACGTACACCGTATTGGCCGCACCGGCCGTGCCGGGGCAGCGGGTGTGTCGATCAGCTTTGCCGGGGAGGATGACTCGTATCAGTTGCCGTCGATCGAGACGCTGCTGGGCCGCAAGATCAGCTGCGAGACACCGCCGACGCACTTGCTCCGGGCTGTAGAACGCAAACGCCCGTAAGCTCAAATGCGGTCAAACATGTGGGAGGGGGCTTGCCCCCGATAGCAGTGGGTCAGTCAACAGAGATGTTGAATGTGCCACTGCTATCGGGGGCAAGCCCCCTCCCACATTTGATTTCAGCTGATTTTGAGATAGGTGTTCGGCTGGCTACTTCCAGCGATCCGCTGCGGCGTGGTCGCTGTCGCGCCCGTCCACCCAACGCGCACCTTCGCTGGTGCTTTCTTTCTTCCAGAACGGCGCACGGGTCTTCAGGTAGTCCATCACAAACGCGCAGGCATCAAACGCAGCCTGACGATGCGCGCTAGCGGCGGCGACGAAGACGATGGGTTCGCCCGGTTCCAGCGCGCCGATGCGGTGCAGCACTTCCAGCTTGAGCAGCGGCCAGCGCTGTTCGGCTTCCACGGCGATCTTGGCCAGGGCCTTTTCGGTCATGCCGGGGTAATGCTCCAGGAACATCCCCGCCACGTCGTGGCCGTCATTGAAGTCGCGGACATAGCCGACAAAACTCACCACCGCGCCGACGCCGACATTGGCGGCGTGCATCGCGTTGACCTCGGCGCCGGGGTCAAACGGCGCGGGCTGCACACGGATGGCCATGCTCAGCCTCCGGTCACAGGTGGGAAGAAGGCGACTTCATCACCGGCTTCGAGCGGCTCGTCGACGCTGCACATTTCCTGATTGCGCGCGCACATCAAGCTGGTCTCGTTGAGCACGTCAAAGCCCGCATCGCCAACCAATGCCTGGCGCACCGCGTCGACGGTGGCGAAGTCGCCTTCCATCTCCAGGGAATCCAGGCCGATCGTTTCGCTGTAGCGGGCAAAAAACAGTACGTTGATGCTCATGCCTGGTCCGCCTTGAAATGCCCGCTTTTCCCGCCGAGCTTTTCCAGCAGGCGGATGTTTTCAATGGTCATGCCACGGTCCACGGCCTTGCACATGTCGTAGATGGTCAACGCGGCGACACTGGCGGCCGTCAGCGCTTCCATCTCTACGCCGGTCTGGCCCGAGAGTTTGCAGCGCGCCACGATGTGTACGGAGTCTATGCCCTCCGCGCTCAGTTCGACCTTGACGCCGGTCAACATCAGCGGATGGCACAAGGGGATCAAATCACTGGTTTTTTTCGCCGCCTGGATCCCGGCGATACGGGCCACGGCAAACACATCGCCCTTGGGATGGGCACCATCGACAATCATTTTCAGTGTCTCGGGCAGCATACGCACCCGCGCTTCAGCCACCGCCTCTCGGAACGTCACGGACTTGTCGGTGACGTCGACCATATGGGCGCGACCTTGGGAATCGAGATGAGTCAGCACAGGGATACTCCTGATCAGGAGCGTCGATTGTAAACCCTGTAGGAGCGAGCTTGCTCGCGAAAAACCAAAGAACAACGCGGGGCTCCAGAGACCCCGCGTTATCGTAGACACTCTTCGCGAGCAAGCTCGCTCCTACATGGACCGCGTTTACAAGTGAGATTCGGCGTATTCGGCCAGGATCGAACGTGGAACTCCCTGCAGCGCGATATGCACGCCGTTCGGGAAGTCTTTGAAGCGTTCCGTCAGGTAAGTCAGCCCGGAGCTGGTCGCGGACAGGTAAGGGGTGTCGATCTGCGCCAGGTTGCCCAGGCACACCACTTTGGAACCGGCGCCGGCACGGGTGATGATGGTTTTCATCTGGTGCGGCGTGAGGTTCTGGCACTCATCGATCAAAATCAGGCTCTGCTGGAAGCTGCGACCTCGGATGTAATTGAGGGATTTGAACTGCAACGGCACTTTGCTGAGGATGTAGTCGACGCTGCCATGGGTGTTTTCGTCATCCATGTGCAAGGCTTCGAGGTTGTCGGTGATCGCCCCCAGCCACGGCTCCATTTTTTCCGCTTCGGTGCCGGGCAGGAAACCGATTTCCTGGTCCAGGCCCTGCACGCTGCGGGTGGCGATGATGCGGCGATAGCGTTTGGTCACCATGGTCTGTTCGATGGCGGCCGCCAGGGCCAGGATGGTTTTGCCCGAGCCGGCGGCACCGGTCAGGTTGACCAGGTGGATGTCCGGGTCGAGCAGCGCATACAGCGCCAGGCTCTGGTAGATATCACGCGGTTTCAGGCCCCAGGCTTCCTGGTGCAACAGGGGTTCCTGATGCAGGTCGAGGATCAGCAGCCTGTCGATCTGGATCTCTTTGATCCAGCCCACGAAGCCCTGTTCGTCGATGATGAACTCGTTGACGTGTACCGCCGGCAGGTTGTCGATCAGTTGCACCTGGTGCCAGGTGCGACCGTGGTCCTGACGGGTTTCGACCTTGCTGACGCGGTCCCAGAACGAGCCGGTCATGGTGTGATAACCACGGGACAGCATCGACACGTCGTCGACCAGTTGGTCGGTACTGTAGTCCTCGGCAGCGATCCCACACGCTCGTGCCTTGAGGCGCATATTGATGTCTTTGGTCACCAGCACCACGCGCATGTCCTTGTCACGAGCGTGCAGGTCGATCAATTGGTTGATGATTTTGTTGTCGTTGAGGTTTTCCGGCAGCAGGCTGTTGGGCTCGCTGCGCTTGCTCATCAGAATCGACAACAAACCCTTGGGCCCGCTTTTGCCGCGCTGGATCGGCACGCCGACTTCGACGTCCTCGGGTGACGCTTCACCCAGGGTTTTGTCGATCAGGCGGATGGCCTGACGACATTCGGCGGCCACGCTGTGATGCCCGCTTTTGAGTTTGTCGAGTTCCTCCAACACGATCATCGGGATGGCGACGTGGTGTTCTTCGAAGTTAAGCAGAGCGTTCGGATCGTGGATCAGTACGTTGGTATCAAGCACATAAAGGATTGGCTGGTCGGAAGAAGGGTTACGTCCATGATCATCCATACTCGGTCACCTTTGTGGGAGCCAGTCGACGCAATACCACAACAGTGCTGCGCCTCGATTCGACCACCGACTGCACCTTGCGTGACGTCAAGTGCAGTGCCCACATGAGGAGTCTTGGAAGACGCCACCTGTGTTGCAGGTTTCGGCGATCTGACTTCGTAATACCGCAAAACCCATGACAGGAAAAAGCACTTTGACGTTTTTTTGAAGTTTATTTTTCAGGATGACGAATAGCACTAGCCGAGTGCCAGCTACCCCGTTAAAGTCGGAAGTCGGCCCGTATAGAAATATCGTACAAAATCACCCCGAAAATGCCGCATCCCCAACGGGAACGGGCACTTCAGCCTCTTCAGCGAAACGCCTCCCGGCAGTCCTGCCAACCCAGCCCGCTTTGCGCTGTTGCCTGCAATACCATCGGTAATGCGACCCGCGCCTTGTCCTGGGTGTCGTGAAACACAATCACCCCTTTGCGCCACAACAACATCAATGTCAGCACCCGCTGCGCCGACTCATCGGCCTTGAGCTTGCCCGGTTCGTCCTGGGAGTCGATATCCCACAACGCCACCTGCAAACCCTGGGACTGGAAGAAACCCTGGCTGTCCGCGCGGCGCTGGCCGTAGGGTGGACGGAACAGCGGCACGTAGTTTTCCGGCATCAGGTTCTGCGCCAGCGCGGCGCTGCGGATGATCGAACTTTGCCAGTCGACCCAATGGCTGTGGGAACGGTACTGCCAACCTTGAGTGCCCACGCACTGCCCCTGATACAGCGCCTGCACATCCGCGACGGAACTGCGCTCCACACGGTTTTGCAGGCTGCTGCCGAGGGCGAAGAAAGTGGCGTTCATCTTCTGCTTGCGCAGGTAATCGGTGAGCCAGTCGGTATTGCCGCTGACCGGCGCCGGGCCGCCGTCGAAGGTCAGCAGGAACAGGCGGTCGTTGAATTCGTCGCCATTGCGCTCATGGTCACCGAAACGTGCGATTTCGCTGCTGATCTGCGGGAACAGCGCGGCTTTGCGCAGCAGCTCGTCCAGGTAACGCTCGTGGAAATTGTGGCTTGGGCCGGCCCAGCCTATATAGAAGGAGTTGTCACTGACCTCGAACTTGCCGGCCTGCTCGCGCAGGTCGTCCATGTTTTCCACCAGGTAGCAGAACGACGCGTCCTCCTCGCAGCTTTCCTGGGCAGCGGTGTAATTCTCCAACAGGCGCCGCCAGAGCTGGCGACGCAGATCGTCGATGGCCGCCAGGTTGATGATCTTCAGGCCCAGGCGCTGTTTGAGCGCCGCTTCATCCAGGGCTTCGCTGCCGATCAGGCTGTGGGCGAACATCAATATTTCAGCGCGCGAGGCCACGTCGAACAGCGCAGGGCTGCTGAGTTTTTCCGGCCAGACGCCGCGATCCAGGCTGGCCACGTCCACCGGCGCCGCGTGGGCGTTCAGGCAAAACAGGCACGCCGACAATAAAAGCGCTATTCGCACACAGGGTCTCCCTCTCCAGAATCACCGGCCATCATAACGGATCGCGCCTATCGCCATCATAGGTGGAGTCAAAGTGCCCAACCCCCTAGAATCCCGCCCACGTTACAAGCACGATTACAGGAGCCAACTTCATGCTGATGGTGATTTCCCCCGCCAAGACCCTCGACTTCGAGTCCAGGCCTGCGACCCAGCGCTTTACCCAGCCGCAGTACCTGGACCATTCCCAGGAGTTGATCGAGCAACTGCGCCACCTGAGCCCGGCGCAGATCAGCGAATTGATGCATGTGTCCGACAAGATCGGCGGCCTCAACGCCGCGCGCTTCGGCAGCTGGACCCCGGCGTTCACACCGGCCAACGCCAAGCAGGCGTTGCTGGCGTTCAAGGGCGACGTGTACACCGGTCTTAACGCCGACACCTTCAGCGACGCCGACTTCAGCTACGCCCAGGACCACCTGCGCATGCTCTCGGGCCTGTACGGCCTGCTGCGCCCTCTGGACCTGATGATGCCGTACCGCCTGGAGATGGGCACCAAACTGGCCAACGCCCGCGGCAAGGACCTGTACGCCTTCTGGGGCACCCGGATCAGCGAGTGGCTCAACCAAGCCCTGGCCGAACAAGGCGATGACGTGCTGCTCAACCTCGCATCCAACGAGTACTTCTCGGCGGTCAAGCGCACGGCGCTGAATGCGCGGATCGTCAATACCGAGTTCAAGGACCTGAAGAACGGCCAGTACAAGATCATCAGCTTCTACGCGAAAAAGGCGCGGGGCATGATGAGCCGCTTCGTGATCGAAGAGCGTATCAACGACCCGGCCCAGCTCAAGCAGTTCGATGTGCAGGGTTATCGCTTCAATGCCGAGCAGTCCAAGCCGGACAACCTGGTGTTCCTGCGCGATCACGCACCGGAATAAGGCCCTGCTCCGCCCTCATAGACGCTAAAGATAAAATGTGGGAGGGGGCTTGCCCCCGATGGGGGGGATCAGTCATACATGGATAGACTGACACACCGCCATCGGGGGCAAGCCCCCTCCCACATTTTTGTCTGCATTTCACATCGGGAATCGTCAATTGTTTGGCGTCAAAAAATATCCTGACGCATCTCTAACAATTATTTCACTCGACATTCGTCATTTTTTTTCGTAGTGGCACCACTTTTTTAAATCACTAGTGGCACAAAACTATTCCCGCGCTCCAACTCCCCGTAACTACTGGCCCAAATAGCAAGTGCTATCAATATAGTACCAGTGCCATCTTTGCTGATATTTCAAGAAATTTCCGGAAACAGGATGAGCGGCCAGGAACTTAGCCCTAAAGCACCGCTCATACCACCGGTAACGGAATTCTCTGTTTCTGTAAGAGATGACTTACATGGCGACCAACGGAAGTAGCAAAGTTGTCACATTGAACTTTGACTCTGGGCTCATATTACCAACCGATTAGTTAAGAGCGGCGATAAGGATCGATTGCCACACACTATAAGGCCAAGGCCGTGCTTACCCCAATGGGTCAGTGACATAACCCAAGGCATTGATAACTATAGGCTTACAGCCTTTTATCAAGGCCCTGTTGCACTGGCGCCAGGCCCTTCTCCCAGGAAGGCCGGCTGCATTTCAGGGCAAGCACCAATAACAAGGCCAAGTTGCGCACAACTTGAGTGCAATCATTAGTCACTCGTTATTCAACATGCCTGCACGCGGCAAGTCGGCGTCTATTCGCCTAACTTTCGCGGCATCAGTGACGCTTGCAAACATGAACTCCGGCCATTTAATGGCACGATTTAATACAGAGGTAAATGCGATGCGTATCAGCATATTTGGTTTGGGTTACGTTGGCGCAGTCTGTGCCGGTTGCCTGTCTGCCCGCGGCCATGAAGTGGTCGGCGTAGACATCTCCAAGGAAAAAATCGACCTGATCAACGCAGGCAAATCGCCGATCGTTGAACCGGGCCTGGGCGAGCTGCTGAGCCAGGGTATCGAGACCGGACGACTGCGCGGTACGACCGACTTCGCCGAAGCCATCCGCGCTACCGACCTGTCGATGATTTGCGTCGGTACGCCGAGCAAGAAAAACGGCGACCTGGAACTCAACTACATCGAATCGGTATGCCGCGAGATCGGTTTTGTCCTGCGTGACAAGACCACCCGCCACACCATCGTCGTGCGCAGCACCGTATTGCCGGGCACCGTGGCCAATGTGGTGATCCCGATCCTCGAAGACTGCTCCGGCAAGAAAGCCGGCGTCGACTTCGGCGTTGCGGTCAACCCGGAGTTCCTGCGTGAATCCACCGCCATCGCCGACTACGACCTGCCACCGATGACCGTCATCGGCGAATTCGACAAAGCCTCCGGTGATGTCCTGCAATCGCTGTACGAAGAACTCGACGCGCCGATCATCCGCAAGGACATCGCCGTTGCCGAAATGATCAAGTACACCTGCAACGTGTGGCACGCCACCAAGGTGACCTTCGCCAACGAGATCGGCAACATCGCCAAGGCCGTCGGCGTCGACGGGCGCGAAGTGATGGAAGTGGTCTGCCAGGACAAGACCCTCAACCTGTCCCAGTACTACATGCGCCCGGGCTTCGCGTTCGGCGGCTCGTGCCTGCCCAAAGACGTGCGCGCCCTGACCTACCGCGCCGGCTCGCTGGACGTGGAAGCGCCGCTGCTCAACTCGCTGATGCGCAGCAACGAATCCCAGGTGCAGAACGCCTTCGACATCGTCGCCGGCCACGACAAACGCAAAGTCGCCCTGCTGGGCCTGAGCTTCAAGGCCGGCACCGATGACCTGCGCGAAAGCCCCCTGGTGGAGCTGGCGGAAATGCTGATCGGCAAGGGTTACGACCTGAGCATCTACGACAGCAACGTCGAGTACGCCCGTGTCCACGGCGCGAACAAGGACTACATCGAAGGCAAGATCCCGCACGTGTCGTCCCTGCTCAACTCGGACTTCGACGATGTGATCAACAACTGCGACGTGATCATCCTCGGCAACCGTGACGAGAAGTTCCGGGCCTTGGCCCATAACGCACCGCACGGCAAGCAAGTGGTCGACCTGGTGGGCTTCATGTCCAAGGCCACCAGTGTGAGCGGCCGTACCGAAGGTATTTGCTGGTAACAGCAACCGCAAGTTTCGGGCTGCAGGCGTCCTGATCCCCAGCGCTTGCAGCTCGAAACCTCCTTCACCTGCGGATGACGCCTATGTCCAAGTTAAAACACGTACTGCTCCAATCCGCCGGCTGGCTGTTCTTCTTGAGCCTGCTGATGGGACTCGCCCTGCTGTTGCCGGCGAGTACGTTCGACTCCGAGTCGAAGAATTTTATTTTCCTGATTGGCGCCGTCGGTATCTGGCGCTACTCGATGGGTGCGACGCATTTCTTTCGCGGCATGCTGTTCCTGTACGTGGTCTACCCCCACCTGCGGCGCAAAGTGCGCAAGTTGGGCAAGGCCGCGGACCCGTCCCATGTGTTCCTGATGGTCACCAGTTTCCGGATCGATGCGCTGACCACCGCGCAGGTCTACAGCTCGGTGATCCGCGAAGCGATCGAATGCGGCTTCCCCACCACCGTGGTCTGCTCGCTGGTGGAAATGTCCGATGAACTGCTGGTGAAAAGCCTGTGGGAACGCATGAACCCGCCGGGCCATGTGAAGCTCGACTTCGTGCGTATCGCCGGCACCGGCAAGCGCGACGGCCTAGCCTTCGGTTTCCGCGCCATCTCCCGCCACTTGCCGGATGACCGCGCCGTGGTTGCAGTGATCGATGGCGATACCGTGCTCGCCGAAGGCGTCGTGCGCAAAACCGTGCCGTGGTTCCAGCTGTTCGGCAATGTCGGCGGCCTGACCACCAACGAGTTCTGCGAAGTGCGCGGCGGCTACATCATGAGCGAATGGCACAAACTGCGCTTCGCCCAGCGCCACATCAACATGTGCTCGATGGCCCTGTCCAAGCGCGTGTTGACCATGACCGGGCGCATGTCGGTGTTCCGCGCCAGCGTGGTCACCGACCCGGGCTTTATCGCCGATGTGGAAAGCGACTCGCTGCAACACTGGCGCCTGGGCCGCTTCAAGTTTTTGACCGGCGACGATAAGTCCAGCTGGTTCAGCCTGATGCGCCTGGGCTACGACACCTTCTACGTACCGGATGCCGCAATCAACACCGTGGAGCACCCGCCGGAAAAGAGCTTTATCAAAGCCAGCCGCAAGCTGATGTTCCGCTGGTACGGCAACAACCTGCGCCAGAACTCCCGCGCCCTGGGCCTGGGTGTACGTCGCCTCGGCCTGTTCACCAGCGTGGTGTTGTTCGACCAGCGCGTGTCGATGTGGACCTCGCTGCTCGGCCTGACCGTGGCGATCATCGCCACCTTCAAGTACGGCGGTGCGTTCATCCTCGCGTACCTGCTGTGGATCGGCATCACCCGCCTGATCCTGACCGTGCTGCTGTCGTGCTCCGGGCACAGGATCGGCCCGGCGTACCCGGTGATTCTCTATTACAACCAGATCATGGGCGCGCTGGTGAAGATCTACGTGTTCTTCCGCCTCGATCAACAGTCCTGGACCCGCCAGGACACCAAACTGACCCGCGATTTGGCCAGCTTTCAACGTTGGTTCAACACCTGGTCGTCTCGGACCATGACCTTCTCCGCCGGCAGCATTTTCGTCGCCGTGTTGCTGATGATGGTCTGACCCTGCCAAGCCTGAATTAACTCTAGGAAATTGCCCTGATGAACAGCCAAGTAAACGCCAACGTTGTCCACGAATCCGAAGCCCAACGCCAGCACGCCCGGGTCAAAATCCCGGCCAAGTTGCGCTTTTTCAACACTGACCGCACGCCGACCGAAGCGCGGGTCATCGACCTGTCCGCCGGCGGCCTGGCGTTCACCGCCACCCAGCCGCTGATCGTTGGCGAAGTCCACAAGGGTCGCCTGCAATTTGTGATCGACAACCTCGGCCTGGCGATGGATGTGGAGCTGCAGATTCGCTCCTACGACCGCCAGAGCGGGCGCACCGGTTGCCAGTTCCAGAACCTCGACGCGCAGGATATTTCCACGCTGCGTCACCTGATCACGTCGCACCTGTCGGGCGATATCGTGACCATGGGCGACGTACTCGCCACCCTGCAACGCGACAACTTCACCAAGGCGCGCAAGGTCAAGGACGGCGGCAGCAACATGAGCGTCTTCGGCCGCCTGCGCGCCGTGACGTTCAGCCTGGCGATCTTCCTGGTGGGCCTGGCGGCATTCGGTTTCGTCTTCAAATCGCTGTACGGCATGTACTTCGTCAGCCACGCCCAGGCCGGCCTGGTCAGCGTGCCCGGCATGAACGTGACCATGCCCCGCGACGGCACCGTGCAAAGCCTGCTCAAAGGCGACGCGGTGGCGGCCAAAGGCGCGCCGCTCGCGACCTTCAGCACCAGCATGCTCGACGTGCTCAAGGGCCACCTGGACGAAGACCAACTGCAACCGGCCAAGGTCGAAGAACTGTTCGGCAAGCAAATGACCGGCACCCTGACCTCGCCTTGCGACTGCATCGTGGCCCAGCAAATGGTGGCCGACGGTCAATACGCAAGCAAAGGCGACGTGATCTTCCAACTGGTGCCACGCGGCAGCCTGGCCAACGTGGAAGCACGCTTCTCCTACCGCCAGTTCGCTGACGTTCGCCCAGGTACCCCGGTGAACTTCCAGGTCGCCGACGAAGAACAGACCCGCACCGGCACCATCGTCAGCAGCACCAGCCTGAACAGCGCCGACCTGTCCTCCGACATCCGCGTGCAGATCAAGCCGGACGCACCGCTGGACAGCGCCTACGCCGGCCGCCCGGTGGAAGTCACCAGCGACCGTGGCCCATCGCTGAACTGGCTGATCGATAAAGCCATGGCTGCCGGACTGTAAGCGAGGACATGCCTGTGACGACTCTCCTGAAAACACCGCAATCCCTGTGGGAGCGGGCTTGCTCGCGATGGGATCAGTGCGGTTTGCCTGACGGACCGCACGGCCTGCATCGCGAGCAAGCCCGCTCCCACAAGGGCCCTGTCGCGTTGCTGGCACTTGCGGTCAGCCTCGCCGGTTGCGCCGGCCTGCCCGACCAGCGCCTGGCCAACGAAGCCCTCAAGCGGGGCGACACGCTCACCGCGCAGCAGAATTACCAGCAACTGGCGACCCTGGGTTACAGCGAGGCCCAGGTGGGCCTGGCCGATATCCAGGTCGGCACACGCGACCCGGCGCAGATCAAACAGGCCGAGGCCACTTACCGCGCCGCTGCGGATATTTCGCCGCGCGCCCAGGCCCGCCTGGGGCGCCTGCTGGTGGCCAAGCCCGGCGCCACCGACGCCGAACACCATGAAGCCGAAGGCCTGCTGAAAAAAGCCTTTGCCAATGGCGAAGGCAACACCCTGATCCCGCTGGCGATGCTGTACCTGCAATACCCGCACAGCTTCCCCAACGTGAACGCCCAGCAGCAGATCAACAAATGGCAGGCCGCCGGTTACCCGGAAGCCGGTCTGGCCCAGGTGCTGCTGTATCGCACCCAGGACACCTACGACCAGCATCTGGATGATGTCGAGCGCATCTGCAAGGCCGCGCTGAACACCACCGACATCTGCTACGTCGAACTGGCCACGGTCTACCAGAAAAAAGCCGAGCCAGAAAAACAGGCCGAACTGCTCAAGCAAATGGAAGCCGGCTACAGCCGCGGCACCGTCACCGCACAGCGCATCGACAGCGTGGCCCGCGTATTGGGCGACGCAACGCTGGGCAAGACCGACGAGAAAACCGCCCAGGCGCTGCTGGAAAAAATCGCCCCCGGCTACCCCGCATCCTGGGTCAGCCTGGCGCAATTGCTCTACGACTTCCCGGAACTGGGCGACGTCGACCAGATGATGAAGTACCTGGACAACGGCCGCGCCGCCGACCAGCCGCGCGCCGAGCTGTTGCTGGGCAAGCTCTACTACGATGGCAAGTGGGTGCCGGCGGACGCCAAGGCCGCCGAAGCGCATTTCGAGAAAGCCCTGGGCCGCGAAGTGGCCGCCGATTACTACCTCGGCCAGATCTACCGCCGTGGCTACCTGGGCAAGGTCTACTCGCAAAAAGCCCTGGACCACCTGCTGACTGCTGCGCGCAACGGCCAGAACAGCGCCGACTTCGCCATCGCGCAATTGTTTTCCCAAGGCAAGGGCACCAAGCCCGACCCATTGAACGCCTATGTCTTCAGCCAATTGGCTAAAGCCCAGGGCACACCAGAGGCCAACGACCTGGCCACGCAGCTCGAAGCCCCGCTGACGCCGGAACAACGCGCCGAAGGCCAACGCCTGGTGCAACAGGAACTGGCCGCGCGCGGCACCCTGGCCCAGAGCACGCTGCAACTGCACGCCCTGCAAGAAGAAGACGGCGAGGAATCCCTATGAAGCTCAATCCATTCGTGCAGGCCGGTATCGGCCTGACCTTCGCCCTGCTGTGGTCGTGCCCGACCCTGGCCGCGCTGACCGAAGCGAAGAACTTCGGCCTGGAAGTCAAAGTCACCGGCCAGTCCGAAGACGACCGCGACCTCGGCACCCAAAAGGGTGGCGACGTCAACGGCATCGGCCTCGACCTGCGCCCGTGGGTCTACGGCGAAAGCGGCAACTGGAGCGCCTACGCCATGGGCCAGGCCGTTACCTCGAGCGACATCATCGAGACCGACACCCTGCAGCAGTCCTCGGATGACACCACCGAGCAGTCGAGCAACAGCGACCGCACAGCGAAGAAAAACTACCTGGCCCTGCGCGAGTTCTGGGTCGGCTACAGCGGCTTCACGCCCTACCCCGGCGAGCTCCTCAAGTTCGGCCGCCAGCGCCTGCGCAATGACGACGGCCAATGGCGCGACACCAACATCGAAGCGCTGAACTGGACCTTCGACACCACCCTGCTCAAGGCCAACGTCGGCGCCGCCGAACGCTTCAGCGAATACCGCACCGACCTCAAGGAGCTGTCGCCCGACGAAAAAGACCGCCAGCACTTCTACGCCGACGCCGCCTACCAGTGGACGCCAGGCCAGTGGATCGGCCTGCGCGGGCACCACACCCATGACGACGGCAAGCTCGACTATTCCGAACCGGGCATGCCCATCGACCCCTCGGACAAGCGCGAGAACGGCGACCTGACCTGGCTCGGCATCGAGGCCAACAGCGACGCCTACAACTGGCGCAACACCAACACCGTCAACTACTGGGCCAGCGTCACCGGCATGCAGGGCGACCGCGACACCGTCAACGCGTTGAACGCCGACGGCACCCGCCCGAGCAACGCCAAGCGCAGCGAAGACGTGAGCGGCTGGGCCACCGACCTGGGTATCCGCCTGCGCCTCGACCCGCAGTGGCAAGTGGGTGCGGCCTATGCCCGCGCCAGCGCCGAGTACGAACAGAACGGCCTGCAAAGCAACCGTTCGAACTTCACCGGCACCCAGTCCCGCCTGCATCGCTTCGGCGAAGCGTTCCGCGGCGAGATGAACAACATGCAGTCCATGAGCCTGTTCGGCTCCTGGCAGTTGCGCGAGGACTACGACGCCAGCCTGGTGTACCACAAGTTCTGGCGCGTCGACGGCAACAAGCCGGTGGGCAGCAACGGCATCGACGCCGTGCAGAACAACACCGACGACGTAACCGGCGCGATCCTGTCCAGCACTTCCCTGCCCCTTGAAGACGGCAAGAAAGACCTGGGCCAGGAGATGGACCTGGTCGTCACCAAGTACTTCAAGAAAGGCCTGCTGCCGGCCGCGCTCAGCCAGTCGATCGACGAACCGTCGGCCCTGGTGCGCTTTCGTGCCGGCGTGTTCAAACCGGGCGACGCTTATGGCAGCCAGGTCGACTCGTACATGCATCGCGCCTTTGTCGACGTGATCTGGAAGTTCTGATGGGAGCCCGCGCAATGATTGCTCACCCCTTCACAGGCAGATGCTTGCTGGTGACCGCGATGCTGATGGCCAATGCCACAGCCTTCGCCGATACCGCGCAGCCGGTCAAGGCGCCGACCATCGCCAAAGAACTGCAACAGGCCAAGACCTACACCATTTCCAGCCCGCCGACCGCGCCGCTGGAAATGCCCAAGCCGGCCCTGCCGGACCTGTCGGGCTACACCGCCGCGGCGATGGAAAAGAAAATCGTCAGAACCAAGCCGGGCAAAATCAGCATCCGCCGCATGATGCAGGAAGACGCGCTGAAGGACTTCATCGGCGGCGACAACAAGATGGCCGAGTGGGTGGTGCGCCAGCACGGCATTCCCCAGGCGATCTTTATCGACGACGGCTACATGAACCTCAAGGACCTGCTGGGCAAAGTGCCCAAGCAGTACCTCAGCGAAACCTCGCCGGGCGTGTTCCTCGCCAAGTTGCCGATCGTGGTCGGGCGCAAGGGCATCCTCGACATCGACAAGCACACCAAAGAACTGCGCCTGTCCCAGGAGGCCGGTGCGTTCCTGATCAACGACGGCCAGTTGTTCGTGCGCGATACCAAGATCACCGGCTGGAAAGAAAAGGCCAATGGCCCGGCGACCTTCCAGTCGCCCCAGGAATTCCGCCCGTTCCTGCTGGCCTGGGGCGGCACCGAGACCTACATCGCCAACACCAAGATGGCCAGTTTCGGCTACGCCAACAGTAAGTCGTATGGGGTGAGTATTTCCCAGTACACGCCGAACATGGCCAAGGTGCTCAAGCGCCCTGAACCGACCGGCTGGATCATCGACTCCGAGTTCTCGGACATGTGGTACGGCTTCTACTGCTACGAGACCGAAGGCTTCGTGATCAAGGGCAACACCTACAAAGACAACATCGTCTACGGCATTGACCCCCACGACCGTTCCCACGGCCTGATCATCGCGGACAACACCGTCTACGGCACCAAGAAGAAGCACGGCATCATCATTTCCCGGGAAGTGAACAACAGCTTCATCTTCAACAACCGCAGCTACGACAACAAGCTCTCGGGCCTGGTGATCGACCGTAACAGCGTGAACAACCTGATCGCCGACAACGAGATCTACCGCAACCACACCGACGGCATCACGCTCTATGAGAGCGGTGACAACCTGTTGTGGGGCAACAAGGTGATCGCCAACCGTCGCCACGGCATCCGCATACGCAACAGCGTCAACATCAAGCTGTACGAAAACACCTCGATGGCCAACGGGCTGACCGGCGTCTACGGCCACATCAAGGACCTGACCGACACCGACCGCGACATCGCCCTCGACCCGTTCGACACCAAGGTCTCGCTGATCGTGGTCGGCGGCGAACTGGCCGGTAACGGCAGCGGGCCGCTGTCGATCGACTCGCCGTTGAGTATCGAGCTGTACCGCGTGTCGATGCTGGCGCCGACCAAATCCAGCGGCATCAGCTTCAACGGCATTCTTGGCGAGCGCCAGGAAGAAATTCTCGACCTGCTGGTACGCCAGCAGAAAGCCGTGCTGATCGACCCTGTCGAACGCCAGACCGAAATGCAGGACTGAGGATGACCCTTATGCACCCACACATGATCAAACTGTTGAGCCTCTCGGGTCTGACCCTCGGCCTGCTCGCGGCCAGCCAGGGCGTGCGCGCCGACGAGATCAAGGCGCCGACCTTCAGCGCCGAACCGTGCTGCAGCCTGTGCCCGGCGGCCCACGACGCGAAGAACTACACCACGCGCTATCAGCAGAACTTCACCACCCTGGTGCAAGCCCAGGGCGACTGGCTGTTCCGTACCCAGGAAGACCTGCGCACCGAATTCGACACCAGCCCCGCCGGCTACAAACGCATGCAACAGCTGCACGATGCGTTCAAGGCCAAGGGCGTGGAACTGGTGGTGGTCTACCAGCCGACCCGTGGCCTGGTGAACCGCAACAAGCTCAACCCCGAAGAGAAAGCCGCGTTCGATTTCGACAAGGCCCTGGGCAACTACAAGAGCATGCTCGGCCGTTTCGCCAAGATGGGCTACGTGGTGCCGGACCTGTCGCCGTTGACCAACGAGCAGTTGCCCGATGAATTACCGGCCCACGATTTCTACTTCCGCGGCGACCAGCACTGGACCCCTTACGGCGCCCAGCGCACCGCGAAAATCGTCGGCGCCAAAGTGCGCGCGATGCCCGAGTTCGCCGACATTCCCAAGCGCGAATTCGAAACCAAGCGCTCCGGGCGCATGGGCAAGACCGGCACCCTGCACAACATGGCCGGGCAACTGTGCGGCACCAGCTACGCGATCCAGTACATGGACCAGTTCACCACCGAGCCCAAGGGCGAAGCCGGCGACGGCGACCTGTTCGGCGATTCGGGCAACCCGCAGATCACCCTGGTCGGCACCAGCCACAGCGGCAAGAACTACAACTTCGCCGGCTTCCTCGAACAGGAAATCGGCGCCGACATCCTCAACGTCGCCTTCCCCGGCGGCGGCCTCGAAGGCTCGATGATCCAGTACCTGGGCAGCGACGAGTTCCAGAAGACGCCGCCGAAAATCCTGATCTGGGAATTCTCGCCGTTGTACCGCCTCGACCAGGAAACCATCTACCGCCAGATGATGGCGCTGCTGGACAACGGCTGCGAAGGCAAGACCGCGCAGATGAGCGCCAGCGCCACCCTGAAACCCGGCAAGAACGAATTGCTGGTCAACAGTTCGAACAAAGACCTGCGCAACGCCAACCATCAGGTCGACATCCGCTTCGCCGACCCGTCGGTGAAAACCTTGCAAGCCACCCTCTGGTACATGAACGGGCGCCACGAGGACATCAAGATCGAAAAACCCGAAACATCCGATACAGACGGGCGTTTCGCCTTTGAACTGCGCACCGACGAAGACTGGGCCTCGCAGAACTTGCTGGCCGTGGAAGTGCAGGGCCCCGAAGCGGGTGCTGCCGCGCAGAAAGTCGAAGCGAAAATTTGCACACGCAACGTATTCCCAAGCGGCGGTCAGAAGACTGCCTCACTCGGGCAATGAGGTTACCTATGCAGAAGTTATTGATCCCCACATTGCTGGGCCTGGCGATCTTCGCCGGTTCTGTGAATGCCGCCGCGCCACTGCGTCCGCCCCAGGGTTATTTCGCCCCGGTGGAAGCGTTCAAGACCGGCGACTTCAAGGACGGCTGCGACGCCATGCCGGCGCCGTACACCGGCTCGCTGCAGTTTCGCAGCAAGTACGAAGGCTCGGACAAGGCCCGTTCCACGCTGAACGTGCAGTCGGAAAAAGCCTTTCGCGACAGCACCGCCGACATCACCAAGCTGGAAAAAGACACCAGCAAGCGCGTGATGCAGTTCATGCGCGACGGTCGCCCGGAACAGTTGGAATGCACACTCAACTGGCTGACCAGCTGGGCCAAGGCGGATGCGTTGATGTCCAAGGACTTCAACCACACCGGCAAATCCATGCGCAAATGGGCGCTGGGCAGCATGGCCTCGGCCTATGTGCGCCTGAAGTTCTCCGAGTCGCACCCGCTGGCCAACCATCAGCAGGAATCGCAGTTGATCGAAGCCTGGTTCAACCGGCTGGCCGATCAGGTGGTGAGCGACTGGGACAACCTGCCGCTGGAAAAAACCAACAACCACTCCTACTGGGCCGCCTGGTCGGTGATGGCGACGTCCATCGCCACCAACCGTCGCGACCTGTTTGACTGGGCGGTGAAGGAATACAAAGTCGGCGCCAACCAGGTCGACGACCAGGGCTTCCTGCCCAACGAACTGAAGCGCCAGCAGCGCGCGCTGTCGTACCACAACTACGCCCTGCCGCCGCTGTCGATGATCGCCAGTTTTGCCCTGGTCAACGGCGTGGACCTGCGCCAGGAAAACAACGGCGCGCTCAAACGCCTGGGCGACAAGGTGCTGGCCGGGGTCAAGGACCCGCAGATCTTCGAGCAGAAGAACGGCAAAGAGCAGGACATGAAGGACCTCAAGGAAGACATGAAATTCGCCTGGCTTGAACCCTTCTGCACCCTCTACACCTGCGCGCCGGAGGTGCTCGAGCGCAAACATGGGATGCAGCCGTTCAAGACCTTCCGCCTCGGGGGCGACCTGACCAAGGTCTACGACCCGACGCACGAAAAAGGCAACAAAGGCAGCTGACGAAACGCGGTTAGAAATGTGGGAGGGGGCTTGCCCCCGATAGCAGTGTGTCATTCAACACAGATGGCGACTGTTACACCGCCATCGGGGGCAAGCCCCCTCCCACATTTGAGCAATACAACCTCCCCCCGAATTCGTGGGGGGGTTTGGGGGGGCTGCGGCCCTTGACTGTTGGTTAAACATGGAGAGATCGGGATGGTTTTCTCGTCCAATGTGTTCCTGTTTCTGTTCTTGCCGATCTTTCTCGGCTTGTACTACTTGAGCGGGCAACGCTATCGCAACCTGCTGCTGCTACTGGCCAGCTACGTGTTCTACGCCTGGTGGCGAGTGGACTTCCTGGCGCTGTTCGCCGCCGTCACGCTGTGGAATTACTGGATCGGCCTCAAGGTCGGTGCCGCCGGCGTGCGTACCAAGCCGGCGCAACGCTGGCTGCTGCTGGGCGTGGCGGTCGACCTGTGCATCCTCGGCTACTTCAAGTACGCCAACTTCGGCGTCGACAGCATCAACGTGATGATGAAGTCGGCGGGCCTGGAGCCGTTCATCCTGACCCACGTACTGTTGCCGATCGGGATCTCGTTCTACATCTTCGAGTCCATCAGCTACATCATCGACGTGTATCGCGGCGACACTCCGGCCACGCGCAACCTCATCGACTTTGCCGCGTTCGTGGCGATCTTCCCGCACCTGATCGCCGGCCCCGTGTTGCGCTTTCGCGACCTGGCCGACCAGTTCAACAACCGCACCCACACCCTCGACAAGTTCTCCGAAGGCTGTACGCGGTTCATGCAGGGGTTCATCAAGAAGGTCTTCATCGCCGACACCCTGGCGGTGGTGGCCGACCATTGCTTTGCCCTGCAAAACCCCACCACCGGTGATGCCTGGCTCGGTGCGCTGGCGTACACCGCGCAGTTGTACTTCGACTTCTCCGGCTACAGCGACATGGCCATCGGCCTGGGCTTGATGATGGGTTTCCGCTTCATGGAAAACTTCAAGCAGCCGTACATCAGCCAGTCGATCACCGAGTTCTGGCGGCGCTGGCACATCAGCCTGTCGACCTGGCTGCGCGACTACCTCTACATCACCCTGGGCGGCAACCGTAAAGGCACGCTGATCACCTACCGCAACCTGTTCCTGACCATGCTGCTCGGTGGCCTGTGGCACGGCGCGAACATCACCTACATCGTGTGGGGCGCCTGGCACGGCATGTGGCTGGCGATCGAGAAAGCCATCGGCCTGAACACCTCGCCGCGCAGCTTCAACCCGATCCGCTGGGCCTTGACGTTCCTGCTGGTGGTGATGGGCTGGGTGATCTTCCGTTCCGAAAACCTGCACGTCGCCGGGCGCATGTACGGCGCGATGTTCAGCTTTGGCGAATGGTCGCTGTCGGAACTCAACCGCGCCAGCCTCACCGGCCTGCAAGTGGCAACCCTGGTGGTGGCGTATGCAACCTTGGCGTTCTTCGGCCTGCGCGACTTCTACAGCAACCGCCCTGGCGAGAAAACCAAGGCGGCCGACCCGAGCCTGATCAAGGCCGTGCCGGGCGACGACCCGGGCAGCATCCACCAGCCAGGTTTCACCGTGGGCAAAGACGCCGCCGTGCAACCGGCCTACTGGACCGCTGACTGGCCACGCTACGCCATGCGCGCGGCGGTGCTGCTGCTGTTCGTGGCGTCGATTCTGAAACTGTCGGCGCAGAGTTTCTCGCCGTTCCTTTACTTCCAATTCTGAGGGAGCCGACCATGACCCGATCATTGCGCGTCCTCTATATCGGCCTGTTCCTGGTGGTGCTGCTCGCCCTGGGCGCCTGGTCGTTGCGCGGTTTCTTCGGCTTCAGCACCAATGCCGACGCCACCGTGCTCAACGGCCGCTGGACCAAAGCCGTCGAGACCCACTACGACGAACAGTTCCCGATCAAGCGCCTGGGCACCAACCTCTGGGCCGCGCTGGACTACAAGCTGTTCAATGAAGGCCGCCCCGGCGTAGTGCTGGGCCGCGATCACTGGCTGTACAGCGACGAGGAGTTCAACCCCGCCGTCAACGAAGAGCAGAACCTGGAGGGCAACTACGCCCTGGTCGAAGGCGTGCGCCAGCAGCTCAAGGCCCAAGGCATTCAACTGGTGCTCGCCATCGTGCCGGCCAAGGTGCGCCTGTACCCGGAACACCTGGGTGACGTGAAACCGGCGAGCATCCACGCCAACCTGTACCAGGCCTTCCACGCCCGTGTCGCCGCCGACAAGATCCTCGCCCCCGACCTGCTTGGCCCGCTGCAACAGGCCAAGCTCGGCGGCCAGCAAGTGTTCCTGCGCACCGACACCCACTGGACCCCGGACGGTGCCGAAATCGCCGCCAAGCAACTGGCCAAGGCGATCGCCGACAAGGCCCCACTGAGCGGCGAACCGCAGCGCTTTGTCACCGAGGCCGAGAAAACCGCACCGCACAAGGGCGACCTGCGCCTGTTCCTGCCGCTCGACCCGCTGTTCGAAAACCTGATGCCGCCCAAGGAGCCGCTGGAAAAACGCGTCACGCACCTGGCCGAAACCAAAGGCGACGACGCGCTGTTCAGCGACAGCGAAACCCCGGTGGCACTGGTAGGCACCAGCTACAGCGCCAACCCCAACTGGAACTTCGTCGGTGCGCTCAAGCAAGCCCTGGGCAGCGACGTGATCAGCTACGCCGAAGACGGCCATGGCCCGATCCTGCCGATGCTCAGCTACCTCAAAAGCGATGACTTCAAGAACCGCCCGCCCCAGGTGCTGATCTGGGAGTTCCCCGAACGCTATCTGCCCGTCAACAACGAAATCGGCGATGCCGACCCGCAGTGGGTTGCGCAACTCAAACAAGCCGGTGCGCGCCAACAGAACATGGCACTGAACACTCCAGCTAAACACCCAAAATCCGAGACGCCCGAACGGGCGCAAAACTGAAAGAGAGGTAACTCACATGACTTTCACTACTACTCCGCGTCGTCTCGCCAAGACCCTGGCCCTGGTTGCCGGCATAAGCGTTGTATCGATGTCCGCCTTCGCCGGCGGTGACGCCGCCTTGTACGGCCCTGTCGCACCGAAAGGCTCGAGCTTCGTGCGTGTCTATAACGCCTCCAATCAGGAAGTCAGCGCCACCGTCGGCGCCACCAACCTGAGCGAAGTGGCCCCGTTGGCCAGCAGCGACTTCAGCTTCATGCCCGGCGGCGACTACAGCGCCAAGGTGGGCAGCCAGACCGTGTCGGTCAAGCTCGCCGCCGACCACTACTACACCCTGGTCAACAACAGCAGCGGCCAGCCGCAGTTGATCGAAGAACCGCCGTTCAAGAACAAACAGAAATCCCTGGTGCGCGTGCAGAACCTCAGCGACAAGGCCCTGACCCTGAAAACCGCCGACGGCAAGACCGACGTGGTCAAGGCCGTCGCCGCCAAAGGCCGTGGCGAGCGTGAAATCAACCCGGTGAAGGTCAGCCTGGCGCTGTACGACGGCGACAAGAAAGTCGGCGACGTGAAACCGGTAGCCCTGGAGCGTGGTGAGGCGGCGGTGCTGTATGTCACCGGCTCCGGTTCAAGCCTGTCGCCAGTGTGGGTGAAACGCCCCGTGTCGACCCGCTAAACATTTCTCGGACTGACAGCAACCCACTGTAGGAGCGAGCTTGCTCGCGAAAATCGCCAATGATGACGCGGGCATTCTGGATGTACGCGGTGTCGGGGAGTTCTTCGCGAGCAAGCTCGCTCCTACAGAGGGCAGAGGCGTCAGTTCGGACCGAGACAAAAACAAGAGTGGAACGACAAACCTTCGTAGCTCTGACCCAAATCGATTCAAGGAGAAACAGCATGATCCCAGTAATCCTTTCCGGTGGTAGCGGCTCACGTCTTTGGCCGCTTTCGCGCAAACAGTTTCCTAAACAGTTCCTGGCCCTGACCGGCGAGCACACGCTGTTCCAGCAAACCCTGGAGCGCCTGGTATTCGATGGCATGGACACCCCAATCGTGGTCTGCAACAAAGACCATCGGTTCATCGTCAACGAGCAACTGAGCGTGCGCAAGCTGGAAGCCCAGCGCATCCTGATGGAACCCTTCGGCCGCAACACCGCGCCAGCCGTGGCGCTGACCGCGATGATGCTGGTCAATGAAGGCCGCGATGAGCTGATGCTGGTGCTGCCGGCCGACCACGTGATCGACGACCAGAAAGCCCTGCAACGCGCCCTGGCCCTGGCCACCGTGGCCGCCGAGCGCGGCGAGATGGTGCTGTTCGGCGTGCCGGCGACCCGTCCGGAAACCGGTTATGGCTACATCAAGTCCGCCAACGATTCGCTGCTGCCCGAAGGCGTGAGCCGCGTGCAACAGTTCGTGGAAAAACCCGATGAAAAACGCGCCGTCGAGTTCGTCAAAAGCGGCGGTTACTTCTGGAACAGCGGCATGTTCCTGTTCCGCGCCAGCCGCTTCCTCGAAGAGCTGAAAAAGCACGACCCGGACATCTACGACACCTGCGTGCTGACCCTGGAACGCAGCGAGCAGACCGCCGACACCGTGACCTTCGACGAAGCCACCTTCGCCTGCTGCCCGGACAATTCCATCGACTACGCGGTGATGGAAAAAACCCAGCGCGCCTGCGTGGTGCCGCTGAGCGCGGGCTGGAGCGACGTGGGTTGCTGGGCGTCGCTGTGGGCGGTCAACGATAAAGACGTCAACGGCAACGTCACCAAAGGCGACGTGGTGATCCAGGACAGCAAGAACTGCATGATCCACGGCAACGGCAAGCTGGTGTCGGTGATCGGCCTGGAAAACATCGTGGTGGTGGAAACCAAGGACGCGATGATGATTGCCCACAAGGACAAGGTCCAGGGCGTCAAGCAGATGGTCGCCACCCTCAACGAACAAGGGCGCAGCGAAACTCAGAACCACTGCGAAGTCTACCGTCCGTGGGGCTCCTACGACTCGGTCGACATGGGCGGGCGCTTCCAGGTCAAGCACATCTCGGTCAAGCCGGGCGCGTGCCTGTCGCTGCAGATGCACCACCACCGCGCCGAACACTGGATCGTGGTCAGCGGCACCGCCGAAGTCACCTGTGACGAGAACGTGTTCCTGCTCTGCGAGAACCAGTCCACCTACATCCCGATCGCCTCTGTACACCGCTTGCGCAACCCGGGCAAGATCCCGCTGGAGATCATCGAAGTGCAATCGGGCAGCTATTTGGGCGAAGACGATATCGAGCGGTTTGAGGATATCTATGGTCGCTCGACGCCGGTGGAACGTGGCGTGTCGGTGAAAACGATCGCGCAGTAAAACAGTCCTGCAAGAAGCCCTCGCCCAAGCCATTGCGTCCCTATCCGCAGTGGTTTGGGTGGGGGCTTTTTGTTTGGGATTTGCGCTGGTTGTGAGGGCCTCATCGGGGGCAAGCCCCCTCCCACCTTTGAATGTATTCACAGATCAAAGGTGGGAGGGGGCTTTTTGTTTGGGATTTGTGCTGGTTGTGAGGGCCTCATCGGGGGCAAGCCCCCTCCCACATTTGAATGTATTCACAGATCAAAGGTGGGAGGGGGCTTTTTGTTTGGGATTTGTGCTGGTTGTGAGGGCCTCATCGGGGGCAAGCCCCCTCCCACATTTGAATGTATTCACAGATCAAAGGTGGGAGGGGGCTTTTTGTTTGGGATTTGTGCTGGTTGTGAGGGCCTCATCGGGGGCAAGCCCCCTCCCACATTTGAATGTATTCACAGATCAAAGGTGGGAGGGGGCTTTTTGTTTGGGATTTGTGCTGGTTGTGAGGGCCTCATCGGGGGCAAGCCCCCTCCCACATTTGAATGTATTCACAGATCAAAGGTGGGAGGGGGCTTTTTGTTTGGGATTTGTGCTGGCTGTGAGGGCCTCATCGGGGGCAAGCCCCCTCCCACATTTGAATGTATTCACAGATCAAAGGTGGGTGGGGGCTTTTTGTTTGGGATTTGCGCTGGCTGTGAGGGCCTCATCGGGGGCAAGCCCCCTCCCACATTTGAATGTATTCACAGATCAAAGGTGGGAGGGGGCTTTTTGTTTGGGATTTGTGCTGGCTGTGAGGGCCTCATCGGGGGCAAGCCCCCTCCCACATTTGAATGTATTCACAGATCAAAGGTGGGTGGGGGCTTTTTGTTTGGGATTTGTGCTGGTTGTGAGGGCCTCATCGGGGGCAAGCCCCCTCCCACATTTGAATGTATTCACAGATCAAAGGTGGGTGGGGGCTTTTTGTTTGGGATTTGTGCTGGCTGTGAGGGCCTCATCGGGGGCAAGCCCCCTCCCACATTTGAATGTATTCACAGATCAAAGGTGGGAGGGGGCTTGCCCCCGATGAGGCCCTCCCGGCCACCGCAGCACTCAAGGTAGCCAATCCCACCTACGCTTAAGTTAGGATGCTCGTTCCCTATTCGAGGTGGTCTCCATGTTCTTCGGCGTTCTCCTGATCATCACCTGGCTGGTCCTGTTGCTGCGCTACCCGGCCAAAGCCCTGCCCGTATCGCTGGCCGCCGCTGTGGGCCTGGGGCTGGTGGCCGTGTGGGTGGTGTGGCTGGACAATCGCGAAGCGTCGCAACTGGCGCGCCTGGAGCTGCGCATTGTCTACGCCCCGCAGGACTGCCCGGCCGACCGCCCACTGAAACTGACCCTGAACAACGGCAACGACGTACCGCTGACCGAACTGCGCTGGCGCGTCGCTGCCTATGCGCCGGGCGATACGGTCAACCTGGCCGACAACGTCTATGCTGCCCCACGCTATCGCGGCCCCGGCGAGTTGCAGGCCGGCGCCACCTGGGACGACTGCCTGCCCACCCCGCCGCTGCGCCCTGGCTACCGCCCGCAAACCCTGGAATTTCGCGCCGAGCATTTGCAAGGCAGCTTCTCGGACTGACAAAGGACCGATCCATGCCCAACGTACTCATCACCGGTTGCTCCAGCGGCATCGGGCGCGCCTTGGCCGAGGCCTTCAAATCCGCCGGCTTCGACGTGTGGGCCAGCGCCCGCCAACCGGAAGACGTCGCCCGCTTGTCCGCCGCCGGCTTCAACGCGGTGCAACTGGACGTCAACGACAGCGCCGCCTTGCAGCACCTGGCCGAGCAGTGGGGCGAGCTGGATGTGCTGGTCAACAACGCCGGCTACGGCGCCATGGGCCCGTTGCTCGATGGCGGCACCGAGGCGCTGCAGTGTCAGTTCGAAACCAACGTGTTTTCCATCGTCGGCGTGACCCAGGCGTTCTTCCCCGCACTGCGTCGCGGCAAAGGCCTGGTGGTGAATATCGGCAGCGTTTCCGGGGTGCTGGTGACGCCATTCGCTGGCGCCTACTGCGCCTCCAAAGCCGCCGTGCATGCCTTGAGCGATGCCCTGCGCATGGAACTGGCGCCGTTTGGCGTGCGGGTGATGGAAGTGCAACCGGGCGCAATCGATACCCGCTTTGCGAAAAACGCCGGGGCCCAGGCGGAGCTGTTGATCAACGAACAATCGCCGTGGTGGCCGTTGCGCGAAGGCATCCGCGCGCGCTCCCGGGCCTCCCAGGACAACCCGACACCGGCCAGCCGATTTGCCAGCCAGGTCCTGAACGCCGTGCAACAACCGACACCGCCCCGCTTATTGCGCGCGGGCAATGGCAGTCGGGCACTGCCGTTGATGGCGGCGTTACTGCCCAAAGGGTTGTTGGAAAACGTATTGAAGCGACGCTTTGGTTTGAATAGGAGTTTGTAAATGATCGACTACAGCGACTTTTTCGAGGAAGTGATCCAGACCCACGTCGAGATCGAACAGTGGTTCGCCGGGGTGGCGCCTGAAGGCACGCTGCAAAAGCTGCTCGCGCGCTTCTCGCCGGAGTTCAGCATGATTGCGCCCTCCACCGGCACACGCATGAACGCCGCGGGGGTCAATTACCTGTTCACCCGCCTGGGCGGCCAGCGGCCAGGGTTGAAGATCACCTTGAGCGAACTGAGCGGCATTGACCGGCATGCACGCGGCGCCGTCGTCAGTTACCGCGAACATCAGATCGACGACAGCGGCACCCAGACCGATCGCCGCGCCACGGTGGTCTTCGAGAAACAGGCCAGCGGCGCACTGCTGTGGCGCCATTTGCACGAGACGTACTGCCAGGCCTGAACCGCCAGGCAACACCCCGCCAGTATGCGCGCAAGCCTCCCCTCGCTTGCGCGCACAGCCCATCGCCCTGAGTCCCCCGCTCATTGGCGGCAATACAATTTCGCTACAGAACTGAACGGACACTCTCGCTAGAGTGACGCGCTGACTTCTGACTCAACACGCTCAGACCTCATACCTCGCTTGTCGTTGATCGCTGTTCGCGTCGATTCGACACAGCCGTTCCGGTACCTCTTGGGTGACCCCTATCAAGCCTTTAAACAAATCGCGCGCCTGTCGGACGCTGCTCACACTGTCACTGGGGTTAACTGCGGTGACAGGCTGTTCGGTCGCACCTCTGCCCGCGTTGAAACCGCCCGCGCCAGAGGCATGGCGCAATGCACCGTCCCCACTGGCGCCGGCCAAGCCCGACCTCAATCGGTGGTGGCACGCCTTCAATGATCCTGAACTCGATACCCTGGTGGATCAGGCATTGCACAACAACCTCGACGTCGCCGCCGCAGTCGAGCGCCTGCGGGCCGCGCGTGTGCTGAGCCAACATTCGCAAGCGCCCTATCTGCCCTCGCTCGGGATCAAGACCCACGACGCGATAAGCCCCGACACCAGCAGTTCGTACTTCCTGATCGGCTTCGATGCGCAATGGGAACTGCCACTGTTCGGCGCCAGGCAGAGCGCGGATCGCATCGCCGAGGGCAACCAGGCGCTGGTGGCCGCCGACTTGCGCAGCGTCCAGGTGTCGCTGGTCGCCGAAGTCACCCGGCATTGGGTTGAGCTGCGTTCGGCGCAACACGCCGAACGCGCGCTGACGGCCATTCGTGACGCTCAGCAGGAAAAACTGGCGCTGCTGCGTGTGCGCGAGCAACTTGCCCTGGCGCCGCACGCTGACGTGGCGGGCGCCGAGGCGGAACTGGCGCGGGCCGAGATGCAACTGAGCGGGCCGCTACAACGGATCCACCGCCATGCCCAGCAGTTGGCGCTGTTGTCGGGTCGGCCAGAGCCCGACCCGCGCTGGCTGCAGCCCGGACCGCAGCCCACGCTCGGCCAGTGGCAACTCAACAACGTGCCGGCGGACCTGCTGCGCACACGCCCGGAAATTGCCAACGCCGAGGCCGAGGTTCTTGTGGCCGCCGGGGAATTGGGGATGAGCCGCGCCGATATTTACCCGCACCTCAGCCTGGGCGCTTCGTTGCAGTGGTCGCTGAACATTGCCAGCAACCGCAAGCGCACGCCCAGCGGCAACAGTATTTTCTCGGCCGGGCCGGGGATCAGCATCCCGTTGTTCGACTGGGGCCAACGTATCGCCACCGCCCGCGCGAAAGACCACCTGTTGCAGGCAGCGGTTCTGACTTATCGCCAGGCGGTGTTGCAAGGCGTTGCCGAAGCCGAAATCGCCCTGGGCGACCTCGAACAAACGCGCCTGCGCGAGCACGCCTCGCGCCAAGCCCATAAGGCGACGCAGACGCGCCTGGAGGCCTTGCAACAACGCGAGCGCCTGGGGCTCATGAGCCCACTGGAACTGACGAGCGCCCACGTGCAGGCACTGCAAGCCATGCGACAGGCCGACAGCGCCAGCACCGAACGGGACATCGCCTACATCGCGCTTTATAAAGCCCTCGGCGGCGCACCGTTACCGAACCCGACAGTGAAGGATGCTGACTGATGGTGGCGCTTGCCCGTCTGACACTGATCCACGAATGGCGGCGCTTCCTGCCCGCGATGATCGCCGTAGGCTTCGCGGGGCTGCTGCAGTTGCTCCAGGCTGCGCTGGTGCTGGGTATTTTCGGCAGTGCCAGCGTCTATATCACCGGCTCTACGGCGGACCTCTGGGTCGGTTACCCCGGCACGCAAAGCGTCAACCTCGGGAGACCGATCGATGCCGGCGTGGAAATGCGCCTGCGCATGGACGCCGATGTCCTGCGTGTCGAGTCGTTTCGCTGGGTCGACGCCGATTGGCGCGGTGCGCGAGATACCGGTGGCGTGTCGGTGTTTGTCAGCGGCATCGACGTCGGGCCAGACGGCCTGATGTTTGCGCGCGCCCTGCCGACGGCACTGCGCGCCCGCCTGGCCGAGCCCGGTGCGGTGATCGTCGACCGCGCCGATCTGAGCACCCTGGGCGTGAACCTGGGGGACGCCGCGACCATCAACGGGCAACGTGTGCGCGTGGTGGGCGTCACCAGCGGCCTGCGCGCGCTGGGCGGGGTCAATGTGCTGGCGTCGCTGGCCACCGCCCGGCAGCTCGACACCACCACCGCAGCGGACCGCATCACCTACCTGGTGGCCAAAGTGCGCGATCCCGCTCAGGCCGGTGCGGTTGCCGCGCGCCTGAGCAACGGCCCTGCGTTCGGCAACTATTCGGTATGGACCGCACAACAGTTCGCCCAGCGCTCGCAGATGTATTGGATGTTCGACACCGGTGCCGGTGCCGGCGTGCTGTTTCTGGCCGCGATTGTGTTCCTGGTGGGCGCGGTCATCACCAGCCAGACGCTGGTCGCCGCGGTCGTCGGTTCCATCCGCGAGTACGCCACCTTGAACGCCCTTGGCGTCGGCGTGAATGCCCTGCGCAAAGTGGTCATGGAGCAGGCTTTCTGGGTCGGGGCACTGGGGCTGCTGGGCAGTTCGGTGCTCGCCGGCCTGTTCTTCGCCCTGGCGGCGCACTACAACGTGCCGGTGCAGCTTTCGCCCGTCGCGGCCCTCGCCTGCCTGTGCCTGAGCATGCTCCTGGCACTCGTGTCGGGCCTGGCGGCCATCCGCACCTTACGCCACGCCGACCCGGCCAGCCTTCTGAGATAGCACTGCCATGAGTCTCCTGACATCCGCCACACCCTTCACGCTGCAAGCCAGCAGTATCAGTAAATCGTTCACCTCGGGGCGGGTCGTAACCCCAGTGCTGCATGACATTACCCTGGCGATACGGCCCGGCGAACTGACCCTGATCTCAGGCCCGTCCGGCTGTGGCAAAAGCACGCTACTGGCGATCCTCAGCGGCCTGCAGCAGCCCGACCGCGGCAGCGCATCGGCCCTGGGGCACGACCTTTCAAGCCTCGACACGCGGGCCCTGGAGAATTTTCGCCTGCGCCACACCGGCTTCGTATTCCAGGGGTTCAACCTGTTTCCGGCGTTGACTGCGCAGCAACAGGTCGAGCTGCCCTTGAGCTACCTGGGGCTGCCGAGCACGGAAGTCCGAGCGCGCGCCATTGAGGCGCTGGAGGACGTCGGGCTGGGCTCGCGCATGCAACTGCGCCCGGCCGAATTGTCCGGCGGCGAAAAGCAGCGCGTAGCCATTGCACGCGCCGTGGCAAAGGCCCCCGAGTTGTTGTTCGCCGACGAACCGACCAGCGCCCTCGATGCGGCCAACGGCCAGATCGTGATCGATATTTTGCACCGCATCGCCCGCACGCGTGGCACCACGGTGCTGTGCGTCAGCCACGATCCGCGCCTGATCAGTAATTGCGACCGCGTGCTGACCATAGAAGACGGCCGCATTTTGAACGATCAATCCCTTCCCTTCCAACCGGCCGCTATGGTCGGAACCCAGGAACACTCTGTATGAACGCGCGCCCGCTTCGCTCTTGGCTGCTTCTGAGTACCGCACTTGTATTGCTGAGCGCCTGCTCCCGTGAAGATGCGCCTTCCACGCCGACGTCATCGGCGCCAACCTACCTGGCCGTCGCACGCGGCCGTATCGATGTGGAAGGCGGTTTGCTCAAGCTCGGCGCGAGTCGCGACGGCGTGGTCGCCGAGATCAAGGTGACGGAAGGCGAGCAGGTCAAGAAAGGCCAACTGCTCGCCACCCTGGACAGTGAACTGGCGCAACTGGCAGTCGCCGCCGCACTGACCGAGCAACGCCAAGTGCAGATCCAAGCCAAACAGTTGGCAAGGCAGCTCAAGTTCGCCGAGCAGCAGGCCAGCCGCCTGACCGCCGCCGCCAAGGCAGGCGCCGGCGACAGCCAGAGTGCCGATGGGGCCCACGAGGCCGCCGAGCGCTTGCGCGACGAGATTGAAAAGACTCAGACAGACGCCGAAGTCGCCGCGAGAAAGCTGACGGCGGCACGCTACGAACTGGCGCAACGCAGCCTGCGTGCGCCGGTCGACGCCGAGGTGGTTCGGCGCCTGATTCAACCCGGTGCCGCAGTGTCTGCACAGTCCGGGCCGGCTTTCGTTTTGTTGCCGAACCAGGCGCGTATCGTAAGAGCCGAGCTCAACGAGTCATTCACCGGCGCGGTGCGCCCCGGGATGAAGGCCGAAGTCACCGATGACAGCGCCGATGGTTCAGTGGCGCTGACCGCCCATGTGGTGCGGATCAGCGCGGTACTGGGCAACAGCACCCTGGAAGACGACGCCTTGGTCAGGGCCAATACGCGTACCGTTGAATGCATATTGGCGTTCGATCAGCCGGCGCCGCCGTCTCTGCGCGTGGGGCAGCGCATGCTGGTGCGGTTTGGGCCGTAGCTAATCGTCACGACCCACCCCGACAGAGGTTCAGTGCTGGATAGAGTCGACAATCACCGTGCAGGTAATCCCCGCCGCCAACAACACGCCTTCGGGCACTTCATCGATATGAATCCGCACCGGCACGCGCTGGGCCAAGCGCACCCAGTTGAAGGTCGGGTTCACGTCGGCGATCAGCTCGCGGCTCTCGGGGTTGTCGCGGTCGTAGATGCCGCGGGAAATGCTTTCCACATGGCCCTTGAGGGTTTCGCCGCTCATCAACTGCATATCGGCCTTATCGCCGACCTTGACGTGGGGCAGTTTGGTTTCTTCGAAGAAGCCATAGACCCAGAACGAGTTCATATCGACCACGGCCATCTTGGCTTCGCCGATGCGCGCGTAGTCACCGCGATGCACGTTGAGGTTGGTGACGTAGCCGTCGACGGCCGCCACCACTTGCGTGCGTTTCAAGTTCAGTTCGGCGGCTTCCAGTTGTGCCTGGGCGTGCTGGTAGTCGGCGAGGGCCGAGTCGGCGACGTTGCCGGCGTCGTCGCGGTTTTCCCTGGAGATCACCAGCGCGTCGAGGTCGGCGCGGCGGTGGGCGTTGTCCTTGCGCATTTCCCAGGTAGCTTTGCGCGAAGCGACAAGGGCTTGCGCCTGTTTGACGGCGAGGCGGTAGTGTTCGGGGTCGATCTGCATCAGCAGGTCGCCCTTTTTCACCAACTGGTTGTCACGCACCGGCACGTTGACCACTTCGCCGGTGACGTCGGCGGCGACATTGATGATGTCGGCGCGCACGCGGCCATCGCGGGTCCAGGGGGTTTCCATGTAATGCACCCACAGCGTGCGGCCAATCCAGATCGCCAGAGCCAGAACCAGCAAGGTCGCGAGCAGGCTGAAAAACTTTTTCATCGGGGCATTCTCAACGGTAGACGGTCAGCGCCAGGGCGCCGAACAGGCAAACGAACAGGCTCAGGCGCAGCAACGCCGGGTGCCAGAAAAAACGGTACAGATCGAACCCCCCCAGGAAGCGGTCCAGCGCCCAGGCCAACCCCGCCGCGATCAAAAACATCAGGGTCACGGTCGGCATGTAAATGCCGTGGAACGCGATTTCACGAGGCATGCCCAGCTCCTTTCAACATAAGCGCGCCTTGGGGCTTGTAGGCCGCCAGTGGCGATTGCGGGTCCAGCAGCGAAGTGCGGATGAAGTGCAGGTAGCTTTTCACCCGGCGTAGGGCCGAGGTATCGAAGTGCGGCGCGAAGGGTTCGTCGGTCGCCTGCACGCGGCTGATCGCATGGTCGACGGCAATCAGCCCGCGCTCCAGGTTGCTGGCGCTGGGTTGCAGGAACAGGCGCACCAGTGAGCGGCCCATCACGCGGATCGCCTGGCGCCAGGGCTGGGATTCGGCGTAGGCCGGGTGGATCGGCAGGATCGCCTGTTCCTTGCGCAACTCGATGATCGCATGGCCGACTTCAAGCACCACGAACATCCAGCGCAGCAGGTTGCGTTGCACTTGCGGCTGGCCGACAGCGAGGCCGTAGGCCTGGTGCAGCAGGTCGCGGGTGCGGCTTTCGAAACTCGACGCCAGGCCCTTGAGCTTGCCGCTGATCGCGTACACCACTTGCTCGCGCAGGTCCTGTTCCAGGCGGCGCCACAGCCAGCGGCTGTTGGGCGGCAGGATGATCGCCCCCGCCGCCGCGCACACCAGCATGCCGATGATCATCGCGATGTAGTCGTTGATAAAGTTGTAGGGGTTGTAGACCGTGAGGTTATCCGGCACCGAACCGGTGCTGAAAAAGATCAGCAGGCCCACGCCGACCCCGGCGTATTGCGGGCGTGAAGCGAGGAAGGCACCGAGGATGATCACCGGCGCGAGCATCACGCACAGCAGCGGGAAGCCGTCGATCCAGGGAAACACGAAAAACATTTCGACGAAGCCCACCAGCGCCCCGATCAGGGTGCCGCACGCCATCTGGAACGCCATGCGTTTGGGGTTCGGCGTGGCGGCGGACAGGCCGACGGTGGCGGCGGCGATCATGGTCATGGTCGCGCCGCTCGGCCAGGCGGTCGCCACCCAGTAGCTGCCGAGCACGATCAGGATGAACGACGCCCGCACCCCCGAGGCCACGCAGGCCAGCCAGTTGGTTTTGGGGATGAAGGTTTCGTCCCACTGTTCCCGCGCATGGCTGTGATCGGCCAGGGAGGCGTGGGTCTGTGCGTAGTTGTGCAGGTCGTCAACGAAGCGGTAGAGCAGCTCGTAGGCGGTATGAAAGTCCAACTGCTCGTCTTCGCTCGGGTTGCCTTGCTGGAAGATCGCTCGCAGGCTGCGGACCTTAGCGGGCAAGCCGTCCTTGTAGACGCTCAACTGGTTGACCAGCCGCGCCGCGTCGGGGCTGGTGAGGGCGCGGCCGGAGAACCCGTCGAGTACCTCGGCCAAGTCCTGCAAGCCCGGTTTGATTTCGGCGACAACGTGGTCCGCGGCATCGGCACGCAGGCGTTCGAGCAACTGGTGCAAGGCGTTGAAGCGCGTGGTGATGCTCATGAATTCGCTGTTGAGGCGACTGAGCCGGCCGTTGCGCCGACGCATGTGCGGGTCTTCGAACACGGTGATGCTGCGCAGGCCTTCCAGGCCCACGGCTTCGGCGATAAAGCGCACGTTGGTGCTTTCGAAGCTCTCGCGCTGGCTGCGCCCACGCAGGCCGTCGGTGACGAACAGCGCAAATACGCCAAACCGCTGGTACAGCGCGTTGCGCATGGCCGCACTGGAGGTCTGCGGCAGGATCGCCGCGCTGACCAGCGTGGAGACCAGAATCCCCAGGGAAATTTCCAGCACCCGCCACACGGCCGCCATGAACGCCCCGTCCGGGTGGGCCAGGGACGGCAGGCCGACCATCGCAGCGGTGTAGCCGGCGAGCACGAAGCCATAGGCGCGAAAGTTGCGGTTGCGCGTGGCGCCAGCGGTGCAGATCCCCACCCAGATCGCCAGCGAGCCGAGGAACAGCTCGGTGTTCTGCGCAAACAAGGCGATCAGGAACACCATCACCGCCGACCCGGCCAAGGTGCCGAGGAAGCGATAGAAGCTCTTGGCGAACACCTGGCCGCTCTGGGGTTGCATCACGATAAACACGGTGATCATCGCGGTGCGCGGTTGCGGCAGTTCCAGGCGCATGGCCAGCCACAGCGTGGCGAACGCAGCGATCAGCACCTTGAAGATGTACACCCAGGTCACGCCGTCACTGCGTGCCCAGTCGAAAAAGCCACGGCGCCACTCAAGGGAATACAGCCAGCGCAGCGGTGCAGGCAAGGGAGTCATCAAATCCTACTCAGTGATCGAACACGGCGAGCGCCGCCGGGGTCTTGCTCGGGACAGTCTTGGTGTCTTGCGGAACATCGTTGCCGGCGCCCAGCCCGCCGCCCAGGGCGGTCACCAGGTCGGCGTGGGCCGTCAGACGCGCGGCCTGCACCTGCTGCTCGACTTGCTGCTGGCGGAACAACAGGGTCTGGGCGTTCAGCACATTGAGGTAATCGGTAAGGCCGCGCTGGTAGGCGATCATCGCGATGTCGTAGGTTTTCTGCGCCGAGGCCACCGACTCTGCGGCGAAGCCCTTTTGCTTGTCCATGGATTCGCGGCGGATCAACTGGTCGCTGATGCCCTTGAGCGCGTTGACCAGGGTCTGGTTGTAATGCGCCACGGCGATGTCATAGCCGGCGCTGGCTTCACCCAACTGCGAACGCAGGCGGCCGCCGTCGAAGATCGGCAGGGTGATGGCCGGGCCGACGTTGTAGTTGAATTTCTTGCCGGCCAGAAAACCCAGCATGCCGCCGCCGGTGGCCATGTAGCCGAGGCTGCCGACCAGATCGACGTTGGGGTAGAAACCGGCGTGCGCGACATCGATGCCACGCGCCTGCGCTGCCACCTGCCAACGGCTGGCGACCACGTCCGGGCGCTGGCCGAGCAATTGCGCGGGCAGGCTGGACGGCAATTTCAGCGGCGCGCCGAGGGACAAGGTCGGACGTTGCAGTCGCGCGCCCTCGCCCGGGCCTTTACCCGCCAACGCCGCCAACTGGTTGCGGCTCAGGGCGATCTCTTCGTCCAGGGCATCGAGTTGGCGATGGGTCTCGGGCAACGGGGTTTCGGCCTGGCTCACATCGAAATGCGTGCCAATGCCCGCGTTCAGGCGTTTATTCGCCAGGTCGAGAATCTGCTGTTGCTGGGCCAGCGTGGCCGCGACGATGTCGCGGTTGGCGTAATGCAACGACAGCTGGATATAGGCGCGCACTACGTTGTTCTGCAGTTCGAGCTGGGCCTGGCGCGCTTCGGCCACGCTCATGTGCGCCAGGTCGACGGCACGCTCGGTGGCGTTGCTTTCGCGGCCCCACAGGTCGAGGGCGTAGCTGAAGCCCAGGGACGTATTGTTGTCCCAGGTGTTGGAACCGCTCAATGCACCCGGGCCGTAGAACTGGTCGTTCGGCCAGTTGTGGCGCTTGAGGGTGGTGTCGCTGTTGATCTGCAGCGACTCGGCCGACTCGACAATCCCGGCCATGGCCCGCGCTTCACGCACACGCGCGGCAGCCATGGCCAGGCTCGGGCTGTCGTGGGTCGCGAGTTCGACCCAGCGGTTGAGCTGGGGATCGCCATAGGCCTGCCACCATTGCGCGGTGGGCCAGCGGGCGTCCCGGGCGGCGCTCTGGATCGCCTCATCGGTGGCCAGGGTATTGGCGCTGAGGGCCTGGTCTTGGGGGGCGATTCCTCCGGTTCCGATGCAGCCGCTGATTGCTAACGATAAGGCCCAAACACTGAGAGTCTTCAGCTCTCTGCTGATGCGACGCGGCACTGCTGCGAATTCCTGAGGTGGGTGATGCAGGGTAGGTGGTGTAATTCTAGGACGCGAGGGGAATGACGATAAGCTGGTATTCCTGTGAATCTTTATTACCGTTCAGGCGATAATCCCTTCGTAGGGATCACTGGTCGGCGTAACTTTCTGTCACAATTTGTCATCTCCCTTGAGAACACCCCATGGACACTTTGCAAAACATGCGCGCCTTCAGTTCTGTGGCCGAAGCCGGCAGCTTCACCGCCGCCGCCGCACAGCTGGACACAACCACCGCCAACATTTCGCGCGCGGTCTCCAACCTGGAGGCTCATCTGCAAACCCGCTTGCTCAACCGCACTACCCGCCGCATTGCACTCACGGAGGCGGGTAAACGCTATTTATTACGCTGCGAGCAAATCCTGGCCTACGTCGAAGAAGCCGAGGCCGAAGCCAGCGACGCCCACGCGCGCCCCGCCGGCCAGTTGAAAGTGCATACCATGACCGGTATCGGCCAGCATTTCGTCATCGACGCCATTGCCCGGTACCGCCGCACTCACCCGGACGTGACCTTCGACCTGACCCTGGCCAACCGCGTGCCGGACTTGCTCGATGAAGGCTACGACGTGTCCATCGTGCTGGCCAGCGAACTGCCGGACTCGGGCTTCGTGTCCCAGCGCCTGGGCATCACCTACAGCATCGCCTGCGCCTCGCCGGACTACGTCAAGGCCAAAGGCTGCGCGCAACGGCCCCACGATCTGCTCAACCACGCCTGCCTGCGCCTGGTCAGCCCGGTGGTCCTGCTGGATAAATGGAGCTTCAACGGCCCTGACGGCCAGGAAAGTGTCGCGATCAACACATCGCCGTTCCTGGTGAACTCGGCCGATGCGATGAAAACCGCCATCACCAGCGGCATGGGCGTCGGCCTGTTGCCGGTGTACGCCGCCATCGAAGGCCTGCGCAACGGCACGCTGGTGCGGGTGATGCCCAACTATCGCTCCCAGGAACTGAACCTGTACGCCATTTACCCATCGCGCCAGTACCTGGATGCGAAGATCAAGACCTGGGTGGAATACCTGCGCGGTTCGCTGCCGGAAATTCTCGCGGCGCATCAGGCGGAATTGGTCGCGTATGAGTTGAGCGGCAGCCTGGGCGGCGTGCGGATGGCGAACTGATTTCTGCCAGACGATAGCGATCCAATGTGGGAGGGGGCTTGCCCCCGATAGCGGAAATGAAGTCATGCATGTATTGGCTGACACACTGCTATCGGGGGCAAGCCCCCTCCCACATTTGGATCTCCATGGATCAGATAGAACTCATTTGGTTCTTGCTCTTGGGAGCGGCCTTATAACCAACCTGAGCCTGGAAGCTGGACTCAGTCAAAAATGTAGGAGGGGGCAAGCCCCCCCACATTTGGATCTCCATGGATCAGATAGAACTCATTTGGCTCTTGCTCTTAGGAGCGGCCTTATAACCAGCCTGAGCCTGGAAGCTGGACTCGGTCAAAAATGTAGGAGGGGGCTTGCCCCCGATAGCGGTAGTGAAGTCATGCATGTATTGGCTGACACACTGCTATCGGGGGCAAGCCCCCTCCCACATTTGGATCTCCATGGATCAGATAGAACTCATTTGGCTCTTGCTCTTGGGAGCGGCCTTATAACCAACCTGATCCTGGAAGCTGGACTCGGTCAAAAATGTAGGGGGGGGCTTGCCCCCGATAGCGGTAGTGAAGTCATGCATGTATTGGCTGACACACTGCTATCGGGGGCAAGCCCCCTCCCACATTTGGATCTCCATGGATCAGATAGAACTCATTTGGCTCTTGCTCTTGGGAGCGGCCTTATAACCAACCTGATCCTGGAAGCTGGACTCGGTCAAAAATGTAGGGGGGGGCTTGCCCCCGATAGCGGTAGTGAAGTCATGCATGTATTGGCTGACACACTGCTATCGGGGGCAAGCCCCCTCCCACATTTGGATCTCCATGGATCAGATAGAACTCATTTGGCTCTTGCTCTTAGGAGCGGCCTTATAACCAACCTGAGCCTGGAAGCTGGACTCGGTCAAAAATGTGGGAGGGGGCTTGCCCCCGATAGCGGTAGTGAAGTCATGCATGTATTGGCTGACACACTGCTATCGGGGGCAAGCCCTCTCCCACAGAGGTTCAACGGTGTCCTGACAATTACCGGCAGGAATGTTAGCTTGCTTGGCATTCTTCCGTAGTCGATGAGCCCGCCTGCAATGAAAAAGACTGTCCTCGCCTTCAGCCGTATCACCCCGGAAATGATCGAACGCCTGCAACAGGATTTCGAGGTGATCGCCCCCAACCCCAAGCTGGGCGACATCAATGCACAGTTCAATGAAGCCCTGCCCCATGCCCACGGCTTGATCGGCGTGGGGCGCAAGCTGGGCCGCGCGCAACTCGAAGGCGCGAGCCGGCTGGAAGTGGTGTCCAGCATCTCGGTGGGCTATGACAACTATGACGTGGCCTACCTCAACGAACGCGGGGTCATGCTCACCAACACCCCCGACGTCCTCACCGAAAGCACCGCCGACCTCGCCTTCGCCCTGCTGATGAGCAGCGCACGCCGGGTGGCCGAGCTGGACGCATGGACCAAGGCCGGCGAGTGGAAAGCCAGCGTGGGCGCGTCGTTGTTCGGCTGCGACGTGCATGGCAAGACACTGGGCATCGTCGGCATGGGCAATATCGGCGCCGCCGTGGCCCGGCGCGGGCGCCTGGGCTTCAATATGCCGATTGTGTACAGCGGCAACAGCCGCAAGCCCGCCCTGGAACAGGAACTGGGCGCACAGTTCTGCAGCCTGGATCAGTTACTCGCCGAAGCGGACTTCGTCTGCCTGGTGGTGCCGTTGAGCGAAAAGACCCGGCACCTGATCAGTCATCGCGAGCTGGGACTGATGAAATCCAGCGCGATCCTGATCAATATTTCCCGCGGCCCGGTGGTCGACGAACCGGCGCTGATCGAAGCCCTGCAAACCCAGCGTATTCGCGGGGCGGGGCTGGACGTGTATGAAAAGGAACCGCTGGCCGAGTCGCCACTGTTCCAATTGAGCAATGCGGTGACCCTGCCGCACATCGGCTCGGCGACCCACGAAACCCGCACAGCCATGGCCAACCGCGCCCTCGACAACCTGCGCAGCGCCCTGCTCGGCCACCGCCCGAAGGATCTGGTCAACCCGCAGGTATGGAAGGGCTGAGATAAGTCAACTTCATCGGCCCATTCCCCTAAAGCCTGGGCCGATGAAGTCGATAACCCTCCATAGATGATCAACCCTGATCCACAGAAGGTTTTTATGTCCACGTCTAAAGCCCGCGCAGACTCACTCTCGCTTCTGCTCTTTACCTTGCGCAGCGGCAAGTTGATGGCCATTAACCTGCTGAAAGTCAGCGAAATCATTCCGTGCCCGCCGCTGACCAAGCTGCCGGAGTCCCATCCGCACGTCAAAGGTATCGCCATGCTGCGCGGCACCTCGCTGTCGGTGATCGACCTGAGCCGCGCCCTCGGCGAAATGCCGTTGGAAGACCCGGACGGCGGCTGCCTGATCGTCACCGATGTCAGCCGCTCCAAGCAGGGCCTGCATGTGCAGGCGGTGAGCAAGATCGTGCATTGCCTGACCACCGATATCCGCCCGCCGCCCTTCGGTGCCGGCGGCAATCGCTCGTTTATCACCGGGGTCACCCAGGTGGAAGGCGGGCTGGTGCAGGTGCTGGACATCGAAAAAGTCATCCACGGCATCGCCCCGGCACCGATTGAAATGGCGCCGACCGACTTGACCATGGAAGAGGCCGAAGTGTTGGGCAACGCGCGAATCCTGGTGGTGGATGACAGCCAGGTCGCCCTGCAACAATCAGTACACACCCTGCGCAACCTCGGTCTGACCTGCCACACCGCACGCAGCGCCAAGGAAGCGATCGACGTGCTGCTGGAACTGCAGGGCACCGTCGAGCAGATCAATGTGGTGGTGTCGGACATCGAAATGTCCGAAATGGACGGTTACGCCCTCACCCGCACCCTGCGCGAAACCCCGGACTTCCAGGACCTTTACGTGCTGTTGCACACCTCCCTGGACAGCGCGATGAACAGCGAAAAAGCGCGCGTGGCCGGGGCCGACGCGGTGCTGACCAAATTCTCCTCGCCCGAACTGACCAAATGCCTGGTGGTGGCCGCCCAGACCGTGGCGCAAAAGGGCCTGTAAGCGGTGGCCGAGTATTTCCAGCTGCTACGCCGCGACCTCACCCGCGACCTGCCCGCGCCGCAGTGGCCGGCCGGTACGCAGTTGGATCACTACCGCGACGCATGGGCCCCAGCGATTCACGCGGTGTTGCGCATGACCCAGGCGCAAGCCGGCGGCCACGTCGCCGACCTGCAAACCTGGCAGCGGCAGTTCGTGACCGATGCCGAGTTCGACCCCACGCTGTGCCTGGTGGCGAGCAATGCCGAGGGCATCCTCGGCGTGGCCCAGTGCTGGACCAGCGCCTTCATCAAGAACCTGTCTGTACACCCCTGCGCCCAGGGCCAGGGGCTGGGCCGCGCCTTGTTGCTGCACACCTTCCAGGTGTTCAAGCAGCGCGGCGAACCCTACGTGGACCTCAAGGTCCTGGAAAGCAACCGACGCGCCCGGAAACTCTATGAAAGCGCGGGCATGGTGTTCGTGCTGCGCGATGTGGTCAGCGAAGACTGACGGGCACTGGCGCACAACTTGCTTTCAGTGCTCCCGAACGTTGAAAAGAGGTGAAAACCCGTCACCGTTCGCGCGAGCCCTCTGACCTAGCCTGGTGACAGATCTGCCATGAACACTCATTTTTCCTGCGTCGGTTGTGGCAAATGCTGCACCGACCACCATGTCCCCCTGACCCTCGCAGAAGCCCGCCAGTGGGCGGCTGACGGCGGCAGCGTGATCGTTCTGGTGGAAGGTTTTCTCGGCAACGGCCTGGGCCTGCCGTTGCAACAACGCGAACATGCCGAACGCCGTTCGGCGATGGTGCCCAGCGGCACGACCCAGGCATTCGTGGCCATCACTTTTGCCGCCTACAACCCCGGACGCTGCCGGAATCTTGACGAAGACAACCTGTGCCGTATCTATGAACGCCGACCGTTGGTCTGCCGCATCTATCCGATGGAGATCAACCCGCACATCCCGTTGAACCCTGCCGCCAAGGAATGCCCGCCGGAGTCGTGGGAACAGGGCCCGGTATTGATTGCCGGCGGCGAGTTGATGGACGCGGAACTGGCTGAACTGATCCGCCGCTCGCGCCAGGCCGACCGCGACGATGTGCAGACCAAAGAGGCGGTGTGTACCCTGCTGGGGATTCGCACCACAGCGCTCAAGGGCGATGGCTTTACGGCGTACCTGCCGCAGATGGATGCCTTTACCCAGGCGATCGAGCGGGCGGCGAGCCAGCCCGGCGTGGCGAATGAGTGGGTGTTTCATGTGTCCGCGATGGACATCGCCGAACAGTTGCTGGACGCGGGGGCACAGCTTGCCACCGAGGTGCCGGCCAACTATGCGTTTATCCCGCTGCGCGCCGCCTAGTCGTTGGGCGCGACGGAAACGGCATCCAGGCGGTAGGGCTGAATGATCCGCTGGTATTCGCCGCTTTGCATCAGTTGTTCAAGGGCGCAGTTGAGGGCATTGCGCAAGGCGGTATCGGGCTTGCGCACCGCGATCGCCACGCCGCTGCCCAGGAGTTCGGCCGAAATCGCGGGGCCGAGGAAGTCAAAGTCCTGGCCATCGACGGTATCGAGCAGCGCCTCACGGATTTCCACGGTGCCTTGCAGGGTCGCATCGATATCCCCCGCCACCAGGCTGCGAGCCAGTTCGTCATTGAGCCAGAAGCTCTTGACGATAACGCCCTTGGGCGCCCACTGCGCTCGGGCGAAGGCTTCGCGATTACTGCCCAGCAACACCCCGACACGCTTGCCCTTGAGCGACCGCACGGTCGGCAGCAGGCCGGATGTTCTGCGGGCGACCAGGCGCGTGGTGAACGGATACAGCTCATCGGTGAAGTTGACCCAGCGCCGACGCGTCGACGTGGGCGCCATGCCCATGATTGCGTCGAACTGCCGGGCCTCCAGGGCCGGGAAGTTTTCCACCAGCACCTGGTCGACCCAGGTGCAACGCACGTTCAACTGCACGCACAGGGCGTTACCCAGGTCGATGTTCAGGCCGACCAACTGGCCTTGCGGATTGCGGCTCTGGAAAGGCGCGAATTGCGCAGCGACGGCGAAACGGATTTCGCGCCGTGGCGACTCACCGGCGGCAACGCTATCGGCCGCCAGCAACAACGCGAGCACGACACAAATGTGTATCAGAGCCACAGGAAACATCCTTTTCCGGAAAGTCCAACCTCACCCTCCCGCACCGACGGAAAACGCCGGGGCGGCACGGAGGCTGTGCAAGCTTTCAAGAAACGGTCGTGGCCCTACAATCAGAAATTTCAGCAGACGTTGTAGGCAATAGTCGACACAGCGTGCGACTTATTATTCTCAGCGTTTACCCATCGAACGACGAGTGCCCGGCGGCGCCATGCCTGGGGACTTGGTATGCCCGTTCTTGGCGCCGTTCTTGTACCACGGCTGGGCGGCATTCTTGGCCCCGGCCAGTTCACCCGGCTTGAACGGAAACTTGAACGCCGGGATCTCGGTTTTTTCAACGCTTTCAGCGCTGGCCGGATCGACGAGGTCGGCCGCTTCAACAGGGGGATGTGTCGGGGAAGTCATGGAAGCTCCGGAGCAGGCAAAAATTGATGCGGGGCCAGCTTGCGGGCCACACTGGCGCGCAGTATACCTGCGCCCTCAGGATCTTTAACCACCGCCTGTACGAATGGTCGGCGTTTGCTGACAGCGCTGTCAGTTAGCAGTCACCTTGCTGACCGGGTTGACGGGCTATAAAGACACCTCACTCTTCCGTTCCTCTGCCCTGGCACCTCACTTCCATGCAAATTCAACGAAAAACCGCGCTGATCGTCGGAGTCCTCGTGGTGCTGGCGATTGCAGCCTGGGCCCTGACGCGGCCGGCCAAACCCAAACTGGCGGCGCCGACAGCGATCCCGGTACGGGTGGTGAGCGTGGCGCAACAGGACATCCCGCGATTCGTCAGCGGCATTGGGACGGTGCTGTCGTTGCACAGCGTGGTGATCCGCCCGCAGGTCGACGGCATCCTCACCCGATTGCTGGTCAAGGAAGGCCAGCTGGTCAAGGCCGGGGACCTGTTGGCGACCATCGATGACCGCTCGATCCGCGCCAGCCTCGAGCAGGCCAAGGCGCTGTTGGCGGAAAACCAGGCGCAGTTGCAAGTCGCGCTGATCAACCTCAAGCGCTACAAGGCATTGAGTGTCGACGACGGCGTGTCCAAGCAGACCTATGACCAGCAACAGGCGTTGGTCAACCAACTCAATGCCACCGTCCAGGGCAATCAGGCGGCGATTGATGCGGCAAAGGTGCAGCTTTCCTACACTCAGATTCGCTCGCCGGTCAGCGGCCGCGTAGGGATTCGCACGGTGGATGAAGGCAACTTCCTGCGCACGAGCGATGCCCAGGGGCTGTTCTCGGTGACGCAGATCGACCCGATTGCCGTCGAATTTTCCCTGCCGCAACAGATGCTGCCCACTCTGCAAAGCCTGATCGCGGCCCCTATCCCAGCCAGCGTCGACGCCTACCTGGGCGCCGACACCGACGGCCAGACCGGCGACCTGCTCGGTGAAGGCCACCTGAGCCTGATCGACAACCAGATCAGTTCCACCACCGGCACCCTGCGCGCCAAGGCCGAGTTCAACAACGCCACGCAGCGCCTGTGGCCGGGGCAACTGGTGACCATCAAGATCCAGACCGGCCTCGACAAAAACGCCCTGGTGGTGCCGCCGACCGTGGTGCAACGCGGCCTGGACGCGCACTTTGTGTACCGGGTCAACGGCGACAAGGTGGAGGTGGTGCCGGTGCAGGTCACCTACCAGAACAGCGACGTGACGCTCATCAAAGGTGTACAGGCCGGCGATGTGCTGGTCAGCGATGGCCAGTCGCGGCTCAAGGCCGGCGCTCGGGTCGACGTGCTCAAAGAACCGCCGCAAGTGATCCAGACCGTCGACGCCAAGGTGCAACCATGAACGCCAGCCGCTCGCCGTCGGCGTGGTGCGTCGACCACCCGGTCGCGACCCTGCTGCTCACCTTCGCTCTGGTGTTGCTTGGGCTGATTGCCTTCCCGCAACTGGCCATCGCCCCGCTGCCGGAAGCGGAATTTCCGACAATCCAGGTCAGCGCGCAACTGCCCGGCGCCAGCCCGGACACCATGGCTTCTTCGGTGGCCACGCCGCTGGAGGTGCAATTCAGCGCCATCCCCGGCATGACCCAGATGACCTCCAGCAGCGCCTTGGGCTCCAGCCTCTTGACCCTGCAATTCACCCTGAACAAGAGCATCGACACCGCCGCCCAGGAAGTCCAGGCGGCGATCAACACCGCGTCCGGCAAGCTACCCAGGGATATGCCGACCCTGCCGACCTGGAAGAAGGTCAACCCGGCAGACAGCCCGGTACTGATCCTCAGCGTCAGTTCCGACAGCATGCCCAGCACCGAGCTGAGTGATTACGTGGAAACCCTGCTGGCACGGCAGATCAGCCAGATCGACGGCGTCGGCCAGATCAACATCACCGGCCAGCAACGTCCGGCGATTCGCGTGCAGGCTTCGCCCGACAAACTCGCGGCCATCGGCCTGACCCTGGCCGACATCCGCGTGGCGATCCAGCAGTCGAGCCTGAACCTGGCCAAAGGCGCGATCTACGGGGAGAACAGCGTGTCGACGCTGTCGACCAACGACCAGCTGTTTCAACCCGGGGACTACGCCCAACTGATCGTGTCCTACAAGAATGGCGCGCCGGTTCAACTGCGCGATATCGCTAAAGTCATCAACGGCTCGGAAAACGCCTACGTACAAGCCTGGTCCGGCGACACCCCGGGGGTCAACCTGGTGATCTCGCGCCAGCCCGGCGCGAACATCGTCGAGACCGTCGACCGCATTCAAGCGCAACTGCCGCGCCTGCAGGCCATGCTGCCGGCATCGGTGCAGGTCAATGTGTTGAGCGACCGCACCAAGACCATCCGCGCCTCCCTGCATGAAGTGGAAGTGACCCTGCTGATCGCCGTGCTGCTGGTGGTGGCGGTGATGGCGTTGTTCCTGCGCCAGCTGTCGGCGACATTGATTGTGTCGAGCGTGCTCGGGGTGTCGCTGATCGCCAGCTTCGCCTTGATGTACCTGATGGGCTTCAGCCTGAACAACCTGACCCTGGTGGCGATCGTCATCGCCGTGGGCTTTGTGGTGGACGATGCGATCGTGGTGGTGGAGAACATTCACCGCCATCTCGAAGCCGGGCTGGGCAAGCGCGAAGCGGCGATCAAGGGCGCCGGCGAGATTGGCTTTACCGTGGTGTCCATCAGCTTCTCGCTGGTGGCGGCGTTCATTCCACTGCTGTTCATGGGCGGCGTGGTCGGGCGCCTGTTCAAGGAATTCGCGCTGACGGAGACCTCGACCATCCTGATTTCGGTGGTGGTTTCGCTGACCCTGGCGCCGACCCTCGCGGCGCTGTTCATGCGCGCCCCGACCCATCCGGCCCACGCCAAGCCCGGTTTCAGCGAACGCCTGCTGGCCGGCTATGCGCGCAACTTGCGCCGCGCCCTGGTCCATCAACGCAGCATGCTGGCGATCTTCGTGGTCACGCTGGCGCTGGCGGTGGTCGGCTACGTGTTCATCCCCAAGGGCTTTTTCCCGGTGCAGGACACCGGCTTCGTGCTCGGCACCAGCGAAGCGGCGGCCGATGTGTCGTTCCCGGACATGGTCGCCAAGCACAAGGCCCTGGCCGAGATCATCAAGGCTGACCCGGCGGTGGCAACGTTTTCCCATTCGGTGGGCGTCACCGGCAGCAACCAGACCATCGCCAACGGCCGTTTCTGGATCGCCTTGAAAGACCGCGGCGATCGCGACGTGTCCGCCAGCCAGTTCATCGACCGCATCCGCTCGAAACTGGCGAAGGTGCCGGGCATCGTGCTGTACCTGCGCGCCGGCCAGGACATCAACCTCAGCTCCGGCCCCAGCCGCGCCCAGTACCAGTATGTGCTCAAGAGCAACGACGGCGCGACACTGAATACCTGGACCCAGCGCCTCACCGAAAAACTGCGCGCCAACCCGGCGTTTCGCGACCTGTCCAACGACCTGCAACTGGGCGGCAGCATCACCCACATCAGCATCGACCGTCAGGCCGCCGCGCGCTTCGGCCTGACCGCCACCGATGTCGACCAGGCGCTATATGACGCGTTCGGCCAGCGCCAGATCAACGAGTTCCAGACCGAAATCAACCAATACCAAGTGGTGCTGGAACTCGACACCCAGCAACGCGGCAAAGCCGAAAGCCTCAATTACTTCTACCTGCGCTCGCCACTGACCAACGAGATGGTGCCGTTGTCGGCCCTGGCCAAGGTCGACCCGCCCAGCGTGGGCCCGCTGTCCATCAGCCATGACGGCATGTTCCCGGCGGCCAACCTGTCGTTCAACCTGGCGCCCGGCGTGGCGTTGGGGGATGCGGTGATCATGCTCAACCAGGCCAAGAACGAAATCGGCATGCCGGCCACCATCCTCGGCAACTTCCAGGGCGCGGCCCAGGCGTTCCAGAGTTCACTGGCCAGCCAGCCGTGGCTGATCCTCGCGGCGCTGGTGGCGGTGTACATCATTCTCGGCGTGTTGTACGAAAGTTTCGTCCACCCGCTGACGATCATTTCCACCCTGCCCTCGGCCGGCTTGGGCGCGTTGATCATGCTGTGGCTGCTGGGCCAGGACTTTTCGATCATGGCCCTGATCGGCCTGGTGTTGTTGATCGGCATCGTGAAGAAGAACGGCATCCTGATGATCGACTTCGCCCTCGAAGCGCAGCGGGTCAGAGGCCTGCCGCCGGAGGAAGCGATCTACGAAGCCTGCGTCACGCGGTTCCGGCCGATCATCATGACCACCCTCGCCGCCCTGCTCGGCGCCGTGCCGCTGATGCTCGGCGCAGGCCCCGGTGCCGAGTTGCGCCAACCGCTGGGGATCGCGGTGGTCGGCGGCTTGCTGGTGAGCCAGGCGCTGACGCTGTTCACCACGCCGATCATATACTTGTACCTTGAGCGGTTTTTCCACCGGCCCACACCAACGCCCGCGTTGGCGACCACACATTAAGGCGGGGTCATGCGCGTACTGATCGTTGAAGATGAAGAAAAAACCGCGGACTACCTGCATCGCGGCCTGACGGAGCAAGGCTACACCGTCGATGTGGCGCGTGAAGGCGTCGAGGGTTTGCACCTGGCGCTGGAAAACGATTACGCGGTGATCGTGCTCGACGTGATGCTGCCCGGTCTCGACGGCTTCGGCGTGTTGCGTGCCCTACGCGCGCGCAAGCAAACGCCGGTGATCATGCTCACCGCCCGCGAGCGCGTGGAAGACCGCATTCGCGGCCTGCGTGAAGGCGCCGACGATTACCTGGGCAAGCCGTTTTCGTTCCTGGAGCTGGTGGCGCGCCTGCAAGCCCTGACCCGCCGCAGTGGCGGGCACGAACCGGTGCAGGTGACGGTCGCCGACCTGTGGATCGACCTGATCAGCCGCAAGGCCAGCCGCAACGGCGTGCGCCTGGACCTGACCGCCAAGGAGTTCTCGCTGCTCAGCGTATTGGCGCGGCGCCAGGGTGAGATCCTGTCCAAGACCGCCATCGCGGAGATGGTCTGGGACATCAACTTCGACAGCGACGCCAACGTGGTCGAAGTCGCGATCAAACGCCTGCGCGCCAAGCTCGACGGGCCGTTCGAACAGAAGCTGCTGCACACCATCCGTGGCATGGGTTATGTGCTGGAGAACCGCGGTGTCAACTAACTCCATCGCGCTGCGCTTGAGCGGCATGTTCACCCTGGTGGCGCTGCTGATCTTCCTGTTGATCGGCGGCGCGCTCTATCAGCAGGTGGACCGTGGCCTGGGCCTGTTACCCGAGGCCGAACTGGATGCGCGCTACAGCGTGTTGGAGTCGTCGGTGACGCGCTTCGGCACGCCGGAGCATTGGACCAAGATCAAGGCCAAACTCAAGTTGTTGGCCGAGGAAGACAAGCGCATCCGTTTCTGGGTGGTGAGCAGCGACCCGAACTACGAATATGGCAACCCGGACGCGCAGATCCGCGCCTTCGCCACCGGCCCGACCGGCAAGCGCGACTTGCGCCTGGTCGATCACGCCGACCCGTTCAAGGTGCTGGTGAGCCAGTTCCCCGCCCAGGACCAGCGCCCGCCGTTGCGCTTCATGATCGCCATCGACACCGAAAACTTCCGCGCCACCCAGCACCACTTGCTGGTGGCGCTGATCAGCCTGGCGTTTATCGGCGTGGTGCTGGCGGCGCTGCTGGGGTTCTGGGTCTCGCGCATCGGCCTCAAGCCGCTGAGCAAACTCTCGGACGAAGCGCAGAAACTCGCACCGCCGAAACTCTCCGGGCGCCTGCAACTGTCGCCGCTGCCGCCGGAGTTGCGTCAGTTCGTCAACTCGTTCAACGCCACCCTGGACCGCGTCGAACAGGCCTACTCGCGCCTGGAATCGTTCAATGCCGACGTCGCCCATGAACTACGCTCGCCCCTGACCAACCTGATCGGCCAGACCCAGGTGGCCCTGACACGCGGGCGCTCGGCCGAACATTATTTCGAGGTGCTGCAATCGAACCTGGAAGAACTGGAGCGCCTGCGTTCGATCATCAACGACATGCTGTTCCTCGCCAGCGCCGACCAGGGCAGCAAGGCCACCAAGCTGATCGAGAGCTCCCTGGCCGACGAAGTGGCGACCACCCTCGACTACTTGGACTTCATCCTCGAAGACGCCCAGGTCCGGGTGCACGTCCACGGCGACGCCCAGGTGCAGATCGAAAGAGCCCACCTGCGCCGCGCACTGATCAACCTGCTGAGCAACGCGGTGCAGCACACCGCGCCAGGGCAGGTCATCGCGGTGAACATCGACGTGCGGGAGCATCAGGTGGCGATCGCCGTGACCAACCCCGGCGACGCGATTGCCAGCGAGCACCTGCCTCGGCTGTTCGAGCGCTTCTATCGGGTGGACGCATCGCGCAGCAACAGCGGCGCCAACCACGGGCTGGGGCTGGCCATCGTCAAGGCGATTGCGCTGATGCATGGCGGCGATGTGTTCGTGCGCAGTGACGCGGGCGGCAACACCTTCGGTATTACCCTGCCCGTCTAACGCTTGAGAACACTTCAGACCAATGTGGGAGGGGGCTTGCCCCGATGGCGGCGGATCAGTCAGTACTTCAGTGACTGATACACCGCTATCGGGGGCAAGCCCCCTCCCACATTGGCATGCGCCAAAACTCTGACTGTTGCGATTTGGGCAACAGTCATTATCTTGTTACACTCTGTATCGCAGCGCTCGCCTGCGTTAATTTGACGCATCGATGAGCGCGACGGCAAAGACAGCTGACCCGCTTACCCGAACTTCCCTCGACTTTTTTCCAGGGCTCTACACTGGGAATCTGTCTTAAAGCCGCTGACTTCAGCGGCTTTTTTTTTTGCCGCAAAAAAGGCCAGGCACACCCCCACGACATTGGCCGTTTCCGTTTGACCAAAGGAGCTCCACCGGTGAAGAACTCGCTGACGTTCACCCCGTTATTCCTCGCGATTACAGCAACGATCGCCCCCCTTGCCCACGCAGCAGACACCACCCCCGCCGACGGTTTCGTCGAAGGCGCAAGCCTCAAGCTCAACGCCCGCAACTACTACATGAACCGCGACCGTCACGACATCCACACCGATGACAACAAAGAATGGGGCCAGGGCTTTCTCGGCATCTTCGAATCCGGCTACACCCAGGGCACCGTCGGTTTCGGCCTGGATGCCCACGCCATGCTCGGCCTCAAGCTCGACGGCGGTGGCGGCACCGACGGCTCCAGCATCCTCCCGTATGGCAACAGTCAAGGCAGCGGCAAGGCACCGGGGTCGTTCTCCACCGCAGGCGGCACGTTGAAGATGCGCGCGTTCGACACGGAACTGAAAGCCGGCGACCTGTTCCTCAACAACCCGGTGATCGCCGGCGGCATGACCCGCATGCTGCCCCAGACCTTTCGCGGCGTAAGCCTGACCAACCACAGCCTCGACGGCTGGATGATCGAAGGCGGCCAGGCCAGCTTCACCAAGCTCTACAACCAGAGCGGCCACCAGCGCATCGGCACCAGCTACGGCACACTGCCGGAACACACCGACAGCCAGCACCTGGACTGGGCCGGCGTGTCGTTCAGTGGCGTGCCGGGACTGACCAGCAACCTGTACGCCGCCGAACTCAAGGATGTGTGGCACCAGTACTACTACGACCTGGACTACACCTACGCGCTGAACGACCTGGTCAGCCTCAACCCCGGCCTGCACTACTACCACACCCAAGACAGCGGCCAGTCGTTGCTGGGTAACATCGACAACAACACCTACAGCCTGCATTTCACCGTAGCCGTGGGCAGCCACAGCGTCACCGCCGCGTACCAGCGGGTCAACGGCAACACACCGTTCGACTACATCACCCAGGGCGACAGCGTGTACCTGGACAACTCCCAGCAATACTCGGACTTCAACGGCCCCAACGAGCGGTCGTGGAAGCTCAAGTACGCCTACGACTTCATCGGCCTCGGCATGCCGGGCCTGACCACTGCCGTGTCCTACAGCAGCGGTAAGACCGACCTGAGCAAAGTCGATCCCACCAGTAGGGGCTACAGCGCCTGGTACAGCGCCGACGGCCAGGACGCCAAGCACTGGGAACGAGACATCGACGTGAAATACGTGGTGCAGGGCGGCAAGGCCAAGGATCTGTCCCTGCGCCTGCAATGGGCGACCAACCGCGGCAGCAATGGCTACTCGGCGGTGGATCGGGATGTGGATGAATACCGGGTGATCGTCGACTATCCGATCAACGTGTTCTAAGCCGCCGCACTTTCTTTTCAACCAAACAATCAATTTTCATCGGGTAGAACTAAACTGCCAGCATCTTCACCGTTGAAGTCTGCCCGATGAGTCCACGCCCTTTTCGTACCCCACCTGAACGCGCAGAATTATTGTTGATGCTGGGCAGCGGCTTCACCGTCGCATTGATTGTGATTATCGTCGCAGTGCTGTTGATCCGCGAACACGCCAGCACCCTGCAGGCGGCGAAACGCTCAACCACCAACATCACCCAACTGATCAACGCCGATGTGCTGCGTAACGTCGAGCTATACGACCTCGCGCTGCAAGGGTTGATCGCCGCCACGCAGCGCACGGATTTGTCCAAGGTATCGGGGGATATCCGGCATCTGGTGCAATTCGAGCTGTCGACGGCCGCGCCGTTCAAAGACCAAGTGCTGTTGCTGGACGCCAATGGCGCCGTCGTTGCTGACTCTTCGACGCTCAAGCCGACCTCGCGTAATTTGGCTGATCGCGACTACTTCCTCGTGCATAAAATCACCAACCAGAACGACCTGTTCATCAGCCGGCCGTTCATGATTCAGTGCCATTGCGAGCAAGTCTGGCGCATCGCGTTCAGCCGCCGCGTCACCGGCGCCAACGGCGAGTTCCTCGGGGTCGCGGTGGCCACCATGCGCCTGGCGTACTTCGATCAGTTGTTCAACAGCCTCGCCATCGGCAATAGCAGCTCGGTCAACCTGTTGAGCAGCCACGGCATTCTCCTGGCCCAGCAACCGCTGCTGGAGCGCGACATGATCAACAAGGACCTGAGTGATCGCCCCAACTTCAAGCGCATGTTGCGCGAAGGAAGCGGCAGCTTTCGGGCCATCTCGACCATCACCGACAAGGAACGCCTGTATACCTTCACCAATGTCGGCGAGCTACCGCTGATTGTGGTCGTGGCGTTGTCCAGTGAGGACGTGTTCGCGCCATGGAAGCGCGCGGCGACGCTGACCGGCGGCGCCACCGGCATCCTGTGTATCGGCCTGTTATGGCTGACCTGGATGCTGCGCCGGGAACTGCGCCGCCGTTTTCGCGCGGAGAAGGTGCTGTCAGAACTGGCAGCCACCGACGCGCTCACCGGCCTGGCCAACCGGCGCATTCTTGACCAACGCCTGCGCCTGGAATGGGACCGCGCCCAGCGCTCCGCCGAACCGCTGACGCTGTTGATGATTGACGTCGACCACTTCAAGGCATTCAACGACCGTCATGGCCATCACGGCGGCGATGAGGCGTTGCGCAACGTCGCCCAGGTGATCGGCGGCAACATCCGTCGCCCGGCCGACCTGGCCGCACGTTATGGCGGTGAAGAGTTTGCTGTGGTATTGCCGTCTACCGATATCAGGGGCGCGTGGCTAATCGCCGAGCATATCCGCCGCGGCGTCGAGCATTTGCCACGGGTGGAAGGGGATGAACGGCCGATTACCGTGAGCATTGGCCTGAGTACGTGGGACAAGCGCAGTCGCATGTCCCTGGAGGACTTGCAGCTCAGTGCGGACCGCGCGCTGTATGAAGCCAAGCACAGTGGGCGCAATTGCATCGTGGAGGCAACGGCGCGATGACTGAGGCGAACAGGCCATTGTGGCTCGCTCGCCACGGGAAATAAAAAGGGCCACCCGAAGGCAGCCCTTAAAAACTAAAGAAAGAGAGTTGTTACTTACACCGCCGCAACGGGACGCATGTAAGAGATCGGTGCGGTGCTGGCATCTTCGAAGGTCACGACTTCCCAAGCATCTGTCTGCTCAATCAACTTGCGCAGCAGCTGGTTGTTAAGGGCGTGGCCCGACTTGAAGCCTTTGAACTCGCCTATCAGGCTATTGCCCAGCAGGTAGAGGTCACCGATTGCATCGAGGATCTTGTGCTTCACGAATTCGTCTTCATAGCGAAGGCCGTCTTCGTTCAGTACACCATCCGCGTCGACCACAATGGCGTTTTCAACGCTGCCGCCGAGTGCGAGGTTGTGCTTGCGCAGGTACTCGATGTCACTCATGAAACCAAAGGTGCGGGCGCGGCTGACTTCTTTTACGAACGAAGTGCTGGAAAAATCCACGCTTGCGCTTTGGGTGCGGTCGCGAAATACCGGGTGATCGAAATCGATCTCAAAGCTCACTTTAAAGCCTTCGAACGGGACGAAGGTGGCGCGCTTGTCGCCGTCTTCTACTGTCACTTCCCGCAGAATGCGAATGAACTTCTTGGCTGCGTCCTGTTCTTCCAGGCCGGCAGATTGAATCAAGAATACGAAGGGACCAGCGCTGCCATCCATGATGGGGACTTCGGACGCGGAGAGCTCGACGTAGGCGTTATCGATGCCCAGGCCAGCCATGGCCGAGAGCAAGTGCTCCACCGTGTCCACCTTGACGTCACCGTTGACCAATGTGGTCGACATCGTGGTTTCGCCGACGTTTTCCGCGCGAGCAGGAATCTGCACCACAGGGTCCAGGTCGGCACGAACAAACACGATGCCGGTGTCGACAGGTGCAGGTTTGAGGGTCAGGTATACCTTCTCCCCGGAGTGCAGACCTACACCTGTGGCACGAATAATATTCTTCAGGGTGCGTTGTTTAATCATGGCTTGGACCGCTTCAGCGCAAATTGCGAACTGGTATCAACAAAGGCTGGCGATAATAGCAGACCAGACCTTTGCTGAACACCAATCACCTTCATAGCCCTGATACATTCCATTAATCGGCCTGACGACGCAGGAATGCCGGGATGTCCAGGTAGTCCAGATCATCTTGCGGATTCGGGCTACGGGACGCTGCAGCACCGGCCTGAGCCTGATTGCGCATCACGGTCGGACGGTCCAGATCACGGTAGTTCACCGACGGCAGTTCCTGACGCGCAGGCGCTGGAGCGGCAGCCGCTTGGCTGGCGTGGCTGTTGTGGCCGGTATGAACGGTATTGTCGATGACCTTTACAGGCTTCTCGATTTTTGCGCCCAGGCCGGTCGCGACCACGGTCACATGCAGTTCGTCGCGCATGTCTGGATCGATCACGGTGCCGACTTTGACCATCGCGTGCTCGGAAGCGAAGGCTTCGATGATGCTACCCACGTCGGAGTACTCACCCAGGGACAGGTCAGGACCGGCGGTGATGTTCACCAGAATGCCGCGTGCGCCTTGCAGGTTCACGTCTTCGAGCAATGGGTTGCGGATGGCCGCTTCGGTGGCTTCACGCGCACGGTTCGGACCGCTGGCGCAGCCAGTGCCCATCATCGCCATGCCCATTTCGCTCATCACGGTACGCACGTCGGCAAAGTCGACGTTGATCATGCCCGGGCGCTTGATGATGTCGGAGATACCGCGAACGGCACCGGCCAGTACATCGTCAGCCTTGGCGAACGCGGACAGCAGGCTCGCGTCCTTGCCCAGGATGGTCAGCAGCTTCTCGTTGGGGATGGTGATCAACGAGTCGACGCTTTCAGACAGCAGACGGATACCTTCGTCGGCGATCTGCATGCGCTTGCGGCCTTCGAACGGGAACGGACGGGTCACGACGGCGACCGTCAGAATCCCCATTTCCTTGGCCACTTCGGCGATGATCGGCGCTGCGCCGGTACCGGTACCGCCGCCCATGCCGGTGGTGATGAACACCATGTTGGTGCCTTGCAGCACTTCGGCGATACGCTCGCGGTCTTCCAGCGCGGCTTGACGGCCGACTTCCGGGTTGGCGCCAGCGCCGAGGCCCTTGGTCACGGCGGTGCCCAATTGCAGGATGGTCCGCGCGCCGATGCTCTTCAGCGCCTGGGCATCAGTGTTGGCGCAGATGAATTCAACGCCTTCAATGTTGCTCTTGACCATATGGTTGACAGCGTTGCCGCCGCCACCGCCGACACCGATCACTTTGATGACCGGGCTGGCGGGGATGTTGTCTACGAGTTCGAACATTTTCCCTCTCCTTTCGTGTTCTCTAGTTTTTTCGCCTACTGCTTTTTTACGGTGTTGCGGTAAATCGTTAGAAATTGCCTTTGACCCAAGCCTGCAACCGTTCGAACAACGGTGCTTTCGCTTCGTCGTCGCCGCGGTAGCTGTCGCGGATGCTCGGGCCCGACAGGGAAATGCCGTCGGTCTGCTTTTGCAGCCCGTACAACAGCAAGCCCACACCGGTGGAATAAATCGGGTTGCGCACCACGTCGCCCAGGCCTTTGACGCCATGGGGCACGCCCAGGCGAACTGGCATGTGGAAGATCTCTTCGGCCAGTTCGACCGCGCCTTCCATCTTCGAGGTGCCACCGGTCAGCACGATGCCGGCCGGGATCAAATCTTCGTAGCCGCTGCGGCGCAGTTCCGCCTGGATCAGGGTGAACAGCTCGTCGTAACGCGGCTCGACCACTTCGGCCAAGGCCTGGCGCGACAGCTCGCGCGGTGGACGGTCGCCCACGCTCGGCACCTTGATGGTTTCACCGGCGCCGGCCAGTTTGGCCAGGGCGCAGGCATAGCGGATCTTGATCTCTTCGGCGTACTGCGTCGGTGTGCGCAACGCCATGGCGATGTCGTTGGTGACCTGGTCGCCGGCAATCGGGATCACGGCGGTGTGACGGATCGCACCCTCGGTGAAGATCGCGATGTCGGTGGTGCCGCCGCCGATGTCGACCAGGCACACGCCCAGTTCTTTTTCGTCGTCGGTCAGTACCGAGTAGGCCGAAGCCAGTTGCTCGAGAATGATGTCGTCGATTTCCAGGCCGCAGCGACGCACGCACTTTTCAATGTTCTGTGCGGCATTGACCGCGCAGGTCACCACGTGGACCTTGGCTTCCAGGCGCACGCCTGACATGCCCAGGGGCTCGCGCACGCCTTCCTGGTTGTCGATCACGTAGTCCTGCGGCAGGGTGTGCAGCACGCGCTGGTCCGCCGGGATCGCCACGGCCTGGGCGGCGTCGAGTACGCGCTCAAGGTCGGCCGCGCTGACTTCGCGGTCGCGGATCGCCACGATGCCGTGGGAGTTCAGGCTGCGGATGTGATTGCCCGCCACGCCGACGAACGCCGAGTGAATCCGGCAACCGGCCATCAGCTGCGCTTCTTCGATGGCGCGCTGGATCGATTGCACGGTGGACTCGATGTTCACCACCACGCCCTTCTTCAGGCCCCGGGACGGATGCGTGCCAATACCGACGATTTCGATCGTGCCGTCTTCCCCGACCTCGCCCACCAGCGCCACCACCTTGGAGGTGCCGATATCGAGACCGACGATCATTTTGCCGCTTTGCACGTTTGCCATGGGTCCTGCCTCTTCTTAATTCTTCGCGACAGCGGGTTGCGCTGCCGTGGGCGCAGCCGGTTCACGCCAGCCGACGGCAAGGCCGTTGGCGTAACGCAGGTCGACGCTCGCAATGTTCGTAATCTGTTCTTTCAAGGTCTTTTCATAGATGGCAATAAAGCGGCGCATCTTTTCCACCAAGCGGTCGCGTCCCAGCAACAACTCGATGCCCGGGCCGGAACTGCCTGCCCCGGTCGTCAAAAACCAGCTGCCCCGTTCACGCAATTCCAGACGCGCAATGGAGAAGCCCAGCGGCCGCAGCATCTGGCTCAAGGCCTGGTACTGCTGCATCACTTGCTGCTGCGCCCGCTGCGGCCCGAACAGCTGCGGCAGGTGCTCGTAATTGGCCAGCTCACGCGGGGTGAACGCCTGGCCCTGGTTGTTCAACAGCGCCTCATCGCCCCAACGGGCCACGGGCAGTTGTTCTTCCAGGCGGATCGTCACCTGGTCCGGCCATACACGGCGGACTTCGGCGTGGGCGATCCACGGCATCTGTTCCAGCTCCCGGCGCATGCCGGCCAGGTCGATGGTGAAGAAGCTCGCCGCCAGGAACGGGCCGATGCGCTGCTGCACCGCTTGCTGGCTGATGTAGCTCAAGTCGCCCTGCACGCTGATCTTGGTGATCGGCCGGTCGGCATAAGGCAATAGACGCTGCGCGCCTTCGTAAGTGCCGAAGCCCAACACCACCAGCAACACCGGCCAGAACAGCGCCTTGAGGAAACCAAAGTTGGCTTTCGGCAGGCGCGCCGACATCGGCTCTTTAGCCACCATTCGGCTGGCACCCCGTGGCACCGGCTTGCGGCCGGGTGCGGGTGGGGGCTGATGACGAAGCGATGCGCCTTTCATGTCTTAGCCTCGCTGCCTTTCTTCACCGGCAACGCTGGCCGCCAGGATCGCCAGCACCAACTGCTGAAAATCCAGGCCCGCTGCGCGCGCGGCCATAGGGACCAGGCTGTGGTCGGTCATGCCCGGTGCGGTGTTGACTTCCAGGAACCAGAAATTCCCTTGGTCGTCCTGCATCACGTCTGCCCGCGCCCAACCGGCGATACCCAGCGCCTCACAGGCTTTCGCCGTGAGGTCCATCAATTCCTGTTCTTTGCTTGCGTCAAGGCCGCAGGGGATCCGGTACTGGGTATCGGAAGCCAGGTACTTGGCGTCGTAATCGTAAAAGGTGTGGGGCGTGCCCAAGGCGATGGGCGGCAATACCTGCCCACGCAGGGTGGCGATGGTGTACTCGGGACCTTGAATCCACTGTTCCACCAACACTTGCGAATCGTAGGTACTTGCCGCTTTCCATGCGTCGATCAATTCGGCGGCCGAGTTCACTTTAGCCATGCCGATACTGGAGCCTTCATGGGCTGGTTTGACGATCAAAGGCAGGCCCAGTTCCTTGGCTGCAGAAATACAATCGTCTTCGCTGCACAGCACACTGTGACGCGGGGTAGGAATCCCCAGGCTGTGCCACACCTGCTTGGTGCGCAACTTGTCCATGGCCAGCGCCGAGGCGAGGATGCCGCTGCCGGTGTAAGGAATCCCGGCGCACTCCAGCAGGCCTTGCATGCTGCCGTCTTCACCGCCACGGCCGTGCAGGATGATGAAGGCGCGGTCGATCTTCTCGGCCTGCAGGCGCGCGAAGAAGTCGTCGCCCACGTCGATCCCGAACGCATTCACGCCCGCGCTTTGCAGCGCTTCGAGCACGGCGTTGCCGGACTTGAGCGACACTTCGCGCTCAGCGCTCTTACCGCCGAACAGCACGGCCACGCGGCCGAAGTCGGCAGGGGCGATGGTGGAGAACAGGGAGGCGTAGTTCGTGGTCATTTCGACTTCCCCTGTTCAGCAGCGAGCGCTTTTTTTACGAACAAGGAGCTCGCCAGCAATTTAGGCGCAAGGCCGCCGATATCACCGGCACCCTGGCACAGCAGGATGTCGCCGGCGCGCAGCAGCGGCTTGACGATCGGCGCCAGGTCCACACCGCGCTCGATGTAGATCGGGTCCAACTGGCCACGCTGACGGATGCTGTTGCACAGTTTGCGGCTGTCCGCCCCGGGGATCGGTTCTTCACCGGCCGGGTAGACTTCCATCAGCAGCAGCACGTTGGCATCGGCCAGTACATTGACGAAATCGTCATACAGGTCGCGGGTGCGGCTGTAGCGGTGCGGCTGGTAGACCATCACCAGGCGACGCTCCGGCCAACCACCGCGCACGGCCTTGATCACGGCGGCGACTTCGGTCGGGTGGTGACCGTAGTCGTCCACCAGCATCACCTCGCCACCTTCCACCGGCAGTTGCCCGTAGACCTGGAAGCGCCGGCCCACGCCGGCAAAGCCCGACAGGCCCTCGACAATGGCTTCATCGCTGACGCCTTCATCGGAGGCAATGCAGATGGTCGCCAGGGAATTGAGCACGTTGTGGTTGCCCGGCATGTTCACCGACACGTCCAGCGGTTCGCGGTCCGGGCGCAGCACGGTGAAGAACGTCTGCATGCCTTGCTGGCGCACATTGATCGCACGCACGTCGGCGTCTTCGCTGAAGCCGTAGGTCACGGTCGGACGCTTGACCAGCGGCAGGATCTCGCGCACCACCGGGTCATCCAGGCACACCACCGCCAAACCGTAGAACGGCAGGTTATGCAGGAACTCGACGAAGGTTTTCTTCAACTTGTTGAAGTCGCCGTCGTAGGTCGCCATGTGGTCGGCGTCGATGTTGGTGACCACGGCCACCAGCGGTTGCAGGTGCAGGAAGCTGGCATCGCTTTCGTCAGCTTCGGCGATCAGGTAGCGGCTGGTGCCCAGTTGCGCATTGGTGCCAGCTGCATTCAGGCGGCCACCGATCACAAAGGTCGGGTCCAGGCCACCGGCGGCGAACACCGAGGCGATCAGGCTGGTGGTGGTGGTCTTGCCGTGGGTACCGGCGACGGCAATGCCATGGCGGTAGCGCATCAGCTCGGCCAGCATCTCGGCGCGGGGCACCACGGGAATGCGGCGCTCAAGGGCGCTGGCAACTTCCGGGTTGGAGGTGTTCACGGCGCTGGACACCACCAGCACGTCGGCCTCGACGGCGTTCTCGGCGCGGTGGCCGATGAAGATTTTCGCGCCGAAGGACTTCAGGCGCTCGGTGACCGGCGACTCTTTCAAGTCGGAGCCGGACACCTGGTAGCCCAGGTTCAGCAACACTTCGGCAATGCCACACATGCCCACGCCGCCGATCCCGACAAAGTGGATACGACGGATGCGGCGCATTTCCGGTTGCGGCATGGCTTTCTGATTCTCAACCATGGGCCACCTCCAGGCAGATATCGACCACGGTGCGGGTTGCGTCAGGTTTGGCCAGGCGGCGTGCGGTACACGCCATGCTGTTGAGTCGTTCCGGTTGCATCAAAACCTCGGTCAGGCGTGCGGCCAAATCGGCGGCGCCAGTCGTTCTTTGCGGCAGTAGGAAGGCAGCGCCCTCCCCGGCCAAATATTCGGCGTTGCGGGTCTGGTGATCGTCGATCGCATGGGGCAAAGGCACCAGCAAGGACGGCAGACCGGCGGCGGCCAGTTCACTGACGGTCAGCGCACCAGCGCGACAGACCACCAGGTCGGCCCAGCCATAGGCTTGGGCCATGTCTTTGATGAAGGGCTGCACATCAGCCTCGACACCGGCCTCGCGATAACGCGTGGCGGTGACTTCATCGTGGTTCTTGCCGGCCTGGTGAAAGACCTGCGGGCGCACGTCCACAGGCAGTTGCGCCAGCGCTTGCGGCAGCAATTTATTCAGCGGCTCGGCGCCCAGGCTCCCGCCCAGGATCAGCAGGTGCGCCTTGCGCCCGGCCAAGGGCTGCCGGGCAATGTCCATAAACAGCTCGGTGCGTACCGGGTTGCCGGTGGTGCGGCGTTTGTCCGAGGCGCCGAAGGTATTCGGGAACGCTTCGCACACCCGCGCCGCCAGCGGCACCAGCAAGCGGTTGGCGGTGCCGGCGACAGCGTTCTGCTCATGCACGATCACCGGCACGCCCGCGAGCCTGGCCGCGACGCCGCCGGGGCCGGTCACGTAACCGCCGAAACCGAGCACACACACAGGCTGCAATTCACGGATGACCTTGCGCGCCTGCCACACCGCCTTGAGCAACACGAACGGTGCCTTGAGCAGCGACAGCTTGCCCTTGCCGCGCAGGCCGGTGACGTTGATCAAATGCAGCGGCAAGCCGGCGTTCGGCACCAGTTCGTTTTCGATGCCACGCGGCGTTCCCAGCCAATGCACGCTGTAGCCACGGTTCTGGAATTCGCGCGCACAGGCCAGGGCCGGGAACACGTGGCCCCCGGTGCCGCCCGCCATGATCAGCACGTTAGCGCCCATGGGTCGGCTCCTCGGCGAAGTCGCTTTCGCTGAACTCCATCTCTTCGCTGCCCAGGTGGGTTCGACTCTCCCACTCGATGCGCAGCAACAAGCCAAGACAGGCACAGCAGATCACCAACGAACTGCCGCCGTAACTGAGAAACGGCAAGGTCAGGCCCTTGGTCGGCAGCAGGCCGACGTTCACGCCGATATTGATCAGGAACTGGCCGATCCACAGGAACGACAAGCCATACGCCACATACGCAGCGAAATACTGTTTGGCCTTCTCGGCCCACAAGCCGATGTACATGCCGCGCACACACACGAACACGAACAGCGCGACGGTACACAGCGAACCGACCACGCCCAACTCTTCGGCGAGCACCGAGAACACGAAGTCGGTGTGCGCTTCCGGCAGGTAGAATTGTTTCTGCACGCTGTTGCCCAGGCCCACGCCCAGCCACTCGCCGCGACCGAAGGCGATCAGCGCCTGGGTCAACTGGTAGCCGGAGCCGAACTGGTCGGACCACGGGTCGGTGAAGGTGATCAGACGGGCCATCCGATAAGGTTGCGCCTGCACCAGCACGGTCACGGCGGCCACCGCCAGCACCACCATCAAGGTGAAGCGGAACAGCCCGACCCCGCCGAGGAACAGCATCGCCGCAGCGGCACCCATCATCACGACAGTGGCCCCGAAGTCGGGTTCCATCAGCAACAGGCCGGCCATGGGCAGCAGCACGATGAACGGCTTGAAGAAGCCCATCCAGCTCTCGCGCACTTCCTTCTGGCGACGTACCAGGTAGCCGGCGAGGTAGATCACCACGAACACCTTGGCGATTTCCGACGGCTGCACGTTGAATGCCCCGAAGCCGATCCAGCGCATCGAACCGTTCACCTCGCGGCCGATGCCGGGCAGGATCACCATGATCAGCAAGCCAAACGCACCGATCAGCATCAGCCAACCCAGACGCTGCCAGGTGGCGATGGGGATCATCATGGTGACGATGCACGCGCCGAGGCCGATCACCAGGTACACCAGGTGACGGATCATCATGTACAGGGTGTTGCCCGACTGTACGGCCGCCACTTCGGAGGACGCCGACGTGATCATCACCAGCCCAAGGCCCAGCAAAGCCAGGCAACCGGCGAGCATCGGGAAGTCGAGGTCGATGCCGCGTCCGGTAATGATCGGCGACGGGTAAGGCTTGATGATGTTACGGAGGTTGAGATTCATGCCAAGGCCTCCACGGCGCGGGCGAACAGCTGGCCGCGCTCTTCGTAGTTCTTGAACATGTCGAAACTGGCGCACGCCGGCGACAGCAGCACCGCATCACCCGGCTGGGCCAGGGCTTTGCACTGGGCAATCGCGTCGTCGAGCGAGCTGGCGCGCACTTGCGGCACCGCATCACCAAGGGCGGCGGCGATCAAGTCGGCATCGCGGCCCATCAGCACCACGGCGCGGCAATGGGCGGCGACCGGCCCCTTGAGGTCCTTGAAGTCGGCGCCTTTGCCGTCGCCACCGGCGATCAGCAGCAGCTTGCCGTCGATATCGGCCCCCAGGCCTTCGATGGCGGCCAGGGCCGCACCGACGTTGGTGGCCTTGGAGTCGTTGTAATAGCTGACGCCATTCAGGTCGCGGACCCACTGGCAGCGATGCTCGAGGCCGCCGAAGGTGCGCAGGCTCGCGAGCATGGCATCGAACGGCAAGCCCACGGCATGCCCCAGCGCCAAGGCCGCCAGGGCGTTGGATTGGTTGTGGGCGCCACGGATTTTCAGCTCGCGCACCGGCATCAGGTTCTGGAATTCGAAGGCCAGGTATTTCTCGCCGTTCTCTTCACGGATACCGAAGGCCTTGAAGTCGGGTTTGCCCAGGCCGAAGGTCCAGCACGGCAGGCCCTCGCCCATCAGCGGACGGCTCAGGGCATCCTGGCGGTTGACCACCACTTGTTTGGCGCCGCGGAAGATCCGGTGCTTGGCCAGGTGATAGGCCGGCAGGCCGCTGTAGCGGTCCATGTGGTCTTCGCTGACGTTCAATACGGTGGCCACTTCAGCGCCCAGGTCGTGGGTGGTTTCCAGCTGGAAGCTCGACAGTTCCATCACGTACAGCTCGACGTCGTCGCTGAGCAGGTCCAGCGCCGGGGTGCCGAGGTTGCCGCCCACGGCCACGCGCTTGCCGGCCGCAGCCGCCATCTCGCCGACCAGGGTGGTCACGGTGCTTTTCGCGTTGGAACCGCTGATCGCGACGATCGGCGCCTTCGCGTTACGCGCGAACAGGTCGATATCGCCGGACAGCTTCACGCCACGCGCCGCCGCGGCTTGCAGGGCCGGTGTCGCCAGGGCCAGGCCGGGGCTCACGTAGAGCTCGTCGGCACGGCACAGAAACTCGACATCCAACTCGCCACAACGCACTTCCACGTGCGGGTAGTCACGGCGCAGCGTGACCAGCTCCGGTGGATTTTCCCGCGTATCGGCGACGGCAAACGACGTGCCCTGGTTCGCCAGGAAGCGAACCAGGGACATGCCGCTCTTGCCGAGGCCGACAACGATGCGGAAGTGGTCTGAAGCGATCAGGGACACTCGTTTCTACCTCAGTTTCAGGGTGGCAAGACCGACCAGCACGAGAATCACGGTGATGATCCAGAATCGGACGATCACACGCGGCTCAGGCCAGCCCTTGAGTTCAAAGTGGTGGTGGATCGGCGCCATGCGGAACACGCGGCGCCCGGTCAATTTGAAGGAAGCCACCTGGATGACCACCGACAGGGTTTCCATCACGAACACACCGCCCATGATGAACAGCACGATTTCCTGGCGAACGATCACCGCGATGGTGCCCAGGGCCGCGCCCAGCGCCAGTGCGCCGACATCGCCCATGAACACTTGCGCGGGATAGGTGTTGAACCACAGGAAGCCCAGCCCGGCACCGATCAGCGCGCCGCAGAACACGATCAGTTCACCGGCGCCCGGCACATACGGGATCAGCAGGTATTCAGCGAATTTCACGTTACCCGACAGGTAGCAGAAGATGCCGAGCGCGCCGCCTACCATCACCGTCGGCATGATCGCCAGGCCGTCGAGGCCGTCGGTCAGGTTCACCGCGTTGCTGGAGCCGACGATGACGAAGTAGGTCAGCACCACGAAGCCGATGCCCAGCGGAATGCTCGCATCCTTGAGCATCGGGATGATCAAGGTGGTCTCGACCGCGCTTGGAGCCGTCATGTAGAGGAAGATCGCGGCGGCCAGGCCGAACACCGACTGCCAGAAATACTTCCAGCGGCTTGGCAGCCCCTTGGAGTTTTTCTCGATCACTTTGCGATAGTCATCGACCCAGCCGATGGCGCCGAACAACAAGGTCACCAGCAGCACCACCCAGACGTAGCGGTTGTACAGGTCGGCCCAGAGCAAGGTGCTGATGCCGATGGACGACAGAATCAACGCGCCGCCCATGGTCGGGGTGCCGGATTTGGACAGGTGCGACTGCGGGCCGTCATTGCGAACCGATTGACCAATTTGCAGGCTCTGCAGGGTGCGGATCATCCACGGCCCCAGGAACAGCGACAGAGACAGCGCGGTCAGCACGCCCAGAATCCCGCGCAGGGTCAGGTACTGGAAGACCGCGAAGCCTTTGTGGAACTGTTGCAGATACTCAGCCAGCAGCAGCAGCATTAATGTTTCTCCGTACTTGAGCCACACAAGGCCACGACGACGTTTTCCATCACCGCGCTGCGCGATCCCTTGATCAAAATGGTTGTGTGTTTGTCTTGTTCGCCCGCACGCAGCGCCTGGATCAACTCGGCCTGGGTGGCGAAATGCCGCGCACCGGGGCCGAAGGCATTGACGGCATGAGCCATGTTCGGGCCGACGGCGTAGAGCGCGTCGACTTTGCCGCTGGCGTAAGCGCCGACTTCCCGATGGGACTGTTCGGCCCAATCGCCCAGTTCGGCGATATCACCCAGCACCAGCACCTTGCGCCCATCGAAACCCTTGAGCAGGTCGATGGCGGCGCAGACCGAGGACTGGTTGGCGTTGTAAGTGTCATCGATCACGCGCATGCCATTGCTGGCCAATTGCGCGACGGTACGGCCCTTGACCGGTTGCACCGCGCCCAGGCCGGTGGCGATGCCAAACAGCGACACGCCCAGGGCGTAAGCCGCAGCCGCGGCCGCCAAGGCGTTGGCGACGTTATGGTTGCCCAGCAGGTTCAACTGCACATGCTGCTCGCCTTGCGGCGAATGCAAGGTAAAGGACGGGCAACCACGGGCGTCGACCGCGATGTTCGACGCGTGGAAATCGGCCGCTGCATTCAGCACGGCGAACGTCAGCACCTTGCGACCGGCGGCGCGTACACGCCAGGTCTCGAAGGCCTTGTCGTCAAGATTCAACACAGCTATGCCCGAGGCATCGAGGCCTTCGAGGATTTCGCCCTTGGCTTCAACGATTTTTTCCGGGCCGCCGAACTCGCCGACGTGGGCGGTCCCGGCGTTGTTGATAATTGCCACGTGAGGCTTGGTCAGCGCCACGGTGTAGGCAATTTCGCCAATACGCGAAGCGCCCAGCTCGATCACGGCCGCCGTGTGTTCCGGGGCCAGTTCGAGCAGGGTCAGCGGTGCGCCGAAATCGTTGTTCAGGTTGCCGCGGGTGGCCAGCACCGGCCCGCGCGTGCGCAGGACACCGGCGAGCAGTTCCTTGACCGTGGTCTTGCCGCTGGAGCCGGTGATCGCGGCCACCGGCTTGGTGAACGCCGCACGGTTCAGCGCACCCAGTTGGCCCAAGGCCAGGCGCGTGTCGGCCACCAGCAATTGCGGCAGGGTGGAGTCCGCCACTTCGCGTTGCACCAGGGCACCGACCGCGCCTTTGGCGGCGACCTCATTCAGGTAGTCATGGCCGTCGAAACGCGGACCGGCCAGGGCAACAAACAGTTGGCCCGGCTTGATCGCACGGCTATCGATACTGACGCCATTGAAACTGCAATCACCCGACAGCATGCGCGCCGAGAGGGCCTGGGTCAGCTCGCTGAATTTCATCGCTTTAAGCATGGGCGACCTCCCAGGCGGTCAAGGCATGATCGGCCTCGACCAGATCGGAGAAAGCGTGGCGCTCGCCGTTGATTTCTTGATAGTCCTCGTGACCTTTACCAGCCAGTACCACGACATCGTCGACGCTGGCGCTGGCGATCAATTGGGCAATGGCCGCGCCGCGACCGGCAATGAAGCTGGCTTTGGATGGGTCTTTGAAGCCGACGCGGATGTCGTCGAAAATCTGGCTCGGGTCTTCGCTGCGCGGGTTGTCGTCGGTGACGAGCACGCCATCGGCCAGACGCTCGACAATCTCGGCCATCAATGGACGCTTGCCGCGATCGCGATCACCGCCACAGCCGAACAGGCACAGCAACTTGCCCTTGGCGTGTGGGCGCAGGGCCAGCAGGACTTTTTCCAGTGCGTCCGGGGTGTGGGCGTAATCGACCACCACCAGCGGCTGCGAACCGCCGCCCAGACGTTGCATGCGACCGGCCGGGCCTTCCAGCTTCGGCAGCACGCGCAGGATTTCATCGAGCGCGTAATCCAGGCCGAGTAGCGCACCGATCGCCGCGAGGACGTTGCTCAGGTTGAAACGACCCAGCAAGGTGCTGCGCAAATGGTGCTCGCCCTGCGGCGTCACCAACGTGGCGCGCACGCCCTCGTCATTGAATTGGGCTTCGCGGCAATACAGATAGGCGCGGGAGTCTTCCAGGCTGTAGCTGATCAGGCGCGCTTCGCTGTCTTGGGCAGCCAGCTCGCGGCCGAACGCGTCATCCAGGTTCACCACGCGGCACTTCAGGTCATTCCAGGCAAACAGCTTGGCCTTCTCGGCGGCGTAGGCTTGCATGGTGCCGTGGTAGTCCAGGTGATCGCGGGACAGGTTGGTCATCACCGCCACATCGAAAGCCAGCGCAGCAACGCGGCCCTGGTGCAAACCGTGGGACGACACTTCCATGGCAACCGCCTTGGCACCGGCCTTTTTCAGGTCGGCCAGGGTCGCTTGCACGGCGATCGGGTTCGGCGTGGTGTGCAGGCCGCTTTGCAGCGCGCCATAGAAACCGGTGCCCAGGGTGCCGACGATGCCGCAGTGCTGGCCCAACAGGTCAAGCGCCTGGGCGACCAGTTGGGTCACGCTGGTCTTGCCGTTGGTGCCGGTCACGCCAATCAGGTTCAGGTGGCGGCTCGGATCGCCGTAGAAACGCCCGGCGATGTCCGACAGTTGCGCGGCCAGGCCTTTGACCGGAATCAACGGCACGTCGGTGATCGGCAGCACGGTGGCACCGTCCACTTCATACGCCACGGCGGCGGCACCGCGCTGCAGGGCATCGGCGATGTGCGCGCGGCCATCGTATTTGCCGCCAGGCACCGCCAGGAACAGGTCCCCGGCGCGTACATTACGACTGTCCAGTGTCAGCTCGCGGATCAGCAGATCGCGACCGGCATGGGCAAAAATCTTGTTCAGGCTAAGAGACATCAGCCGCGCCCTCCATTGGCTTTTACCGCGGCGGCCGGTGGTCCGGCGTTCGCTTGTTGGGTCGGCGGCAGGTTGTCCGGCGTGATGTTCATCAGGCGCAGGGTGCCGGACATCACTTTGCTGAACACCGGCGCCGACACCAGGCCACCGAAGTAGCCCGCTTTACTCGGTTCATCGATCACGACGACGATGGCGTAGCGCGGGTCGCTCATCGGGCCGAAACCGGCGAACAGCGAGCGATAGGAGTTCTCGGCATAGCCTTTGGTGCCGACCGAGGTCTTACGCGCAGTACCCGACTTGCCGGCCACGTGATACGCCGGCACCTGGGCGCGGAATACGCCGCGCGGTGCTTCGATCACTTGTTGCAGCATGCCTTGCATGGTCTTGGCGACGCTTTCCGGAATCACCTGGGTCGCTTTCGGCGCTTCGTCGACGTGGATCAGGCTCAAAGGAACCATCCGACCGTTATTGGCCAATACAGAGAAAGCGTGGGCCAGTTGGATCGCGGTCACCGACAGGCCATAGCCGTAGGACAGCGTGGCGGTCTCGGCTTTTTTCCAGTCGCGGTAGTTCGGCAGGTTGCCCACGCGCTCACCCGGGAAGTCCAGGCCGGTGGGTTGGCCCAGGCCGATCTTTTGCGCCAGGTGGTAGATGGTTTCGCCGCCGATATCGAAGGCGACCTTACTCATGCCCACGTTACTGGAGTTGATCAGGATACCTGTCAGATCCAACACCGGGCCTTCGGTACGCGACACGTCACGAATGGTGTATTTGCCCAACTGCAGGGTGCCGGGGTAGACCTCGACCTTGTCGCTGGGCTTCCAGCGCCCGGTTTCCAGGGCGGCACTCATGGAGATGGCTTTCATGGTCGAACCCGGCTCGAACACGTCGATCATCGCGCGGTTGCGCATCATCGCCGGTTGCAGGTTGCGACGGTTGTTCGGGTTGTAGGTCGGCTGGTTGACCATGGCGAGGATCTCGCCGGTCTTCACGTCCATGATCACCAGGCTGCCGGCCTTCGCGCCGTTCTCGATGATCGCGTTACGCAGCTCGCGGTTGGCCAGGTATTGCAGGCGCAGGTCAATCGACAACGCCAAGGGCTTGCCGGCCTTGGCGTTTTTGGTGACTTGGACGTCTTTGATCAGTCTGCCGCGCCGATCCTTGATGACCTGTCGCTTGCCGGGCACGCCGGCCAGCCATTCATCGTAGGCCAGCTCAACCCCTTCGCGACCATGGTCGTCGATGTCGGTAAAGCCAACCATGTGCGCGGTGGTTTCACCGGCCGGGTAGAAACGGCGGAATTCCTCGATGCCGTAGACACCGGGGACCTTGAGGTCGAGCACTTGCTGGCCCTGTTCGGGGGTGAGGCCGCGAACCAGGTAGATGAATTCTTTATTGGCCTGGGCTTCCAGGCGCTCGGCCAGGGCTTTCGGGTCCTGACCCAACGCGGCAGCCAGTTGTGGCCACCTGTCCTTGGCCACCTGCAATTCCTTGGCGTTGGCCCACAGCGTGGTCACCGGCGTACTGACGGCCAGGGGCTCGCCGTTACGGTCGGTGATCAGGCCGCGGTGTGCAGGAATCGGAATATGTCGCAGGCTACGGGCATCGCCCTGGCCGATCAGGAAGTCGCGGTCGACCACCTGCAGGTCGATGATCCGCCAGGTGATGGCGCCGACCATCAAGGCCAGCAAGCCAAGCATCAGGCGGAAGCGCCACGGGTAAAGTGCGCCTTCGAGTTTCATCATGGCGCCACCATTCGAACTTCGGCCGCGCCAGGGATGTGCATCTTCAGCTGTTCGGTGGCCAGTATTTCGATGCGGCTGTGGGCGGTCCAGGTGCTTTGCTCGAGGATCAACCGGCCCCACTCCGCCTGCGCTTTATCACGCACACTCAATTCGCCGTACAGGGTATTGAGCAGTTGGCGGTTGTAATGGGCGCTGTAGGACACCGCAATCGCGGACACCAGCACGCCGATAAACAGCAACAACATAAAGAAGCTGCCGCCCGGGAGGGGCTTGGCGAAGAGCCTGCTCACCGCAACTTCTCCGCGACGCGCATGACGGCGCTACGGGAGCGTGGGTTGGCCTTGAGTTCAGCTTCGGAAGCGAACTGCGCCTTGCCATGGATTTTGATTTTCGGCACGAAGGCTTCGAAACGCACCGGCAGGTTGCGTGGCAGGTTGTCGGATTCACCCTTGACCAGGCGACGCATGAACAGTTTGACGATGCGGTCTTCCAGGGAGTGGAAGCTGATCACCACCAGGCGCCCGCCCACTTCCAAGGCTTCCAGCGCGGCTTCGAGGCCGGCTTCCAGATCGCCCAATTCATTGTTGACGTGAATGCGCAGGCCCTGGAACGCACGGGTCGCCGGGTTCTTGCCCTTTTCCCAGGCAGGGTTGGCGACTTTCAGCACTTCAGCCAAGTCGGCGGTGCGCTCGAACGGCTGGATTTCGCGGCGCTCGACCACAGCGCGCGCCATGCGGCCGGCGAAGCGTTCTTCGCCGTATTCCTTGAACACACGGGCGATTTCTTCCACCGGCGCGGTGGCGATGAACTGGGCGGCACTGACACCACGGGTGGGGTCCATACGCATATCCAGCGGGCCGTCGTTCATGAAACTGAAACCGCGCTCCGGGTCATCGAGCTGCGGCGAGGACACGCCCAGGTCGAGCAAAACCCCGGCCACCTTGCCTGCCATGCCGCGCTCGGCGACTTCGGCACCCAGCTCGGCAAAGCTGCGTTGTACAACGACAAAGCGGCCGTCTTCGGCCGCTAGCGCTTGCCCGGTGGCAATCGCCTGGGGGTCTTTGTCGAACCCGAGGAGTTTACCGTCGGGCCCGAGCTGGCTGAGTATCAACCGGCTGTGCCCGCCCCTGCCGAAGGTACCATCCAGATAGCAGCCATCCGCGCGTACGGCGAGAGCCTCAACGGCTTCGTCAAGCAGTACGGTGATGTGGTTAAAGCCGCTATCAATAGTCACAAGATCAAATCACGCAGTTCATCAGGCATGGCGCCCGGTTGTTGAATAGCAGCCAGGTCAGCTGCAGAAACAGCATCCCAGGCATCTTCGTCCCACAATTGGAACTTGTTCAGTTGGCCCACCAGCATTGCGCGCTTGTCGAGCTTGGCGTACTCGCGCAGACGCGGGGGCACCAGGAAACGACCACTGCCATCGAGTTCGAGGTCGACGGCATTACCGATCAGCAAACGCTGCAGACGGCGGTTTTCTTCACGCAATGAAGGCAAGGCACGCAGTTTGGTTTCAATCAACTCCCACTCATCGAGGGGGTAAACGCATAAACAAGGGTCAACGGCATCGATCGTGATGATTAACTGCCCGGAACTTCGCGAAATCAGCTCGTCACGATACCGGCTCGGCATAGCGAGACGGCCTTTTGCATCGAGACTGATAGCGTTAGCTCCGCGAAACACAGATGCGTTTCTCCAAATTTTAGCGCTTTACGTTCAAAAAACCCACTTTGTGCCACTTTCCGCCACTTGCGCACACTATAGGAATGCGCCCACCACACCGTCAAGGCGCGGATTCAAGGAAAAGCCTTACAGAACGGAGATTTAGGAGCGCAAGAGGAGGAGAAATCAGAGTTCAGCGGTATTTTTGGCTCAATAAGAACAAATAGCTCAAAGAGCTATGCTTCAAAGTTAAAGTAATTTATTAAGAGTAAGATTTTTTTGGTATTACCAAGATGCATCTGCCAATGATTTGGCAGGGAGGGATTCTTGCGTTACTACCGGGTTTCTGCACGAGATTCGGACAGAAGGAAAAAAGGTGGAGAGTCGATCTATAAGCCGGGTTCTGTCTTGAACAGTCATTCGTCTACGATGGCCATCACTGGACATCTTTAGCAACCTACCCGGTCCCAGCGCGGGCCACGCCTTGGGACCCTATTTGGTCTTGCTCCAAGTGGGGTTTACCTAGCCACGAACTGTTGCCAGACGTGCGGTGCGCTCTTACCGCACCTTTTCACCCTTACCGGCACCGAAGTGCTTAGGCGGTTATTTTCTGTGGCACTTTCCGTAGGCTCACGCCTCCCAGGCATTACCTGGCACTTCGCCCTATGGAGCCCGGACTTTCCTCCCCCCCCTAATTTTCATAGAGGGCAGCGACTGTCCAATCGACTCTCCGCCGCGCAGGTTAACGGCACGACGGAGTTAGGACAAGTATTAAAAGTGCAGCAATGCCATCACGTTCAGACGGAATACCGGTTTAACCCCGGAACTATTCGGCTTTCTGTTTATCCAGCGCGGCCTGATACAACACATTTTTGCGCACCCCGGTGATTTCCGCCGCCAGCGCCGCCGCTCGCTTAAGGGGCATTTCCTTGAGCAGCAGATCCAAGACGCGCATGGCTTCGCCACCGACGGCGTCTTCATTTTCCGGCGCTGTCCAACCCGCCACCAGCACCACGCACTCGCCACGCTGCTGATTGCTGTCACCTTCGACAAACGCGCGCAGTTCTTCCAGCGGCAGCCCCTTGAGCGTCTCGAAGGTCTTGGTCAGCTCGCGGGCCAGCAGCGCCAGACGCTCGCCACCGAACACCAGCTCCATGTCCTGCAGGCATTCGAGAATACGATGCGGGGCTTCATAGAAGATCAGCGTGCGCGGTTCTTCCTTAAGCGCCTGAAGACGTGCGCGACGCCCCACCGCCTTGGCCGGCAGGAAACCTTCGAAGATGAAACGATCCGATGGCAACCCCGCGGCGGATAACGCCGCAATCAACGCGCATGCGCCCGGAACCGGCACAACATTGATACCCGCGGCACGCGCCTGACGGACTAGGTGGTAACCGGGATCGGAAATCAGCGGGGTCCCGGCATCGGAAATCAGCGCCACATCGTCACCGGCCAGCAGGCGCGTGATAAAACGGCTGCCTTCTTCGCGCTCGTTATGTTCGTGGCAGGCCGCCAATGGCGTACTGATGCCGAAATGCTGCATCAAGCGCTGGGAGTGCCGAGTGTCTTCCGCAGCGATCAATTTAACGTCGCGCAACACTTTAAGCGCCCGGGCGCTGATGTCGTCCAGGTTGCCAATGGGCGTCGCCACGACAAAAAGCGAGCCTGCAGTGGAATTCAAAGGACCTGGAGCAGTCAAAACGCACACCTCGATGGTTGGCAAAAGCCACATTGTAGCGCGTCGACGCCGCGGAAATATGCCATCGAGATGGATGCCGTTTCAGCCGTCGGTCGGCCCTAGCCACCCAAACGCAACATTTACACCACCTAAATTGACGGTTTCACGCCAGTAACATCGCGCCTGGGCCAGTGCTTGGGTACAATTCCACGCTAATTTGATCGGTATCAGGAACACTTACATGATCCCTTGCCTGCGGCTGCTCTCCGCCCTCTGCCTCGCTGCCTTGCTGGGCGCCTGTGCCAGCTCGCCCTCGTCCCGCCTTGGCGACCTGCCACGGACCCCGGATGCCAGTATCGAGCAACTGCTCGAACAGGCGACTACCGCCAACACGCCCGAAAAAGCTGCGTTACTGCGCCTGAGCGCGGCCGACATGGCCTACCACCAGAACAACGCTGGCCGCTCGTCGCAGATTCTTGCGCAGGTGCCGCTGGATGCTCTCAAGCCCGCCGCGCAGGTGTTCGCCAACACCCTGGCCGCCGAACTGGCCATGACGCGCAACCAGCCCAAGGCCGCGCTGGCGGCGTTGAACCACCCCAGCCTGCAGAACCTGAAGGAGCTGCCGGCCGAACAGCAGGTCCGCACCGGCACCGTACATGCACGCGCCTATGAAGCCGACGGCCAGACCCTGGCCGCCGCTCGCGAGCGCGTGACCATGGCGCCACTGCTGACCGGCGACGCTGCCAAGAGCAACCATGAAGCCATCTGGGCGCTGATTGCCGCGCTGCCGGCCGAACAACTGCAAGCCAGCGGCAACCCGACGCTCGACGGCTGGATCACCCTGGCCCAGGCGGTCAAGGGCGCCGGCACGCTGGAGCAACAGCAAGCCGCCATTGACACCTGGCGTGCGCAGAACCCGGGCCATCCGGCCGCCGTGCAACTGCCGACGCCGTTGACCAAACTCAAGGAACTGGCGAGCCAGCCGCTGAACAAGATCGCCCTGCTGCTGCCGCAGGAGGGTCCACTGGCCAACGTGGCCAAGGCCCTGCGCGAAGGCTTCATGGCCGCGCATTACCAGGCTGAACAAGCCGGGCAGAAGCCGCCGGTCATCGAGTTCTATGACAGCTCGCGCCTGACCTCCCTCGACGACTTCTACGCCAAGGCCAAGGCTGCCGGCGTGCAATTGGTCGTCGGGCCGCTGGAAAAGCCGCTGGTCAAACAGCTCAGCGCGCGCCCGCAATTGCCGATTACCACCCTGGCGTTGAACTACAGCGAGACCGATCAAAACCCGGCGCAGCTGTTTCAGTTCGGCCTGGCGGCTGAAGACGAAGCTCGCGAAGTCTCGCGCCGCGCCCGTGCCGACGGCCTGCACCGCGCCGCTGCGATGGTGCCCCGCGGCGAATGGGGTGAGCGTGTCTACAAGGCCTTCCGCCAGGACTGGGAAGCCAACGGCGGCACCGTTGTCGGCGTCGAGTACGTCGACCAGCCGGTCGCCCTCGCCCAGCAGATTGCCGATCTATTCCAACTGCGTAAAAGTGAAGGCCGTGCCAAGAGCCTGCAAAGCGCCGTCGGCACCGACGTCGCCGCACAACCTTCGCGTCGCCAGGATATCGAGTTCATCTTCCTGGCCGTCACCCCGCAACTGGCCCAGCAGATCAAGCCGACCCTGAACTTCCAGTACGCCGGCGACGTGCCGGTGTATGCGACGTCTCACGTGTTCAGCGCCAGCGGCGACAAGAACCAGTACCTGGACATGACCAACGTGATGTTCTGCGAAACCCCTTGGCTGCTCAACACTACCGACCCGCTGCGCAACCAGGTCGCTGCACAATGGCCGCAAGCCAATGGCAGCCTTGGCCGCCTGTACGCGATGGGCGTCGATGCCTACCGCCTGGCGCCACGCGTGGGCCAACTCAAGGCATTGCCGGATACGCGCATTGACGGCCTCTCGGGCAACCTGGGCATCAGCGCCCACCAGCGCGTTGACCGCCAGATGCCGTGGGCGAAGTTCGTCGGCGGCGAAGTCCAACGTCTGCCCGATACCCCACGCTGATGCCCGAGCGGTCCAGCGCACAAAGCGGCAAGGATGCCGAACTTCAAGCGCTTGAGTATCTTCGACAGCAGGGTCTGCGCCTTCTGGCGCAGAACTGGTTGTGTAAACGCGGTGAGCTTGATCTGGTCATGCTTGACGGCGATACAGTAGTATTCGTCGAAGTCCGCTACAGAAAACACGCACAATGGGGTGGCGCGCTCGCCAGTATCGACGGGCGCAAGCGTCAGAAGCTGATACTCGCCGCGCAGTTTTTCCTGCTCAAGGAGCATCGCTGGGCTGACTCCCCCTGCCGTTTCGATGTGGTTGCCATTGAAAGCACACCGTCTGGCAAAGCTGATTTGAACTGGCTCAAAGATGCCTTCGACAGCTGATTCGCCGGACATCTTCACCACATACTTTTGCTCTTTGCTTTGCGGGCTGCACATTCCTGTGCCAAATAGCCGCGCTACTTAAGGTCACACAGATGGACATGCAATCCCGAATTCGCCAGCTTTTCCAGGCCAGCATCGACACCAAGCAACAGGCGATGGACGTACTTGCACCGCACATCGAGCAAGCCAGTCAGGTCATGGTCAATGCCTTGCTCAACGAGGGCAAAATGCTTTCGTGCGGCAACGGCGGCTCGGCCGGCGATGCCCAGCATTTCTCGTCCGAGTTGCTCAACCGCTTCGAGCGCGAGCGTCCGAGCTTGCCGGCCATTGCCTTGACCACCGATTCGTCGACGATCACCTCGATCGCCAACGACTACAGCTACAACGAAATCTTCTCCAAACAGATCCGCGCCCTGGGACAACCGGGTGACGTGCTGCTGGCGATTTCCACCAGCGGCAACTCGGCGAATATTATTCAGGCGATCCAGGCCGCACATGATCGCGAAATGATTGTCGTAGCATTGACTGGCCGCGACGGCGGCGGCATGGCCTCGCTGTTGCTGCCCGAGGACGTGGAGATTCGCGTCCCGGCCAATGTCACCGCACGTATTCAGGAAGTCCACCTGCTGACGATCCACTGCCTGTGCGATCTGATCGACAGCCAACTGTTCGGGAGTGAAGAATGACCGTTAAACGCCTCAGCCTATTGGCGATTGCGCTGTGCCTCGGCATCAGCGGCTGCAGCACGGCAATCACCGCGACACGTGACACCCCCATCCAGGACGACAAGGGCACCCGCACCTTCGGCAGCAAGATTGACGACTCGTTGATCGAAACCAAGGTCGAGGTCAACGTCGCCAAGGCCGCTACGGACCTGGGCAATGGCGCGTCGCGCATCGTCGTGACCAGCTTCAACGGCGTGGTGCTGCTCGCCGGCCAAACGCCACGTGCCGAACTCAAGGCCCAGGCCGAACAAGCCGCCTCGGCCGTGCAGCGGGTCAAGAAGGTCCACAACGAATTGCAGGTAATGGACCCGATCACCCTGCTGGCCATCAGCAACGATGCGCTGCTGACCACCAAGATCAAGGCGCAGATGCTGACCGACAACGCCATTCCCGGTTCGCGCATCAAAGTCGTCACCGACAACGGCATCGTTTACCTGATGGGCCTGCTGACCCAGGCAGAAGCGACCCGTGCGGCGAACTTGGTACAGGGCGTGTCCGGCGTACAGAAGATCGTGAAGGTGTTCGAGTACATCGATTGATGTAACCGACGGCCACAAAAAAAGGGCGCCGTGCATTGATTGCACGGCGCCCTTTTTATTGGCTGCAGATTACTGGTATTGCGAGTACGGGTTGCCCTGGAACTGGTTGTTCTGCTGCGGCGCCTGTTGCTGGGCGCCCGGCTGGCCATACTGCTGGCCTGGGATTGGGCCCAGGTTCACTTCTACACGACGGTTCTGCGCGCGACCGTTGACGTCGGCATTGCTGGCGATCGGATTATCCGGACCGGCACCACGAGCGCTCAGGTTGGCAGCGCTGACGCCTTGGGAGGTCAGATAGTTGGCCACGCTCTGCGCACGACGCTGGGACAGGTCCATGTTCAACTGGCGGCTGCCGGTGCTATCGGTGTAACCCACGATCTGGATGGTGTTCTGGCTGAACTGCTTGAGCGAGTTGGCCAGGTTGTTCAGCGGCGTATAGAAGCTGCTGGCGATCGCGTCCGAGTTGGTGGCGAAGGTGATGTTGCCCGGCATGATCAGTTTGATCTGATCGCCCTGGCGCTGAACTTCAACCCCGGTATTGGCCATGCTTTCGCGCAGTTTCTTTTCCTGCTGGTCGGCGTAGTAGCCATAACCCGCCGCACCTGCACCCGCGACGACGGCACCGATCAGTGCGCCCTTGCCACGGTTGTTATGGTCGATGGCTGCACCGGCCAACGCACCGGCCAGAGCGCCGAGGCCGCCGTACTTGACGGTCTTGCTCATGCCACCGGATTCATTACTCGCCTGTCCCTGGCTGCTACCGTCATACGGATTGGGTGAAGCACAGCCAGATAACATGGCTACGGCAGTAGCGACAACGAGCAGACGACGCGGAGTGAACATGGAGAAGCTCCTACTTTTGCACTCTGGGTGCAGAGGATATGGACAATGGATCTTTGCCGGGTTTTGAACGCGACAAACGGTAAAAATTCCGTGGACGTATCTTAACCTGTAACAAAAAACGCAGGACTATCGTCGCGGCACAAACCGTAGCAGACACACGCTGAACACACGCTGAGTTTTTTGCTACAGGGCTTGACCGCCCAAGCTGCAATCATGCGCGCACAAAGGGGTTCTCGCGCATCTCGTCACCGAGTCGCGTCTCCGGCCCGTGACCGGTCACCACCGTCGCCGCTTCATCCAGCGTATACAGGCGCTGCTTGATCGAGCGCACAATCGCCGCTTGGTCCCCGCCCCACAAATCCGTGCGGCCTACGCCCCGGCGAAACAACGTATCTCCAGCGATCAGCAGCTTGGCATCGGCAAACCAGAAACTCATCGACCCCGGCGTGTGCCCCGGCGTATGCAATGCGACACCGCAACCGCAAGCCAGCTCTTCATCGTCGGCCAGCCAACGGTCCGGCGACGGCACCGGCGTATAGGGCACGCCAAACGTCTGGCACTGCATCTCCAGGTTATCCCAGAGGAACTGGTCGGCCTTGTGCAAATGCAGGGTCGCGCCGGTCTTCTCCTTCAACTGGCCGGACGCCAGGAAGTGATCCAGGTGGGCGTGGGTGTGAATGATGCTCACCACCTTGAGGCCCAGCGCCTCGAGCCGCGCCAGGATCAGCTCGTGATTGCCGCCGGGGTCGACCACGATGGCTTTTTTACTGATGGGGTCACCGATGATGGTGCAGTTGCACTGCAACGGGCCGACGGGGAAGGTTTCGCGGATAAGGGTCGGCTTTGCGGTGTCCATGAACGGTCCTCTCGTGCAAACGGCATAGGGTTTCCGGGCGACTGTCGCCAGAATGATTGCACTATTAAACCAGACTGGAGCGGCGTCGCACCTCAACGCAAGCAAGCTCGCCAGCGGACTCCGGCTTTAACCAATCAACCGCAGCTCCTGCGCCCGCGCGACCGCCTGGGTGCGCCGCTCCACGCCGAGCTTGCTGTTGATATGGCTCGCGTGGGTCTTGACCGTGTGCAGGGAGATGAAGAGGCGGTTACTGATCTCCTGGTTCGAACAGCCCTGGGCGATCAGTTGCAGCACCGCCAGCTCGCGGGCGCTCAGGGTTTCATGGTTGGGCGCCGGCTCGCTGACAGCAACGGCCGGCAGCAGCGCCAACAGGCTCTGGTTCAATAAACCATGGGGGTCTTGGCCGAGTTGATCGCGCATCCAGTCGGGATACCCTTCAAGCAGGCGCTGGAAGGGTTGCAGCGCGCCCCCGGCCCCGGCTTCCAGGGCGCGAACCAACACCTCGCGCGCCTTGGCCTCCTGGCCGCTCTCCAGCAGCAACTGCGCCTGCTGGGTCAGCGCCATCAGGGCAATCATCTGGCGGCCGCTGCCATGAGCGTGTTGCGCCAGGTCTTCGAGGCGCTGCAGGGCCGCCGCCGGTTGATGGCGGATCGCGTCCAACGCGGCTTGCTGCAGCTCGATATGCTGCGGCAGGTGCGGGTGAAACTCCGGGGCCGCCGCCGCGTGTGCGCCGTTGTAGGTTTGCCCCAGGCGGGTCAGCCAGGCGTCGGCCAGGTCGGTACGCCCCTGGGCCAACCAGAGCTCGCATTTGATCAGGGTGATCATTGCCAGGTAGTAAATCGGCGGCACGTCCCAGATGTGCATCAGGCGTTCGGCCTCGGCCAGTTCGGCGAAGGCTTTGGCGAAGTCGCCGCGGCGCCCTTCGAAATTGGCAATCACGCAATGCCCGATCAGCACGCTGATATCCCGGCAGGCGCGGGCTTCGGCCAGGCCGGCGCGCAGGCGGACCAGGCCGGCTTCAGGCTGACAACGCGCGAGCAGCAGGTAGCCTTCGTAAAGCGCTAATCGGGCGCGCACGGCGTACAACCGTTGGGGCGAAAGGTCGTGCAAGCGTTGCAGGCCCTGACGCACTTCATCCAGCGAGCGCAGGATTTCACCCCGCGCCTGCAAGACCCGGGCACGGTCGTAATGGGCCAGGGCCTCAAACAGCGGGTTGCCGACACGCTGCGCCAATTCGAGGGATTCGCGGTTCAAGCCACGGGCGCGCCACAGGTCGGCATCGACGATCGCCAGGTTGGAGAGGGTCGACAGGCACATCAGGCGCTGACCATAACGGCGCTGCGGTAGGCTTTCCAAGGCTTCACTGCAATAGCGCTGGGTCAGCTCGCGGTCGCCTCGGCCCCGGGCGATGATCCCGCTCAGCGCCAGCCATTGCGCCAGCATCGACTTCTGCGCGGTGGCCGATGGTGCCGGCAGGAAGCGACTGAGGTAGCCCGACAGTTCTTCCGCCGCATCCAACTGACACGCCAGGCCCAAGGCCCAGCTGTACAGCACGATCAACCGGGGCGTGCTGATCAGCAGGCTGTCGGGCAAGTCCATTTTCCAGCGTAGGAGCATGCCGACGTTCTGCTCGGCCAGCAGTTGCTCCTCGGAGAGGTTCTGCACCAGGTTCGCCGCCACATCCAGATGACCGGCGCGCAACGCCTGCTCGACCGCTTCATCGATCAGCCCCTGGGCGTTGAACCAGCGACAGGCGCGCAGGTGCAGGCTGGCGGGCGGCAGCACGGCGCTGCTCGCGCGCCGGGTGCGCAGCAGGTCGGAAAACAAATGGTGATAACGGAACCAGTGCCCCTGCTCGTCCAGCGGCACCAGAAATACCTGGTGAGCCTGCAAGTAACGCAGGATTTCCGCGCTGTCGTGGGCATCGCGTATGGCGTCGCACAGTTCACTGCAAAAGCGTTCCTGCGAGGCGGTTTCATAGAGGAACGCCTGGACTTCCGCCGGCAAGCAATCAATCACTTCTTCCAGCAAATAGTCGCGTATCAAGCCTTCGCCGCCGTGCAGGCTTTGCGGCAAGGCGCCTTCATTCCCCGCTTCGGAGGCCGCCAACAGCCAGAAACGCAAACCGGCGACCCAGCCTTCACTGCGGCGGATCAAGTTATCCAGCGCCTCGCCGCGCAGCGAACTGCTGTGGCGATCCAACACCGCCAGGGATTCGGCGTGGGTCAGGCGCAGGTCTTGCTCATGCAGCTCCAGCAGGTGCCGAGACAGGCGCAAGCGCGCCAGGTGCCAGTCGGGGCGCTGGCGACTGGTAACCAGCACCAGCAGGCCATCGGGCAAATGATTGAGGAAAAACTGCAGGCAGCGGTCAAGCACCGGGCCCTGGGCCAAATGGTAGTCATCCAGCACCAGCAACAAAGGCGCATGCGTGGACAACTGCAGCGCCAGCTCATCGAGCAAGCCATCGAGCCATTCTTCGAAGGCAAACGGTTGATGACGCTGACGCATTTTCAGCAGGCCCAGGGATTGCGCACCCAGTTGCGGGAAGTATTGCTGCAAGCCGTCAAGCAGGCGCTCGAGGAAACGCCCGGGGTCGTTATCCCGTGGGCTCAGGCCCAGCCAAAGGCTTTGCCAATGGGCGGGCAGACTCTGGCAGAACTCAACCGCCAGCGAACTCTTGCCGAACCCCGCCGGCGCGCAGACCAGCAGCAATCGCCCTTCCAGGCCAGCGCTCAGCCGTTCGCACAGGCGCGGTCGCAGCACGTAGCCGTCAGGCAGCGGAGGTCTGTAGAAGCGACCTTCCAGGGTCGGAATCACCGCGCTGGCAGGCCCCTGGATTCGGGACAGATCAGTCATCGCCGGGCTCTTGTAGAAGGCTGTTGTCGGCATTGCAGATGTCCGCAGACTAGCGGTAAAAGCGGCGGTTTTGTAGATCTTTGCAACATTTGCCTGAAAAAGAACTGCGACAAGAAATGTGAGAGGGGGCTTGCTCCCGATTGCGCTGGGGCAGCCAATAGAATTCTTGGCTGTCAGACCGCTATCGGGGGCAAGCCCCCTCCCACATTTGGCTACGCGTGCAGCTTAGCGAACACCGTCCTGGCGCAGGGCCGCCGGGGTGAAGTCGCTGGTGGTGGCGGTGAAGCCAAAGTCATACGCCTGTTTCTCTTCGTTCTTCATGCCCAGGGCCAGGTAGCGGCCGGACTGCAGGTCGTAGAGGGTTTCCAGGGCGTACCACGGCACTTGTTTGTCGTAGTAGTTCTCGGCATGGGCTTCGGCGACGCGCCACAGTTGGCCGCGACCGTCGTAGTGGTCGATCACGGCCGCTTGCCAGGTGTCTTCGTCGATGAAGAAGTCACGCTTGGCGTAGATGTGGCGCTGACCTTCCTTCAGGGTCGCGACCACATGCCACACGCGGCGCAGCTCGTAGCGTGCGAGGTCCTGGTTGATGTGGCCGGCCTTGATGATGTCGACATACTTGAGTTTCGGATCGTCGATCTTGTAGCTGTTGGAGGCGATGTAGATTTCTTTCTTGCCTTCCAGTTTCCAGTCGTAGCGGTCCGGCGCACCGTTGTACATGTCGAGGTTGTCGGAGGTACGCAGGCCGTCGGCGGCGGTACCCGGCCCGTCATAAGACACTTGCGGCGCCCGGCGTACACGGCGCTGGCCGGCGTTGTAGACCCACGCCGAGCGCGGTTCCTTCACCTGGTCGAGGGTTTCGTGGACCAGCAGCACACCACCGGCCAGACGTGCCGGCGCGGTCACTTGCTGCTTGAAGTAGAACAGCACGTTACCGGGGTTTTTCGGGTCGAAGTCCTTCATTTTGTCGCGGAACACGAACTGGTCTTTGAAATACACCAGGCTGAACGAACCGTTGGTCTGCGGCGTGGCCTGGGTCACCAGGCGGGTCACGCTGCCGCCGCGATAGCGGGTGATGTGGTTCCAGATGACTTCAACGCCACTTTTCGGAATCGGGAACGGCACGGCGGTTTCGAAGTTTTCCAGACCGTTACCGCCGGACACCAGGTTGGTGTTGGTGGCGTTCTTCTTGATCGAGGCGAACACCTCGGCCGGTACGGTGGCGCCGCGATGGGTCGGGTAGACCGGCATCTTGAAGGTTTCCGGGTAGCGCTTGAACATCGCGTACTGCCCCGGCGCCAGCTTGTCTTTGTATTGCTCGACGTTTTGCGCGGTGATGGTGAATTGCGGTTGTTCGCTGGCATAAGGGTTGGCCAGGAAACCACGGGCGTCGACGGCGCCGGCATTCGTCGGCAACGGCGACCATTTAGGAATGGTGCCTGCGGCGTTACCGGCCATTTCGGCGCCCATCGGGGTCAGGGTCGTGCCCAGCTTGGCGGCCTCATCCGCCGACACCGCCGCCATGACGTTACTCGCCAGGATCGACAGCCCAAGCACACCGACGTGCAACAGACTTTTAGTTATTTTCATGTTCTGGTTCTTCCTGAAATGCAGTGTGCTTAGAAGTTGGCGCCGACGCTGAGGGCGATGAAATCACGGTCGTCCACAGTGGAATACTTACCGCCGAAGAAGTTGGTGTAGGCCAAGCTCGCGGTGTAGGTATTCTGGTATTCAGCATCCAGGCCGAGACTGACAGCCTTGCGACCTTCTTCGAAGTTGCCGCCAGGGCCTGGCGAATAACCGCTGACGTCATGGGACCAGGCCACGTTGGGCTTGAGGTTCACACCCGCGAACACATCCGGGTATTCCCAGATTGCCCGGCCGCGATAGCCCCAGGAGTTGGCGGTGGTAAAGCCGTCATTGTTGCAGTTGGCCGTCAAGTTACTGCGGTCTGTACCTGCGCCCGCACCGGCAATGGTTCCCGCGTTGAGCGTCGCGCACAGTGGGCCTTCCCCAGGACCAAATACCGGATCACGCCCGTAGCGCGCTTTCGAGCTGCTTTCCAGGCCGCCGACGTGGGTCAGCCCCACTTCGCCCACCAGTGTCAGCCGGCTGGCGCCCATGACCTGATCAAAGAAGTGCGTAAAGGTGGTCTGGAGTTGGGTGATTTCCTTGCGGCGATAGCCATTCAGATCCTGACCGGCGGCGCCCTTGAGCGGGGAAGCACCGTTCAAGCCTATCAACGGCGTAACGCCCGCGTACAAGATGTCGGTGGTGTTGAGCTGAACCGGCGCGTTCGGCCGGTAGCTGATCTCGCCGCTCCACGCTGTGCCGGTAGGCAAGGTCGTCGAGAAGCTCAAACCGTACAAGCGAATGTCTTCTGGATATTCGACGAAGTAGCTGGAGTTACCGGCCACGATGAGTGGACGCAGACTACTGGCTGGCGTGAACGTCAATGCGTTAGCCGCGGCGTAAGTCGCAGCCGATGCGCCCTTGGCGCTGAAAATCGGCGCACGGCTGTGGTAGTTCATGAAATAAGCGCCGAACTCCGTGTCCAGCGGCTCGAAGTTGTAGTGCATGGCTACACCGAACTGCCCGCCATCACGCGCGTCGCGATCAGAGCCGCGCTTGACCAGCACACCTTCTTCGTTGATGTTGACGCCAAACTGATTCATCAGCGGCAAACCACCGCCTGCGGTTATCACAGAGCGCTTGCTGAGCAACCGCAGGTTGTCATTGCAGCCGCCTGTAATGACGTCCGCCTGGGAGAAAAATGTCCCGCAGTTATCGGTGACGGTCTTCTCCCAATCCAACTGATAGAAGCCTTCCGCCGACAGGTTTTCGGTCAGTGTCTGCGACACATAGAACATGTTGACCGGAATCAGGCCTTCCTTGATCTCGGCACCCGGGCGACGGAACGCCGCTACGTCAATCGGGTTGATGGAGTTGATGCCGCCGCCGATGAAGGTACTTTCGCCCCAACTTACAACCTGCTTACCGAAACGCGCGGAACCGGGCTCATCGGCAATCGAGTAGTTGTGATAAATGAAGGCGTCGAGAATTTCCCCGCCGGAAGACCGGGCGCCCATAGGACGGCCTTTGTCACTGATGTCCTTGAACTCACGATTTTCGTCCTTGAGTTCAAAGTCATACCAATATTTGCCGCGTACAAACACACCGGTGTCGCCGTATTTCAGTTCCAGGTCATGGATGCCCTTGAAGATTTTCGAGAACGTCTCGCCGCGCTTGAAGTTCAAATGGCCGTCATCGGAGGTCTGGGACAAGCCCTTGCCGCCATTGTTGACGCCGATCAGATCGCGGTTGGCCTTGGCTGTCGACCAACTCGCCCCCACGGAAAGAGAGGAGTCAAAATTCCCTTCGATTTCACCGATATTGAAACTGACGCCGAATGCCGGCCCGGCGAGCGTAGAAGCGAGACTGACGGCCAGGGGCAATCTTGCCCGGCGCCAGAACTGATTTACTGAGGTCATCGACGCTACTCCATGTGCATTATTGTTATGGCAGTGAGTTCTTTCGGTGATGCATGTAACGGCCGGAATACAACGATTCCAATGCCGCCCGGCAACCGAGCCCCCATGGCTCGAAGCGCAACATCCTTGAAAAACTCTGAGAGGGACTATAGCCAGCAGGGGGTACCGCTTGATCCCTCTAAAGTGTGATTTGCATCACCGACCCGTCTGCCACAGCCCTTTTGCCACGTCGACGAAGGCCGACGCGGCAAGGATGGCTGAAAATCGGCAAATCACAAGTGAAGCCGCGAGATAGAGCATTGCCGTGCCCGAACGGGCACGGCAAAAGGTATCAAAGGGTAGAGAGGAACGTACTGTTGTTGGCCTGCCACTCAATGATGTCGACGCGGATACGTTTTTTGTCGAGCTTGCCGACACTGGTCTTGGGAATTTCAGTAACAATGGCGATCTGGTTTGGAATCGCCCACTTGCTCAAGTGGCCCAACTCCACGAACGGCTTGAGGTGCTCCTTGAGTTCACGGGCGCCTATCACATGGCCATCACGCACCACCAGCAACGCAAACGGGCGCTCGCCCCACTGCGGATCGGCGATGCCCACCACCGCTACTTCGCGTACCGCCGGGTGGCGGCTGACCAGGTCTTCCAGAGCCAGGGACGAGATCCACTCGCCGCCGGTCTTGATCACGTCCTTGATGCGGTCGCGGATATCGATCACCCCAAACGCGTCGAGGGTCGCCACATCGCCGGTGTGCATCCAGCCGCCTTCCCACAGCTCGGCGCCCTTTTGCGGCTCGTTGTAGTAACCCTCGGTCAACCACGGCGCGCGTAGCACCAGTTCGCCCTGGGACTCGCCATCGGCGGGCAGGAAATGCCCGTCGCTGTCGATGATCGCCGCTTCCACCAACGGCCCGGGCACTCCGGCCTTGATGCGGTAAGTGGTGCGCTCGTCCTCGGTGCCGGCCATCAGCTCATCGTTGAGATGGGCGCAGGACACCAGCGGCCCGGTCTCGGACATGCCATACGCGGCGGTCAGTTGAATCCCACGCGCCTTGGCCGCTTCATACAGCGTGCGATTGAGGGCGCTGCCGCCGATGACGATTTTCCAGCCGCCAAAGTCCACGTCCTGGGCGGCCTTGGCGTTGAGCACCATTTGCAGGATGGTCGGCACACAGTGGGAAAAGGTGACCTTTTCCTTGCGCCACAGCTCCACCAGGTATTCCGGATCGTAACGCCCGGGGTAGACCTGTTTCAGGCCCAGCATGGTGGCCACATACGGCAGGCCCCAGGCATGCACGTGGAACATCGGCGTGATCGGCATGTACACGTCGTTGGTGCCCAGCAAGCGCACGCTGTCGACACTGCCCATGATGGTCGCCACGCCGATGGTGTGCAGCACCAATTGGCGATGGGTGAAGTACACACCCTTGGGGTTGCCGGTGGTGCCGGTGGTATAGAAGGTGGTGGCGACGGAATTTTCGTCGAAATCCTCGAAATCGTATTTCGGGCTGGCGGCGGCCAGCAGGGTTTCGTACTCCCCCACCAGGTTCGGCAGCTCAGCGGTTTTCTCGGCCGCATCGGTCAGCAACAAGGTTTTGTCGACGGTGGTGAGCTGCCCGGCAATCGCCTGGTAAAGCCCCACGAACTCACTGTTGACCAGCACAAAGCGGTCCTCGGCGTGGTTCATGGTGTAGAGAATCTGTTCCGGCGACAGGCGCACGTTGATGGTATGAATCACCGCGCCGATCATCGGGATGGCGAACATGCATTCCAGGTAACGGTGGCTGTCCCAGTCCATCACGGCAACGGTATCACCGGCCTTGACCCCGGCTTCGGTGAGCACATTGGCCAGGCGCGCGACCCGCTCGATCAGGGTCGGATAGGTGTAGCGCAGCTTGTCGCGGTAGATGATTTCCCGGGTCTTCTCATAACGGGCCCCGGACATCAGCAGGCGTTTGATCAACAGCGGATATTGGTACGCACCTTCGGCGGGCGGGATAACACGGGTCTGCAACATACGAATCCCTTTTTATGACTGCACGGTCTCGGCTTGAAGACCTGCACTGTAGATACGTTAGGTGCCGACCAAATCAGCCAAAGGAATGATTTGTAGGGACTGCTGGATGCTAGCTTTGCGCCACCACTCAAAGCCGATAGCGATCAAATGTGGAAGGGGCTTGCACCCTCCCACATTTGGACTGTCCTCAATGAGAGAACATCATTTATTTCATACTGGTGAACGCCAGTTTTACGCCGATGGCAATCAACACCGCCCCCATCGTCCGATCGAACCAATGCCCCATCCGCGCAAACCCTGCACGCACCCGCTGCTGGCTGAACAACATCGCCACCAGGCAGAACCACGCCGCCGTCGCTACCGCCAGGTACACGCCATAACCCGCCTGCACCGCCAGCGGTGTGTGCGGGTTGATCACCACGGTAAACAGCGACAGGAAGAACAACGTGGCCTTGGGGTTCAAACCGTTAGTCACAAAGCCTGCGGTAAACGCCCCGCGTGGGGTGCGTTCGCCGACTTCGCGGTGCAGCTCGCCCTCGGCGGCTGGCTTGGCCGGCTGGGCGCGCAGGGCCTTGAAGCCGATGTACAGCAGGTAGGCCGCCGCCGCCCATTTCAGTGCGTTGAACAGCACGATGGACTGGGACACGATCAAGCCGATGCCGAGCAACGAGTACCCCACGTGCAGGAAAATCGCCGAGCCCACGCCCAATGCGGTCCAGGTCCCGGCGCGGCGGCCGTGGGTGACACTTTCGCGCACCACCACCGCGAAATCCGGACCGGGGCTGGCCACTGCCAGCAGGTGAATCAAGGCCACGGTCAAAAACTCGGCGACGTACATACTCACTCCATTAAGTAACGGATTATTTCATCTGATAGGCTCGGCAGATTACGCCTTCGAACCCTGTCACAAAAGGTACAGTTGATGACGAACAATCGCCGCGCCGTCTTCCTCGATCACCCATCCCTCGACCTGGGGGATCTCGATCTCAGTGAGCTGCACAACTGTTTCAGCGAGCTGCAGCTGTTTGAGCAGACCACGCCGCAGAATGTGGTCGAACGCCTGCAAGGCGCCCAGGTCGCTATCAGCAACAAGATTGCGCTCAACAGCGAAACCCTGGCCGCCTGCCCCGAACTCAAATTGATCCTGGTGTCGGCCACCGGCACCAATAACGTCGACCTTGAAGCCGCCCGTGCCCATGGCGTCACCGTCAGTAACTGCCAGGGCTACGGCACGCCGTCGGTGGCACAGCATACGATCATGCTGCTGCTCAACCTGGCGACGCGGCTGAAGGACTATCAACGGGATGTCAGCGCGGGCAAATGGCAAGCCGCCAAGCAGTTCTGCCTGCTGGACCATCCGATCGTCGAGCTGGAGGGCAAAACCCTCGGTTTGCTCGGGCATGGCGAACTGGGCAGCGCCGTCGCACGGCTGGCCGAGGCCTTCGGTATGCGCGTCATACTCGGCGCCATTCCCGGGCGCCCTGCCCGCGCCGACCGCATGCCGCTGGATGAACTGCTGGCGCAGGTCGACGCGCTGACGCTGCACTGCCCGCTCAACGAACACACCCGCGACTTGATCGGCGCCCGCGAGCTGGCGTTGCTCAAGCCCGGCGCGTTTATCGTCAACACCGCGCGCGGCGGCCTGATCAACGAACAAGCCCTGGCCGACGCCTTGCGCAATGGCCACCTGGGCGGCGCGGCGACCGATGTGCTGAGCGTCGAACCCCCGGTGCATGGCAACCCGCTGCTGGCCGATGATATCCCGCGCTTGATCGTCACGCCCCACAACGCCTGGGGCAGTCGCGAAGCGCGGCAGCGGATTGTCGGCCAACTGGCGGAAAACGCCCGCGGCTTTTTCAGCGGCGCCCCGCTGCGCGTCGTCAGTTGATAAACTGCGCCCCTTTTCAAGGAGCAGACCATGGATCCGCGCAGTGAAGTACTGCTTCGTCAGGCCGAACTTTTTCAAGGCAACCTGCTGCTGGTGGGGTTGCCTGCCGACGATTTGCTCGGCCGCCTGCCCAACGCCCACGGCTGGTGCTGGCATGCCGGTGACCAGGCTGCGCTCGACGCACGTTTCCCCGAGCGCAGCCAGTTCGGCGTGAATGTGCCGCAGCGCACGTTTGATGCGGCAGTGATCTTCCTGCCCAAGTCCAAGGACCTCACCGACTATCTGCTCAACGCCGTGGCCGCACGCCTGCCCGGTGCCGAGCTGTTTCTGGTGGGGGAGAAAAAAGGCGGGATCGAAAGCGCCGCCAAACAGATGATCCCCTTCGGCAAGCCGCGCAAACTCGATAATGCACGGCACTGCCAGTTGTGGCAGGTCACCGTGGCCAACGCGCCGCAAGCGGTGGAGCTGGAGAGCCTGGCGCAGGTTTTCGAAGTGCCGCTGGCCGAAGGTCCGCTGAAAGTGGTGAGCCTGCCGGGCGTGTTCAGCCATGGCCGCCTGGATCGTGGCACCGAGTTGTTGCTGGAGCATTTGGACAAACTGCCCAGCGGCCACCTGCTGGACTTCGGTTGCGGCGCCGGTGTGTTGGGCGCGGCGGTCAAACGTCGCTACCCGCACAATACGGTGACGATGCTGGATGTGGACGCCTTCGCCACCGCCAGCAGCCGCCTGACCCTGGCGGCCAACGGTCTGGAAGCCGACGTGCTGACCGCAGACGGCATCGATGCCGCGCCGATGGGCTTGAACGCGATCCTGAGCAACCCGCCGTTCCATGTCGGGGTACACACCGATTACTTCGCCACGGAGAACTTGCTGCGAAAAGCCGCGAAACACCTGGCAAAAGGCGGCGAACTCCGACTGGTTGCCAACAGCTTCCTGAAGTACCAGCCGCTGATCGAAGAGCACTTGGGCGTGTGTGCGGTCAAGGCCGAAGGCAATGGTTTTCGCATCTATCGCGCCAAGCGCAGCTGATCGGCGTTTGCAAAAGAACACTTGCCGAATGGATTTTGCCTAGGCAGAATCCGCTCCGTCCTAGGGGAGTAGTCTCCCACGAGCGCCATGCTCGTCCGGCATACGTCAACATACTTGGTCAGCAGACCATGGCGTATGCGACCCAGGTGTCCGCTCAGACGGACCGGGGTTTGACAAGACCTATGACACGCACACCTTACCCGGGGCGGGAAGGCTGTACGTGTCATAGCCGTGTCGACCCGCCCCTGGAAACCTACCTGATGCTGGATTCACTGCTCGTCCCTACCGCAATCGTTGCCTTGGCCGAAATCGGCGACAAGACCCAACTGCTCGCGCTCATCCTTGCCGCACGCTTTCGCAAACCCTGGCCGATCATCGCCGGCATCATCGCCGCGACCCTGGCGAACCATGCCGCTGCGGGTGCCGTAGGTGCCTGGTTCGGCAGTTTCTTCTCGGATGCGGTGCTGCACTGGATTCTCGCCGCGAGTTTCTGCGCCACGGCGCTGTGGACCCTGGTGCCGGACAAACTCGACGATGACGAAGCCAGCACCACGCGCAAGTTCGGGCCGTTCCTGACCACCCTGATTGCGTTCTTCCTCGCCGAAATCGGCGACAAGACGCAGATCGCCACGGTAATGCTGGCGGCGCAATACCCTGAGCTGTGGTTGGTGGTTATCGGCACCACCCTGGGCATGTTGATTGCCAACGTACCGGTGGTTCTGGCGGGGAATTTTGCCGCGGAAAAATTGCCGTTGACCTTGATTCGTCGACTGGCAGCTACGGCGTTTTTCGTCCTGGCGATCGTGGCGGTGTACAAGGCCATGCAAAGCAGTGGTTGGATCTAAGGATCCAAGCCTGCAAACCCAATCCAATGTGGGAGGGGCTTGCCCCCTTCCACATTGGGATCTTCATGAGGCTTGGATTATCAGGACTTCTTGGCCTGCTGATACAACGGCATCACCTTCGGAATCGCCGCCTGCAACGAGGCGATCCGACTGTCGGAGGCCGGGTGAGTGCTCATGAACTCCGGAGGCGCGCCTTCCGAAGCCTTGGCCATCTTGTTCCACAACGTGATGGCCGCGTTCGGGTTGTAACCGGCGCGGGCCGCCAGCTCCAGGCCGATCAGGTCCGCTTCGTTTTCATTGCTGCGGCTGTTGGGCAAGGTCATGCCGTAGTTGGCGACGGTATCGGCCAGCGCCATGCTGTCCTGGCCGAGACCAAGCAACGCGCCGGCGCCCTGCTTGGCCATCTCGATGCCGTAGGCCTTGGACATGGCTTCACGGCCATGTTCGCGCAAGGCGTGGGCGATTTCATGGCCCATTACCGCCGCCAGCTCGTCATCGCTGAGCTTGAGGTTATCGATCAGCCCGCTGTACACGAAGATCTTGCCGCCCGGCCCGCAGTTGGCGTTCATCTCATCGCTCTTGATCAGGTTCACTTCCCACTTCCACTGCGCCGCATCCGGACGGAAGGTCGGCGCCTGGGCGATCAGGCGGTTGGCGATGGCCTGCACGCGCTTGGCGTTGGCGCTGGTCTTGTCCACCAGGCCTTTGCCGCTGGCTTCACCCAGGGTCTGCTGGTAGGACTGCGCATACATCTGGTCGACTTCCTGGCTCGACAGCATGCTGAACATGTACTGCTTGCGCTCCACCCCAACGGCACCGCCGCTGGTGGTGTTGACGGACTGACACCCGGCCAGCAGCACTGCTGCCGCCAATACACTTACGGCCAATGATTTCTTCATCAACACACTCTCCCTGAAAAGACGCCCTGAAAACATGGCGCGTATCCTAGGCGGTGATTTGTATCGACGCCAGATACATCAGACGTGCAGACGCTAAATTTCGGATACATCCCACAACGGTGGCGGATTTTCTGGCTCAAGCCGGAGTCAGGCACTCCGGCCCATTCAGCTTGGGATCGTTGACCATGTTGGCCAGCACCCGTTCACGCAAGGCGACCGGCTCGCTGGCCAACAGCCCCTGCAACACCGGCAGCGGCGTCTCGGGGTTCAGCCAGGCTTCCTGCCCCGCCGCATCCAGAATCAACGGCCGCCGCTGACTCTGCGCCGCCTGGGTCACCACCGCAGTGCTCAGCCACACTTGCTCCTGCACCGGATACGCTTCCCAGATGGCCGCAAAAAACAGCGTCGAACCTTCCCCTGGCGTCAACCAGTACGGCCGCTTGCGCTGGGTGCCGCGCCATTCGTAGAACCCGTTGGCCGGCAACAGGCAGCGACGCTGGCGAAACGCTTCGCGGAACATCGGTTGCTCAGCCAGGGTTTCGGCGCGGGCATGCGCCGGAGTACGGGAAAGGTCCGTCAGCCACGGCGGTGTCAGGCCCCAGCGGGCGCGGGCCAGGGTGCGCTGGCCGTCGGTGGCGCGCTGGATCAGCACCGAATCATTGGGAGAAATATTCCACTGGGCCTGCTGATCCGCCGGAAAGCCCGGCAAGGCAGCAAACGTGGGGTTCCAGCGAAACAGGGCATAACGTCCACACATGGGGCAACACGACTCTTGGGTAAACCGACCGACAGCCTAACAGACCAACACGTCGGGGAAGCTGTCGGGTTCATCGCCGGGTAACGGTTGCGCACCGTTATACGCGGTGATCAGCTCGCGCGCGCAGGCTGCCTGGTCGTTGTCCACCTCTAGCCCCAGCAGCCCGAAAATCGGTAACTCGCCGCTACCGCCAAGCAAATGGCGCCCCACCAAATGCGCCTCGATCCCTTCGCTGGCGAGCATCTGCTGCAGCAGCTCGCCTTCCATCAGGTTTTCCGGTTCGTAGATTCGCTGCATGGGCGTACCTGTTATTCGTTTTCGCTGCGAGTTTCGAGCATCCACTCTTCACCATGGACCTGCAGGTTGAAAATGATCGGTCGGCAACATACCTGACAGTCTTCTATATAGGTCTGGTCGCCGCCGGATAAATCCACGGTTGTCTCCACCACTTCACCACAATAAGGACAATCGTACAGCGCAGTTTCCAGCATCGCAGTCTCCCAAGTGACTTGTGCGTATAATCGCCGGTCTATTTACAGGGTTATATTTCGGCCGAGCCCATTACTCGGGCCGCACCCTGGTATTTCCTCTACTTACCCTAGCCGTTTCTAACAAGAGAGCATGATGGGCGAATTCGATACCATCCGACCTTACAACGACAGCGAAGTCCCGGCAGTGCTGGAGCGGCTGTTCAGTGACAAGGCCTTTCTGGACATCCTGACCCACTTCCGCTTCCCGCGCTTTGCCGGCGCGCTGGGCTGGCTGCTCAAACCAATGATCGCCCGCAAACTGCGCCGTGAATTCGCCGGCGTCACCACCGTGGCCACGCTGCAGGACAAAGTCGAGTATTACGTCGACCACACCATTGATCGAGCGACCGACGGCGTGACCTATACCGGCGTGGAACAGCTCAAATCGGGCACCGCCTACGTCTTTTTGGCCAACCATCGCGATATCGTGATGGACCCGGCCTTCGTCAACTACGCCGTGTACCACGCCGGCCTGCCGACACCGCGTATCGCCATCGGCGACAATCTGTTGCAAAAGCCGTTTGTCAGCGACCTGATGCGCCTGAACAAGAGCTTCATCGTGCACCGCTCGATCACCGGGCGAAAGGAAAAAATGGCGGCTTACCAGTTGCTGTCGGCCTACATCAACCATTCGATCCGCCACGACTGCCAGTCGATCTGGATCGCCCAGGCCGAAGGCCGCGCCAAGGATGGGGATGACCGCACCGAATCGGCGATCCTCAAGATGTTCCACGTCAGCCGCAAGGACGAGCCGTTCGCCGAGGTGATCCAGTCGCTGAACCTGACGCCCGTGTCCATCAGCTACGAATACGACCCATGCGACTTGGCCAAGGCTCGCGAGCTGTACATCCGCGCCACCACCGGCACCTACACCAAGGCACCGGGTGAAGACGATGTGAGCATTGCCCTGGGCATTACCGGCTACAAGGGCCGGGTGCATGTGAACTTTGCGCCGCCGATCACCGAGCGCTTCGAAGACACCAAGCTGCTCGCCGTGGAAATGGACCGGCAGATTCTCGGAGGTTATCGCCTGTTCCCGGTTCACTACCTGGCCTACGCCCAGTGGAGTGACGCCGACCCGCAACTGCAGGTACCCAAGGCAGCGGATATCTTCCCGGCCGACGAGTTGGCCAAGGCCAAGGCAGAGTGGGAGCGCCGCTTGAGCGAGTGCCCGGTCGAACACCGGCCGTTCCTGGTGGTGCAATATGCAACGCCAGTGCGCAATCAATATCGGGTCAAGGCGGGAATCCCGCTGTAATACACCTGGCCAAACCTGTGGGAGCGGGCTTGCCTGCGATAGCGGTGGTTCAGTCACAGCGGTACCGACTGTAACTCCGCTATCGCGAGCAAGCCCGCTCCCACAGTCGTTTCAGGGTGCAACTAAAAACGCGTGCTGATCCATGAAACCAGCAGCGCCAGCCCCAGGCAGGCGAAACCAATACGATAAGCCAGGCGATGCGCCCGTTCGGTGCGGACATCCAGAAACAGCATGGGCTGGTCGATGGCGCGCTCTTCGCTTTGCGCGGCGAGCCTGGCCATGGCGCGCTGTTCCTTCAAACGCGTAATGAATAGCAGTGCAGCGCCAGAGCAGGCCACTGATAGAGCAACAACATTGATCAGCAGTCCGGGCAGCGCCATCACACACCTCGTTGAAACAGTGCCTTGGTATCCATTCAGATACAAACCTGAACGGTAGTCGCCTCCTGCGCCTAAAAGCTCCTTCCCCCATTGACGGCTAATGTATCGAGTAATTTACGGCGTCACCTGAACGTCACCTTAACCGTTCACTCTGTGGCCCTTCGAACGCTCGGGAGCTTGTCATGTTGCACGCGCAAAACCAGGATCGACTGTATTTGATAGCCCCAAGCGATGAGCAAGAGGCGCTGATCGGCGGCCTCGCGTTCAACGTCCAGGACCGCCACTGGCTGGTGTATTGCGCCCTTGGCGGGCACCAGCACGCGGACCTGCCGGAGACGGACCTGCTGACCGGGATAAGCCTGCTCGACTTCGGTATCGACACCGCGGCATGAAACGGCGGGCACAAAAAAGCCGGGCTCAGCGCTGAGCCCGGCTTGTTATTGAGCGTTATTGCGAGCTGAGCAGTTGGCCGATGCTTGGGTCCTTGAACAGACGGGTCAAGGCGTCGCTCAGGACGTCGCTGACCAGCTTGGTGTTGGTCTCCTGGTTAGGCGACATGCCGAAGCGCTGGTTGAGGGATGCACCATAACGGCCGCTGTAGCGCCGGGTGCCGGCGCTCACGTCGGACCTGAACGTCGCGCCGATAGTGGCCTCAGTCACGTACAGGCCGTCTTTGGGCGACTGGTATTTCAGCTCGGCCAGGGTGATGGTCAACTGCGGCGCGCCCGGCGAGTTGGCCGGGGTAAAGCCGAGCAACCGCACCGCTGCTTCAGCCTGGGCTTGCAGTTTGGGGAGCACATCGGCACCGCTCACCGACACCAGCGCGGTCTCCGGATACAGGCCACCACGGGAGCCCAGGGTCGGCGAAGGACGACCATCCACCACACGCACCGACACCGGCTGACCGTGACCCACCGGGGCCAACTGTGTGGTGAGCTTCGGTTGCGGGCTGAGTTGTTGCGGGCTATTGGCGCAGCCAACCAGGGTCAAACTGGTCACAGTGATCAAACCGAACAACAGGCGTTGCAACATGCTCTTCTCTCCAGAAATCGAGTACCGACAGGCCGGCAGTATAGCGGGCGGCCCTCGCCGGGAACTAGCGTCAGTTACAACCTAAGACCCGCAGGCATTGTAGGGGTTCGATGTCACCGATATGTCACAGCCGATACATGGGCCCGTCATCCCCGGCAGGCATGCTTGGCCTCAATCTCAGGAGGCTGACTTCATGCATTTTCTCTGGTCGCTGTTTACCCGCAAGCCCGCCCTTCGCCAATTTGCCCTGCTCGATGTGCAAGGTCGCTGCCAGGCTTTCAAAGAATGCAGCCAGCCTCCGGTCGGCGATGGCTGGGTGGAAATCGAAGAAATCCGCTTGAGCTGGATGCACCGCCCGCTGCCCGCCAGCGCGCGTATCAGCCCACGCGCGACGCAGTCGCCGCATCACCAGCCGTTGGCCGCCTGACCGAACGCCTAATAAAAGTCATAAAACACGCCCATTTCCTTGGCGTTCTTCGCTACAATCTCCCCCCGATTATAAGGACGTCTCCTGATCGGGCCTCGCAACATCGTTAATGCTTCGGTATTAGCCCCCCCAGATCGCCCACAGAGAGCCGCCCACACAGATCGTGTGAAGCTGGCGCGCTTGCTGTTTTCTTTGCAAACCACCCACCTTTACCGAATCTGCCAGAGCTGCCATTGCGCTCGGCCACTTGAGTTGTTTGCCCGTTTTGCCGCATGCCGGCAAGGTTTTCCGGGCCAGGTGCCAGGCTGGGGCAGCCCTTTTTTGAGGTTCACGTCTTCAAAAGAGCGTGAAAAAACGAGTTTTCACAACTTCACAAGAGTGTGGCGAGCAAATGAATAGTTTGGCGTTTGTACAAGCACCATCAGCGTCTGGAACAGCCCAATCACACAGGACCGAGTGCTCCGGGGCTTGAGCCTGTCCGCTACGGATTGATTGCACGGATCGCACGCTTTGACCATAAGTCGAATTGCCACGGCAGCCCATGAATGCGTTCATAGGCGGATTAGCCCGGCAGGAAGCGTGCGCTGAACTTGCAAAGAATTGCGAATCGGACATGGCGATCCTGGCCATGGGTAACCTGGGGCAACACGTGAACCGCCCCGTCACTCCTGGCAGCCATGCCGTCAATTTGGTGCTGCAGATTTTGGAGACGCGTTAAATGGCGCATAACGAAGCAGTCGACGTAGTATTGGTAGGGGCCGGCATCATGAGTGCCACCCTGGCCGTACTGCTCAAAGAGCTCGACCCCGGCCTCAAGCTGGAAGTCGTTGAGCTGATGGACTCGGGAGCCGCGGAGAGTTCCAACCCGTGGAACAACGCCGGTACCGGCCACGCCGGGCTGTGTGAGCTGAATTACACACCCCAGGCCGCCGATGGTTCCATCGACATCAAGAAAGCTGTCCACATCAACACCCAGTTCGAGGTGTCGAAGCAGTTCTGGGCGTACCTGACCAAAAAAGGCACCTTTGGCTCGTCCAAGTCCTTTATCACCCCGGTGCCGCACCTGAGCTTCGTGCAGGGCGACAAAGGCGTAGCCTTCCTCAGGAAGCGCTTTGAAACCCTCAGCCAGCATCATGCATTTTCGGATATGCGCTATACCGAAGACCGCAATGAGATGGTCGAGTGGATACCGCTGATGATGCCAGGCCGCCCGCTCGACGAAAAAATCGCCGCGACCCGTGTGCAGAACGGCACCGACGTCAACTTCGGCGCCCTGACCAACCAGTTGCTGAACCACCTGACCAGCGCGCCCGATGCCCAGGTCAAGTACAGCAAACGCGTGACCGGCCTCAAGCGCAATGGCGCGGGCTGGACCGTGAGCATCAAGGACGTCAACAGCGGCAACAGCCGCGACGTGGACGCCAAGTTCGTGTTCCTCGGCGCCGGTGGCGCGGCCCTGCCGCTGCTGCAAGCCTCGGGCATCGAAGAAAGCAAAGGTTTCGGCGGTTTCCCGGTCAGTGGCCAGTGGCTGCGTTGCGACAACCCGGAAGTGGTCAAGCACCACCAGGCCAAGGTCTACAGCCAGGCCGCCGTGGGTTCGCCACCGATGTCCGTGCCGCACCTGGACACCCGCGTGGTCGACGGCAAGACGTCCCTGCTGTTCGGGCCTTACGCCGGTTTCACCACCAAATTCCTCAAGCACGGCTCGTTCCTTGACCTGCCGTTGTCGGTGCGCGCCGGCAACATCGGCCCGATGCTGGCCGTGGCCCGGGACAACATGGACCTGACCAAGTACCTGGTCAGCGAAGTGATGCAGTCCATGGAACAGCGCCTGGAATCCCTGCGCCGCTTCTACCCGCAAGCCAAAGCCGAAGACTGGCGCCTGGAAGTGGCCGGCCAACGGGTGCAGATCATCAAGAAAGACCCGAAAAAAGGCGGCGTGCTGCAATTCGGCACCGAGCTGGTCGCGGCCAAAGACGGCTCGCTGGCGGCGCTGCTGGGCGCGTCCCCGGGCGCTTCGGTGACGGTGTCGATCATGCTCGAACTGATCGAACGCTGCTTCCCGACCAAGGCTGCGGGCGAGTGGGCAGCCAAACTGCACGAGATCTTCCCGGCCCGTGAAAAGGTCCTGGAGACCGATGCCGAGCTGTACCGCAAGATCAACGCGCAGAACAACATCAGCCTGGAACTGGTTGAGCAAAACAACGAAGCCCAAAGCTACGCTTAAGGCCACTCGAAATAAAAAAAGCCCCGCTTCTCGATATGAGCCGCGGGGCTTTTTTTCGCCTGCGATCAGCCGCGTGCGTTATCGATCAATTCAATGTACTCGGCGGCGTTGCGCTGGTCCTTGATCAGGTCGACGAAGGTCTGGCCATGCTCGTCCTTGCCATCGAGGTCCAGGCCGGCGGCCTTGAAGAAGCCCAGGAAGCGCTCGAAGTCGTCGATACGCAGGCCACGATAGGCCTTGATCAGTTTGTGCAGGGAGGGTGAAGTCGCGTCGACGGGTTCGAAGTCCAGGAACAACTTGATCTGATCGTCGCCGATCTCGTCACCAATCACCTGTTTCTTATCTTTACGCATTACCGACTCCAGCCTGCGGACATTTACATGGGGTTTGAAGTCTACCTGCGAGGCGCGGGCGGCGAAAGCGCTGAGAACCACTGTGGGAGAGGGCTTGCTCCCGATTGCGCTGGATCCGTCAATTAGCTGTCGACTGACACACCGTCATCGGGAGCAAGCACCCTCCCACATTGGGTTCGTCAGGGTGCTGGCTACTTGGTGCGTACCACGCCGGTATGCAGATCCGCCCAGATATGCCCGTTGGCATAACTGAGGAACTGCACATACACCGTGTCATTGCGCAGCAGGTCGACGATCACGCGGTATTGGGTCGCGGGGTAGGACAAGGTCAGGGTCTTGGTCTTGTCATCGAACACCGGCTTTTTCAGGCTTTTGCTTTCGGCGTCGAAATTGACGATCACCTGGGCGATGCTTGCGCCTTTGTTCAAGGACTTGCCCTTGAGGCGAATCATCACCGGCGACGTCACCGGGATCGGCTGCTGCGTGGATTGGCGCTGATTACCGACCACCACCGCATACTCGGTGACTTGCAACAGTTGCTGCTGATCGGGCGCTTCGGCGCGCAGGGCCAGGTCGTCGGGCGGCAGGAATTGGCTGTGCATCGGCGCCGGGGCGGCGGCCAGCGGCAAGCTGAGGGTCAGCGCCAGGGCGGCGCAGGTGCGAATCAACAGGCTCATGGGCCGCTCCGGGAAAGATGGCCCAGCACTGTAGCTCAATCGAACTGGGCAAGCATCCAGCGTTGATACTCGGCCACATCGGCATCGCCTTCGCGAGGTGCCCAGTCGGCCAATTCACCCTCGCCCACCGGTCGGTACGGCCCGGCCTTGCACTCGAACATCACCGTGTCAGGCGCCAGCACCACCAAACCGTGGAATACCCCCGGCGGCAGATCGATGCCCGAACACTCGCCGCCCGCCTGCATCACGCGCTTGGCGATCACTTCACCGCTGTCGCTGAACAACAGCACCCCCAGGCGCCCCTGGAGCACCAGCAGGGTTTCCGCCTTGTCCGCACTCAGATGCCGATGAGGCGGCACGTAGGTGCTGGGTTGCAAGCCCACGGCCAGGCGATGGCAGGGCTCTTCCATCTCGTGGAAGTTGTGGTGGTGTCGGCCACGGGGGCTGGCGGCCGCCTTCTCGGCCAATTCAGCAAACAGCGTCTGATCAAGAAAGCGGGCCATGCATTACATCCCTTTAACGGCATAAATCCCATTGGCGTTGCGCCAGTAACCTTTGTAGTCCATGCCGTAACCGAAGATGTAGCGGTCGATGCATGGCAGGCCGACGAAATCGGCCTTCATTTCGGGGCGCGCCTTGCGGTCGTGGTCTTTGTCGATCAGCACGGCGGTATGGACTTTGCGCGCGCCGGCGTGTTTGCAGAAGTCGATGATCGCGCTCAGGGTGTGCCCTTCATCGAGGATGTCGTCGATGATCAGCACGTCGCGGTCGATGAACGAGACTTCCGGCTTGGCTTTCCAGAACAGGTCGCCGCCGCTGGTTTCGTTGCGATAACGTGTAGCGTGCAGGTAGGACGCTTCCAGCGGGAAGTGCAGATGGGTCAGCAATTTGCCGGCGAAGATCAGACCACCGTTCATCACGCAGAAGACCACCGGGTTGGTGTCGGCCATTTCGCGGGTGATCTGTGCGCCGACCTTGGCGATCGCCTCTTCGACTTGCGCTTCGGTGTACAGGCAGTCAGCTTCGCGCATGATTTGACGGATATGCTCGAGATCAGCGGACATGGCGCTCTCCAGGGGGTGCTGTGGCAAGAAAAGCGGGCAAAGGTACGCATGTGAGGCGCAACGTTCAAGCCTTAATGGACTAACGTGCTAGATGTCTATAGGACAACACCCTCGGATAGATTAATCTAGGCCGGTTTTTTTGCCCGCCGCCGGAGCCTTTCCCATGCCCACTCGCGAGATCCGCCATCCGCTGATCCGACACAAGCTCGGCCTTATGCGCCGCGCCGACATTAGCACGAAGAACTTCCGTGAGCTTGCTCAGGAAGTCGGAGCGTTGCTCACCTACGAAGCCACCAAAGACCTGCCCCTGGAAAGCTACGAGATCCCCGGTTGGGCCGGCCCCGTCCAGGTCGAGAAGATCGCCGGCAAGAAAATCACCGTGGTGCCGATCCTGCGCGCCGGCATCGGCATGCTCGAAGGCGTCCTCAGCCTGATCCCCGGCGCCAAGGTCAGCGCCGTGGGCGTGGCTCGCAATGAAGAAACGTTGCAGGCCCACACCTACCTGGAAAAACTCGTACCGGAAATCAACGAGCGTCTGGCGATGATCATCGACCCGATGCTCGCCACCGGCAGTTCCATGGTTGCCACCATCGACCTGCTGAAGAGGGCCGGTTGCAAGGATATCCGCGCCATGGTGCTGGTCGCCGCGCCCGAAGGCATCGCCGCCGTCGAGAAGGCCCACCCGGACGTGCAGATCTACACCGCGTCCATCGATGAGCGCCTGAATGAAAACGGCTACATCATCCCAGGCCTGGGCGACGCCGGTGACAAGATCTTCGGTACCAAGCAGAAGGACGCGTGAGCATGCAGGATGAATTCAACGACCCGCTTTGGCGCCAGATCCTGTCTGGCGCACAAATGCTCTTTGTGGCATTTGGCGCGTTGGTGTTGATGCCGCTGATCACAGGTCTTGATCCAAACGTCGCCCTGTTCACCGCTGGTCTGGGCACGTTGCTGTTCCAACTGGTGACCGGGCGGCAGGTGCCGGTGTTTCTGGCGTCGAGCTTTGCCTTTATCACCCCGATCATTCTCGCCAAGGGCCAGTTTGGCCTGGCGGCGACCATGGGCGGGGTGATGGCGGCCGGTTTCGTTTATACCTTCATGGGGTTGGCGGTGAAGATCAAGGGCACCGGTTTCATCGACCGGCTGCTGCCGCCGGTGGTGATCGGGCCGGTGATCATTTCCATCGGCCTGGCCATGGCGCCGATTGCCGCCAACATGGCGATGGGTAAATCCGGCGATGGCGCCGAGCTGATCCATTACCAGACGGCGATGCTGATCTCGATGCCGGCGCTGCTGACCACCCTGATCGTGGCCGTGTTCGGCAAGGGCATTTTCCGCCTGGTGCCGATCATCTCCGGCGTGCTGGTGGGCTTTGCCATGGCGTTCTACTTCGGCGTGGTCGATACGGCCAAAATTGCCGCCGCACCGTGGTTCGCCCTGCCCCACTTCACCGCGCCGGAGTTCAACTGGCAGGCGATTCTGTTTATCGTCCCAGTGGCCCTGGCCCCGGCGATCGAGCATATCGGCGGCGTGATTGCAGTGGGCAGCGTGACCGGTCGCGACTACCTGAAGAAGCCCGGCCTGCACCGCACCCTGCTGGGTGACGGGATTGCCACCACGGCCGCCGGCCTGTTTGGCGGCCCGCCGAACACCACCTACGCCGAAGTGACCGGCGCAGTGATGCTGACCAAGAACTACAACCCGAAGATCATGACCTGGGCGGCAATCTTTGCCATCAGCCTGGCGTTTATCGGCAAGTTCGGCGCACTGCTGCAGAGCATTCCAGTGCCGGTGATGGGCGGGATTCTGTGCCTGCTGTTCGGCTCGATCGCCGCCGTGGGCATGAACACGCTGATCCGCCACAAGATCGACCTGGGCGAAGCCCGCAATCTGGTGATTGTGTCGGTGACGTTGGTGTTCGGGATTGGCGGTGTGCTGATCGGCACCGGCACCGGGCCGGACGATTTCGGCCTGAAGGGCATCGCCCTGTGTGCGGTGGTAGCGATTGGCTTGAACCTGCTGCTGCCGGGCAATGATGGCTGGAAGCACAAGAAGCCGGATGAGCCGTTGATCTAACCAGCACTGCAAAACTGAATGTGGGAGGGGGCTTGCCCCCGATGACGGAGTGCCAGTCGACATCTAATCGACTGATCTGCCGCTATCGGGGGCAAGCCCCCTCCTACATTGTTAGATCTTCAGTGTGACTTAGAGCTCGCCTAGGCCATCGATCAGCGCCTGATTCTGCTCCGGCGTACCGATGCTGATCCGCAGGAACTGATCAATCCGCGCCTGCTTGAAGTGCCGCACGATCACGCCTTGCTCACGCAACTTGGCCGCCAGGCCGGCGGCGTCGTGCCGTGGGTGGCGGGCGAAGATGAAGTTCGCAGCCGATGGCAACACTTCAAAGCCCTTGCCTTCCAATTGCGCGACCACCTTGTTGCGGCTGTCGATCACCCACCGGCAGGTCTTCTCGAAGTACTCGCGGTCGTCGAACGCCGCCGCTGCGCCGACAATCGCCAGGCGATCGAGCGGATAGGAGTTGAAGCTGTTCTTGACCCGCTCCAGCGCCTCGATCAGGTCCGGGTGGCCCACGGCCAGGCCCACGCGCAAACCGGCCAGTGAGCGCGATTTGGACAAGGTCTGGGTGACCAGCAGGTTCGGGTAGCGATCCACCAGGCTGATGGCGGTTTCGCCACCGAAGTCGACGTAGGCTTCATCCACCACCACCACCGAATCCGGGCTGGCCTTGAGGATCTGCTCCACCGCGTCCAGGGCCAGCACGCAGCCGGTCGGTGCGTTCGGGTTGGGGAAGATGATCCCGCCGTTCGGCCTGGCGTAGTCCGCCGCGCGGATCTGGAACTGCTCATCCAGCGGCACCGCGTCGAATTTGATGCGATAGAGGCCGCAGTACACCGGATAGAAGCTGTAGCTGATATCCGGGAACAGCAGCGGCAAGTCGTGCTGGAACAGCGCGTGGAAGATGTGTGCCAGGACTTCGTCGGAACCGTTGCCGAGGAACACTTTGCCGGCGTCGATCCCGTAATAGCGGGCCACGGCCTGCTTGAGCAGGTCGCTGTTGGGGTCCGGGTACAGGCGCAGATTGTCGCTCAACTCGACCTGCATGGCCGCCAGCGCCTTGGGTGACGGGCCGTAGGGGTTTTCGTTGGTGTTGAGCTTGACCAGCTTGGTCAACTTGGGCTGTTCACCGGGTACGTAAGGCACCAGCTCCTTGACGAAGGGGCTCCAGAATTTGCTCATGTCTCAGTTCCCCTTATTGTCTTCAAGGATGCGGTATTCGGCGCTCCGGGCGTGGGCGCTCAAGGATTCGCCACGGGCCAGTACCGAGGCGGTCTTGCCCAACTCGGAAGCACCTTGTGGCGAGCAGAAGATGATCGACGAACGCTTCTGGAAGTCGTACACCCCCAGCGGCGACGAGAAGCGCGCGGTGCCGGAGGTCGGCAACACGTGGTTGGGGCCCGCGCAGTAGTCGCCCAGAGCTTCGCTGGTGTGACGGCCCATGAAGATCGCGCCCGCGTGACGAATCGACGGCAGCCAGGCCTGTGGGTCGGCCACGGACAATTCCAGGTGTTCCGGTGCGATGCGGTTGGCCACTTCGATGGCCTGCTCCATGTCGCGCACCAGGATCAGCGCACCACGGCCATTGATCGACTTCTCGATGATCTCGGCGCGGTCCATGGTCGGCAGCAGCTTGTTGATGCTGGCGGCGACTTTGTCGAGGAACTCGGCATCTGGGCTGACCAGAATCGCCTGGGCGTCTTCGTCGTGCTCGGCCTGGGAAAACAGGTCCATGGCGATCCAGTCCGGGTCGGTCTGGCCATCACACACCACGAGGATTTCCGAAGGACCGGCGATCATGTCGATACCGACCTGGCCAAATACATGGCGCTTGGCGGTGGCGACATAGATGTTGCCGGGGCCGACCACCTTGTCGACCATCGGCACGCTTTCGGTACCGTAGGCCAACGCCGCGACAGCCTGGGCGCCGCCGATGGTGAACACGCGGTCGACACCGGCGATGCAGGCGGCCGCGAGGACCAGCTCGTTGATCTCACCGCGCGGCGTCGGCACCACCATGACCACTTCGGTCACACCGGCCACCTTGGCGGGAATCGCGTTCATCAATACCGACGACGGGTACGAGGCTTTACCGCCCGGCACGTACAGGCCGGCGCGGTCCAGCGGCGTGACCTTCTGGCCCAATACGGTGCCGTCGGCCTCGGTGTAGCTCCAGGAATCCTGTTTCTGTTTTTCGTGGTAGCTGCGCACCCGCGCCGCCGCGAGTTCCAGGGCTTCGCGCTGCGGCGCGGTGATGCGCGTCAGGGCCAGCTCCAAGCGTTCGCGGGGCAGGATCAGGTCCGACATGGACTTGACGTCCAGGCCGTCGAACTGGCGGGTGAAATCCACCAACGCGGCGTCACCGCGCTCGCGCACGGCCTTGATGATATCGAGCACCCGCTGGTTGACCGAGTCGTCGGACACGCTTTCCCAACTCAGCAGATGATCCAGATGATGGGCGAAATCCGGGTCGGCAGCGTTGAGTCGGGCAATTGCAGTGGACGTGGTCATAGCGAGGGCCTCATAGGATTGGCAAAAACTCAGGCGCCCGAAGGTGCGCTGACGTTCAATAACGAATCGCGTTGGTGCTGTGGCCGTGCCAGGCAAGGCGCGGGACGCCGGTAAGGGTTTGTTTCCTTACCAAGTCCCGCAACGCGGCATGGCGCGGCCACAGTACCAACGCGTAGAGCCTTGCCTCAAAAGGCAGGCTGCTACGCGTCGCTAGGTATTGAAAAAAAATCTTCTACTAACATAACTTGCCTTTTGGGGTAAGGCGCGATTCGTTATTGAACGTCAGCGCACCTTCCCAGCAGTCGTTTCCGCTTGGGCACCTGAGAATTCTGGCTATGAAGCGGATAGACGGGCGCAGCCGTTTGGCTACGCGGGTGAGTCAACCGCGGTGTCGAGACTCCACTGCGTTGCGCAGGGTGTCGATCAACGCCTGGATACGCGCGTGCTGCATCTTCATCGATGCCTTGTTGACGATCAGCCGGGAGCTGATGTCAGCAATGAAATCCTGGGGCTCCAGACCGTTGGCGCGCAGGGTGTTGCCGGTGTCGACCACGTCAATGATCTTGTCGGCCAGGCCAATCAGCGGCGCCAGTTCCATCGAGCCGTACAGCTTGATGATATCGACCTGACGGCCTTGCTCGGCGTAGTAACGCTTGGCGATATTGACGAACTTGGTGGCCACCCGCAGGCGACCTTTAGGCTCGACATCACCGACACGGCCGGCGGTCATCAGCTTGCACAGGGCAATACGCAGGTCCAACGGCTCGTACAGGCCCTGGCCGCCGTATTCCATCAATACGTCTTTACCGGCGACACCCAGGTCGGCGGCACCGTGTTCAACATAGGTCGGCACATCGGTAGCCCGCACGATCAGCAGGCGAACGTCGTCCTGGGTCGTAGGGATGATCAGCTTGCGGCTCTTGTCCGGATTCTCGGTCGGCACGATGCCCGCTTCAGCCAGAAGCGGCAAAGTGTCGTCAAGGATGCGGCCCTTGGACAGTGCGATGGTCAACATGGGAAACGTCAGTCCTTCATCAGGCTATTGCGGTCTGGTCGCAAACGGCGCCAGACACAGATCGAGGCCATTACAGCCTCGATTTGAAACACATTCAGCCGGAATACGCAATTGCACACCCCGGGCGGGCGCATCCCTGCGCCCGTGCAGCGGGGACTAGCCCGGTACGCGGCGGATCTTCGCGCCGAGCATCTGCAGTTTTTCTTCGATGCACTCATAGCCACGGTCAATGTGGTAGATGCGGTCGATCAGGGTGTCGCCCTCTGCGCACAGTGCGGAGATCACCAGGCTGGCCGAAGCCCGCAGGTCGGTGGCCATGACGGGCGCGCCCTTGAGCTTGTCGATGCCGGTCACGATGGCCGTGTTGCCTTCGACCTGGATTTTGGCGCCCATGCGGTGCAGTTCGTACACGTGCATGAAGCGGTTTTCGAAGATGGTCTCGATCACAGCGCCGGTGCCTTCGGCAATCGCGTTCAGGGAGATGAACTGCGCTTGCATGTCGGTCGGGAACGCCGGGTACGGAGCGGTCCGCACGTTGACGGCTTTTGGCCGCTTGCCGTGCATGTTCAGCTCGATCCAATCTTCACCGGTGGTGATTTCAGCGCCGGCTTCCTTGAGCTTTTCCAGCACGGACTCAAGGATGGTCGGATCAGTGTCCTTGACCTTGACGCGGCCACCGGTGACGGCGGCGGCAACCAGGTAGGTCCCGGTCTCGATGCGGTCCGGCATCACCTTGTAGGTGGCCGAATGCAGGCGTTTTACACCTTCGACGGTGATGGTGTCGGTACCGGCGCCGCTGATATTGGCGCCCATGGCGATCAGGAAGTTGGCCAGGTCGACCACTTCCGGCTCGCGCGCGGCGTTTTGCAAAACGCTGCGGCCGTTGGCCAGGGCAGCGGCCATCATGATGTTCTCGGTACCGGTCACGCTGACGGTATCAAAGAAGAAGTTGGCGCCACGCAGGCCGCCTTCCGGCGCCTTGGCCTTGATGTAGCCGCCTTCGACGTCGATGGTGGCGCCCATGGCTTCAAGGCCACGGATGTGCAGGTCGACCGGACGCGAACCGATCGCGCAACCGCCAGGCAAGGCCACTTCGGCTTCGCCGAAACGGGCAACCATCGGGCCGAGCACCAGGATCGACGCACGCATGGTTTTCACCAGCTCATACGGGGCGATCAGGGTCTTGATGGTGCGCGGGTCGATTTCAACCGACAGTTTTTCGTCGATCACCGGCTCAATGCCCATGCGACCGAACAGTTCGATCATGGTGGTGATGTCGTGCAGGTGCGGCAGGTTGGCCACGGTCACAGGGCCATCACACAGCAAGGTCGCTGCCAGGATCGGCAAGGCGGAGTTTTTCGCACCGGAAATGCGGATCTCGCCATCAAGGCGGGCACCACCGGTAATAATCAATTTATCCATAAGAATCTCGACGCCTTGGGGGCTCAGGTGCGCTCGGCCCAGGCCGCGCGGCTGAAAAATTTCATAGTGACCGCATGGATGCTGCCATCGGTGATCCACGGGTTCAAATGGGCATAGACCTGCTGTTGACGCTTGACCGGGCTCAATGCCGCCAGTTCATCGCTAATCACATTCAGCTGGAAGTTGCAGCCTTCGCCTTCAACTTCTACGTTCGTTTCCGGCAGCTTTCCTTCAAGGAAGCTCTTAACTTCTAGGGCCTGCATGCTCAACCTCTATCGGCGCCCAGTGCGCGCGGGTCGCACATCATACAAAAAAGCCCCGCGCCTGCGAACCCCGCATAGCAGGACTCTGACGGGGGGCTTTCTTGAATATGTGTATTAAGGATGCGCCAACAGCTCGGTCAGACCAGAAACGTCGGCAATTTCACGCATGTCGTCGGGCAACGCACGAATGCTCACCGGCTTTTTGGCCGCCTCGGCGTCGCGCATGAAGCACAGCAGCAACGACAAGCCGACGCTGCTGGACTTGGTCACCGCCGAGCAATCGAGCACCAGCGACGGTGCGGTGCTCGCCTGGATCAGCGCCTGCCCCTGCTTGCGCAGGTCGGGCCCGGTGCGGTAATCCAGCACGCCGCTGAGGAACAACTGGCCGGCATCGCCGATACGAACAGCCGCCTCGGTCATTGCGCGGGCTTCCCGGCGGCTTTATCGGTCTCTTCCTTGGCCTTGGCCACTTCACCGGCCCAACCATTGATGGTCTTGTCGAGGTCGTTGCCATTGCGCTGCATCGCGTCGGCGAACTGATCACGGAACAGTTTGCCGATGTTGATGCCGTTGATGATCACGTTACGCAGCTTCCACTCACCGCTGACCTTCTCCAGAGTGTATTGCACTGGATAGATGGCGCCGTTGCTGCCCTTGACGGTCATGCCGACGCTGGTGCGATCGCCCGACTCATCCTTGGCAGGGTCGACAGTGATCCCCTGGTTGTTGTACTCGAGCAGGGCGTTGCCGTAGAACTGAAACAGGCCCTTCTTGAAGTTTTCCTGGAATGTCTGCATCTGCGCAGGCGTCGCCTTGCGCGAATACTTCACCGTCATGATGCTGCGCGAAATGCCTTCGGCATCCACGACCGGGCCGACAATGGTGTTGAGCGAGTCATAGAACTTGGTAGGGTCTTGCTTGTACTGTTCTTTATTGGCTTTCAGGTCAGCCAGCATTTTGCTGGTCGTGTCCTGCACCAGTTCGTGCGCAGAACCTGCCGCGTTGGCCATCAACGGCAGTGCTGCAAGCAGTACCAGCAGACCACGTCGCAAGGTAGAGATCATGAACAGATTCCTCATTTAGCGTCTTTATTGACCGTATTGAGCAGGAATTTACCGATCAGGTCCTCGAGCACCAGCGACGACTGTGTGTCGTGGATGGTCGAACCATCCTTGAGCAGAGCGGTTTCCCCGCCTACGCTGATACCGATGTATTTCTCGCCCAGCAAACCTGCGGTGAGGATCGATGCCGTGGAGTCAGTCGGCAGATTATCGACCTTCTTGTCCAGTTGCATCGTCACACGCCCGGTGAAGCTGTCGCGATCCAGATCGATCGCCGTGACCTTGCCGATGGTTACACCGGCCATGGTCACTTTAGCTCTGACAGTCAAACCCGCGATATTGTCGAAGTACGCGTAAAGTTTATAGGTATCGGCGGTGGGGCTGGCCGAAAGGCCGCTGACTCGCAGGGCCAGCAACAGTAAAGCCAGGATGCCAGCCAGCAAGAAAAGGCCGACACCGATTTCCACAGTGCGGTTTTGCATCAGAAATCTCCAAACATCAAGGCGGTCAAAATAAAGTCAAGGCCCAGTACCGCCAGCGAGGCGTACACAACGGTCTTGGTGGTGGCGCGACTGATCCCTTCTGAAGTGGGCTCACAGTCATAGCCTTGGAATACGGCGATCCAGGTCACGACAAAGGCGAAGACAATGCTCTTAATGATGCCATTGAACACATCGCCGCTGAAGTTCACGCTGTTTTGCATGTTGGACCAGTAGGAGCCTTCATAGACCCCCAGCCAGTCCACCGCCACCCACGAACCGCCCCAGATACCCACCACGCTGAAGATCATCGCCAGCAGCGGCAGGGAAATGAAGCCGGCCCACAGGCGCGGGGCAACAATGTACTTGAGCGGGTCCACGCCGATCATCTCGAGGCTGGACAACTGCTCGGTGGACTTCATGTTGCCGATTTCGGCGGTCAGCGCAGAACCGGCGCGCCCGGCGAACAACAGGGCCGTGACGACCGGGCCGAGTTCACGCAACAGCGTCAGGGCGACCATCTGCCCCACCGCCTGCTCCGAGCCGTAGCTGGAGAGGATATTGAAGCCCTGCAACGCCAGCACCATGCCGATGAAAACCCCGGAAACCACGATGATCACCAGGGACATCACACCAACGGAGTGCAGTTGCTTGATCAGCAGGCCGAAGCTGCCGCCAATGCCGCCACGGCCGAGCAAGGCGTGGAACAGGAATATCGTCGAACGTCCGAGCACTTCGATGATGTCGATGCCGGAACGCCCGAAAAGGCGCACCTTTTCGATAAGAGATGTCTTGCGCATCAGCGCTTCCCCAGAAGATCTGAGCGGTAGTCCGCTGCCGGAAAATGAAAAGGCACCGGGCCATCGGGATCGCCGGTCATGAATTGGCGAATGCGCGGGTTGTCAGCGTTCATCAGTTCTTCCGGCGTACCCTGCCCCAGCACCTGGCCATCACCGACTACATAGAGGTAGTCGGCGATGCTCGCGGTTTCGGCCAGGTCGTGGGAGACCACGATACTGGTGATCCCCAACGCATCGTTGAGCAGGCGGATCAGGCGCACCAACACGCCCATGGCGATCGGGTCCTGGCCCACGAAGGGTTCGTCATACATGAGAATCTGCGGATCGAGGGCAATGGCACGCGCCAGGGCGACGCGACGCTTCATGCCGCCGGACAGTTCATCCGGCATCAGGTCGATGGCGCCACGAAGGCCCACGGCCTGCAGCTTCAGCAACACAATGTCACGAATCATCTCGTCGGACAGCTGGGTATGCACCCGCAGCGGAAACGCTACGTTCTCGAACACATCGAGGTCGGTGAACAATGCACCGCTTTGGAACAGCACCCCCATGTGCTTGCGCGCATCGAACAGATCGCTGCGCGACAATGTCGGCAGGTTCTGGCCGTTGACCCACACTTCGCCGGCACTGGGGCGCAATTGCATGCCCATCAGACGCAACAGGGTGGTCTTGCCGCAACCGGAAGGCCCCATAATGCCGGTGACCTTGCCGCGGGGAATGCGAATATCGACGTTATTGAAGATGCTGCGCGTCCCGCGCTTGAAGGTAAGGCCCTTCAGCTCGACCGCGTAGGCGTTATCGGCACTCATCTAAACTCCTTGGGATGCAGCCTCTCACTCAGACACCACGCTTGTGACAAACGTTTGCAACGGTTGCCCAACATATAGTTAGCCACATGGGCTGGGTGGACCGAACTGGCGGCGAACTATATCACTGCTGGTACAGCGCCCCCAAGGCCGGAACAGCGCTTGTTCAGATTGGAGACAGGGAAAAACCGTTGCTTGCTATGTTACCGAGGAATGAATCTGAAGCGCCTGACGACTAAAGACTGACGAACTTGCGTGAGGGAATTGATCATTATCGTTATAATCGTCGACTTTTCGTCAGGCTATACGATTTCAGACATGAGCCAATCCAGCGATCTTATCCAATCCGCACAACGCACCATCCGCCTCGAGCTTGAAGCCGTAGAAGGCTTGCTGGCCCATATCGACGTGGATTTCGTACGCGCCTGCGAGATGATTCTGGCCAGCAAAGGCCGCGTGGTCGTGGTCGGCATGGGCAAGTCCGGTCACGTCGGCAACAAGATCGCCGCCACCCTGGCGAGCACCGGGACCACGGCGTTTTTCGTCCACCCGGCCGAAGCCAGCCACGGCGACATGGGCATGATCACCAAGGATGACATCATCCTCGCACTGTCCAACTCCGGCACCACCAACGAAATCGTGACCTTGCTGCCGTTGATCAAGCGCCTGGGCATCCAGATGATCAGCATCACCGGCAACCCGGAGTCGACGCTGGCCAAGGCCGCCGAAGTGAACCTGAATGTTCATGTGACCGCTGAAGCCTGCCCGCTGAACCTGGCGCCAACCTCCTCCACCACCGCCGCGCTGGTCATGGGCGATGCCCTGGCCGTGGCGCTGCTGGAAGCACGTGGGTTTACGGCGGAAGACTTCGCGTTTTCCCATCCGGGCGGCGCACTGGGCCGACGCCTGCTGCTGAAAGTGGAAAACGTCATGCATTCCGGTGATGAACTGCCCCACGTACAGCGCGGCACTCTGCTGAAGGACGCACTCATGGAGATGACCCGCAAGGGCCTGGGCATGACCGTGATCCTGGAAGCCGACGGGCGCCTGGCCGGCGTATTCACCGACGGTGACCTGCGCCGCACCCTGGACCGCACTATCGATATCCACACCGCCACCATCGATGCGGTGATGACTCCCCACGGCAAGACCGCACGCGCAGAAATGCTGGCGGCCGAAGCCCTGAAGATCATGGAAGACCATAAGATCGGCGCGCTGGTGGTGGTCGATGGCAATGACCGCCCGATTGGCGCCCTGAACATGCACGACTTGCTGCGTGCGGGAGTGATGTAAATGACCAGCGACCTGTTGCAACGCGGCAAGCACATCAAATTGGCGATTTTCGACGTTGACGGCGTGCTGACCGATGGCCGCCTGTACTTCCTCGAGGACGGCAGCGAATTCAAGTCGTTCAACACCCTCGACGGCCAGGGCATCAAGATGCTCATGGCGGCGGGCGTGCAAACCGCGATTATCAGCGGTCGGAAAACCCCGGTTGTGGAACGCCGCGCACAAAACCTGGGGATTCCTCACCTGTATCAGGGCAGGGAGGATAAACTAGTCGTCCTGGACGAGCTTCTTGGCCAACTCAACCTAAGCTATGAGCAGGTTGCCTATCTGGGCGACGACCTGCCCGACCTGCCGGTGATCCGCCGGGTGGGCCTGGGCATGGCTGTCGCCAATGCGGCGGCATTTGTTCGCGAGCATGCCCACGGCATCACCACGGCCCGTGGCGGCGAAGGCGCCGCCCGCGAGTTCTGCGAGTTGATCCTGCGTGCCCAGGGCAGCCTTGAAGCGGCCCACGCCGCCTACCTATAGAGCGTTTTATGCTGAGCAAAAAGATTCGCAACTTCCTGCTATTCGGGGTCATCGCCGCGCTGCTCCTGGCGGTTGGCTACTGGAATATCAGCCCGGAGCGCTTTCTCGACCAGCCTGTGGCGCAGGTTGACCAAGGCGCTATCGACTATTACGCCACCAATGCCTACAGCGTGCAGTTCCTGCCCGATGGCAAGGTGCAGTATGAAATGACCTCGGACAAGGTCGAGCACCTGAAAGCGTCCGAAGTCACCCTGCTGACCAACCCCGATTTGAATCTGTATCGCGGCACCGAATTCCCTTGGCACGTCACCAGCAAGCGTGGCGAAGTCAACCCGGACGGCACCGAAGTGGAACTGATCGACTCGGTGCGCGTCGCACGAACCGACGCACAGAACCGCGACACCATCATCACCAGCAGTCGCATGACCGTATTCCCACAGAAGCAATATGCGCAGACCGAGCAAGACGTTAGAATCGACGGCGCTGGCGGTGTATCGACTGGCAAGGGAATGAAAGCGTATTTGAAAGAAAGCAGGATACACCTGCTATCGAACGTAAGAGGACAGTATGAGGCTCGTTAAAACCCTCCCTATTTTGCTCAGTCTGGGCGCAGCACTGGGAAGCGTGAGCGCCTGGGCTCTGCCGAACGATAGCCAGCAACCGATCCACATTTCGGCCGACGATGCACAGCTCGATGACAAGCAAGGCGTCGCAACCTACACCGGCGGTGTGATCATTACCCAGGGTTCGATGAAGATCACCGGCAACACGGTGACGCTGACTCGCACCCCTGCTGGCGACATTGACGTCGTGACCTCGGTGGGCAACCTGGCCTACTTCGAACAGAAGCAGTCTGCCACCGACACCGCCCCGATGAAGGGCTACGGTAAAACCATCCAGTATCACGCCCAGCAAAATCGCATCGTGCTGATCGACCAGGCCAAGGTACTCAGCCCCGACGGAAACTCCACGGAAGGTGAAAAAATCACCTATGACACCGTGAAGCAGGTTGCCAACGCCGGTCGCGCCAACGGCACCAAGGTGACTGCACCGCGTCCACGTATCGACATGGTTATCCAGCCGAAGAAGAAGGCCGAGTAATGGCAACCCTGAAAGCCCAGCATCTGGCCAAGGCCTATAAAGGCCGTCAGGTCGTGCGCGACGTCAGCTTGTCGATCGACAGCGGCCAGATCGTCGGCCTGCTTGGCCCCAACGGTGCCGGCAAGACCACCTGTTTCTATATGATCGTCGGCCTGGTCCAGGCGGACCAAGGTCGCATCCTGATCGACGACCTCGACGTCAGCCACCAGCCGATGCACGGCCGTGCGCGCGCCGGTATCGGCTATCTTCCCCAGGAAGCGTCGATCTTCCGCAAACTGTCGGTTGCCGATAACATCATGGCGATCCTCGAGACCCGCAAGGAACTCGACCGCGACGGCCGCCGCAAGGAGCTGGAAAGCCTGCTGCAGGAATTCCACATCAACCACATTCGCGACAACCTCGGCATGAGTTTGTCCGGCGGTGAACGCCGCCGCGTGGAGATTGCCCGCGCCCTGGCCACTGCACCGAAGTTCATCCTGCTGGACGAACCGTTTGCCGGTGTCGACCCGATCTCGGTCGGCGACATCAAGCAGATCATCCATCACCTCAAGGCCAAGGGCATCGGTGTACTGATCACCGACCACAACGTCCGCGAGACCCTCGATATCTGCGAAACTGCGTATATCGTCAACGATGGGCAACTGATTGCCGAAGGCGATTCGGCCACGATCCTGGCCAACGAACTGGTCAAGGAAGTGTATCTGGGCCACGAGTTCCGCCTGTAAGCCTGCCTGGAAAAAAAGGCGGTGGCAGGCCGTTCGCCAAGGTGCGCGGGAGTCAATGAAAACCTCCGGATTTTTATTGTTACCGCGCTCTAGGCAAAGCCCCCGATATCAGGCATATAATTTGCTTATGTTTGGCGCTCACGCGCCCTGTCGTGGATGGCGCATTGCGCCGGCGAATAAGGTGTTAAGCCCCTGCCATGAAACCATCGCTAGTCCTGAGAATGGGCCAGCAGCTGACGATGACACCGCAGCTGCAACAGGCCATCCGCCTGCTCCAATTGTCGACACTGGACCTGCAACAGGAAATCCAGGAAGCCCTGGAGTCCAATCCGATGCTCGAACGCCAGGAAGAAGGCGACGACTTCGATAATGCAGACCCGCTGGCCGACAACATCGAGCAAAAACCCAATTCCGACGTGCAGGAACCCTCTTACCAGGAAACCGCCCCTACGGTGGACAACCTGGAGGAAGGCGAATGGAACGAACGCATTCCCAACGAACTTCCCGTGGACACCGCCTGGGAAGACGTCTACCAGACCAGCGCCAGCAGCCTGCCCAGCAATGATGACGACGAGTGGGACTTCACCACCCGCACCTCCGCCGGCGAGAGCCTGCAGAGCCACTTGCTGTGGCAATTGAACCTGGCGCCGATGTCCGACACCGATCGCCTGATCGCTGTGACCCTGATCGACTGCATCAACAACCAGGGTTATCTGGACGAGACCCTCGAAGAGATTCTTGAAGCCTTCGACCCGGAACTGGACATCGAACTGGACGAGATCGAAGCCGTCCTGCACCGCATCCAGCAGTTCGAGCCCGCCGGCATTGGCGCGCGCAACCTCAGCGAGTGCCTGCTGCTGCAATTGCGCCAGCTGCCCGCCAAGACCCCTTGGCTCGTTGAAGCCCAACGCCTGGTCACCGACTACATCGACCTGCTGGGCAGCCGCGACTACAGCCAGCTGATGCGCCGCATGAAGCTCAAGGAAGACGACCTGCGCCACATCATCGAGCTGGTGCAGAGCCTCAACCCGCGCCCGGGCTCGCAGATCGAGTCCAGCGAAGCCGAATACGTCGTCCCCGATGTGATCGTGCGCAAAGACAACGAACGCTGGCTGGTGGAGCTGAACCAGGAATCGGTGCCGCGCCTGCGGGTCAACCCGCAATATGCCGGTTTCGTCCGTCGCGCCGACACCAGTGCCGACAACACCTTCATGCGCAACCAACTGCAGGAAGCGCGCTGGTTCATCAAGAGCCTGCAAAGCCGCAACGAAACCCTGATGAAAGTGGCCACGCAAATCGTCGAGCACCAGCGCGGCTTCCTTGAGTACGGCGACGAAGCGATGAAACCGCTGGTCCTGCACGACATCGCAGAAGCGGTGGGCATGCACGAATCGACGATTTCCCGGGTAACGACGCAAAAATTCATGCATACCCCACGGGGTATATATGAGCTGAAATACTTTTTCTCCAGCCATGTCAGCACCTCCGAAGGCGGCGAATGCTCGTCCACGGCGATCCGCGCAATCATCAAAAAACTGGTTGCCGCGGAAAATCAGAAAAAGCCGTTGAGTGACAGCAAGATCGCTGGTTTACTGGAGGCACAAGGCATTCAGGTCGCCCGTCGAACCGTCGCCAAGTACCGCGAGTCCCTTGGGATCGCGCCTTCCAGCGAGCGTAAGCGTTTGATGTGACGGGCAGGCCACAGCGTTCCAGTGGCAGGCATCTCTGCCTGCCGCTTTATGCACTGGCAACGAAGGAGAAGCTGTATGCAAGTCAATATCAGTGGACACCAACTGGAAGTGACCGACGCGCTGCGCACCTATATCGGCGAAAAACTCAAACGAATTGAGGGGCATTTCGACAAGATCACCAACGTGCAAGTCATTATGACTGTCGAAAAGCTGAAGCAGAAAATCGAAGCCACCTTGCGTATACCCGGCGGAGAAGTCGTCGCCAATGCTGAGCATTCTGATATGTATGCCGCCATTGACGACCTGACCGACAAGCTGGATCGCCAAATCAAAAAGCATAAGGAAAAGCAGCAGAGCCTCCTACAGGGCACCGGCCGCTAACACTCCCCACCCATGATCCGACTTGAAACCATCCTGACTCCCGGCCGTTCCCTTGTGAACGCGCCGGGGGGCAGCAAGAAGAAAGCCCTCGAACAGATTGCCAACCTGATCAGCAAACAAGTGCCTGAGCTGGAGATGCAAGATGTCTACGAGGCTCTGATTGCCCGTGAAAAACTCGGCTCGACCGGTTTTGGTAACGGCATCGCCATTCCTCACTGCCGCCTCAAAGGCTGCGAGACACCTGTCAGCGCCCTGCTGCACCTGGACGCCCCCATCGATTTCGACGCCATCGACGGTGCCCCGGTCGACCTGCTGTTCGTGTTGCTGGTCCCGCAAGCCGCCACCGATGCACACCTGGAACTGCTCCGGCAGATCGCCAGCATGCTTGACCGCAAGGAAGTACGCGACAAACTGCGCAGTGCCAGCAGCAATGAGGCGTTGTATCAGGTTGTCCTGGCTGAACAAGACGAGCAGTAATCATGCGTTTGATCATCGTCAGTGGCCGCTCCGGCTCAGGTAAAAGCACCGCCCTCAATGTTCTTGAGGACAACGGCTTCTATTGCATCGACAACCTGCCCGCCGGCCTGCTGCCGGAGTTGGCGGAGCGCGCGCTGATCCACACCGAACTGGCACAGCCGCTGGTCGCCGTGTCGATCGACGCCCGCAACCTGCCCAGCCACCTCTCGCGGTTCCCGGCACTGCTTGAGGAAGTGCGCGCCAAGCACATTCACTGTGATGTGCTGTACCTGGACGCAGACGAAGAAACCCTGCTCAAACGCTTCTCCGAGACCCGTCGACGCCACCCCCTCAGCAGCCCGCATCGTTCGCTGGCCGAAGCCATCGAGGACGAGACCAAGCTGTTGGGGCCGATCATTGACCTCGCCGACCTCAAGATCAACACCACCAGCCTCAACCTGTACCAACTGCGCGATGCCATCAAGCTCCGCCTGCTGAACCAGCCCGAGCCCGGCACGGCCTTTCTGGTCGAGTCGTTTGGCTTCAAGCGTGGCATGCCGGTGGACGCCGATCTGGTATTCGATGTGCGCTGCCTGCCCAATCCTTACTGGAAGCCGGAGTTGCGGGACCAGTCGGGGCTGGATCAGCCGGTGGCGGACTACCTGGCCGCGCAACCGGATGTCGAGGAGATGTTCCAGGACATCTCCAGCTACCTGCTCAAATGGCTACCGCGCTTTGCCGCCAGCAACCGGGCCTATGTCACCATTGCCATCGGCTGCACCGGCGGCCACCACCGTTCCGTCTACCTGACCGAACGCCTGGGCCAGATGCTGCAACAAACCCTCAAGAACGTCCAGGTTCGCCACCGCGACCTTAGCTGAAAGGAACACCCCCGCGATGCCCGTTCTGGAAATTGAAATCATCAACAAGCTGGGCCTGCACGCCCGCGCCTCAGCCAAGTTCGTCGGCATTGCCGGGCAGTTCCCCTGCCAGGTTCGCGCTGGACGCACTCCGGAAACCATGGTCGACGGCAAGAGCATCATGGCGATGATGATGCTCGCCGCCGGCAAGGGCACCAAGATTCATTTGAAGACCGAAGGCGAGCAAGAGCAGGAAGCGATGGACGCCTTGACCAAGCTGATCAATAACTTCTTTGATGAGGGTGAATAAACCCACCCGACGAGACAGAGGCTGAAGCCGCAACAGCTTCAGCCCAATGCAGTATCCATCACCATCATCAAGCAAAACCCGATGCACAGTCCCAGGCTGGCGAGCTTTTCATGGCCATTGCGCCGCGATTCGGGGATCACCTCGTGAGTGACCACCAGCAGCATCGCGCCAGCAGCCAACGCCAAGCCTAACGGCAGCAGCACCTGCGCCAGACTCACCAACCAGGCACAAAGCACTGCGAATATCGGCTCGACCAAGCCCGAAGCCGCACCGATCAGGAACGCCTTGAACCGCGACATCCCTGCCCCGGCCAGCACCAACGCAATCACCAGGCCTTCGGGCACATCCTGCAAAGCGATGCCCATGGCCAGGCTGTCGGCATCCGGCATGCCGCCGCCCGCCGAGACGCCAACCGCCATACCCTCCGGGATGTTGTGCGCGATGATGGCAAACACGAACAGCCAGATACGTGGCGGGATCAGCGGGTGCTCCGGCGTACCGACCAGCATTTCCGGGCAGGCCCCGGAGACCTTGCGATCGACCAGGTACAAGCCGAACGCTCCCAGCATGATGCCAATGCTGATCAAGCCACTCGCGCCCCACGGGCTGAACCCCAGGCCTTCAGCAGCGGCAATGCCCGGCACGACCAACGAAAACGCCGTGGCCGCGAGCATCACGCCGGCACCAAAGCCCAGCAAGGTATCGCTCACTGCTGCCGGCATGCGCCGGATAACCAACACCGGTACGGCGCCCAACGCGGTGCCGAGCGCACAGATCGCCCCACCTTGCAGGGCCCGCAGGATGCGTGGCTCCAAGTCCAGCCAGGCGAATCCTTGAGCCACCAGCAATGCAATACCTGCCAATAGCAGCAGCGAGCCAAATGCGTAACGAAACATTCGCACGCTGCTGATCGCCAGTGTTTCAGTACCCATGGTCGGCCTTAGGTCGTGTTATACGGCGTGATATCAGGCCAGGGCGGCCTGGTAGCGGGCAGCGACTTCCGGCCAGTTGATGACACTGTAGAAGGCATTGATGTATTCAGGACGCCGGTTCTGGTACAGCAGGTAGTAGGCGTGCTCCCACACATCCAGGCCGAGGATCGGTGTGTTGCCGCTCATCAGCGGGCTGTCCTGATTGCCGCTGCTCTCCACCACCAGGGTCTTCTGCGGGGTCACGCTCAACCAGGCCCAGCCGCTGCCGAAGCGGGTCAACGCGGCCTTGGTGAAGGCCTCCTTGAAGCTGTCGAAACCGCCCAGTTGCTCATTGATCGCCTGGCCCAGCGCGCCATCGGGTTTGCCGCCGCCTTTGGGCGACATCACCGCCCAGAACAACGAGTGGTTGGCATGCCCACCGCCCTGATTGATCACCGCGGTGCGCAGTTGCTCGGGCAGTTGCTGGACGCTCGACACCAGCTTCTCTACCGGCCAGCCCGCAAACTCGGTGCCCTCCACGGCGGCATTGAGGTTGTTGATGTAAGTCTGGTGGTGCTTGGTGTAGTGAATTTGCATGGTTTGCGCATCGATATGCGGTTCCAGGGCATCGTAGGCGTAAGGCAAGGCAGGCAAGGTGTAGGACATATCAGTGTGCTCTGAATTGAGGAGGGGTCGGTTGCGCCGCGGTACCGCCCAGCAAGCGATGGGTACGGGGGTATTCGCCGTGATCGCTGATGAAATTCAACAGTTCGACGTAGGTCTTGCTGCTCTGGCGCAACGCCGCGTCGCGCAGTTGCGGGCTGAGGCGCTGGTCCTGCAGCGCCTGTAACAGCCGTTGGTGGATGGCACAGAGGTATTCCGCGCTTTCTTCCGGCTGGTTCAGGCGCAGGTGCAGGTCCGCCAGGTTGTGATGGGAAATGACGCAAGCCGCCACTGCTTCGTCGGCGTTTGCCCAGCGCTCGAACAACACTTGAGCCAGGGCCAGGGCTTGTAAATAGGCTTCGCGAGCGTCGACCAACTCGCCCTGCATAAAGCAGCGATTGGCCCGTTCGATCGTGCGTTTCCAATGCTCCATGGTCAGCCTCCAAAGCAGGGTCGGTGATTACACGCCGCCGGCGGTGAGCTTTTCCGGGTCCAGCAGGACTTCCAGTTGGCTTCGCGGCAAGTCGGTGTGCTCGAGGGCGACATCAATCACCGGGCGACCTTGCTGATAGGCTTGCTTGGCGATTTCAGCGGCCTTTTGGTAACCAATGATCGGGTTGAGTGCGGTCACCAGGATCGGATTGCGCGACAACGCTTCCTTGAGCTTGGCCTCATTGACCTTGAAACTGGCAATGGCCTTGTCCGCCAGCAGGCGGCTGGAATTGGCCAGCAGTTCGAGGCTGCCGAGCAGGTTCTGGGCGATGATCGGCAGCATCACGTTCAGCTCGAAGTTGCCGGATTGCCCGGCAATGGTGATCACCGTGTCATTGCCGATGACTTGTGCGGCGACCATGGCGGTCGCTTCCGGAATCACTGGGTTGACCTTGCCCGGCATGATCGAAGAACCGGGCTGTAACCCTTCCAGTTCGATTTCGCCCAAGCCAGCCAGGGGCCCGGAATTCATCCAGCGCAAGTCGTTGGCGATTTTCATCAATGACACAGCGATCGCTTTCAACTGGCCGGAGACGGCGACGGCGGTGTCCTGGGAGCCGATCAACGCGAAGAGGTTCTTGCCCGGTGTGAATTGCACACCGGTCAGGCTGCTCAGCTGCTGGCTGAAACGCAGCGCAAACTCCGGATGCGCGTTGATCCCGGTACCGACAGCCGTGCCGCCCTGGGCCAGGGCTTGCAGGCTGGGCAACAGGTCCTGCAGGTGCGCGATATTGGCCTTGAGCTGCTGCGCCCAGCCATTGAGCACCTGGCTCATACGCACGGGCATGGCGTCCATCAGGTGCGTGCGACCGGTCTTGATGAAGGGGTGGACCTCTTCGGCCTTCCGTTCGATGACCTGCACCAGATGCAGCAACGCCGGCAGCGTTTGCTCATGCAGCACCAACGCCGCACTGACGTGGATGGTGGTCGGGATGATGTCGTTGCTGCTTTGGCCGCAGTTCACGTGATCGTTGGGGTTGACCGCCTCACCGAGCAAACGGCTGGCCAGGGTCGCGATCACTTCGTTGGCGTTCATATTGGAACTGGTGCCGGAACCGGTCTGAAAGATATCCACCGGAAAGTGCGGCATGAAGTCACCGTCCAGCAAGCCCAGGGCAGCATCGACAATGGCCTTGCCCTGCCCTTCGCTGATCTGCTTGAGGTCGACGTTGACCTTGGCCGCTGCCACTTTGGCCAGGATCAGCGCACGAATGAACGGCGCCGGCATGCGCTGGTGGCTGATCGGAAAGTTGTTCACCGCGCGCTGGGTTTGCGCGCCGTACAAGGCCTCGGCGGGGACTTGCAGTTCACCCATACTGTCGCGTTCGATACGGTTATTACTCATCGGAAGATCCTTGCACCCAGTCAGAAACGGAAATCGAAGGCAGCAATTCGCACGTCGCCAATTGCCAGGCAAAGGCCTGCCAGCGCTTGAGGCGGCAGGCACAGTGGGAGAGTGTTTCCAGGTCGTGCAGCGGACGCCAGGCCTGGTCCAGGCACTGGGATCGCCAATGCCACGGCAAGGCAATGTCCGTGGCGGTGTCGATCAGCAGGCGGAAAGCCGTTTCAGCGATCGTCCACGGATGAGTCGCGGTACAACAGGCGAGGTATCGACCTTCATTGAGGTAATGTTCGATCAGGCGCGGTTCATTGGGATCGAGGCAGCAGCGAATCTGACGACTCATCCAACGCCAGCTTTCCAGGTAGGGGTCCTCATGCAGGACAGCATTCATGATCCGCACTCATTCGATAATGATATTTATTATTAAATGATATTGATAATCAACACAAGAGTGACAAGCCAATCAACCGGGAATGCAGCCACAAAAAAAGGCGCGCCATCCTGCAGATGGCGCGCCTTTTGGTGAAGCGTCGGAAGGATTAACTACCGGCGACCGTCATCCGCTCGATCAGGACCGAACCTGTGCGGATATTGCTGCGCAGTTCCAGGTCGTTACCCACGGCAACGATCTGCTTGAACATGTCGCGCATATTGCCGGCGATGGTCACTTCCTGGACAGCAAACTGAATCTCACCGTTTTCTACCCAGAAACCCGCCGCGCCACGGGAATAATCACCGGTGACCATGTTCAAGCCCTGGCCCATCAATTCAGTCACCAGCAGGCCACGCCCCATGCGTCGCAACAGCGCCGCCTGGTCTTCCTCGCCGTGGGTCACGAACAGGTTATGCACGCCACCAGCGTTCGCGGTGCTCGGCAGGCCCAGTTTGCGCCCGGCATACGTGCCCAGCACGTAGGAGACCAACTCACCGTTTTCGACGAACGGCTTGGCATAGGTCGCCAGGCCATCGCCGTCGAACGACGAACTGCCCATCGCCCGCATCAGGTGTGGACGCTCGTCGATGGTCAGCCACTGCGGAAACAGCTTCTGGCCAATCGCACCTTCGAGGAACGACGATTTGCGGTACAGGTTGCCGCCGGAAATCGCCCCCAGGAAACTGCCGAACAGACCGCCGGCCAGTTCCGCCGAAAACAGCACCGGCACTTCACAGGTCGGCACCGGGCGGGCGCCCAGGCGGCTCGCGGCACGTTGCGCGGCACGCCGGCCAATGCTGACCGGGTCGGCCAGCAACTCGCCCTGACGGTTCACGTCGTACCAGTAATCGCGCTGCATCTGGCCGTTGGCTTCGGCGATCATCACGCAACTCAGGCTGTGACGCGTCGACGCATAACCGCCGATAAAACCATGGCTGTTGCCGTACACGCGGCAGCCCTGGTGGGTGCTCAAGGTGGTGCCGTCGGCATTCTTGATCCTCGGGTCGGCATCGAACGCCGCCGCTTCGCAGGTCAGCGCTTGTTCGATGGCTTGTTCCGGGGTGATGTCCCAGGCATGGAACAGGTCGAAATCCTGCAGATCCTTGGCCATCAACGCCTTGTCGGCCAGGCCCGAGCTTTCATCCTCGGACGTGTGCTTGGCAATCGCCAATGCGGCGGCCACCGTCTCGCGAATCGCTTCCGGCCCACTCGCCGAGGTGCTGGCCGAGCCTTTGCGCTGGCCGACGTACAAGGTGATACCAAACCCCTGGTCGCGGTTGAATTCGACGGTTTCGACTTCCCGCTGACGTACCGACGTCGACAGCCCCTGCTCCAGGGACACAGCCACCTCGCAGGCACTGGCCCCCTGGCGCTTGGCCTCGGCAAGGATCTGCTCGACTTGTTCCTGCAGTGCCGGTAACGCTTGCGGACCGACGCTTTGGGCTGCACTCATGGTTTTCTCCACTCAAATTCTGCTTTCGGTTAAGGCCATCGAGCGACCGGGCCGGACAAGCGGCCCCCGACTGGTTATCATGGCGGCGTTTCTTTGCGGACTGCCACCATGGTTGATTCTTACGACGACTCCCTCGATGGGGAGAAAAGCAAAACCCAGGTCAAACGCGAGCTGCATGCTCTGGTTGACCTCGGCGAGCGCCTTACAACGCTCAAGCCGGACTTGATTGCAAAACTGCCTCTGACCGACGAAATGCGCCGGGCTCTGGCGGATGCACCCAAGCACACCGCGAATATCGCGCGTAAACGGCACATCATGTTCATCGGCAAGCTGATGCGCGATCAGGACACTGACGCGATTCTGACCCTGCTCGATCAACTCGATGCCTCCACTCGCCAGTACAACGAACGCTTCCACAACCTGGAACGTTGGCGTGACCGCCTGATCTCGGGCGATGACGCGGTGCTGGAGAAATTCGTACTGGACTACCCGGACGCGGACCGCCAGCAACTGCGCTCCCTGATCCGTCAGGCCCAGCACGAACTGGCGCAAAACAAGGCGCCGGCCACCAGCCGTAAAATCTTCAAGTACATCCGTGAGCTGGACGAGACTCAACGCGGCCTGCGTTGATCCTCTTCCCCGGGTGGCGGTCTTCGCCACCCGAAGCTCCCGCTCTTACGACCCCGTGCCACCCACGGTGATCGCGTCAATTTTCAAGGTTGGCTGACCCACGCCCACCGGCACCGACTGCCCATCCTTGCCGCACGTACCCACGCCGCTGTCCAATGCCAGGTCGTTACCGACCATCGACACCTTGCTCATCGCTTCCGGCCCGTTGCCAATCAACGTCGCGCCTTTGACCGGCACGGTAATCTTGCCGTCTTCGATCAGGTACGCCTCGCTGGTGGAGAACACGAACTTGCCGCTGGTGATGTCCACCTGGCCGCCGCCGAGGTTGGCGCAGTAGATCCCGCGTTTCACCGAGGCGATGATTTCCGCCGGGTCACTTTCGCCGGCGAGCATGTAAGTGTTGGTCATGCGCGGCATCGGCAGGTGCGCGTAGGATTCGCGACGGCCGTTACCGGTACGCGCCACGCCCATCAGGCGGGCGTTGAGCTTGTCTTGCATGTAACCCTTGAGCACGCCGTTTTCGATCAGCGTGGTGCATTCGGTCGGCGTGCCTTCGTCATCGATGTTCAACGAGCCACGGCGACCGGCCAGGGTGCCGTCATCGACAATGGTACACAGCTTGGAGGCGACCATCTCGCCCATGCGCCCGCTGTAGGCCGAACTGCCCTTGCGGTTGAAGTCGCCTTCCAGGCCATGGCCCACGGCTTCGTGGAGCAGTACGCCGGACCAGCCCGAACCCAACACCACCGGCAAGGTGCCGGCCGGCGCGGGGATGGCTTCCAGGTTGACCAGCGCCTGGCGCAGCGCTTCACGGGCATAGCCCATGGCGCGGTCCTCGGCGAGGAAATAACGGTAGTCGGTACGCCCGCCGCCGCCGTGCCCACCGCGCTCGCGGCGGCCGTTCTGTTCGACGATCACGCTGACGTTGAAACGCACCAGCGGCCGCACATCCGCCGCCAGGCCGCCGTCGGTGGACGCCACCAGGATGCGTTCCCACACCCCGGCCATGCTCACCGTGACTTGCTGGATACGCGGGTCAAGGGCGCGGGTCGCGGCATCGATACGCTTGAGCAGATCGACTTTTTCTGCGCGGCTGATCACTTCCAGGGGGTTATCCGGCGCGTACAACTGGGCCACGTCCTGGGTGCTGAATGCCTGCACCGTACCGTTCTGGCCGGCGCGGGAAATCGAACGGGCAGCCCGGGCGGCCAGGCCCAAGGCTTCCAGGGTGATCGCGTTGCTGTAGGCGAAACCGGTTTTCTCACCGGATTGCGCGCGCACGCCGACACCCTGGTCGAGGTTGAAACTGCCTTCCTTGACGATCCCGTCTTCCAAAGCCCACGACTCGGAAATCTGCCCCTGGAAATACAGGTCGGCCGCGTCGATGCCCGGCCCGGCCAGATCGCCCAGCACGGTTTGCAGGCTTTCGATGGTCACGCCACCGGGTGCCAGGAGGTGTTCGCTGACTGAGGACAACAACTCGCTCATAGGTTTGGCCTTAAATTCATCGTTCTGAAGCAGGCCGCTGCGCGCCCTGCGAGAAAAAGCGCCGGTGGTTGACCACCGGCATGCGCGCCCGTATCGACGCCTGTTCACTGCTGTCGCGTTCGGCCAGCAACACCGCTTCGCCTTGATCCTGTTGCGTCAGTACGCGCCCCCAGGGGTCGACAATCGCCGCGTGGCCATAAGTCTCCCGTGGCCCCGGATGCACACCGCCCTGGGCGGCCGCCAGCAGATAGCACTGGGTCTCGATGGCCCGCGCGCGAATCAGCACATCCCAATGGGCGGCGCCGGTGACCGCGGTGAAGGCCGAGGGCGCGGTAATCAGTTCAGCCCCCGCCGCGCGCAACTCGCCGTACAACTCCGGGAAGCGCAGGTCGTAACACACCGTCAGGCCCAAGCGGCCGACCGGCGTATCCGCCACCACAACGTTGCTCCCGAAAGCATAGTCATCGGATTCACGATAGCGACCGCGCGCGTCCGCCACGTCGACATCGAACAAATGCAGCTTGTCGTAGCGGGCGACGATCTCGCCATGCTCATCGATCAGCAACGAGCAGGCGTTGGCCTTGGCGTTCGGTTGATCCTTGGGCGGCAGCGGCAAAGTGCCAGCCACTATCCATAAGGTGAGGTCGCGGGCGGTCTGTTTCAACCATGGCAGGATCGGTCCTTCACCCAACGCCTCGGCGCGGCCGATGTCGGCCACATCGCGGCGGCCCATGGCGGCGAAGTTTTCCGGCAGCACCGCCAGCCGCGCACCCTTTGCCGCCGCTTGCTCCAGCAGGCGCCGGGCCTGGGCCAGGTTGGCCAGCACATCGCTCTGGCTGACCATTTGAATTACCGCAAAGGACATGGGCCGACACTCCATAAATGGCATGCAGCCATGCTACTCCACAGGCTCTCAGTTTGGTTTTTCAAATGGCTTGTCGAAGCTGATTTTCGGGTCTTTCCATGGTCCTTCGACTTTGTACTGCACGCTGGCAAACCGCGAAACCCGGTCGCCGATCAGCTTGTCGATCAGGAACAGCGCGCCACCAATGGCCGGCGCGCCGACAATCAGCGCGGCGATCGGCAGGTTGTTGGTCACCGGCAATGTCACCAGCAGCTTGGCATCCACGCGATCAGCCACCAGGTCCAGGGTGCCATTAAGCTCCAGGTTGCTCGACGGCCCCGTCAGGGTGATCGGCTCGCGGGTCACAAACACCCCGTTGCTGGCCGCGAGCAAGCCTTTGACCCGGTCATAACTCAAGCCTTTGCCGAGCAGGTCGGAGAAGTCCAGGCGCAACCGACGGCCGATGGAATTGAAGTTAAGCAGGCCGAACACCCGCAGCGCCTGGGCGCCACCTTCCACTTCAACGAACTGGCCTTTGCGGAATGTTGCATCCAGGCTGCCGGAAAAACGCTTGGGCCCGACCCAGGCGGGGGAGCCCGGCCAACGACCGTCCACGTCCAGGTGGAAATCTTCACTGGTCACGGTAGGCGCAAAGCCCCAGCCCTTGAGGACATCGGCGATGTTCTTGCCATCCAGGCGCCCTTTGTACCAACTGCTACTGTCGCCCGGCGCGCCTTCCCAACCACCAGCGCCCTTGAGCAGCATGCCCTTGAGGCCCAGGTCCAGGTTGTTGAAGGCCAGGCCTTTGGCGGTCGGCCGGATCTTCAGCGACCACGCGCCGATCAGGTCCGGCCCCTGGAACAGTTGATCAATGCTGATGTCCAGCGCTGGAATATCCTTGGGATCGATGTCGGCCAATGGGTCCGGCGCATTTTCATCCGCCTGTACCGTCGGGTCCACCGCCGGCAGTTTCACGTACTGCAGGTTGACCGCGATGGGTGCGCCCTTGGCGTCCGACAGGTTGACCGTGCCCTTGGCCTGCTGGCTGTCGAACTGCAGGCCCCATGCCGAGGGTTTACGGTCAAGCTGGAGGTTGACCTGGTCGAACTGCTGCCCAAAGCCAGTCAACTTGCCCACCTTGAAGTCGGCGCCGCTCAACAGCTGTTTCGCGCTGCCTCCCGGGTCGTTGCCCGCGTAGCGATCGATGAGTTTCTTCCACGGATCGATATCCAGTTCCGACAGCACACCGCGAATGCGCAGGCCCTTGCCACCGGGCAGCAGCGCATCGCCATCGCCGAGAAACAACTCGCCGCGGCCGTCGCTGAATTTATCCGGCGGCGCAGCAAAGGTGAAGTTCGCCAGGTCGCCGTAATCGAACCAGTAGCGGCGCTCGGCGCCCTGCAAGGTCATGCGGAACACGCTGTCACGACCCTGGCTGGCCGCCATGCCGAACGGCGCCGGCAGGTCCACTGCCACGCCTTTGAGGTTGGAGCTGACCCTCAACTGGCTGTCGGCACCGTCCAGATTGAGCTGCAACTGGTACGGAATATCACCGGACACCGGCAGCGGCTGGCTGATTTTCAACCAGTCCGTCAGACGCTTGACCGTGACCTGGCCTTTGGCGGTAACGCGGGTGCTGATACTGCCCGGCTTGCCATCCGCGAAGATCTGCGCGGTGATCGGCCGATCGAAGGCTTGCGCCGTGATGTTCTGCCCACTCAGGCCCTTGGCGCTGTCGAAGCGGAAATCCCCCTTGAGCTGGCTCAGGTCCAGAGGCGGCTCAGCCAATTGCAGGCGCGCCTTGTCGGTCTGGAAATCCACCACGATCTTCGGTTCGGTGCCCTTGGCCAGCGGGATATCCAGGTCCAGCTTGCCCTGTAGATCGCCCTCGCCTTTCCAACCGGCAAAGGTCGAAGCGGTGCCTATCGGTGCTTCCTGGAGGATTTTCACGCCATCACCCAGGCCACCGGCAAACTCACCGGTGAGCAGCAAGTGGCTGTCCTTGCCCGCGGGCGCGTGGGGGATATTGACGTAGATGTCCTTGACGCCGGTATCGAGCAGTTGGCCCTTGCTGGCCAGGATGCGGACACCGCTCTCCTCGACAAACACTTCGCCGTTGACCTTGCTCACATGGGGCCAGCCCGGCTGGAACGCCAACTCAGCGTCATGCACCTTGAAAAACAGGCTGATATTGCGCGAAGCCGGCAACGCACCGTGATTCAGCGAGCCTTGGTACTGGAAGAAGCCTTCATCGACCGCGCCTTTGAGAATCGCGGTACGCAGCCATTCATCCAGCGCCGGGCTCAGCACCGCCGGCAGGTATTTAGGCGTGAAACGTCCATCGCCATCGACCATGCCGACCCGCAGGTCCATGTAGTCTTCCTGGCTATTGTCGAAATGCAGGCGAATCAGGAAGTCGGCGGCGACCTTGCCTTCCTCGCCCAGCACCTTGATATACGGCGCGATCAGGGTGAAGCCTTGCTGATCGAGCTTCCAGGTCAGGCGCGCATTGGCCTGGATGTACTGCCAGGGCTTGGCGAAGATCGGGTCGAGGTGCAAGGAAAAGTCCTTGCTGTCCATGCGCAGCTCGCCCTGCCCCAGGTCGCCGCTGATGCTGCCGGAAACGTTGCGTGCGGCAGGAGCGCCGAAGTAGGCGTCGAAGCCTACCCGCTCGAGGTTGGCGGCAAAGCTGACTTTCTGATCGGTCGTGTCCTGCGGACGAAAATCCACCAGCACATTGCGCAGCAGACCGGTGGCCTTGAGGTGTTCGATCGTCTTGGCGAAGCCTTCCGGCAACGGCGCCAAGGCATTGAGCAACGGGGTGATCGGGGTCAGGTCGAGGCGGTCGGCCTGCAGGTTCCAGACTTCCTGCGCCTTGTCGGTGGCCAGGCGTTGCTGCAATTGCAGACGCGATTCCCAACGGCTATCGCCGATGTTCATCGCCAACGAATCGAACAGCACCTTGAGGCCGCTCTCACTGCGTTGCAGGTAGGCGGTCAGGGCGAGGTTTTCAATGTGGACCGGCTTGCGGTCAGCATAGCTGCCCTTCACTTGCGGCGAGTTGAGGCGCACCACCGCGCTTTGCACGGTGCCTTTGGCCCAGGTCAGCCAGAATTCACCGCCAGCCTTGAACTGCGTGAGTTTCCACTGCCGGGTCAACCGGGCCGGAACCCATTTGGCCCAATCGCTCTGGGGCAGGCTCAGGTAGGCCTGGACCTCAGCGTCTTTCCAGGCACTGGCGCGGATCTGCGTGCGCAGGCTCAGGGCCAGGGGTTGGCCATCCGGCAGGGTCAGGCGGGCGTCCAGGCGTTGGCGGGTCGCGCCCGTTTGCAAGCTCAGGCCCACATACGTGAAGGTCAGCGGCGCCTGGTCGAACGGCTGCAACGTGACCTGGCTATCCAGCAACGACACGCGCTGGACACTCTGCATGCGCTTGAGCAACTGTTCCGGGTCCAGCGGCTGGTCGTCCTGCACCGGCAGGCCTTGCAGCGCCCAGTGGCCATCCTTGTCTTCCCTGGCGCTCAGTTGCAGGCCGCTGACTTCCAGGTGGGCAATACGCACGTCGCGCGCCATCAGGCTGGCCCAGATGTCCGGCACCACCTGCACCTGGTCCAGGCGCAAGGCATTGCTGCCCTCGCCCACCATCACGTCATGGGCCAGCAACACAGGGGCGAAACCGCTCCAGCGGCCTTCAAGGCGACCGATCTGCAGCGGCATATCCACCGCGGCCTGGGCCTTGGCTTCGATTTCTGCACGGTATTCGGCGACCAGCGGGGTCAATTCACGCCCCAGGCTCACGTACAGCGCCGCCAATACCAGCAGCAGGGCGCACAGGCCCAGGCCCCAGCGGGTCAAAGCGGCAAAAAAGCGTGTCAGACGCTCCATGTCAAGCGACCCTCAGGCAGTAGTCGGACCGCAGATCCAGGTCTGTCGGGTTCAGGGAAAGCCAATGAATGAAAATCAGAGCAGCACCACGTCGTATTGTTCCTGGGAGTACATGGTTTCGACCTGAAAACGAATGGTGCGCCCGATAAACCCTTCCAGTTCAGCCACGTTACCGGACTCTTCATCCAGCAAGCGGTCGACCACTTTCTGGTTGGCAAGCACTCTATAACCTTCAGCCTGGTAGGCTCGTGCCTCTCGTAGGATTTCCCGGAAAATCTCGTAGCAAACCGTTTCAGGGGTCTTCAATTTACCGCGCCCCTGGCAACTGCTGCACGGCTCGCACAGCACTTGCTCGAGACTTTCGCGGGTGCGCTTGCGGGTCATCTGCACCAGGCCCAGCTCGGTGATGCCGATGATGTTGGTCTTGGCGTGATCACGTTCCAGCTGCTTCTCGAGGGTGCGCAGCACCTGACGCTGGTGTTCTTCATCTTCCATGTCGATGAAGTCGATGATGATGATCCCGCCCAGGTTGCGCAGGCGCAATTGGCGGGCAATCGCAGTGGCCGCTTCGAGGTTGGTCTTGAAGATGGTCTCTTCAAGGTTGCGGTGCCCCACGAACGCACCGGTGTTGACGTCGATGGTGGTCATGGCTTCGGCCGGGTCCACCACCAGGTAGCCACCGGACTTGAGCGGCACTTTGCGTTCGAGGGCTTTCTGGATTTCGTCTTCGACGCCATACAGGTCAAAGATCGGCCGCTCGCCAGGGTAATGCTCCAGGCGGTCAGCAATTTCCGGCATCAGTTCGGCAACAAATTGCGTGGTGCGCTGGAAGGTTTCCCGCGAGTCGATGCGAATTTTCTCGATCTTGGGGCTGACCAGGTCACGCAAGGTGCGCAGGGCCAGGCCCAGGTCTTCATAGATCACGCTGGGGGCGCCGACGGTCTTGATCTGTGCGCCGATCTGGTCCCACAGGCGCCGCAGATAGCGGATATCCATGAGGATTTCATCGGCACCGGCGCCTTCGGCGGCGGTGCGCAGGATAAACCCACCCGCTTCCTTGATGCCCTCGGCGGCAACGCAGTCGCTGACCACTTTTTTCAGACGCTCGCGCTCGGCTTCGTCTTCAATCTTCAGGGAAATGCCGACATGGGCAGTGCGCGGCATGTACACCAGGTAGCGCGAAGGAATCGACAGTTGCGTGGTCAGCCGCGCACCTTTGGAGCCAATGGGGTCCTTGGTGACTTGCACCACCAGGCTCTGCCCTTCATGCACCAGGGCGCTGATGCTTTCCACCGCCGGGCCTTCACGCAGGGAAATTTCCGAGGCATGGATAAACGCGGCGCGGTCCAGGCCGATATCGACGAAGGCGGCCTGCATGCCGGGCAATACGCGCACGACCTTGCCTTTATAGATGTTGCCGACGATCCCGCGCTTCTGGGTACGCTCGACGTGAACTTCCTGCAGAACACCGTTCTCTACCACCGCCACGCGCGATTCCATCGGCGTGATATTGATCAGAATCTCTTCACTCATGGCTGGGTCTCGTTCAGGCGTTTTCACAATAGTGGCCGATCGCTTAAGGCTGGGCGCTGGTGTACGGCGTTCAGCGCGCGGTAAGGTTTTGCCAACAGGGTATGCCGAATTGGCCAAGCAATTGCGCGGTTTCGCACACCGGCAAGCCGACCACGGCGGAATAACTGCCATTGAGCCCGGCCACGAACACCGAGCCCAGCCCCTGGATAGCATAACCCCCGGCCTTGTCCTGAGGTTCGCCACTGTGCCAGTAGCTTGTAGCCTCCTCGACAGAAATCCCACGAAAAAGTACGCGACTGCTTACACATCGGGTGTCACAGCGCTGACCGTCCGTGAGAGCAACGGCCGTCAGCACTTCATGTTCACGCCCTGCCAGCGCCAGCAACATGGCCAGGCCGTCGGCCTGATCCAGCGGTTTGCCAAGGATCTGGCCGTCGACGATCACCGCCGTGTCGGCGCCCAGCACACAGGCCCCGGAGATTTCCCCGAGGGCAGCGAAACCCGCCGCGGCCTTGGCGCGCGCCAGACGCTCGACGTAGGAAACAGGAGATTCGTTGGTAAGAGGCGTTTCATCAATCGCGGCGCTGACCACGGTGAACGGCACACCGATCTGGGTCAGCAGTTCACGCCGCCTTGGGGAGCCCGAGGCCAGATAAAGCGAATTCATTGCAGACTCTCCCTGTGGGGTTCGATAACCAGGCAGAGCCTCGCAATCCATTCAATTGATTTTATAGCGACGACATAACCCGCGCAGACCGAAACTGACCCACGGCCACAGCAACGCGCTGACCAGGGCCGGCAACACCAGTGCCAAGGTCGGCTGTCGGTTGCCGGTCAAGGCACTGAGCCACAGCTGCACCAACTGCGCCAGGCCGAAGATCACCAGGATCACCAGGCACTGTTGCCACATCGGGAACATGCGCAGGCGCTGCTGCAATGAGAGCACCAGGAAGGTGATCAAGGTCAGGATCAACGCGTTCTGCCCCAGCAAGGTGCCATAGAGCACATCTTCCGCCAAGCCCAGAAACATTGCCGTGACCATGCCCACTTGGTGCGGCAGGTTCAGCGACCAGAATGCCAGCAGCAGGGCCAGCCAGAGCGGACGCAGGATTTCCATGAACTGCGGCAGCGGCGAAACACTGAGCAGCAAGCCGAGAGCAAAGGTCAGCCAGACGATCCAGCCATTGTGAGAATGAGTACCGGCCATTATTCCTCCCTCTGCCGCGTGGTTGCCCGGGCGGCGGGCGTCGCGGGCGCAGGCGCGGCGGCCGGCGGTTTGGTCGCCGCCGGTTTCACCGGGCGAGCGCTGTGAGCGGCCGGCTTGGCTGGCGTGGCCACGGGCGCAGTTACCGCCGGCGCTGTTGCAGGCGGTGTGGCTGGCGCGGGTTTGGGTACGGTCGCCGGGATGATCGGCGCGGTGCCGTTGCGTTTGTCTTCCGCTTCCTGGGCCTGAGCGGCGTCGTTGGCGCGCTCTTCCGGGGTGCGGTTGTCGCTGAAGACCAGCAACAGGTAGCGGCTGCGGTTCAGCGCGGCCGTCGGCACGGCGCGGACAATCGCGAAAGGCTGGCCGGAGTCGTGGATCACCTCCTTGACCGTCGCCACCGGATAACCCGCCGGGAAGCGCTGACCCAGGCCGGAACTGACCAGCAGGTCGCCTTCCTTGATATCCGCGGTGTCGGCCACATGACGCAGTTCCAGCCGCTCCGGGTTACCCGTACCGCTGGCAATCGCGCGCAGGCCGTTGCGGTTGACCTGCACCGGAATGCTGTGGGTGGTGTCTGTCAGCAGCAATACCCGCGATGTGTAGGGCATCAACTCGACCACCTGCCCCATCAGGCCACGGGCATCGAGTACCGGCTGGCCGAGGACCACACCGTCGCGCTCACCCTTGTTGATGATGATGCGATGGGTAAAGGGGTTGGGGTCCATGCCGATCAACTCGGCGACTTCGACCTTCTCGTTGACCAGAGCGGAGGAGTTGAGCAACTCGCGCAGCCGAACGTTCTGCTCGGTGAGGGCCGCCAGCTTTTGCATGCGCCCCTGCAGCAGCAGGTTTTCAGTCTTGAGTTTTTCGTTCTCGGCGACCAGCTCGGTGCGGCTGCCGAATTGGCTGGCCACGCCCTGGTAGAGACGTTGTGGCAGGTCGGTGATCCAGTAAGTCTGCATCAACACCAGCGACATCTGGCTACGCACAGGCTTGAGCAGTGCAAAGCGAGCATCGACCACCATCAGCGCGACCGAAAGCACGACCAGCACCAATAAGCGCACGCCCAATGAGGGGCCTTTGGCGAAAAGCGGTTTAATAGGCCGCTCCTCCCAGGCAAATGTTCTCTCTATTCATACGGCATCTAACCGGCCTGGATGCAGATTGAAGAAGATAAACGCCAACAGGCAGCACTGCAAAGTGCTGCCTGCGGGCGAAACATGGGCTTACCAGCAATCACTTATTCGCTGGAGAGCAGGTCCATGGTGTGTTTATCCATCATTTCCAGTGCACGGCCACCGCCACGGGCGACGCAGGTCAGCGGGTCTTCGGCGACGATCACCGGCAGGCCGGTTTCCTGGGCCAGCAACTTATCGAGGTCGCGCAGCAAGGCGCCACCACCGGTCAGTACCAGGCCACGCTCGGCGATATCGGAAGCCAGCTCCGGCGGCGATTGCTCCAGCGCGCTCTTCACCGCCTGAACGATAGTGGCCAGGGACTCTTGCAGAGCCTCGAGCACTTCATTGGAGTTCAGGGTGAAGGCACGTGGCACGCCTTCGGCCAGGTTGCGACCGCGCACATCGACTTCGCGCACTTCGCCGCCCGGATAAGCGGTACCGATTTCCTGCTTGATGCGCTCGGCGGTGGATTCGCCGATCAGGCTGCCGTAGTTGCGACGCACATAAGTGATGATCGCTTCGTCGAAGCGGTCACCGCCCACACGGACGGATTCGGCATACACCACACCGTTCAGGGAAATCAGGGCGATTTCAGTGGTACCACCACCGATATCCACCACCATCGAACCGCGCGCTTCTTCAACCGGCAGGCCGGCACCGATCGCAGCAGCCATCGGCTCTTCGATCAGGAACACTTCACGGGCACCGGCACCAAGGGCCGATTCACGGATGGCACGACGCTCCACCTGGGTGGACTTGCACGGCACGCAGATCAGCACACGAGGGCTGGGCTGCAGAAAACTGTTTTCGTGAACCTTGTTGATGAAGTACTGCAACATCTTCTCGCAGACACTGAAGTCGGCGATCACGCCGTCTTTCATCGGACGAATGGCCGCGATATTGCCTGGTGTTCGGCCGAGCATGCGCTTGGCCTCGGTGCCGACGGCAACGACACTTTTCTGATTACCATGGGTCCGAATAGCCACAACCGATGGCTCATTCAGGACGATACCGCGCTCGCGCACGTAAATAAGGGTGTTGGCAGTGCCCAGGTCAATGGAAAGATCGCTGGAAAACATGCCACGCAGTTTCTTGAACATGGGGAAAGGACCCTAGGCAACGCGTGGGTAAAAAAGTGCGGCAAACTCTAACAACGACAGGGATTTTGGGCAAGGCGCCAATGTGCTAAATTGGCCGACTTTCTACGCACCAACCCCCACAATCGCGGCCATATGACCGTAGAAATGCGGTAGTGTTCCGACAATCTAACACACGGACGCCCTCCGTTCTGTTTTCCACTGGAGAATCCCATGGCGCTTGAACGCTCCGACGTGGAAAAAATCGCACATCTGGCCTCGCTTGGCCTGAATGATGCCGATCTTCCACAGACCACCGCAGCCCTGAACAGCATTCTCGGGCTGGTTGACCAAATGCAGGCCGTGAATACCGACGGCATCGAGCCCCTGGCTCACCCGCTGGAAGCCACCCAGCGCCTGCGTGCAGACGTCGTGACCGAAGTCAATCATCGCGAGGCCTACCAGTCCATCGCGCCAGCGGTCGAAAACGGCCTGTATCTGGTTCCGAAAGTCATCGACTAAAGGGAAAGAGCCTTTCATGCATCACATGACTCTGGCCGAGATCGCCCGCGGTCTCGCCGACAAAAAGTTTTCTTCCGAAGAGCTGACCAAGACCTTGCTGGCGCGTATCGCCGAGCTCGACCCCAAGGTCAACAGCTTCATCAGCATCACCGAGGAGCTGGCCTTGAGCCAGGCCAAGGCCGCCGACGCACGTCGCGCCAACGGTGAGAACGGCGCGCTGCTGGGCGCACCGATCGCCCACAAGGACTTGTTCTGCACCCAGGGCATTCGCACCAGCTGCGGCTCGAAGATGCTCGACAACTTCAAGGCGCCCTACGACGCCACCGTGGTGTCCAAGCTGGCCGCCGCCGGGGCCGTGACCCTGGGCAAGACCAACATGGACGAATTCGCCATGGGCTCGGCCAACGAGTCGAGCTACTACGGCGCGGTGAAAAACCCGTGGAACCTGGACTGCGTGCCAGGCGGCTCGTCCGGTGGTTCGGCGGCGGCGGTTGCTGCGCGCTTCCTGCCGGCGGCCACGGCCACCGACACTGGCGGCTCGATCCGCCAGCCCGCCGCGTTCACCAACCTCACCGGGCTGAAGCCGACCTACGGTCGCGTGTCCCGCTGGGGCATGATCGCCTATGCCTCCAGCCTTGATCAGGGCGGTACCCTGGCACGCACCGCCGAAGACTGCGCAATATTGTTACAAGGTATGGCAGGCTTCGACGCACAGGACTCCACCAGCGTCGACGAGCCGGTGCCGGACTACAGCGCCAGCCTCAATACCTCGATCAAAGGCCTGCGCATCGGCGTACCGAACGAATATTTCAGCGCCGGTCTCGACCCGCGTATCGCCGAACTGGTCCACAACAGCGTCAAGGAGCTGGAAAAGCTCGGTGCCGTGATCAAGCCAATCAGCCTGCCGAACAACCAGCACGCGATTCCGGCGTACTACGTGATCGCGCCGGCCGAAGCGTCTTCCAACCTGTCGCGGTTCGACGGCGTGCGTTTCGGTTACCGCTGCGAAAACCCGAAAGACCTCAACGACCTGTACAAACGTTCCCGTGGCGAAGGCTTCGGTGCCGAAGTGCAGCGCCGGATCATGGTCGGTGCCTACGCCCTGTCGGCCGGTTACTACGACGCGTACTACCTCAAGGCGCAAAAAATCCGTCGCCTGATCAAGAACGACTTCATGGCGGCGTTCGAAGAAGTCGACGTGATCCTCGGCCCAACCACGCCGAACCCGGCCTGGAAGATCGGCGCCAAGACCGGCGACCCGATCGCCGAGTACCTGGAAGACCTGTACACCATCACCGCCAACCTCGCGGGCTTGCCGGGCTTGTCCATGCCCGCCGGTTTCGTCGATGGCCTGCCGGTCGGCGTGCAATTGCTTGCCCCGTACTTCCAGGAAGGCCGCCTGCTCAATGTGGCGCACCAGTACCAGTTGAACACCGACTGGCACACTCGCACCCCTACCGGCTTCTGAGGAGAACACTATGCAATGGGAAGTCGTGATCGGGCTGGAGATTCATACCCAGCTCGCCACCCAATCGAAGATTTTCTCCGGTAGCGCCACCACGTTCGGCGCAGAACCCAACACCCAGGCGAGCCTGGTAGACCTGGGCATGCCCGGTGTGTTGCCGGTGCTGAACCAGGAAGCGGTACGCATGGCGGTGATGTTCGGCCTGGCGATTGACGCCGAGATCGGCCAGCACAGCGTGTTCGCGCGCAAGAACTACTTCTACCCGGACCTGCCCAAGGGCTATCAGATCAGCCAGATGGAGCTGCCGATTGTCGGCAAAGGCTACCTGGATATCCCGCTGGAAGACGGCACCATCAAGCGTGTCGGCGTAACCCGCGCGCACCTGGAAGAAGACGCCGGCAAGAGCCTGCATGAAGAGTTCAACGGTGCCACCGGCATCGACCTGAACCGCGCCGGCACGCCGTTGCTGGAGATCGTGTCCGAGCCAGACATGCGCAGCGCCAAGGAAGCCGTGGCCTACGTCAAGACGATCCACGCGCTGGTGCGCTACCTGGGCATCTGCGACGGCAACATGGCCGAAGGCTCGCTGCGCTGCGACTGCAACGTGTCGGTCCGGCCAAAGGGCCAGGTCGAGTACGGCACTCGCTGCGAGATCAAGAACGTCAACTCGTTCCGTTTCATCGAGAAGGCGATCAACACCGAGGTGCGTCGCCAGATCGAACTGATCGAAGACGGCGGCAAGGTGATCCAGCAAACCCGCCTGTACGACCCGAACAAAGACGAAACCCGCGCCATGCGCAGCAAAGAGGAAGCCAACGACTACCGTTACTTCCCCGATCCGGACCTGTTGCCGGTGGTCATCGAGGACTCGTTCCTCAATGACGTGCGCGCCACCCTGCCGGAATTGCCGCCGCAGAAACGCGAGCGCTTCCAGGCGCAGTTCGGCCTGTCGGTCTACGACGCCAGCGTCCTGGCGTCGAGCCGTGAGCAAGCCGACTACTTCGAAAAAGTCGTGAGCATCGCCGGGGACGCCAAGCTGGCGGCCAACTGGGTGATGGTGGAATTGGGCAGCCTGCTGAACAAACAGGGCCTGGAAATCGACGAAGCACCGGTCTCGGCCGAGCAGTTGGGCGGCATGCTGCTGCGCATCAAAGACAACACCATCTCCGGCAAAATCGCCAAGACCGTGTTCGAAGCCATGGCCAGCGGTGAGGGCAGCAGCGACGAGATCATCGAGAAGCGCGGCCTCAAGCAAGTCACCGACAGCGGCGCCATCTCGGCGGTGCTCGATGAAATGCTCGCGGCCAACGCGGAGCAGGTCGAACAGTACCGCGCGGCAGACGAAGCCAAGCGCGGCAAGATGTTCGGCTTCTTTGTCGGCCAGGCCATGAAAGCCTCCAAGGGCAAGGCCAACCCGCAACAGGTGAACGAACTGCTGAAAAGCAAGCTCGAAGGCTGATCGCGATGAAAGGGCCGAGTGAGATTTCATGCTCGACTCGGACCTCCTGTGGGAGGGGGCTTGCTCCCGATAGCGGTGATTCAGTCAAAATATCAATGACTGACACTCCACTATCGGGAGCAAGCCCCCTCCCACATTTGATAAGGGGATACCTTGAATGAAGCGCTTACTTGGCCTTTTAGCCGTGTTCTCTTTGCTGGCCGGTTGCGCCAGCAGCCTCATCGACCCCAACGGCTACGACGAAACCGGCACCGCGTCTTACTACGGCGCCAAGCACCATGGCAAAAAAACCGCCAGCGGTGAACCTTTCAACCAGAACGCCCTGACCGCCGCCCATCGGCGCCTGCCTTTCGGCACGCAGGTCAAGGTGACCAATCTCAATACCGACAAATCCGTGGTGGTACGCATCAACGATCGCGGCCCGCACACCCGTGGGCGGCTGATCGATCTGTCGCGCCAGGCCGCCGCGCAACTGGGCATGCTGAGCAGCGGCACCGCACGGGTTCGTGTGCAAGCCCTGAGCAATTGACGACGGAGCCCTGGCCATTTTCGGATTAACCGCCCTCTCGCCCTGGAGCCTGATCGAATTGATCAGCGGCCTGGTGCTGCTGATCGTCGGCGCCGAAATCCTGGTGCGCGCCGCGGTGCGCCTGGCTGCCAGCCTCAAGGTCCGCCCGCTGATCATCGGCCTGACGATCGTCGCCTTCGGCAGCAGTGCGCCGCAGATGACCGTCAGCCTGCAAGCCACCCTCGCCGGCAATACCGACATTGCCGTGGGCAGCGTGATCGGCAGCAGCATTTTCAACATCCTCGTCACCCTGGGCCTGTCGGCGCTGATCATTCCGCTGCGGGTCTCGCGGCAACTGGTGCGCCTGGATATCCCGGTGATGATCCTCGCCGGCCTGCTGGTGTTTACCCTGGCGGCCAATGAAGAACTGACGCCACTCGACGGTTCGCTGCTGCTCGCGGCCCTGCTGGCCTACCTCGGCGTGCTGCACTACCAGACCCGCCATTCACGGCGCCCGCGCACGCTGGACACGGTGGCCAAGGCGCCCTGGTTGAGCAGCGTATTGCTGATGTTCGGCGGCTTGCTGGTGCTGGTGCTGGCCGGGCATTTGTTGCTGGGTGCGGCGGTGGATGTGGCGAGCGACCTGGGCCTGTCGGAACGCATCATCGGCTTGACGCTGATCGGCGTCGGCACTTCACTGCCGTGCCTGGCCACCTCGCTGATCGCGGCCCTGCGCGGTCAGCGGGATATCGCCGTGGGTAACGTGATCGGCAGCAACCTGTTCAACCTGCTGGGCGTACTGGGGCTGACCGCGCTGCTCGCGCCCTCGCCGCTGTCGGTGTCGCCCAATGCCCTGGATTTCGACCTGCCGGTGATGCTCGGCGTGGTGGTGTTGTGCCTGCCGGTGTTTTATACCGGCTACCGCGTGACCCGTGCCGAAGGCCTGGTGCTGCTGGGCTTGTACCTGGCGTATGGGCTGCATGTGATGGCGTTCACCACCGGCATGCGCCTAGCCAACAAACTTGAACAACTGATGCTGTATTACGTCCTGCCAGTGCTGGTGGCTTTCCTGTTGTTCAGCACGCTGCGAGCCTGGCGCCGCCAACACAAGAGGGAATCGCAATGACCGATCAGAAAAAGCCCGGAGTTGAAATGCGTCGTCAGGTGATGGGCGATGCGTTCGTCGATCGCGCCCTGGGCAACGCCACCGAATTCACTCAGCCGCTGCAGGACTTCGTCAACGAACATGCCTGGGGCAGCGTGTGGAACCGCGAAGGCTTGCCGCTGAAGACGCGCAGCCTGATCACCCTCGCCGCCCTCACCGCGCTCAAGTGCCCGCAGGAACTCAAAGGCCATGTGCGCGGCGCGCTGAACAATGGCTGCACCGTCGAAGAAATCCGCGAAGCGCTGCTGCATTGCGCGGTGTATGCCGGTGTGCCGGCGGCGATCGAGGCGTTTCGCGCGGCGCAGGAAGTGATTGAGGCGTATCAGGCGGACAAGCAGTGATGGTCAGGTAGCTATCGCCGGCACAGCTCAGATCCACCCGCCCGCCTGCAACACAAAAATCCCGATATTCGTGGTCACCGCCGCCATCAAGGTGGTGATCACGATAATCGCCGCCGCCAGCTCATGATTCCCCTGCGCCGCCCTGGCCATCACAAAGCTCGCGGCCGCCGTCGGTGCGCCGAAGTACAGGAACAGAATCCCCAGTTCCGGCCCGCGAAACCCGAGCAACCACGCCCCCAGGGTGGCGACCACCGGCAGCCAGACCATCTTCATCAAGCTCGCGCTCAGCGCCATGTTGCCGCTCTTGCGCAACGCCGCCAGCGACAAGGTGCCGCCGATGCAGATCAGCGCCAACGGCAACGTCATATCGGCCAGGTACTGCGCGGATTTTTCCAGCCAGCCCGGCAAGCCGATCTGGAAATAGGCGAACGGCGCGGCCACGATCACGCTGATGATCAGCGGGTTGGCCAGCACACTTTTGCAGATGCTCCACGGGTCGGACTTGATCACCGGGCTGTACACCGCCAGCACAATGGTCGACAGCGTGTTGTAGAACAGGATCACCAGCGCCGCGAGAATCGCGCCGAGGGAGATGCCGTAATCACCGTACATACTGGCCGCCAGCGCCAGGCCGATCACCCCGTTGTTGCCGCGAAACGCGCCCTGGGCGTAGATGCCCCGGTCTTCACGCTTGCAGCGCAAAATCGCCCAGCCCCAGGCCAGGGCAAAGCTCAACAGCGTGGCGACGGCGAAGTAGATCAGCAAACCCGGCTTGAGCGCCGAATGCAGGTCGGCATGCAGGACGCCGAGAAACAGCAGCGCCGGCATGGTGACGTTGAACACCAGGGACGATGCCGTGTGGATAAAGCTGTCGTTGATCCAGTTGATGCGCTTGAGCAGCACACCGAGGAACAACATGGCAAACACCGGCGCGGTGATGGTGAGGGTGGTGAGGAAGATAACCAGCATGCCGGGGAGAACCTTGGTGGGCGTCGTTAGGGGGCTAATGATAAGCCATACGGCCCAATGGCGCCTGATAGACCGCTATCGGGGGCAAGCCCCCTCCCACATAGGGTCGCCGTTGTGTGTCTGACGCAGACTCAGTGTGGGAGGGGCGGTGCGACGACTCGACTTGCCCCCGATAACGGCGACTCGGTCTCAAGTAATCGGCGCCGGGTTGAACAACGTAATGTCGTTATGCAGCTTGTGCTGCTCCGTCCACGTCTGCTTCCTGCCGCTGGCTACATCCAGGTAGAAGTGGAACAACTCCCACCCCAACTCCTCAATGCTCGCACGCCCGGTGGCGATGCGCCCGGCGTCGATATCGATCAGGTCCGGCCAGCGCTGCGCCAGCTCCGTGCGGGTCGAGACCTTCACCACCGGCGCCATCGCCAGCCCGTAAGGCGTGCCGCGCCCGGTGGTGAACACATGCAGGTTCATCCCCGCCGCCAGTTGCAAGGTGCCGCACACGAAGTCGCTGGCCGGCGTGGCGCAAAAGATCAGGCCTTTGCCCTTGAAGCGTTCACCCGGGCCGAGCACGCCGTTGATCGCGCTGCTGCCGGACTTGACGATGGAGCCCAGGGACTTCTCGACAATGTTCGACAACCCGCCCTTCTTGTTCCCAGGCGTGGTATTGGCGCTGCGATCCGCCTCGCCCTTGGCCAGATAACGGTCGTACCAGTCCATTTCCCGTACCAGTTCCTCGGCGATTTCCTTGGTTTGCGCACGAGAAGTCAGCAGGTAGATGGCATCACGCACCTCCGTGACTTCGGAAAACATCACCGTCGCCCCCGCTCGCAGCAACAAGTCCGAAGCGAACCCCAGCGCCGGGTTGGCGGTGATGCCGGAAAACGCATCACTGCCGCCGCACTGCATACCCAGGATCAGCTCGGACGCCGGCACGGTTTCCCGGCGGCGCTGGTCGAGCTTCTTCAGGCGCACCTCGGCCAGGGCCATGATCTGCTCGATCATCTCGTTAAACCCGTGGCTGGAATCCTGCAGGCGATACAGCCACGGTTCGCTCAGGTCGACGGAACTGTCGTTGTCGTGCATCACCTGCCCGGCCTGCAATTTCTCGCAGCCCAGGCTGATCACCAGGGCTTCGCCCCCCAGGTTCGGGTTGCGCGCCAGGTTGCGCACGGTGCGGATCGGGATATACGCATCCGTCGCGGTGATCGCCACCCCGCAGCCGTAGCTGTGGGTCAGCGCCACCACGTCATCGACATGCGGGTACTTGGGCAGCAACTCGTCCTTGATGCGCTTGACCGCATGGTCCAGCACACCGGTGACGCACTGCACGGTGGTGGTGATGCCGAGGATATTGCGCGTGCCCACGGTGCCGTCGGCATTGCGATAGCCCTCGAAGGTAAAGCCTTCCAGCGGCGCCTGGGCCTCTGGCACCTCGGTGGACAGCGGCAAGCTGTCCAGCGGCGGCGCGGTGGGCATGCGCAGTTGATCTTCCTGCACCCAACTGCCGCGTGGAATCGGCGCCAGGGCGTAACCGATGGTTTGGCCGTAGCGAATGATCCGACCGCCTTCGGGGATATCTTCGAGGGTCACTTTGTGGCTTTGTGGAATGAAATCCACGGTCACCAGGCCGTCCGGGAACTCGGTCCCGGCCGGTACACCCTGGTCATTGACCACGATCACCACGTTGTCGCGCTCGTGCAAACGAATCGAGCGCGGCGAGTCGGCATGTTCAATCAACTGCATCACACGGCCCCTTCAGGAATGCGCTTGGGTAAGGTTGGTCAACTCAGGCCCTTGGCTTGGCGGCTCTTTGAGCACCACGCGTTTGATCGAGCCGACAATCACCAGGTAACTGAACACGGCCACCAGCGCGTTCGCGCCGACAAACACCAGCGCCCATTTGAACGAACCGGTGGTGCTGATGATGTAACCGATGACAATCGGCGTGGTGATCGACGCCAGGTTACCGAAGGTGTTGAACAGGCCGCCACTGAGCCCGGCGATCTGTTTCGGCGAGGTGTCGGACACCACCGCCCAACCCAGTGCGCCAACGCCTTTGCCGAAGAAGGCCAAGGCCATGAAGCCCACCACCATCCACTCGATATCCACGTAGTTGCAGGCCACGATGCTGCTGGAGATCAGCAGGCCGCCAATGATCGGCGCCTTGCGGGCGAAGGTCAGGGAATGACCTTTGCGCAGCAGGTAGTCGGAGATCACCCCGCCCAACACACCGCCGATAAACCCGCAGATCGCCGGCAATGAGGCAATGAACCCGGCCTTGAGAATGGTCATGCCGCGGTCCTGCACCAGGTACACCGGGAACCAGGTCAGGAAGAAGTAGGTGATGCCGTTGATGCAGTACTGGCCCAGGTACACGCCGAGCATCATGCGGTTGGTCAGCAACTGGCGGATGTAATCCCACTTCGGACCGTCGGTTTTCTTACCCTTGCCCTTGTCCTGGTCCTGGTCCATATCGACCATCGCACCGTTAGCCGCGATGTGATTGAACTCGGCTTCGTTGATCAGCGGATGCTGGCGCGGGCTGTGGATAACTTTCAGCCAGACCAGCGAGAACAGGACGCCGATCACGCCCATCACGATAAACACGTGCTGCCAGCCGAAGCTGTAGACGATCCAGCCCATCAGCGGCGCGAACAGCACCGTGGCGAAGTACTGCGCCGAGTTGAAGATCGCCGAGGCCGTGCCGCGTTCGGCGGTGGGGAACCAGGCGGCCACGATGCGCGCGTTACCCGGGAAGGATGGCGCTTCGGCCAGGCCCACCATAAAGCGCAGCATGAACAGCGCCACGACTGCCGTGGAGACACCGAACTCACCGACATAGCCTTGCAATATGGTGAACAGTGACCAGGTGAAGATGCTCAGGGCATAGACTTTTTTCGAGCCGAACCGATCGAGCAGCCAGCCGCCGGGGATTTGCCCGGCCACGTAGGCCCAACCGAATGCAGAGAAGATGTAACCGAGGGTGACCGCGTCGATGCCGAGGTCTTTTTGCAGGCTGGAACCCGCAATTGCGATGGTGGCCCGGTCGGCATAGTTGATCGTGGTCACCAGAAACAGCATGAGCAGGATCAAATAGCGGACATGGGTCGGCTTGGTCGCTTGCATGTAGAAGTACTCCCACTAATTATTTTTTTTGCGGGTGATATTTATGTGTTGCTGGACGCCGCCCCTGTAGGAGCGAGCTTGCTCGCGAAAAACTCAAAGGCACCGCGTGCCCCCTGAATACCTGCGTATTCGTTGAAATTTTTCGCGAGCAAGCTCGCTCCTACAGTGTTACGAACCGATGTAGCTGGTTTTCACCACGGTGTAGAACTCTTGCGCATAGCGACCTTGCTCACGCGAACCGTAGGATGAACCTTTACGGCCACCGAACGGAACGTGATAATCCACGCCGGCAGTCGGCAGGTTGACCATCACCATTCCGGCCTGGGAGTGGCGCTTGAAGTGGTTGGCGTATTTCAGCGAGGTGGTGGCGATGCCCGCCGACAAACCGAACTCGGTGTCGTTGGCCATGGCCAGCGCCGCCTCGTAGTCCGCCACGCGCACCACGTTGGCCACCGGGCCGAAGATCTCTTCGCGGCTGATCCGCATGGCCGCCTCGCTGTCGGCGAACAGCGTCGGCGCCAGGTAGTAGCCTTCGGTGTCGCAGGTCACCAGGCCGCCACCGCTCACCAGTCGCGCACCTTCGCTCTGGCCGATGTCGATGTATTTCAAGTCTTGGTCCAACTGGGCCTGGGAGACGACCGGGCCGATGTCGGTGCCGCTTTTCAACGCGTGGCCGACCTTGATCGACTTCATGCGCTCGGCCATGGCCGCGACGAACTGATCGTGAATACCGGCGGTGACGATCAAGCGGCTGGAGGCGGTGCAACGCTGGCCGGTGGAATAGAACGCGCTCTGTACCGACAGCTCGACGGCTTGCTTGAGGTCGGCGTCATCGAGAACGATCTGCGGGTTCTTGCCGCCCATTTCCAACTGCACCTTGGCCTGGCGCGAGACACAGCTGACCGCGATCTGACGCCCGACGCCGACCGAACCGGTGAAGCTGATGCCGTCGACTTTCGGGCTGTTGACCAACACATCGCCCACTACCCGCCCGCTGCCCATCACCAGGTTGAACACACCGGCGGGGAAACCGGCGCGGGAGATGATTTCTGCCAGGGCCCAGGCACAGCCCGGCACCAGCTCCGCCGGCTTGATCACCACGCAGTTGCCGTAGGCCAGGGCCGGAGCGATTTTCCACGCGGGGATGGCAATCGGGAAGTTCCACGGGGTGATCAGGCCGACCACGCCGAGGGCTTCGCGGGTGACTTCGACATTGACGCCCGGTCGCACCGACGGCACGTAGTCGCCGGACAGGCGCAGGCACTCGCCGGCGAAGAACTTGAAGATATTACCGGCGCGGGTCACTTCGCCAATGGCTTCAGGCAGGGTCTTGCCCTCTTCCCGAGCCAGCAGCGTGCCGAGCTCTTCGCGCCGGGCGAGGATTTCGCTGCCGACTTTATCGAGTGCGTCGTGGCGAGCCTGGATACCGGACGTCGACCAGGCCGGGAACGCAGCGCGGGCGGCATCGATGGCAGCGTTGACCTGGACGACATCCGCCTTGGCATATTCGCCAATGACATCGGACAACTCCGACGGGTTGAGGTTGACGCAATAATCAGCGCCAGCCACCCATTGGCCGTTGATGTAGTTTTCAAAACGTTTGGCTTGGGACACGAATCTTCTCCTGACGCAAAAGGCCGCTGATTGCTCAGCGGCCTTATAGATAAGTTATTGCGGGCCTTGCTGGTCGATCAGCGCGGCCAGGGCTTCGTATTCTTCCGGCAGCAGATCGGTCAGTGGCGTGCGAACCGGGCCGGCGTCATAGCCGACGATTTTGGCGCCCGCCTTGACGATGCTCACCGCGTAGCCGGCCTTGCGGTTACGGATGTCCAGGTACGGCAGGAAGAAGTCATCAATGATCTTGCCGACGGTGGCGTGATCGTCGCGGGCGATGGCGTGATAGAAATCCATCGCGGTTTTCGGGATGAAGTTGAACACCGCCGAGGAATACACCGGCACGCCCAGGGCCTTGTAGGCAGCGGCGTAAACCTCTGCAGTCGGCAGGCCGCCCAGGTAGCTGAAACGGTCGCCCAGACGACGGCGGATCGACACCATCAATTCAATGTCACCCAGGCCGTCCTTGTAGCCGATCAGGTTCGGGCAACGTTCGGCCAGGCGCTCCAGCAAAGGCGCAGTCAGGCGGCAGACGTTGCGGTTGTATACCACCACGCCGATCTTGACCGACTTGCACACCGCTTCCACGTGGGCGGCAACCCCGTCCTGGCTGGCTTCGGTCAAATAGTGCGGGAGCAGCAGCAAGCCTTTGGCACCGAGGCGCTCGGCTTCCTGAGCGTATTCGATGGCCTGGCGGGTCGAACCGCCGACACCGGCGAGGATCGGCACGCTGGTGGCGCAGGTATCCACCGCGGTCTTCACAACCTGAGAATATTCGCTGGCCGCGAGGGAGAAAAACTCACCGGTGCCGCCGGCGGCGAACAGCGCAGTGGCGCCGTAGGGAGCCAGCCACTCCAGACGTTTGATATAGCCGGCCTGGTGAAAATCACCCTGGGCGTTGAAATCGGTCACGGGAAAAGACAGCAGACCGTGAGAGAGGATGGACTTCAGTTCTTGTGGATTCATTATTCGAACACCCTGGGCAAAGACTTTCTGGCGAAAGGTTGTTGTTGGTTTTGCTTATGTCATACGTCATCGTACAACTATAAAATATTTCGTCAACTGCAATTCATCGAACCGCCTGTTGAGAGAGAGCGCATTGACGTAGGAGTTTTTTCCTCTATGCTCGAATAGCTGTATATACATACAGCAATAAAGGAAGATTCCTACGACATAGCAAGGAGCTAACATGTCCGGTCTTGAACTCGCAGCACCCGCAGCACCCGCAAAAAACCTACCCTCCCTGCGTTTCGAAGGCGGTGAACACACTGCCATCGGCGACGACACACTGTTGCGCTTCGCCAAAGACGCCCCGGCGATTGCCGCCCGACTCGTCGAGCTGCACCTGCCCAACGGCCTGGCGCTGACTTACGGGCAAGTGATTGCCCTGGGCGGTGACTTTTATGGCATCCCCGGCCAACCCATCAGCGATGGCGCCTCGCCTGCCGAACGCGTGCAACGCTTTAACGCCGCATTCAACTCACTGGCAGGACTGCCCGCGTCACGGGAGGAAGCACACAAGATCCTGGCGGTGATGCAAAAGGAGATCAACGCGGTCAACCAGGCGATCAAGGACGGCAAATCCGCCCACGACGCCTACGCTGTGCTCGGAGATACGTTGTCTGAAGAGTGGAACCGCATCACCGGCGGCGGCAGCGCGGTCTCGGCACTGTTCCCCCTGGGCCGTTACTTGAAGCTGGCGGCGGACAACGCCGACCACTTTGGCGAATGGGCGTTGTCGGCTTACCTGGCCGGGCATACGGCGGCGCTGCAACAAGCCGTCATCGCCCATCAAAGCGGCACCGACCAGGCGCTGGAGCTGGCCTACGCGATGAACAGTTTTGCCGATCACTTCTTGACCGATCTGTTTTCCGCAGGCCACCTGCGCGTGCCGCGCAAACAGCTGGCCGCCGTGGTGACGCCTGGGGAGCTGGGCTCGCTGATCAGCCGCTTCATGCACGATGAAGACAGCAAGTTCGGGCTCAAGGTGCGCAATGCAGTCGGTGACGAATGGCATGCCTACGGCGATAAACGCTATTTCGACGCCGGCGACGCGGCCAACCGGGCGCAGGTCAAACGCGCCGTGCAGGCGTCGGCCGATGAGGTCTTCGACGCGTTTATCAGCGGTGTTGCGCCCTCCCCGGCCACCTTCAAGGCGCCGCTGTATGTGCCGGACCTGAATGCAGCACAGAACCCGGCGAATAACTTTTCGCCGCTGTTCAAGATGGAAGGCGACAAGGTGCTGCGACGCAAGGACGTGAATGACCTGAACGACAAACACTGGACTGCTGATTGGTGGGGGTGGAGTACGTACTTGCTGCTGAAGGACTACACACCCAATACGCCGGCTTGAGCCGTACCGTTTGTCGTGACTGTGATTTCTAACAGTTACGCCGATTTTCAACGAGGGCGATAACCCCGCATAGGAGCCAGGCTCTCTGGCTTCTGTGCAAAGGAGCACTCAATCATGACCATTGAAGCCCCGAGCCTTGTCGGCGGCGACGCTTCTTGCCCGGTTCAAGTGAGCCTGGCAAGCGGCGCACGCATAAAGTTTTCCATCCCCGAGCCCAATGAGGTTTCCGCAAGCGCCCAGGTATCTATCATCGTAGGACCGGACCCCGAGTCCCCGGAAGCCGAAGGGCAGGAAAAGAACGCCGGACAGTACGACCCCAACAAGGAAGATTACGTGAAGGAGTCGAATCTCAAGCTCGATATCGCTGCCGATGACTTGAAGACATTCGTCAACCAAACGGTGCAGGTGCGATACGCGATAAACAGCGAATCGGGAAGGTTCTATTCTGAGCCGTTGATGATAACGGTCTCGCAGTGACACAGCGCTTATCCGCACTGCATCGCTCTCGTCGCAGGCACCAGACCTGCCCTGGGGACGTATCTGGACCGATATTCACGGCCGTTTGCGCATGCAGATAAAGCAACACTCCACCCTCCAACACTGGCGTGTGAAGACCATGAAATACGAGCTCAATATGCCGGACGGCAAAAAAAAGCAGATCACCTTTGATGGCGTGATTTACAAAGGAGATATTCTCGAATTTGAAGGTGCCGCTACCCAATACGAGGTAGTTAAACGATTCCTCACCGTCCCGTTCGATCTTAACGAGCCCATCACTGATGTGGCACTTGAGGTCGTGACCTACCCTTAACCCCGCTGCGCCTCTGCTTCTTCGTGAGCATGGCGCAGCCGCTCGCGACTGTTGGTCAAATGCAAGCGCATCGCCGCCCGCGCCGCGTCCGAATCCTGGCGCGCGATCGCTTCGTAGATTTCTTCGTGCTCGCGGCTCAAGCGCTTCATGTAGTGCTGCTGGTCATCCTGGGCCAGGCGTGCCGAGTTCAGGCGGGTACGCGGAATGATGCTGGTGCCCAGGTGCGTCATGATGTCGGTGAAGTAACGGTTGCCGGTGGACAGGGCAATCTGCAGGTGGAACTGGAAGTCCGACGCCACCGCATCGCCGGCATGGGCGGCGCTTTCATTCAAGGCGTCGAGGGCGGCACGCATGCCGGCCAGTTGTTCGTCGCTGCGGCGCAGCGCGGCCAGGCCCGCGGATTCCACTTCCAGGCTGATACGCAGCTCCAGGATCGCCAGCACATCGCGCAGGGTCACGATGGTGGCCGGGTCAATGCGGAAGCCGCTGGGGCTTGGCGTATCCAAGACAAAGGTGCCGATACCGTGACGGGTTTCCACTTGCCCCGCCGCCTGCAAGCGTGAGATGGCTTCACGCACCACCGTGCGGCTGACGCCATGGGCGTCCATGATCGCCGATTCGGTAGGCAGTTTGTCGCCACGCTTGAGTTGGCCGTCGCGGATCTGCTCGGACAACACCGTGACCAATTCCTGGGCAAGGCTGCGGCGCTTGCGGGGAAGACGAGGGGCGGTGTTGGTGTTTTCCATGTTGGGTCATCTTTCTTGGTGAACTGAACAGGCATCATAGCCCATGGCGGTTGTACGATCACCGTTCCAGGCATGACTTTCATCTACAACGGCCAGGCAAAAAAATGCCCCGGCAACCGCCGAGGCATTTTTCAGCCGCGCCCGAAGGCAAAAGCCGCTTACTTCACCACTTTCAGACTCGGCCGGCCGCTTGGACGCGGTGGCTCGGTATCCGGTGGCGGCACATCATCGCCGTCTTCCCCGTCGATCGCTTCGTCATCCTCGAAAGGCGACTCCAGATCGAACACCATGCCTTGGCCATTTTCCCGGGCGTAGATCCCGAGGATGGCACCAATCGGCACGTACAGCGTATGCGGCACACCGCCAAAACGCCCTTCGAAGCTGACTGCCTCGTTGTCCATGTGCAGGTGGCGCACTGCGCTGGGCGATACGTTCAGCACAATCTGCCCGTCGCTGGCAAAACCCTGCGGAACCTGAACCGCAGGAAACTCAGAATTGACCAGCATGTGCGGGGTGCAATCGTTGTCCACAATCCACTCATAGAGCGCGCGAACCAGGTAGGGTCGACTGGAGTTCATCAACGGCTCCTTAAGCCTTAGCGCATATCGCGTTCGACACCAGACAGACTCGCCTGGAAAGCCTCACGCGCAAACTGGCGCTCCATGTAATCAAGCAGCGGCTTGGCTGGCCGCGGCAGTTCAATGCCCATAATCGGCAAGCGCCAGAGTATGGGTAATAGGCAGCAATCCACCAGGCTTTGTTCCTCACTGAGGAAAAAAGGCTTGTCGGCGAACAATGGCGAAACGCCCGTCAGGCTCTCGCGCAATTCCTTGCGCGCCACGACACGGGCCGCCTCTTTGCTGCGCGAATCCAGAATCAAATCCACCAGCCCGCACCAGTCGCGCTGAATCCGATGGATCAGCAGGCGGCTGTTGGCACGCGCCACCGGGTACACCGGCAGCAAAGGCGGATGCGGGTAACGCTCATCCAGATATTCCATCACCACGGTTGACTCCCACAACGCCAGGTCACGATCGACCAGGGTGGGCAAGCTGCCGTAAGGGTTCACTTCGATCAGCTTCGGCGGGTGACGACCCACCTCCACACTGATGATCTCGGCGCTGACACCCTTCTCTGCGAGCACGATGCGTACTCGGTGGGAATAGTGGTCGGCGGGGTCGGAGTAACAGGCCAACCGATTGGTCACGCCCATGGCGGTCCTCCTCGCTTGTTGAAATTATCGAAAGCTCAAAAACGAGCGCGCCCAGAGAGCATCTCAGTAGTACCTGATGACCAGGTCGCTACGGGTTAGAGATGCCGCTGGGCGCGCAAGATTAACAGCAATTGCTTACGGTTGGATCAATGCACATCCTTCCAGTATTCGCGCTTGAGCAGATAAGCGAATACGAAGAAGAAAGCCAGGTACAGCAAGACATACGTACCAATGCGCTGGTGCTGCAGTTTGACCGGGTTGGCCGAGTAGGCCAGGAAGGTCACGAGATTCTTGACCTTCTCGTCGAACTGCTCTTCGTTCAGCGCGCCGGACTTGGGCACGATGGTCAGTTGATCGCACGCTTCATGTGTCAGCGGCGTGCCGGTCAACGGGTCAAATTGCTTCTTGCCGCCCTCGACTACCTGAACCTGCTTGCATCCTATCACTTGGCGACCCTGCAGGCCGACCAGAACGTTAGGCATACCGACGTTCGGGAACACCACGTTGTTCACGCCCCATGGACGCGCAGGGTCTTCGTAGAAGGATTTCAGGTAGCCATAGAGCCAATCGGTGCCGCGAACCCGCGCCACCAAAGTCAGGTCGGGCGGCGCAGCGCCGAACCAGTTCTTGGCGTCCGCTGGCTGCATGCCGATATTCATGTGGTCGCCAATCTTGGCGCCGGTGAACACCAGCTTGTCGAGCATCACCTCGTGCGGGATGCCCAGGTCATCGGCAACACGCTCGTAACGCTGGAACTTGGCGCTGTGGCAACCCATGCAATAGTTGGCGAACGTGCGTGCGCCGTCCTGCATGGCCGCTTTATCAGACACGTCGATAGCGACTTTTTCCAACTCAGGGCCTTGCTCGGCAGCGAAGGACAGTAGCGGCAGCGCCGCAAGCATCAATGCAACGAATAATTTTTTCATCAGCCAGTCACCCTTTCCGGAACCGGTTTGGTCTTCTCTAGCCGGGTATAGAACGGCATCAGAATGAAGTAGGCGAAGTACAGGAAGGTGCAGACCTGCGACAGCAACGTGCGCTCAGGGGTCGGCGCCAGGACGCCCAGTACACCCAGGATCACGAACGCAATGCAGAACACCCACAGCCAGATCTTGCTCAGCCAGCCCTTGTAGCGCATGGACTTGACCGGGCTTCGGTCGAGCCAAGGCAGCACGAACAGCACCGCGATGGCCGCACCCATGGCGATTACGCCCATGAGCTTGTCGGGGATCGCCCGCAAGATCGCGTAGAACGGCGTGAAGTACCAGACCGGGGCAATATGCACAGGTGTCTTGAAGGCGTTGGCCTGTTCGAAGTTAGGTTTTTCCAGGAAATAACCCCCCATCTCCGGGAAAAAGAACACGATCGAGCAGAACACGAACAGGAACACGACGACACCGACAATGTCTTTCACGGTGTAGTACGGGTGGAACGGGATGCCATCCAGCGGGATGCCGTTCTCGTCCTTGTGCTTCTTGATGTCCACACCGTCGGGGTTGTTGGAACCCACTTCGTGCAGCGCCAGGATGTGCAGCACCACCAGGCCGAGAATCACGATCGGCAAGGCCACTACGTGCAAGGCGAAGAAGCGGTTCAGGGTGATGCCCGAGATCAGGTAGTCACCACGGATCCACTGCGTCAGGTCGTTGCCGATCACCGGGATCGCACCGAACAGCGAGATGATCACCTGGGCGCCCCAGTACGACATCTGGCCCCACGGCAGCAGGTAGCCCATGAAGGCTTCAGCCATCAGCGCCAGGTAGATCAGCATGCCGAACACCCACACCAGCTCACGAGGCTTCTGGTACGAACCGTAGAGCAAACCACGGAACATATGCAGGTAGACCACGATGAAGAACGCCGAGGCGCCGGTGGAGTGCAACAGGCGCAGGATCGAGCCGTACTCGACGTCACGCATGATGTATTCGACGGAAGCGAATGCCTCCTCCGCCGACGGGGTGTAGCTCATGGTCAGCCAGACGCCGGTGACGATCTGGTTGACCAGCACCAGCAGTGCCAGGGAGCCGAAGAAGTAGAAGAAGTTGAAGTTTTTTGGCGCGTAATACTTGCTGAGATGGTCTTCCCACATTTTGGTGGCGGGGAAGCGCGCATCCACCCAATCCATGAACTTACTCATCACGCGTTCTCCTTGTCGAGGCCAATGACAATGATGTCGTTAGATTCGTAGTTATGCGGAGGCACGGGTAGGTTCAGTGGAGCAGGTTGCGACTTGTAGACGCGTCCGGCCAGGTCGTAGTGCGAACCGTGGCAGGGGCAGAAATAGCCGCCGACCCAATCTTTGCCCAGGTCGACCGGCGCCACTTCAGGGCGGAAAGTAGGTGAGCATCCCAGGTGGGTACACAGCCCGACCAGCAGCAGAATCTCTGGCTTGATCGAACGTGCTTCGTTTTTGGCGTAGGCGGGTTGGTCGGAAAACTCAGATTTGGGGTCAGACAACTGGCCTTCGATCTTTTTCAGATTTCCCAGGATTTCCTCCGTTCGACGAACAATGAAGACCGGCTGACCGCGCCACTCAGCAATCATCTGCTGGCCTGGCTCGATCTTGCTGATATTCACCTTCACCGGTGCACCTGCGGCTTTCGCCTTGGCACTGGGAAACCATGACCCCACGAACGGGACCGCAGCCCCCACCGCTCCTGCAGCACCCACCACGGATGTGGCTGCTACCAAGAAGCGACGCCGGCCTGCATTCACGCCGTCATTGCTCATTCAGTCCTCTCCCATCAGCTTTTTGGCCTGTTAAATCAGGCGTCTACTAAGTATTAAATCTGAACTTATAAAAATTTTGCCGAATGGTAATGAAAAGCCCCACCCCTGACAAGGGAATTACCCGGAGCTCCAGCTCCAAGCCTTGTAGTATAGGGGGTCTACGGCTGTGGCAAGTTGTCACGCCGAAATTTATGCATAAATAGCAGGCAATAAAAAACGCCCAGCTCCGTAAGGAGGCTGGGCGTTTTTGTGCAACGTAAAGCGAATTAACGCTTCGAGTACTGCGGACGCTTACGCGCTTTACGCAGACCGACTTTCTTACGTTCAACTTCACGAGCATCACGAGTCACGAAGCCAGCTTTGCGCAGAGCGCCACGCAGGGTTTCGTCGTACTGCATCAGAGCGCGAGTGATACCGTGGCGGATTGCGCCAGCTTGACCACTTACACCGCCACCGATAACGGTGACGTAGATGTCGAACTTTTCAACAGTCTCGGTCAATTCCAGCGGCTGACGAACTACCATGCGGGCAGTTTCGCGGCCGAAGAAGTTGTCCAGAGTGCGGTTGTTGATCGAGATGTTACCAGTGCCCGGACGCAGGAAAACGCGTGCGGTTGCGGTTTTGCGACGGCCAGTGCCGTAATTTTGAGTCGCCGACATAATGAACTATTCCGTTAAAACTTCAGTTCTTGGGGCTGCTGAGCAGCATGAGGGTGAGCAGCGCCCGCATAGACTTTCAGCTTGCGAAACATATCGCGACCCAGTGGGCCCTTCGGCAGCATGCCTTTAACCGCGATTTCAATCGGGGCCTCAGGCTTCTTGGCGATCAGACCTTCGAAATTGGAAGACTTGATGCCGCCTGGGAAACCGGAGTGACGGTAGTACATTTTGTCTTGCGCTTTGTTGCCGGTAACACGTACCTGCTCAGCGTTGATGATCACGATGTAGTCACCGGTGTCAACGTGAGGGGTGTATTCAGGCTTGTGCTTGCCACGCAGACGGCTGGCGACTTCAGTGGCCAGACGACCCAGAGTCTGACCAGCGGCGTCGACGACAAACCAGTCGCGCTGAACTGTTTCCGGTTTTGCAGTAAAAGTTGTCATTCTTTAATAGCCTCAGGGGCCGCCCTGTAAATTAGACGGCGGATCTTACTGAATAGTGCGTACTTTGACAAGTCAAAGGCAGCCGGATACAGACGCTATCGGGGGCTCGGGTCGGCGCGTCCGTTCAACGGCAAGATTCTTCGGCAGGCGGCGCATCACTTCCACTGCAGAAAGAGGTGGGCAATTATGCAGATTGCGAAAAAAAATTCAACCTGCTTTTATGATTGTTTTCCCCGAAGGAGCATCCGATGGATTATCGACAGCTGGGCCGTACCGATCTGCACGTAAGCGCGATAGCCTTGGGCACCATGACCTGGGGCGAGCAGAACAGCGAGGCAGAGGCCTTCGCGCAGATCGAACGGGCCAAGGCCGCGGGGATCAACTTCCTCGACACGGCGGAAATGTACCCGGTGCCGCCCAAGGCCGACACCTATGCCACCACCGAGCGCTACATCGGGAATTACTTCAAAAGCCGCGGCGACCGCGCCGACTGGATTCTCGCCAGCAAGATCGCCGGCCCCGGCAACACCATCGACTATATCCGCGGCGGCCACCTGCGCCACAACCGCCAGCACATCGTCGACGCCCTGGATGCGAGCCTCAAGCGCCTGCAGACCGACTGGATCGACCTCTACCAGTTGCACTGGCCGGAGCGCAGCACCAACTTCTTCGGCCAGCTGGGCTACAAGCACAAGGACGAAGACGACCTGACGCCGCTGGAGGAAACCCTCGAAGCGCTGGACGCGCAGGTGAAGGCCGGCAAGATCCGCCACATCGGCCTGTCCAACGAAACGCCGTGGGGCACCATGAAGTTCCTCGCCCTGGCCGAAGCCCGCGGCTGGACCCGCGCGGTGTCGATCCAGAACCCCTACAACCTGCTCAACCGCAGCTTTGAAGTGGGCCTGGCGGAAATCGCCATTCGCGAACAGTGCGGTCTGCTGGCTTATTCGCCCCTGGCATTCGGCATGCTCAGCGGCAAATACGAAGGCGGTGCGCGCCCGGCAAAAGCCCGCCTGACCGAATACAGCCGCTTCAGCCGCTATTTCAACCCGCAGTCGGAAGCAGCGTGCAGCCGTTATGTGGCCCTGGCCCGCGAACACGGCCTGGACCCGGCGCAGATGGCGTTGGCGTTCGTCACGCAGCAGCCGTTCGTGACCAGCAACATCATTGGTGCGACGAGCCTGGAGCAACTGGACAGCAACCTTGCCAGCGCTGACCTGAAACTGTCGAAAGAGGTGCTGGAGGGGATTGAGGCGATTCAGAAGGATCATCCTAATCCAGCACCTTGATTGATCTCTAGACCGCTATCGGGGGCAAGCCCCCTCCCACACTTAGGCGTGTGAACCCAGTAAAACGTGGGAGGGGGCTTGCCCCCGATGAGGCCCTCAGCCACACCATCGAAATCAAAGCGCCCGCGCAATAATCTCCTTCATGATCTCATTGGTCCCCGCATAAATCCGCTGCACCCGCGCATCCGCCCAGGCGCGGGCGATCGGGTATTCCCACATGAAGCCGTAGCCGCCGTGCAATTGCACACACTCGTCGAGCACCTTGCATTGCAGGTCCGTGGCCCAGTACTTGGCCATCGCGGCGGTGGGCACGTCGAGCTTGCCCTCCAGGTGCAACGCCAGGCATTTATCGACGAACACGCGGCCGATCTGGATCTCGGTGGCCATCTCCGCCAATTTGAAGCGGGTGTTCTGGAAGTCGGCAATCGCCTTGCCGAAGGCCTTGCGCTCACGGGTGTAGTCGAGGGTCCATTGCAGCGCCGCTTCGGCTGACGCCAGCGCGCCAATCGCCACGGTCAAGCGCTCCTGGGGCAGCTCCTGCATCAAGTAGGCGAAGCCCATGCCCGCCTGGCCCAGCAGGTTTTCCTTGGGCACACGGACATCCTGGAAGAACAGCTCCGAGGTGTCCTGAGCCTTCATGCCGACCTTTTCCAGGCGCTTGCCCTTGTCGAAGCCCGGCGTAGCGGCCTCCACCAGGAACAGGCTGGTGCCCTTGGCGCCGGCCTTGGGGTCGGTCTTGGCGACCACGATCACCAGATCGGCGAGAAAGCCGTTGGTGATGAAGGTCTTGGAGCCGTTGATCACATACTCATCGCCGTCCAGCACCGCCGTGGTCTTGACCCCTTGCAGGTCGGACCCGGCGCCCGGCTCGGTCATGGCAATGGCCGTGACCTTCTCGCCGGAGATCAATTGGGGCAGGTATTGGTGCTTCAGCGCTTCACTGCCGTAATGCAGGATGTACGGTGCGACAATGTCCGAATGCAGGGAGAAGCCGATGCCGGTCAAGCCCAGGCGGCTGATCTCTTCGATCACCACCGCGCTGTAGAGAAAGTCCGCGCCCAGGCCGCCGTACTCCTCCGGCAGATGGGAACACAACATCCCCGCCTCGCCGGCCTTGTTCCACAGCGCACGGTCGATATAGCCCTGCTTCTCCCATTGCGCATGGAACGGCGCAGCGTCTTTTTCAAGGAAGGTACGCACGCTCTGGCGGAAGAGTTCGTGTTCCGGGCTGAACAACGTTCTGGGGATCATGAGGTCACCTGCGTGGATTGTCGGACAAAGACGAACCACAGAGCCTATGCCGCGAAGGCGTCACAGGACACTGGACACATGCGACAAAAAATAAGACGATCCAGCCGTCTGGTGACCACTTTCCCCTATAAGAATAAATGAAATTATGTCTAACCAAATCTCCACGCCCTTGCGGCGCGTCAGCATTTTGGCCATTGATCGGGTGTTCGCTTCCACCCTCATGCAAGCCAAGGATTTCTTCCACCTCGCCAGCCTGCGTTACGGCAAACAACAAGGCCTGGGCCTGACTCCCGCGTTCGAAACGCGCCTGGTCAGCCCCGACGGGCAATCGGTGCGCAGCTTCAGTGATGTGATCATGCCGGTGGACGGCGGCCTGGAAGACGCCGACATCATCGTGCTGCCGGCCTTCTGGGATGACTTCGATGCCCTGAGTACGCGCTACCCGCAAGTGCTGCCGTGGCTGCGCGAACAGCACGCCCGCGGCGCGGTGCTCTGCGGCGAAGCGACCGGGGTGTTCTGGCTGGCCGAAGCCGGGCTGCTCGATGGCAAGGAGGCGACCACCTACTGGCGTTTCTTCACTGCGTTCAGCGAGCGCTTCCCCAAGGTCCAGCTCAACCAGGACAAGCACCTGACCGACGCCGACAACCTGTACTGCGCCGGCGGCACCACCTCGGCCTGCGACCTCTATATCTATCTGATCGAACGCTTCTGCGGCGCCAACATCGCCCAGGCCGTGGCCCGCGATATTCTTTACGAAGTGCAGCGCAACTATTCGCCGGGACGGATCGGTTTCGGCGGGCAGAAGCTGCACCAGGATGTGATCATCCTGCAGATCCAGCACTGGCTCGAAGAGCATTTCGCCGACAAGTTCCGCTTCGAGGACGTGGCCCGGGAGCACGGCATGAGCATCCGCAACTTCATGCGCCGCTTCCAGACCGCCACCGGCGACAAGCCGCTGCATTACCTGCAACGCTTGCGCATCGAGACGGCGAAAGGGCTGCTCTCGGGCAGCCGCAAGAGCATCAAGACCATCAGTTATGAGGTGGGCTACGACGATGCGAGTTTCTTTGCGCGGCTGTTCAGGCAGCACACCGAGCTGTCACCGAACCAGTACCGCCAGCAATTCCAGCAAGCCGCGTAATCAGGGCTGTACAGAGACAAAATGTGGGAGGGGGCTTGCTCCCGATAGCGGTGTATCAGTCAGTACATCTGGCACTGATACACCGCTATCGGGAGCAAGCCCCCTCCCACACTTTTTACTGCGTCGTGCTTAGGGTTTGTGCGCCCGCGACAGGAACTCGTGGGACTGCATCTCCAGCAGGCGGCTCAGGGTGCGCTGGAATTCGAAGTTCAAGCGACCGCCGGTGTAGAGGTCCTTGAGCTCGACTTCCGCCGAGATGATCAACTTGACGTTGCGGTCGTAGAACTCGTCGACCATGTTGATAAAGCGGCGCGCGATGTCGTCGGTGCTGACGCTCATCTGCTCCACGCCACTGAGGATCACGGCGTGGAAGATCTTGCCCAGTTCGATGTAGTCGTTCTGGCTGCGCGGGCCGTCGCACAGTTCGCGGAAGTCGAACCAGGCCACGTCATCGCAGGTACGCAGCGCGATGATTTGGCGGTTTTCGATGATCAACTTGTCGTTTTCCACCGCATGGGTGCATTCCGGCGTGAGGGCGCGGAAGCTTTTGCGCAGGCTATCTTGCGCCGCGTCGTTGAGCGGGAAGTGGAACAACTCCGCTTGCTCCAGGTGCCGCAGGCGGTAATCGACGCCGCTGTCGACGTTGACGATCTCGGTGTTCTGCTTGATCAGCGCAATGGCCGGCAGGAAGCGCGCGCGTTGCAGGCCGTCCTTGTACAGGCCATCGGGCACGATGTTCGAGGTGGCGACCAGGGTCACGCCGTTCTTGAACAGCTCTTCCATCAGGGTGCCAAGGATCATGGCGTCGGTGATGTCGGAGACGAAGAACTCATCGAAGCAGATCACCCGCGCCTCTGCGGAGAACCGCTTGGCGATGATGGTCAACGGGTTTTTCTCGCCCGGCAGGGTTTTCATCTCTTCATGGACGCGCTTCATGAAGCGGTGGAAGTGCGTGCGGACCTTTTCCTTGAACGGCAGCGCTTCGAAGAAGGTGTCCACCAGGTAGGTCTTGCCGCGCCCCACGCCGCCCCAGAAGTACAGGCCCTTGACCGGCGTGCGGTCTTTCTTGCCAAACAGCTTGCCGAGCATCCCTGGCTTACTCTGCGAGGCCGCGACCAGGTCTTCGTACAGACGCTGCAAATGACGCACCGCCGTTTCCTGGGCCGCGTCATGGAAGAATTCAGGGCGTTTCAGATCAGCTTGATATCGTTCTAGGGGCGTCATAATTTCGTTAGCAAGGCAACAAAAACGGGCCGTCACTGTAACGACGGCCCCGGATAATGGCAATCAACCCTTGGTCGGGTTAATCCTCGAGGGGGGTCAGCGCAACGCGCAGGGCTTCGATTCCAGCATCTCGTTCCGCCGCACCAGTGTAGATCGCCGAACTTTCGGCCACACATTCACCGTCGAGCCAAACATTGAAGCCAGACGCTTCGTTGCGAATGTCCAAGGTTTGACCCGATTGCAGTTTCTTAGCCACCGCACCAGCTGTTTTACCGTCGGCAAAGTTGCGCGACAGCAGCAGTTGCTCGCCATCGGCCGCCAGCAGGCGGAAGCGGAAGCTGCCGTCGTCTTCGCGGAAACTCACGAAGCGCGCGGCTTTCGCGGCCTTTTTCTTGGTACTGACCGGCGCCGCGGCCTGGTTGACGAACGAACGCAGGCCAACGGCCTCACGCAGCTCGGCGAGGAACGGCGCGGCCACGGCGCGGGCTTTTTTGGCGCCGATCAGCAGCAGGTCTTCCATGTCCGCCGGGCGCGACATCAATTGGTGGTAACGCTCACGGGCTTCACCCAGTTGCCCGTCCAGCAGTTGGAACAGACGGTTCTTCGCCTCGCCCCAGCCCAGGCCTTGCAGCAACTCGGCGCGGAATTCCTGTTCCTGGGCCTTGCTGGCAAACGCCTGGTACAGGGTGAACAGGTGCGAATTGTCCGGGTCCTTGGCTTCGCCGGGCGCGCGGGAGTCGGTGACGATCCGCGAGATCGCGTCTTTCATGTCCTTGGCGCTGGTGAACAACGGGATGGTGTTGTCGTAGCTCTTCGACATCTTGCGACCGTCCAGGCCCGGCAAGGTGGCGACGCTTTCTTCGATCACCGCCTCGGGCAGGGTGAAGAACTCTTTACCGTTGCCGAACAGGTGGTTGAAGCGCTGGCCGATGTCGCGGGCCATTTCCACGTGCTGGATCTGGTCGCGCCCCACAGGCACCTTGTGCGCGTTGAACATCAAAATGTCCGCCGCCATCAGCACCGGGTAGCTGTACAGGCCCATGGTGATGCCCGCATCCGGGTCTTCGCCGTTTTCCACGTTCTTGTCCACCGACGCCTTGTAGGCATGGGCGCGGTTGAGCAGGCCCTTGGCGGCGACGCAGGTCAGCAGCCAGGTCAGCTCGGGGATCTCGGGAATGTCGGACTGGCGATAGAACGTCACCCGGTTCACATCCAGGCCACCGGCCAGCCAGGTCGCGGCGATTTCCATACGCGAGCGCTGGATGCGCTGCGGGTCATCGCATTTGATCAGGGCGTGGTAGTCGGCCAGGAAGTAGAAGGAGTCGGCATTGGCGTCCTGACTGGCAAGGATCGCCGGGCGGATCGCACCGGCGTAGTTGCCCAGGTGCGGCGTGCCGGTGGTGGTGATGCCGGTGAGGATACGGGTACGAGTCGTCATGGGTAATCGCTTATCAGACTGCTATCAATTCGAGAGGCGCGGCAGCACCAGATCCTTGAGATCGGTGAGCTTGCCATGAAAAAAGTGTCCGCATTCTGCCACTTTCAGCAGCTCATGGGGGCGTTTCAGGGCGGCGGACCAGTCGTAGACGCATTGCGGGTCGACCACTTCGTCGGTTTCCGGCTGGATCAGGGTCAGCGGGCAGTTCTGCGGCAGCAGGTCGGCATCGCCCAGGCGCATCACCGCGGCGGCGACCATGAACAGGTGCGCGAGCTTTTCGCCCTTGGCTTCCAGACGACCGCCGAGGCTGGCGGCGACATAGCCACCAAACGAAAAACCGAACAAGGTGATCGGCAGGTCGGGGTGTTTCTTGCGCAACCAGGTGGCGGCCGCTTCGGCATCGTCCACTTCGCCGCTGGCCATGTCATGGGTGCCGGCGCTGGCACCGACGCCACGGTAATTGAATCGCAAGGTGATCAAACCGGCATCGCGGGCGGTGCGTTGCAGGGTCGAAACAACTTTATTGAGCATGGTCCCACCCTGCACCGGGTTAGGGTGGCAGATCAGCGCCAGGCCACGTGGCGCGGGCTGATCCAGGTACAGGGCTTCCAATTGGCCTACCGGGCCATCGATCAAAACAGGGGTTTCACGCATGAGCAAGGAATGAACTCCGTGACCTCTCAAAGGGTCGACTCGTCTAGCTAAAAGTCTGTGCATGGCATCATTGCGAGCTTAATCGCGGTATACAGCGCAGGTCCGAGCCGTTAACGTAAAGCAAAGCCGTTTATAGAGGAAGGACTCGTGGAACACTCGCTCTTAGTTTGGTTGTTGCCGACTCTTGCCCTGGTTGCCGGTGTCGCCATTGGATTCCTGGTTGCTCGCTTGCTGCCGAATGCCGCGCCTAACCGCACGCAGCGTCAGTTGGATGACATTCAGGAACGTTTTGACAGTTATCAGAACGAGGTTGTTACCCACTTCAACAGCACCGCGACCCTGGTCAAGAAGCTCACCCAGAGCTACCAGGAAGTACAGGATCACCTCGCCGACGGCGCCAACCGCCTGGCGCTCGACGACATCACCCGTCAGCGCCTGCTGGCCGCGCTGCATTCCGATGCACCGCAAACCCCACGGGAACGCCTGACCCCGCCACGGGAAAACCAGGAGCCGCCACGGGACTACGCGCCAAAAACGCCGAACGCCCCTGGCATGCTGGATGAGCATTACGGCTTGAAGAAGTAAGTCTTTTCAGGCGCTGTAAAAAAGCCCGGCTGATCGATGATCAGCCGGGCTTTTTGTTGGGCCTCAATCTCCAGACCAGCGGGGATGCCATTGTGGGAGGGAGCTTGCTCCCGATAGCGGCGGATCAGTTGATATATGGGCTGACTGACACACTGCTATCGGGAGCAAGCTCCCTCCCACACTGACCGAGTCCGGCCCTCAGGACACGGGTTGTTCTTGCAGGTGGCCGCTTTCGATCCGCACATGCCGCCCATGGAAGCGCTTGAGGCTGCTGCGATGGCCGACGCTGACGATGCTCAGCCCCGGCAGCTCATCGATCAACGCCTGGTACAACGTCGCCTCATCCTCTTCATCCATGGCCGATGTCGCTTCGTCCATGTACAGCCACTGCGGTGCGAACAACAACGCACGGGCAAAGGCCAGGCGCTGCTGCTCGCCGGGCGAGAGCATGCGCTGCCAGTGGTTGGCTTCGTCCAGCCGCGCGACCAGATGCGGCAAGCGGCAGGTTTCCAGGACCTGTGCATAACGTTCGTCCATGTACACGCCGTCGTCCTGTGGATAACTCAACGCGGCCTTCAACGTGCCAATCGGCAGATACGGCTTCTGCGGCAGGAACAGGTAACGCGCCGCTGGCAGGCGGATGCTGCCATGGCCCGCCGGCCACAGCTGGCCCATGGCACGCAGCAACGTACTTTTACCGCTGCCGGAACGCCCGCTGAGCATCAGGCGCTGGCCCGGCTCGACGACCATGTCGGCGCCGGCGAGCAAGTGGCGGCCATCGGCCAGGTCCATGCCGAGCTTCTCTACCACCAGGCGCTCGCCTTCCGGGCGCACGTCGATGGCTGCGGGGCGCTGCTCGTTATCGCTCATGGCCTGCTGGAAACTCAGCAGACGATCACTGGTGGCGCGCCAGCTGGCCAGCTCCGTGTACGCGTCGATAAACCAGCTGAAGTTCTCCTGGACGTTGCCGAACGCCGAGTTGATTTGCATCAGCTCGCCCAGCTCGATCTTGCCGGCGAAGTAGCGCGGCGCGGCGACGATGAACGGGAAGATGATTGCGATCTGGCTGTAGCCGGCGGTGAAGAAAGTCAGGCGTTTGGACACTTTCATGATGTCCCAGAAGTTATGCCAGACCCGGCCGAAGCGTTGGCTCAAACGGCGATTTTCGTTGGGCTCGCCGTTGTACAAGGCGATGCTCTCGGCGTTCTCGCGGACCCGGACCATCGAGAAGCGCAAATCCGCCTCGAAGCGTTGCTGTTGATTGTTCAGCCCGATCAAGCGACGCCCGATCAGGTGCGTCAGCCAACTGCCCACGGCGGCATAGAGCAATGCACACCAGAACATGTAGCCGGGAATGGTGATACCGAACACTTCGATGCTGCCCGACACACCCCACAGGATGATCGAAAACGACACCAGGCTGACCACATTGCGCAGCAGGCCCAGGCCGAGGCTCAAGCTGCTGGAGGTGAAGTTATTGAGGTCTTCGGAGATCCGCTGGTCCGGGTTATCGGTGTAACCGCCCTGCTCCAGCTGGTAGTAGTTTTTGTCGCTGAGCCAGCGTGCGAAGTATTTTTCGGTCAACCAGGCTCGCCAGCGGATGGTCAGCATCTGGGTCAGGTACAAGCGATAAACCGCACCGAGGATCGCCACCGCAGCAATGCCGCCGAAATAGCCGATCAGTTGCCAGAAGGCCGCCGTGTCCTTATGTTCCAGGGCGTTGTAGAAATCCTTGTACCAGTGGTTGATCCACACGGAGATCGCGACGCTGAACAGCGACAAACCAATCACCGCCAACAACAGCAACCACGCCGTGCCCTTTTCTTCACTGCGCCAATAGGGCGTGATCATCGCCCAGGTTCGGCGAAAAAAGTGCCCACGCACCGCGTCGTTGACCGCGGAGTACTCAGCGTTCTGATTCATCGTTCAGGCTCTGTAAGAAAATGTAACAGGCGTTTGAACCGATCATAGACGATCGGTTCAGGGTTCCGTCCAGCTTGAAGCAGATTGTTCAGACTTCGTTCAGCGCCATACCGGACGCTTTGCAGCTTGAAGAGTCAATCGAAAGAGTCAGGGCCTACCTCATAGAGTAAAAACACCCACCCAAAACAGGAACCTTCCCGCGACACAAAACCACATAGGTGACTATTGATACCACATTGAATTACTGGACGCTCTTATGCAGATTGCTCTCCCTCCCATTAATCTCCTCCACCTGCCAACTGAGCCTGCATTACCTTCCGACCGCAACGGTCATCAAGAAGCAAGCGCATATCCGCGCCATAGACGCTCAATAGATTCCTCCCCACCTAACAATCAAGAAGTGGTGCAGGAAGTCGTACCAAACACCAATTCTTCAAAGGGCGGATACGTCGAAGTCAATGTAAATCCTGATCCAAACAAAGGCATCGGGGTGGGTGAGAAAGCCCCTGAGCCCGTCAACTCTGATTCCAACATCAACGTCGACCCGGTTACACAGGAGATTTCCGGCGCCTTCAAAACAGTTAAAGAAGAAGCCTCTATTTTTCTGAAAAAAAAATTTGCCGAGATGGCGGCACAGGCAGCGACCCCAGCCGAAAAAGAAAAATGGAATATAGATCCCGACAACACCTACCTGGTTACGTATGACTACAACACCACCGGGGAAAAACCTTACCCCGCGAAAATCATCAAGCGAATCTCATTGACCGAGGCGCTCATTACCAATGCACAGGACACGCCAACGGGTGCAGGTTACCAAGTACCTTTCTACGCCGGAGGCCCTGAGGTCATCGTTAAACCCGAATTGGAGACACATACCCCTGGCGTCTTCAACTTCGGCAGTCGCTTCAACCCTTACACTGAAAAGGCGGACATCACCCATACCTACCAAGGTATTTACATAGAGTCCTCGGAAGAACCTGCTCCGGTTTACAACGGAGGAAACCAGAGCGCAATCACGCCCGATGAGTTCAAAAAACTGATCTGGAAGGCGGACTATCAAAAGCCCTACGATCAATTCCTGAATGAGTTCTGGAGCAACCACGAGAAGAAGTATCCATTGCTGGCCAAATCGTCGCTTGTCAAAGCCGCCATGAGCCAGCATCAAGAACAAAGCCTCAGTAAGGAAGGCCGTGATCTGGTCATGCGAGCTTCCGGGTTAGCAGGCAACCAGGCGTCGTGGCCGGACATCAAGCTTGAAGACTTACAAAAGAATCCACCAAAGGATCCCGACATTGAAGTTGGGATGCTGAAAGTCGGGAACTTTCAGTCTACCGACCTTATGTACATCACGGACAAAAAGGTCAGGTTTGACGCCAACGGTAAAAAACTCCCACCGCTCACGCTGTTGCACATACCGGGAAACTCTTCCCCCATTCACACCTTCAACGGCCAGACCGAAATGAAAGCATGGTTCGCCGAGCAAATGGCGGACCCCGTCAAACGCGAAGCGATGGCCGGGCACTTCCCGCTCAAAGACAAACCTAACGGCTATGCACAAGCAGGCATAGACGAGACGCTGGCCGGGCTCGGTACCTGGCCTGAAAAACGCGAAACTCCGGGGGGATTACTTTCCTATGATCATCGGGCTTTCAGCGGCTTCTGGGACCCACAAGACTTCATTAAGGCAGAACCCAGTCACTCGCCTTTCGATGAAATCACGACACGTCAGAAAGATCGCTCTTATTCGGATGCCGCGGTGGATATCACCAGTGACAGGGACGTCATCAAGAATAATATTATTTCCGGCTTGGAAAAGGCTGCAAAAGCAGCACTATTCCTGACTCCGCTGGCTTTTGTAATGCCTGAAGTGGCACTGACATTGGATGCATTCTATCTGGCCAGCGGGATAACCGAGGCAGGGATTGGCATTGACGACAAAGTACATGGCAAACCGACTGGCAACCAACGCATCATATTCGGTTTTTTCAACGCCGCGATCGCCGTGCTCCCACATATCGCGAAGACTGGCAAATCGGGGGAGGAAGCCGCCGCTAGCGAAATCAAACCTGGCGAGGAACCCAAACCGAACGAACTGAACCCTGAACATGAGCCGCCTGCTGAAATCGAAGCGGAAGGGGACGCTCCGACTGTCGAAGTCAAAATGGGCGGCCCGATGAAGAATCTGAAAATTGTTGGCAATGAAGTCCATACCTTTGAGGACACTTACAAAGCCGGAAGACGACTCAACATTGTTGCACATGGTTCTAAACCATATCGGCCCGGTACGTTCTTTGGCGAAGACTCAAAAGTTGTGATCGACGGAAAAGGTTACTCACCAAAAAAACTAATAGCCTTATTGAAAAGCAAAGGTATAGATCCAGAAACATATGACTCTGTACGGCTTATAGTTTGTCATTCAGGCGAAGGGCGTGGAAGCTCGTTCGCTGCAAAATTTCAAAAAGAGATCAATAAGCCCGTCAAGGCTTTTGAGGGAGGGGTGTTCACAAATTTTGGCTCAACCACACTGAAAAACTATCGAGACAAGTACGTCACTCAAATCATGGCGTCAAATCCAAAAATTACGCGTCAAGAGGCTGAGCGCATAGCTGAAGCGAAACTACAAGCCGACCATAATGACTATAGCGTTACAAAAATAAATAAAAACGACGGCCAACCGACCACCATCAATAGCGCTCCGCCGGGAGAGCCCCCAAAATATGAAGATTCTACAGTTGAATATAAACCCGTGTATTTCCCGCCCAAACAGCCATGAGCACTCTTTCTCAACCGAGTGAACATGGAAAACGTGTGCGATATGTATTGAAGGTCGCCAGCCCAAAAATACTCAGCCTTCCATACCTACCCGCAACACAGGATAAAATGCTGAAAACTCAAGTGTTCGAGGCTCAAGCACAGCACGATATCCCGCGTTCTGTTCCTAGGGTTCAGCGCCGTACCGGGCGCTTCTGCAGCTTGCGTTGCAGGGTACGCCGGTGCATGCCCAGCGCGCGGGCGGTGGCCGAGATATTGCCTTCATGCTCGGTCAGCACGCGCTGGATGTGTTCCCACTGCAGGCGGTCCACCGACATCGGGTTTTCCGGCACCAGGGTGTCGAGGTCGGCATGCTCGGAGAGCAAGGCGGCCAGCACATCGTCGGCGTCCGCCGGTTTGCACAGGTAGTTGCAGGCGCCACGCTTGATGGCTTCGACAGCGGTGGCAATGCTGGAATAACCGGTGAGGATCACCACGCGCATTTCCGGATCGAGTTCGAGCAGCTTGGGCAGCAGCACCAGGCCGGAGTCGCCGTCCATTTTCAGGTCGAGCGCGGCGTAGTCCGGCAGGTCGGCCTGGGCGATGCTCAGGCCCTCTTCCGCGGAGCCCGCGGTGCTGACGCGGAAACCGCGACGGCTCATGGCACGCGCCATGACGCGGGTAAAGGTAGCGTCATCATCTACCAGCAACAGGTGCGGCAGTTCTTCGCCTTCGACTTGGATCTCATCACTCATCGATATCTCCTCGTGCGACACGGGGCAGGCGCAGCTCGGTGAGCGTGCCGCCTTCCTCATGACTATAGAGCTTCACTGAGCCGCCCGCGCGGGTCACGCTGGCCTTGCTCAAAAACAGGCCGAGGCCGAAGCCTTTGCCCTTGGTGGTAAAGAAAGGTTTGCCGATCTGCTCGGCAATAGCCAGCGGCACGCCTGCGCCGTGGTCACGAATGCTGATGGTGAGGTTTTCCGTGTCCCAGTCCAGCTGCACTTCCAGGCCTTCGGGGCAGGCATCGGCGGCATTGTTCAACAGGTTGAGCAGGGCTTGGGTCAGGTCCGGCGGCGGCGCCATGCGCGGCACGCTGCCCTGCCCCAGCAGGTGGAAACGGTAACTGGCTTCGGGGCGCATCAGGTGCCAGCGGTTCAGGGCTTCGTCGAGCCACTGGGTCACGTCCTGCATCTCCACCGCCAGGCGGCGGTTGGCTTCGGCGGCGCGCACCAGTTGCTGCAAGGTTTGCTTGCACTGCTTGACCTGTTCGCGCAGCACGCCGAGGTCTTCTTGCAGCGCCGGATCGTGATGGTCCTGGGTCATTTCGTTGAGCAGCACGCTCATGGTCGCCAGGGGCGTGCCCAGCTCATGGGCCGCACCGGCGGCCTGGGTCGCGACGGCCAGCAGTTGCTGGTCGCGCAGGCCTTCTTCGCGGCGGATGGCGCGCAGTTCTTCCTGGCGGCGCAGTTCTTCGGCCATGCGCGCAGCAAAAAAGGTGATGACTGCGGCGGACAGCGCGAAGCTCAGCCACATCCCGTAGATCTGCAGGTTTTCCCGGGCGATGGGGAACGTCTGCAGCGGGTAGAACTGCGCCAGCAGCAAGGTGTACAGGGTCAGGGCAATGCCGGAGAGTATCACCGAGTAGCGCCACGGCAAGGTCACGGCCGCTATGGTCAAAGGCACCAGGTAATACGAAACGAACGGATTGGTGGAACCACCGGAGAAATACAGCAACACACTGTGGATAAACAGGTCGCAGGCCAACTGCAGGGCGTATTCCAGCTCGGTCACCGGCCAGGTGGTGCGCAACCGGATGGCGGTAAACGCACACAACACGGTGGAAAAACCCAGGGTCACGCTCAGTTGCAGCCACGGCAGCGGCAGCAGGTCGAACCAATAGGCAAGCCCGACGGAACCGGCCTGCGCGGCCAATACCAAGGTGCGAATGAACGTCAGGCGCCAGAGGTTCTGGCGGGTGGCGGAAGTCAGTTTTACGGCGGCGAGCATGAGCTCTCCCGGTGAGCGCTGCAGGCGGATCGGCAGGAGTATAAACGAAGCCGACCGGCAGACACGGCGCGTGTGGCTCTTTGACGCAGGCGCGGTGAATGACCGTTCGTCGGCACTGCGACAACTTGTAGTGAATGTGTAAACCCGAAGAACCCGGCACCACCGTCTACAGTCATACCGATACGAACATTCCAAGGAGCTTCCATGTCCCGTTTCATTCGCAACGCAGCCGCTCTCACCCTCAGCGCCAGCACCCTGGCCAGCCTCCCGGCCGTCGCCGCCGATGAGTTGCATTACAACCAGATCGCCCTGCGCGCCGAAGTCAGCCAGGAAGTGGCCCGCGACAAGATGATCGTGACGCTCTATACCGAATCCCAGAACGCCGACCCCGCCAAGCTCGCCGCCGACATCACCACCACCATGAACCAGGCCCTGGGCCAGGCCCGCGAAGTCAAGGCCGTGACCCTGCGTCAGGGCAGCCGCAACAGCTACCCGATCTACGACAATAAGAATCAGAAGATCACCGGTTGGCGTGAACGCGCCGAACTGCGCCTGGAGAGCGCAGACTTCCCGGCGCTGTCCAAGCTCACCGGCGAGTTGCTCAACACCCTGAAAATGCAAAACATGGAATTCGCCATCGCTGACACCACGCGCAGGTCCAGCGAAGACGCCCTGCTCAAGGACGCGGTCAGCGCATTCAAGGCTCGCGCCCAACTGGCCACCGATGCGTTGGGCGGCAAGGGTTATAAGATCGTCAACCTGAACTTCAACACCAATGGTTATCCACAACCTTACGCACGCGGCGGGATGATGATGAAAGCCGCCATGATGGATTCGGCGCCGACGCCGGAAGTGGAAGCCGGTACCAGTCAGGTAAGCATGAGTGCCGATGGGGTGATCGAAGTCCTGCAATAAGCCTTTTGAAGCACACGAAAACGGCGCGGCCCCGAAGGGCTTGCGCCGTTTTTTTTGGACGGTCGATCAGCCATGGGAATGGAGCCGAGGCAGGCGTGACCTGAAGCAGACACAACCGCAGCCAACCGGCTCAAAGCAAGGGACGTGATGATGGTTCGAATCACTTTAACGTAGGATTTTTTCAGAATACTGCAAGCCTTTCTTTAATACAGACGTCTAGCACGAGCCCCATGCAATGACGTGGAACTGTTCAGTCTTATATAACCACCTATTTTCATCATTCTCCCAACCTAGATTAAGAAGTTACGCAACAGCCCATAACAGAGGTCAATTTCACGTCTGACTTAATTTCCCGCCCGCCGATTAATCCGGGCTTAATTCGGGCATATGCGTTTCGAAAAACGAACAGTGTTTATGAACTTCACGCCTACATCGAGCCGATCATGAATATCAATCCGTTCCTCCAGCCACCCTCGTTAATCCCCCCACTCTCCGTACAAAGTCGTCACGCCAGGTCGATTAATGACTCATCCGCTCCACAAAAAAAATGGTCGGGAGAGGAGAGTGAGCCAGAGTCAAAAAAGACAGGGGTTGAACAAAAACCGATTGCAACCTCTTCCCCTGATCCGGAACTTGAGGCCCGCACGACCACCATTTATGGGTCAACCACCGTTTCCGCCCCCAACGCGAACTACACACTTACGCAACGAGAACAGCGTATCGACGGCTATGCCAATCGCGTAAATACGCAGATTGGCCAAATAGAAAACGGTAGCGAAGGTGAAAGAAATATCAAATTCCAGCGCGCGCGCCAGTTTATGGAACCCGCAGGATACTTTAGTGGTGGTTTATTATCCGCCGGCTACGACCCGCACGAAAAGTTCACGGTGACGTTCAGCTCTTATACAGGCAAGGGGAAACCCGAGACATTGACCAACACTCAAAAGCGCACTTACTTTGCGTGGGAAATTGCTGCGGGCTCTCTTGCGCACGATAAAGTCCAACGTGGCGGCCCGATCAACTTCCAAGAAATGGAAATCGCGTCAAGCGACCGGGGTAAAATCAATAATCTGGAATCCGTCGGCCAGACACTCCAAGATCATTGGGAAAATGAAATAGCCAGCTCGATGCGGGACGCTTCCGGCACCCTGGCAAAACGCTCCGGAAAAGCGGACGCCTATGTATTGAAGGGAACCTTGCAGAGCCTGTCCAACGACAGTGAAAGTTTTAAACTGTTAAGCCCCGAAGCTCAAACCGCCATCAAGCGCACGCTTGAGCAAAATGGACAAGTCATCGTCCCCAACATTTACGGCTACCCAATGGCGGGGTATGCATTTATTCCTTACACGCCCTACGACGGTAATTATGAGCACAGACCCAACAAGGGTGTGATGGTCGACTTGAAGAACGGTGCCGCCCACGAAATAAAAGGCGATGATGATTTCGCCAACTGGGCTAAAAGCAATCGTGACAACTTGCAAAAAAGTTTCAATGCCCGCGACAGACAAGGCGGCATAGATGCACATTGGCCCAAGGCGGGGGAAGTACTCGATAACTTGATTGAGGGTAATCACGCCAACTACCCAGGTTATCAAAACCTCGTCAAGGATCAAGCCATACCAGTTCGCGAGGTATTTAATTACACGCGATCACGAGGTAGCGACTATCATTTGAAATATGGCAACCTCAATGACAGCATTGCTACCAGCTACCAAGACTTAAATGCCAAGAATGCGGTATGGAGTGACCAAACCCAAGTATTTGGCTCCTCACAACAAGGTTGGAAGGGTGCGAAAGATTTTTGGGGCAATACCTTCGGCTACGTTCCCGTCCTGGGCAACGTAGGTATTATTGCCTTCGGCATACATGACGGCATCTATGGCATGACGGCGCAGGATCGCGTTGGCGGCAATGCCGCGGCGGTTATATCCAGCCTGCAACTTGCACATGAACTTACACCGATCGGGATAGAAGCCGGGCTGGGCGAAAATACCGGCACCGCGGCTATCGGCCTGAATTACAACTGGCGATACAACGCAGCGACAAGCGATTTTGAGTTGGTGCGGGCCCCCGAACTTCCATCTACCGCAAATCAAGCTCCCGTTTCAATGGGAGGCGCGCCTGAAGTAAACGTAAATCCAGCGCCGCCTCCGTCAGCCTCCTTTCCGGGTATGCAAGAGGTGGAGTTTAACGGGAGAAAATACTTCGCCAGCAATACGCCGGACGCCGGGGATGGGGCGCATTACATACTGCGTGTTCAGCACCCAGAAGATCCGTCCAAGCTGGCCAATAGCGGCATTATTGCCAAGCCTGATGAGGCGGGCGTCTGGAAAAACAAAGGCGATGCGGGTCACCCACAGTTACCGCCGGGCGACGACGCTCAGAATGGAATTCCGCCAATCAACCGGTTGCGCCCCAGCCAGTCGGGGGACATCAGCAAATATGCGCTGCCCAATGGCGAGAAACTCATTGAGAACGCAGTGCCCAACACCAAAGGCATTTATCAGGCCACCGACGAAAAACGCTGGTTCATCCGCTATGCCGACGATACGGGTTTGCAAAAAGTGTATGAGATCAGAAGTGATTTCAAACTCAGTGATAACTATGTCCAGATCATTGACCCCAATACCAGGAAGCCTGTATTGACCGTATATGCCAACGGTGACGGACAGTGGTCCACCGCCAGAGGCCAAGGTGGCTGGCCTTGGAATCGCGCCCCTTCGTCCCCTCCCACAGAGGCTGCCAAGATACCGCCAAAACTTTCGGATGGATTCGAAGCGTTGGGCGATCCCAAGACAAGTGGTGCCGATAAGTTTGACGAAGTCTTTAACTACAACAACGACACCACCTACCAACAATCCGTCAGCAATTATAAAGAAGGGGACGTACTTAAACGTAAACTCAATATTTCCTGGACCGTCGACGAAGACAACTTCGAAGTTTATTCCAGCGAAAAGTCGCAGCCTAATGAGTACAGTACAACGCCCTACTCGCCAAACTTCCTGAAGGACTTGAACCGCGACCATTACAGCGTAAGGATAAAACAACCAGACGGTTATACGACCGTGGAGCTGGATGCCTCAGGCAGCGCGGATGGTGAAACGCTGCGCCAGCGACTCAAGCAGTTCGAAGAGGCCATCCCCGACCCGCTCCTACGCTCGCGCATATCTGAAGTGGCTCATCAGGGCAGTGTCGCTCCCACATCGGTCGAGTTAAAAATGAACCAACTGCAAGAGCATGTCGGCTTCAAAGGCAAGGACACCCATTACATCATCACCTACGATCCAGAAACAAATACGGCCAAGGTTCAATTTGACGCGAAAATGACATTACTCGATCTGGATAAAGATGCGGCTGAAATTCCCAATATGGAGGTCAGCGCACAACGCACCTTCGAGATTGCTGAATCCAACGAACTGGACCCAGACGCAAATCCTTACGCCATCAATAAAAAGGCCCCCTTCACCCTGACCGCCTCGAGTATCGTCGAGGTGAAATAACACCGGCGACTTTCTGATAACACGTAACGGCGGTAACCTCGGTGACCGCCGTTTTTTCGTGCGCGCAGCTTTATATGCCTGCCACTTCAGGGGTCTCCATGGAAAGAACCAACTTCAAACCGCTGCTCCTCGCTGCCGGCCTGCTGGCCTTTATGCCCATGGCACAGGCGGCCAGCACCCTGGTCTACTGCTCCGAAGCCAGCCCCGCCGGCTTCGACCCCAGCCAGTACACCAGCGGCACCGATTTCGATGCCTCCGCCGAAACCGTGTTCAACCGCCTGACCCAGTTCAAGCGCGGCGGCACCGAGGTCGAACCCGGGTTGGCGACCCGTTGGGAGGTCTCCAACGACGGTCTGACGTACACCTTCCATCTGCGTGACGGCGTCAAGTTCCACACCACCGATTTCTTCACGCCCACCCGCGACTTCAACGCCGATGACGTGTTGTTCACCTTCAACCGCCTGCTGGATGCCGACAGCCCGTTTCGCAAGGCCTACCCGTCCGAGTCGCCGTATTTCACCGACATGGGTTTGAACACCACGATCAAAAGCGTCGACAAACTGGACGAGCACACCGTGCGCTTCAGCCTGAACAACGTCGATGCCTCGTTCGTACAGAACCTGGCGATGAGTTTCGCCTCGGTGCAATCGGCCGAGTACGCCGCGCAACTGCTGAAGACCGGCAACGCCGCAGACATCAACCAAAAACCGGTGGGCACCGGGCCTTTTGTGTTCAAGCGTTACCAAAAGGACTCGCAGATTCGCTACGTCGCCAATAAACAGTATTGGAAACCCGAGGATGTGAAGCTCGACAACCTGGTGTTCGCGATCACCCCGGACGCCGCGTCGCGCCTGCAGAAACTCAAGGCCGGCGAATGCCAGGTCAGCGGTTACCCGCGCCCTGCCGACATCGAGGTGATGAAACAAGACCCCAACCTGCGCGTGTTGCAGCAAGCAGGGTTCAACCTGGGTTTTCTGGCCTACAACGTGACGCATCCGCCGCTGGATCAACTCAAGGTGCGCCAGGCCCTGGACATGGCCATCGATAAACCGGCGATCATCAAGGCCGTGTACCAGAGCGCCGGACAACTGGCGCAGAACGCCTTGCCTCCGGCGCAGTGGTCTTATGACCCGACGATCAAGGATGCCCCGTTCGACCCGGCCAAAGCGCGGGCGCTACTAAAAGAAGCAGGGGTTGCACCCGGTACGACCATCAACTTGTGGGCGATGACCGTACAACGCGCGTCCAATCCGAATGCGCGAATGTCGGCACAAATGATCCAACAGGATTGGGCCAACATCGGCATCAAGGCCAACATCGTCAGCTATGAGTGGGGCGAATACATCAAGCGCGCCAAGAATGGCGAGCACGATGCGATGATTTACGGCTGGACCGGCGACAACGGCGACCCGGATAACTGGCTCGGCGTGCTCTACAGCTGTGCCGCGGTGAAGGGCAGCAACTACGCCAAATGGTGTAACCCGGCCTACGACAAGCTGGTGCAACAGGCCAAGGTCAGCAGCGACCGCGAGCAGCGCATCAAGTGGTATCAGCAGGCACAAAAAATCCTTAAAGAACAAGTACCTATAACGCCCATTGCGAACTCGACGGTTTTCCAGCCACTTCGCAAGGAAGTGCGGGTCTTCAAAATCAGCCCCTTTGGCCTGACGCCGTTCTACGGCGTGAGTCTCGATAAGTAACAGCAACGCCCCAATCGAGTGCATAACACGCCTCGGTTGGGCCTTTTTGGTGCTCGTGCGGCACCGAAAAAGCCCTCCAAATGTACGCATTTATGTCGAAACTTTCATATTTGCGACATTCCTGTACGTTCGTACCACTCTTTCATCCTTGCAACCGTTCAGCATCTTGCAATGGGTATGGCCCCTGCATAAGTATCCGCAGGCCGACTCACGAGGTCGCCCTCACTACCAAAAATGACAACAAATCATGAGGCCAACATGCTTAAACACGCAGTCATTCCGTTACTTGTTAGCGCTGGCCTTATGGCCGCAGCGCCTTTCGCCCAAGCGGCGACTAACCTGGTGTTCTGCTCCGAAGGGAGCCCGGCCGGTTTTGATCCAGGCCAGTACACCACCGGAACAGACTTCGATGCTTCGGCCGAAACCATGTTCAACCGTCTGAGCCAGTTCGAACGTGGCGGCACCGCCGTCGTTCCTGGCCTGGCCACCAGCTGGGACGTGTCCCCGGATGGCCTGACGTACACCTTCCACCTGCGCGAAGGCGTCAAGTTCCACACCACCCCGTACTTCAAGCCCACTCGCGAGTTCTCGGCCGACGACGTACTGTTCACCTTCAACCGGATGATCAACAAAGACGATCCGTTCCGTAAGGCCTACCCCACCGAGTTCCCGTACTTCACGGACATGGGGATGGACACCAACATCAAGAACATCGAGAAAGTCGATGCCCACACCGTCAAGTTCACCCTTGGCACCGTGGACGCCGCCTTCATCCAGAACCTGGCGATGAGCTTCGCGTCGATCCAGTCGGCCGAGTACGCCGCGCAACTGCTGAAAAACGGCACGCCGCAGGACATCAACCAGAAACCTGTCGGCACCGGCCCGTTCGTGTTCAAGAGCTACCAGAAAGACTCGAACATTCGTTACACCGGCAACAAGGACTACTGGAAACCTGAAGACGTGAAGATCGACAACCTGATCTTCGCCATCACCACCGACCCGTCGGTACGTATCCAGAAGCTCAAGAAAAACGAATGCCAGATCACCCTGTTCCCCCGTCCGGCCGACCTCAAGGCACTGGGCGACGACAAGGACTTGAAACTGCCGCACCAGGCCGGTTTCAACCTGGGCTACATCGCCTACAACGTCATGCCGGTGCTCAAGGGCCAGACCGCGCCTAACCCGCTGTCCGACCTGCGCGTGCGCCAGGCGCTGGACATGGCGGTGAACAAGCAGCAGATCATCGACTCCGTGTACCAGGGCGCGGGCCAATTGGCGGTCAACGCCATGCCGCCGACCCAGTGGTCCTACGACACCACCATCAAAGATGCCCCGCACGACGTGGCCAAAGCCAAGGAACTGCTCAAGGAAGCCGGGATCAAGGACGGCACCGAGATCACCCTGTGGGCCATGCCGGTCCAGCGTCCGTACAACCCGAACGCCAAGCTGATGGCCGAGATGCTGCAGAACGACTGGAAACAGATCGGCCTGAAGGTCAACATCGTCAGCTACGAATGGGGCGAGTACATCAAGCGTTCCAAAGGCGGTGAGAACCAGGCCATGATCATTGGCTGGAGCGGCGACAATGGGGACCCGGACAACTGGCTGAACGTACTGTTCGGCTGCGATTCGCTGGCCGGTAACAACTTCTCCAAATGGTGCGACAAGAAATTCGACGGCATCGTGAAAGAAGCCAAGGCCACCTCGGATGTGGCCAAACGCACCGAGCTGTATAAGCAGGCGCAACATATCCTCAAAGATGCAGTCCCGATGACACCTATCGCGCACTCGACGGTGTATCAACCCATGCGCAACACCGTACAGGACTTCAAGATCAGCCCGTTTGGCCTGAACTCCTTCTACGGCGTGAGCGTCAGCGGCAAGTAAGGACCAATCGCGGCGACGTTTCATAACGTCGCCGTTATTGCATCCGCCAGGCCAGTAGGAAACAGACCACATTCGCGCTCGCTGCCGTCCTACGGCAATGAACTTCGATTCGCGGCTCCGTTGCCTACAAGGTCAGTCAGATTTTGCGCATTTACTGCGAAGTCCTCGACCCCTAACGTCGTAGGACAGCAGAGGCTCCAATCTGATGGGCACTTGCTGTGCGTGGAATCAGTGATGTCCCCCTGGCCGTATGCCGGGGGGATTGCTCGCTGATGACAACTACAAACAAGGATCGGGATCGTCATGCGCCATACCACCGTTCTATCCGCAATTTTTGGCACCAGCCTGCTGGCTGTGGCCACGATGGGCCACGCCGCCGAAAAAAAGAGCCTGGTGTTTTGCTCTGAAGGCAGCCCGGCGGGCTTTGACACCGCGCAGTACACCACCGCCACCGACAACGATGCGGCCGAGCCGCTGTACAACCGCCTGGTTGAGTTTGAAAAGGGCGCGACCAGCGTCGTACCGGGGCTGGCAACCAAGTGGAATATTTCGCCAGATGGCCTGACCTACACCTTCCACCTGCGCGAAGGGGTGAAATTCCACAGCAATAAAGAGTTCAAGCCCACGCGGGACTTCAACGCCGACGACGTGTTGTTCACTTTCAACCGCATGCTTGACCCCGACCATCCGTTTCGCAAGGCCTACCCCACCGAGTTTCCATACTTCAACGGGATGAGCCTGAACAAGAACATCGCCAAGGTCGAGAAAACCGACCCGCACACCGTGGTGATGACACTGAACACGGTCGACGCGGCGTTCGTGCAAAATATCGCCATGAGCTTTGCCTCCATTCTGTCGGCCGAATACGCCGAGCAGTTGCTCAAGCAGGGCAAGCCCAGCGACATCAACCAGAAGCCGATCGGCACTGGCCCGTTCGTCTTCCAGCGCTACCAGAAAGACTCGCAGATCCGTTACGCCGGCAACAAACAGTACTGGGACCCGAACCGGGTCAAGCTCGACCAGTTGATCTTCGCCATCAACACCGACGCGTCGGTGCGGGTGCAAAAGCTCAAGGCCGGCGAATGCCAGATCACCCTGCATCCGCGTCCGGCGGATGTCGACGCTCTCAAGGCCGACCCCAAGCTGCAACTGCTGACCAAGCCAGGTTTCAACCTCGGCTACATCGCCTACAACGTGCGCCACAAACCGTTCGACCAGCTCGAAGTGCGTCAGGCGTTGGACATGGCGGTGAACAAGCAGAGCATCCTCAACGCCGTGTACCAGGGCGCGGGGCAACTGGCGGTCAACGCCATGCCACCGACGCAGTGGTCTTACGACGACAGCATCAAAGACGCCGCCTACAACCCGGAAAAAGCCAAGGAACTGCTCAAGGCCGCCGGCGTGAAGGAAGGCACCGAGATCACCCTGTGGGCGATGCCGGTACAACGGCCGTACAACCCCAACGCCAAGCTGATGGCCGAGATGCTGCAGAACGACTGGGCCAAGATCGGCCTCAAGGTCAAGATCGTCAGCTACGAGTGGGGCGAGTACATCAAGCGCACCAAGAACGGTGAGCACGATATCAGCCTGATCGGCTGGACCGGCGACAACGGCGACCCGGACAACTGGTTGGGCACCCTCTACAGCTGCGACGCCATCGGCGGGAACAACTACTCCATGTGGTGCGACCCGGCATACGACAAGCTGATCAAGCAAGCCAAGGTCGTCACCGACCGCGAACAACGGACTGTTCTGTACAAACAGGCACAGCAACTGCTCAAAGCGCAGGTGCCGATCACACCAGTCGCCCACTCGACGGTCAACCAGCCGTTAAGCGCCAAAGTCGAAGGTTTCCAAGTGAGCCCCTTCGGCCGCAACGTGTTCTCGGGCGTCAGTATCACCCCATAAGAAAATAACCGGATTGCGGGGAGTGGATAACACTCTCCGGCAAACTTGCAGCCTTCTGTTGGGAAATTTCCTACAGCAAACGTTTGCAAATGCTTGAACGAGTTACACACCAATAGCCGGTTCGCCTAAAAGACCGGCATAAAAAAAGAGAACCAAAGGAGCTTCACCCATGAAACTGAGCAGCAAAGCGCTTCTGGCCCTGGCCATCAGCAGCATCACGGCGACCGCTTACGCGGAAACCCAGAGCCAGGACTTCGTTCCCACCACACTGGCCGGCACCAGCGCTCAAAGCGAAGCCAAGGGTTTTATCGAGGACTTCAGCCTGGGCGGCACCACGCGTAACTGGTACTCCCATGAAAGCAAGTACCGTGGGGGCACCTTCGAGTACAAGAAGCATGGCGAAACCCGCACCGACCGCAATCGTACCAACTGGGTACAGGGCACCATCCTCAACGCCAGCTCGGGTTTCACCCAGGGTACCGTGGGCGTCAAGACCGAATTGGCGGTCTACAACGCACTGGTCCTGGACCGCAGCAAGCGTGACATCAAGGGCGGCTCCAACCGTACCCTGGCCGACTCCAACGGCGATGCAGTCGACCAGTGGAGCAAACTGGGCCTGGCCAACGTGCAGTTCCGCGTCTCCAACACCACCCTGACCGCCGGTCGCCAGAACTTCAGCAGCGGCATCGTCGATACCATCGGCAACCGTGCGCTGCCTTCGAGCTTCGAAGGGGTGAGTTTCAACAGCGAAGAGTTCAGCAACCTGTCGTTCCAGGGCGGCGTGTTCGACCGCGTTTCGCCACGTACCGAACAGAGCCTGTCGAAATTCCGCAGTGAATACGGCAACGGCGCTGAAACCGACAAGGTGTCGACCCTGGGCCTGAACTACCAGCCGCTGAAAAGCCTGAAAACCAGCATCTTCGCCGCCAACGTCAAAGACTTCTGGAACCAGTACTACTTCGGCGCGACCCATGAACTGGGCGACAGCTCGGTATTGGGCCTGACCACCGGCCTGAACTACTACAAGACCGTCGACGAAGGCAAAAAGTTGATGGGCGAAATCGACAACGACACCTACTCGCTGTCGCTCGGCCTGACCCACCAGGCGCACAGTCTGACCTTCGCGTACCAGGCAGTGAACGGTAACGAGTACTTCGACTACCTGCACGAAACCAACGGCATCTACCTGGCCAACTCCCTGACCTCGGACTTCAACGGCCCGAACGAGAAGTCCTTCCAGATCGCCTACGCCATCAACATGGCCGAATACGGCGTGCCAGGCCTGAAGTTCAACGCTTACTCAGCGCGCGGCTGGGGCATCGACGGCACCCACTACACCGGCAACGGTGGTCGGGCCAAGTTCGCCTATGACGGCATCCAGAGCCAAGACGGCGAAAAACACCAGGAATACGGTGTAGGCGCCTCTTACGCAATCCAGAGCGGCCCACTCAAAGCCACGGGCATTCGTGCGACCTACGTTGAGCACCGTGGCAGTGAGTTCCAGTCCGACGGCAGCATCAAAGAGTTCCGTTTGGTCACCACCATCCCGTTCAACATCCTTTAATCAGCGCCAGGTAGACGGCGGGCTCAGGACGAGCCCGCCCTCTATGCTCGTCTGGTCCCATCGATTGCAGAGGGCTCCGAATGAACATGCTCCCGTTACAAGCTGCCATTGCCGCTGCGCTGTTGAGCGTGGCGGTCGGCATTTCGGCCAAACCGCTGGTGGTCTGCACCGAAGCCAGCCCGGAAGGTTTCGATCCGGTCCTGTACACCACGGCCGTCACCGCCGACGCCGCCGCCGAAACCCTGTTCAACCGTCTGGTGGACTTCAAGCCCGGCACCACCGAAGTGATCCCGGCGCTGGCCAAGGCCCTGCCGGAAATCAGCGCCGATGGCCTGACCTACACCTTCCACCTGCGTGACGACATCAAGTTCCACACCACCGACTATTTCAAACCCACGCGCAACCTGAACGCCGACGACGTGCTTTGGAGCTTCCAGCGCCAGCTGGACCCGAAACACCCGTGGCACACCAAGTCCAACGTGGGCTACCCGTACTTCGAAAGCATGGGCTTCAAGGAACTGCTCAAGAGCGTCGAGAAGACCGACGATCACACCGTGGTCTTCACCCTGACCCGTCCGGAAGCACCGTTCCTGGCCGACCTGGCCATGGCGTTTTCGTCGATCCACTCGGCCGAATACGCCGACCAGTTGCTCAAGTCCGGCAAGACCGATGACCTCAACGCCAAGCCGGTCGGCACCGGCCCGTTCATCTTCACCCGCTACGCCAAGGACGCCCAGGTGCGTTTCAAGGCCAACCCGGACTACTTCCGCGGCAAGCCGCCGGCCGACCCGCTGATCCTGGCGATCACCACCGACAACAACGTGCGCCTGCAGAAGCTCAAGGCCAACGAATGCCAGATCGCGCTGTATCCGAAGCCCGACGACATCCCGAGCATCAAGAAAGACCCGAACCTGAAAGTCGATGAACTGGCGGCCATGACCACCAGCTACACTGCCTTGAACACCACCCACAAATACATGAGCGACGCGCGGGTGCGTCACGCGATCAACATCGCGTTCGACAAGGCCGGCTACACTGAGGCCCTGTACGGCAAAGGCAACGCAGTTGTCGGCACCGGTCCGTATCCGCCGACGTTGCTGGGTTTCAACAACACGTTGAAAAACCCGCCACGCGACCTCGACAAGGCCCGCGCCCTGCTCAAGGAAGCCGGCGTGCCGGAAGGCACCGAGTTCACCCTGTTCACCCGTAACGGCGGCGGCCCGACCAACCCCAACCCGATGCTCGGCGCCCAGCGCATGCAAGCGGACCTGGCCCAGATCGGCCTGAAGGTCAACATCAAGGTGATGGAGTGGGGCGAGATGCTCAAACGCGCCAAAGCGGGCGAGCACGACATGGTCTCTGCAGGCTGGGCCGGCGATAACGGTGACCCGGACAACTTCCTCACCCCGAACCTGAGTTGCGATGCGGCCAAGAACGGCGAAAACTACGCCCGTTGGTGTAATAAAGAATTTCAGGACCTGATCGACAAGGCGCGCGCCATCGCTGAACCCACCCAGCGCGCTGCACTCTATGAACAAGCACTGGACGTCTTTGACAAGGATCAACCGTGGATCCCCATGGCTTATCCGAAAATGTTCACCGCCATGCGCAAAAACGTCGAGGGTTATACCCAAAGCCCACTGACGACCAATAACTTCGCCACCACCCAGGTGAAGTAAATAAGAAAAAACGCTCGGCACCGTCGACGTTGACGGTGCCGGACCTGCCTAACCGGCTGATTGAGGTACACCACAAGATGTTTAGTTTTATTGCCCGCCGATTGGGGTTATTGATCCCCACCTTCTTCGGCATCACGTTGCTGACGTTTGCGTTGATCCGCATGATTCCAGGCGACCCCGTAGAAGTCATGATGGGCGAACGCCGGGTCGACCCCGAGATGCACGCACAGGCAATGGAACGCCTTGGCCTTAACAAGCCGTTGTATGCGCAGTACCTGGACTACATCGGCAAGCTGGCCCAAGGCGACCTTGGCGAATCCCTGCGCACGCGCACCAGCGTGTGGACCGAGTTCACCGCACTCTTCCCGGCGACCCTGGAGCTGTCCATGGCCGCCCTGTTGTTCGCCGGTATCCTGGGCCTGTTGGCGGGGGTGATCGCGGCCTTGAAGCGAGGATCGCTGTTCGACCATGGGGTGATGGGCATCTCCCTCGCGGGCTATTCGATGCCGATCTTCTGGTGGGGCCTGATCCTGATCATGTTCTTCTCGGTGAGCCTGGGCTGGACCCCGGTTTCCGGGCGTATCGACCTGCTCTACGACATCGAGCCACGCACCGGCTTCATGCTGATCGACACCCTGCTGGCCAACGAGCCTGATGCGTTCTGGGACGCCCTGCACCACCTGATCCTGCCGGCCATCGTGCTCGGCACCATCCCGCTGGCGGTGATTGCGCGGATGACCCGTTCGTCGATGCTCGAAGTGTTGCGCGAAGACTACATCCGCACCGCCAAGGCCAAAGGCCTGTCGCCGGCGCGTGTGGTGTTCATCCATGGCCTGCGGAATGCGCTGATCCCGGTGCTCACCGTGGTCGGCCTGCAAGTCGGCACCCTGCTGGCCGGTGCGGTATTGACCGAAACCATCTTCTCGTGGCCCGGCATCGGCAAATGGCTGATCGAAGCCATTGGCGCACGGGACTACCCGGTGGTGCAAAACGGCATCCTGCTGATCGCCTGCCTGGTGATCCTGGTGAACTTCGTGGTGGATGTCCTCTACGGCTTCGCCAACCCACGCATCCGTCACCAGCGCTGAGATCATGACCATGACCACACCTACTCCAGTGTCAGCAGTCGATCAGAGCCTGCTGTACCCGTCGCCGTACAAAGAATTCTGGCAAGCCTTCTCCAAGAACAAAGGCGCGGTTGCCGGCCTGCTGTTCATGTTGCTGATCGTGTTCTGCGCGCTGTTCGCCCCGTGGGTGGCGCCGCATAACCCCAGCGAGCAATACCGCGACTTCCTGCTGACCCCGCCGTCGTGGCTGGAAGGCGGGCAGATCCAGTTCCTGCTCGGCACCGACGAACTCGGCCGTGACTTGCTCTCGCGCTTGATCCAGGGCTCGCGCCTGTCGCTGCTGATCGGTTTGTCGTCGGTGGTGATGTCACTGATTCCGGGCATCCTGCTCGGGCTGTTCGCCGGGTTCTTCCCGCGCCTGCTCGGCCCAACCATCATGCGCCTGATGGACATCATGCTGGCCCTGCCATCACTGCTGCTGGCCGTCGCCATTGTCGCGATCCTCGGCCCTGGCCTGATCAACACCGTGATCGCCATCGCCATCGTGTCGCTGCCGTCCTACGTGCGTCTGACCCGCGCCGCGGTGATGGGCGAACTCAACCGCGACTACGTGACCGCCGCCCGCCTCGCCGGTGCCGGCCTGCCGCGCCTGATGTTCATCACCGTGCTGCCCAACTGCATGGCGCCGCTGATCGTGCAGGCGACCTTGAGTTTCTCTTCGGCGATCCTCGATGCCGCCGCGCTGGGCTTCCTCGGCCTGGGCGTGCAACCGCCAACGCCGGAGTGGGGCACCATGCTGGCTTCGGCCCGTGACTACATCGAACGCGCCTGGTGGGTCGTGAGCCTGCCGGGTCTGACCATTTTGCTCAGCGTGCTGGCAATCAACCTGATGGGCGACGGCCTGCGCGACGCGCTGGACCCGAAACTCAAGAACGCCGCCTGAGGAGATTCCCATGTCACTGTTAGAAATCAAGAATCTCAACGTGCGCTTCGGCGACAAGACCGCCGTGCCGGTGGTCGATGGCCTCGACATCAGCGTCGACAAAGGCGAAGTCCTGGCGATCGTGGGCGAGTCGGGCTCGGGTAAATCCGTGACCATGATGGCGCTGATGGGCCTGATCGAACACCCCGGCATCGTCACCGCCGACGCCCTGAACTTCGACGGCAAGGACATGCTCAAGCTGAGCAACCGCCAGCGTCGGCAGATCGTCGGCAAAGACCTGGCGATGGTGTTCCAGGACCCGATGACCGCGCTGAACCCCAGCTACACCGTGGGTTTCCAGATCGAAGAAGTGCTGCGCCTGCACCTGAAGATGTCCAGCAAGCAAGCACGCAAGCGTGCCATCGAACTGCTGGAAAAAGTCGAGATCCCCGGCGCCGCCAGCCGGATGGATGCCTACCCGCACCAACTGTCCGGCGGTATGAGCCAACGCGTGGCCATCGCCATGGCGATTGCCGGCGAGCCGAAGTTGCTGATCGCCGACGAACCGACCACCGCCTTGGACGTGACCATCCAGGCCCAGATCATGGACCTGCTGCTGGCCCTGCAGAAAGAGCAGAACATGGGCCTGGTGCTGATCACCCACGACCTCGCGGTCGTTGCGGAAACCGCCCAGCGCGTGTGTGTGATGTATGCCGGCCAAGCCGTGGAAGTCGGCCAGGTGCCGCAACTGTTCGACATTCCGGCGCACCCTTACAGCGAAGCGCTGCTCAAGGCGATTCCGGAACACAGCCTCGGTGCCGCGCGCCTGGCCACGCTGCCCGGCATCGTGCCCGGCCGTTATGACCGCCCGCAAGGCTGCCTGCTGTCGCCGCGTTGCCCCTACGTGCAAGACAGCTGCCGCCAGACCCGCCCGGGCCTGGACCCTAAATCGAACAGCCTCGCGCGCTGCTTCTACCCCTTGAATCAGGAGGTGGCGTAATGGCCGTCGTTCTTACCGCCCGCGACCTGACCCGTCACTACGAAGTGTCCCGAGGCCTGTTCAAGGGCCACGCCACCGTGCGCGCCCTCAATGGGGTGTCCTTCGAACTGGAAGCCGGCAAGACCCTCGCCGTGGTGGGCGAGTCGGGCTGCGGCAAATCCACCCTGGCCCGTGCGCTGACGCTGATTGAAGAGCCATCCTCGGGCTCGTTGAAAATCGCCGGCCAGGAAGTCGCCGGCGCCGACAAGGCGCAGCGCAAGCAATTGCGCAAAGACGTGCAGATGGTGTTCCAAAGCCCGTATGCCTCGTTGAACCCGCGGCAGAAAGTCGGCGATCAACTGGCTGAACCGCTGCTGATCAACACCCACCTGTCCGCCGCCGAACGCCGCGAAAAGGTCCAGGCGATGATGAAGCAGGTGGGCCTGCGCCCTGAGCACTATCAGCGCTACCCGCATATGTTCTCCGGCGGCCAGCGCCAACGGATCGCCCTGGCCCGGGCGATGATGCTGCAACCCAAAGTGCTGGTGGCGGATGAGCCGACCTCGGCGCTGGACGTGTCGATCCAGGCCCAGGTGCTCAACCTGTTCATGGACCTGCAGCAGGAATTCAACACCGCCTACGTGTTCATTTCCCACAACCTCGCGGTGGTGCAACACGTTGCCGACGACGTGATGGTGATGTACCTCGGGCGCCCGGTGGAAGTCGGCCCCAAGGGCGACATCTACGCGCGCGCCCTGCACCCGTACACCCAGGCGCTGCTGTCGGCCACACCGACCATCCACCCGGACCCGAACAAGCCGAAGATCAAGATCGTCGGCGAACTGCCCAACCCGCTGAACCCGCCATCCGGCTGCGCTTTCCACAAGCGCTGCCCGTATGCGACGGCGCGGTGCAGCAGCGAGGAGCCGCAGTTGCGGGCGTTGGATAACCGCCAGGTGGCTTGCCACTATGCGGAGCAGTTCGTCGCCTGAAACGAGCGTCGCGCTCCCCTGTGGGGCGCGCGGTGACACAGCGTTCTACAGCCCTTCCCGTCAGGTTGCGCATCAGCCTGGCGGGAGGGGCTTTTTTTCGGTGTTGCGAGTGTCAGGCGCCCTCTCGAAGGTATTTCTTGACCCCCCAATGCCAAAGCAATCGAGACAACAGCAAGAAGGCCAGAGTCGCCAGTACAGCGCCCGCCAAAGACCGCCCCGTCGTCATCCCCATCGCTGATTGAGCGGGCACTTCCATGATGAAAAAGACAGGGACTACGGTCATGATCACGACCTGGATCCACTCCGGATACGCGCCGGACGGGAACCGTCCGGTGGTCAGAAACATAAACAACAGGTGGGAAATGTTGCCGGTTTTCTTGGTCCAGAACGCCAGACTGGCAATGCTGAACCAGACCGAATAAACCAGCGCACACGCGAGGACCATGAAGACCAAGAAAGCGCCGAGCGTCTGCAATGTCAGTTGCCCTTGCGCATGACTGCCACCCAGCATCAGACCCAGCCCCAGCAGGACCCCGAAAATATGCCAGAGGCGCAACTGCCCAAAGGCCAGAATGGTTTGCACATCAACCGGTTTGGACAAATAAGTATCAATGGACTTGCTGATGATCAACTTCGAGGCGGCCTCGCAGTTGGGCAATACCACCATTTGTACAAAGGAGCGAATAAGGATAAAGGCACCATACAACACAATCGACTGCTGTTTATTCCAGCCACCAATTGTCTCGACATTCCCAAAGAAAATCTCAATCACGACATAAACGGACAATCCCAGTAGGGCTGTATTCAACAGGCTGACAAAGACCGGCACGCGGTCTTTCATATTGGCCTGCAACCTTGCTGTCAGAAGCGCCTTGACTGCGCTCAACGTCTTCATTATCCGAACACCGAATAACGTTTTACACCTTTGGCCCAGATAAAATTAGCCAACAACGAAAGTGCAGCAACCAGCACAACCTGAAATAGCAATCCATTAACCAACTGTTCGTTTGTCAACTCGCCCATGATGATTCTGATTGGAAAGCTAATAATGTAAGGGAACGGTGACCACTCAAGTACCGACTGCATCCAGCCCGGATAAAGCGTCAACGGAGCAAGGACCCCACCAAACAGCGTGAGCATGTAAGTCAACACCAGATCAAAGGCACTTGCCTGATCGGACCAGAACGCCGCAAGCCCGCCGATGAAATAAAGTAAATAGTTGATGGCAAAACCCAGTATGACTCCGAGCAGTGCAGGCATCAGATAGCTCAGGTGCAAATACTTACCCTCTTCGGAAAATAGGAATACGCCAGCCACCAGGAAAAATATCGGTATGACTCTGACCATCGCCGAAGCCATTTCACCCAGAAAGTAATAGAAGGCAATATTGAATGGCTTCAACAGGAAACTGCCAATATCCCCCGAATGAATGTCGCTCTCTACTTCTTCAGCTGCTGTACTGGAGACGATTTCGCCAACCAGAAATACCAGCGCAAAGTAAGCGGCAAACCTGGCCGGGGTAAAACCTTCCAGTGCGGCATCCTTTGCAATGCCCATCCAGATGACCATCATGAATAACGGCACCAAAGAGGCGAGTACCAATACAAACAACTCTGCGCGATGCGCAACCTTGCGACGAATGGCTGTGCGCGCAACGCCTGCGACTTTCATGGCAAACCGGCTCACGCGACACACTCCCCGGGCGCACCCTTGACCTTTTGCCCGGCGTCGGCCTGAGAGGCCATGAACAGCTTCAGCAGAGCCTCTTCGATCGGTGGATCACCGATGGAAATGTCGATGACCGGCTGCTCGGCCAGAACCTGCGAACAGACACACACCACCTCAGCAGCCGGCACCAGCAACTCATGCACAAAGCCGTCTGCGGAGCGCACCAGACCGTACCGGCCAAGTGCCGAAGCCATAACGCTTTCAGACAATTCCACCGTAATGATGCGGTGATCCGACATGCGTTTACGCAGCGACTCCAGGGTGTCATCGAAGGAGATCTTGCCATCGGAAACGACAACGACTCGTTCACACAGGGCTTCAATATCCTGCATGTAATGCGACGTCAGCAGAACGCTCACATTGCGCTCGCGGCCATAGTCCCGAATAAATGAACGAACTATCTTTTGCACCCCGACATCGAGTCCGATAGTCGGCTCGTCGAGAAAAAGAACCTTGGGGTCATGAAGTAACGATGCGACCAGCTCACACTTCATTTTCTCGCCAAGCGACAGGGTTCGCACCGGCGCCTTGGCCAACTTCGATACCTTAAGCAATTCATCCAGATAGCCATAGGTCTGCTTGAACTGTTCATCGGAGATTTCGAATATCTTCTGATTCAGCCGGAAAGTTTCCATGGCCGGCAAGTCCCAGATCAACTGTTGACGTTGCCCCATGATCAGCGAGATGGACTTGAGAAATTCCTTGCTCCGCAATTGTGGTTTATAACCGAGAACCGATATTTGTCCTGCCGTCGGATAGAGCAGCCCCGACAGAATTTTCAATGTAGTGGTTTTACCTGCGCCATTCGGTCCGAGAAAGCCTACGACCTCACCCTGCTTGACAGTAAATGAAATATCGTCAACAGCCGTCTTCTCTGAACTCTTGGGAGATACCAGACTTGTCAGCCAACCGAGCGGCCCTTCCGAGCGCTCTTTAATCAGGTAGGTTTTGGACAAATTTTTTACACTAATACAATCCATCGCATGCGAGACCTTGAAGAAAATGAGCTATCCATTGCGCATATCGTTTCAACGCCGACTTGAATATCACGCACCGATCCACGTCATCAAGAAACGTTATTACACATTTAAATTCTGAATTCACAGTACTGATTTATGATTGCACTTATCGACGCTTGATTGACATCTCGCGCAAGCCCATCGATTAATGAAGCCAGACTCGATGATAGTAACGCGGAACACTCTAGCCCGCGGCTCTTTGCTTTTTCAGATTTGCCAATGGATTAGAAACTAATCGATAGTGACTTCAGCGTCGAGAGCAAAACGCGAGGTCACGCAAAAGAAGAGTAGAACCACAAATGACAGGGAAAGATCGTACAGAAAAATCCTACAGCGTGATTTTGATCCGTTGAAAAAACCTTCTCCCTTGTTGCGCATCAGCCGGGGAAGAAGGGGTTTTCTATTGCCCGGAATTTACGACTAGCTGTCGCCATCGTCGTAGGTTTCACTGTCTTCGCCTTCATTATAAGGGTTTTCCGCATCCTCCTTGGGCGCGGGTTGGGACTGCGGCTGCCAGCCGCCGGAGTTGACCTCCTTCTGTTTTTTCTTGGTGACGGGGCCAGTGTCTTTCCACTGGGGCGTTCCGGCGTCGGCCAGTTGCAGCCCATGTGCCCCGGCGCTTGAGATCCCCAAGGACACCAGTAGCACCAGGGGAATGGCACGTTTAGTTATACGCACCCTTGTCTCCTATTTCCGTCGGTGAGTGGGTGTCGTAGTCGAAACGCTAGACCGGAAGCGGGGTTAGCGCCAATTCCCCTGACTAATGAAAACCTGACTGTGGGAGCTGGCTTGCCTGCGATGGCATCCACTGGGTGTGCCTGATGGACTGAGGTGCCTGCATCGCAGGCAAGCCTGCTCCCACATTTTGGATTTTCGGCAGACATAAAAAAGGGCAAAGCCATGACAGCTTCGCCCTTCCATCAACCGCTCAGAGCTTAATGGTGCTCGCGAGTAGCGCGGAATTTCACATCCGGCCAACGCTCTTCCATCAGCGCCAGGTTGACCCGGGTCGGCGCCAGGTAGGTCAGGTGACCTCCGCCGTCGACCGCGAGGTTTTCCACGGCTTTGTTGGAGAACTCTTCCAACTTCTTCTTATCGCTGCACTCGATCCAGCGCGCGGAGTACACGGTGATCGGCTCGTAGGAGCATTCGACCTTGTATTCCTCTTTCAGGCGGCTGGCGACCACATCGAACTGCAGCACACCGACGGCGCCGAGGATGATGTCGTTGCTGCGCTCGGGGAAGAACACCTGGGTCGCGCCCTCTTCCGCCAGTTGCTGCAAGCCTTGGCGCAGTTGCTTGGATTTCAGCGGGTCGCGCAGACGCACGCGGCGGAACAGTTCCGGGGCGAAGTGCGGGATGCCGGTGAAGCCCAGCGTTTCGCCTTCGGTGAAGGTGTCGCCGATCTGGATGGTGCCGTGGTTGTGCAAGCCGATGATGTCGCCGGCGTAGGCTTCTTCGAGCTGTTCACGCTCGGAGGAGAAGAACGTCAGGGCATCGCCGATTCGCACGTCCTTGCCGGTGCGAACGTGGCGCATCTTCATGCCTTTTTCGTATCTGCCGGAGCAGATTCGCATAAAGGCGATACGGTCGCGGTGTTTGGGGTCCATGTTCGCCTGGATCTTGAACACGAAGCCCGAGAATTTCTCTTCCACCGGCTCCACGGTGCGCTCGTTGGCGACCCGGGCCAGCGGGCGCGGGGCCCAGTCCACCACGGCGTCGAGCACGTGGTCGACACCGAAGTTGCCCAATGCGGTACCGAAGAACACCGGGGTCAGTTGGCCGTCGAGGAATTCCTGCTGGTTGAACTCGTGGCAGGCGCCCTGCACCAGTTCCAGCTGGTCGACGAAGCGGTCGTACTCATCGCCCAAGTGGGCGCGGGCTTCGTCGGAGTCGAGCTTCTCGATGATTTTCACATCGGTGCGTTCGTGACCGTGGCCGGCGGTGTAGACAATGATGTAGTCGTCGGCCAGGTGGTACACGCCCTTGAAGTCGCGGTAGCAACCGATCGGCCAGGTGATCGGCGCCGCCTTGATCTTCAGCACCGCTTCGATTTCGTCGAGCAGCTCGATCGGATCGCGGATGTCGCGGTCGAGTTTGTTGATAAAGCTGACGATCGGCGTGTCGCGCAGGCGGCAGACGTCCATCAACGCAATCGTGCGTGGCTCGACGCCCTTACCGCCGTCGAGGACCATCAAGGCCGAGTCCACCGCGGTCAGGGTGCGGTAGGTGTCTTCGGAGAAGTCTTCGTGGCCCGGGGTGTCGAGCAGGTTGATCATGTGATCGCGATACGGGAACTGCATGACCGACGTGGTAATGGAAATACCCCGTTGCTTTTCCATTTCCATCCAGTCGGAGGTGGCATGGCGGTCGGATTTGCGGGATTTCACCGTGCCGGCCACTGCGATCGCCTTGCCCATCAGCAAGAGCTTCTCGGTGATGGTGGTTTTACCGGCATCGGGGTGGGAAATAATGGCGAAAGTGCGGCGTTTCGCGACTTCGGCGGCCTGGTGGGTCATGGGAAATCGCCTGGCAGGTGAGTCAAAAAAGGGCGGCGAGTATAGCGCAAACCCAGGCAGCCGGACCACCGTTCACCCCATTGGGGGTGGCTAAATGCTGCCAAGTATGGAACCTTTTAAAAGGTAGAGACGTCCACTCCCCTGCTACCGCACTCGGAACAGGGGCGAAAAATCAGCAAGTTAGCCTGACGAGGCTGCGCTCATGGCTCGAATTCATACCGCATTGCCGGTGTAGACGAGCTGCATTTCGCGACCACATTCGCCGACAGCCAGGAATGGCATTGCCGCTCGGAAATGTGTTCGCCGACAAAAGAAAAAAGGAGTCCGCCTGTGGCTATTCGCTATGGCAAAGGGCTGATAGGAGGAGCGGTTGTCGTCGCTCTCCTGGCCCTGCTGGTCCACTGGATCGGCATCAACACGATCGAACTGTACCGCGACGATTTGTTGTTTTACCTGCAAGCTCACCTGATTCTCGTCCTAGTCTCCATGCTGGCCGCCCTGATTGTGGGCCTCCCCGCCGGTATCCTGCTCAGCCGCCCGAACATGGTCGGGCGCGCCGAACGCTTCATGCAGATCTTCAACATCGGCAACACCGTCCCTCCCCTGGCCGTACTGGCCATCGCCCTCGGCGTCCTCGGCATCGGCAGCGGCCCGGCGATCTTCGCGCTGTTCCTCGCTTCATTGCTGCCCATCGTACGCAACACCTACGAAGGTCTGAAAAACGTCCAGGGCTCGCTGAAAGAAGCCGCCACCGGCATCGGCATGACCCCGCGCCAGGTGCTGTTTCGCGTCGAATTGCCGAACGCCGTGCCGATCATCATCGGCGGCGTGCGCGTGGCCCTGGCGATCAACGTCGGCACCGCGCCGCTGGCATTCCTGATCGGCGCCAACAGCCTGGGCAGCCTGATCTTCCCCGGCATCGCCCTGAACAATCAGCCGCAATTGCTGCTCGGCGCCGCGTGTACCGCGCTGTTGGCCCTGCTGCTCGACGGTCTGGTGACCATGGGCAGCCGCCTCTGGCTGGAACGCGGAGTGCGTGCGTCTTAAGGCTCGGCAAAGGAATTCACATGAAAAAACTGACATTGATATTGAGCTGCGTCCTGCTGTTTGCAGGGGTTGCGCAAGCCGCTGAAAAACCGGTCATCCGCATCGGCGCACGGGTGTTCACTGAACAGACCCTGCTCGCCGAAATCACTTCCCAGTACCTGCGCACCAAGGGTTACGACACCCGCGTGACCGGCGGCCTGGGCAGCAACCTGGCGCGCAGTGCCCAGGAAAGCGGGCAACTGGACCTGATCTGGGAATACACCGGCGTGTCGCTGGTGGCCTACAACCATGTGGACGAGAAGCTCGACAGCGAACAGTCCTACGCTCGGGTAAAAGAACTCGACGCGAAAAAAGGCCTGGTCTGGCTGTCGCCATCGAAATTCAGTAACACCTACGCGCTGGCATTGCCTGAGAACGTGGCCCAGGAATTCCCGCAGATCAACACGATCAGCGATCTGACCCAAGCCCTCGCGGAAAAAACCAAGGCCACGCGCCTGGTGGCCCTGGACACCGAGTTCGCCAACCGTTCCGACGGCATGGGCGGCATGGTCAAGCTCTACGACATGAACCTGACCCGCAAAAACACCCGGCAGATGGACGCCGGGCTGGTCTACACCGCGTTGCGTAACGGCCAGGTGTTTGCCGGCCTGGTCTACACCACCGACGGTCGCCTGAATGCCTTCAAATTGAAGCTGCTCGAAGACGACAAGCACTACTTCCCGGACTACACCGCCGCGCCGGTGGTGCGTCAGGTTTATCTCGACGCCCATCCTGAACTGGCCGCCGATCTGAAGCCGCTGGCTGCCCTGTTCGACGACGCAACCATGCGCGAGCTGAACGCGCGGGTCGACGTCGACCATGAAAGCCCATCCGCCGTCGCCGCCGATTTCCTGCGCCAGCATCCACTCAACTAAGAGGAGAAGACATGGAATTTTTAAACGCCTTTTCCCATCTTGATTGGGCCCAAGTCCTGCACCTGACCTGGCAGCACATCACCCTGGTCGGCATTGCCGTGATCCTCGCGATTGTCGTCGGCGTGCCCCTCGGCGTGCTGATGACCCGCTTCCCGAGCCTGGCTGGCCCGCTGCAAGCCAGCGCCACTGTGCTGCTGACCGTACCGTCCATCGCCCTGTTTGGCCTGCTGCTGCCGTTCTACTCCAAATTCGGCCAGGGCCTGGGGCCAATGCCGGCGATCACCGCCGTGTTCCTCTACTCCCTGCTGCCGATCATGCGTAACACCTACCTGGCCCTGACCGGCGTGGAGCCGGGCATCCGCGAAGCCGCCAAAGGCATCGGCATGACCTTCGGCCAGCGCCTGCGCATGGTCGAACTGCCCATCGCCGTACCGGTGATCCTCGCCGGTGTACGCACCGCCGTGGTGATGAACATCGGCGTGATGACCATCGCCGCCACCATCGGCGCCGGCGGCCTGGGTGTACTTATTCTGGCTTCCATCAGCCGCAGCGACATGTCGATGCTGATCGTCGGCGCCGTGCTGGTCAGTCTCCTGGCCATCTTCGCCGACCTGCTTCTGCAATGGCTGCAACGCTCGCTGACTCCAAAAGGACTGCTCAAATGATCGAACTTCAACACCTGACCAAGACTTTCCAAAGCAACGGCAAGACTGTCTCCGCCGTGAACGACGTAAGCCTGACCGTCAACGAAGGCGAGATTTGCGTATTCCTCGGCCCCTCGGGCTGCGGCAAGAGCACCACGCTGAAAATGATCAACCGCCTGATCAAGCCCACCTCGGGCAAGATCCTGATCAACGGCGAAGACACCACCGACCTCGACGAAGTGACCCTGCGTCGCAACATCGGCTACGTGATCCAGCAGATCGGCCTGTTCCCGAACATGACCATCGAGGAAAACATCGTGGTCGTGCCCAAGTTGCTGGGCTGGGACAAGCAGAAATGCCACGACCGCGCCCGCGAGTTGATGAGCATGATCAAGCTCGAGCCCAAGCAGTACCTGCACCGCTACCCGCGTGAGCTGTCCGGTGGCCAGCAACAGCGCATCGGCGTGATCCGGGCGCTGGCGGCGGATGCACCGTTGCTGCTGATGGATGAGCCGTTCGGCGCGGTCGACCCGATCAACCGCGAGATGATCCAGAACGAGTTCTTCGAGATGCAGCGCGCGCTGAACAAGACCGTGATCATGGTCAGCCACGACATCGACGAAGCCATCAAGCTGGGTGACAAGATCGCCATCTTCCGCGCCGGCAAACTGCTGCAGATCGACCACCCGGACACCCTGCTGGCGCACCCGGCGGATGAGTTCGTCAGCAACTTCGTCGGCCAGGACAGCACCCTCAAGCGTCTGCTGCTGGTAAAAGCCGAAGACGCGGCAGACAACGCCCCGTCGGTCAGCCCGGAAACCCCGGTGGCCGATGCCCTGGAGCTGATGGACGAACTCGACCGCCGCTATGTGGTGGTCACCTGCGCCGACAACAAGGCGCTGGGCTATGTGCGCCGTCGCGACCTGCACCGTCAGACCGGCACTTGCGGTCAATACCTGCGCGAATTCAACGCCACGGCCGCGTATGACGAGCACTTGCGCATCCTGTTGTCGCGCATGTACGAGTTCAACCGTTCATGGTTGCCGGTGATGGACGCCGAGCGGGTGTTTTTGGGCGAAGTGACCCAGGAATCGATTGCCGAGTACCTGAGCTCCGGCAAGTCACGCGGGGGCAAGACCAGTATCGTTTCGCCCGCCGAGACCGCCCTGGCCTGATCTGACACAACACGCTTAAAACTGTGGGAGGGGGCTTGCCCCCGATGGCGGTGTATCAGTCAATATATTCATGACTGACACACTGCCATCGGGGGCAAGCCCCCTCCCACATTTGGTCCGTGGTGTGTCAGGGAAATCCCCCTGATTATCCGCCTGCGGGGAACATCAATCCGTCACACCGGTCGGTTACATAAGTAGCTGCACCCGGTCCCGCGACGAACGCGTGCAAAAACGCGACATTTTTAGTTGATCTCAAGCCCCTCACGCCCTAAAGTTCGCGCCGAACGTCCATGCTGGAAACGATCCATCCGGCTCAAGTACTGACGACGAGACAGCAAGGCCAAGGGAAGCTTATCCCATGGCCTTTTTGCTTTCGGCGACATGCCTTGGGAAGTAGGCGAACCAAAGTGGGGATACGGAGGACGTTCATTTGCACCCATTGATCAATTTAGTTTGCCCTTAGGAGTTCCCAGCATGTCGATCAACGTCGAAGATTATTTCGCGCGCGCCACTTTTGACAAAATGAAGGCGTTCGCCGACAAGCAAGAAACCCCGTTCGTGGTGATCGACACCGCGATGATCAGCCAGGCCTACGATGACCTGCGCGCCGGTTTCGAATTCGCCAAAATCTATTACGCAGTCAAGGCCAACCCAGCCGTCGAGATCATCGACCTGCTGAAAGACAAGGGGTCGAGCTTCGACATCGCCTCGATCTACGAGCTGGACAAGGTCATGGCCCGCGGCGTCAGCCCCGACCGTATCAGCTACGGCAACACCATCAAGAAATCCAAGGACATCCGCTACTTCTACGAGAAGGGCGTGCGCCTGTTCTCCACCGACTCCGAAGCCGATCTGCGCAACATCGCCAAGGCCGCGCCGGGCTCGAAAATCTATGTGCGTATCCTCACCGAAGGCTCGACCACGGCTGACTGGCCTCTGTCGCGCAAATTCGGCTGCCAGACCGACATGGCCATGGACCTGCTGATCCTCGCCCGCGACCTGGGCCTGGTGCCGTATGGCCTCTCGTTCCACGTCGGCTCGCAACAGCGCGACATCAGCGTGTGGGACGCGGCGATCGCCAAGGTCAAAGTGATCTTCGAGCGCCTGAAGGAAGAAGACGGCATCCACCTCAAGCTGATCAACATGGGTGGCGGCTTCCCGGCCAACTACATCACCCGCACCAACAGCCTGGAAACCTATGCCGAAGAAATCATCCGCTTCCTCAAGGAAGACTTCGGCGACGACCTGCCGGAAATCATCCTGGAACCGGGCCGTTCGTTGATCGCCAACGCCGGCATCCTGGTCAGCGAAGTGGTGCTGGTGGCACGTAAATCGCGCACCGCCGTCGAGCGCTGGGTGTACACGGACGTGGGCAAGTTCTCCGGCCTGATCGAAACCATGGACGAAGCCATCAAGTTCCCGATCTGGACCGAGAAGAAAGGCGAGATGGAAGAAGTGGTGATCGCCGGTCCTACCTGCGACAGCGCCGACATCATGTACGAAAACTACAAGTACGGCCTGCCGCTGAACCTGGCGATCGGTGATCGGTTGTACTGGTTGTCGACCGGTGCGTACACCACCAGCTACAGCGCGGTTGAGTTCAATGGCTTTCCGCCGTTGAAGTCGTATTACGTGTAAGACGGCGACGAACAAAAAACCCATGACCTGTCATGGGTTTTTTTATCGCTCAGAAACAGGTCATGGCATGTTGCTCATAGGCATCGGCCATCGCCCGAATCCGCGGATCATTCGCCTGCGCCAGCGCCTTGTGCGCCACCCGCAAAAACTTCAGATTGCCGCCTGCCAGCGCCTTGCGCAACCACGCCAGCGCCGCCTCGATCTGGCCGCTGTCGGCCAGCACCGCCGCGTAACTGAACTGCCCACGGAAATCCCCGGCTTCGGCTGAGCGTCGATACCACGCCACGGCAGCGTCCGGATCCCTCGGGCAAAACCGGCCCTCTTCCAGATAGCGCCCCAACAGGTTCATCGACTTGGCGTGGCCCTGCTCCGCCGCCTGGCGATAACACCTCAGCGCGTGCGCCTGGTCCTCGGCGACACCGCGACCGGTGGCCAGCAGGTTGGCGTAGTTGTATTGCCCCCAGTCCAACCCGGCTTCGGCCGCCAGCCGATAGTCCCGCGCCGCCGCCGCTTCGTCGGCGACGCAGCCCCAGCCATGCTCGCGGCAACGCCCCAGCATATTGCGCGCCATCAGGTGCCCGCCCTGCGCCGCAATCTGGAACCAGCGCAGTGCCAGCGCTTCATCGCGCTCGATGCCGCGCCCTTCCAGCAGGATCTGCCCGAGCAAGGCCTGGGCATCCACCACGCCCTCCCTGGCCGCGATCAGGATCGCCTGGGCCGCGCGCACTGGCGAGTCGTCGAGCATGCGCTGCAACTGCTCGACGTTGAGCACTTCTTCACGGCGCAATAAAAAGCCCATGCTCAGACCTCAACCCAGCGACGCAACAGGTTGTGGTAAGTGCCGGTGAGCTGGATCAACGCCGGGTGGTCCGGGACCGCCGCGGTCAGTTGCTGGATCGCACCGTCCATCTCGAACAGCAGGGTGCGCTGGCTGTCTTCGCGCACCAGGCTTTGGGTCCAGAAAAACGAGGCGTAGCGCGCACCGCGGGTCACGGCGTTGACTTTATGCAGGCTGGAGCCGGGGTACAGCACCATATCGCCGGCGGGCAGCTTGACCCGTTGCACGCCGAAGGTGTCCTGGATCTCCAGTTCGCCGCCGTCATAGTCCTCCGGGTCGCTAAAGAACAGCGTGGACGACAGATCGGTACGCACCCGCTCCTGGCTGCCCTTGGGCTGGCGCACGGCATTGTCGATATGGAAGTCGAAACTGCCCCCGGCCGTGTAGCAGTTGAGCAGCGGCGGGAAGACTTTGTGCGGTAACGCCGCCGACATAAACAACGGGTTTTGCCACAACCGCTCCAGCATCGCCGTACCGATTTCCTTGGCCAGCGGGTGGCCTTCGGGCAATTGCAGGTTGTGCTTGGCCTTGGCGGACTGGTGCCCGGCGGTGATTCTACCGTCGGCCCAGTCGGCGGTTTCCAGGGCTTGGCGAATGCGCTGCACTTCCTCACGAGAGAACAGGCCGGGAATATGCAGCAACATGAGCACTACCTGAGAGCGGAAAGACGTTAATGGTATTGATTCTTATCCTCTCTGTAAAACCCGAAGACGAACGAGATCGTAAAAACCGTAAGGAAAAAGTGTAAAGAATGTAAATTAGCTACGAATAGCAATAAGTCGCAATTGATACAACGTCTTGTTCAGCCTATATTCCGCGGCCTCACATCCTTGGGGAAAGGACACGTCATGTCGCGCACTTGCATAAAAACACCTGCCAGTTCACCACGCCTGCTGGCTTCGGCCATCGGCGTTGCACTCGGCGCCAGCTCTGTCGCCCATCTGGCGCAAGCGGCCGACGACACCGAACAGAAAGGCCAGCGCAACAGCATCTCCCTGGGCGCCACCAGCATCACCGGGGAAGCACAGGACGCCACCTCCTATCAGGTCGAAAAAGCCTCTTCGCAAAAGTACACCGCGCCGCTGGTGGACACGCCGCGCTCGGTCACCGTGGTGCCACAGCAAGTGCTCAAGGACACCGCCGCCACCTCGTTGCAGGATGCCTTGCGCACCGTGCCCGGCATTACCTTCGGCGCCGGTGAAGGCGGCAACCCCCAGGGCGACCGCCCGTTCATCCGCGGTTTTGACGCCCAGGGCGACACCTACCTGGACGGCGTGCGCGATACCGGCGGCCAGAGCCGTGAGATCTTCGACATCGAATCGATCGAAGTCAGCAAAGGCCCGAACTCTTCGTTCGGCGGGCGTGGCTCGGCCGGCGGCAGCCTCAACCTGGTGAGCAAGACACCCCAGGCGCGCGACTTCACCAACGGCGGCTTCACCTACGGCTCCGACCAGACCCGCCGCTACGTGCTCGACGTCAACCGCCAATTCCTCGACGACAGCGCCGCGTTCCGCCTGAACCTGATGAGCCACGAACAAAACGTCGCCGGCCGCGACGCGGTGAATTACGACCGCTGGGGCGTGGCGCCGTCGCTGACCTTTGGCCTGGGCACGCCGACCCGCGTCAACGTCAGCTACTACCACATGGAAAGCGACGACCTGCCGGATTCGGGGATCCCCTACGGTTACGGCTCCGCGACCGCCACCGCCCACGTACACGACAAACCCAACGACGGCGGCGACAGCAATAACTTCTACGGCCTGAAGAGTCGCGACTTCCGCAAGACCCGCGCCGATATCAGCACGGTCTCCGTCGAACACGACCTGAACGACAACATGACGCTGAAAAACACCCTGCGCCATGGCAACACCGGCCAGGACTATATCCTCACGCAACCGGACGACAGCAAACTCAACGTCAACAAGTTCGGTACTGTGTGGCGCCGCGCCAACAGCCGCGTGTCGACCACCGAGACCACCACCAACCAGACCGATCTGTTCGGCAACTTCCACGCGCTGGGTTTCAAGCACACCTACTCCACCGGCCTCGAGTTCACCGGCGAAGAAACCCGTGTCAGCAGCTACACCATCAGCCCCAACGCCAACCCGGTCTGCACCGTGGCCAAAGGCAGCCTGGGCGGCCAATGCACCTCGCTGAGCAACCCGAACCCGGACGACGCCTGGACCGGCAGCATCGCGCGCAACTACAACGGCACCAACACCAAAGCCACCAGCCGCGGCGCCTACGTGTTCGACACCATCGAACTGGACCCGAAATGGCTGCTGAACGTCGGCCTGCGCTACGACACCTTCGACACCGAGGCCAACACCAACGCCACCGCCGGGCGCACCAAGATCAAAGACGACAGCCAGTTCTTCAACTGGCAGGCCGGCCTGGTCTGGAAGCCGGTGGAGAACGCCAGCATCTATGCATCCTACGCCACCTCGGCCACGCCGGCCGGTGGTCTGGTCGGTGAAGGCTCCGACGGCAACCCACTGTCCGCCGGCGCCGCCACCAGCGACCTGCAACCGGAAGAAACCGTCAACTACGAGCTGGGCACCAAGTGGGATCTGTTCCACGACCGCCTTTCGCTGACGGCTGCCGTGTTCCGCACCGAGAAGAAGAACACGCGCATTCTGGTGGATGCCCTGACCTACGAGAACGCCGGTGAATCCCGCGTCGATGGCCTCGAACTCTCGGCCAGCGGCAAACTCACGGATCAATGGCAAGTGTTCGCCGGCTACAGCTACCTCGACAGCGAGCTGGTCAAATCCGGACGCAACGGGCGCAACGGGGTGCTCAGCGCCGGCTCCAGCGAGGGCAACCAAATGCCCAATACGCCGAAGAACACCTTCAGCCTGTGGACCACCTACGACATCACGTCGAAGCTGACCATCGGCGGCGGTGCGTTCTATGTCGACGAGGTCTACGGCGATGCCGGCAACACCGTGTATGTACCGTCCTACACGCGCTACGACGCCATGGCCAGCTACAAGCTGACCAAGAACGTCGATCTGCAACTGAACGTGCAGAACCTGACCGACAAAACCTACTACGACAAGGCCTTCTCGACCCACTTCGCCAACCAGGCGGCCGGGCGCACCGCGCTGTTGACCACCAGCTTCCACTTCTAAACGGTCAACCCGCAGCCAACAGCCCCACGCATCGATGCGTGGGGCTTTTGCGTGTTAAACAACAAAGTTTCTCGACAACCCACGGCATAATGCGCGCCGTGCTACAGATATCCAGATGAGCGAGGCGGTCCGACGTGTTGAAGAAAACCCTGTTCCAGTTGCACTGGTTCTTCGGCATCACTGCCGGGCTGGTGCTGGCCTTGATGGGGATCACCGGGGCGGCGGTGTCGTTCCAGGATGAAATACTGCGCGCGCTCAACCCCAGCGTGCTGAGCGTGGCAAAACGCGACGCCGGGGTACTGCCGCCCGCCGAACTGGTGCGCAAGCTCGAAGCCAGCGAAGGCAAGCGCGTGTCGATGCTGTGGGTGGAAACCGACAGCGGCACCGCCGCACGCGTGTTCTTCACCCCGCCGCCGGGTGAACGGCGCGGCCAGATGCGTTACTTCGACCACTACACCGGCGACTACATGGGTGACGCCGTCGGCCAGGACGTGTTCGGGTTTCTCCTGCAACTGCACCGCTTCCTGGCCATGGGCGACACCGGCCGGCAAATCACCGGGGCCTGCACGCTGATCCTGCTGTTCTTCTGCCTGTCCGGCCTGTACCTGCGCTGGCCGCGCCAGGTCGCGAACTGGCGCGTGTGGCTGACCCTGGACTGGCGCAAAAAAGGTCGCAGCTTCAATTGGGACTTGCACTCGGTGTTCGGCACCTGGTGCCTGTTGTTCTATCTGTTGGCGGCGCTGACCGGCCTGTCGTGGTCCTACGAATGGTACAACCAGGGCCTGAACAAGCTGCTGTCCGACGCCCCGCAGAACGAACGGATGCGCAAACGCGGCCCACCGCCCGCGGGCCCGACGCCGGAAGCCAACTACGCGGCGATCTGGAGCAGCATCTACAGCAGCGCCGGCCCCGACTTGAGTGCCTACAACATCCGCATGCCGGCAGTCGCCGGGCAGCCGGCCACGGTGTTTTACCTGCTGAAAAACTCGCCCCACGACCGCGCGCTGAACCAGATCAACCTGGACCCGGCCACCGGCGCGGTGAAATCCCACGAGCGCTACGCCAGCAAGAGCCTCAAGGCTCAATTGCTGACCAGCCTCTACGCGCTGCACACCGGCAGTTACTTCGGCCTGGTGGGGCGGATCATCCTCACCGTCAGCGCGCTGTGCATGCCGTTGTTCTTCATCACCGGCTGGCTGCTGTACCTCGACCGTCGCCGTAAAAAGCGCCAAGTACGCGATGCCCGCGAGCGCCTCAGCGCCAATCACAGCCATGCGCCGGCCTGGCTGATCGGCTTCGCCAGCCAGAGCGGTTTTGCCGAACAACTGGCCTGGCAGACCGCCGGGCAACTGCAGGCCGCGGGCTTGCCAGTGAACGTGCAGCCGCTGGGCAGCGTCAGCCAGGACCAACTGCGCCAATCAGAAAATGCGCTGTTCGTGGTCAGCACCTTCGGCGACGGCGAAGCCCCCGACAGCGCCCGTGGCTTCGAGCGCAGCGTGCTCGGGCAGGACCTGTCCCTCAAGGGCTTGAACTACTCAGTACTGGCCCTCGGCGATCGCCAGTACCAGCACTTCTGCGGCTTTGCGCGGCGCCTGCACTTCTGGCTGACCAACCAGGGCGGCACCCCGTTGTTCGCCCCCGTGGAAGTCGACAGCGGCGACCCCCATGCCCTGCAGCACTGGCAACAACAGCTGGGGCAACTCACCGGGCACGCACCGACAGCGGCGTGGCCGAGCGCACAGTATGAAAACTGCAGCTTGAACCAACGCACCTTGCTCAACCCTGGCAGTGTCGGTTCGGCTGTGTACCTGCTGGAGCTGAGCGTGCCGTCAGGGCAACGCTGGACGGCCGGCGACCTGGTGGAAATCCTGCCGCGCAACGGCAGCCGTGCCATCGCGCAGTTCCTCGGGGGCCTGGGCCTGGCCGGCAGCGAGAGCGTACTGATCGACGGCCTGGCGCACACCCTCGACCAGGCCCTGGCCACCCGCCAACTGCCGGACAACCGCGCCCATCTGGTGGGCCTGCATGCCCAGGCGCTGGTGAACGCGCTGGCGCCCCTGGGCATGCGCGAATACTCCATCGCCTCGATTCCCAGCGACGGCGTGCTGGAGTTGATCGTGCGCCAGGAACGTCATCCGGACGGCACACTCGGCCTTGGCTCGGGCTGGCTGACCGAACACGCGGCCCTCGGCTCGAGCATCAGCCTGCGCCTGCGCCGCAACGGTGGTTTCCACCTGCCGGACGCGCCTGCGCCGTTGATCCTGCTGGGCAACGGCACTGGCCTCGCCGGTTTGCGCAGCTTGCTCAAGGCACGCATTGCCGACGGCCAGCAGCGCAACTGGCTGTTGTTCGGCGAACGCACTATCGCCCACGACTACCTGTGCCAGGACGAACTGCAAGGCTGGCTGGCCAGCGGTGACCTGGCGCTGCTGGACCTGGCGTTTTCCCGCGACCAGGAGGAAAAGATCTACGTGCAGGATCGCCTGCGCGAATCGGCGGACGTGTTGCGTCGATGGCTGGCGGACGGCGCGGCGATTTATGTGTGCGGCAGTTTGCAGGGGATGGCCGCGGGGGTGGATCAGGTGCTGCATGAGGTGCTGGGCAGTGAGGCGGTGGAGCGCTTGATCGAACAGGGCCGCTATCGCCGCGATGTCTACTGAGATCCTCTAACCACTGAAGAACCTATGTGGGAGGGGGCTTGCCCCCGATGGCGGTGGATCAGTCAACTCATGGGTTACTGACACACCGCTATCGGGGGCAAGCCCCCTCCCACAGTTTTTGACTGTATTCCAAGTCAGTTTTTGACTGTATTCCAAGTCAGTTTTTGATTGTATTCCAAGTCAGTTTTTGACTGCACTCCAATCAGTTTTTGACTGCACCCTCAATCAGACCGGTTGCAGCTTTTGCTCGAACACTGAAACCCCATCCAGATCACGCAGCATCACCGTCAACTCCGCCGTCTGCCCATCGATCTGCACTTCGCCGAAAAACTGGAACCCGGCAAACGGCGAGGTGTTCTGCGCCGGCGGTGCTTTCTCGAACACCACCTGCGGACCAAAGGTTTTATCCAGCGGATTGGGCCCGAAGCTCCCCGCATTCAACGGCCCCGCGACAAACTCCCAGAACGGCTCGAAGTCCTGGAACGCCGCCCGATCCGGATGATAGTGATGCGCCGCGCAGTAATGCACATCCGCCGTCAACCACACATGGTTGCGCACCTGCTGCGCGCGCAGAAACCCGAGCAGCTCGGCGATTTCCAACTCGCGCCCTTGCGCCGGGCCGGGGTCGTTGTTGGCGATCGCTTCCCAGCGCGGTACGCCCGGGCTGACTTCGCCGTCGGGCACGCCGAGGCCGATCGGCATGTCGGCGGCGATCACCTTCCATTGGGCCTGGGACGCCTTGAGTTCGCGCTTGAGCCAGTCCAGTTGCTCTCGGCCGAGGAAGGGTTTGGCGCCGCCCAGGTTGTCATCGTTGGGCCCGCGATAGCTGCGCATGTCGAGCACGAACACATCCAGCAGCGGGCCGTAACTGAGCTTGCGATAAATCCGCCCGCCGCCGTCGGCGCTTTGCCGACGCATGGGTGAATATTCCAGCCAGGCCTGACGCGCATGGCCGACCAGGGTGTTGATGTCCTTGGTCTGGTAACGCTCATCGAGCTGCTTGCTCGGCGACCAGTTGTTCACCACTTCGTGGTCGTCCCACTGCCAGATCTGCGGCACTTCGGCGTTAAAGCGCCGCACGTTTTCATCCAGCAGGTTGTAGCGGTAATTGCCGCGATACTCATCGAGGGTTTCAGCGACTTTGCTCTTGGCCTCGGTGGTGATGTTGCGCCAGATGCGCCCGCCTTCGGTGGTCAGTTGCGCCGGCACCGGGCCGTCGGCGTAGATGGTGTCGCCGCTGTGGATAAAAAAGTCCGGCAGGCGCAGGCGCATGGCTTCGTAGATCCGCATGCCACCGATGTCCGGGTTGATGCCGAAGCCTTGGCCGACGGTATCGCCGCTCCACACAAAACGAATATCGCGACGCTGTTGCGGCACGCTGCGCAGGTGGCCGAACCAGGGCTCGCTGGCGACGCCGGTCTGGGCGTCTTCGAACTGCACGCGGTAGAAAATCGCCTGGTCGGCGGGCAGGCCGGTGAGTTCGACGCGGGCGGTAAAGTCGCTGCGGTTGTCGGCCAGCGGCGAGACGAATCGGCGTGGGTTACTGAACACACTGCGGGTGTCCCATTCCACCACCATCCGCGCCGGGCGGTCGCTGCGGCTCCAGATCATCGCGCGGTCGCCGAGCAGGTCGCCGGACTGCACGCCATCGGTGAGTTGCGGCCGGTCCTTCACCGACGCAATCACCGCCGGTGCCAGCCCCGGCAGCAACAGGCCCGCGCCGACGGCTTGCATCACGCGGCGACGGCCGAGATCGAAATGGCTCATGCAGATGCCCTCTTGAGTATCAAAAGGGCAACTAGAACACGCAGGGATGAAGCCGATATGACACCGCCTTCAAAGCCTCGCAAATCCTAATGTGGGAGGGGGCTTGCCCCCGATGGCGGTGGGTCAGTCCATTCATGGGTGACTGACACATCGCCATCGGGGGCAAGCCCCCTCCCACATTTTCCACAGCGTCAGGCTTGGGCGGGTGTGACCGCCAGTTCCACCGCTTCCGGGCGTTTGATCAGCGCGTACACCAAACCCGTCAACACGCTACCGGCGGCAATCGCCAGCAAGTACAGCAGCGCATGGTTCATCGCATTCGGGATCACCAGCACAAACAGGCCGCCATGGGGCGCCGCCAGTTTGCAGCCGAAGTACATCGACAGCGCGCCGGTCAACGCGCCACCGGCGATGCTGGCCGGAATCACCCGTAGCGGGTCCTTGGCAGCAAACGGGATCGCGCCTTCGGAGATAAAGCACAGGCCCAGAATCATCGCGGCCTTGCCGGCCTCGCGTTCGGTCTGGGCAAACTTGCGCCGGGCCAGGAAGGTCGCGATGCCCATGCCGATCGGCGGCACCATGCCGGCCGCCATGGTCGCCGCCATCGGCGCACCGCTGGACGCCGCCAGCAAGCCGACAGAGAACGCATACGCGGCCTTGTTGATCGGCCCGCCCAGGTCAACGCACATCATGCCGCCGAGCAGGATACCGAGCAGCACGGCATTGGTGGTGCCCATCGTGCTGAGGAAGTCGGTCAGCCCGGTGAGCAGCCGCGCCACCGGCGGGCCTACCAGATAGATCATCGCCAGGCCCGTGAACAGGCTCGCCAGCAACGGGATGATCAGGATCGGCTTGAGCGGTTCCAGGCTTTGCGGCAGGCGCACCGCGCCGGTGATCAGCTTGACGCAGTAACCGGCGAGGAAACCGGCAATAATCCCGCCGATAAAGCCCGCGCCCAACGTCCCGGCCAGCAAGCCGCCGATCATGCCGGGGGCCAGGCCGGGGCGGTCGGCAATCGAATAGGCGATATAGCCCGCGAGCAGCGGCACCATGAGCATGAAGGCCTGGTCGCCGACGGTTTTCAGCGCCGCCGCCAGGGTGCCTTTTTCTTCGAAGGCATGGATGCCGAACACGAACGACAAGGCGATCAACAGACCGCCCGCCACCACCATCGGCAACATGAACGACACGCCGGTCAGCAGGTGTTTGTAGACCCCGGTTTTTTCCGACTTGGCCACCGCCCCGCTCGCCGCGCTTTCCACGGTGCCTTCGGCCAGGGCCTTGTTGAGGGTCGCTTCGGCTTGCTTGAGGGCGATGCCGGTGCCGCAGCGGTAGATCTTCTTGCCGGCGAAGCGCTCGGTGGCGACTTCGATATCCGCCGCCAGCAGCACCACATCCGCCTCGGCAATCGCTTGCGGGCTCAACGGCGTGCGCGCGCCGACCGAACCCTGGGTTTCCACCTGCAAGTCATAGCCCAGGCGCTTGGCGGTCTGCTGCAATGCTTCGGCGGCCATGAAGGTGTGGGCCACGCCGGTCGGGCAGGCGGTGATCGCGACAATACGCGGGGCTTGCTTGGCTGCCACCGGGGCTTCGCTGGCGACATACACCTGAGCCTCTTCGGCGCCGCGCCGCAACACCGCCTCGACGTCCTGCAAGGCCTGGGCCGGGGTACTCTGATACACACGCTTGCCGACAAACCGCTGCATATCCAGCGGCGTGCTGCTGACCAGCAACACCCACTCGGCGGCATCGAGCGTGGCCTGGGACAACTGGCGTTCCGGGCGCTGCACGTCTATCACTTCGACGCTGGTGCTCCAGCCCTGACGCTGAGCGGCGGCGTCGAGCAAACGGGCGCACAGCACACTGGTGACCATACCGTTCGGGCAGGCGGTAACAATGGCTAAATTCATCACAAACCCTCTTATTGTTCTGTCAGCGGGCGCACATGGACGCCGCTTTCGAGACGCGCCAATTGCGCATCATCGCTGATGCCAAACCCGATCTGCGTGACAGCCATCGCGGCAATCGCCGTGGCGCGGCGCAAGGTGGTCTCGGGTAGATCGAAACCGAGCAAACCGTGGAGCATCCCGGCCAGCAGCGAATCGCCGGCGCCGACCGTACTCGCGACGCTGACTTTCGGCGGCGTGGCATGCAGCGCCGTGCCGGGGCTGAACCAGTTGACGCCGTCGGCGCCGTGGGAAATCACCACATGCTCGATGCCGCTGGCATGCAAACGCGCGGCGGCCTGGGCCTGTTGGTCGACGGAGTCGGTCGGGCAGTCCAGCGCTTCGGCAAGTTCTTCGGTATTGGGCTTGATCAACCACGGGCCGGCCTGCAACCCGGCGCGCAGGGCTGCGCCACTGGTGTCCAGGGCGACTTTCAAACCGAGGTCTTTCAGCAGCGCCAATAAGCCCTGGAACCACTGCGGGCTGACACCGCACGGCAAGCTGCCGGCGACCACCACCGCATCGTGCCCCGGGGCGATCAGCGTGAGTTGGTTGAGCAACGCCTGCTGCGCCTGCTCGCTGACCAGCGGCCCCGGCGCATTGATGTCGGTGACGCGGCCATCCTGTTCGGCGATCTTGATATTGCTGCGGGTCTCGCCGGGCACGCGGATGAACGCATCGGCAAACCCACGGCGCGCGATCAGCGCGTCAAAGGCCTGGGGGTTGTCCGCGCCGAGAAAACCGCCGACGGTGACCTGATGACCGAGGTCGGCCAGCACCTGGGCGACGTTCACGCCCTTGCCGGCCGCGTGGGTCAGCATCGTCTCGCTGCGATTGACTTCACCGGGTTCCAGGCGCGCCAGGCGTACCGTGAGGTCCAACGCCGGGTTCAGCGTCAGGGTCAAAATCCTTGCCATCTACACGGCCTCCACAAGGGCTCGCACTTCAGCGGGCGAACCCACCGCGAGTGCTTGTTGCGCCAGGCCCTGGGCCTCGCTCAGACTGAATTCTCGCACCCGCGCCTTCACCTCGGGAATGCTACGGGCCGACACGCTCAACTCATCCACGCCGAGGCCGATCAGCACCGGCACCGCCAGCGGGTCGGCGGCCAGCTCACCGCACACACCGACCCATTTGCCATGGGCATGGGCGGCGCGCACGGTGATGTCGATCAGTTGCAACACGGCGGGGTGCAGGCCATCGGCCTGGGCCGATAGTGTCGGGTGGCCACGGTCGATGGCCAGGGTGTACTGGGTCAGGTCGTTGGTGCCGACGCTGAAGAAGTCGACTTCCTTGGCCAGCACCGGCGCGAGCAACGCGGCGGACGGCACTTCGATCATGATCCCCAGTTGCAGGTCGGCCACCGGGATTTCCAGGCGCAGGCGCTCGGTCATGTCCCGCGCTGCGCGCCACTCATCGACGCTGCCGACCATGGGGAACATGATGCGCAGCGGCCGGTTATCCGCCGAGCGTAGCAATGCGCGCAATTGCGCTTCCATGATCTGCGGGCGTTGCAGCGTAAGGCGAATGCCGCGCACGCCGAGGAAGGGGTTTTCTTCCTCGGCGATCGGCCAATACGGCAGCGGTTTGTCGCCGCCCACATCCAGGGTACGGACCACCAACGGGCGACCGCCGAGGCCATCGAGCACGCGGCGGTATTCAGCTTCCTGGGTGGCTTCGTCCGGCGCTTGGGGGTGGGCCATGAAAATCAGTTCGGTGCGCAGCAGGCCAATGCCTTCGGCGCCCTGCTCCACCGCGCTCGCCACGCCGGCGCTTTCGCCGATGTTGGCGAACACTTCCACGACGTGCCCATCCCGGGTCAGGGCCGGCTGATGGCGCTGCGCCGAGGCGGCTTGCAGGCGTTGTTCACGGGTGTCGCGTTCGACGCTGGCGCGTTGCAGGGTCGCGGCGTCGGCGTCGACATGCAGGCGGCCGCGCTGACCGTCGAGCAGCAACGGCGTACCGGCGGCCAGCAGCAACACGGCCGGGCCGGCGCCCACCAAGGCGGGGATGCCCAGGGCGCGGGCGACGATGGCGCTGTGGGCAGTGGCGCCGCCACGGGCGGTGAGAATGCCGGCGACGCGGGCCGGGTCGAGGCGCGCCACATCCGACGGGCCGACTTCGTCCATCACCAGGATGTAGGGTTCGTTCGGTTCCTGGACGGTTTCGACACCGCACAACTGCGCCAGCACACGGCGACCGATGTCGCGCAGGTCGGCGGCGCGCTCGGCGAGCAAGGCGTCCTGCAACGATTCCTGCTGCTTGGCGGCGGCTTCGATCACGCTCATCCAGGCGGCTTCGGCGCTTTCACCCTGTTTGAGGCGGGTGTCGACGTCGTCGGTCAGTTCCGGGTCGTCGAGCATTTCCTGGTGGGTGATGAAAATCTCGCGGATCGCCTTGGCCTGGCTGCGTTCGATCAGGCCCTGGATATCGCCGCGCACATCGGCCAGTGAGGCGTGCAGGCGCTGGCGCTCGATGGCCGAGGACTCGCCACGCAGCGGATAGTCGAACGGTTGCAGCACCTGGATATGCGCCGGGCCGATGGCGATGCCCGGTGCGGCGGCGATGGCCTGGATCTGGCTGCCGGCCAGGGGCGCGCTGAGCGTCGGTTCGAGCACCACGGCGGCGGCTTGCACACTCGCGACAGGCAGCGGCTCGACCTCTTCGCCAAGCCCCTCTTGTACCGCGGCCAGCAAGGCGGGCAGCGCATCGTCGGCAATCGTCGGCTCTGCGACAAACTCCAGCACCTGGCCACGCCGGGCGCCGAGGCTGAGCAGCTTGCTCAGGCTTTTCACCGACACGGCGCCCACCGCGCCATCAACGATGCGTACACGAATATCGCCGTCAAAACTTTTCGCCAGTTGCGCGAGAATCTTCGCCGGCCGCGCGTGCAGGCCATGGGCATTGGCCAGGGCAATGCGTGCGCTGGGCCAGTCGGGTGGCAGCTCGCCGCCCAATACTTCAAGCACCGCACGGCTGCTGGTGGCGCGGCCCAGTTCCTGGCCACGCCCTTCAATCAACAGCGCACACAGGCGTTCGAGCAAGGTCTGGTGCGCCTCGCCGAGGCTGGCCAGGCAGAACAGACCATTGAGGGGCTGGCCGAGGTAACGCATGGGTTTGTCCGGGGTGACAAACGCCAGCCCCGGGCGCTTGACGGTCTGCTCGCTGTGCAGCCACCACAGGCCATCGCCCAGGGGCAGCGCATCGACCTGCTGCAACACGGCGGCAAAGCCATTGCTCACACAATCGGCCTGGCGCAGCAGGCGGGCGCCGCGCCACACCAGCTCTTCAAAATCATCGGCGGACACACCGAGCCCGATCATTTGCGCGTCCAATGCCAGTTCCTGCGGCGCGCCCTGCAACAGTTTCAGCAGGGCCTCGGCGGAAGCGGCGCGGCGCAGTGCCTGGCCCAGGTCGGTTTCCCCAAGGGCGCGGGTCAGCAATTGCAGCAGGCGCAGGTGTTCATCGGATTTGGCGGCAATGCCGATGGCCAGGTAGACGATCTGGCCATCGCCCCAGTCCACCCCTTCGGGGAACTGCAGCAGGCGCACGCCGGTGGAAAATACCTGATCGCGGGTTTCGGGGGTGCCGTGAGGGATCGCGATGCCTTGACCGAGAAAGGTCGAACCTTGGGCTTCACGGGCTTGCAAGCCGCTGAGATAACCCTCGGCGACCAGGCCGTCGGCCACCAGTTTGTCTGCGAGCAGGTGCAAGGCAGCAGATTTATCCACAGCCGTCTGGCCCATGGAAATCTGCTCTATGGTGAGCTCAAGCATGCCGTTCTCCTAGTTAGTGCGTCGGGCGCACTAGGTATTGTTTTGAATAAATCAGTCTAAAGTCGTTCATGAACAAACTGACTGAGCAGTCGGTTGGCAGTAGCCACTCAGTAGCGAACATCGCAAAAATACGCCTGCTGAAACGTTTAATCTAGAATTCGTGGCAGATTACGCGTTAATTGCGCATCCTTGAAGACCCACTCGGCACTTGAGCTGAGACATTGGTCGTCTGCAGTAATCGGTTACGATTGGACAAAATGTCGGGGCAAGCTCCAGAAAACAAGGAAATCCCGGTTTGAAACTCAGTGATATCGCCCGTCTCGCCGGTGTGTCCGTGACCACCGCCAGCTATGTCATCAATGGCAAAGCCGAACAGCAACGCATCAGCAGCGCAACCGTCGAGCGCGTGCGCGCGGTGGTCCAAGCCCATGGTTTCACGCCCAACCCCCAGGCTGCGGGACTGCGCAGCCGGCACACGCGCACCTTGGGTTTCATCCTGCCAGACCTGGAAAACCCCAGTTACGCACGAATTGCCAAGTTGTTGGAACAGGGCGCGCGCGAGCGAGGCTATCAATTGCTGATCGCCAGCTCCGACGATGACGCCGACAGCGAGCGCCAGTTGCTGCAACTGTTCCGCGCCCGACGCTGCGACGCGCTGTTCGTTGCCAGCTGCCTGCCGGCCAGCGACGACAGTTATCGCGAGCTGCAAGCCAAGGGTTTGCCGGTCATCGCCATCGACCGGGAGATGGACCCCGCGCAGTTCTGCTCGGTGGTCAGCGACGACCGCCAGGCCTGCCAGCAACTGACCAGCAGCCTGCTGCAACCGCTACCCAAGCAGATCGCGCTGATCGGCGCGCGACCCGAGCTGAGTATCAGCCAGGCGCGCGCCGCCGGTTTCCGTGAAGCGCTGCAGGGATTCGGCGGTGAAGTGATCGTCGAACACGGCGAGGCGTTCAGCCGCGACTGCGGCCGGCAACTGATGGAGCAATTACTGCAGCGCCTGGGGCATTTGCCTGACGCGCTGGTGACCACGTCCTACGTGCTGCTGCAAGGCGTGTTCGACGCACTGCATGACTTCCCGCTCAAGACGCGGCCGCTGCGCCTGGGCACCTTCGGTGATACCCAACTGCTGGATTTCCTGCCGCTGCCGGTGAATGCCATGGCCCAGCAACATCAACTGATCGCCGACACCGCGCTGCGCCTGGCCCTGGCTGCGATTGAAGAACAACAGTATCAACCCGGCGTAAACGCCATCGGCCGCACCTTCAAGCAGCGCATTCACGAGGTTTGAGCGTGGAGCTGATCGACACCCACACCCACCTGGACTTCCCGGACTTCGACAGTGATCGCCGGCAAGTCCTCGCGCACAGCCGCCAACTCGGCGTACAGCGCATGGTGGTGTTGGGGGTGTATCAGCAAAATTGGCAACGACTGTGGGATCTGGTGCAAGACGATGAAGGTTTGTTCGCAGCCTTCGGCCTGCACCCGGCGTACCTCGACGAGCATCGCCCCGCCGACCTGACGGCCCTGGGCGACTGGCTGACCCGCCTGCGGGGCCATCGGCAATTGTGCGCGGTGGGCGAGATCGGCCTGGATTACTTCCTCGAACACCTCGACCGCGAACGCCAGCAACACCTGTTCGAAGCCCAACTCAAGATGGCCGTGGATTTCCAATTGCCGGCCCTGCTGCATGTGCGCCGCAGCCATGCCGCCGTGATCGCCACCCTCAAGCGCATCCGCCTGCCACGGGGCGGCATCATCCACGCCTTCGCCGGCAGCCGCGAAGAGGCGCGCGAGTACATCAAGCTGGGGTTCAAACTGGGCCTGGGCGGCGCGGCCACCTGGCCACAGGCGCTGCGCATGCACAAAGTACTCGCGCAACTGCCCCTGGACGCCGTGGTACTGGAAACCGATGCACCGGACATGGCCCCCGCCATGCATCCCAGCCAGCGCAACAGCCCGGAACACCTGCCCGAGATCTGCGCCGCGTTGGCCGAGCGCATGGGCCTGAGCCCGTTATCGCTGGCGCAGGCGAGCACACGCAACGCGTGCGAGCTGTTCAATTGGTAGCGGGCTGACGGCCTGCAGGTCCAGGGTCATGCGTTGCCGATGGCGGGCAAAACGCAGCACCAGGCAGTGGATCAGCACCGTCACCAGTGAAAGGTTGAGCTGCTCGATCACACTGAGCAACCCCACCCACTCCGCCACCAGTGCGACCAGCAAGGTCACGCAGGTCAGGATGATCATGCTCGGGCGAACCAGCGCCCACTGGTCCAGCGCACGAAATTGACGCTGCTGTTTGCGACCCCGCAACTGCAGGCCCGACTGGCAATACACGCACTCGAACGGCTCGTCGATGGCAATCGCGTTCAACTGCCAAGGCTTGAGTTCAAACGTCATGTCGCATCGGGCACAGCGCCCTCTGATACCGAATGCAGCAATCATCGCCGTGCCTCTTTGGGACTGTGACCAGGTGAAACAAATTTTCACCTATTCACGCCGCCAGAAAAGATACGCCGCAAAATTAAGACAAACACCACAACCACAAAGGACAAATCCTACTAACAGGCCCTACACCCGAAATGCGCCGATCAGTTGCTTCAGCTCGATCACCTGCTGCGACAACTGCCGGCTGGCCGCTTCGGTCTGGTACGCACCGTCGGCCGCATGCTCTCCGGCGCGGTTGATTTCGACGATGTTGCGGTCGATGTCGTGGGCGACCGCGGTTTGCTGCTCGACGGCGGCGGCAATCTGCTGGTTCTGATCCACGATCATGCCGACGGCGCCGAGAATATTTTCCAGGGCCTGCTGGACCTTTTCCGACTGGCCCACGGTGCCTTCAGCCATGGCATGGCTGGTGCCCATGGCCTTGACTGCCGCGCCGACACCGCTGTGCAATCGGCTGATCATCTGCTCGATCTCTTCAGTGGAGTGCTGGGTGCGCCGGGCCAGGGTCCGCACTTCATCGGCCACCACCGCAAAGCCGCGGCCCTGCTCCCCGGCGCGGGCTGCTTCGATCGCGGCGTTGAGCGCCAGCAGGTTGGTTTGCTCGGCGATGCTCTTGATCACTTCCAGCACACTACTGATGGATTGGCTGTCGGTGGCCAGTTGATTGATCACGCGTACCGACTCATCGATCTCCGATGCCAACCGCGCAATGCTGCCTTGCTGGGACTGCACCAGGCCGCGGCCGCTGACGGTTTCATCGTTGACGCTATGGGCGCTGCTCACCGCCGCCGCCGCGCTGCGTGCCACTTCCTGGGCGGTGGAGGACATCTGGTTCATGGCCGTCGCCACCTGTTCGATCTGGCTGCGCTGCCCGGAGACCGCCTGGTTACTGCGGGCCGAGACCGCCTCGACCTGGCCGGCCTGCAACTCAACCTGGCTGACGGTGTGCCCGACGCGCTCGATCAGGTCGTGGATCTTGGCCACGGTGCCATTGAACACTTGGCCCAGGTCGCCCAACTCGTCGCGGCTGCGGGCGACAAACGTGACGGTCATATCGCCCGCCGCCACCTTGTCCATCATCGCCCCCAAGCGCCGCAACGTGGTGCGCGTCGAGGCATAGAAACCGGCGTACAGATAAAAGATCAGCAAAAACACCGCCGCCAGGGCCGACACCAGTACGACCATGTGCGTGCGGTTTTGCGTCAGCCGTTGCTCCAACTGTTGTCCGAGGAAACCCAGGGTGGCCTCATTGAGTTGGTAGGTCTGGGCCATCAGTTGACTCACGTCGTCGTAGAAGCCCTGCCACGGTGCGTCGAGGGTTTCGGCCATCACCACCTGCTCTTCAAACAGTTCACTGCCTTGCTTGAGGCTCGCGTTGCTGGCCTTGGCCAGGCTGTCGAGCGCTGTGTGGGCGGCTTTGCTGGAGCCCAGGGCGTCCTGCAGCTTCAAGCCGTATTCGGCCTGGAGTTTTTCCAACTGCTGCAACAACTCATCGAAGCGCGTGCTGGAGGAGGAGTTGAGAAAACCCTGGCCGAGGGAGTACGCGCCCATTGCCCGCCCTTCGCCCAACGTCTGGGTGACTTGCGGCGTGACGCCGGTGATCAGTTCGCTGAGCTGGCGCAGATCACTCTGGGGGTCGCGGCTCAAGCCGGATTGGCTGGCGATGATCTGGCTGAGCATCTGCGCCTTGTTCAGCAGTTTGCCGATCAGCGCACTTTTGCTCTGTAGCGATGACTCCTGTTGCTGGGCCTTGAAGGCGCCAACCAGCTCGTCGCGCTTGGCGTCGAATACGGCGACTTGCTCGGGGTCGGTGGCCATCGCGCTCAGGCCTTGCAGGCGCGCCAGCACACTCTGCTCCTGGGTGTTGATCGTGCCCTCCAGATCGCCCGCCTTGCCGGATTGGCCGAGGGTCGCGTTGATCTGCACCTGGTTGTTGAGGGTTTCCAGGTCACGGCGCAAGGCCAGGCTGCTGCCGAGCAAATCCAGGCTTTGCAGTTCGATGCGGGTGCCCTGGAATTCACGCCAGGAATCGCGCACCAGGAAATAGTTGGTCGCCAGCATCGGCAACAGGAACAACACGCTGATCAAACTGAACTTCATGCCGAAGCTCAGGCGGTTCATCAGCGCGACGGCGGGATAGAGCAAGCTCTTCACAGGTGAACTCCCTTCCTATTATTTTTATTTGAGGCGCAGGGCGGCGGCAGATAGCCACTATTTGGCGCTCTACTTGTATAGCTCAAATCGTAAGGGAGTTTTGTAACGTAAAGTTAACGCGCTGTGGGAGCAGGCTTGCTCCCACAGGGATTGAGCGTGACCGCTAGGGCAACACGGTCCAGATGGCGAAACCGGCATACCACAGCACCGCCGCGCGCAGCAGCAGTTCCCACAGGCGATCCAGGCTGTTGATGCCGTCGGCCCCCACCACCGGCGGCGGGATTTCGGCGGCCACCAGGCCGACTTTGTCCATCAGTTGCGCGGCACTGATGTCCCAGCTCAACAGCTCGTGGAGCATCACTCGGCTGACCGCGACAAAGTTGCCCACCAAGGCGAAGCTCGCCGCCAGCAAGCGCACCGGCAACCAGTCAAAGGCATGCCGCAGTTGCGCGGCACGCTCGGCCACCAGAGGGTTCTGACTGTGTTCGCTGGCCAGCGCCAGCAGGCGATAGGCCAGGGCTGCGACCGGGCCCAACAGGAAATACCAGAAGATCACCGCAAAGAAGCTCTGATAGGCCTGCCACAAGAGATACCCCTGGACACCCTCCAGCAACTGCTCGCCACTGTCGGCAGCGACCTTCAGGTCACGCTCGGCCACATGCTCGGCGGCCTGCAGGTCGCCGCGCCGCCAGGCATCGCGGAACGGGCCAAGCCCGGCCAGCAGGTCACCGCGCCCCAGGCTATAGATCAGCACCAGCAAATGCACCGGCAGCGCCAACAGGCCGTAGGCCACCGGTTCCAGCACCAGCAGCAACAACGCCAGCACGGCCACCGGCAGCAACACCAGCAGCGCCAGAATCAACCAGGGCTGTTCGCCCAGGCGCGGGCTCGATTCCAATCTGGCCAGTTCGCGCAGCCATCTGCCGTCGCGCTGCAACTTTTGGCGCAAGGCCGAGAATTTCTCGATCCAGACCGCCAGCACCAACACCAGGAAACTCATTGTGCGTGTCCTCCATCCTGCAGGGCGCTGCGAAAGCGCATCCAATCAAAAGCGGGCCCGGGATCGGTCTTGCGCCCCGGGGCGATATCGCTGTGACCACAAATGCGCTGACGGGTGATGCCCGGGTAAGTCGCCAGCAACTGACGTGTCAGGTCGATCAGTGACGCATATTGGGCATCGGTAAAGGGCAGGTCATCCGTGCCTTCCAGCTCGATCCCCAGGGAAAAGTCATTGCACGTTTCGCGCCCCTCGAAGCTGGAAACCCCGGCATGCCAGGCGCGGTCGAGGCAGGACACAAACTGCGTCACCCCTCCGTCGCGTTCAATCAGAAAATGCGCTGACACGCGTAGGTCGGCAATCCCTGCAAAGTAAGGATGTTCCGTGACATCCAAGCGATTCTGGAAAAATTCCTGCACCTTGCCGGTGGCGAACTGCGCCGGCGGCAGGCTGATGTTATGCACCACCAACAGCGAGACTTCACCTGCGGGGCGCTCGTTGAAGTTGGGCGAAGGGCAATGACGAACACCCTGGCACCAACCGCTGGCGGGGTCCAACTGCATACAGGTTCCTTGAACGTGACTAAGTCTGACCAGTATGCCGCGTTCAGCCCTATGGTTGCGATCACTTGCCGCGATTGAGTTGACGCAAGTTACCCGCCACCGTCGCCAGCGCACGCTCGAACAGCAGGGCTTCGTCCAGGATACGCAACGCACCACGCTTGAACGCCAGGGCCAGTTGGCCGGCGCTGCGCTCGAGCACCTTGAGTCCGGCGCGGTTGACGAAAACATAGCGATCGGCCGGTGCCATGATCGCGTTCAGTTTGCCGCGCAGAGCGGTTTTCTCGGGTTCCAGGAACTCCAGCCAAACGCCAACGCGCAATTGGCGCACCTTGAGCAGGTCGGGATCATCCGCGGCCAGGTCCTGCGCGGCATCGGGCAGGCCTGGGTCGAACACGAAGGGCTCCTGCACCTCGATCAACCTCTCGCCGCCCTCGAACGCCTGAACATGCAGGGCCTGCAGCCGAACAAAGAACTCACGGGTGCTGAAAGGGTCGAACCCCGCGCCGCTCACCCCGTCGCGCAAGGCCTTGAGCAACGCCGGCAACTGCTCCAGCAGATGCCGCCCGGCCTCGGTGTCGTCGTGCAGGCCAACGCTCCAGATCAACTCGTCCAGGGTGCGCAGCCCCGCCTGCCACTGCACCGATTGCTCACCGTGCTTGAGGCTGGCCAGCAACAGCACCTGGCTCCAGGCCTGTTGCACAAACTGCACCACCGAGCGCGGCAGGACCTTGCCCAGCAAACGCCGGTTCAGCACGTCGGCCACGCGCTGTCGGGCCGCCTCGTTACGCAGGCGCGCTTCCTCGGTATCGCGGGTGTGCTGTTCGAGCAATGCACTGTGCCGGCGCTCGTCAGCGGTAAACGCGCAGAACTCCGACAGCAGTTCGGAAAAAATCGCCGGGTCTTCGGCAAAATCATTCAGCAACCGCTGCACCACCTGCTCAATGCGCAGGTACAGGCTGTCACGCGGGTTACCCTCAGCCGGGCTCCAACCGATGGCGGCACTGGCGATTTCGTTGAGCAGCCGCCGCGCCGGATGGCCGGCGCGGCTGAAAAGACTCTTGTCCAGCACCGCCAGTTTGAGCATCGGGATCTGCAACCGGGCGATCAAGGCTTTGAAGGCGTCCGGGACGGCGTGGTCATTGAGGATGAATTCGAACAACAGCGCGACCAGGTTGATCACGTCTTCGTCGGCCTCTTCCACGACCCGCGATTTGCCGCTCTTGACGCTGACTCGGGTCAGCAGTTGCTTCAACTGGTTGCGCAGGTCGAAGTCGTCCTCGACATCCGGTTCCGGCACGTATTGCTGCAAATGGGACAACAGCCGCAGCAGGTCGCGGGTGGCAATGGGCTGGGGCTCGGCGCTGGCTTCCAGGGTCGGCGTGACACTGCCGCGCACGGCGCCCAGCAGCGCTCGCAAGGTCGAAAAGGCGTGCTCGCCATTTTCGTCGACTGGCTGGTCGGCGCTTGGCAACCGGGCTTCACGCGTGTGCTTGCACGGTACGCGCCCGCCGGAACGACGGGCCGGCACCGCCTTGAGTTCAGGCAGCACGCCGGTGGCGACCAGCAACTGATTGGCCTCACCGTACAGGTGGTCGGCGTCGCTGAGCACGTACTTTTCAAAGAGCTTGAGCATGACCAGCTTGACGCGAATTTCCACGCCCAGGCTGCGCCCCGCACGTAGGAAAAACTCGCACAGCAGCGCTGGCCCCAGGGGGTTCTCGCAGTCATCCATGGACCTGCCGAGCAAGGCGCCCAGGCGAGTGGTCAGTTGCCCCAGGGCGAGGCCGTCGCGATGCTGCACCCGCCCGAGCATTGCCTCCAGCGCCAGGGCTTTTTCCAGGTCCTCCCTGAGGATGCCGGGCACCTTGTCGTAGGACACCACCGGCACCAACTGCCGTTCACCGCGCCCTGCCCCGCCCAGGTTGGCGAAGGTCTCGAACAGTTGCCCCATGAACACGCGCTCGAAATTCTTGCGCTTGAGACGCAGGTCGCGCATGGCTTCAAAGAAAATATGGTGGTCGACGTTGTTAAGGGCCTTGTCGGCCATTTCGAACAGGGTGTCGTCGGCGTTATCGAACAGCTCCTGCAAACCTTGCTGCAGTTGCTGCGCAGCCTTGTCGCGAACCTGCAGCAACACCACCGGTAGGCGCGCGAGCGGCGATGGCGTGGTCTGTGCCTTATTGATCGGCACCACCTTTCCGTCGTTGTGCATCCAGGCCTCCTGAAACGGCGGTGTGGGTAGGGCAAAGTCGGGGCAGGCCCAGTGGGGCACTGCGAATATCCGGTTACCACCAGGACGTCAAAGCTATGACGCCAATTGCAAGGCGCGAGATTATCTTGCAAATGGGGGTCGTTGCGCCAGCGAACTCTGTCATAACGCTGTAAATGAGCACGCCACTGGGTTCAAACGCGCACAGCCCCTATAATCGGCGCACTTTGTTTGTGGAGCCTGTTATGCCGAATCTCCGTCTTGCCGACCTCACCGCCGAAATCGAAGCCAACGTGCGCCGCGCACTGCGCGAAGACATCGGCAGCGGCGACATCACCGCGCAATTGATCCCGGCCGAACGGCTGGCCAAGGCCACGATCATCACCCGCGATGCGGCCGTTATCGCTGGCACGGCCTGGGTGGACGCGGTGTTCCGCCAACTGGACCCGCGGGTCGCGGTGCATTGGCTGGTGGCCGACGGTGAACGCGTCAGCCCCAACCAGGCACTGTTCCACCTCGAAGGCCCGGCACGTTCGCTGCTCAGCGGCGAACGCAGCGCGCTGAATTTCCTGCAGATGCTCTCCGGCGTCGCCACACGCGCCCAGTACCTGGCGGATAGCGTCGCGAGCACCCAGGTCAAGTTGCTCGATACGCGCAAGACGCTGCCGGGCCTGCGTCTGGCGCAGAAATACGCCGTGACCTGTGGCGGTTGCCACAACCATCGCATCGGTTTGTATGACGCGTTCCTGATCAAGGAAAACCATATCGCCGCCTGTGGCGGTATCGCCCAGGCGATTTCGGCCGCGCACAAGATCGCCCCGGGCAAACCGGTGGAAGTCGAAGTGGAAAGCCTGGACGAATTGCGCGAAGCATTGGCGGCGGGCGCCGATATCATCATGCTCGACGAACTGAGCCTGGACGACATGCGTGAAGCCGTGCGCCTGAACGGCGGCAAAGCCAAGCTGGAAGCCAGCGGCGGGATCAACGAAAAAACCCTGCTGCCCATCGCTGAAACCGGGGTGGACTACATCTCCATCGGCGCGATGACCAAGGATGTGAAAGCGGTGGACCTGTCGATGCGCCTCAGTATCTGAAGCCCGTTGCAGGAGCCGGGTTGCCGGCTCCTGCAACAGCGGTTCAGACCACCAGGTTATTCATCTCGCAATACTCTTCCCATTCGACACCGAGCACTTCAGCCGCCTCTTGGTGCAAGGCCAGCCGTGCGGCTTCGAACTCGTCCGCTGACGAGGTGTACTTGAGGCTCAGCTCCCATGGCTGGAGGCCCTGGCTCTCAGCCTCGTCCTCAAATGCCCACTGGATCTGGTCGCGCTGATCGTCAGCGCTCAGGTCCTTGATCTCTTCTTTAAGCTGCGGCGATTCCCCGAGGTATTTGTCGAGGGCTGCTTGGTGCCGAACTTCCTGGGTCATTTCAGTCGTGGTCATGTTGTTCTCTTAGATCGAGGAATGGGGATGCATCTGGGTCATCAAGGTTGCGCAGATACAAAAGAGCGGGCACGAATGCCGACTCGCCTGGCCTTCAGAACCATTCTGGGATCATCTGAAAACGGTGTTGCTTTGGTGCCCGAGACAGGAATCGAACAAAACGACCCAATCCCAGCAGAACCAGCAATACCTATAGCTACAAAAACAAAATAGGTACTCATTAAGGGACTCAGCAAAAACCGGCGCCCGCCGTAATCTCTTAACTGCCGTGGCACATCAGCTTAGCCCAAGCTTTGCGAGAGGACTACTGGTCTAGGGGAACACAGAATTCCCCAGCTGTATTTATAGACCCCAATGACTGTTGAATGGCGTATCAGGCACTTCAGACTGCGATGACGACGTAAGCTCATGGAGCTAGCTCGAAACACAGCGGACATTACACTGAAAAGGCTTCGTCTCGGACAAAAGCATGGTGACCGTACCGCGAGTACTGGGTCGGAGGTTATCGGGAAGCCAGTGAAAAATTAGCCATAATGGGATCGTCGCGTGAAACGAACCTGTCGGGATATTCATGCCGTCGTCTCGTAGACATCATGATGGCAAAACGGTACTGTCCCGATTTGCTTATGACGCAGCTTGAATGGGTGGCATCTTCAGCTAGGCTGCCAATTGAGCATTTATTGCCCGGAGAGGGATAGGTAGTAAATGGAGAGTTTATCTTGGGAATAATTGCGTTTCTGCTCATGGGCGGCATTTCAGGAGGGCTGGCAGGCTGGGCTTTTTTTGCATTTGGAGATAAAAAAGAAAAGTATATATCTGGAGCTTCGGGGGTAGTGGTTACTGCTGTTGAGGCTTATGTATCACTCAAAGCATTTATACCGTCCGGGCAGGACCCTGCGCCCCTTATACTTACTTTGATCAGCGCGCACGCAATTTCTTTTGTCGGCATCATTATCCTATTCGCTCACATTTTAAAATTACAAGATGCAAAGTTTAAAATCACGATAATTGATGTGATCTTTAGCAACAGCAAATCTCTAGATGAGTATCATGCATCGAGAAAAGCCGAGATTGACGGACTTCTGAAAAAAGAACTAAATATCGACGAAATCGAAAAATCTCGTAAGCATTTAGACGAAGAGATAAAGGCATTCAGAGTTGAAGAAGCAAATTTCAGAAGTGAGGTAAATGACGCTAAGCTCTTAATTGAGCAAAAAAATGAGCTGATAGACAATAAGTTTTCGATTGTTATACCACAAAAATATAAACATTGTATTAGGCCCGATTTTTTTGAGCTTTTACCTCGCCATACTCAGAAGGTTGGCTCTTTTTATGGAAAGCTTCGTCCATTGACAGAGCAATTCATCAAGAATGATCACGGCACCGCGACCAGAGAGGAAATTTTTGATAGCTACTTACTTGGTGTGGCTAGCTATGTAAGAACCTGTCTATTTGATCAGGCCGCAAACTCAGGCGACAATGAAGTCAGGGTTCACTTTCGAAAGCTTGACTCTCAGAGCATGGCCTATAAAGCACACGTTGTGTTGTCTGATTTAGATCAGGCTGTATCAGACCTTACAGTCGACGACGGCTTGATTAAGGCCTCTCAGATATCTAGACGCAGCCTAGTTTATTCAGCAAACAAAAAGGACGCTTACAATACGGGCAGCGAACATCTTTGGCAAGATTACCTGACCTACGTCTTTGAACAAATCAAAGAATCTGAACATCCAAAATTCACATTTGGAATATCAGTAAAACATAAAGCTGTGTACTCCAACCTTCTGTACTTCCTTAGCTTTATTCAGTTCGAGCAAATAATACAGCAAGATATGATCAAACTTCATATTCATCTTTCAAAATCTTACGACGCAAAGGTGGCTTAAATGGAAGTCGACAAAAGCGAATTGCTCCTAAGAATAAATAGGCTCATCAAGAATGGCGAGCACGACAAAGCCAAGCGACTTATCACTATCCTACATGAGTTAATACGCAAGGAAATGGAAGAAGACGAGTTCCATCAAACACTAACATTGGATCGAGTGGGAAAAAAAGCATACAAGGTAGAATAAAAATCGAGCCAAACACTTTTCTATATGTGTTTTTTACCCAAGCGGCGAATTAGCTTTCGCCCCCCCGTGTGCCGGCTAGCATTTATCTGCTATCACCGGCAGCACCGGGCTATTTCAACCTTGCGACCACTACCTCAGGAAAAATATTTGTTCACCCAAAGAAAAAAGCTCGCTCTTCTTGCGGATCAAATAGTTCATCTGAGACAAGATAGCAACGAGTCTTTTCGGAAACCAAGGTGCGATCAAACGAGTTATCGATATCTAGATGCTCGTCATCACCAACAGCGCGCCATTGAGTCCCATAGTAAAACTTAAATACTAGTAACGCGAATGCTGCAGGAGTAAGAACTCTTCTAACAGGCCATCTGTTTTCGGAGTGAAAACCAATATGAAAGTGAGAACAGGGATGATGAAGTTTTTTACGCTGTGCGGGAGCATTTTCGTAACGTAACAGAGGTACGCTGCCCACACCGGTTTTATCTGATAGCAGCGACAAAAACTCTTCATGAGTTAGAAAACCAGCCTCGACCATTTCATGTCTACTCCGAAACCAATCATTATATTCATTTGAATGCGAAGAGTAAGGATTTGGATAAAATGCATAGCGCACATTATCATCCCCCTCAATGCTAAACTGAAAAAAAGAATAGTCAGAAAGCAGGATATTATAATGAGACAGCCCAAGCCCTTTATTATACACATCAATATAACTAGCAGCATTAGAAAGTATCAAATCTCGAAACTCTGCATTTACAGAAAGCGGACTTGGATTTGAGTAAATCTCTGCAACCCCCAGTTCTTCAGCGGTTCGCCAAACCTGATATATCCCCGACCTAACATCCTCCCTATTCATCTTTAACTTCCTGCCCGACCAGTAGATCGTCAATTTCGTTATCAGTAAATCCTTCATCACGAAGTCGATCTATAAACTCCTGGCGAATTTTCTTGGCTCGAAGGGTTTTTTCACTCATATCACGCTGAATCAGGTTCATTTTTGAAAGATCCGGCATATTAAACCGTAAATATGGGAAGTCAGCAGATGCCGCATCAATCTCATTACCAATTGCTGATGTTGCCCCCCCACAGCCGGAAACTCGCAGCCAAGCCTTTGTCCGAGTGAAAGCAACAAATAATTTATTGCGCTCGCTTCGTCGACCAAGCCAAATCGCGTCGACTCCGACAACGTAAACTACAGCGGCCTCATTGCCTTTAGCCCGATAAACTGTTGAAAGTGTAATTTTGTCTGCAATTGAAAAAGGCGGTTCGGAATAAGGGTCAGCATGAATATTATTTGTTGCGATTCCGGCCATTGAAAAGTTTTCCGACAACTTTTTAAAATAGCCTCGAGCATTCCTGTCGTCCAAGGCGATGACGATTATATCCTCTGGAGATAAACCCCCTTTCAAAAAGGAGCATGCGTCGCTAACAACCCACTCAATTTCCTGTTCGAAATTATTAGCCGAATGGTGTCGAATCAGCTTAGGTAGATCGTCACCCTTAAGTGAGACAGGACTATTGCCCTCGGGTCGCATAATCTCGACCCGCTTGCCTTTTTCAAAATTATCAGCTTGTACAACATACCCCACATCTCGCCAATGATCAGGGCTCTCAAGAAGCTGCACTATATCGGAGTAAATCCCAAAGCCCATAGCATGGGCCGTGACCAAAATCTCTCGCTGATTACGATAGCACTTACTCAGCACCGTATCGTTAACAGCTCCTGGCGGTAATCCCGCAGCAGCTCGGTCTAATGAAATACAAGGCTCATTATTTTCATCATGTCCGAAAAGTTCCTCTGAAGACGGCATTTTTACATTGAGAATATTTTGCAGCTCATCATAAGCCCAAACTATACTTTTTTTATCTCGAGTACCTTTCGTTAGATTAAAACACAACTGGTAAAAGGCAGATGGGAAATCTTGCCCCTCGTCAATAAGTACGTGATCGTAGTAAGGTTGCACATTCCCAGTTGCCACCAAATCAGCACAAGCATGTTGAAAGGGATCAACACCTGGCGGAGCTGAACTTCGCGCCGAACTGAAGTTCATAGGTATTCTTCCGGCTCTGCGGCTTGCATCTGAATAAGCGCCAGGCGCATTTGCACCGCCCCAACCGTGAAGTATATTAATCTTAGACCAATCAGGATCAACTTCAGTATAATGCCGAAAAAACTTTGTAATCATATTCTGAATTGGAGAACGCAAACTCTTTGTAAAAAAAGTTACTAATATACTTTCATTCGGTTTTGTCATGTGGAGGTGAGCGGCTTTCATGGCTAAAATCACAGTCTTCCCTGACCCGGCAAGTCCACGGATTCGCTGAGGGCCGTTGATAGTAACAAGCGCTGCTCTTCGCTGCTTCTGGTCGAAATTAGCTATTTCTGCTTCGAGAGTGGATAGGGCAAAAGCCACTTTGTGTTGCTCGGGATTTTCAATGACTCGACTTCCACTACGAGTGAGAGCCTTCGCACCTTCGATCACCGAACGAGCCTCGTGCATTTGCTCTAAACTTAGCGGATCCTCGACCTGCAAATCTTCGAGTAACGCTCGCAATGACGCGTTAGAGTTGATTATATTGCAATCACCGCCTTCGAAAATACGATCAGCAATATCAGAGTCACAAAAAATTATCGGAGTAATTTCTATTGCAAGCGATGAGCGTGTCCGACGAAGCGTTTTGCTTTTTAAAAGTCGACCTATTAAAATACTGCAAAACTGATTCAGCGATTCATCAATCTCACCAATTTTAGGAGTTGGTAATCTTTCTGCTTGTGATGCACTTACAAATCGTAGAGCAACAATTCCATGCGTGCGGCTCAGAAGTAGCGCATCCGGCTTATGGGTAACGGTCTCATAATCAGAGTAGCTTGGAAAATCATAATAGAGAACAGCATCCTCCAACTCTAACTCCGCGCAAGAAGCCTTAACGTATGTGATAAATTCTCTAGCAAGAGGGTCACTATTTATTCGATCACTTGTAACGAGTATGTCGATATCCATTTCTAGGTGCTCTTCGCTCAAATTTTATTGCTGACGAGTATTGTCCGGAAGATAATGGCTTCGTACAACGCTGTCTAGGCAATAAGCAAATTTGTGTTTTTTACTTTACATTTCATCAGCTTGATAATCCTAGGTAATCGACGATGCACATGGTCTGTGACAGGTGCTTCGCCGTCATATTTACGTGAACACACCTTTTGGAGCCTCCGGTTTTGGCCGCGAGCGGATGGACACTAATGTCGGCAGCTGTGCGTTGCTCATGGTTGATCTGTCGCTCTATTACTAAGTTATGCGACACGCGTCATGGACCTTGATCTTCTAGATCTGAGCTTGTCGCATAAGTATGTCGCAAATGGTAAATTACCTGCGACAAATTATGCGACAGGTGCAAGATGCAAGCCTCAGGACAGCTCATTGGATATGCCAGGGTTTCGACGCAAGCTCAGGATCTGGAGCAGCAGCGACTTGCCCTAGGACAAATCGGATGTAAACGAATTTTTGAAGAAAAAATCAGTGGGGCCAATCGAGACCGTACGGAGCTGAATCGACTGCTTGATCATCTGCGGCCAGGCGATGTTCTGATCGTAACCAGGTTGGATCGCTTGGCTCGTTCAACAACGGACCTGCTTCATATTGCAGAGCGGCTCAGAGCCATAGACGCGGGCCTGCGCTCTATCGCAGAACCTTGGGCCGATACCACCTCACCAGCTGGTCGCATGGTGTTGACAATCTTCGCCGGCATAGCTGATTTTGAGCGGTCGCTGATTGGTGAGCGCACCAGCGCCGGGAGAGCGGCTGCCAAAGCTCGCGGTGTTCGGTTTGGGCCTAAGCCGGCATTAACACCGGAACAGGTCAGCCATGCGCGACAATTGATTGCCGAAGAGCAGCGACCAGTGGCAGAAGCTGCCCGTCTCTTGGGCGTACATAGAGCGACGCTTTATAGAGCGCTGTCCAAGTAGCAAGCGCCGTTCGTGCTTTAGGCGAGCGCCCTGGGCACTCGCCGATCACAGGCGGACCGTTGCTACCAGCGAGTCACGGATTACCGGCCATCTGACGAGCGTAATTACGGTCGCTCAGGTCCTTCTTGGGGTCAGCCTTGGCCCAATGCTCTGACTTCGCACAATCCATGCAGGTCAGTATCTTTTTGTCAGCGCTAAGGCTGTATGTATGAGCCTTGGAGCCGTCGCCAATCTTCAAACCAGCGTCAGTGATCTCGAATCTGGGAATATCTTGTCCCTGGCGATCCATGCTCTCAAAGTTGAACGTCCAGCTTTTGACCTGGCTCTTGCGCCAGATGGTCATGATGGTTAACGGGTCATTTTTCGCAGTGCGTTGATGGACCCAATCACCTTCATAGGGCGTCAACTTCGGGGCTTCTGCGTCACGTCGACCTTGCTCCAGGGCTTGCTGCTGGAGCTTTTCCAGCTCGGCATTCAGCGCTTCTTCGTTCTTACGAGCTTGCTCTTTAAGCATCTGATCCAGGTCATAGGGCCCCTTAGGATCATATTCCCAAACCAAATCGTCTTTCCTCAGGCCCATTACTTTGCAGTTAAGGCAATCAAGGCTGCGCTCATCGACATTACGCTTCATGGCCAGGCGCAGAGACCCGTTCACCTCATCAAGAAGAAGCTTTCCATCTTTTACCGACACCTTGATTTTACCAAAGGGTTTGATACCGCCTGCTCCGTAATCCCCGAAGATCTCAGCGTCATCACCGTGGATATTAAGAACCATTGCCCCCTTCATACTTGAATCTTTGAACCGGTAAGCCCCAGTGAAATCTTCGCCACCACAGGCAGCTAGCAATGAGCCGGCAACGCCAATGGCCACTAATTTGAAAAAAGTACTCATAACATCCTTCTTGTTATCCATAACGCATGATTCCTAACGTCCAGTGGGGACGCAGAACAGCAAAAGCTCAAGGCAGCATACAAAATTGATGTCATTTTGCCACCCTCGTTTTTCGATTTCCATTTAGCTCACCAATCAACAAATCAGCGCGAAATGGGTCCAGCCGCAGAAATACTGGTAACCAGTACAGGCGCAGCACCTTCCCGTCACTAGCGACGATCACTGGTCGCCTGGAGGATGCCGACCAGTCCAGCTCCGGACAGAGGTAACTAACGAGCATTAGCTCTTCTATATCAATGCTCATCATGGTCTGTCCCTTCCCGATGCTCCAGCCACGCTCCCCAGCCCCACAAAACCGCCCCCAACACTGTGAGAAGGACAATGCTGCATGGTGGCAACCAACGATTCGCACCAATCCAAAACCCCAGTCCAACGAAGAAAAGAGCCGGCCACAACCGCTTCATCGCACACCTCAGATTTAGTTCGAGAAGCAAACGCTAGCCGTGGATCGGGGCGTGTCATCGAGATAACACGAAAAATCGTCAATTCCCCAGCTGGGGTCCGAGGGCGCCGCGATGGCTTACCCAGGAACGACCCCGACGATTCGTGCATCGAGCCGGCGAAAAGCTGGGAAGTTTTAGGGAATGCACTAGGTATCCGGATGCACCGCAGCGAGTGGCAGTGCCTGCCGGAGACTTCTCAGTGAAATCTCAGTGGTGCGCCAGAGAGCAGCCATGAACCGCAGTGGTTTGCCAGCGCTCTTCAATAGCTTTCCCAAGTATGGCTAAAGGACTTCAGAAATCTTCTTGAGGGTTCTTGATGAACGACAATGGTGTCTCAGTGGGCGTTGCAGGCTTTTTCAAGGTTTCTAGCCTTTCAAAAGGATTGAAAATAATCGTGAGTGCCAATGGCGAGAATGAAAACTCAGCCGTTATGATCAGTAACGGCAAGAGGCTTACCATTCGAGTGAGCTGGTGATGCTGAGGATGTCGGAAACCGATACACAGCATCACATGCCTATCCCTATCGCCCAGAAGCCCGCGCTCTCGATATGAGGGGCGGACCTCCCTACGGCAAGAGCATCAACCATCGTACTGGCTAAGTAGCACAGTGAGCCTTCACCACCTACTTCGATGGAACCTTTTTGGGTGGAATCAAAACCGAGCGCTGGGCTCCAGCCGATTTATTGGTAGAGGGAGACGTGGGCCAATACATCTTTGCCACGCTAGCAGAAGCATTGGGATCTCTCGGCTGACGAATATGTGGTGCCGAGCTCGATCCTGCTGGGCTTGGTGGATTGGGTCGTGGTGGAGTCGCACCGCCAGAGCCACCTCCAAGGTTTCTCCCCCTGCCACCAGCAGTACCTAAAGCGCCTAACCGGCTAATAGCCATAACGGTTCCCACAGCACGTGTGACAAACCCACCGACCCCGCTTGCCGTCGCCAGCGCCCCTGTCAGGCTACCAGCCAGACCGCCCACTGAAACGCGCGTCAAACTTGATGCAATCCAGGTCGTTAGAGCCAGTAGGATGGCCGCAATCGCGCCCATAAACCCGCGTACCGCCTCAAAGTCGGCACCTGATCCGGACCACCCGCTAGCAGCGGCAGCTTGGCCGATGGCGACAGAGGCCATTACGAGGGACACAGCCACAATCAGCGCGTGCGCAAACAGCATCGCGATCACCGGAAAAAATAAGAGGGAGAGCCAACTGACCAATACACCACCGCCCCGCAACGGAGCCAACAGCAACGCCAACGGCGCAGCGAGTAATGCGATCCAAAACAGCCATGCAGATAACAGCACGTACCCTGGCAGCAAGGTTTGAAGATCGAGCCAACCAGACCAATCCTTGAACATCTGCACACTGGAAAGGATACCCGCGCCGACCTCAGCGCTATCTGAGGAAAGGCCAGTGGTCTTCTCCAGTGATCTTGTCATAAAACGCTGCCAGGCAATTGCCGTGCTCACGGCCCCGACCTCCGCACTCACTTGCTGGCCTCCAGCGATTGTTCCCCCCGATTCTTTTAAGGCTAGATAGGCTTGCTCAGCTCCTAGTTGAGCAATTTTGTAGGCTTCCAAGCAGTTGGTAGGCTGGAACATGATTGCGTGATCATCGCTCCCCGCAATCTGAGACTTCTGACCCGGAATCAGCGTTATGGGTAAATACGTAGGGGTTGAGTCCGGTTGCCCGGTGAACAGCGCTTGCCAATGGTTTTTGGTAGGTAGTGCATAGCGTCCGCCCATGAAAGGTCCGACACTACCCAAGGCAGCTATTCCAGCCTCACGACGCGACTGAACCGAGTTTAGATCTATCGCTTTCTCAAGCCCTTTTCGGGCAGCTCCGCCACCCAGAAGATAGTTGAGCCATCCACCGTTTTGCTCTGCCGATCCGGTCATATAGGCCGTGATGCCCCCGCCAGCCGCCTTCGCTTGGGCAATCAAACTAATTTGATCATCAGGGATTCCCAGCCCGCCGCCACCGAGCAGGCCGACAGCGTGCATAGCCTCAATTTTCGCTGCATGCTCAGCCCCTCCCAACTCAGCGCGACTCGGTGCGCAGCTAGAGTTGTAATCCTGTATCAGCTTGGCTAAATCAGTGCCTTTAAAGATCTGAGCCCCTCTTGCTGCAATGTCGTCAACTGCTGCCTGTGCCGGCACAATTGCGCCCGCAATCGTGTGTTCGCTGAGAACGCTATCCAGAGCAGACCTATAGATGCGATGCACTGCCATAGCCAATTTCAGCGTCGTTGCTTGCGCATCAATTAATGTAACCGTGGCCCCACTGGGCAGTTGAACGGTCGCTGGGCTCATCCCTAAAAGTATGGCCAAGAAAATGACCACACCTCCAGCCAAGCCACGAGCCAATCCGCCGTCGGCCACCCTCATTACAATCATGATCAACCACACGATTCCCACACTGAAGACCAGTGTTGAAGTGCTGTAATTGATGGCGGTGAAAATCGGTTGGGTGGCTGCCAGCATCGTCACGCCGACATCCTCCCAAAGCGCAAATATCCAGTTGAATCCAGCGTACCCCTCCGGGGTTGCAGAGGCGCTCATACGGAGCGCCTCACCAGCCACCAACGTACGGCCAACACCAGCCTCAGCCCCCATAAACCTATCCACAGTACGCACAATGTGAAACCGAGGATCATCAGGTACTGCGCGAGTGGAGCGACTAGCAAACTGCCTGTTAGCTGCACCAGGTCGTACTGTGCCAAGACGCGTTTTCCATACACGCCAGGCATTAGAACCATTGCCACGATGTGGAAAAAACCAAGCACTGGGCCGAACATGAGGCCGGGCCAACCGACCCATTTGGTGATCACCGGCATCCGCTCGTACGCCGCGTCCAAAATACCTGCGATTTTTTGCCGTTTCGACATTCGCCACCCCCCTTTATGTTGGCTTTAGCCAGCCTAAAGGGAGAGCCCCTAGCCTTTCCATTCAACTCTTTGCACTTACTGCGCTGCGTAAAATTCATCGGTGTCAGCCCGCTATGTAACGCGCCTAACCGGCGCCTTACATAGCGGGCTAACTGGGTATCTATGATTTTGCGCAACATACACAACGCAACCCCAGACGATTGCGTCATCCACCGTGGCTCTCGTAAGCTGACCAGGCTCAAAACCGCCCTGCCCGGTTGCTCGCGCCCGTGTTATTCATGGGTGTAAGCAATGGCAGTGGGCTCCTGTCCTGCGTCATCGCAGACAGGGCCTTATCGATTACGCGTCGCGTCATCGCTCGCGTAACCGACTTGGCCCCGACCAAATTATTGGGAACATCAACGACCAACAGAGGAGAAACGAAAACCTAACCAGGTTAGCCAAACCAACAATGGCAACCGCACCTGAACGGACAATCAGGAACCCGCTCGGAGACTCCGAGTAGGCGTGAACAGTCCCCGCCTGCACACCAATGCAAAGGGGGGCGAACAGGCACACAACGAACCATTTACGAATGGTGTGTCGCTGAACCGGCAACGGTCAGAAGTTCTTACACAACCAGAGACCTTCCCATGAGCGAATTCGATGCGCAGACCATCGCTGCGCGCCTCAAATCCGAGTCTAGGATTCGGAGAAAGCCCCGAACTTATGCCCAGCGGCGCTCATTACTTGATAACTACAAGCACGAGCTGTTGCAGCTTGACGCTGTAGGTTGCAACGGCAGCGAATTACAGCGCTGGATCGCCGAGAAAGGCATTACAGTCGAACGCTCGACCGTAAACCGCTGGCTACATCGGAACCGCCAGCATGGCTAAGTTCGCCAAACCGGCGAAGCAAGCAGCATCCGTAATGAAGCAACTGCAAGGCAGCCACATCAAATCGGTCAGTACCGTACGGAACTATGAACAACGCTTGAAGCAGATCACTGCCCATCTCCAAGAGCACCGACTGGGCAGCCTTCGTGATATGACTCCGAGTCGTGCCCTCGAGTATCTACGACAACGTGCCGGAGTTGTTGGCCAAAAGACGCTGGATATGGAGCGGCAAGCCCTGCAAGCGATGATGCAGCACGTCACTCATCAGCTCCCACCCGGTCAAACTCTGGTAGTCATCAAAAGCACCGCACCGGCAGCCCCAAAAGGTAAGGCCGGCCAGCCAACATTAGGTCGCCGATTAGCCGAGCAATCGAGGTCATACACCCGTGAGCAAGTGAATCTCATCGCCGCTCGCCAGTCGCCACACAATGCCCTAGCAACCGAGATTTCCTATACATCAGGCCTGCGTGCCCATGAGTTACTAACTCTGCGCCGTATCCACCACAAGGCCCCAGATGTCCGCCCTGCACATTCTTTGAAGTTTTCCGGCATCCGGGAAGACTCCATTGCCTACACCGTCCACGGTAAAGGGGGGTTAACCCGCGAGGTACGTATTCCGATACACCTGGCCAGGCGCCTGGAAGCGACACGTCTACCAGAGGCTCGCAGCGTTATAGATCGTGGTGTCCGCTACCAACAGTTCTACGAACTTGGTGGTGGTCAGCCTTGGAGCAAATCATTCGGTGCGGCTTCAAAATCAGCGCTTGGTTGGTCGAATGGAGCACATGGGCTCCGTCACAGTTACGCCCAAGAACGCCTTAGTACGATGCAATGTCATCTCACCCGTGAAGAAGCCAAGCGAGTCGTCTCTCAGGAGCTTGGGCACTTTCGTCCAGAAATTACCGAGGTCTATCTACGTTGAACATAAACATTGCCCCCGTATGGATCAGCAGCAGTTTGCTGTTCGTGATCGGTGCGCTTCTGATTGTAACCGGTGTACTGGTACTGCTCTTAATCGAGAGCAAAAAGGCGAGAGCACAGGTCGCGGCAATTCTCGATGCCAGCGTAGCTCGTCAGAAAGTCCTGCTCCAGGAGCATCGAGCCGAAACCGAGGAAATCAAGAACCACTATCTGGTCAAGATGGCTTCGGCAGCCAAGGATCATCGTTACGAGTTGGAGAATCTAAGGGTCATTCTTTCCATCGCTGAGCAGGATCGCGATGAGGCTCTCAAGGCGGCGCGGGGGTGAGCATCAATGCTGGGGAGGCTACGTTTTAGTTTGTTTTTGAAAGTTTTAAAGATTTAGCCTGAAAAAATCAAATAAAAGTCAACGTTTTCAATCACTTGAGATTCTTGCAGGTGTGCAATATACGGAGATTGGTGGGCAATATACGGAAGCTGGTGGGCAATATACGGAGATTGGTGGGCAATGTACGGACTATCCACAGCCCGGCTCAGTGCTCCTGGGTGTCATGATCAACTGCGGCCCGGACAGGCCAGTCTCTTCGTATAAATGATAATCGGGTAGGCTATCAGACCGAATGAGACGCCGTAGGATGCGGCAAAACTCCTTGAAACACGTCACTTCGCTTCGCTCATATATTGTTTTAAACCCCCACTTAGCCCGACGATTGCCCGATGCCCGCCGAGCTAAACGATAGATGAAGCGAGCGATGGCTGATTCGATCAAGAAGTAATCTTGACTAACAGTAAGAACCGCAGGAACATGACTATCAACCACTTGCTTATATATCCAACTCGGCGCTTCGATCTCAACTCGATCTATTTTGCCGCTGGCGGTTTCAGAAAGCACGCGATACCCACTAATTAGACTCTCACTTTTGACTTCGCGTGTAACGCATTTAGAATTGTGCGAAGGGCGATTGAGTACACTTTTGATTGTCGTTCCTTTCAAGCGATCTAATGCTGATTCGATTATTTTCGATTGATTGCCACCATCACCACGCTGACAAAATTTCAGAATATCTGAGACATACGGTGTAAAAAGACGGCCCGGCATTGCACCTCGACCTCTCTTATAGAGATTCATCGACTCGGTTAAATGCGAGATCAGCATCAGTACAATGTCGTAGTCCCAGATCGAAGCCATGCCATCTGGCCCGGCTTTTACTTCAATATATCCATCTGCTAAGTCATAACGTATGACTTCACCAGCACGACGTGTACGTTTGGACATGCGAAACAGCGCAACATCCATAAAATGACGACTGTCTTTTATCGAGATACCATCTGCCGAAACGAAAAAATCAGCTAACTCAGCCTCCTCCGTCACAGCCTTGTTTATGCTAGTTCCACGCAGCCTAGCGGTAGCTTCATCCCAGGACTCGCCTGGACGCGCCTCAGCTTGGACGCGCTCCCTAAAGGACGACATGTTGAATCAACCCTGCGACGCATTAATTTTTTCAGCGATCCAAGCATTCACACGCTCAGCAGGCCATGCCACAGAATTCGCGCCGAGCGAAATTCCAGCTGGGAACTCGCCCGCCCGAATCAGGCGATATATCTGGGACTTGCTCAGCCCCACTAAGGCACAGACACTAGGAAGGCGAAGCAGCAGAGGTGAAACAGATTGACTAGCCATCTGGACGGGTCTCCTTGCGACCGGATTGAATGGCTAGGGATTCAATGACACCTTAAGTGAGGAATCATGGGGATCCCCAAACTCTCATGAGGATCCCCAAAAAATTTTCGCTATGAAAAATCATACCCCACTATTGGATTTTGACTGAGCGCGCATGTACTTTCTCAATGTTTGATGATCTGTGGGCATATCAACTCCGACATCCTCGGCGAGAGATATCAAAGCAGAGTAAATATCGAATTTCTGACGTGGTGGATTGTTGAGTCTAAAGACATGATTCTTGATTTTATCTGCGCGCTTCTTGCTATCGTAATCAACTGGTAGTTCACGGTGAGCTTTATCAACCTCTTTAATAATATTAACGAATCCATTCATGATCTTGCTTATGGTTCCCATCTCTTGTTCTTTAAGCTCACTCGCACTCTTATCTTTTTTTGCTCCATCACGCGCATTACTGCTGAGAATGAATTCTGGAGGTTCAATCCCTGCACCAAGGGCCCAATTACCAAGGGCCGCTCTGGACAAGTACACGATACCAGCTGGAATATCTTTAGCTTCACTCTCGCTCACGCAATAACAACGAAAGAGGCTAATATCAGCTTCAGTTGACGGACAAAATAAATTATTAAAGTACTCAATCAGCCCATTAAAGAATATCTTATAAGTTTTTTGCGAGCACTGTGAACCCCCTACTCTTCCAACCCAAAATACGTGACCGGGAACTACCATTTCCACCCGTTTCACATGATACTCGGAATATAAACCCACAATCAGCTCATGCAGAGCATATGCAGCTTCTTGAGGACTAACCTTATAGTGGCAAGCGTACTCCGGCACCAAAGTAGATAGACGTATAACATCATCATTCATGCGATTTTCTCCACACCTGTGATGGAGGAGCCGCCATCGCTTCGTTGCAAAATATCCAGATGGTCGGCATACCACTGAAGCATCTCTCGTCGCCCCTCCAGATAGTGAGCATGGTTGTAGGTACCGCGTATGCTGTTCTTATCCACATGCGCCAACTGAGTTTCGACCCACACGCTGGAGTATCCACGCTCATGCAAAGTGGTGGACATCGTGTGGCGGAATCCATGGCCTGTGGCGCGCCCGTCGTAGCCTGAGCGCTTGAGTAACTGGTTAATTGCAGCTTCGCTCATGGGCTTAGCCGGGTCGTTACGGCCAGGGAACGCAAGCGTATAGCCGCCAGTAATACTCTCCAGCTCACGCAATGCAGCCACAGCCTGCTTGGACAGCGGGACTAGATGAGCGCGACGCATCTTCATACGCGCAGCAGGGACGAGCCAGAGTGCGTTGTTGAGGTCAAATTCCGACCAAGGAGCGCCTCTTAACTCAGCCGTTCTCACACCCGTGAGAATCAGCAGGCGGGTGGCGATCTTTACTACGTCATGTCCCGGACACGCATGAATGCTGTTTATGAGTTCCGGAATTTCTTCAATAGGTAAGAAAGGATAGTGCCGGGTAGTAGGGGTCTGGAGCGCCCCTCCGATGTCTGCGATTGGGTTGTACTCAGCACGACCAGTAGCGATCGCAAAACGATAGACCTCTTGGCAGCGCTGGCGAACTTTACGCAGCTTTTCCAGGGCCCCTCGCGACTCTATACGCCGAAAAACCTGCAACCATTGCATCGGCTTAATTTCGATCAGCGGCAAACTTCCCACTTTCGGGAAAATGTCCAACTCGAAAGCTTCAATAACGTCACTCGCATAACCTACAGACCACCGTGACGATTTATGTCGGTGCCACTCTAGCGCGAGGCTCTTGAACGTATTGGCGCGGGAGATAGCTGCTTGGGCGCGCACGACCTTCCGCTCAAGCCCGGGATGCCGCCCTTGTGCCACGAGCTGGCGAGCTTCAGAAGCAAGCTGCCTCGCTTGAGCGAGGGTCACCTTGTCGATGGTGCCAAGTGAAATATGGGATTGCTTGCCATCCAAGCGGAAGCGGAAGCGCCAAGATTTACCCCCTGCCGCCCGCATCCAAAGGAACAAGCCACCGCCATCGGCAAGGCCATAGTCCCTTTCTCGTGGAGCAGCATTCTTAACCTGCAAAGCGGTCAAGGCCATACTGAGTACCTATAGATTATTGAACAATCTAAGGGTACTCGCCGAGGCACTCACAAGACAAGCGCTTGCATGGAACTGGATGGCACCGGTTTAAACGCAAACCCCATAATCCATTGGGCTATTCGAGCATTTCTGGACCGCTTGGCACTGTATGAATCCAGCTAATCGTGCCCGAGACAGGAATCGAACCTGCGACCTTCGCGTTACGAGTGCGCTGCTCTACCGGCTGAGCTACACGGGCGGTGGGCTAAAGCTAGCACCGCATCGGGCGTCCGGCAACTCACTGACGTCGCAGGGCAATCACCCCTTGGGCCCAGAAGCGCGGCTGCAGGTGTTGGTTGCCACCTTCAAGATAGTCTTGCTGGGCTTGCTCGATGTGCGGGGCATCACGCATCACGACCCACACCAGCAGGCCAACGGACAGCACCGCCGCCACCCGCCACCCTGCCCAGGCCCATGGCAGCGACGCGCCAGGAGCGGCGCGCCACACGTGCAGCGCCATCAACCAGCCCACCACCAGCGCCAACCAGACCTGCGAGTTGGGCATCACGATGACGCCGTCGACCATTGCTTGCGTGAGCGCGCCCAGCAATGCCGCGAACAGGCACCCGCGCAGCAAGTCCACGCGCGCTGTAGAACAAGCCCGCGTCCGCAACACGCGGAGGGTGGCCCAGCCACCGCGCCACGCCAAGGCAGCCACGCACAAGGCCGAGGGAACGCCCCACTCGCTGGCCCATTGCAGGATTGCCTGGTGCGGGTGCGCGGCGATCGGGTTGGCGATATCCGCGAAATGCATCGGCCCGAACCCCAGCCACGGACGCTCGGCGATCATGTGCCAGGCCTGCCACCAGATCGGGCCACGCCCCGACAGCGAAGTGGTGAGGCGATCGCTGACGCCACTGCCGACCTCGACACCCAGCGCACCCGTCAACAGCGTGAACAACGCCGTATACAGCAACAAACCGCCGCACACCGCAGCCAATTGCCAGGCCAACCAGCGTCGCCCCCACGGCCCGAGCAGCGCCAATGCCACCCCGGCCACCGCCATGCCGAGCCAGGTGCCGCGGGTGCCGCCGCTGATCGCGATCAACCACCACACACACAGCAACGCAAACACCGCGCCGCGCACGGAGCGGGAGACCTTGGGCATCAGCAAGGGCAGCGCCAGCAATGGCAGAGTGAAGGTCTGGAATTGACCGTAGAAGCGCTTGTTGGAAAACCCGGACAGCAACGCGTCCGGATCAAGAACCCGCGCGCCACTGGCGAAGGCGAGCGCGCCGGCATACAGGTATTGGATCGACTTGATCAGGCACAGCAGCACCACCATGAGGATCAGCACGCGGTCCAACGGCTCACCTGCATGACGGCGCAGCAGGGCAACCGCGACGGCGATCGCCCCGCAACCGATGAACAGCGCGACCTCGGTGAAGGCCCAGAGCGGCTGATGGGCCAGTGCCGATGACACCAGGCCCAGCCCAACGATCAGCACCAGGCCCAGGACCGTCGGCCGGTCCACCAGACGCTCGACGGGAACGACCGTCAGCCCATACACCACCGCACCCAGGCCCATGGCCACCTGCATTGCGCGCTGCCAGTCATGCCCGCTGAACGGCGCGCAGATACCCAGCGCGAGCAAGCACGCTGCAATCACCAGGAACGTCTTGTCGCGCTGCTGCGGGGATAACGACATCGGCCACCTTTACGTCCGTGCACAGGGTTTGGCAGTCATGCCCCGTCGGCACCACACCCTTTGGCGGCGTACTTGGCCTCTGCCGTCGTGGCGCATTTCCAGCCGGCGGTGGCGCTGCGCGTCAGGGTAATGGTCTTGCCCAGTACCGGTGCCGGGGCGTCGAGTATTTCGCAACTGATGGAACCGGCGCCGGTGGCGACATCCCCTGTCACATCGATCTTGCAATTGGCGGTCGGGCTGGTGCCACCGATCAATGCCACGGTTGGCACTGTGCCTTGGTTGAATACATCCTCGTAGCCGGCTTTCAACGCGGTGATTTCAGCCAGCCCGGCCGTGAACTTGGCCTTGGCCTGATGCGTGGTGTACATGGGCAAGCCAATGGTGGCCAAAATGCCGATGATTGCCACGACGATCAACAACTCGATCAAAGTAAAACCTTTCTGACGCATCACATTCCTCTCCAGAACAGAACCCATGACAAGGCGCGTCCTGCGCCCCGTATCGTGCAGCCACGCCAGTGTACTCACCCGCGAGCGGCCAATCGCGTCCAAGACGCACAATCTGACATTTTATCGTTGAACGCCGAGCAATCCGAATCCGTCACCTGGCTACGCTATAAAGATTCAACGACCTGTGTGCGGAACAGAGACATGACCAACGCTGCCACGACATACGCCTGGGAAGGCATCAACCGCCAGGGACGCAGGGTGTCCGGGCAAACCGTCAGCCACGACCTCGCGCGGGTCAAGGCACAACTGCGCCAGCAAGGGATTTGCCCTGGCCGCGTGCGCAAACAATCCGCCGGCCTGCCAAGCCTCGCTGCGCCGATCAAACCGGCGGACATTGCCCTGTTCACCCGTCAACTGGCGACACTGCTGAAGGCCGGCATTGCCTTGCTGCAAGCCTTCGACGTGATCAGCGAAGGCTTCGACAACCGCCACATGTACAGGCTGGTAAAAGGCCTGAAACAGGAGATCGGCGCCGGGAATACCCTGGCGTCGGCACTGCGCAAACAGCCGCGCTACTTCGATGACCTGTACTGCAACCTGGTGGCAGCGGGTGAGCAGGCCGGTGCCCTGGAAACCCTTCTGGAACGGGTGGCGGATCACCTGGAAAAGAGCGAACGGCTCAAGGCCCGGATCAAGAAGGCCATGACCTACCCCATCGCGGTCATCGTGGTCGCCAGCCTTGTCAGCAGTCTCTTGCTGATCCATGTGGTGCCGCAATTCCAGAACCTGTTCGCCAGCGTGGACAGCGAGTTGCCTGGTTTTACTCTGTACGTGATTGCCTTGTCCGAGTTCCTGCAACAAGCCTGGTGGATGCTGGCGCTCAGCCTGGGCGCGGGAGGTCTGGGGTTGCGCCGGGCCTATCGCGTATCGCCCGGTTTTCGTCATTGGCTGGATGCCGGTTTGTTGAAAGCGCCCCTGGCAGGCACACTGCTGAAAAAGTCGGCGGTCGCCCGCTACGCACGCACGCTTTCAACTACGTTCGCGGCCGGAGTGCCGTTGGTGCAGGCCCTGGATTCAGTGGCGGCCGCTGCCAGCAACCAGCTATTCAAACAGGCTATCGAACATATGCGTCACGATGTATCCACAGGCATGCCGTTGAATCGGGCCATGGCTACCAGCGGTCTGTTCCCTGGCATGGCGATCCAGATGACGGCGATTGGTGAAGAATCCGGCACCCTGGAGCACATGCTGGAAAAAGTCGCGAGCCACTATGAGTCGGACGTCGACACGCTGGTCGACCAGCTCACCAGCCTGATGGAACCGCTGATCATGGTGGTGCTCGGCGGGATTGTCGGCGCTTTGGTAATCGCCCTGTACCTGCCGGTCTTCCAACTCGGTACGGCATTTTGAGCCTGCTGTTGAGCCAGCAGCCGTGGGCCTTTGTCGCCATGGCAATGGTGCTGGGCTTGATCGTGGGCAGTTTCCTCAACGTGCTGGTGTGGCGCCTGCCGAAAATGCTTGAACGGGAATGGCGCGCACAGGCCCAAGAAGTGCTCGGTTTGCCCGGCGACCCCGTCGGGCCGAGATACAACCTGATGCAGCCCAATTCCTGCTGCCCGCACTGCAATCAGCCGATTCGGCCGTGGGAAAACATCCCGCTGCTCAGCTACCTGATGCTCCGGGGCCGCTGTGCCCATTGCCGCGAAGCGATCAGTACGCGTTATCCCTTGACCGAACTGGCGTGCGGGTTGATCTCGGCCGTGGTGGCCTGGCATTTCGGCTTTGGCTGGCAAGCGGGCGCAGTGATGCTGTTGAGCTGGGGCTTGTTGGCGATGAGCCTGATCGACGTCGACCACCAACTGCTGCCCGACGTGCTGGTCCTGCCGCTGTTGTGGCTGGGGCTGATGCTTAACAGCGTCGAGCTGCTGGTGCCCCTGCCCGATGCACTGTGGGGTGCGGTGATCGGCTACATGAGCCTGTGGACGGTGTTCTGGCTGTTCAAGCTGGCCACCGGCAAGGACGGCATGGGCTACGGCGACTTCAAGTTGTTGGCGCTGCTCGGCGCCTGGGGTGGCTGGCAAATCCTGCCGATGACGCTGCTGATGTCATCGCTGGTGGGCGTGTGCGGCGGGCTGATCCTGCTGCGTCGGAGCAAGATCCAGGCGGCCACGCCGATGCCGTTTGGTCCCTATCTGGCAATTGCCGGCTGGATTGCCGTGCTCTGGGGTGGTCAAATAACCGACTTCTATTTGCAGTCTGTCGGTTTCAAATGACCACTCCTGTTGCAACACCCTGGATTCTTGGCCTTACGGGCGGCATCGGCAGCGGCAAGAGCGCCGCGGCCCAGCACTTCAGCGACCTCGGCGTAGACCTGGTAGACGCCGATCACGCCGCGCGCTGGGTGGTCGAACCCGGCCGGCCGGCGCTCGCCAGCATTGTCGAACACTTCGGTGCCGGCGTGCTGCAGCCCGACGGCCAGTTGGACCGCGCCGCATTGCGCAAGTTGATCTTTGAAGTGCCGCAAGAACGCCGCTGGCTGGAAGCCTTGCTACACCCGTTGATTGGCGAAGAGATTCGCAACCACCTGGCGCGTGCGCGCTCGCCTTACGCGATCCTGGTGTCGCCGCTGCTGATCGAATCCGGCCAGCACAGCATGACCCAACGCATCCTGGTGATCGACGTGCCGCAATCCCTGCAGATTCAGCGTACCCTGCAGCGCGACGGCATCAGCGAACAACAGGTGCAGGCGATACTCAAGGCCCAGTCCAGCCGCGAAGACCGCCTGAGCCATGCCGATGACGTGCTGGTCAATGACCGCGACCTCGCCTGGTTGCACAGCGAGGTCGAACGACTGCACCACTTTTACCTTACTTTGCGTGGAGGCCGATCATGAGCCAACCCTTGACCGTCGAATGCCCAACCTGCGGCGCCCCCGTGGAATGGAAAGCGACCAACCTCAACCGGCCGTTCTGCTCGGACCGTTGCAAGCTCATCGACCTGGGTGCCTGGGCCGCTGAGGAACATAAGATCCCCGTGGCGCCGGACGCCGAAGACGAGCTGTTTTCCGAAGACCTGCCACCGCGCCATTAAGGCCGCATAAAGGCATATTCCTGCTGGTCGTCGAGGTTCTCTGCCAGGTATTGCAACTCGTCGGCCAGGTCTTCGAAACTGCGCACGCCCTTGCTCTGCTGCACCACCGCGCTGAGCATCGCGCGCAAGGTCAAGCCTGGATCAAAGCCGATTTCTTGTGCCGCGTCCTGGCTTCTGCGCAACTCCTGACGTGCCCATTCATACACACTCATGATCCGTGCTCCCATCTTGCTCAGGAAAAGTTTCGCAAAGCATGGGCCCGCCACGCTGGGCGCGATTTGATCTGAGTCAAGTCTGCGAATTGTCGTCTTTCCAGGGCGCCGAGAGGTAGCGCGTGCGGTTGAATGTCTCCAGCCATTCCGGGCAAAACACCACCAGGGCGCTGATGACCATGCCGTTGATGAAGGCCTCGGGGAAGATGATCAGCCACAGGTAACCGATAAAATCCTCCAGCCATTCCGGCATCGCGAAACGCCCGTCGAACCACAGCAACCCCAGCCCGGCCAACAGGCAGAGCAAGGCCGACAATGCAGCGGCGAAAAAGCCGGAACAGAAGATATAGACGAACGGGTTACGCGGTTGTGCCCGCTCGACAAGCACCGCGCAGGTTTCAGTGACCAGCACCGGCAGCACGATCAGCAGCAGGCCGTTGATGCCCACGGCGGCCAGGTCCTGGCGACCCAGCAACAGCAAGCCCAACTGCGCGGCGAAACCGCCGACGATTGCCAGCGGCCAGTCGAGCAGCAGGGTCACGGCCGTCATGCCGATAAAGTGGTAGGAGACACCAGTATCGAAATCGCGCCTCACCAACCACAACATGAATAACGCGAACACCGTACCGAACAGCAAATGCTGGCGCCGCCGGTCAGCAAACAGCTCGACCCACGGCGAACGCAAGATCGCCCACAACAGCACCGGCGCGTACAACAGCCAGCCGATGCCGAGGGTTCCCGGCGCCAGCACCGCGGCACTGATCACGGTTTCACCTGCTCCAGGGCCTCGCGCAGTTCAGCCGCAGAGCCGTACTCGTGGCGCGCTGTCAGCTTGCCATTATCCAATTGCAGCCACAGCACCTTATCCACAGGCGCGGGATAACGCGGAGCGATGCGTGCGTCCCGGTCCAGCATGACCCGGTAGTTGTAGGACTGCATGGCCGGCACCGCGAACAGCTTGGCGACCAGCCGAGGCATGCGCTGGATATCCGCGACAAACACCCCATGCCGCGCTTCGAGATAGCCTTTGGGCTGGCCTTGCAGGGCGGCGTTCACTAGCTTGGCGGCATCCATGCTGCGGGCCACCAACAGGACCTGTGCCTGGTCATCCAGAGTGTAGGCCTGATCGAACTGATCCAGCAGAGTCCAGGGCGCCACGCGCTCACCCACTTCAACCGCCTGGGCCCACACGGGCAACAGGCTCAACAACAGCACGGCGAAAAACTTCACTGCACACCTCATGCTTGAGAGAAAACCGAGTCGACAGTTTACACCGGGCTTTCGCGTCGGGACTTCCTGAGGTCATCATTTGGGCGCTAAGCTGCACGCATGGATGACTCAGATTATTTGCGCCTGCTCACCGTGGCAGCCGAACAAGCCAATGCGTTCCTGTCCAATGCCCGTAAATGGGAGCGTGAGCGTTGGGTCTGCCAGCGCCTGCTGCAAGGCTTGAACGTGCCGTACCGCGCCGAAGAGTTTCATGCCGCCGGGCAAGAACCGCCGGACGTGCTGTTTCGTGACGCCAGTTTCGAAGTGTTTTTCGTGCTGGACGAAGGACGCCGCCTGAACGATGAATGGCGCGACGAATTGCTGCGTCGACGCAGTGCGTTTTCCCTCAGCCAACTGGTCAGGCGCGAAGCCAAGCCGCGGCGGATTCCGGCCCATGAATTCCTGCTGCGCCTGGCGCCGACCCTGCGCAAAAAAGCGCACAACTACAAAGAACGCGGGATGGACCTGGGCGAGCTGGATATCGTCGCCTTCGCCAGCCTCAAGCGCGAGGTGCTGGACCTCAACAGTCATTTCCCGCCGCCCACCGAATACTTGCGCCAGGGCTGGCGCTCGCTGTCGCTGGTGGGGCCGACGTTTGCCCGGGTACTGTTCGCCCACCCGGACGCGCCGGATTTCTTGCGCAACAATCTGGGGCGCAGCATCGTGTTCGACGTGGGCATCAGCCTGTGACGCGAGCACAGGCTACGCTTATGGCGATACCGCCAACTCCCTGACCGTAACGTGGCGCCCTTTTGCAACGTCTACCTGACGAGGCCTTATATGACCAGCCGCCTGAACCCCGACGACCAACAGCATGTCGAAGAGTACCTGCAACTCTCCCAGAACCGAGTCGAGCGCAAGCCTTTCCGGCCGTGGCTGCTCCTTGGTGTGGTGCTGGTGGTGGTGATCGGGCTCGGCCTGCTGAGCCGCCTTTTGAGTTACCTGACGCTATGAGCTGCCTGGCGCTCGCGGGGGTAACCGCTCCGATTTCTTTTAGCCTTGCGAGATATCCCCATGACCCATCGTATTATTATCGTCGGCGGCGGCGCCGGCGGCCTGGAGTTGGCTACCCGCCTGGGTAAGACTCTGGGCAAGCGCGGCACCGCCAGCATCACGCTGGTGGACACCAACCTGACCCATATCTGGAAACCGCTGCTGCACGAAGTGGCCGCCGGCTCGCTGAACTCTTCGGAAGACGAACTCAATTATGTCGCCCAGGCCAAATGGAACCACTTCGAGTTCCAGCTGGGGCGCATGAGCGGGCTCGACCGTGAACAGAAGAAAATCCAACTGGCCGCGACCCTCGACGAAGAAGGCCGCGAACTGGTGCCTGCGCGCGTACTGGGCTACGACAGCCTGGTGATCGCGGTCGGCAGTACCACCAACGACTTCGGCACCGAAGGCGCGGCGCAACACTGCCTGTTCCTCGATACGCGCAAACAGGCGGAGCGCTTCCATCAGCAGTTGCTCAACCACTACCTGCGCGCCCATGCCGGGCAAACCGACGTGGTGGAAAAGATCAGCGTGGCCATCGTCGGCGCTGGCGCCACCGGGGTTGAACTGGCGGCCGAACTGCATAACGCCGCCCATGAACTGGCAGCCTACGGCCTGGACCGGATCAAACCGGAAAACATGCACATCACCCTGATCGAAGCCGGCCCACGGGTCCTGCCTGCCCTGCCAGAGCGGATCGGCGGGCCGGTGCATAAAACCCTGGAGAAGCTCGGCGTGACGGTGCTGACTAACTCGGCGGTCAGCGAAGTGACGGCCGACGCGCTGATCACCAGCAGCGGCCAAGTGATTCCGGCCAGCCTGAAAGTGTGGGCCGCCGGCATCCGTGCGCCCGCCTTCCTCAAGGACATCGACGGCCTGGAAACCAACCGCATCAATCAACTGCAGGTGCTGCCGACACTGCAAACCACCCGCGATGAAAACATCTTCGCCTTCGGTGACTGCGCCGCCTGCCCGCAACCCGGCACCGACCGCAACGTACCGCCACGCGCCCAGGCCGCGCACCAGCAGGCTTCATTGTTGGCCAAATCGTTGAAGCTGCGGATCGAAGGCAAGGACCTGCCATCGTACAAGTACACCGACTACGGCTCGCTGATCTCGCTGTCGCGCTTCTCGGCGGTGGGTAACCTGATGGGCAACCTCACAGGCAGCGTGATGTTGGAAGGCTGGTTGGCGCGGATGTTCTATGTGTCGCTGTACCGCATGCACCAGATGGCGCTGTATGGCGTCTTCCGCACGGCGATGCTGATGCTGGGCAGCCGGATTGGGCGCGGAACTGAGCCACGTCTCAAACTTCACTAAACACGCGGTCAATGTGGGAGGGGGCTTGCTCCCTCCCACATTGGTGTTGTGGTGGATTTGGGATAATTTCAGGCAAAAAAAATCCCCGTATCTTTCGATACGAGGATTTTTAATATGGTCGGGGTAAGGGGATTCGAACTCCTGACATCCTGCTCCCAAAGCAGGCGCGCTACCGGACTGCGCTATACCCCGGTAAAACAAAGGCGACCTCTCAGCCGCCTTCTTCGATCAGGGCTTTTGGCCGCTGATCTTAAGATCTGATTCCAGCGCTAACTGGTCTCAAAAATGGTGGGTCGTGTGGGATTCGAACCTACGACCAATTGGTTAAAAGCCAACTGCTCTACCAACTGAGCTAACGACCCAAAAATGGTCGGGGTAAGGGGATTCGAACTCCTGACATCCTGCTCCCAAAGCAGGCGCGCTACCGGACTGCGCTATACCCCGGTTTTGAAATTGGCTCCGTGACCAGGACTCGAACCTGGGACCCAATGATTAACAGTCATTTGCTCTACCGACTGAGCTATCACGGAACTACACATTTCAAATGTACAACTTTTACTGCGGTGTAACCTTCTCTTCGATGCGTCCGTATCGCTACGTTCGCGTCTCTGAGGCGCGCTATTCTACAATCTTAAAAACCCCTGTCAACCCTTTAAATTGCTTTTAAGACAATGATTTGCGCTTCTTTCTGATTTCTTCTTGGGGAGAAGAAACCCGTGGGCTGACGTTGCTGCGGGGCGCACTTTACAAGCCTTTGCCTTACAGTTCAACGCCCTATCGAAAAAAAAGGCCTCGCAACGCGAGGCCTTCTCTTTATAGCCCGACCGACCGAACTCAGTGGAAGACGATTTCGTCGTTTTCCACCGTGGCCTTGACGCTGGTGCCCGGCATAAAGCTGCCCGACAGAATCAACTGGGCCAGCGGGTTTTCGATCCAGCGCTGGATCGCACGCTTCAACGGCCGTGCGCCATACACCGGGTCGTAACCGACCGCGATCAGCTTGTCCAACGCCTCGGGGCTCAGCTCCAGCGCCAGCTCGCGCTCGGCCAGACGGCTGCGCAGGCGGCCCAGCTGGATCTCGGTGATGCCCGCGATCTGATCCCGCGCCAAAGGCTCGAAGATCACCACTTCATCGACCCGGTTGATGAATTCCGGGCGGAAGTGCGTGGTCAGCGCATCCATCACAGCTGCGCGCTGGGCTTCACGATCGCCCACCAGTTCCTGGATCTGCACCGACCCCAGGTTGGAGGTCATCACGATCACCGTGTTGCGGAAATCCACAGTACGCCCGTGGCTGTCCGTCAGCCGGCCATCTTCCAGCACCTGCAGCAAGATGTTGAACACGTCCGGGTGGGCCTTCTCGACCTCATCCAGCAGGATCACCGAGTAAGGCTTGCGCCGTACCGCTTCGGTCAGGTAACCACCTTCCTCGTAGCCTACGTAGCCCGGTGGCGCCCCGATCAGGCGAGCCACGGAATGTTTCTCCATGAACTCGGACATATCGATCCGCACCATGGCTTCTTCGGTGTCGAAGAGGAACTCGGCCAAGGCCTTGCACAACTCGGTCTTACCCACACCGGTCGGGCCGAGGAACATGAACGAGCCACTTGGACGATTCGGGTCGGACAACCCGGCACGGGAACGCCGTACCGCGTTGGACACCGCCACCACCGCCTCTTCCTGGCCGATGACGCGCTGGTGCAACAGGCTTTCCATCTTCATCAGCTTGTCGCGCTCGCCTTCGAGCATTTTCGACACGGGGATACCGGTCCACTTCGAGACAACTTCGGCAATTTCTTCCTCGGTCACCTTGCTGCGCAGCAATTGGTTCTCGCTGTGACCATGCTGGTCGACCATCTGCAGGCTGCGTTCCAGGTCCGGGATCACCCCGTACTGCAACTCGGCCATGCGGTTCAGGTCGCCCTTACGGCGTGCGGTTTCCAGCTCCTGGCGCGACTGCTCGATCTTTTGCTGGATCTGTGCCGAACCCTGTACTTCAGCTTTTTCCGCGTTCCAGATTTCCTCGAGGTCCGAGTACTCGCGTTCCAAGCGGAGGATTTCTTCCTGGAGTTTTTCCAGGCGTTTTTTCGCCGCTTCGTCCTCTTCTTTTTTCAGTGCCTGGGATTCGACTTTCAGTTGAATCAGGCGCCGATCCAGACGGTCGAGCACTTCCGGCTTGGAGTCGATCTCCATACGGATACGGCTGGCCGCTTCGTCGATCAGGTCGATGGCCTTGTCGGGCAACTGCCGGTCGGTGATATAGCGATGGCTCAACTTCGCCGCCGCAATGATCGCGCCGTCAGTGATCGCTACCTTGTGGTGGACCTCATAGCGTTCTTTCAGGCCCCGCAGGATCGCGATGGTGTCTTCTTCGCTCGGCTCTTCTACCAGCACTTTCTGGAAGCGCCGCTCAAGGGCCGCATCCTTCTCGATGTACTGGCGGTATTCGTTGAGCGTGGTGGCACCCACGCAATGCAACTCACCCCGCGCCAAGGCAGGCTTGAGCATGTTGCCGGCGTCCATCGAGCCTTCGCCTTTACCGGCGCCGACCATGGTGTGCAACTCGTCGATAAACAGAATGATCTGCCCTTCCTGCTTCGACAGCTCGTTAAGCAGGGATTTGAGACGCTCTTCGAACTCGCCGCGGAATTTCGCGCCGGCGATCAGCGACCCCATGTCCAGGGACAGCAGGCGCTTGCCTTTCAGGCCGTCCGGCACTTCACCGTTGATGATGCGCTGGGCCAGGCCCTCGGCAATCGCGGTTTTACCCACGCCAGGCTCACCGATCAGCACCGGGTTGTTCTTGGTACGGCGCTGCAGGACCTGGATGGTGCGACGAATCTCGTCGTCACGGCCGATCACCGGGTCAAGCTTGCCTTCTTCGGCGCGCTTGGTCAGGTCGACAGTGTATTTATCCAGGGCCTGGCGCGACTCCTCGTGGTTGGGGTCGTTCACCGCTTCGCCGCCACGCAGGTTGTTGATGGCGTTTTCCAGGGCTTTTTTGCTGACGCCCTGGCCCAGCAACAATTTGCCGAGCTTGCTGTTTTCGTCCATGGCGGCGAGCAGCACCAGCTCGCTGGAGATGAACTGGTCGCCCTTCTGCTGAGCCAGGCGGTCCGCTTGATTGAGCAGGCGCGCCAGGTCCTGGGACATATTCACGTCGCCCGTAGGATTCTGGATTTTCGGCAGTTGGTCGAGCTCTTTGCTCAACTCCTTGCGCAGGCTGTTGACGTCGAAGCCCACCTGCATCAGCAAGGGCTTGATAGAACCACCTTGCTGTTCCAGGAGCGCCTGCATCAAGTGCGCAGGCTCAATGGCCGGGTGGTCGAGGCCGACTGCCAGGGATTGGGAGTCGGATAAGGCCAATTGCAATTTACTGGTTAAACGATCAATACGCATTAGTCACCTTCCTTTTGAGCAGGCCGGAGCTACAAACACATCCTGAATGAAGAAACCTGCCAGATAGCCCTATAGATGTGGTCGATTCTGGGAGATTCAAGCGTCGGACAGTTGACGTAGATCAGAAGAGTCTAGCGCTCCAGCCAAATAAGGGAGGCGAACCGACCCGTGCGTGGACTGCGGCGGAAAGAAAAGAAGCGCGGATCGTTCACGGTGCAGAACCCGCCACCGTAAACGGCAGTGATACCGCGGGCAGCCAGGCGCAAACGGGCCAGTTGGTAGATGTCGGCCATGAACTTGCCGGGGTTGCGACTGGGCACAAAGGCCTGGGCGGTGCCCGGCAGTTGCTGCACGAACGCTTCCCGCACTTCCGGGCCGACTTCGAAGGCTTGCGGGCCAATGGCCGGGCCCAGCCAGACCAATATGTCGGCAGGCTCGGCTTGCAGGCTTTCGGCGGTGGCCTCCAGCACGCCCGCGGCCAAGCCACGCCAACCCGCGTGAGCGGCGGCGACGCGTGTGCCGGCGCGGTTGCAGAACAACGCAGGCAGGCAATCGGCGGTCATGGAGGTGCAGGCGATGCCCGGCGTGCTGGTCCAACTGCCGTCGGCTTCGGCAATGCGCTCGGGGTCGGCCTCGACCACGTTCACGCCGTGGACCTGGCGGAGCCAGGCCGGCCGGACATGAAAGACTTCGGTGAGGCGACGGCGATTTTCAAGCACAGCCTCGGGGCTGTCCTCGACGTGATCGCCCAGGTTGAGGCTGTCGAACGGCGCCAGGCTGACGCCGCCCGCACGGGTGGTGACGCAGGCCTTGACCTGAGCCGGCGCGGGCCAGTCAGGAATCAGCCAGTCACTCATCCGATAAATGCCTCGCGATCCTGCCTGAGCAGCGACAGCAACCAGACCAGATCGTCCGGCAGAGGCGATTCCCAGCTCATCCGCTTACCGCTCGTCGGATGATCCAGCTCCAGGAACCGCGCATGCAGCGCCTGACGCGGGAAGGACTTCAGCGATTCAACCATGGTGACACTGGCCGCCGGCGGAATACGGAAGCGACCGCCGTAGGCCGGATCTCCGACCAACGGGAAGTTGATGTGCGCCATGTGTACGCGAATCTGGTGGGTACGGCCGGTTTCCAGCTTGACCCGCACATGGGTGTGGGACCGGAAACGCTCCAGCACACGGTAGTGGCTGACGGCCTGCTTGCCGCCTTCCATCACCGCCATACGCTGGCGCTGCTGGCCGTGACGACCGATAGGCGCATTGATCTTGCCACCCGCCACCACGACGCCGATCACGATGCACTCGTAGATCCGGCTGACGCTGCGGCTCTGCAACTGTGTAACCAGCTGCGTCTGGGCCTGAATGGTCTTGGCCACCACCATCAAGCCGGTCGTGTCCTTGTCCAGGCGGTGTACGATGCCGCAGCGCGGGACATTGATGATGTCCGGCACATGGTGCAACAGAGCATTGAGCAAAGTGCCATCAGCGTGCCCGGCCGCCGGGTGAACCACCAGGCCTGCGGGTTTGTTGATGACCAGGATGTCGTCGTCTTCATAGACGATGTCCAGCTCGATGTCCTGGGCGATCCATTCTCCCTGGGCTTCCTGCTCGGCAGTCAGCTCAAGAATCGCACCGCCATGGACTATGTCTCGCGGGCGGATAACCGCTCCATCCACAGTCAGGCGGCCGTCTTTGATCCAGGCGGAAAGGCGCGAGCGCGAGTGCTCAGCGAATAATTGTGCGGCGACTTGATCGAGGCGTTGGCCGCCCAATTCGGACGGCACCTCTGCGCGAAGTTCAATTTTATCGGACATGCTCAGACTAGGCGTGGCACAGCCTTTGGTTTCGGCTGCGCGCTTGTGGTTAAATACGGCGTCTTTTGCCCCGATGCTTTCAACGGGGCGCTCATCATAACAGGACGGCCCCGCCCAAGACAGCGGCCGTCATAGGGACGCAAGCCGCCATGCAAGTGAAACACCTGCTGCTGATCGCCATCCTCGCCATGACTGCTGCTTGCTCGTCAACAAAGGAAGTCGTCGACGAAAACCTGAGCGAAGTCGAGCTGTATCAACAAGCTCAAAAAGACTTGGACAATAATAGCTACACCAGTGCCACAGCCAAGCTGAAGGCCCTGGAGTCGCGCTATCCGTTCGGGCGCTACGCCGACCAGGCCCAGCTCGAGCTGATCTACGCCAACTACAAGAACGCCGAGCCGGAAGCCGCCAAGTCCGCCGCCGAGCGTTTTATCCGCCTGCACCCGCAGCACCCGAACGTCGACTATGCCTACTACCTCAAGGGCCTGACCTCGTTCGACCAGGACGTTGGCCTGCTGGCGCGCTTCCTGCCGCTGGACATGACCAAGCGTGACCCGGGCGCTGCCCGCGACTCCTACAACGAGTTCGCCCAGCTGACCAGCCGCTATCCCAACAGCCGCTACGCGCCGGACGCCAAGCAGCGCATGATCTACCTGCGCAACCTGCTGGCCTCCTACGAAATCCACGTGGCCCACTACTACCTGACCCGTCAGGCTTACGTGGCAGCCGCCAACCGTGGTCGTTATGTCGTGGAAAACTTCCAGGAAACCCCTTCCGTGGGTGATGGCCTGGCGGTGATGACCGAGGCCTACCAGCGCCTGCACCTGGACGCCCTGGCGGCCACCAGCCTGGAAACCCTGAAGCTCAACTACCCGGATCACCCAAGCCTGAAAGACGGCCAGTTCGTGCCTCAGGTTGCCGAAGCGGACAACCGTTCGTGGCTGAGCAAGTACACCCTGGGCCTGATCGAGTCGCGTCCACCGCTGCCGCCGGGTGAAACCCGCGCCAACCAGGACGTGATGAAACAGTTCCAGGACGCCAAGGAAGCCATCCCTGCGGACCTCAAGCCCCATGATGAAAATGGCGATGTGATCGAAGAACAAGCGCCGCAAGCCCTGGGCAACAACCAGGACCGCTCGTGGTTCAGCTACATGACCTTCGGTGTGTTCGACTGATCATCCGACGCAACGTAAAAAGGGAGCCCTCGGGGCTCCCTTTTTTATGCGCAAGCGTTATTGCGCTGTGCGCCTGCCAAGTCCTTGGCTAAACTGGCGCATTACTTGTCGAGAAACTGCCCATCATGGTTCGTCTACTGTTCTGGATTGCCGTCATTGCTGCCGCGGTATGGTTCTGGCGCAAATTCAAAAACCCGGCCGTCAAACAACAACGCTCCGGCGAACCCGACGCTGCGCCAATGGTGCGCTGCGCTCACTGCGGCGTGCATCTGCCGCAGGACCGAGCACTGAGCTCACGACAAGAATGGTATTGCACCCAGGCGCATCTGGAGCAAGGGCCGAAAGCTATCCAACGTTGATCCGACCTGCGGGGGCGTAGGGCGCCGGGGCAATGATCGGCGTGTGCCCCAGCAACAAATCGGCGAATAACTGGCACGACGCCGGCGCCAGCACGAGGCCGTTGCGGTAATGCCCGCAATTGAGCCACAGCCCGTTGAAACCGGGGACCGGACCGATGTAGGGAATACCTTCCGGCGAGCCTGGCCGCAGGCCCGCCCAATGGCCCACCACCTCGGCATCCGCCAGGGCGGGAATCAACTCCACGGCCGAAGCCTTCAGGCTCTCCAGCGCCGATCCGGTCGGCGTCTTGTCGAACCCTTCATGTTCCAGGGTACTGCCAATCAGAATGTGCCCGTCACGCCGCGGGATCGCATAACGCCCGTTGGCCAGGACCATGCTCGACAGAAAGTCCGAGGCGCATTTGTACAGAATCATCTGGCCTTTGACCGGCTCAACCGGCAGCGACAGGCCCAGCTTGTCCAGCAACTGCCCACTCCAGGCCCCCGCCGCAAGCACGACCTGATCACCAAGCACCGGCCCGGCAGGCGTATTCACGCCGACGACGTTGTCGCCGTCCAACACAAACCCGTCAACTTCGCACTGTTCATGAATCGTCACGCCTGGCAGCGCCAGCAGCGCCGCCTTGAGCGATTTGATCAGGCGCGGGTTGCGCACATTCGCCACATTCGCCATGTAGATCGCCTGGGAGTAACCACCGCCCAACACCGGAACCGCATCATGGGCGACCGACACATCCACCTTGCTCAATGGTCGTCCTTCGCGCGCGGCCCAGGCCAATGCGTCGGCTTCATCCTCCAGGTCCAGCCAGTAGAGGCCGGTGGTGTGGACCTCCGGGTCAACGCCGGTATCGGCAAACAAGCGCTCGGCCAGTTGTGGATAAAAGTCCTGGGACCAATGAGCCAAAGCCGTGACTGCCGGGCTGTAGCGCCACGGGTACAGTGGCGAGACAATGCCGCCGCCTGCCCACGAGGACTCCTGCCCGAGCCCCGAGCGTTCCAGCAGTACGACTGCCAGGCCCTGGGTCGCCAGGTTGAACGCCGTCAACAAGCCGATTACTCCGCCACCGACCACCACCACTCGCTGTTGCTTAGCCATCATTTGATCCAGCCGATAAAAAGGGAAAAGCGCACTCGGCGCCCACTCATGGAGTACACCCATCACTGCCCCCAGCATGTCTTGCGCGACATGCCTGGGGCCGCTCCGGGGTTGGTCCGCGCACCGCTACTGGTCAGGCTGAATGCCCCGCAAGCGTCGCCTGCCATGACAGAGTCGACGCCTGGTGTGGCCAGCAGGCTGAAATCCTGAGGGTTCAGCGCAGCCGTGATTCTATAGCGATCATTGCCGACGCTGACGCCGCTTGCATCAATAAAACTGCCATTGCTCGTGTAATACCGCTCCAGAGACTGAGCTTGCTCGGTCAACAGCACGACAATTTCCGCGCGATAGGCCTTGTTCACATGGCCGACATACGCCGGATAAACGACACCGGCCAGCACCGCGACGATCGCCACGGCAGTCAGTAACTCAATCAATGTAAAACCCTGGCTATCCATGCCCATTGCGCCGCTCCTCAGTAAAGTTGTCGCCACATCACTCGCTGAAACCGCGAGCGCCCCCCCTCGTCCACCCGCGCATACATGGCCTCCAGCACCGTGCGCGATTGGCCACGGAGCCCCACCGCCGTAACCCGATAGAGCATTGCCGGCATCTGCGCAGGCAAATGAGCCAGCCCCACGACAGGCCCGAGCGCCTGAACCGCGTAAAGACCGCCGTCCATGGCGGCCCAGTTCACCCTCGAAACGGGATCGGTTCCGGGAGCTATCACCGAAGACGACTCGCGCGGCGGCGCACAGGTGATGATCGCCGCGCACACAGGCCACGCGGCGCCTGCCCGCCGCACGGCCGCCTCCCCCAGCCTCAGGCCACTTTCGGCACTTTGCAGCGACTGGTTGCGATGCCAGACACTGCCAACGACCTTCTGCTGGGACACCGCACCCTGCATCGAAGACAACGCGATCAGCGATAACAGCAACAGGAACACCAGGCTGATCAGCAGCACCATGCCCGCCTGCCGTCGCTCAACAATACGAAACCCTGCCATGGTCGCCCTACCCCAGCCGGTTGCGCAGCGCTGCAACCACGCTCCAGGTTTGCGCCTTCACCAACCCGTCCGGGTCTTGCAGCGTCAAACGGATGCGTACACTGCGTATCAGCGAATTGTCGGCCGGGCCGGGGTCATACCCCACCACCGGCGTCGAGTCAGGCTTGGCTGCCACGCCGAAACTGATCTCGAACGCCTGCACGTTGTCCACCAGCACCGCCCTGGCCGGGGCTGACGGGGTACTGACTTTCAGCTGGCCAGCCTCGAAGGTGTAGGTGAGCTGGCGTATCGCAAAGCGTATCTGCCCCGGCACGGCGGGTGGTGGCGTACCGGCATAAGCGTGGGCAGAACCGGAGCAGTCGGACAATACGGTCCAATCCGGCATGCCGCCGTCCTCGCCGACCTCAGCGCTGACCAGCGTCAGCGACCTTGCGTCACCCGTGGCACTCCAGCTGATTGGTCGATCGAAAGCCAACGGCGCACCTTCGATCGATGCCGTAGCCAGGCAACCGAACATGCCCGCCAGGCGAATGTCCTGAATCAGCTTGCCGAGCGCAAACCGCGCATCATCCTGCAGCAGCATGGCGGCCTGCTGGCTGGCATCGGTGGTTCGAGCGCTGATGGCGATTTGGCTGAACCCAAGGCTCAGCACCAACCCGAGCGTCAACGCCAGCAGCAGCTCCAACACACTGAAACCCCGCACCCGCCGATTCATTGCGACACCTGCGATTCATCGGCGATGCGGCTGGTGAGTGTGAGCGTTTCCCTCGCCCCGGCTTTTTTTGCCCCCCTGGCATCATCCCAACTGATGCTCACGGTCACCTCGTCGGCACGAACGAGCACCGAGCCACTGCCGCTGTCGCCGGCGAAACCGATGATATTGGCCTCGAAATCATGCAGGTCGAGGTCGCGCACGCTGCCCGTCGACGTGAACAGTGGCGCGCGCTCGGTTCGCACCCACGAATAGTCGGCGCCAGCATTGGCGCGAATGCGGTCCAGCATGTCGTAGGCGATGAAGCTGGCCTGGCTGGTCATCCGCGTACTGTCCGTGTACTTGAGCGCATTGAGCTGGACCACCGCAGCACCCAGCAGGCCGATCATCAGAATCAGCACCGCCACCACCACCTCGATCAGGGTCATGCCGGTTTGGTGGCGGGAAGTCACCGGTCGAAACAAAGCAGTCGAGCAAGCAAGCATTACCGTCGTCATCCCTGTCAGAGGCCGGAAAAAGCAGGAAAAACCTGCTGTGCGGCCCAAGACTAGCGGCGGTTTTCGGCCTGTGCCGCTCCCGGAACAAAGGGAAATACTTTGGACATAAAGGCCAGCATTCAACGCCACGACCGGAGCGCTATACCTAGGCATGCCACCTGAATATTCATCGCGTCCACGGAGGGACCGCACATGACACAACGAGGCTTCACCCTGATCGAACTACTGCTCGGGCTGATCCTGAGCGGCATCCTCGCGCAGCTGGCGGTCCCCAGTTTCAAGGGGTTGCTGGAGTCCCAGCAGCGACAAAGTGCGGCCCAGTCTCTGGTTGGCGGCCTGCGCTATGCGCGCAGCGAAGCCATCGCACGCAACCGGGCGGTAGTCATTCATGCCTTGGACGACGATTGGAGCCGGGGCTGGCGGGTGATCGTGGACCTGAACGGGCGCGGCCATCTGGACGACGATAATCCCGTATTGCTGGAGCATCAGGACAATGGGCGCGTACCGATCGTGGGCAATGGCCCGGTCAGGAGCCAGGTACGCTTCAGCGGGCTGGGCGAGCCGGTCTTTTCCGGCGGGGGCTTTCGTGCCGGCACCGTGCATGTATGCGCCACGGATCAGGCACAAAGCCTGTTTCAAGTGGTGCTGGCCCCCAGCGGACGCATCAGCCTGCGCCGGGATAAAACCGAGCAGGCATTATGCCGGGGCTCGCTCAACACCCTGGGACTCAGAGCAGCGAACGCACCCGCAGCTCCTTGGGCATGGAGAAAGTGATGTTCTCCTCACGACCGGCCAACTCATCGGCACCGGTGGCGCCCCAGGCCTGCAACTGCTGGATCACACCGCGCACCAGCACTTCCGGCGCCGAGGCGCCCGCAGTGATGCCGATGCGCTCGACGCCGTCGAACCAGCTGCGCTGCATGTCCTCGGCGCCGTCGATCAGGTACGCCGGCGTGGCCATGCGTTCAGCCAGTTCACGCAGGCGGTTGGAGTTGGAGCTGTTAGGGCTGCCGACAACCAGCACCACATCACATTCATCGGCCAGTTGCTTGACTGCGTCCTGGCGGTTTTGCGTGGCGTAGCAGATGTCGTCCTTGCGTGGGCCGCCAATTGCCGGGAAGCGCGTGCGCAGGGCATCGATCACTCGGCTGGTGTCGTCCATCGACAACGTGGTCTGGGTGACGAAGGCCAAACGCTCAGGGTTGCGTACCTGCAGGTTGGCGACGTCTTTTTCGTCTTCCACCAGGTAGATCGCGCCACCGTTGCTGCCATCGTACTGGCCCATGGTGCCTTCGACTTCCGGGTGGCCGGCGTGGCCGATCAGGATGCATTCACGGCCATCGCGGCTGTAGCGCGCGACTTCGATATGCACCTTGGTAACCAATGGGCAGGTAGCATCGAACACTTTCAGGCCGCGGCCTGCCGCTTCGGTCCGCACCGCCTGGGATACGCCGTGGGCGCTGAAGATAACGATAACGTCGTCCGGCACCTGGTCGAGTTCTTCGACAAAGATGGCGCCGCGAGCGCGCAAGTCTTCGACTACGAATTTGTTGTGGACGACTTCATGGCGCACATAAATCGGCGGCCCGAAGACTTCCAGGGCACGGTTGACGATTTCGATCGCGCGGTCCACGCCGGCGCAGAAGCCACGGGGGTTGGCGAGTTTGATTTGCATGCTGTGCCTCGTGTCTTTGTGGGAGCTGGCTTGCCTGCGATGCGGTCGACTCGGTGTATCAGGTACACCGAGGTGATGCCATCGCAGGCAAGCCAGCTCCCACACAAGCCAGCGCCCGCAGGAGCCGGTTCTGTCAGTTAGAGCGCTTTAACGTCGAAGATTTCTACGTCAAACGTCAAGGTTTTACCGGCCAACGGATGGTTGAAGTCGATGGTCACTTGCGCGTCATCGAAGGCTTTGACAACACCCGGCAGCTCGGTGTTCGCTGCATCGTTGAAGATCACCAGCAGGCCTTCCGACAGCTCCATGTCCTGGAACTGCGAACGCGGGATGATCTGTACGTTTTGCGGGTTGGGCTGGCCAAAGGCGTTTTCCGGCAGGATCTGCAGGGTGCGCTTGTCGCCGGCCTTGAAGCCGAACAAGGCCGCTTCAAAACCCGGCAGCAGGTTGCCATCGCCCACCTTGAAGGTCGCGGGGGATTTGTCGAACGTGCTGTCGACCGTGTCGCCATTCTCCAGGCGCAATGCGAAATGCAAGGTGACTTCCGTGTTCTGGCCGATGCGTTGTTCAGCCAATACCTGATCAGTCATGAACGGTCTCTCCGGTTTTCTTACTTTTGAACATATCGAGTGCCAGCATGATTGCACCGACGGTGATGGCGCTGTCGGCAAAATTGAACGCGGGGAAGTACCAGCGGTTCTGCCAATGCACCAGAATGAAGTCGATCACATGGCCCAGGGCGATGCGGTCGTACAGGTTGCCCAGCGCGCCACCCAGCACCAGTGCCAGGGCGATGGCCAGCCAGGTGTCATCGCGCCCCAGGCGCTTGAGCCAGACCACCAGCACCGCACTGACCACCACGGCGATCAGGGCGAACAACCAGCGTTGCCAGCCGCCGCCATCGGCCAGGAAGCTGAACGCCGCGCCGGTGTTATAGGCCAGCGTCCAGCTGAAGTAATCCGGGATCACCACGATCTGCTGGAACATCTCCAGGGAGCCCTCGAAGTGAGCCTTGCTGACCTGGTCGATGACCAGGACCAGCACGCTCAATACGAGCCAGCCAAGACGTCCGAAACGACTGGCGTTAGGCATAGTGACGAACCTCGCCGGCACCGCTGATGTTGTCGACGCAACGACCGCAGATTTCCGGATGCTCAGGGTTCACGCCGACATCTTCACGGCAGTGCCAGCAACGGGCGCACTTGGGGAAGGCCGACTTGACGACTTTGAGCTTCAGGCCAGGCACTTCGGTGGCCACGGCGTCCGCCGGGGCCTGGGCGAATGGCGCCAGGCTCGCGGTGGAGGTGATCAGCACGAAGCGCAGTTCGTTGCTCAGCTTGGCCAGGTCGGCGCTCAGGCCTTCCTCGGCAAACAGGGTGACTTCGGCTTGCAGGTTGCCACCGACGGCCTTGGCCGCGCGCTGCACTTCCAGCTCCTTGTTCACGGCCACTTTCACCGCCATCACGCCGTCCCAGTACTCGCGGCCCAGTTCGAAGTCGGCCGGCAGTTCGGTCAGGCCTTCGTACCAAGTGTTGAGCATCACCGATTCGTTGCGCTCGCCCGGCAGGTATTCCCACAGTTCGTCGGCAGTGAAGGCCAGGATCGGTGCGATCCAGCGCACCAGCGCTTCGGAGATGTGGTACAGCGCGGTCTGCGCCGAGCGGCGCGCCTTGCTGTTGACGCCGGTGGTGTACTGGCGATCCTTGATGATGTCGAGGTAAAAACCGCCCAGCTCCTGCACGCAGAAGTTGTGGATCTTCGAGTAGACGTTCCAGAAGCGGTATTCGCCGTAGTGCTCTTGCAACTCGCGCTGCAGCAACAGGGTACGGTCCACGGCCCAACGGTCCAGGGCGAGCATGTCCTCGGCCGGCAGGATGTCGGTGGCCGGGTTGAAACCGGTCAGGTTCGACAGCATGAAGCGTGCGGTATTGCGGATACGGCGGTAGGCATCGGCGCTACGCTGCAGGATCTGCTCCGACACGGCCATCTCGCCCGAATAATCGGTCGAGGCCACCCACAGACGCATGATGTCGGCGCCCAGGGTGTCGTTGACCTTTTGCGGCGCGATCACGTTGCCCAGGGACTTGGACATCTTGCGGCCGTTTTCGTCGACGGTGAAACCGTGGGTCAGCAGTTCGCGGTACGGTGCGTGGTCGTCGATGGCGCAACCGGTCAAAAGCGACGAGTGGAACCAGCCACGGTGCTGGTCCGAACCTTCCAGGTACAGGTCGGCGCGCGGGCCGGCCACATGACCCATCGGGTGCGAACCGCGCAGCACGTGCCAATGGGTGGTGCCGGAGTCGAACCACACGTCGAGGGTGTCGCTGATCTTGTCGTACAGCGGCGCTTCGTCGCCCAACAGCTCGGCGGCGTCCAGCTTGAACCAGGCTTCGATGCCTTCCTGCTCAACGCGCTGGGCCACGACTTCCATCAGCTCGACGGTACGCGGGTGCAGCTCGCCGCTTTCCTTGTTGAGGAAGAACGGGATCGGCACGCCCCAGTTGCGCTGGCGGGAGATGCACCAGTCCGGACGGTTGGCGATCATCGAGTGCAGGCGCGCCTGGCCCCAGGCCGGGACGAACTTGGTGTCTTCGATGGCTTTGATTGCGCGATTGCGCAAGGTGTCGCCGCTGGCCGGCTCTTTATCCATGCCGATGAACCACTGCGCGGTGGCGCGGTAGATCAGCGGGGTCTTGTGGCGCCAGCAGTGCATGTAGCTGTGCTTGATGGTCTCGGTGTGCAGCAGCGCGCCGACTTCCGACAGCTTGTCGATGATCGGCTGGTTGGCCTTGAAGATGAACTGGCCACCGAAGAATTCCAGGGACGGCGCATAAACACCGTTGCTCTGCACCGGGTTCAAGATGTCGTCGTTGACCATGCCGTAGGCCTTGCAGGTCACGAAGTCGTCTACGCCGTAAGCAGGCGCGGAGTGAACGATGCCGGTGCCGGCGCCCAGTTCAACGTAGTCAGCCAGGTACACCGGCGACAGGCGGTCGTAGAACGGGTGACGGAAGTTGATCAGTTCCAGCGCAGAACCGGTGGTGGTGGCGATCACCGAACCTTCCAGCGCGTAACGCGCCAGGCAGGCTTCGACCATCTCTTCGGCCAGCACCAGCAGGCGATCACCGACATCCACCAGGGCGTAGGTGAATTCCGGGTGGACGTTCAGCGCCTGGTTGGCGGGGATGGTCCACGGGGTGGTGGTCCAGATCACGATGGCGGCTGGCTTGGCCAGGCTTGCCAGGCCAAAGGCCGCGGCCAGCTTGGCGTCGTCGGCGATCGGGAAGGCCACATCGATGGTCGAGGACTTCTTGTCTTCGTACTCGACTTCCGCTTCAGCCAGGGCCGAACCGCAGTCGAAGCACCAGTTCACGGGCTTGAGGCCCTTGAACACGAAACCGCCCTTGACGATTTCGGCCAAGGCGCGGATTTCACCGGCCTCGTTCTTGAAATCCATGGTCTTGTAGGGATTGGCCCAGTCGCCCAGGACACCCAGGCGGATGAACTCGGACTTCTGCCCTTCGATCTGCTCGGTGGCGTAGGCACGGCACAGTTCGCGGGTTTTATCGGCGCCCAGGTTCTTGCCGTGGGTCACTTCGACTTTGTGTTCGATCGGCAGGCCGTGGCAATCCCAACCCGGGACATACGGCGCGTCGAAGCCCGACAGGGTCTTCGAGCGGACGATCATGTCCTTGAGAATCTTGTTCAGCGCATGACCGATGTGAATCGTGCCGTTGGCATAAGGAGGGCCGTCGTGCAGGACGAATTTCGGACGATCCTTGCCAATTTCGCGCAACTTTCCGTACAGGCCAATACTGTCCCAGCGCTGCAGGATCTGCGGTTCGCGCTGTGGCAGGCCGGCCTTCATTGGGAAGGCGGTGTCCGGAAGGTTTAGCGTGGCTTTATAGTCGGTCATTTAAGGCTCTTCGGTTAGCGATGGGCGCTAGGTGCGGCTAGGGCACGGGCGGCGGCGACATCCGCATTGATCGCCGTTTTCAACGCCTCGAGGGAGGCGAAACGCTGCTCTTCACGCAGCTTTTGGTGGAAAACCACCGTCAAACGCCGGTCATACAGATCACCGGCAAAATCCAAAAGGTGAACTTCCAGGTGGGCCTTGCCATCACCTGCAACCGTGGGCCTGACGCCTATATTGGCGACTCCCGGCCACGATTGGCCGTCGATGTCGACGCTCACCAGGTAAACCCCGGTCAGCGGCACACGACGGCGCTTGAGCTGCACGTTGGCGGTTGGCGTGCCCAGTTGGCGCGCCAGCTTCTGGCCGTGCAATACCCGCCCGGCAATGCGGAACGGGCGACCGAGCAAACGCTCGGCCAAGGCGAAGTCGGCAGCGGCCAGGGCATTACGCACCTGGGTACTGCTCACGCGCAGGCCGTCCAGTTCGACGGTTTGCGCGGCTTCGACGGTAAAACCCTGGGTTACGCCGGCGTGCTGCAGAAAATCGAAATCGCCGACCCGATCACAGCCGAAACGGAAGTCGTCGCCGACCTCCAGGTGCTGTACGCCCAAGCCATCCACCAGGATACGGTCGACGAACTCGGCGGCGCTGAGGCTGCGCAAACGCTGGTTGAAGGCCAGGCACAGCACACGGTCCACGCCCTCCTCGGCCAACAATTGCAGCTTATCGCGCAAGCGAGCCAGGCGCGCTGGCGCCGTTTCCGGGGTAAAGAATTCCCGCGGCTGTGGCTCAAAAATCACCACGCAGCTGGGCACGCCCAACTCGACCGCGCGCTCGCGCAGCCGGGCCAGGATAGCCTGGTGGCCACGGTGTACACCGTCAAAGTTGCCAATAGTGGCGACGCAGCCCCGATGCTGGGGGCGCAGGTTGTGGAGACCTCGAACCAGCTGCATAACGCGCTTCTTGCTCATAAAGTGGTCGATTATAACCACACCCGGCCCCGGATCACAGGCAACAGCGCAGGGCAAAATGGATGGAATCGATAAAACACCGGTTTTATCGCGGCAAACTCGCTAACCCAGCGCCTTGCGATTGAAATCCCGCAGGCGGAAACCTTGCAGCAGCAACATCCCGAAGTACACCACCACGCCCGCCACCACCAGCACGCCCAGGCGCAAGAAACGCTCGAGCATATGGCCTTGATCCCAGGCCGGCATGAAGTGCATCAGGCCCAGCAATACCGCCGACATCATCGCCACCGCCACCAGCAGCTTGAGGGCAAACATGCCCCAGCCAGGCTGCGGCTGGAACATCTGCTGTTTGCGCAGTTGGTAAAACAGCAGGCCGGCATTGATACAGGCACCGGCGCTGATGGCCAGGGCCAGGCCGGCATGCGCCAGCGGGCCGATGAACACCAGGTTGAGCAGTTGCGTGACGACCAGCGTGAAGATCGCAATCTTCACCGGCGTGCGGATGTTTTGCTGGGCGTAGAACCCCGGCGCCAGCACTTTTATCACGATAATCCCAAGCAGACCGACCGAGTAAGCGATCAGCGCGTGCTGAGTCATCAAGGCATCGTGTGCGCCGAATTGCCCGTACTGGAACAACGACACCGTCAGTGGCTCGGCGAGGATTCCCAGGGCCAGCGAGCACGGCAACACCAGCACGAAGCACAGGCGCAGGCCCCAATCGAGAATGCGCGAGTATTCATGGCGGTCCTTGCTCGCGTAAGTACGCGCCAGCGTCGGCAGCAGAATCGTGCCCAGGGCCACGCCGAGGACGCCGGACGGCAGCTCCATCAAGCGATCAGCGTAGTACATCCACGACACCGAACCGGACACCAGCAATGAGGCGAACGCCGTGTTGATGATCAGCGAAATCTGGCTGACCGACACCCCGAGGATCGCCGGCAGCATATTGCGCATCACACGCCAGACGCCGGTGTCCTTGAGGTTCAGGCGCGGCAACACGAGCATGCCGATCTTTTTCAGGTGCGGCAGTTGGTAGAGCAATTGCGCCAGACCGCCGGCCAGGACGGCCCAGCCCAGGGCCATGACCGGCGGATCGAAGTAAGGCGTGAGGAACAGCGCGAAAATAATCATGCTGACGTTAAGCAGGGTCGGCACGAACGCCGGCACCGAGAAACGGTTCCAGGTATTGAGGATGGCGCCAGCCAGGGATGACAGGGAAATCAGCAATATGTAGGGGAAAGTCACCCGCAGCAGATCAGTGGTCAGTGCGAATCTTTCCGGCGTATTGGCAAAACCAGGCGCCGTGGCCCAGATCACCCACGGCGCGGCGAGCATGCCGGCCACAGTCACCAGCATCAACACCAGGGTCAGCAAGCCCGAGACATAGGCGATGAATGTGCGGGTCGCCTCCTCGCCCTGCTGCGTCTTGTATTCCGCCAGAATCGGCACGAACGCCTGGGAAAACGCGCCCTCGGCGAAGATCCGCCGCAACAGGTTGGGCAGTTTAAAGGCAATGAAGAACGCATCCGTGGCCATGCTGGCGCCGAAAATGCGTGCCAACAAGGTGTCACGCACAAACCCCAATACCCGGGAAATCATCGTGATTGAGCTGACGGCAGCCAACGATTTGAGCAGATTCATTGAAAGAGTTTGCGCCTATAGATAAAGAGCAGGCGAACTACGCGCCTACTTATGCGATACTGCGCGCCTGCAACAGCACAGCGCCAAAGCTCGCGAGTTTACAGGTCAAGCGCCGGAAATAAATCACCCGCCTCTTCAGATCGACCACTCAGCAGTTCGCATCAACCGCCCTTGACAACCCATCAACTCATCGGCATGATTCGCGGCCTATTTTGTTTGCTATTTCCTAAAAAGTCTTTCGAGGAGCTCGACGGTGGCCAACACACCTTCCGCCAAAAAACGTGCAAAACAGGCTGAGAAGCGTCGCAGCCACAACGCCAGCCTGCGTTCCATGGTTCGTACCTACATCAAGAATGTAGTTAAGGCCATTGACGCAAAAGACGCTGAAAAAGCTCAAGCTGCTTACGTTCTGGCTGTGCCAGTTATCGACCGTATGGCCGATAAAGGCATCATCCACAAGAACAAAGCTGCTCGCCATAAAGGTCGCCTGAACGGCCACATCAAGGCTCTGAACCTTGCTGCTGCAGCCTAAGCGATAAACTGCCACGCAGGTTTACCTGCGTAACAGTTAAGAAATGCCCCGTACCGAAAGGTCCGGGGCATTTTTGTTTGGGCGCCATACATCTTTATTGCACGCACAAAAAAACGCCCCGAACCAGTCGGGGCGTTTTTGCTACCACCTGATCAAAACATCGATCAATGGTGATGACCGCCTTCACCGTGGACGTGGCCGTGAGCGACTTCTTCCTGGGAAGCGTCGCGGATGGCAACGATCTTCACTTGGAAGTTCAGGCGCTGGCCTGCCAGAGGGTGGTTACCGTCGACAGTGACGTCGTCGCCGTCCAGATCACGGATGGTGACGATCTGCATTTGGCCGTCCGGCGCGGAAGCGTGGAACTGCATGCCCACTTCCAGTTCGTCGACACCTTCGAACATGCTGCGGCTCAGGGTGCTGACCAGTTCGGCGGAGTATTCGCCGTAAGCATTTTCAGGCTCTACGACAACGGTCAGTTCATCACCGACGCTCTTGCCGACCAGGGCGTTTTCCAGGCCCGGGATAATGTTGCCTGCGCCTTGCAGGTAGACCAGCGGCGCGCCGCCGGCTGAGCTGTCGATGACCTCACCAGCGTCGTTGGTCAGGGTATAGTCGATGGAGACAGCCTTGTTAGCGGCGATCGTCATGGGGCGAGACCTTTTGCATAAGAATGAAGAACGGACAAGTCTAAACAAGGATTTGCCCGAAAGCGAACAGAACCCGGACGGACGGGACCAATCAACGGCCGTCGTCATCATCGGATTCCACCAGGACGACGATTGGCACTGGGTTGCCGAGCTGTCCTGCGGCCACACCCAGCACCTGCGTCACCAGCCGCCCTGGCAATCGCGCGCCTGGGTGCTCGACCCCGCACGCCGCCTGGAAAAAATAGGCCAGCCCTTTGCCTGCGGCTGGTGTGCGCAGGAGCGCGAATAACGATAACCTTGGCGCCTGATTCCCGGTAGGCACTCAACCATAGAGCGCCACCGAAGCCATGCACCTCCAGAGAATTCGCATGCAGACTTTTTTTATCGCGCCCACCGATTTTGGTGTGGGTCTGACCTCTATCAGCCTTGGGCTGGTCCGCACCCTTGAACGTGCCGGGTTGAAAGTCGGCTTCTTCAAACCGATTGCCCAGCCGCACCCCGGCGACACCGGCCCCGAACGCTCCACCGAGCTGGTCGCGCGCACCCACGGCCTCAAACCGCCGCAGCCCCTGGGCCTGGCCCATGTCGAGCGAATGCTCGGCGACGGCCAGCTCGACGAGTTGCTCGAAGAAATCATCACCCTGTATCAGCAGGCCGCCGTGGGCAAGGACGTGCTGATCGTCGAAGGCATGGTGCCGACCCGCAGCGCCAGCTATGCGGCGCGGGTCAACCTGCACCTGGCCAAGAGCCTGGACGCGGAAGTGATCCTGGTCTCGGCGCCGGAAAACGAAGTGCTCACCGAACTCTCCGGCCGCGTGGAGCTGCAGGCCCAACTGTTCGGCGGCCCGAAGGACCCGAAAGTGCTCGGCGTGATCCTCAACAAGGTACGCACCGATGAAAGCATGGAGGCCTTCTCGGCGCGCCTCAAGGAGCATTCGCCGTTGCTGCGCAGCGGGGATTTCCGCCTGCTCGGCTGCATTCCTTTCCAGCCCGAACTCAACGCGCCGCGCACCCGTGACGTCGCCGACCTGATGAGCGCGCAGATCCTCAACGCCGGGGATTACGAAACCCGGCGCATGACCAAGATCATCATCTGCGCCCGCACCATGCGCAACACCGTGGAACTGCTCAAGCCGGGCGTGCTGGTGGTGACACCGGGTGACCGCGACGACATCATCCTCGCCGTCAGCCTGGCGGCGATCAACGGCGTGCCCCTGGCCGGCCTGCTGCTGACCAGCGACACCCTGCCCGACCCGCGCATCATGGACCTCTGCCGAGGCGCGTTCCAGGCCGGGTTGCCGGTACTGTCGGTAAGTACCGGCTCCTACGAGACCGCGAACCTGCTCAACAACCTGAACAAGGAAATCCCCATCGATGACCGTGAGCGCGCCGAGATCATCACCGATTTCGTCGCCAGCCACCTCGATGCGCGCTGGCTGCACCAACGCTGCGGCACGCCACGGGAGATGCGCCTGTCGCCGGCAGTGTTCCGCTACCAGTTGATCCAACGCGCCCAGGCCGCCAACAAGCGCATCGTCCTGCCCGAAGGCAGCGAGCCGTTGACCGTGCAAGCCGCCGCGATCTGCCAGGCCCGTGGCATTGCCCGCTGCGTGTTGCTGGCCAAGCCGGCGGATGTGGAAGCGGTCGCCCGCGCCCAGGGCATCGAATTGCCCGAAGGCCTGGAGATTCTCGACCCGGACCTGATCCGCGAGCGTTATGTCGAACCGATGGTCGCGTTGCGCAAAAGCAAAAGCCTCAACGCGCCGATGGCCGAACAGCAGCTCGAAGACACCGTGGTGATCGCGACCATGATGCTCGCCCTGGATGAAGTCGACGGCCTGGTCTCCGGCGTTATCCACTCCACCGCGAACACCATCCGCCCGGCCCTGCAACTGATCAAGACCGCGCCGGGCTGCACCCTGGTGTCGTCGGTGTTCTTCATGCTGTTCCCCGAACAGGTGCTGGTGTACGGCGACTGTGTGATGAACCCGCACCCGAGCGCCGTCGAACTGGCGGAAATCGCCCTGCAGAGCGCCGACTCGGCGGCCGCGTTCGGTATCACCCCGCGGGTGGCGATGATCAGCTATTCCAGCGGTGAGTCGGCCAGCGGCGAAGAGGTGGAAAAAGTCCGCGAAGCCACCCTGCTCGCCCATGAACAGCAAAGTTCGCTGCTGATCGACGGCCCGTTGCAATACGATGCCGCCGCCAACGAAACCGTCGCCCGGCAACTGGCGCCCAACAGCCTGGTGGCGGGCAAGGCCACGGTCTTCGTGTTCCCCGACCTGAACACCGGTAACACCACCCACAAGGCGGTACAACGCAGCGCCGATTGCGTCAGCCTCGGGCCGATGCTCCAGGGCCTGCGCAAACCGGTGAACGACCTGCCGCGCGGCGCCCAGGTCGACGACATTGTGTACACCATCGCCCTGACCGCGATTCAAGCCGCCAACCGACCTATGGATATCTAAATGCTGGATTTTCTACCTGCCGCCGTGCGCGGGGTAATCGCGTCGTTGCTGCTGGCGCTGAACACGATCCTGCTGTGTTCGTTCCTGTTCATCGTCGCGCTGTTCAAGGCCCTGCCGTTCGCCAAACGTTTCAGCGAATGGCTGATGAACCACACCCATGAAGCCTGGATCAGCAACAACAAGGCGTGGATGAACCTGGTACGGCGCACCCGCTGGCACCTCAAAGGCCTGGAAGGGCTGGACTACCAGCACTCTTATCTGGTGACCAGCAACCACCAGAGCTGGGTCGACATCATGGTCCTGCAATACGTGCTCAATCGCCGGATTCGCCCGCTGAAGTTCTTTCTCAAGCAGGAACTGATCTGGGTGCCGGTGATTGGCCTGGCCTGGTGGGCGTTGGGCTTTCCGTTCATGAAGCGCTACTCCAAGGCCTACCTGGAAAAACACCCGGAGAAGAAAGGCAAGGACCTGGAAACCACCCGCAAGACCTGCGCGAAGTTTCGCGCCAACCCTGTGGGCATTTTCAACTTTGCCGAAGGCACGCGGTTTACCGTCGGCAAGCATGCGCAGCAGAAGTCGCCGTTTCGCTACCTGCTCAAGCCCAAGGCTGGCGGTATCGCGTTTGTGCTGGATGCCATGGGTGAGCAGCTCAAGTCATTGGTCAATGTGACCATCCACTACCCCGCCGGGCGCCCAGGCTACTGGGACTTGTTGTGTGGGAATGTGCAGGACGTGGTGGTGCAGTTCGAAGAGGTGCAGATTCCGGCCGAGTTCATTGGCAAGAATTATGAGCAGGATAGCGAGTATCGGCTGGCGTTCCAGGCCTGGATCAACCGGTTGTGGGAAGACAAGGATGCGCTGCTGGAACAGTTGCACACCGACTACCCAGGCCGCCACTGATCAAAAGGTGGGAGGGGGGCTTGCCCCCGATAGCGGTGGTTCAGTCACCCGATGCTCTGACTGACACTCTGCAATCGGGGGCAAGCCCCCTCCCACATTCAACCGAGCCCGACCTTGAGGATGTGAAAAAGCCCGCCACCGATCACTCGGTGGCGGGCTTTTTGTAGCAGCGCGGTTTAGATCGCGCCGCGCTGACGCAACAGCTCCAGCACTTGCTTGACGCTGTCTTCCAGCGACAGGGCCTGGGTGTCGATCACCAGATCGGCATTCAACGGCACGTCGTAGGGGAAGGACTCGCCAGGGATGTTATCCCCACCGGCCGCGTACAAGCCTTGTGGATCACGCTCGGCGCACACCAGCGGCGAAGCCTGCACGTAGACCGTCAGCAAGCGGTCGGCACCGATCAGTGCCTTGGCCTGTTCACGCCCTTCGGCATCCGGTGCAACGAACGCGGCCAGGGTCAGCAGGCCGGCTTCGTTGAACTGGCGTGCGACGTGAGCCGCACGACGCCAGTTCTCGGTACGCCCGACGCGATCCTGCGGCAAGCCTTTGTTCAGGTCGTGGCGCAGGTTCTGGCCATCCAGCACAAACACCGCGCGGCCCATGTCGAACAACTTGCGCTCAACCGCATAGGCCAGGGTGCTTTTGCCGGCGCCCGACAAGCCGCTGAACAACACGGTGGCCGGCTGCTGACCGAAGCGCTGGGCGCGCTCTTCGGTGGCCACATGGGCCAACTTGCCGTGCTGCGCGGCGCTGCCGTGGCTGACCGGCGGCGCGATGATCATGCCCGCGGCCACGGTGCCATTGGTCAAGCGGTCGATGACGATGAACGCGCCGGTGGTGCGGTTGCTCGCGTAACCGTCCAGGGCGATGGCGGCGTCGAGGCTGACCTTGACCCGGCCGATTTCGTTCAACTGCAGCGAACTCGCCGGGCCTTCGGCCAGGGTGTTCACGTCCACGCGATGCACGATGCTGGTGATGGAACCCGGCACGTAGCTGGTGGCGCGCTTGATGTCGTATTTCTTGCCCGGCAGCATCGGCTCTTCGGCCATCCACACCAGCATGGCGTCGAAGGCGTCGGTCACTTGCGGCACATTGTCGGCATGCACCAGCAGGTCGCCACGGGAGATGTCGATCTCGTCTTCCATGGTCAGGGTCACGGCCTGGCCGGGACCGGCGTGTTCCAGTTCACCGTCGAAGGTGACGATGGATTTGACGCGGCTGCTCTTGCCCGACGGCAGCACCACGACTTCGTCGCCCTTGTGGACAATGCCGCTGGCCAGGGTGCCGGCGAAACCGCGGAAGTTCAGGTTCGGACGGTTGACGTACTGCACCGGGAAACGCAGGTCGGTGTAGTTGCGGTCGTTGGCGATCTCGACGGTCTCGAGGATCTCCATCAGCGACTGGCCGGTGTACCACGGCGAACGCTCGCTCTTGTTCACCACGTTGTCGCCCTTGAGCGCCGACATCGGCACGAACGCCATGGTGCTCGGCTTGAAGGCGATGCCGTCGGCGAACTTCAGGTAGTCGGCCTTGATCTGCTCGAATACGCCTTCGTCGAAACCGTTGAGGTCCATCTTGTTGATGGCGACCACGATGTGCTTGATGCCCAGCAACGAGGCAATGAAGCTGTGGCGACGGGTCTGGGTCTGCACGCCGTAGCGCGCGTCGACCAGGATGATCGCCAGGTCACAGGTGGACGCACCGGTGGCCATGTTGCGGGTGTACTGCTCATGGCCGGGGGTGTCGGCGATGATGAATTTACGCTTGGCGGTGGAGAAGTAGCGGTAGGCGACATCGATGGTGATGCCTTGCTCGCGCTCGGCCTGCAGGCCGTCGACCAGCAACGCCAGGTCGATGTCGTCACCGGTGGTGCCGACCTTCTTCGAATCGCGGGTGATGGCTTCCAGGTGATCTTCGTAGATCATCTTGGAGTCGTGCAGCAGGCGCCCGATCAGGGTGCTCTTGCCGTCGTCGACGTTGCCGCAGGTCAGGAAGCGCAACATTTCCTTGCGCTCGTGCTGGCCCAGGTAGGCGAGGATGTCCTCGCTGATCAAATCAGATTGATGCGACATGACAACCCCTTAGAAATAGCCTTGACGTTTTTTATCTTCCATCGAGCCGGCACCATCGTGGTCGATGACCCGGCCCTGGCGCTCGGAAGTTCGCGTCAGGAGCATTTCCTGAATGATGTCCGTCAGCGTCTCCGCTTCGGACTCCACCGCGCCCGTCAACGGGTAGCAGCCAAGGGTACGGAAACGGACTTTCTTTTTGACGATGCGGGCTTTGTCTTCGTCGGACAAGTGCTCGAGGATGCGGTCGTCGTCGATCATGATCAACGTGCCGTTCTTCTCGATCACATCGCGCTCGGCGGCGAAGTACAGCGGCACGATCGGGATGCCTTCCAGGTAGATGTACTGCCAGATGTCCAGTTCGGTCCAGTTGGACAGCGGGAACACACGGATCGACTCGCCCTTGTTGACGTTGCCGTTATAGACGTTCCACAGCTCCGGGCGCTGGTTTTTCGGGTCCCAGCGGTGCTTGCTGTCGCGGAACGAGTACACGCGCTCTTTGGCACGGGATTTCTCTTCATCGCGACGGGCACCGCCGAAGGCTGCGTCGAAACCATACTTGTCCAGGGCCTGCTTGAGGCCTTCGGTCTTCATGATGTCGGTGTGCTTGGCGCTGCCGTGGGTGAACGGGTTGATGCCCTGCGCCACACCGTCCGGGTTGACGTGGGTGATCAGGTCCAGGCCCAGTTCTTCAACCATGCGGTCGCGGAACGTGTACATCTCCTGGAATTTCCACTGGGTGTCGACGTGCATCACCGGGAACGGCAGCTTGCCCGGGAAGAAGGCCTTGCGTGCCAGGTGCAGCATCACGGCGGAGTCTTTACCGATCGAGTAGAGCATCACCGGGTTGTCGAACTCGGCGGCGACCTCGCGGATGATGTGGATGCTTTCCGCCTCCAGCTGTTTCAGATGCGTCAGTTTGTCGACCATGGCTACTCACGGAAAAACGATCTTATGGACGGCCAGCGGGCCGTGTTCGAGCGAGGCATGCTAGCACAGCACCTGCTTCTATTCAGGGCGCCGACTAGATCGAAACGGTATATGGATATGCCCCGAGGTTTGGCGGCGATGGGCGGCCGAACCCTCCCAAATGTGGGAGGGTGGTGTGCGTTAGATCGGGTTGGGACAATCGATGAACAAATGCTCCAGGGCGAAACGCCGCGCCAGGTATTCGCCCAACGCCTGCACACCGTAACGCTCGGTGGCGTGATGGCCGGCGGCGATAAAGCTGATGTCGTTTTCGCGGGCGCTATGGAAGGTCTGTTCGGAGGCTTCGCCGCTCAGGTACAGGTCGACGCCGGCCGCAATCGCCTGATCGATGTAACCCTGGCCACCGCCGGTACACCAGCCGACGCGGCGGATCATCTCGCTGCCTTCGATCAGCAGCGGCTCGCGCCCCAACACGCTCTGCACGCGGTGGGCGAAGTCACGCGGCGACAGCGGCTCGGCGAGGGAGCCGACCAGCCCGACGATCTTGAGGTCGGCCGGGTCCAGCGGGCCTTCGACGGTGATGTCCAACTGCCGAGCAAGCTGTACGTTGTTGCCGACCTCGGCGTGCAGGTCCAGCGGCAGGTGGTAGGCCAGCAGGCTGATGTCGTGCTTGAGCAGGGTCTTCAGGCGGCGCTGCTTCATGCCGGTGATGCACGGGTTCTCGCCCTTCCAGAAATAACCGTGGTGGACCAACACCAGGTCGGCCTGGGCTTCGACGGCGGCGTCCAGCAATGCCTGGCTGGCGGTGACGCCGCTGACGATACGCATCACCTGCGGGCGCCCCTCGACCTGCAGGCCGTTGGGGCAGTAATCGGCAATTTTTGCGCTGCCAAGGTAGCGGTCCGCTTCCTCGACGAGGGTGCTCAAAGCAACGGCCATAAAAGACTCCTAAATATCCCGTTCCGAGGCGCTCGCAGCCTCGTATAATGCGCGACATTATGGGCGCTCCCCCGCCCCCTGCAACCTGTCAGGACTTACTTGATGCTCAAGGCACTGCGTTTTTTTGGATGGCCATTGCTGGCTGGCGTGCTGATCGCGATGATGATTATTCAGCGTTACCCCCAGTGGGTGGGCTTACCGAGCCTTGATGTGAACCTGCAACAGGCCCCGCAAACCAATACGATGGTGCAAGGCCCGGTGACCTACGCCGACGCCGTGGTCATCGCCGCCCCTGCGGTGGTCAACCTGTACACCACCAAGGTCGTCAACAAGCCGGCGCACCCGCTGTTCGAAGACCCGCAGTTCCGCCGCTATTTCGGCGACAACAGCCCCAAGCAGCGACGCATGGAATCCAGCCTGGGGTCCGGGGTGATCATGAGCCCGGAAGGCTACATCCTCACCAACAACCACGTGACCACTGGCGCCGACCAGATTGTGGTAGCCCTGCGCGACGGCCGCGAAACCCTGGCCCGCGTGGTCGGCAGCGACCCGGAAACCGACCTCGCAGTGCTGAAGATCGACCTGAAAAACCTGCCCGCGATCACCATCGGCCGCTCCGAAGGGCTGCGGGTCGGCGATGTCGCGCTGGCCATCGGCAACCCGTTCGGCGTCGGCCAGACGGTCACCATGGGCATCATCAGCGCCACCGGGCGTAACCAGTTGGGCCTCAACAGCTACGAAGACTTCATCCAGACCGACGCCGCGATCAACCCGGGCAACTCCGGCGGCGCGCTGGTGGATGCCAACGGCAACCTGACCGGCATCAACACGGCGATTTTCTCCAAGTCCGGCGGCTCCCAGGGCATCGGTTTCGCGATCCCGGTCAAGCTGGCGATGGAAGTGATGAAGTCGATCATTGAGCACGGCCAGGTGATCCGTGGCTGGCTGGGGATCGAAGTGCAGCCGCTGAGCAAGGAACTGGCCGAGTCGTTTGGCCTGACCGGGCGCCCGGGCATCGTGGTCGCCGGGATCTTCCGCGATGGCCCGGCGCAAAAGGCCGGCCTGCAACTGGGCGATGTGATCCTCAGCATCGACGGCGAACCGGCCGGTGATGGCCGCAAGTCGATGAACCAAGTGGCGCGGATCAAGCCGACCGACAAGGTCACGATCCAGGTGATGCGCAACGGTAAAGAGCTCAACCTGACGGCGGAAATCGGCCTGCGCCCACCGCCCGCGCCGGTGACGGAAGAGGAATAACCCGCGCCCTCCGGGTGCCCGTTCGCGGGCACCTGTAAGCACATATTTCAGAACCGAATCGCCGACATAATGACATGTTATATTGTTTCAATATCGCTATTGGAACGCTCTATCATGTCGCCTCGCACGTTTCCCCCCTTGGCCGGCCTGGCCTTGGGTTTGCTGCTGGACCCCGCCTGCGCCGAAGACACCCGCATTGAACTGGACGCCATCAGCGTCACCACCGACGCCTACGAATCCGCCACCGGCCCGGTCAACGGCTATCGCGCCACCCGCTCCGCCAGCGCAACCAAGACCGACACCGCGCTGCGCGACATCCCGCAATCCATCAGCGTGATTCCCGCCAACGTGCTCAACGACCTGGGCAGCACCGACGTGGAACGCGCCCTGGAATTTGCCGGCGGCGTCTCCAAGCAGAACAACTTCGGCGGCCTCACCCTCTATGAATACAGCGTGCGCGGCTTCACTACGTCGGAGTTCTACCAGGACGGCTTCAGCGCCAACCGCGGTTACCCGAGCACGCCGGACGCCGCCAATCTCGAACGCATCGAAGTGCTCAAAGGCCCCGCCGCCAGCCTGTACGGGCGCGGCGATCCCGGCGGCACGGTGAATATCGTCACCAAAAAACCCCAGCCCGACGCGTTCACCACCCTGCAAACCAGCGCCGGCAGTTGGGACCGCTATCGCACCGCGCTGGACGTGAACACCCCGCTCGACAGCGAAGGGCAGCTGCTGACACGGGTCAACCTGGCGGTGGAAGACAACCATAGTTTCCGCGATCACGTAGACGCCAAGCGGGTGTTCGTCGCGCCGTCCTTCAGTTGGCAACTGGCCCCCGACACGCACCTGCTGGTGGAAAGCGAATTCGTGCGCCACCGCTCCACCTTCGACCGCGGCATCGTCGCGCCGCGCGGCATGTCGCGCTCCACCTTCCTCGGCGAGCCCAACGACGGCGACATCAACAACCACAACAACCGCCTCCAGGCCACCCTCGAACATCACCTCAACGACACGTGGGCCCTGCGCCTGGCCAGCCATTACAAACAAGGCAGCCTGTGGGGCGACGCTTCGGAAAACCGCGCGCTGAACAGCGACGGCCACACCGTCAACCGCCGCTACCGCGAACGCTCCATGGGTTGGCACGACAGCATCACCCAGCTGGAACTGCGCGGTCTGTTCGACATCGGTCGTTGGCAACATGAGCTGCTGATCGGCACCGAGTACGAGGATTACCGCAAGAAGGAACGCGTGACCGCCATCGCCGGCAGCCCCTACGCGATCGACATCTACAACCCGGTCTACGGCCAGCCCAAACCCAATGGCGAGCGCTCCGGCACTGACTTCTCCGAACAGGTAAAAAGCCAGGCACTGAACCTGCAAGACCAGATCGTCTTCACCGAACGCCTGCGCGGCATGCTCGGCGCGCGCTTCGAGCACTTCGAGCAACACACCGACGACTTCACCCGTCATCACGCCAAGAGCCGCCAGACCCACGACGCCCTGACCCAGCGCGCCGGCCTGCTCTACCAGCTCACACCTGAAGTCGGGGTGTTCGCCAACGCCTCGACCTCATTCAAGCCGAACAACGGCCTGGACGCTGGCGGCAAATCCTTCAAGCCTGAAGAGGGTGTGGGGTATGAAGTGGGGATCAAGAGCGAGCTGTTCGACGAACGCCTCAGCGCCACCCTCGCCGCGTTCCACATCGAGAAGGAAAACGTGCTGACCGTGGACACCGCCACCGACACCCAACGCGCCATGGGCAAGGCACGCAGCCAAGGGTTTGACCTGCAACTGAGCGGGCAACTGAGCGAGGCAGTGCGCGTGATCGGCGCGTTCGCCTACATCGATGCCGAAGTGACCAAGGGCGATAAAGCCATCCCCACCGGCAGCCGCATTCTCGGCGTGGCCAAGCGCAGCGGCAGCCTGTTGGGCGTGTATGAATTCCAGGACGGCACGTTGCGCGGTTCAGACGTGGGCGCGGCGTTCACCTATGTCGGTGATCGCTCCGGTGAAGCCGGCGGCAGTTTCGAACTGCCCGCTTATCACACCGTGGACCTGCTGGCGCATTACAAAGCCACCGACAACGTCACCGTGGGCCTGAACCTTAACAACCTGTTTGATGAAAAGTACTACGAACGCGCCTACAGCAACTACTGGGTCAGCCCCGGTGAACCGCGCAACTTCACGGTCAGCCTGACCCTCAATCTGTAACACGGTCAAACCTGTGGGAGGGGGCTTGCCCCCGATAGCGCTACAACAGTCACCTCACCCAGTGACTGGCAAACCGCTATCGGGAGCAAGCCCCTTCCCACATTACAGTGCCACGGGGGCCCGCTCGCACAGGGTGTTAAGCGCCACCGCCCACTGCTCGCTGTCATTCAAGCACGGCACCAGCACCAACTCCTCGCCGCCCGCTGCGCGGAATTGCTCCCGGCCACGGTCGCCGATCTCTTCCAGCGTCTCGATGCAGTCGGCCACGAACGCCGGGCACATCACCAGCAGCTTTTTCACGCCTTGCTGGGCCAACGCTTCCAGGCGTGCCTCGGTGTAGGGTTCGATCCACTTCGCCCGGCCCAGGCGCGACTGGAATGCCACCGACCATTTACCGTCCGGCAGCCCCATGCGCTCGGCAAAATTGCGGGCGACGCTGAAGCACTGTGCGCGGTAACACGTGGCAAGCACCTGCGGCGAAGCGTTGCGGCAGCAATCGGCATCCTTGAAGCAATGCGCGCCGGTAGGGTCGAGCTTGGTCAGATGGCGCTCGGGCAGGCCGTGGAAACTCAGGAGCAGGTGGTCGTACTCCTGCGCCACGTAAGGCCGCACGCTCGCCGCCAACGCATCGAGGTACTCCGGCTGATCGTAGAACGGTTGCAGGATCGAGAACTGCACCTTGAGCTTCTTGTCGCGCACCACCCGCTGGGCTTCTTCAATCACCGTGGTCACGGTGCTGTCGGCGAACTGCGGGTACAACGGCGCCAGGGTGATTTTCTGAACGCCCTGGGCGGCCAGGCGCGTCAGGGTCGTTTCAAGGGACGGCTCGCCATAACGCATCGCCAGCTCCACCGGACCCTGGGTCCACTGCGCAGTCATTTTCTGTTGCAGGCGCTGGCTGAGCACCACCAGCGGCGAGCCTTCCTCCCACCAGATCGAGGCATAGGCATGGGCCGACTGCTCGGGACGCTTGATCAGGATCAGCGACACCAGCAAGCGCCGCACCGGCCACGGCAGGTCGATCACGTAAGGGTCCATCAGGAACTGATTGAGGTAGCTGCGCACATCGGCCACCGAAGTAGACGCCGGTGACCCCAGGTTGACCAGTAACAACGCGTGATCCGTCATGCAACATCCTATCTCTAGAGGCGGCTGGACAAGTCGTCCAAGGCCGCCTTCAACTCAGTGAACTGGAAAGTGAAACCGGCCGCCAACAGGCGTTCGGGCAAAGCTTTCTGGCCGCCCAGCAACAAACCGGACAACTCGCCCAACCCCACCTTCAACACGAAGGCCGGCATGGGCATGAACGCCGGGCGGTGCAGCACCTGGCCCAACGTCTTGGCAAACTCGCGGTTACGCACCGGGTGCGGCGCGCAGGCATTATAGGGACCGCGGGCGTCGTGCTGGTGCAGAAGAAAATCTATCAGCGCGATTTGATCGTGGATATGCACCCACGGCATCCACTGCCGACCATTCCCAATCGGCCCGCCCAGTGCCAGCTTGAACGGCAGCAACAGCCGCGACAAAAAACCGCCCTCGGCCGCCAGCACCAGCCCGGTACGCACCAGCACCACGCGAATGCCCAGGGCTTCGGCGCGCTGGGCGGTTTCTTCCCAGGCGACGCACAACTGGCTGGGGAAATCGTCCTGCACCGGGCCGCTGGCTTCGGTCAGTTCGCGCTCGCCGCCGTCGCCGTACCAGCCCACGGCAGAACCGGAAATCAACACCGCCGGTTTCTCCGCCAGGCCTTCCAGCCACACCAGCAGGGTTTCGGTCAGACTGATGCGGCTGCTCCACAGCAGCGCCTTGCGTTTATGCGTCCAGGGGCGATCGGCGATTGGCGCGCCGGCCAGATTAATGACCGCGTCCACCGGGCCGATAACCTCTTGCAGGCTGGCGACACCGCGCACCGCATCGCCACATAACCGGGCGACCTGTTCAGGGTGACGGCTCCACACCGTCAGGCGATGCCCTTGCGCCAGCCAATGTTGGCAGAGTTGAAGGCCGATCAGGCCGGTACCGCCGGTCAGCAAAATATGCATGGGATCTTCCTCATGTAACGTTCGCCACCGATCACTGGTCTATTTTATAAGCAGGGATCATTTGCAATCGGGCGTGACATTGATTTAAGCCTCAGCTTTAACCATAGGTCACTCCAAACGATCAGGTACGCCAAAACTTATACCAAAAAACAATATTGTACAGCTATTGGTGTCGGCGTAGTCTGTACCCAACGGTAAAACGAGGCCTCCCATGACTGTCCACATCGCGATCATCGGCACCGGCATCGCCGGTCTCTCCGCCGCCCGAGCGTTACGAGACGCCGGGCATGTTGTACAACTCTTCGATAAAAGCCGCGGCAGTGGTGGCCGCATGTCCAGCAAGCGCAGCGACGCCGGCGCACTGGACATGGGCGCGCAGTACTTCACCGCCCGCGACCGCCGCTTCGTCAACGAAGTGCAGCGCTGGCAAAGTAATGGCTGGGCCGAGCAATGGAAGCCGCAGCTGTATAACTTCAAGTCCGGCGAACTCACGCCCTCCCCCGATGAACAGATCCGCTGGGTCGGCACGCCGCGCATGAGCGCCATCACCCGCGCCCTGCTCGACGACCTGCCGGTGCAGTTCAGTTGCCGTATCACCGAAGTGTTCCAAGGCAAACGGCACTGGAACCTGCTGGACGCCGACGGCGGCAACCATGGTCCGTTCAGCCACGTCATCATCGCCACGCCCGCCCCGCAAGCGACCGCCCTGCTGGCCGCCGCACCGAAGCTGGCAAGTGCCGCCGCCGGCGTGAAGATGGACCCGACCTGGGCCATCGCCCTGGCCTTCGACAAGCCGCTGGAAACCCCGATGGAAGGCTGCTTCGTGCAAGACAGCGCCCTCGACTGGCTGGCCCGCAACCGCAGCAAACCGGGGCGCGACACCGTCCTCGACACCTGGGTGCTGCACGCCACCAGCGCCTGGAGCAAAGAACATCTGGACCTGCCCAAAGAAGCAGTGATCGAACACCTGCACGGCGCCTTCGCCGAACTGCTGCACAGCGCCATGCCCGCGCCCTCGTTCAGCCTGGCGCACCGCTGGCTCTACGCACGACCGTCCAGCGCCCATGAATTCGGCGTGCTGGCCGACGCCGACCTGGGCTTGTACGTCTGTGGCGACTGGTGCCTGTCGGGCCGCGTGGAAGGCGCCTGGCTCAGTGGCCAGGAGGCCGCGCGACGCTTGATCGAGCACCTGTAATGAACCGCATAAACCCCGCTAAATTGCTGCTGTCGAAGTGGACAGCAGCACACCCGCGCAACAAGGAAAAACACTTCCTGGTCACCGAACTGTTTTGTGATGAAGAAGGCAACGTGCTCGACATCGAGCTGCAAGCCGTCATGACCCGACGCGGTGAGCGCCTGCCCTGGCAAACCCTGCAAAGCGCCGAGGACTGGCGAATCGGCTGGAAATAGCCCTCGCACAAATACTTGTACAAACCATTTGACTTGTACAGCATCAAACCTATGATGAGATTTAGCTGTACATGCTTTTACGCTTGTACAGGAATCTTGCAGAGGTTTGCCCATGTCCAGTACCCCGTCCTTCAAGCCGAAGATTGGCATCAGCGCCTGCCTGCTGGGCGAGAACGTCCGTTTCAACGGTGGCCACAAGCAATCGCAACTCTGCAGCGAGGTGCTCGCCGCGTACTTCGACTTTGTGCCGTTGTGCCCGGAAGTGGCGATCGGCCTGGGCATTCCCCGGGAGACCATTCGCCTGGTGGGCGATGCCGCGTCCCCTCAAGCCGTCGGCAGCGTGCATCGCGAGCTGAACGTCACCGCGCCGCTGGGTGAATACGGCGAAAAAATGGCCGCCGAGCACAGCGACCTGTGCGGCTATATCTTCATGCAGAAATCGCCGTCCTGCGGCCTGGAACGGGTCAAGGTCTACCGTGAAAACGGCGCACCGGTGGACGGCGGCGGGCGTGGCATCTATGCCCAAGCCTTTTGCGCGCGCCACCCCAACCTGCCTGTGGAAGAAGACGGCCGCCTGAATGACCCGGTGCTGCGGGAAAACTTCCTGACCCGCGTCTTCGTCTACGCCAGCTGGCAACAATTGCTCGGCGAAGGCCTGAGCCGCCATCGCCTGCTGGCCTTTCACGCGCGCTACAAATACCTGCTGATGGCCCACAGCCCGGCGCATTACAAAAGCCTCGGCAACCTGCTCGGCGGCATGGCCAAGGGCGAGGACCTCGACGCATTGGGCAGCGGCTATTTCAGCGCGCTGATGAGCGGCCTGAAAAAGTGCGCCACCCGCGGCACCCACACCAATGTGCTGCAACACATCAGCGGTTACCTCAAGCAGGCCATCAGCGCCGACGACAAACAGGAAATGCAAACCGTGATCGGCCAATACCGCCAAGGCATCGTGCCGCTGGTGGTGCCGCTGACCTTGCTCAAGCACCACTTTCGCCTCCACCCGGACCGCTACATCGCGCAGCAGGCTTACTTGCAGCCACACCCGGAAAATCTCAGCCTGCGCAATGCGATCTGAACCATGAAAAACCTCATGACCGCAGCCTTGCAAGACGAACCCGGCGAAGACATCGCCCAAGCCCTCGAAGACGGCTGGCTGCCGATTCGTGAAGTGGCGCGCCAGACCGGCGTCAACGCCGTGACCCTGCGCGCCTGGGAACGCCGCTATGGCCTGATCGTGCCGCAGCGCACGCCCAAGGGCCACCGGCTGTTCAGCCACGACCATGTGCAACGCATCCACACCATCCTCACCTGGCTCAATCGCGGCGTGCCGGTCAGCCAGGTGAAAAACCTGATCGACTCCGCGCACGTCGCTCCCGACGCCGTCGAAAACGAATGGCACACCCTGCGCCAGACCCTGGTGCAGGCCATCAGCGAACTGGCCGAACGCCGGGTCGACGATGCCTTCAACCAGGCCATGGCGCTCTACCCGCCGCGCACCCTGTGCGAACAACTGCTGCTGCCGCTGCTCCGCGAACTGGAGCAACGCTGGCAGGGCCAATTCGGCGCGCAGATGGAACGGGTGTTCTTCCTGTCCTGGTTGCGCAGCAAGTTCGGCGCGCGGATCTATCACAACAATCGCCAGTTGCACGGCGCACCGCTGCTGCTGGTGAATCATTCCGACCTGCCCCTGGCACCGCACCTGTGGCTCAGCGCCTGGCTGGCCAGCAGCGCCGACTGCCCGGTGGAAGTCTTCGACTGGCCGCTGCCGACCGGTGAACTGGCGCTGGCCGTGGAACACCTGCAACCGCGCGCGGTGCTGCTGTATTCCAGCCAGGCGCTCCATTTGTCGGCACTCGCAAAACTTCTGGGCGGCATCGCTTGCCCAAAGTTGATCGTCGGACCAACGGTATGCATCCACCAGGCCGAGCTGACGGCATTAGCCGGCGACACCCCTGAATTGTTCGTCGCCGAAGACCCATTGTCGGCTCACCAGATACTGATCCAGCATGGACTCGTTTAAATGCACTTGATCTGGCTGCGCACCGACCTGCGCCTGCATGACAACACCGCCCTGACCGCCGCGAGCCAGCGCGGCCCGGTGGCGGCCGTGTACCTGATCACCCCGCAGCAATGGCTGGCCCACGATGATGCGCCGTGCAAAGTCGACTTCTGGCTGCGCAACCTGCAGCACTTGAGCCAGGCCCTCGGCGCGCTGAATATTCCCTTGCTGATCCGCCGCGCCGCGACCTGGGACCAGGCGCCCGCCGTACTCGGCCAGCTGTGCCGTGAGCTATCGGTCGAGTCGGTCCACGTCAACGAGGAATACGGCATCCACGAAAGCCGTCGCGATGCGGCGGTGGCCAAGGCTTTGGAAGCCGACGGCGTGAGCTTCCACCGTTACCTGGACCAATTGTTTTTCCAGCCCGGCAGCGTGCTGACCAAGACCGGCACCTACTTCCAGGTGTTCAGCCAGTTCCGCAAAGTCTGCTACGCCCGCCTGCACAGCGCCCTGCCGCGCCGGGTGGCCACGCCCAAGGCTCAAGCGGCCCTCGCGCTGACCAGCGACCCGGTGCCGCAACAGGTCGACGGTTTCGAAACGCCGAGCGAAACGCTGCGCGCCCTCTGGCCCGCCGGTGAAGACGAAGCGCGCCGCCGCCTCGACGTATTCGCCGCGCAGCAGATCAGCTATTACAAGGATGAGCGCGACTTCCCGGCCAAGCCCGGCACCAGCCAGCTGTCGGCGTACCTCGCGGCGGGTGTGGTTTCGCCGCGCCAGTGCCTGCATGCCGCGCTGCAGCGCAACCAGGGCGAGTTCGAAAGCGGCGATATCGGCACGATCACCTGGGTCAACGAACTGCTCTGGCGCGAGTTCTACAAGCACATCCTGGTGGGCTACCCGCGGGTGTCCCGCCACCGCGCCTTCCGCCCCGAAACCGAGGCGGTGGCCTGGCGCGACGCGCCCAACGACCTCGCCGCCTGGCAGCAGGCGCGCACCGGTTTGCCGATCATCGACGCGGCCATGCGCCAACTGCTGGAAACCGGCTGGATGCACAACCGCCTGCGCATGGTGGTGGCGATGTTCCTGACCAAGAACCTGCTGATCGACTGGCGCGAAGGCGAGCGCTTTTTTATGCGCCACCTGATCGACGGCGACCTGGCAGCCAACAATGGCGGCTGGCAGTGGAGCGCCTCCACCGGTACTGATTCGGCGCCGTATTTCCGGATTTTCAGCCCGCTGAGCCAGTCGCAGAAATTCGACCGCGACGGCGTATTCATCAAGCACTGGCTGCCGCAACTGGCGACGCTGAATAAAAACGACGTACACAACCCGCAGGCCGCCGGCGGCCTGTTCGGCGCGGCCGACTACCCGCGCTCGATCGTCGACCTGAAACACTCCCGCGAACGTGCATTGGCGGCATTCCGCAGCCTGCCGTCGCGCCAGGCCGTCGGAGCCGAACATGAGTGACTTCCTGCGCCGCTTCGCCCAGGCCTTCGCCACTCTGGACAAGCACAACCTGCACCTGCTCGACAGCCTGTACAGCAAGGACATCGTCTTCACCGACCCGCTGCACGAGGTCCACGGGCTCACGCCGCTGCACCACTATTTCGCGCAGTTGTACGGTAATGTCAGCCAGTTGCGCTTCGACTTCCACGGCTTCGACCAGGTGGCCGAAGGCGAAGGTTACCTGCGCTGGAAAATGAGCTTTTGCCACCCGCGCCTGGCCAAGGGCAAGGTGATCCGAGTGGAAGGCTGCTCGCACCTGATGTGGCGCGACAAGGTGTACCGCCATCGGGATTATTTCGATGCCGGCGCAATGCTTTACGAACACTTGCCGGTGTTCGGCCGTGTGATCAGTTGGCTGAAAAGGAGAGTCGGATGAACCTCACACCGCCCCGTCGTTATTGGCTGACCGGCGCCAGCAGTGGCATCGGCGCCTCCCTCGCCGTGGAGCTGCTCAACAGCGGCGCCCACGTCGCTCTCAGCTCGCGCTCCAAAGGCCCGCTGCAAGCGCTCGCCCAACGCTTTCCCGGCCAAGTGCTGGTCGTGGCGGGCGACTTGACCAACAGCCAGACCGTGCGCGAAATCGGCGAACACATCGCCCAGGTCTGGGGGTCGCTGGACACCGTGATCCTCAATGCCGGCACCTGTGAATATGTCGATGCCAAGCAATTCGACGCGTCGATCGTCGAACACGTGGTACGCACCAACCTGCTCGCCAGCAGTTATTGCATCGAAGCCGCACTGCCACTGTTGCGCGCCGGGCGCGCACCGCATCTGGTGGGCGTGGCCAGCGCCGTGACCTACCTACCGATGCCGCGCGCCGAAGCCTATGGCGCGTCCAAGGCCGGTTTGCGCTACCTGTTCGAATCCCTGCGCATCAGCCTGTCGCCGGAAAACATTGACGTCACCGTGATCAGCCCGGGCTTTGTCGACACCCCGCTGACCGAGCGCAATGACTTCCCGATGCCCCTGGCCTGGTCTGCCGACAAGGCGGCCCGGCATATCTTCGCCAAGTTGGACAAACGCCCGCTGGAAATCGCCTTCCCGGCGATGTTCATCGCCACCCTGTGGCCGTTGTCGAAACTGCCGAATCGCGCGCAACTGATCATCGGCAAACGCATGCTGCGCAGCCCGCCACCGAAAAAGGACGACCTGTGAAGATCGCGATTATCGGCAGCGGCATTGCCGGGCTGACCAGCGCCTACCTGCTCAGCCGTCGCCACGACATCACCCTGTTCGAAGCGGGCGATCGCATCGGCGGGCATACCCACACGGTCAACGTCACCGTCGAGGGTAAAAGCTATGCGGTGGACACCGGCTTTATCGTATTCAACGACTGGACCTACCCCAACTTCATCCGCCTGCTGGGTCAGGTCGGCGTGAAGTTCAAACCCACCGAGATGAGCTTTTCGGTGTGCGACCGCCGCAGCGGGTTCGAGTACAACGGCAATAACCTCAACAGCCTGTTTGCGCAGCGGCGCAATCTGTTGTCGCCGGGGTTCTGGGGCATGTTGCGCGATATTCTGCGCTTCAACCGCGAGGCGCCGGCGGACCTGCAAGCGCAACGCATCAGCGCCGACATGACCCTGGGTGACTACCTCGACGCCGGCGGCTACGGCCCGCGATTCATCCGGCATTACATCGTGCCGATGGGCGCAGCGATCTGGTCGATGTCCCTGGCGGACATGCTCGGTTTCCCCTTGCAGTTCTTTGTGCGCTTCTTCAAGAACCACGGCTTGCTGTCGGTGAGCAACCGCCCGCAATGGTGCGTGATCGAGGGCGGCTCAAGCCGCTACATCGAACCGCTGACCCGCGGCTTTCGTGAACGGATTCGCCTCGATTGCCCCGTGCATCGGGTCGAGCGCGATGCACAGGGCGTGACGATCCACAGCGCCGCGGGCACCGAAACCTTCGACAAAGTGGTGTTCGCCTGCCACAGCGACCAGGCGCTGGGCCTGCTGGGCGAGCCGAGCAGTGCCGAGCAGCAGATCCTCGGCGCCCTGCCCTACGCCGACAACGACGTGGTGCTGCACACCGACACGCGCCTGCTGCCAGACCGCAAACTGGCCTGGGCCAGCTGGAACTACCGGCTCAGCGGCAATGCGCAGAGCCAGGCGGCGGTGACCTATGACATGAACATCCTGCAAGGCATCGACAGCGCCACGACCTTTTGCGTCAGCCTCAACCAGACATCGATGATCAACCCGCTGAAGATCCTCGCCCGCTACACCTATGCCCACCCGCAATACAGCCTGGCGGCCGTGGCCGCACAAGCGCGTTGGGAAGAGTTGAACGGTGCGCAGCATACCTATTATTGCGGCGCCTATTGGGCCAACGGCTTCCACGAAGACGGCGTGATCAGCGCCTTGCGCGTGGCCCAGGCGTTTGGAGAAGCCCTGTGAACAGCGCCTTGTACAGCGGCTGGATCGCCCATCGCCGGTTTGCGCCCAAGGCCCACGCGTTTCGCTACCGCATCGGCTTGCTGTACCTGGACTTGAGCGAACAGGACGCAGTGCTCGGGCTGTCGCCCCTGGCCGGCGCAGGTCGCCTGGCCGCCTTCGGCTTTCGCCAGCAGGATTATCTGCGTGAATTCACCCGTCACGGCATGAGCCTGAGCGATGCCGTGCGCCAGCAAGTCGGCAAGGCGCTGGGGCGTACACCCCAGGGCGCTATCTGCCTACTGACTCAGGCCCGCAGTTGGGGCCTGGCGTTTAACCCGGTGAGTTTCTTCTACTGCTTCGAGGCCGACGGACAATTGGCCGCGATCCTGTGTGAAGTGACCAACACCCCATGGCGCGAGCGCTATCACTACGTGCTACCGGCCCTGGCGCTGGGCGCCGACGAGCATCAGCACTTCGCCGTGGCCAAGGCGTTTCATGTATCGCCGTTCCTGCCGCCCGACCTGGAATACCGCATGAGCTTCAGCCCGCCCGCCGCCAGGCTTGGGGTCCACATGGCCGACTGGCAGGGCGATCGGAAAGTCTTCGACGCCACCTTGAGCCTGCAGCGCGAAGCCCTCAGCCGCGCCAGCCTGCACCGCTATCTGTGGCGCTTTCCGTGGATGACCGCCAAGACCTGCCTGGCGATTTATTGGCAAGCCCTGCGCCTGTTACTCAAACGCACACCAATTTTTCCCCATCAGGCCGCCGATGGCGCCTCTCGCACCGCCGTCGGGTACACCAAGGATCGCCGCCATGAAATCCCCTAGCTTATCGGTCAAGGCCAACCGCCTGAACGTCAACGGCGTGACCACCGCACTGCTGCGCAAGGCCGTGCTGCGGCAACTCAGCCAATTGCGCCACGGCCAACTGGTGCTGATCGAGGACGGCGAACGCCAAGTGTTCGGCGCCCGCGAAGCGCATCTGCTGGGCGAGATCCAGATCCTCGATTCGGCGGTGTGGGGCCTGGTGGCGGCCAACGGCTCGATCGGTGCGGGCGAAGCGTTTATCCACGGTTATTGGAGCAGCCCGGACCTGACCGCCGTGGTGCGTGTGATGGTCAGCAACCTGGAGGTGCTCGACGCGCTGGAGGGCGGCCTGGCCAAGCTGGCGCGGCCGTTCACCCAAGGCTTGCATTGGCTCAACCGCAATACGCGCAAGGGTTCGCAGAAGAACATCGCCGCCCACTATGACCTGGGCAACGATCTGTTCGAAGAATTCCTCGACCCGACCATGATGTATTCGGCGGCGCAGTTCCTGAGCGCCGAAGACACCCTGGAACAGGCGCAACTGAACAAGCTGGAACGCATCTGCCAGAAACTCGCGCTTAAACCTACCGACCATCTGCTGGAGATCGGCACCGGCTGGGGCAGCATGGCGTTGTACGCGGCGCGGCACTATGGCTGCAAAGTCACCACCACGACCTTGTCCAGGGAACAGTTTGTCTACACCCAGCAACGCATCGCCGCCATGGGGCTGCAAGACCAGGTGACGCTGCTGTTGCAGGACTACCGCGACCTGAGCGGCCAATACGACAAGCTGGTGTCCATCGAAATGATCGAAGCGGTGGGCCATCGCTTCCTGCCGACCTACTTCAAACAGTGCGCGCGCCTGCTCAAGAGCGATGGGCTGATGCTGCTGCAAGCCATCACCATCCGTGAGCAACGCTTTGAACAGGCCAAGAACAGCGTCGACTTCATCCAGCGCTATATCTTCCCCGGCGGCGCCCTGCCCTGTGTGCAGAACATGCTGCAGATCATCAGCCGCGACACCGACATGAACCTGCTGCACATGGAAGATTTCGGCCTGCATTACGCGCGAACCCTGCGCTTGTGGCATGAGAACTTTCGCCGTGCCCACGGCCGCCTCATGGAATTGGGCTACGACGAATACTTCCTGCGGTTGTGGGAGTTTTACCTGTGCTACTGCGAAGGCGGCTTTATGGAGCGCACCATCGGCACCGCGCAGTTGCTGCTGGCCAAGCCGGCAGCCATCAACCCGCCGTTGCTTGGGCGTTTCAGTGCTTAACCAATGCGCCGGGTACGCTAACGTCTGTCAGCCCTTTCACACCTGTGTCACCCGCTTGCCTTACACTGCGTGCCTATGACCAACATCCCCCACACCCAAATCACCACCCCCGCCGTCACCTGCTCGACGTGCGCGGCCTGCTGCTGCCAGCTGGAAGTCATGCTGATCACCGACACGGGCGTGCCCGAGCGCTATATCGACACCGACGATTGGGGCGGCGAAGTCATGCTGCGCCTGGACGACGGCTGGTGCGCAGCGCTGGACCGGGACACGATGATGTGTACGATTTATACGCGTCGGCCGCTGATCTGCCGGGAATTCGAGATGGGCGCGCCGGAATGCCTGACCGAACGCGAAGGGATTGCGACCGCTTACCGCTGATCTCAGGCCGACGAATATCTCAATGTGGGAGGGGGCTTGCCCCCTCCCACAGGGTTTTGCAGGGCAACGAGTAGTTTTCGATGCCACCGAACGCGAACGGATTGCGACCGCTTACCGCTGATCTCAGGCCGACAAATATCTCAATGTGGGAGGGGGCTTGCCCCCGATAGCAGTGAGTCAGTTGGCAAATTCTGCGACTGACACTGCGCTATCGGGGGCAAGCCCCCTCCCACAGGTTTTTGCAGGGCAACGAGTAGTTTTCGATGCCACCGAACGCGAAGGGATTCGCGACCGCTTACCGCTGATCTCAAGCCGACGAATATCTCAATGTGGGAGGGGGCTTGCCCCCTCCCACAGGGTTTTGCAGGGTTCTGAAATTACAGCGGCATCGTGTAGTGCAACGAGTAGTTTTTGATGCCACCGAACGCGAAGGGATTCGCGACCGCTTACCGCTGATCTCAGACCGACGAATATCTCAATGTGGGAGGGGGCTTGCCCCCGATAGCAGTGGGTCAGTTGGCAAATTCTGCGACTGACACTGCGCTATCGGGGGCAAGCCCCCTCCCACAGGGTTTTGCAGGGTTCTGAAGTTACAGCGGCATCGTGTAGTGCAACGAGTAGTTTTCGATGCCACCAAACGCGAAGGGATTCGCGACCGCTTACCGCTGATCTCAGGCCGATGAATATCTCAATGTGGGAGGGGGCTTGCCCCCGATAGCAGTGGGTCAGTTGGCAAATTCTGCGACTGACACTGCGCTATCGGGGCAAGCCCCCTCCCACAGGGTTTTGCAGGGTTCTGAAGTTACAGCGGCATCGTGTAGTGCAACGAGTAGTTTTCGATGCCACCGAACGCGAAGGGATTCGCGACCGCTTACCGCTGATCTCAGACCGACGAATATCTCAATGTGGGAGGGGGCTTGCCCCCGATAGCAGTGGGTCAGTTGGCAAATTCTGCGACTGACACTGCGCTATCGGGGGCAAGCCCCCTCCCACAGGGTTTTGCAGGGTTCTGAAGTTACAGCGGCATCGTGTAGTGCAAAGAGTAGTTTTTGATGCCGCCGAACGCGAAGGGATTCGCGACCGCTTACCGCTGATCTCAGACCGATGAATATCTCAATGTGGGAGGGGGCTTGCCCCCGATAGCAGTGGGTCAGTTGGCAAATTCTGCGACTGACACTGCGCTATCGGGGGCAAGCCCCCTCCCACAGGGTTTTGCAGGGTAACGAGTAGTTTTCGATGCCACCGAACGCGAAGGGATTCGCGACCGCTTACCGCTGATCTCAGACCGACGAATATCTCAATGTGGGAGGGGGCTTGCCGCCGATAGCAGTGGGTCAGTTGGCAAATTCTGCGACTGACACTGCACTATCGGGGGCAAGCCCCCTCCCACAGGGTTTTGCAGGGTTCTGAAGTTACAGCGGCATCGTGTAGTGCAACGAGTAGTTTTCGATGCCGTCGTTATGGTCGCTAAGCCCGGCGTTGGAGTAGTGCATGGCACGAATGCCCACTTCATGCCCGCCGTTAAAGCGCAAACCGAAGCCCAGGCGGTCTTCGAACTGGAAGGCCTGGCCGAGGTTGTTGTCTTCCAACCGCGTGCGGGAGAATGCCGCCACCCCGATCCCGGCCTCGATGTAAGGCTTTACCGATTCCCCGGCGAACTCATACACAAATACCGGGGAGAACGACAGGCTGCTCGCGCCTGCACGGTGATCACCTTCCCAATAGGTGTATGCACCACTCCAATAGCCAGTCAGGCGACCGACGTCGCTCTGCATCCAGCTCTTATCCCAATCCGACGTCAGCCCCAATCGATAGGTGAGCGTCGAATCACCGGTGGTCCCCAGGCCAAACTCAAGGCCGGCGGCTTGCGCCGAAAAAGAGTGTCCCACCACAACGGCCGCAATCGCGGCCAAACAGAACAAGCGCTTCATAAGAAACATCCTTTCCGAACGAAGTTATAGGTTTTTACACAGGGAAATCTCGCTTATAGAAGCCGACTTACTGCCAGAAATTCAGCGTCTAACGGCGAATTTTGACGAAATTTTCACGAGCCGAAGCTTCTCACAACTCCGGGATGTTTCCATAGTGTCGGTAGGATATTTCTTAGATGACACACATCGCCGCTGGTCCAGAACTGGGCAGGGCCCGGAGTGCCGGCGGCCAGCAGATCGCGTTCGCCGAGCAGGCGCTTGAGTTGGCGGGCCACGGCGGCGCCGGTGTCGATCAGGCTGATGCCGGGGGGCAGCATCTGCGCCAGGAGCGGCTTGAGGAAGGGGTAGTGGGTGCAACCGAGGATGATGGTGTCGCAGCCGGCGCTGAGCAACGGTTCGACATAGCTTTGCAACAACTGGCGCAGGGCCGGGCTGCCCAGGTCGCCGGTTTCAATCAGTTCCACCAGGCCTGGGCACGGCCGGGTGATCACCCGCACATCGGTGGCGAAACGGTCGAGCAACGCGGCGAACTTGGCGCTTTGCAGGGTGCCGGTGGTGGCGAGTACGCCGACCACGCCACTGCGGGTCGCAGCGGTAGCGGGTTTGACGGCGGGCTCCATCCCCACCAGCGGCCAGTCGGGGTAGCTCTTGCGCAAGTCGGCCACGGCAGCGACGGTCGCCGTGTTGCAGGCAATCACCAAGGCTTTGGCGCCGCGCTCGCGGAAAAACGCCGCAACCCGGTGTAAACGTTCGCAAATAAAGGCCGGCGTTTTCTCGCCGTAGGGGATGTACCCGCAATCGGCGACGTACAGCAGCGACTCATGGGGCAACAGTTGCTGGATTTCCTCGAGCACCGTCAACCCGCCGATACCGGAGTCGAACACACCGATCGGTGCATCCTTAACCATGCTGCGTCCCACACACACTGCAACCGGGATCGCGCTTGACGCGCAACTCACGGAAACGCGTGGTCAAGGCATCGATCAGCAACAAGCGTCCGACCAGGGGCTCACCGAAACCGGCGAGCAACTTCAATGCTTCCAGGGCCTGCAGGCTGCCGACCAGACCGACCAGCGGGCCGACCACGCCGGCTTCGCTGCAGGTCAGTTCGGTGTCGCTGCCGTGCCCGTATAAACAGTGGTAGCACGGGCTGTCGGCGCGCCGCGGGTCAAACACCGACAATTGCCCATCCAGACGGATCGCCGCGCCGCTGACCAACGGCTTGCCGGCGGCCACGCAGGCGGCGTTGACCGCTTCGCGGGTGGAAAAATTGTCGCTGCAGTCGAGCACCACATCCACCGCCGCCACTGCCGCGGCCAGGGAGTCGGCATCCAGCGCAGTGCGATGGGTGAGCAGTTTGACCTCGGGGTTGAGCGCGGTCAGACGGCGGATGGCCGAATCGACCTTGCTCAGGCCGACGCTGTCCGTGTCATGGATAATCTGGCGTTGCAGGTTGGTCAGGTCGACGGTGTCGAAATCCGCCAGATGCAACTCGCCGACCCCGGCCGCCGCCAGGTACAGCGCCACCGGCGCGCCCAGGCCGCCGAGGCCGACGATCAAGGCGCGACCGTTTTTCAGGCGCAATTGGCCGTCGATGTCGACCTGTTTCAACAGAATCTGTCGGCTATAGCGCAACAGCTCCTGGTCGCTCAGCATGGCCGGCGCCCCAGGCTGATGCGTTCGTGGCCGCCGAGGTCGATGCGGCTGTGGACGCCTTCAAAGCCCTGGCTCAGCAGCAGGTCACGCACCGCCGCGGCCTGGTCGTAACCGTGTTCCAGCAACAACCAACCGCCCGCGTTGAGGTGGGCCGGCGCCTCGGCGATGATCAGCCGCAGGTCGTCCAACCCATCATGGCCCGCCACCAGCGCGCTGGCCGGCTCAAAGCGCACGTCGCCGGCCGCCAGGTGCGGATCGTTGGCGGCGATGTAGGGCGGGTTGCTGATGATCAGGTCGTAGGTGTGGCCTTGCAACGCGCTGAACCAATGACTGTTGAGCACAGTGGCATTGTGCAGGTTCAGGCGCTGGCGATTGCGTTCGGCCAGGGCCACGGCTTCGAGCACGCGGTCGACGGCGGTGACGTGCCAGGCCGGGCGCTCGCTGGCCAGGGCCAGGGCGATGGCGCCGCTGCCGGTGCCGAGGTCGAGCACCTTGGCCGGCGTGGCGGGCAACAATTCCAGGGCCGCCTCGACCAGCAGTTCGGTGTCCGGGCGCGGGATCAACGTGTGGGGCGCGACTTCCAGGTCCAGCTTCCAGAAACCTTGCTGGCCGAGGATGTAGGCCACCGGCTCACCGGCGCGGCGGCGTTGCAGGTAATCGGCGAAGGTCAGCGCGGCTTCGCTGCTGACGATTTTTTCCGGCCAGGTGTGCAGGTAGCTGCGGGACTTGCCCAGGGCAGCCGCGAGCAACAGCTCCACGTCCAGGCGTGCGGTGGGCGAGTCGGGCAGGTCGGCGGCGCGCAGCAGGCTGGCGATGATGGTCATTTATTCACCTATCGCCGCCAATTGGTCGGCCTGGTATTCGACGAGCAACGGCTCGATCACCGCGTCGATGCCACCGGCGAGAATCTCGTCCAGGGAGTAGAGCGTGAGGTTGACCCGGTGGTCGGTGACCCGGCCCTGGGCAAAGTTGTAGGTGCGGATGCGCTCGGAACGGTCGCCCGAGCCCACCAGCAGTTTGCGTTCACTGGCAATCGCGTTGGCGGCGGCGCTGGTCTGCTGGTCATTCAGCTTGGCCGACAGCCAGGACATGGCCCGCGCCCGGTTCTTGTGCTGCGAACGCTCTTCCTGGCATTCAACCACGATGCCCGACGGCAAGTGCGTGATGCGGATCGCCGAGTCGGTCTTGTTGATGTGCTGACCACCGGCACCGGATGAACGGTAGGTGTCGACGCGCAGATCCGCCGGGTTGATCTCGATGGCTTCCTGCTCGTCCGGCTCGGGCAACACCGCCACGGTACACGCCGAGGTGTGGATACGGCCTTGGGATTCGGTGGCCGGCACCCGTTGCACGCGGTGCGCGCCGGACTCGAATTTCAGTTTGCCGTACACGTTGTCGCCTTCGACGCGGGCGATGACTTCTTTATAGCCGCCGTGTTCGCCTTCGTTCTCGGACAGGATCTCGACGCGCCAACCACGCCGCTCGGCATAACGCGAGTACATGCGGAACAGGTCGCCGGAGAAAATCGCCGCCTCGTCGCCGCCGGTGCCGGCGCGGATTTCGAGGAACACGTTGCGCCCGTCGTTGGGGTCCTTGGGCAGTAGCATGCGTTGCAGGTCGCCTTCGAGCTCGGCCAGTTTGTCTTTGGCTTCACGGACTTCTTCCACGGCCATTTCACGCATGTCCGGGTCGCTGTCCTTGAGCAGGGCCTGGGCGCCCTCCAGGTCGGCCTGTACTTTCAACAGGTTCTGATAGGTGAGCACAATGGGCTCAACTTCGGCGTATTCCTTGGAGTAAGCACGGAACTTGGCCTGATCGGAGATGACCTCGCCGTCGCCGAGCAACGCAGTCAGTTCTTCGAAACGGTCCTGGAGCACGTCCAGTTTGTTGAGCAGTGACGCTTTCATTACGGTTTTTTATCCGAAGAGCTATCTGACGCGCCCTCACCGAGGGCAAAGAGTTCCTGCGCCATGGCCAGCGCATCGAGGCGGCCTTCGGCAGTGAGTTTTTTCAGTTGTACGCTGGGAGCGTGCAGCAACTTGTTGGTCAAGCCGCGGGCCAGTTGCATCAGCACGTCTTCGGCGTTGCCGCCATTGGCCAATAAGCGCTGGGCCTTGCTCAACTCCTCGTCGCGCAGGCGTTCGCCCTGCTGACGATACGCCTTGAGCACGTCCACCGCCGCCAGTTCGCGCAGGCGCACCATGAAGTCTTCGGCGCCGACGCTGACCATTTCCTCGGCGGCCTGGGCTGCGCCCTGACGGCTCTTGAGGTTTTCGGCGACCACTTCGTGCAGATCGTCGACGCTATACAGGTAAACGTCGTCCAACTCGCCGACTTCAGGCTCGATATCCCGGGGAACGGCAATATCCACCATGAAGATCGGCTTGTGCTTGCGCAGCTTCAGCGCGCTTTCTACCGCGCCTTTACCCAGGATCGGCAACTGGCTGGCGGTGGAACTGATGACGATGTCGCTGCGCACCAGCTCGGCCGGGATATCGGCCAGCAGCACGGCGTGGGCGCCGAACTGTTCGGCGAGGATGCTGGCACGCTCCAGGGTGCGGTTGGCCACCACGATACGCTTCACGCCGAGGTCGTGCAGGTGACGGGCGACCAGGGTGATGGTCTCGCCGGCACCGATCAGCAAGGCCTGGCTGCGCTGCAAGTCGCTGAAAATCTGTTTGGCCAGGCTGACGGCGGCAAACGCCACGGACACCGGGTTTTCCCCGATGGCGGTGTCGGTGCGTACCTGCTTGGCGGAATTGAACGTGGCCTGGAACAGGCGCCCCAGCAGCGGCCCCACGGTGCCAGCCTCACGCGCCACGGCGTAGGCGGATTTCATCTGACCGAGGATCTGCGGCTCGCCCAGGACCAGCGAATCGAGACCGGACGCCACACGCATCATGTGACGAACTGCCGCATCGTCCTCATGCACATAAGCGCTCGCGCGCAGGTCATTGAAGTCCAAATGGTGGTAATCGGCCAGCCAGCGCAGCACGACATCCGCTGAAAGATGCTCCTGCTCTATATAAAGCTCGCTGCGATTGCAGGTGGAAAGGATCGCAGCTTCGCGGCTGTCGGTGAGTCGGCAGAGCTGCTGCAAGGCCTCAACCAACTGCTCAGGCGTAAACGCCACGCGCTCGCGCACGTCTACGGAGGCAGTCTTGTGGTTAATACCGAGTGCGAGGAAGGCCATTCAATATCGCTGATGATGTCGGGAAGCCGACAATTGTCCTACTTCGATAGATTCAGAACAACCACCGTCGTCTATTGTCCCTATACGTTGTGCCTATAAAGGCATCCACTGAGACTCGGTTATGTTTGGCCGAAGGCTTGTGTCATGATGATCCGACCGCAGGTTAGTCGTCCTCTTCCTATATGAATAGATCCTCCGCGTTGCTCCTCGCTTTTGTCTTCCTCAACGGCTGCCAGGCCATGGCCCCCGTGTCGACCGACGGTACACCGCCGGTGGAAGAGAGCACCCCAGCCCCTGAAAAGCCCAAGGTTTACTCCTCGTTCACTGAAGATACGGTGTACAGCCTGCTGACCGCAGAACTGGCCGGCCAGCGCAATCGTTTCGATATTGCGCTGGATAATTACGTGACCCAGGCCATCAATACGCAAGATCCGGGCATCTCGGAGCGGGCGTTTCGCATCGCCGAGTACCTGGGGGCCGACCAGGCTGCGCTGGACACCTCGCTGATCTGGGCGAAAAACGCGCCGGACGACCTGGAGGCACAACGGGCGGCAGCCATTCAATTGGCGCGCTCGGGGCGCTACGACGACTCCATGACCTATATGGAGAAAGTCCTGCAGGGCAAGGGCGACACGCATTTCGACTTTCTTGCGCTGTCGGCGGCCGATACCGACCAGGACACGCGCAACGGGCTGATGAAGAGTTTCGACCGCCTGCTGCAAAAACACCCGAAGAACAGCCAGCTCGTGTTCGGCAAGGCCTTGCTGCTGCAGCAGGACGACGAAGCCGAAGCCGCGCTGAAGCTGCTGGAACAGAACCCGCCGGAAGAAGGCGAGATCGCGCCGATCCTGCTGCGCGCACGCCTGTTGCAGAACCTCAATCGCGGCAAGGAAGCGATTCCGCTGCTGGAAAAAAGCATCAAGAAGTACCCGGACGACAAGCGCCTGCGCCTGACTTACGCGCGCACGCTGGTGGAGCAGGACCGCATGGAGGACGCCAAAGTGCAGTTCGCCAACCTGGTCCAGCAATACCCGGACGATGACGAATTGCGCTACTCCCTGGCGCTGGTGTGCCTGGAAGCCAAGGCCTGGGACGAGGCCAAGGGCTATCTGGAAGAGTTGATCGAGCGCGAAAGCCATGTGGACTCGGCGCACCTGAACCTCGGCCGCATCGCCGAAGAAAACAACGATCCCCAGGCCGCCCTGCTCGAATACGCCAAGGTCGGCCCCGGCAACGACTACCTGCCCGCCCAGTTGCGCCAGGCCGACATCCTGATGAGCAACGGGCGCACCGACGAGGCGGAAAAACGTCTGGTCGCGGCGCGCGAGGCGGAACCGGACTACGCGATCCAGCTGTACCTGATCCAGGCCGAAACCTTGTCGGCCAACAATCAGGCCGAGCGCGCCTGGAAAGTCTTGCAACAAGCCTTGCTGCAATACCCCGACGACCTGAACCTGCTCTACACCCGTGCGATGCAGGCGGAAAAACGCAATGACCTGGCGCAGATGGAAAAAGACCTGCGCCTGATCATCAAGCGCGACCCGGACAACGCCATGGCGCTCAATGCCCTGGGCTACACCCTGTCCGACCGCACCACGCGTTACGCCGAAGCCAAGGTGCTGATCGAACAGGCCCACAAGCTCAACCCGGAAGACCCGGCCGTACTCGACAGCCTGGGCTGGGTGAACTACCGCCTGGGCAACCTGGACGAGGCTGAGCGCCTGCTGCGCCAGGCGCTGGAGCGCTTCCCCGACCAGGAAGTCGCCGCCCACCTGGGCGAAGTGCTCTGGGCCAATGGCAAACAGCGCGAAGCCCGACAAATCTGGGAGAAGTTCCTCAAGGAACAACCCGAAAGCCCCATCCTGCGCGGCACCATCAAGCGCCTGACCGGTTCCGAGACCCTTTAAGTTTATGTTCTTGCGCCACTTTATCGTTTTCAGCTTCATCGCCTTGCTCGCCGGTTGCGCGGGCTTCGGTGCCCGCGAGTCCGTTGAGGGCCAGGGCAACCCGGCGCAATGGAAACAGCACAAGGCCCAGCTCAGCAGCATCGATGGCTGGCAGATCGAAGGAAAAGTCGGGGTACGCGCGCCGAAAGATTCCGGCAGCGGCACCTTGTTCTGGCTGCAACGCCAGGACTACTTCGATATCCGCCTGTCCGGCCCATTGGGGCGCGGCGCCGCCCGCCTGACCGGCCGACCGGGGCAAGTCAGCCTCGAAGTGGCCAACCAGGGTCGCTACGAAGCCGTCTCCCCGGAGGCGCTGCTGGAAGAGCAGATCGGCTGGAAACTGCCGGTGTCGCACCTGGTCTGGTGGGTACGCGGCTTGCCCGCCCCCGACAGCAAAAGCCGCCTGAGCCTCAATGGCGACAGCCGCCTGGCCTCCCTGGAGCAGGACGGCTGGCAGGTCGAATACCTGAGCTACGTGCAACAGAGCGGTTATTGGCTGCCCGAGCGGATCAAACTGCACGGCACCGACCTTGATATCACGCTGGTGATCAAGGACTGGCAACCACGCAAGCTGGGGCAATAACGTGACCGTAGAGAAACTGACCCTGCCCTCCCCGGCCAAACTCAATCTGATGCTGCACATCCTGGGGCGCCGCGAAGACGGCTACCACGAGTTGCAGACGCTGTTTCAATTTCTCGACTACGGCGATGAACTGACATTCGCCGTGCGCGACGATGGCGTGATCCGACTGCACACCGAATTCGAAGGGGTGCCCCACGACAGCAACCTGATCGTGAAGGCCGCGAAAAAACTTCAGGCACAATCGGGTTGCGCCCTGGGCATCGACATCTGGATCGATAAAATCCTGCCCATGGGCGGCGGCATCGGTGGCGGCAGCTCGAATGCCGCGACCACACTGCTGGGCCTGAACCACTTGTGGAAGCTCGGCTGGGACCTCGATCGCCTGGCCACGCTGGGCCTGACACTGGGCGCCGACGTCCCGGTTTTCGTGCGTGGGCACGCGGCTTTTGCCGAGGGCGTGGGAGAAAAACTCACCCCGGAAAACCCCGAAGAGCCTTGGTATGTCGTGCTTGTCCCGCAAGTATCTGTAAGTACAGCAGAAATTTTTTCAGATCCACTGTTGACACGTAACTCTCCTCCCATTAAAGTGCGCCCCGTTCCCAAGGGAAACAGTCGAAATGACTGCTTACCGGTTGTAGCAAGGCGTTATCCAGAAGTACGTAACGCTTTGAATTTGTTAGGTAAATTTACCGAAGCAAAATTAACCGGCACTGGAAGTTGTGTGTTTGGGGGCTTCCCAAACAAAGCTGAAGCTGATAAAGTCTCGGCCCTTCTTACAGAGACCCTTACAGGGTTTGTAGCGAAAGGAAGCAACGTTTCGATGTTGCATCGCAAGCTGCAAAGTCTGCTCTAAAAGGAACCGAGTACTGGGTACTCGTTGCAACAGATACAGGGGCGTCGCCAAGCGGTAAGGCAGCAGGTTTTGATCCTGCCATGCGTTGGTTCGAATCCAGCCGCCCCTGCCATTTTCCTTTACTCATCCAGGTTACCCTCAGCCTCTAGGTACTGCGCGTGTCCAAGATGATGGTCTTTACGGGGAACGCCAACCCCGATCTGGCTCGACGTGTTGTTCGTCAGCTGCATATCCCTCTCGGTGACATCTCTGTCGGTAAATTCTCCGACGGCGAAATTACCGCCGAGATCAATGAAAACGTCCGCGGTAAAGACGTCTTCATTATCCAGCCGACCTGCGCTCCGACCAACGATAACCTGATGGAACTCGTCGTGATGGCTGATGCCTTCCGCCGCTCCTCAGCGACTCGAATCACAGCTGTAATCCCTTACTTTGGTTATGCCCGTCAGGATCGCCGTCCGCGTTCCGCACGTGTAGCTATCAGCGCGAAAGTCGTGGCTGACATGCTCACCGTGGTAGGCATCGACCGTGTTCTCACGGTTGACCTGCACGCTGACCAAATCCAGGGGTTCTTCGATATTCCGGTAGATAACATCTACGGCTCCCCCGTATTGGTGGATGACATCGAAGACCAGCGCTTTGAAAACCTGATGATCGTGTCCCCGGACATTGGTGGCGTCGTGCGTGCACGGGCTGTCGCCAAATCCCTGGGCGTTGATCTCGGGATCATCGACAAACGCCGCGAGAAAGCCAATCACTCTGAAGTGATGCATATCATCGGTGATGTCGAAGGGCGTACCTGTATTCTGGTTGATGACATGGTCGACACCGCCGGCACCCTGTGCCACGCGGCGAAAGCCTTGAAAGAGCACGGTGCGGCAAAAGTCTTCGCCTACTGCACACACCCTGTGCTGTCGGGCCGAGCGATCGAGAACATCGAGAACTCAATGCTGGACGAACTGGTGGTGACCAACACCATCCCGTTGTCCGCTGCAGCTCAAGCCTGTCCGCGTATCCGCCAACTGGATATCGCACCGGTAGTTGCCGAAGCGGTTCGCCGCATCAGCAACGAAGAATCGATCAGCGCGATGTTCCGTTAAGGGTCAAACCTTCGGATCACCTCACTGACGAAAAGCGCCCCGCCCCGGCATATTGTCGGGGCGGGGCTTTTTTGCCCATATCGCCTTTAGCGCTGGTCGCAAACGCTGGGGCGAATGTGGTTATTTTGGAGATACAACATGAACGAATTTATTCTGAATGCTGAAGTGCGTTCCGACCTGGGGAAAGGTGCGAGCCGCCGCCTGCGTCGTCTCGCAAGCCTGGTTCCAGCTGTAGTTTACGGTGGCGACAAAGCCCCTGAATCCATCAGCATGCTGGCCAAAGAAGTTGCCAAACTGCTGGAAAACGATGCGGCCTACAGCCACATCATTTCGCTGAACGTCGGCGGCACCAAGCAGAACGTCATCATCAAGGCCCTGCAACGTCACCCAGCTAAAGGCCACGTGCTGCACGCTGACTTCGTTCGCGTCGTTGCCGGCCAGAAACTGACTGCCGTCGTGCCGGTACACTTTGTTGGTGAAGAAGCTCCGATCAAAAAAGGCGGCGAAGTTTCGCACGTTGTTGCCGAGATCGAAGTGACCTGCCTGCCGAAAGACCTGCCTGAGTTCATCGAAGTCGACCTGTCGGCTCTGGAAATCGGCGAAATCCTGCACCTGTCCGACCTCAAAGCCCCTAAAGGCGTTGAGTTTGTCGCACTGGTTCACGGTGATGACAAAGCGGTTGCCAACGTTCACGCTCCACGCGTTGCTCCAGAAGCTGAAGAAGGCGCTGCAGAGTAATTCACTCTGTATTGCCGGAGCTTGAGGAAACATCGCGGACCGAAACGTAGCGAGAAAGCGGGCGATAACGCGACGTTTACTCTTGAGTAAATGATCCCTTGTCGTCCACTTTCGCCGCACTCAGGTCGGCATTGTTATCCACAACTCCAAAGGAAGGGCCCCTGTCGTGACTGCCATTAAACTGATCGTTGGCCTGGGAAATCCAGGCGCAGAATACGAACAGACCCGGCATAACGCGGGGGCCCTTTTTGTTGAGCGCATCGCCCACGCCCAAGGTGTAAACCTGGTGGCCGATCGCAAGTATTTCGGCCTGACCGGACGCTTTTCGCATCAGGGTCAGGATGTTCGTCTGTTGATTCCCACCACCTACATGAACCGCAGCGGCCAGGCTGTCGCGGCGCTTGCGGGGTTCTTCCGGATCAAACCCGAAGAAATCCTGGTGGCCCATGACGAACTGGACCTGCCTCCCGGCGTTGCCAAGCTCAAGCAAGGCGGCGGGCATGGCGGGCACAATGGCCTGCGCGACATCATCGCGCAGCTGGGCAATCAGAATACCTTTTACCGTCTGCGGCTCGGCATTGGCCACCCAGGCGTTGCCAGTATGGTTTCAAATTTCGTCCTGGGTCGTGCGCCACGCGCCGAACAGGAAAAACTCGATGCCTGCATCGACTTTGCCCTCGGCGTGCTGCCGGATATCCTCGCCGGGGAATGGAACCGCGCGATGAAAAACCTGCACAGCCAGAAGGCCTGACTCTTTTCCGAGGGGAAACACCATGGGATTCAATTGCGGCATCGTCGGCCTGCCCAACGTCGGCAAATCCACCCTGTTCAACGCGCTGACCAAGTCCGGTATTGCGGCGGAGAACTTCCCCTTCTGCACCATCGAACCCAACAGCGGTATCGTGCCGATGCCGGACCCGCGCCTGGACGCCCTGGCGGTGATCGTCAACCCCAAGCGCATCCTGCCGACCACCATGGAATTCGTCGACATCGCCGGCCTGGTGGCCGGTGCGTCGAAAGGTGAAGGCCTGGGCAACAAGTTCCTGGCCAACATCCGCGAAACCGATGCCATCGCCCACGTGGTCCGCTGCTTTGAAGACGAGAACGTGATTCACGTCTCCAACAGCGTCGACCCGAAACGCGACATCGAGATCATCGACCTGGAACTGATCTTCGCCGACCTCGACAGCTGCGAGAAGCAACTGCAGAAAGTCGCGCGTAACGCCAAGGGTGGCGACAAGGACGCCGTGGTCCAGAAAGGCCTGCTGGAGCAGCTGATCGCCCACTTCACCCTGGGCAAGCCGGCACGCAGCCTGATGAAGACCATGGGCGCTGACGAGAAGGCCGCGGTCAAGGGCTTCCACCTGCTGACCACCAAGCCGGTGATGTACATCGCCAACGTCGCCGAAGACGGCTTCGAGAACAACCCGCTGCTCGACGTGGTCAAGGCCATCGCCGACGAAGAAGGCGCGATCGTGGTTCCGGTGTGCAACAAGATCGAAGCGGAAATCGCCGAACTCGATGACGGCGAAGAAAAAGACATGTTCCTCGAGGCCCTGGGCCTGGAAGAGCCTGGCCTGAATCGCGTGATCCGCGCCGGTTACGAAATGCTCAACCTGCAGACCTACTTCACCGCCGGTGTCGAAGAAGTCCGCGCCTGGACCGTCAAGGTCGGCGCCACCGCGCCACAGGCCGCCGGCGTGATCCACACCGACTTCGAAAAAGGCTTTATCCGCGCCGAAGTGATCGCCTACAACGACTTCATCCAGTACAAGGGTGAAGCCGGTGCCAAGGAAGCCGGTAAATGGCGCCTGGAAGGTAAGGAATATATCGTCAAGGACGGCGATGTGATGCACTTCCGTTTCAACGTGTAAACATCGATCGCGGCAGACGTCGCGATATAAAGAAGCCGATGCCCTGCATCGGCTTTTTTGTGGGTGAAAGACTCATGAGAGCGAAACATTGCCATACATTATAAATAAGAGGACTTTAGAACACACACCGCAACATATCTGCGAAGCATTAAAACTTCCCAACTATTCTTCACCACTCTAAGAATAATCTTACGCCGACCACGGATAACCATCTCAACTAGCACTTGCAACTTCAGAGCACTTGCCCTCCCTATACCCGGCGCCACTTTTAACGCCGGCAGCGCATCATGACAACACTAAGTTTTCCTGTTTAACTGCACGTCGACCCATAGGTTAATTGCCCTCCTGACGTGGCAACAGTATCGGAGCACAACACGATGTCGACGCTCTGCGAAAACGTTCTTATAACGGACATGACCTTTAGCGATTGCCCGGCCATCGAAACGACCGTGAACAATACGGCCGTTCTCGATATCGATATTCTCCTCTTGGGAGAAACCGGCACAGGTAAAGATACGTTGGCGCAACGCATCCATCAGCTGTCTCGTCGCAAAGGAAACTTCGTTGCAGTTAACTGTGCCGCCATCCCGGAAACCCTGGCCGAAAGCCAACTGTTCGGTGTCAACAGCGGCGCCTACACGGGCGCCATGCAATCTCGCGCGGGGTTTGTCGAAGCCGCCCATCTGGGCACCCTATACCTCGACGAAATCGACAGCATGCCGCTGTCGCTGCAAGCCAAGCTGTTACGTGTACTGGAATCGCGCGGGGTCGAACGCCTGGGGTCTACACGATTTATCCCGGTAGACATGCGTGTGATCGCCTCGGCCCAGCACGCCTTGCACGAAATGGTCGAGCAAGGCACTTTCCGACGCGACCTCTACTTCCGTCTGAATGTGGTCAATATCCACCTTCCAGCCTTACGGGATCGGCGAGAGCGGATCATTCCCTTGTTCCTGGACATGATTGAGCAAGAGGCCGATCACTTCCGGCTCGCCGCGCCATCGCCCCCCAGCAAGCAGTTATTGCAACAACTGCTGTGCCACCCGTGGAAGGGCAACGTGCGCGAACTGCGCTCGACGGCCAAGCGCTTCGTGTTGGGCCTGCCGCCGTTATCCACCGCGGTGATCAACCGACATGAACTTGAATTGAACCTGAAGACACGATTGCAACAGATGGAGAAATCGCTGATTGAAGAATCGCTTCGTCAACACGACCACTGTGTGGACAGTGTGGCAATCGCTTTAGGCGTCGCCAAGCGAACGCTGTACCACCGAATAAAGCATTTGGGAATATCACTCAACTGAAACAGGGTGCCGCCCCTATTAACGCAATAACATCTTTTGAAACATACCTTCCCGCAACATATGGAACGCATGAATCCGTTTAGCCACATAAGTCATGGAACAGCGATACAGGTGTGCAACAACGTCTTTTGATGTATCGCTGACTCCAGTGAAACTAACGTCAAGCACGGAGAAAACAACATGACTATCGGTTCGATTGGCTCGTATTCTGGCGCCTCCTATGGTGGCGGTGACGCCAACAATATGTCTGCTGATGAAGCAGATGCTGGGATGGAGGCTGTAGAATCAAAGAAGCGCAAAGATGGTGTAAAAAACGCATATAAAGCAGCAGAGAACGCTAATACCAACGGTATTAAAGCAGCCGCTGACATGCTCCGCCTGTAATAGCTGAACGCTTGCTGGCCTTCTCGACAGTCGATGCCGGGAAGGCCACATCGCACGAGCGTTGTCATATACACGCTCATCTTCTAACCCTTATCTGACAGGGCAACATGATGATAGGCAGCATCCGCACGACTGAAATCAATCAACTCCCTGGCACCTCAGGCATACAGGAGGCCTCCCACTCGGCCACCGATGTCAGCTTTTTCAACTCAACGCTCATGCCTTCCCCAATTGCGAATACCGCGGTCGATCATGCGCTGCCACCGAATATGCTTTCCGAAGCCGCAGGCAAGCTCAATTCCATGACTGAGCGTATGACCAAAAGCCTGCGTGCATTAAGCAGCAAGAACAAACTGGAAGAGGCGCGAAAATATCCGGGGCAACTTTCCGACGCACTCCTGCTGACGCACATGTTGTCGAAGAGCGTCGGTAAAACCGCGCAGTGCATCGATAAAATCAGCAACCTCCAGTAGGCCAACATGACTCGCCCGCGGCTTATCCTAGTAATCCTGTCGCTCTCATTCTTGCTCAATGCCTGCAGTGACCGTGTCGAACTTCATCGTCAGTTAACCGAACAAGAGGCCAATGAGGTCGTTGCGGAACTGGCGGACAAACATATCCGCGCCACCAAGGTTCCCGCGAAAGATGGCGTTGTGGTGGTGGTCAACTCAACCGATATCGGCCGCGCTGTGCGAACGCTGGAGGCTGCCGGCCTCCCGCGGGTCGCGCGCGCGACGCTGGGCGACACCTTTCGCAAAGAGGGGGTTATTTCCACCCCGCTTGAAGAACGAGCACGCTACATCTATGCCCTGTCCCAGGAGCTGGAGACCACGCTGTCGAACATCGATGGCGTCATCGTGGCTCGCGTACACGTGGTGCTGCCCGAGCGCGTCGCTCCGGGGGAACCGGTACAACCCGCCTCCGCCTCGGTGTTCATCAAGCATGACCCGCGACTCGACCCCGACAATATCAGGGCCCGGGTGCGCAGGATGGTTGCAAGCAGTATTCCGGGGATGACCGCCGCGGTGGAAAACCCGCAAAAACTGACGGTCGTCTTCGTGCCGGCAACCGCTTACTTAGAGCAGCAACGGTTGGCTTACTTCGGGCCGTTCCTGGTTCCGGGAGATGACATCGGTTTTTGGCGGGCCAGTGTGACATTCGGGCTGATCGCCCTGGCGCTGATGATCGCGGCGGGCATGTTCTGGCATAAACGCACACAAAGAGCCGCAGACGCGCTGTCAGACGGCCCATCCCCGGATGCACCTGTCCAGGCCCGCAATGAGTAATCTCTCATGGGCCCAATGGTGGTCCGCGCCCTGGTTGTGTGCCCACGAAGACTGGAAAGCCCCCGTTCAACACGCCGCGCTGAATGAGCTGCACCGCAGCCGGCAGGTCGTCACGGGCACGCCTTATGGCGTTGCCCCTTGCCTGCCGCCAATGCCCGACCCCGCACTCCTGCAACTGGCACTCGCCCCGGCGGATCAACTCGACCTGGGGCTCGCCCTGATTGACGGCATCTGCCGTCCCGCCTATGCCACCGCACTCGATGACAACCATCGACAGTGGTGCAACAGGCTGGCCAAGGCCCTGCCCCTGGATATGGTGCAACCCGATAATGACCCGTTGCAATTGCTCCGCGCCTGGGTCACGCCGGCCACCTGGCAGCGCATCCGGTTGCGCTTTGCGCGCCGGCGCATTTTGGATCTGGACGAAAAAGCCCTGTCGCTCGGCGACTCCCATAGCCGCCTCGATACCCTTTGGCATGCGGTGGCGTGGCGCATTGGCGCGATGAACAGGAACAGTAGCGCTGCCGCCTCAGAGGGGCACGGAGATTAACGATGTTATGCCGATATAAAATCAGCTCGCCCGGGGGCGCGCCGCCCTTGCCGGGGAGCCTGATCTCTTGCGAAACACTGGCGAGCTATACCCAGGCCAGCAATGTGGTGGACCAGGCAAAAGCCGAGGCCAGGCAGTTGCTGAAGACGGCACACGCCCAACGTGAAGCGCTGCTCGAAAAAGTCAGCGTTGAAGTATGGCAACGTGCCAATGCACAACTCAAACGCTGGGAAATCGAGCGTCAGGCCCTGTGCGACAGCCTTGAACAATACGCCACCTCGATCGCCAACCAGGCCATTCACCTGCTGCTAGAAGACACCCCCGCCCCCCAACGCATGGCCGCCCTGATCAAGCAATTACTGGCGAGCCATGTGCCAGCGGTGAAGGCAACACTGGTTTGCCACCCGCTCGAATTGGAGGCGGTGCGGGCATGCCTGACCAACCGCGGCAGCACGCACTGGACACTGCGCGCCGACGATACGATCAAACTGCAATCGCTCATATTGACCACCGAAGAAGGGGACTTCCGGATTGACTGGACGTCCTTGATCAATATTTTCATGAAGCCCGATGACAGCCCTTCAGACAACGGGTTTTAAACACACTTCATGAAATAAAAATTGCCGCACATGGAACCAATTCGAAATACAAACCAAAAAGGAGAACATCCCAACGGAGTGAATCCATGAACTATTACGACGGTTACAGCAATCGGCTTTTAAACGACGCAAGGGAGGTTAAACGTGACCTCAACCTCGCCGCAGAAACCAATTCCGGGTCTGAAGAAGACCTTGCCTTTTTTTTCGATCTTGTCGCCAAGCATCGAACTTCCGAATACGTCTTCAATGAGCATGCCCGCGTCAAACATATGCTCCTGAAGTCAGGCCTGGATAGCGGTCAGTAACTTGAACGCGCTGCTGGCCGAGTGTTTGAAACGCGGCTCCGGAGAATTGAGGTTATTCGAAAACAATGACGAAATTATCCTGCGTCATTGTTCGAACAGCCTGTTGCTCAGTGTCCAGTTGACGCCACTTCGCCCGGACAAATCATTGCTGCTGAGCTGGCTGCGCCTGGGCGAGGTCAGCCTGGAACACTTTCCTGGCGCTCTCGCCCAGGCGCCGGCCAGTGGCGCGCTCTGGCTGATGCATTGCCTGCATGACAAGCACGACGAACAGCAGCTGCAGCTCTGCCTCGAGTCCCTGCTCAACCAACGCGATACCTGGCGCGCCACCGTCGCGCGCCTCCACAGACCGGCGCCTCGACGCAACCCCACCTCCCTACGTTCGTTGCTGTACTAATCAGAGAAGCTTCTATGCATAACAAGATCCACAAGCGCGACAGCTTGCGCATTGACCCGCCCGAAACTTCATCCAGACGCGCCGATTGGCGGTGCCTGATCGCCCTGACCTGCTTGCTGGCCCCGGCGCCAGGCGCCCTCGCCGCCATCCCCGCCGAATGGAAGAACACGGCATACGCCTATGAAGCCCAGCACAAGCCGTTACGTGAAGTCCTGGAAGATTTTGCCCAGACCTTCGGCACCCAACTCCAGATCGAGGGCCTGCTGGAGGGCAACGTCAACGGCAAGATACGCGCCAATACCCCGCAGTCGCTGCTCGACAGGCTGGGCGTTGAACACCGCTTCCAGTGGTATCTCTACAACAACACCCTGCACATCAGCACCCTTGATCAGCAAGAGTCCGCACGCCTGGAGGTGTCGTCCGAAACCATTGCCGACCTCAAGCAGGCGCTGACCGATATCGGCCTGCTCGACAGTCGTTTCGGCTGGGGCGAATTGCCGGAGGACGGTGTCGTCCTGGTCTCCGGCCCTCGGCGCTATATCGAACAGATCAAGCAGTTCAGCAGCCAGCGCCGTTCACCGGACGAAAAGCAGAGCGTGTTGAGCTATCCGCTCAAGTTCGCCAACGCCGCGGACCGCCAAATGGAATACCGCAACGAAAGAATCACCATCCCCGGCGTGGCTACCATGCTGCGCGGGCTGCTCGACCCACGCAATCCCGCGATGCTCGCCGGCATGACTCAGCGCTCCCCCGCGCAGTCCCAGCCCGCGCCCCTGACGCCGGCGTTCCCGCGCCTGAGCAACCCGCTGCTGGGGCAGATGCTCGGCACACCCGCGCCAACCGGGCCGGTGGACGCCGGCATAGCGCTGACGTCGCGGGCACCGGTCAACCCCAGCCGAATCCGCGTCGAGGCCGATGTGCGCAACAACGCGATTCTGATCTATGACCTGCCGGAGCGTCAGGGGATGTACCGCGAGCTGATCAGTCAGCTCGACGTGGCGCGCAAACTGGTGGAAATCGACGCCATCATCCTCGACATCGAACGCACCCAATTACGTGAGTTCGGCGTCAACTGGGGCTTTCAAAACAGTCGCTTCCGCGGCGGGGTCAACATGGCGCCCGGCACCTCATCACAATTGTCGATCGAAAACCGCGACCGTTTTTACGCCGACGTGCGCGCCCTGGAAGCGCGCGGGCTGGCAACCATGGTCTCCAACCCATCGGTGCTCACCCTGGAAAACCAACCGGCGGTGATCGACTTCAACCGCACCCAGTACCTGACGGCCGGCAACGAGAACGCGACCATCCTGCCGATCACCGTCGGCACCAGTTTCCAGGTCGTGCCTCGCGTCATCACCAGCCGCGGTGGCCATCAGATCCACCTGGCGGTGGACATCGAAGACGGTAACTTCGACGAGTCCAACCCCGAACGCATCGGCCCCGATGTGCGTCGAGGCAAGGTCAGCACCCAGGCCGTCATGGCGGAAAAACGCTCCCTGGTGGTGGGCGGTTTCCATGTAACGAACAGCGCGGACAAGCAAAACAAGATCCCCTTGCTGGGGGACATTCCGTTGCTGGGCAAAGCGCTGTTCTCTTCGACGGAACGCCAGAACAACCGGCGCGAACGTTTGTTCATTCTCACCCCGCGCGTGATCGGCGATCAGTCCGACCCATCGCGTTACTTGCCGCAGGCCGACCAGAGCGAGTTGCAGGCTGCCCTCAAACCCCTGGCACGGCGCTTGGCCCCACATCAGCCGGTGATCAACCGCAGCGACATCACCAGCATCCTGGCGCATCTGGTCAGCGGGCAAGTGCCCAAAGCCTTCAAGGCCGCACCAATGCCGCTGGCGTTGAATACGTTGTGTACCCCTCGCAAGTTGTTGGCGCTCAATACCGAGCGCAGCCAGTGGTATGCCGGCCCGCAGTTCAACGTGGCTGTGGTGGTGCTGCGCAATCAGTACAAGCGCAATGTCCGCATCGATGAAAAAGAATGCAGCAACTCCGAGACCCTGGCGGTCACCGTCTGGCCACGCGCCTGGCTCAAGCCGGGCGAAGAAGCCGAAGTGTTCATCGCCATGCGCCCGGTGGTGAAGGATGAACACCTGAGTGTGCCGCGCCCGTCCCTGCTCACGCCAACCCGGAAGACCACGCCATGAAGCCAAGACTGTTGTGCGCCACCCTGATGATTGCCGCGTTGTTCATCAGCGGTTGCACCCCGACCTGCAAAGGAGACTCCTGCTCACGCCCACAATCGACCAGCGATAAGCTGGTGATCTGGTGGCCGCCGCACATGCGCGTCGAACCCGGCCCGGCCGGGGAGCGTTCGGACTATCAAACGGTGTCGCTGGAACGATGAACGTCGGGAGGGTGCCGGACGATGAGCGGCATCGGCAGGCATTCTTCGATAGCCTGGTGAGCGGCGATGCCGCTCACCTGCCGTTGTGCCTGGGCATCGCCCTGCACACACGGCACGCCAACGCCCGCCCGGGGTTGGCATTGCACATCAGCCAGGCGGCCTTGCAAGCCGGGCAACTGCAACGCGTGCTGGAGCGCCGCTTCGATCAGGCAGTGGTATTTGATGGCTGCTATATCTACCTCGATGCCCAGGGCGCACTGGTGATCTGGCACGCCCTGCCCGCCGAGCTTCAGGCCGTGGATCAAGTCCTCAGCCGAATGCTGTCGCTGGCCGACCTCGACGCCTTGGATGGTTTTGCCAACCGCTGATCAGCGCTGCTCCAGCTCCGGCAACTCGAGGGTTTCACGCTTGGCCTCATCGTCGAGGTCGCGCAAGGTACGGTAGATCAACGCCACCGCGTGCAAGGTCTCGCGCGGAATGCCCGCCCCCAGTTTTGCCTCGTACAGCGTGCGGGCCAACCATACGCATTGAATCACCGGGACATCCGCCGCCTTGGCTCGATCAATCAGCTTACGCGCATTCGCGTCCGTGCCCTTGGCCACCAATTTTGGCAGCGGCGTTTGGCCGGGGCGGTAATACAACGCGACGGCAAAGTGCGTCGGGTTGACCACCAGCATGTCCGACTCCTCCAGCTTGGGCAGCTTGACCTTGGGTTCTTCCTGGGCCAACTGATAAGCCAACGAGCGCCGCTGGCCCTTGACGTGGGGATCGCCCTCCATGTCTTTGTACTCTTTGACCACCTCGACCTGAGTCATACGCATGCGCTTGGCAAAAAAGTACTTCTGCAACGTCAGGTCAATAAGCGCCAGCACCAGCAGCACCCCCAGACACGCATGCAACAAGTGCCGGAAGAGTGTGATCAGCGCGAGGATGTAGCTTTGCAGATCGCTGTTGGCAAGGTTAATCAGGGCGCCCAGCGACGGGCCAATCACCACGTACAGTATCAAGCCCAGGAGCAATGACTTGCCGATGCCCATCAACAAGTTCATGAGGGATTGGGCGGAGAACATCTGCTTGAGCTGGGTGAGCGGGTTCAACCGGTTGAAGTCCAACTTCAGGGATTCGGGGGCGAACAGCAAGCCGAACTGCATCCAGCTGCTGATCAGTTTCACCCCGATCGCGACCCCGACCATCAGCAGGCCGAAGGAGAAAAACAACACCAGCGCCTCCGTCAGCACTTCTTCCAGGGCGCGCGCAAAGGGTTGCCCTATGCGCGCCAGCGGCAGTGCGATCATTTGCTGGAAGCGCTGCATGCTGGTGTCGGCCGTGAACAAGGCGATCTCGCTCAAGGCCGTCAGTACCAACAACTTACCCACGTCCTGGCTCTGCGCGACTTGGCCTTTCTTGCGCTGGTCACGCAGTTTCTTGGCACTGGCGGGGTGTTTCTTTTCCCCTGAGTCACTCATGTAAAAGGCCCCTTGAACAGCAGGCCCAGGGAATGCTTGAGGTCACTCAGCAGCGCCATGCGCCCGACGATCAAGTCCTGCAGCAGGGCGAAATACAGCAGCAGAATACCGATGCCGGCCAGGCATTTGATCGGCGGGGCCAGCGTACTCACCTGCAGTTGCGGGCTGTAGATCCCCAACAGTGCCACACCGAACTCGAGCAACAGCAGTACGGCGATAAAGGGCGCGGCGTACAGCATCATGTGAGTGAAGGTGTCGCCGACCAACTCGACAAACACACTGAGGCCATTGGCCGCCGGCAACGGAAACCACACGGTCGGCGGCCAGATCAGGTAGCTGTCCCAGATCACCTGGGTCAGTGCGCCCAGGCCCAGGCTGGCCATCAATAAAAAAATCGCCAGTTGCTTGAACAAATGCCCGATCGGCGTGGCGTCGGGGCCCAGCGACGGGTTGAGCTGACCGCCGGCCAAAGCCCCGCGCTGGTTGTCCAACAGCGCCCCGACCGACTCGAACATCCAGAACGGCATCGACAGCAACACCCCCAGCAAAACGCCCAGGATCGCCTCTTTGAGCACCAGTGCGCCCAACATCATCGCGGAGAGTTCCTGCCCCATCAGCGCCGCATGAATACCCGGCGCGGGCATCAACGCCATGACCATCACCACGGCGTGCCTGGGCATGCCGCGAATGTGCTGGAAACAGAACGCCGCGACCAGAAAAGCGCAGGGGTAGATGCGTGCCATGCCAATCAGCAGGCTTGGCAGTAAATCAAGATAGAGCAGCATGGGCACGCCTCAATTCAAGGCCGAACGGGCGATCATGTCGAACGTCAGGTTGATCAACTGGACCAACTCCAGGCCAATCCAACGCCCGGTCACCACCAACGTGACGCCAACGGCGACCAGCTTGACGCCGAAAGGCAGCGTCTGGTCTTGTATCTGCATCAGCGCCTGGATCAGTGACGTCAGGACGCCCACGATCACCGCGACAATCAGCGGCGGCGCCGTCAGCACCACCACCAGCAGCATGCCCTGTTTGAACAGTACGATCGGTTCCATAGGCAGCTCAGAGATAGGAAAGGAACAGGCTGTCCAGCAGCCGCGACCAGCCGGACACCATCACAAACAGCAGTAATTTGAGCGGCAGGGAAATGGTCATGGGCGAGACCATTTGCATCCCCAGCGCCAGCAGTAGGTTGGAGACAATCAGGTCGATCACGATAAAGGGGATGTAGATCAAGAAGCCGATCTCGAACCCCGCCTGCAACTGCGACAACACATACGCCGGGATCAGCAGGATCAGGTCTTCGCGCTGGACCTCCTGCGCCATGGCCGGCGGCCACATGCGCGCGGTGTTTTCCAGCAGATGGGTGAGGATGTCCGGGTCACTGTTACGCACCATGAACGTCCGCAACGGCTGCACCGCCTCAAGCCCGGTCTGTTGCAGCGTGCTCACGTTGCTCAAGTCCAGGGGCGATACCTTGACGACCTCCGCGATCTCATAGCCCACCGGCGCCATGATGAACAGCGTCGCCGCCAATGCGATGCCGTTGATGGCCATGCTGGGCGGCACCTGCTGCACACCGATCGCGTTGCGGGTGATCATCAGCACAATCACGATCTTCAAGAACGCGGTGCAGACGATCAACAGCATGGGCATCAACGACAAGGCACCCACGAACACGGCCAGGACAATCGGGTCTACGCCTTGAAAACTCATCGGGAAAAAATCACACGAGACATCTGCAACCCCAGGCGACCGTCCACCTCCACCAATTGCCCCACGCCCAGCGGGCGGTCGCCGTAATACAACCCGGCCATGCCCGGCGCATACCCGGAAATGCCCAGCACCGCGCCGGGCGCCAGGTTGCGCAGCTCGCCGAGGGTCAGGTTGAGCGTGCCGCATCGCACATTGAGCGCCATGCTCAGTTCGTCGAACGGTTCATGCCCGAAGACATCCACCACCGGCGTGTCGTCTTCATGCCCTGCATAGGGCGGTGTTGCGAAATCCTCTTCCAAAGGCGCTTCCTCGATCGAAGTAAGGGTCAGGCAGACAGGCCCGGATTCATCATCAATAAACACGCACAGGCGCTGCCTGCCGACCTGCACATGGCCGTTGCCATGGGCTTGGAAATACACCTGCTCGAACATCAGCACATCGCCGGCGCGCAGGCCGCGCAATTGGCTGAGGGGCACGCGCAGGCGCCCGATCGTCACGGGCAGCGCCAACTGAAAACGCGTCGGCATCGGGCTGGCCATGCGGCGCCACGGCCCGGCCTCGCACAACGCCAGAAAGCTCTCGGTCGACAGCCACAGATAGCCCACCACGTGGGAAGCGCCGAGCGTCACGCACAACCGGCAACCGAAGTTCAACGGCCGGGCAGAGGGCAATAGCCGCAGATGCCCCAACAGCGCCCGCACCTGGGCACTCAAATGATGTTGAAACAGGGCCCAGAACCAGGAGTCCGGATCGTTGCCCGCCTGCGCCAACGTCACCGGGCATTCGCCCAGCAAGCTGAATTGCGGCCCCGGCTCACTGAACCCCAATACGCCGCAGGCTGTTTCGAAACAGAGCGGCTGGACGCCCATGGGGGCCGCCCCGGGCTCCAGCCGCAACTCTCCGCGCAGCTCGCCAACCTGGTACGACATGCGCAATCCGCGCCCCAACCGTCGCCGCGCCGCCGCCACATCGCCCTTGACCGTGGGTAACGCCAGGGAGGGCATCATCATGCCAGCGCCGTATGTGCCAAATGCACGCTGACCGGCCGTGCCAGGCTCGCGGCGAGCCTTTGCTCGAACTGTTGCCGTACCCCGCTGAGCCAGCGCGTCGTGCCCTCTCGCTCGGCGCGCAACTCGACCCTCCAGGCGCCCTGCTCTCGGCCGATGCTGCTGTCGATCCGCCCCAGGTGCGGCAAATACAAGACCGCCGTCAGCGGCCACTGCGACACGCCGTCCATCCGCGAAACCAATTGCTCGCTCAACGCATCGACCCTGGCGGTTTCCCCCGAAGCCTTGATTCCGGCCAGGAACTGCCATTGGCTCGCGTCGTCGCTGTCATCATTCAACAACTGGGCAAACAGCCGTTGCTCCCAAGGCGCCAGCGCGTCGATTGCCGGCACACGGTCGCCCCAGAACTCAAGCGGGTACTGGCGCTCAGACGGGTTGACTGAAACGTGGTTCATAGCGGTTCCTGCGCGAGTAAATGGGAGAGTTCTTGGATTTTTTCCACCTGACGCAGACACAAGGTCACGTGCTTTTGCGCACTGCCGACCTGCACCGCCTGCTCTTCGCGTTGCCCTTGCAGGGTCTTCAACTGGCTTTCTTCGCGGCGGGTGCCGGCCGACAAGTGCTGCTCCTTGGCGCTCCAGGTTTTCAGCGCCTTGAAGGTCACCACCTGGCCCTGGTGTTCATTCAACAGTTGCGCGCATTTCCGGGCCTCTTCCTGGCGCGTTTGCTCCAGCGTCTCCTGGGCCTGCTGGATATGCGCGACCAGCGTTTGATGCGCCCGCTTGGCCTCGCGCAGCGCCCGCTCGGCGCGGTCTGCGCGGTATCGACGCAAGCGCCGCAAGGTGTCGATGTCACTCGGCAATACGTCAGAAAGGGACATAGGCAGTCAGCTCCATCAGGTGATCCAGGGTCGAGGCGATGGGCGAGGGTTCACGCAGGTCCTGGCGCAGGAAGTCATCCACCGCCTGGCGGCTGTCCACGGCCAGATCGGTCAGCGCATCGTTGCCGGGCTGGTACTCGCCCAACTTGAGCATCAACTCGATCTGCTGGTAAGCCGACAACAGGCGGCGCAACGCCGTGCCCGACTGGATGTGCCCAGGCTCGGCAACGTTGCTCAAAATTCGCGAAAGGCTGGCCAGCACATCCACAGCCGGGTAGTGGCCCCGCTCGGCCAGCTTGCGAGACAGCACGATATGGCCGTCGAGCAGCGAGCGAACTTCATCGGCCACCGGATCGCTCATCGAGTCCTGCTCGATCAGCACGGTGTAGATCGCGGTGATCACGCCTTCGCGCGTCAACCCGGCGCGCTCCACCAAGCGCGGCAACAAGCTGTACACCGACGGCGGCAAACCACCGCGGCCCAACGGTTCACCGGCGGCCAGGCCGATTTCACGCTGGGCCCTGGCGAAACGGGTCAACGAGTCGATCAGCAACAACACCCGCTTGCCCTTGCGCCGGAAACCTTCGGCCAGCGCCGTCGCCGTGAACGCGGCACGCGCGCGCTCCATGCTGGAGCGGTCGGACGTGGCGCACACCAGCACGGCCTTGGCACGCAACTGGTCATCCAGTTCGTGATCGAGGAACTCGCGCAATTCGCGGCCCCGTTCACCGATCAGGCCGAACACAATCACATCGCATTCCACGTTACGGGCGATCTCGGCCAACAACGTGGTTTTGCCGCAACCGGCGCCGGCGAACAGCCCGACGCGCTGGCCCTCGCCCAACGTCATCAAGCCATCGATCGAGCGCACGCCGGTGGCCAACGCACGACTGATGCGCGGGCGCTCCGTGGGCAATGGCGCCTCGCACAACACCGTGGTCGCGTCGGGCGTATCCGCCTCGACGAAGGCACTGGGGCCCTCGCCGGCAATCGGCCGACCAAAACCATCCAGCACCTGGCCCAACAGCTCGTCGCTGACCCGCACCCGGTGCGGCACCCCCAGGCGCTCCACCGCGGCGCCGACGCGCACCCCCTCCAGATTGCCCAGGGCACTGAGCACCGCATCCTGCTGATCGAACCCGATGATTTCGGCCAGCATGTAATCGCCAGGCTTTTTTTCGACCTGGCACAGATCACCGATACGCGCCTGGGGCAGCCGGCACTGCAACAGCATGCCGTTGACTCGCTGGATACGCCCGCGCATCGACACCGGCGCGAAACGGGCCAGGCCCTGGGACTGAATCAATTGCCACGCGTCGAGACGCTCCTGCACCGTGCCGCTCACCAGCGCACCTCATAGCGTTGCGCGCCGTCGAACACCACCTTGCTGTTGTCGATCAGCACCAGCCGCAGGCCGTCCACTTCATCGCCGACGAACAAACGGTCGCCGTGTTCCAACACCACATGACCGCTCGGCCCGCCGACGATCTGCAAGATCTTGAACGGCAGGATGTTGTCACGTACCCGCACACGACTGATCACCGGCACGGCGGTATCGAACTGTTCAGCAAAGCGGCTGAGCATGCGCGCCACGAGTTCGACCTCTTCCTGGGACACATCGCCATTGAGGGCGATCTGCCCATTGATCACCTGCAAGCCGACGCGATGGTCCAGCTCGCGCTCGCCGAGCATCTTGAGCAACTGCTGACGCACCTCGAGCGGTGAACCGAGGTTGGGCTTTTGCGGCTCGACGGGCATCAACGACGCCTGGGCCTCATGCTCGCCGGTGGACGCCATGCCGACCGCCACGATAATCACCGCACACACCAGCACCAGGCTGATCAGGCGCTTCTGCTGAAACGGCGGGATGGACGACAGCACCAGCGCGGGCGGCGCCTCCTGGCGCGGCTCGGCGGCTGGCGTGACCTGCGCGACCGCCGCCCGGGGCCAAGGCTGGTCGGCCAAGGCGACGCACAGGCGAATGCTGCCCAGCGAAAAAGGCGTATTGAGCGCCAGGTCGGCGATCTGTGCCAGCGCCTGCCCGGTGCTGCTTTGCAACAGCCCGGCTTCCGCCTGCACCGACCAGAACCCGTCGATCAACCGCAGCCGCGCATGATGCTCGACCACCCCGGCATCGGTCAGCAGCAGGTCGGCGTCCGTGTGACAACCCAGGCTCCACTGCTCGCCAAACAACGGCAACGCAGCGCCCTGGTTCAACCCCTCCAACACGCGCAGTTCAAACATCAGCAAGCCCTCCCTGGCGTGGGTATGTACGTTGCACTCATGCTGCCGCTCCTCGCATCAGTTCGTCCTGGCCCAGGTCAAAGCGCCCCAGCACCTTGACCTTCGAGGCACTTCCCAGCTCAGCAAACGACAGCACCGGCACATGGCTGAACTCTTCCAGCAGCAAGGTCCGCAAGGGGCTGCGCAGATCCTGGGCGACCAACATCACGCGCTTGCTTTTGGGCCGCACGGCAAACGCTTGGTTAAGCAGGTTGATCAGCGAAGCGCTGCTGTCGTTATCGAGGGCGAAGAACACCCCGGTCTGGGTCTGGCGCAGTGCCTCGCGCAGCACGTTTTCGGTCTGCGGCGACAACAGCCAGGCATGCAGGCCGTCCGCCTCGCTGTACTGGTGGAAAATCTGCGATTTAAGGGCGATGCGCGCGTAGTCCGCCAAGGCGTCCGGCTCACGTTCATGCTGGCCGTACTCGATCAGCGACTCGACGATCAGGCGCACGGCACGCAACGGCACGCCTTCGCCCGCGAGGCGCTGCAGCACCGCCGAGAAGCGCGACAGCGGCATGATCCGCTGCAGCTCCTGCACCAGCTCCGGCTGGTTGTGCTCAAGCCAGCCGAGGATCGCCTTGCTCTCCTGAATCCCGAGAAACTGAGGGCCGCTGAGCATCATGGCCTGCTTCATGCGGTCGATGATCAGGCTGGTGGCGCTGAAGCGTTCCAACTGCGGGTCATCCAGCAGCGGATCGTCGGGCGGCAGCCAGAGCCAGTCCTGCTCGTCGCGCTCGGGCAACCCCGGCACCGCGTGGGCCGGCTCGGACGCCAGCGCCTTGCGCTCCACCGCCACGAGCGTGACCACCGACGCCTTGATCATCGGCACTTCGTGAACGCAAAAACGCATCTCATCGTCGGCCAGCGAGGCATCGAGTTCGACCTCGAACGGCGGCAGCGTCAGACCGATATGGGCCACCATCGCGTTACGCGCCTGGCGGATCCCGTGGATCAGTTCCGTGACCTCGGGCGAGCCTTGCAGAACCGGGGAGAACTGCAACAGGTAGGGCCGCGACGGATCGAACCCGCGCAAATCCTCGTCGCCGTTGTCCTCGGGGCGCACCGCCTCGGTGGCTTCGGCTTCGGGCTGTTCCTCGCGTTGGCGTTGGCGCATCAGGTAATAACCGAGGGCGCCGGTCATCAGCGAAATGAGGATGAACACCACGGTCGGCATGCCGGGCAAGGCGGCGAAAGCCAGCATGCCCACCGACGCGATCATCCAGCTCTTGGGCTCGCTGGTCATCTGCCGGGCAATTTCCGCGCCCATGTTATTGGCACCCTTGCGCCCATCCGGCGCCGCACGGGTGATGATCATGCCGGCGGTCAGGGAGATCAGCAGCGCAGGGATCTGCGCAATCAGGCCGTCCCCGATGGTCAGCACCGAATACAGCGCCATCGAATCGCCGGCGCTCATGCCGTGCTGGAACATGCCGGTGGAAAACCCGCCCAACAGGTTGATCACCACGATGACCAGCCCGGCAATCGCATCACCCTTGACGAACTTCATGGCGCCGTCCATTGCGCCGAACAACTGGCTCTCGCGGCCCAGTTGTTCACGCTTGTCGCGGGCCTGGCCGCCGTCGATCAAGCCGGCGCGCAGATCGCTGTCGATGGACATCTGCTTGCCCGGCATCGCGTCGAGGCTGAAGCGCGCCGCCACTTCGGCCACCCGCTCCGAGCCCTTGGTAATCACCAGAAAGTTGACGAGCGTGAGGATCATGAAAATCACCAGCCCCACCGCCAGGTTGCCGCCCACCACAAAGTTGCCGAACGCTTCCACGATATCGCCCGCGTCCTGCTCCAACAGGATCAAGCGCGTGGTGGCAATCGACAGCGCCAGGCGAAACATGGTGGTCAACAGCAGAATCGAGGGAAAGGAAGAGAACGCCAACGGCCCGGGCAGGTACAGCGCCAGTACGATCAACAGGCAGGAAATACAGATATTCAGCGCGATCAGAATATCCACCAGCCAGGTCGGCAACGGCACGATGAAGATGAACACAATGGCCATGACCACCACCGCGCCCAAGACTTCGGCACGCCGCGCCACCTTGAGCAACGCAGCGTTGATGGTCGCCAGCACCGTCATGCGTTCCCCCTCGACTCGCCGGCAATGCGGGGGCTGCCCCGCTCCACGCGCGCGAACTCGTCCATCACCAACAAGAATTTGTGCAGCGCCTCCTGGCGCCCCCGGTTGTCACGCCACAAGGTCTGCGGCAGGCGCTGGATCACCGGGTACAGGGCGTTGAGGGACACCAGTTGGCCGCTCGCCAGCTCGCCGCCGAGGTCTTCGGCCAGGCGCAATACCTCGCCCGAATCGACACCCGTGGCGGTATACCCCAACAGGCGCTGCAACAGACTCACCGAGTCCTGATCGGTGCTCAGGCGCTGCAGCAATGCCTGGCAATTGGCTAACGCCCCGCCCAACTGAGCGCAGCTTTGCAACCCCAACAGCAGCGTGCGCAACTGCGCCGTGGGCACCGAAGGCGAGTGGGCGGCGATGTCATCGGCCAGGGCCCGGCGCATCACGTTGAGGCCGTCTGCGAAGCGGTCCCCGCCGAACAGCCCCAACAACGATTGCATCATCGAAGTCAGGGATTGGCGCGTGACCACACTGGCGTAATACAGCCCACGCACGGCCTGACGCTCTTGCGGGTCGCCGGCGGCCTGCTCCAGCACGGCGGCAATGTTCAGGCCGGCCTGGATCTCGCCCCTGTAGCGCACCTGCAACCGATCGATCGCCTCTTGCGCCAAGGCCACGTCGGCGGCGCGGGCTTCGGCTTGCGCGGCCACATACTTGAGCACCACGAACGCCCGCGCCGGGTCGCCGCCGGTCAGCGCCAGCCACTTGTCCGCGCTGACGTTGTGCGCCAGTTGCGAACGCACCCGGCGCGCCATGGACGCGATGGTCTCCTGGGCCGGATGGCCAAGCTGATCATAGAGCCGCACGAGCTGCTCGACGGCAGGCACCGCCAGGCCCATCGAGCGCCGGTTCAACGCTTGATTGTTGAGCGCGACTTCCTGATTGAAAACCTGCGCAACCTCATCGAAACCCGTCGCCACGGCCGCTGTTTTTTCAGGGCTGACGCGGGGTGGGTCCACGCGTTGGAGCGGTTGCACATCGTTGATCGATTCGACTTTCATGGGGCAGGCCAGGACAAAGAGATTGTGTCCCTATGTGGCAAACGCTGGCTTTACGGTTCCAACAAATTTCCCCTCTGCGGTGTTTTGAAATTACCGGCACAAACCCGCCAGGGCTTTTGCAAGAAACCGCACAAAACCCTCAGAACAAAAAATATTTATTTATATAAATCAACAAGTTGCGATTTTTTTCTGTTTGGCACAGCCGGTGCTAAAGGGGTTCCCATCGAAACCATTTCGATCGCGCCCACCCTGAGGAAAAAATCATGGATATCCCTATTGGTGCTTTAGCTCACTTTGTTGGCGACTCGCCTCAATTCATGCTCCACCTGACGGACGACCAGCAAAAAAAACTCCGGCGCTTCATCCACAAGCGCGTACTCAACCCGGAAGATGCGGACGATATTCTGCAGTTGACGTACCTGGAGGCCTGGCGCAGCAGGGAGCGTTTCAGCGGCCAGGCAACCCTTAGCACCTGGATGTGCGGCATTGCGCAGAACCTGATCCGCAACCACTTCCGGCGCATGTACGCCAAACCGGTGCATTGCGAATTCGATGAAGCGCTGTGGCACGGCCAGGAAGACAGCCAGAACCTGGATTGGGAGTTCGAGGTCAACCGCCGCCTGGAAAAAACCCTGGTCGCCATCAAGGACCTGCCCACCGAGATGCGCAAAACCCTGTACGCCTCGCTGGAAACCGACGGCAGCTATCAGGACACCGCCGACGCCCTGGACATCCCCATCGGCACCGTGCGTTCACGCCTGTCCCGGGCCCGCGAACACCTCAAGCGCGCCACCCGCAACCCGTTGCAACCGTAGTCCAGCCTAGCTGGCAACCGTTGGGCGAGAGGGATATCTGCCCAACCGTATCAGACCTTTTTCGTGCGCGGCAGCAAGATCGCCAGCAGCCCGAACAACGGCAAGAACGCACATAAGCGGTACACGTACTCGATGCCGTGACTGTCCGCCAGGTGCCCCAGCAGCGCCGCCCCGATCCCGCCAAACCCGAACATCAGCCCGAAGAACACCCCGGCGATCATCCCCACATTGCCCGGCACCAACTCCTGCGCGTACACCACAATCGCCGAGAACGCCGAGGCCAGTACAAAGCCGATGATCACGCTGAGCACGCTGGTCCAGAACAGGTCCACATGGGGCATCAACAACGTGAACGGCGCCGCGCCGAGGATCGAAAACCAGATCACCGCCTTGCGCCCGATGCGGTCGCCAATCGGCCCGCCAAAGAACGTGCCCGCCGCCACCGCGCCGAGGAACAGAAACAGGTGCAACTGCGAGCTGGCCACCGACAGGTCGAACTTCTCGATCAGGTAAAACGTGAAGTAACTGGTGATGCTCGCCATGTAGAAATACTTGGAAAACACCAGCAGCCCGAGCACCACCAGCGCCGCCATCACGCGCCGTTTCGACAAGCCATGCGTCGCCGCCTGACCGGCCTTGAGCTTGAACAGGTTCAAGTGCGTGCGATACCAGCGGCTGATCGCATACAGCAGCACCAACGCAAAAACCGCGAACAGGCCGAACCAGGCCACATTGCCCTGGCCGAACGGAATGATGATCGCCGCCGCCAACAACGGGCCGAACGCCGAGCCCGCGTTGCCGCCGACCTGGAACGTCGACTGCGCCAGGCCATAGCGCCCGCCCGACGCCAGCCGCGCCACGCGGGACGCCTCGGGGTGAAAAGTCGACGAACCGATCCCGATCAACGCCGCCGCCAGCAAAATCAGCGGGAAGCTGCCGACCTGGGACATCATCACAATCCCCACCAGGGTGCAGACCATCCCGCACGGCAACAGAAACGGCTGGGGATGCCGATCGGTGTAATAACCCACCCACGGCTGCAACAGCGACGCGGTGAGCTGAAACGTCAGGGTAATCAGCCCGACCTGGGTGAACGTCAGGCCATAGCTGGCCTTGAGCATCGGGTAGATCGAGGGCAGCACCGACTGGATCAAGTCATTGATCAAATGCGCCAGCGCCACCGCGCCGATGATCCGCATGACCAGCGGGCTGGTCTGCCCGGCGGCGGGGGAATTGCTAAGAGCCATAAGAGGGTTCCGTACAGCGGGGGAATGCACAGGTGCAGGTGCGACAATGTGCCACCTTTGCCCATGGCAAGGCTATCCCGTTAGGGAGCTAACGACTGTAGCGGTCACGCTTTGTAAAAGGCCAGCAGGGTGGATCGCTTTAATTTGAAGGATGTTTCCTAGACAATCCCCGGCGCCTTGTGCCTGTGGAAACCGCTGGCTAGTCTTCGATCCGTCACTGGAATCAGTGATCGGGTTTAGCAGCCCGTTTCAATAGACGCATGGTTCATGTCACCGCTTATGGTGGCTGTGCGTGGGGCGCCTTCGGGTGCGCTGGTTTTCCTATTGACCGGTCTGCTAACCCGCGTACAGCTACCACCCCTCGTTTAGCAGCGTGGGGGGTCGCTCTCTCGTTCAATAGGAGCTACACCATGACCAAAGCACTCCCCGATCCCCCGGTCGACTGCCTCGCCGTCAACGAACACCTCAGCTTCGAAGACGCCCAGCTCTACATCGCCCACCTGATCCACAGCGCCTCGGCCACCGTGCTGGACTGCGGCGACCACCTGCCCCCCCACGACCGCGCCAAGATCCACGCCGTGTGGCACCTGCTGGAAATGGCCAAGACCGTGGTCGACCGCTCCATCGACTGCATGCCCCGCACGTCCTGACAGCCAACGCCGATCAAATGTGGGAGACCGGGGCGTGCCATAAAGACCTGCAAATCCCCCTGCCACCCGTCGGCCCAGCCAGGGCTTTTCGTTAAACAATTGAAAGCGTAGATAAAAATTCAATAAAAACGCTTGACGCTTTGTCGTTCTCCGCGAATAATGCGCGCCACTTGGCTACATAGCTCAGTTGGTTAGAGCATAGCATTCATAATGCTGGGGTCCGGGGTTCAAGTCCCTGTGTAGCCACCAAGTACCGATCCATAGATGTCTACAGCAGTCTATGAATCACCTCAAGAAGCCCGCCTCGTGCGGGCTTTCTTGTTTCTGGCTGTCTCTCCTTGTATCCCCCCTATACCGTCCTCCGTGTATCCTCTGTGCTTCCTCGACAAATAATTGAACCGAGGGGATACGAGCCCAAATGAAGCGCTCCGAGATAGAACGCCCCCCTTTCCGACACCGCATTGGCCGGCCTGGAGCCTGATGCCAACGAGTATCGCGAGCTGGACGGGAGCGGCCTTTATTTCCGCGTGAAGCCTGATGGCCAAAAGCCCTGGCAGCTAGCCTGACGGCAAATAGTCATGGCTTGGGCTTGGGCTTGGCGGTTACCCCGAGGTGAGCAGATCAGTCGCCAGGCAGAAAGCTGCCGAGTTACGCACCGACGGCGCCGACGGCAAAAAACCGATCGTTACCAAGCAAGTCCGCAAGAAAGTAGAAAGGGATATCGCCGGCGAGACATTCGAGCCACTGGCGCGCGAGTGGTACGCCTCACGTCTCACCAACTGGGATGCGGGCACCGCCAAGCGAATCATCGGCGCCCTGGAACGTCACGTCTTCCCGGTGTTCGGCAAACGCCCCTATGCCGATATCACTCCGCTTGAGTGGATGGAGTTTCTGCGCGGCATGGAGCGGCAGGGAATCCTTGAGCAAATGAGCCGAGTGCGCTCGTACTGCCGAGACGCCTACGACTTGGCCAGGGTAACCGGCCGGGCCACCCATAACCCGCTCGAGGGGCTGCAAAAATATCTCCAGTCCGGCAAGGCCGAGAACTACGCCCACGTCTCACCCGATGAACTTCCCGGCCTGATCCGAGCCATCGCAGCCTATCCACACGCCCACGACGTGCGCCTCGGCCTGCGGCTGCTGAGCCTGTTCGCCGTGCGTCCAAGCGAGCTACGCGAAGCTCAGTGGTCTGAGTTCGACTTTGCCAAGAAGGTTTGGACGATCCCCGTCGAGCGCAAAGGCCGCAAGAAAGGACTTGAGCACCTGGTGCCGCTTTCGTCGCAAGCGATCGAGGCGCTGGAGGAACTACGCCAGTACACCGGCAGCTATCCCCTTCTATTCCCTGGCCGCAGCGACCACACCAAACCACGCAGTGACACCGTGTTTCTGATGGCGCTGCGCCGTATGGGATATGAAGGCCGGCAAACCGGTCACGGCTTCCGGCATATCGCGTCGACAGTGCTCAACGAGAACGGGTTCGACGAAAACCACGTCGAGGCCCAGCTTTCACACAAAAAGCCTGGCGTTTCCGGCGTCTACAACAAGGCCCAGTATCTGCCGCAGCGCACGAAGATGATGCAATGGTATGCGAACTACCTCGACGGCCTCGCCGGTGGCGTTGTTGTCCAAGGCGACTTCGGCAAGCGAGCCTGACTGGGTGCTTCCCACTGACTTCTAGACAGATATAGACTCAAAGCCATCACTGTCCAGATAGCCGTTAGTACGATGCGCTCGATGACAGGTGTTCGACCTAAAAAAGGTTAAGTTTTGTTAAGTCGCTGGCGCTGACCAGATCGGGCGGTAGCCACTCTGGTATCCACGGTTTGGCGTTGATCTACGCCGGATACCAGGGTGGTGACCAGGCGCGGTGACCAACATCAGTGACCACTTGGGGCTAGTCACAACCACTAGGATGCCCAATTTGCGAAACAACCCCATGGAAGGCCTACATCAGCGCTAAGTCGCGCTAGGTGTTCATCGAGGTCCTTTCCATGGGATGTCCTCGATCAAGAAGCAGCGATGCGATGGCCTGGCCGGAAGCCATGTGCCCCAGCCGACCAGACCACCGACAAGCCCAGCAGCGCCAACACCACCAATGCCCAAGGGAAAGAGGCAGGCCCGAGACGCTCCAGCAGGACACCGCCCACAGCACCGCCGCCGGCCACTGCTAGGTTGAAGGCTGTCACCAACATGGATTGCGCCACATCGGCCCCATCGCCCGCCGTATCAGCCAGCGCGGTCTGCAGCAATGTTGGTGCGCCGCCAAAGGTCAGCCCCCATGTCGCAACGCCCAGTAGCACGACAAGTACCGAACCGCCCGAGAAACCCAACGTCAGCGCCGCTACGGTGAACACGGCCAGACTCAGCAGGGTCAGTGCGCGTAGCCATCGGTCCACCAGCACACCGGTGATCAAGATTCCCATAATGGAGGCTGCGCCAAACAACAGCAGCACGGCGTCCACCCGATGCCCCAGCCCCACCGAGGCCAGGAAGGGAGCGATGTAGGTGTAGAGAATGTTGTGCGCCAATATCCAAACAAACAGCGCTAGCAGTATCGGGCGGATGCCGGGCATCAGGAAGATGCGTCGAATCGGCACGCGTTGTCTGGCGGATTGTCCTGCAAAGTCCGGCACCGCCAGACGCACCCAGACAAACAGCAGCAGTGACAGCGCCGACATGATCCAGAACACACCTCGCCAATCGAACAAGGTGCCCAACCACGTTCCCAACGGCACGCCGATGGCCAAGGCAATGGGCTGGCCAACGCCCGCAACTGCCAGTGCGCGTCCCTGCTGGCGGTGGGGAACCATCCGCCGCGCATAGCCGGCCAGCAGCCCCCATATCACGCCGGCCGCCATACCAGCGACGAAGCGCGCTACCAAAATTAGCCCATAGTGGGCGGACAAGGCCGTGACGGAATTGAAGATCAGCAGACCGCCGATGGCCAGCAGTAGCAACGGCCTACGGTTCCAACTGCGTGTGGCGGCGATGATCGGGATTGCGGCCAGTACTGACCCCAGCGCATAGAGGGTCACCAATTGGCCCGCCAAGGCTTCGGAGACGCCCAGGCCTTGGCTGATCTGTGGCAACAGGCCGGCCGGCATGGTCTCGGTCATGATGGCAAGGAAACCCGCCATCGTGAACGCCAGTAGCTTCCAGACAGGTAGCCCTCCAACGATTGCTTCAGGTACCGACGCGGGTGTCTTGTGATTTCGGATGTTCATACGGTGTTCGTCCTTATGTATGTCAGGCGAGATAGGGCGCCGCCATGTCCTTTGCACCGCGCTCAGCTTCCAGTTCACGCTCGAAGCGCCAAAGACCGGCCTGGGCCGCGGTGCGGTTCCAGGCATGCACGGCCCCCCCCCCGCTTACGCAGATTGCGCGCGACGGGAGCGCCGATCAGGCCGGTACGGAGGAAAGCGATGGTGGTTTTTGGGTCAGTGCTCACGTGAACTCCTTTTGATAGTGGATGAAAACCCTCTAAATGGAATGATCATTCCAATTTAGACCAAAAAAAACCCAACATCCTTGCGCACCTCGATGCGCAAGGACGGCGGGCGGGTGGTTATAGCGTATCGAGCGCTACGTCGATCACATCCAGCAGACACTGGTGACGCTGCCGCGCGGGACTGCCTTTACTCAGTACCCGCATGCCCTGCATGGTGCTGACGAAGAAACGGGCCAGCGCGCGCGGATTCTTCTCGACAGCAACCTCGCCTGATTGCTGTCCCCGGACGATCAGCTTCTCCAACGCTTTCTGCAGGCGCTGGAAGTTGTCGGCCACCAGTTCGGCCACCGACTCGTCATGGCCTGCCAGCTCCAGCGTCGCATTGGCAACCAGGCAGCCGCGCCGCTGCGGATCGCCCAGTTCGTCCTCCACAATGCGCATCAGAAGCTGCCGGATCACATCTTTTGTCGAGCCGGGGCTGGCCATCAGCTCCACATTGGCCGTAGTTATGGCTTGGTAGCGGCGCAACGCCTGCTGATAGAGCCCCTGCTTGCTCTCGAACGTGCTGTAGAGACTGCTGCGCGACAGCCCCGTGCCTTCGACCAGATCCTGCACCGAGGTCGCGGCATAGCCACGCGCCCAAAAAACGCGCATGGCAGCATCGGCGATTTCGTCTGGTTCAAATTCCTTGGTACGCATGGCAATCCATCTAATTGGAATGATCGTTCCTAATAATTTACGGTGTGCCTTCTGGAGCGTCAACAACAATCGGATCGTCACCATCCCGTCGCGCAGTGGAAACTGCTGGCGCATGAAAGCCCCATACCTCACATCGAGAGGGGACGAATGCCGCATATCTGCGTGTTTTCGCGCAGTGCTTCGCGCACGCCCATCGCGCACTTGGCCTTTGCGCGAAGCCCTCCCCCGCCAAGGTTTAACGCACCCTTCACGCAGCATATTCACGCACTGGGCCGCGTGATGCCCGGGCCGGCATGTAGGCTCCCCAGCGCCAGCGACGGCTCGCCACCGGACTGCGCAGTACTGCGCAAATTGCGCAAATTGCGCACAGCAAGTACGCAGATCAGTACGCACGGTTGGTACGCATTCGGGTGCGTACTGGCAGCAGGTTCGCACTGAGGTTCGCACTTCTGGTTCGCACCCTCTTATGTGAACCTGGTGCGAACCATGCCGCCAGCCTGTTATCAAAAGTTATGGTAGCCAGGCGATGGTCTCCACTGTGGTTTCCACCAAAATCAGGTGTTTTGACTGGCAACCTGGCCGTTGGCTAAACAAACATCACGGATGTTTTATGTAAAGCGCTACACCAAGCGGTGAAGCGCTACATGTAATCCCCCCCGCAATGCAATGCTCGCGAAGCTTCAATCTATTCCTATGCTGGCTCGCTGATTGGGGAGCGCTTTAGATCAGCCCTATAATCGAAAGCGCTTAACCAAATCGTCAAGTTCATGACCTAAGCGTGCCAACTCGATACTTGAGGCGGCTGTCTCATCACTAGCGCCAGCGGTTTGTTCAGAGATATCACGCACGTTCAGCACGCTACGGTTGATCTCTTCAGCCACTGCGCTTTGCTGTTCAGCAGCTGAGGCAATCTGTTGATTCATCAACTGGATTGTAGACACCGTGCGGGTGATATTTTCCAGAGATGCTCCGGCACGACGAGTTAACTCAACACTGCTATCAGTCAATATACGACTGCTCTCCAGAACGGCGGATACCTCTAGAGTGCCGCTTTGCAAGCTGGAGATTAGTTTTTCAATTTCTTCGGTGGATTGCTGGGTACGCTGCGCCAGGCTACGAACTTCATCGGCAACTACCGCAAAACCTCGTCCAGCTTCACCCGCTCGCGCTGCCTCAATGGCGGCATTGAGAGCGAGTAGGTTGGTTTGTTGTGCAACCGCTTTAATAACATCGAGCACGCCGCCGATTTTGTCGCTTTCCTCTCTGAGATTACTCATAGCCACGGTGGAGTTGCCGACTTCGATAGCCAGGCGTTCGATTTGAGCCACGGCCTCACCAACAACTTTGTCTCCCTCTTGAGCTTGCCGATCTGCGGCGGCCGCGGCGTCAGACGCTTCTTCAGCATTACGCGCTACCTCTTGCACGGTGGAAGTCATTTCGTTCATGGCAGTAGCAACTTGATCGGTTTCGACTTTCTGGCTATTCACACCCGCACTGGTCTGCTCAGTGACGGCTGACAACTCTTCGGCAGCACTAGCGATCTGAATGACACTAGCGCCGATACCGCCAATCAGTTCGCGCAAGCTGGTGGTCATCTTTTGCAGGCTTCTCTGCAATTGCCCCAACTCATCGCGACGGTTGACCTCCAGATCCTGACTCAAATCGCCTGAGGCAATACGATCGACGTCCTTGAGGACATGCTGCAACGGTGTAACGATTTGCCGGGTAATAATCCAGGCCGCGACGGCGCCGAGCAGCAACGCCAGCGCAGCGATACTCGCAAGCAGGGTTTTAGCAAAAGAAGAATCGGCCTCGCGCTTGGCGGATTGCGACGCTATCAACTGCTGCGCAGTATTGAGCAAGATTTCACCTTGCTCACTCATTCGGGCAAACACTGGAGTCAGGTCGGCTCCCGCTTGGCTTAAAGCAGGCTGGGCATCGCGGTACGCATTAACTGCAGCTATCTGCTGGTCAATCAGCGCAAAATCGCTGGGAGAGGTCAGATGAGTACGCGCAGTGTTCAAATGCACAGTTAGCTTCTCAAGCGTCTGAAGGATCAACTGGGCGCCATCTCCCTTGCGGTTGAGCTCTATCTGCAAACGATGAACGCGCAAGTCCTTGGTCATCTCGGCGACGCGAGCAATACTCTCAATCTTGAGGCCCCGCTCATCAAGACTATTGATTGCTATCCAGCCAGTGAGAGCGAGCAGAGAAGTTAGCGCCAACACTAGGCCGAAGCCAAAACCGAGTTTCGTACCTATACGGATATTGCTGATCCAGTCGAACATACATGCTCCAAGCAGCAGATTGCGTTTACCTACGGATACCTATCGGCTAGCTCGCCGCTAGGCTGAGCAACAGAATATTGCGGGATGTGTCACGAGGCTCAGAGGCTCATTCCCCTATCTGATCGCCAACGCCAGTTTGCGAAACAAACCCCATGAATGACCCACCGCCAGCGATTTGAATGTCAGATTTCTGCGTGTTGAAATCGACACTCAGTGTACGATCCATAGATGTCTACAGCAGTCTATGAATCACCTCAAGAAGCCCGCCTCGTGCGGGTTTTCTTGTTTCTGGCTGTTCACCTCCCACCGTGTATGCCCACGTGAATGCTTCATAAATAATTGAACTGAAGGCATACAAGGATGAAACGCGCCGATATCAAGCGACGCCCTCTCGCTGACACGACACTTTCCAGCCTGGAACCTGAGGCTGGGGCATACCGCGGACTAGACTGAGATCGAACAATATCCACTCTAGTACCCACCGTAGAAGGTCACTACGCGCTTTCCAACTAATGCCCAACTCAAAAATCGAAGACGCTCAGATTATTTTTTTTCCTTGCTAAAGCAAACTTCAACGACCTTTTTAGAAAGGCCGTTTAGCCGCCTTTACTGAATGACCTTCCCCGTCTGCGAGAGTACTCGGTAAGCCGCTGATACTGGGTTTCATGAGTCATCAAAGGGCTTGTCTGCGCTATCGCATTGAGACATTGCTGCAACTCACGGGGGAGCCCACGGCTGATCATCAATGATTGCGTTTAGAAGTCGCAAGGCATCCATAGGAAAGCTGTTGCATAACCCTGACTCATGCAATTGATGCACTACGTAGTGCGGATGTTCTATCGGGAGCAACCAATCCTGTACGGCCAAAAACGCACTCGAAAACTCAGGGCCCGCAGCAATACTTAATCTAACCAACGACTCGGCTATTCCACTGGTTGCGAACTCTCGGTTTCTCGGCCAGATATGCTGCCAGAATGGCTGAACTCGATTCTTCCAGTAATCCTCGCGTTGATCAGCAATCCGTATGCTCATTTGAAGGACGTCCTCACGCGCCTGCCGACGCAGCGGGCGAGTGAAATTTCCGAGTTGCTACCGAATAGGTGGCAACCGGTAGTCGAATCGGTCGCGTTTCGATCAGGGAACTCGTGCGTCTAATCTATCGCTTCTAACAGTTCAATCCTGAGCCACTCTATCAGTGGAGAGCAACGTCAAAATGACCACCGAACTCCGTCAACGGTTGGGTAGTGGAAACGACTTGAATTTCGATATCCGGATAGCGTTGGTGGAAGCGAGAAAGGCGCGGCATTAGCCAGTAAAACGCTTCACAAAGCTGGGAGAGCAATACGACCTGATGCCTGCGGGCCGCGCCTCGCAAGCTCTCAGCGACAGAACTTATTTGGTTTAACGCGGCATTCACGACAAGCCCAAGCTGCCGTCCTTCTGGCGTTAAAAAGACCGCACGATTGCGCCTGTCGAAGAGTGCTACACCAAGATCCTCTTCCAGCCCACGAATCTGACGGCTTACCGCTGCTTGAGTGATATGAAGTTCGTCAGCTGCTCGTGAAAAACTTTCCAGACGGGCGGCCGCTTCAAAAGGCAACAAACTAGCGAGAGGAGGAAGTGACTTACCGAGTAAATTCATAACCATGGATTATGCATTGAGGGCTGAGAACTCGTTTGTAGCATACATCCGGAAACGTTCAAACTTGCGATTACCAGCCTTGGAGTCGCCTATGAACACATCAGCTCATCCTTTTGCCCTCGGCGTATTTTTTGCGGTATTTGCAACATTATGCTGGGGGTCGAATTTTATCGTTCCGTATGTCACAGGGAACTACAGCATATTTGACTTTCTGGCAGTTAAATTCATGATCGTTGGAGTAATCGGTGTCGTTTGGATGTTCGTCGACCGCACCAGTGTTCGAGAGTTGACACTTCCTATGCGGACGGTGGCGCTGACGCTGGGAGCCATAGGCTATCTAGGGTACAGCGTCTGCATTGCATGCGGTGTTAAGATCAGCGGCCCCGTCCTGACGCCAGCATTCATTGCGGTGGTGCCAGTGATGCTGGCTCTGCTTGGAAATGCGCAAAACAAGATATTGGCGTGGCGAAAACTGGCATTGCCTTTATCCATGCTGGTGTTCGGCCTGCTGCTCATCAATGTTATGGCTAATGACACCCCGCTCGCCTCGCAAGGCACCGCCGTGTTCGGGGTGCTTTTTTCTGTTTGTGCCGTGGCGTTTTGGTTGGCGTTCAGTGTGCTGAACCAAAAAGGCCTGAGCAAAATCCCAGCACATTCCACCAGCGCGTGGACCGGACTCATGATGGTCGGGAGCGCGCTGGGTATGCTTCTGGTAATGCCCTTGGGGTATGCATTTAACCTTTTTGAAATGCCCTCTCAGGGCGCTAACTTTGCCAATGCTGGAGGCCTTTATGTGTGGGCATTTCTAATTGCAATTTTGTCGTCCGTATTGGGGGCATGGGCGTGGAACAAAGCGTCTCGGTATTTACCCATGGTGCTTTCGGGGCAACTAATTGCTCTCGAATCCCTTTTCGCGACCCTATTCGGATTGCTTTTTGAACAACGTTTACCAACGCTGTATGAAACCCTAGGTATGACGGCAGTGTTAACAGGCGCAATGCTGGCCATCCGAATGATCTTCGCATCTCACGAGATGGGGCGAGATAAGCTAACGGCGTCTTAAGCCAACCACGGGCATACAACCCAAATGTGTTAGACATCCAATTGGTGGGCATCCTGATCTGCCCGCATCCTTCACATCGTATATGCTCCCCTCTCCGATACCACACTGGCCAACCTGGCTCCTGAAGCAAGGGCATACCGTGGGTTAGACAGCTCAGACCTGTGTTTCAGAGTAAAGCCTAACGGGCAGAAATCGTGGGAGTTGCGCTATAAGAAGCCCGACGGCAAATGGTCGTGGCTCGGGCTTGGCGGTTATCCAGAAGTCAGCGGCGCCCTTGCCCGGCAAAAGACTGCCGAATGAAGATCGGATGCAGCAGAAGGCAAGAATCCGATAACCGCCGCACTTAGCTTCGTTGATCCATATTTACACACCATTGGCTGAGCCCCGTGTGATCGCAAAGTTGTTCCAAGATTGGGTGATAGGCATCAATTCCAGGCTATTGATGTTGATGTGGGCAGGCTGGTTGAAGACCCAGAAGATCGTCTCTGCGATATCCGTTGGCTGGATCGGATTGGCTCCCGCATAAACCGCATCGTATTTCGACTGATCGCCCGAGAAGCGCACCAGAGAGAATTCGCTCTCGCATAGACCCGGCTCGAGGTTGGTCACGCGGACGCCGGTGCCTTGCAGATCGCAACGCAAGCTGAGCGAGAACTGACGGACAAACGCCTTGCTGGCGCCGTATACGTGGCTGCCGGGATACGGCCAGTTGCCGGCGATTGAACCCAGATTGACAATGCTGGCACCCGCGCCATGGGCAATCAACCGTGGTAGCAGCAGACGGGTCGTGTACATCAGGCCTTTTATGTTGGTATCGACCATGGTGTCCCAATCGTCCAGGTTACAGTCCTGCGCTGGCGAGGTGCCGAGCGCCAATCCAGCGTTGTTGATCAGTCCGCGAAGCGTGCTGAACCTGGGGGGGAGACTAAGAATGGCTTCTTGCATGGCCAGTCGGTCACGCACATCCACCACCAGCGGCAACACGTCAGTCTGCGCCGAGAGTTCATCCGCCAATGAGTGCAGACGCTCCTCGCGGCGACCGGTCAGAATCAGCGACCAGCCTGCTGCGGCAAATCGTCGAGCACACGCTTCGCCGAAACCGGACGTGGCACCAGTGATAAAGAGTGTCGGGGTCATCAGGACTTCCTTCGATTCAGGACCATGCATGACCGAGCAAGCCGAAGCCTGCCAGCGCCAGCAACAGCCATTGAGTAAAACGCGCCGCCGTTTCGGCACGTATGTAGATGAACAACTGTTGACCGATCCACAACCCCACCAGCAAGGCAGGCACCAGGTACAGAGCATGAGTCAATGTCTGATTCGGGATCGCTCCGGCCAGTCCCAGCCCCGAAATCGCCACCAGGTCCACGACAAAAAAGAACAGAATCAGGGTGGCACGCAATGCCAGGGCCTTCAGCCCAACATGACTGAGCCAGGCAACAACCAGCGGGCCGCCGATAGAAAATGCCGCGATCAAGGCGCCGCTACTGGCGCCAACCACCCAGCCGCCCACTTGCCCTTTGCCCATCGGCAGCGTGACCCGCACCAGTCCGAGCAACGCCAGTAGCCCGATGAGCAAATAGACGCCGATGGTCAACCCGTCGCTGTTCATCCCAGTCAGCAACCAGATGCCGCAGGGCACACCGCAAGCGGCGGCCATCAACAGGCGCTTGAGTTGTGGGTAATCGGTTTGTGGCAAGGCCCCGCGCAAGAGCATCAGGCTCGACAAGACTTCTAGACACAGCACCAGCGGTACAGCCTGATTCAGAGGGCCGAGCATTGCCAGACCAACGACCGCGATGGCGGCAAAGCCGAATCCGGTCAGGCCGCGAATAATCGCCGCAACCAGTACACACAGGGCGCTCAGGACAAAACTCAGTTCAGGACTCACTGTCGGCCTCCCTAATAGTAGGGTGCCACTCTATTCAAGCGCCGGGACTCACTTTAGATCCAGACAGCTATTTTTATGGAGCCAGAACGTTGGGCAAAACCTGGCTCCATAGAATCCCCCATCTGGCTCTAAGGCTCGAAGAGGTGCATGGCTAGGCTGATGACCATCGACCTTTACCGTGTCCACCTTCAGGAATGAACCCATGACAACGAACCTTGATCATCAATGGATGCCTTTCACCGACAATCGTGAGTTTCAGCGTGCTCCACAGCTGTTTGTTCGGGCTAAGGGACTGAGCTACTGGACCGCTGACGGACGCGAACTGCTGGACGGCAGTTCAGGCCTGTTTTGCAGCGCTGCGGGCCACGGACGTTCGGAAATCGCCGAGGCCGTGTCGAGGCAATTGATGACCCTGGACTTCACCCCTCATTTTCAGCGCGGTTCGCCGCTTTCGTTCGAACTGGCCGAGCGACTGAGCGAATTGCTGCCTGAAGGTCTGAACAAGCTGTTCTTCACCAACTCCGGTTCCGAGTCAGTGGACAGCGCGATGAAGATTGCCCTGGCCTATCATCGCGCTCGCGGAGAGGGGCAGCGCACACGTTTTGTGTCGCGTGAGTGGGCGTATCACGGCGTCAACTTTGGTGGCGTGGCGCTGTCCGGAATGATGCGTAACCGGCAGACCTTCGCGGCAGGCGGACTGCCTCACGTCAGCCACATGCGCCACACCTGGCAGCAAGAACAGCGTTTTCAACTGGGCGAGCCGAACAGCGAGACTGACCTGGCCAGCGATCTGGAACGGATCATCGCCACCCACGGAGCCGACAGCATCGCGGCCTGTTTCGTCGAGCCGATTGCCGGCTCCATTGGCGTTTACGTGCCACCCGCCGGTTACCTGAAGCGTCTGCGGGACATCTGCGACACGCATGGCATTCTGCTGGTGTTCGACGAGGTCATTACGGGAATCGGTCGAACGGGTAAGGCGTTCGCCGCGCAGAGCTTCAACGTGAAGCCCGATATCATCACTATGGCCAAGGCGCTGACCAACGGGGCGGTTCCAATGGGGGCGGTGGCGGTGGATCAGGCAATCTTCGACACCGTCGTCGGCGCCAGCAAAGGCGCTGGGCCAGAATTTTTCCACGGTTACACTTACTCGGGACATCCCGTGGCGTGTGCGGCAGCGCTGGCTTCGCTGGACATCTACCGCGATGAAGACCTGTTCGCCAAGGGCGAGAAGCTGTCGCCATACTTCCTTGAGTGTGTGAGTGGGTTGCGCGGTCTGCCGCAGGTCAGCGACCTCCGTGGTTACGGCTTGCTCAGCGGTATTCAACTGACGCCGGGAGAAACACCGGGAGCGAAAGGAAACCGTGTGCAGCGAGCCTTGTATGAAGCAGGTCTGCACGTAAAAACCACCGGGGACGCGATCATTTTCGCCCCGGCATTGGTAGCTGAGCGCCAGCATGTGGATGCCATGATCGATATCCTCAAGACCACGCTGGGTCAGGAAAATCTATAACGCCTGATCGAGCACTCAACTCCGCGTAACGGCCAAAGGCGGCGATCCGTTTGACGGACAATCGCAGCCTTTCGGCGGCATCTACATACTCGTGGCAGGCTCAGCCTGCAACTGGCCTTGCATCTCTCGCCAAGCCTCTCCCAGGGCAACAATCCCCGGCTCGATCAGCTCCTCTGCGATCGCCCCAAACCCTAGCCTGAAATGGTATTGCGGGCGCTCACTGCCCAGAAAATGAATATCTCCCGGTTCGATCAATACACCACGCTTGGCCACCAATCGTTGCAACCTCCATGCATCCAGTTCCGGTGTGCCGGTCACCCATAGAGACGAGCCACCGGCCATTCCGCTGGTGTGGCAATCCGGTAAATGCTTGGCCAATGCACGGCTGATCAACCGCCATTTACGGGCCAATCGGTCACGCTGGCGGCGAGCATGGGCGTCGTAGTGCCCCATCGACAGAAACAGCGCCAGCGTGCGCTGATTGTTGGAGGGGGGATGACGATAGATATAACGCCGCAACGCCCGCAACTCATGAATCAGTTCGGGATCTGCCGCAATAAATCCCAGACGCAGCCCAGGCAGCAGGTTTTTGGTCAGGCTACCAAGGTAGATCACACGACCGCTGTCATCGAAACTCTTCAACGCCGGATGGTTGCTTCCCAAGTAGTTCTGCTCGCTTTCGTAATCGTCTTCGATCACCAGGAAATCCCGCTCTCGGGCGCTGGCCAGCAATTCCATACGGCGATACACCGGCATTGTCACGCCCGTGGGCGATTGATGGCTGGGCGTGCAAAACAACATGTCACAGCCATCGAGTTGCTTGTCCACCACCAGACCTTGGCCGTCGATGCGCAAGGGCCTTAAGTCACAACCACTCAAGCCGAAAATATTGCGAGCGTCGACGTAGCCCGGATCTTCCAGGCCCATGATCAGCCCCGGTCGCCCCAGCAACTGCGCGAGCATGTACAGCGAATTTTGTGTGCCAATGGTCACCAGAATCTCTTCCGGTCCGGCTTTTATTCCGCGTTTGGGCAACACACGCGCGATGATCTGTTCCACTAACAACGGATCATCCAGCGTCACCTGATCGTCGACCCAGCAACGCATGTGCGCCCCCATGGCCGCGATGCGCGCGCAGTCACGCCAGCGCACCGCAGTTTGCTCATCGGCTTCAACCTGCCCATAGATAAAAGGGTAACGGTACTCACGCCAATTGCGTGGTTTGATGATCGCGCGCATCTGCGCCGATTCGGTTTGCATTCGGCGCCCCCAGTCCGGCGCATGATCCGGCCGGTCGAAGAGTTTTTGACTGGAAGCACGCAGACTGACGTTCAGTTGCTGATGCAGGAATTTCTCGTTGATAAAGTAACCCCGCCGGTCGGATGGGATCAGGTAACCGTCCTGCACCAAGTGCTCGTAAACGAGAACCACGGTGTTGCGAGATATCTTCAGAAGTTCGCTGAGCTTGCGCGATGACGGCATTGCCTCGCTGGGCGGCATCGCGCCGTCAAGGATCGCGTTGAGAAGCCGCTCGCGCAATTGTTCCTGCAAGCCCCGCCCCGCTTCGAACGGATGTAAATAACGCTCCAACATGGTCCGGACTCCCGCATCGACGCCCCCTTATGACGCACCGAAAATGCTATAGGCCTTATCCCATGACGGGCTGAAACCCGCTGGCACTAAAGGCTGTAGCAACTGGATCTAAAGCAAGTTTCGAGCCGGCACTAAGATCGCATGGACTTCAAACCTGTCGTCCCACTCTGGAGTTCCACCATGCTTAAACCTCTGCATAAATGGATTCGCCACTCACTCCTGTTGCCGCTGACTATCGGCCTCGCTGCCACCGCTCATGCCCAAACTGTGACCATCGGCGTGCAGAGCATGTTTGCGCCGTGGAAAAACGCTATAGCCGAGAAAGAATTCGAGAAAGCCACCGGCTGGGATATCCAGTGGCGCAACTTCGATAGCGGCGGCGATGTGATGCTGGCGATGGCCTCAGGTGACGTGCAGATCGGCGTGGCCGGCAGCAGCCCGATCGCCGCAGCGGTCAGCCGTGGCGTCGATGCGCAGTTGTTCTGGATTCTCGACAACATCGCCAGCGCTGAAGCGCTGGTAGTGCGTAATGGCAGTGGCATCGTCGCGCCGCAGGACCTGGCGGGTAAAACCTTGGCGGTACCCTTCGTGTCCACGACGCATTTTCATGCCTTGTTTGCCCTTGAGCAGTTCGGCCTAACCGGTAAGGTCAAGGTCATCAACCTGCAACCCTCGGACATTCCGGCGGCGTGGGAGCGTGGCGACATCGACGCAGCCTTCATCTGGGACCCGGCGCTGGGTCGTTTGAAACAAAGTGGTCACGTATTACTGACCTCGGGCGATCTGACCAACTGGGGCAAAGCCACCTTCGACGGCATTGTTGTCGACAAAAAATTCGCGGCCAAAAACAAGGACGGTATGACCTCGTTCACCAAAGTGCTGCAGTCCAGCACTGGCGATTACGTAAAGGCGCCGGACACCTGGACCGCCAGCTCGCCGCAAGTGATCAATATCGCCAAACAGTCTGGCGCCAAGCCAGACGAAGTTCCGCCGGTGCTGGCGCTGTATCAGTTTCCGCTGGCGTCCGAACAGGCCAGCAACAAGTGGCTGGGCAACGGCAAAGACGGCGGAGCAGCCAAGGCGCTGGCAGCAACGGCGGAGTTCCTCAAGGCGCAGAAAAAAGTGTCGGCCGTACTGCCGGACTACAGCGTCGCCATCACTCCCGACTTCGTTCAAGCCGCCGAGTAATCCGGAGCAAAACCTGCACGGGCCGATCAGTCAGTGATCGCCCGATGCCGAACCCGATATGAGGAACCATCATGACCCTGAGCCTCAAGATCCACGATGTCTCGGTGCTCTATCCTGGGCAGCAGAAAGGCCAACAGGTCAGCGCCCTGGCCGGCGTTAACCTAGACATTGCCGCCGGCGACTTTGTCGTTGCGCTAGGCGCATCAGGCTGTGGCAAAACCACGCTGCTGAATTTGATGGCGGGGTTCATCCAGCCCAGCAGCGGCCTGATCACGCTGGGCGACTTTCAAGGGCAAGTGCCAGAAAAACTCGGCAGAGGTGCAGAGTTGCGCGATCAGGTCTGCGGCCCCGGCGCCGAGCGTGGGGTGGTGTTCCAGAAGCATGCGTTGCTTCCATGGCTCAACGTACTCGACAACGTCGCCTTTGGCCTGAAGTTGCGTGGCATGTCCAAGACCGAACGTGAACAGCGGGCCATGTATTTTCTTGAGCTGACCGGGCTGGCAGATTTTAGCGGACACGCGATCTATCAGCTGTCAGGAGGCATGCAACAACGGGTCGGAATCGCTCGTGCGCTGACCAACGATCCACAAATGTTGCTGCTTGACGAGCCGCTGGGCGCACTCGACGCGCTGACGCGCGAGCGCTTACAGGAGTTGATTCTCGACATCTGGCACAGCACGCAAAAAATGATGTTTTTCATCACGCACGATGTCGAGGAAGCTCTGTTCATGGCGACCCGCCTGATCATTATGTCGCCGCGTCCCGGCCGTATCACCCACGAATTCCCGGTGGACTTCGGCAAGCGATTTCTCGCCTGTCGCGATGCTCGATCAGTCAAGTCCAGCCCTGACTTCATTGCGCTGCGCGAGCAGATCCTGAGCATAATTCATGGTGATGAGGTGGCCGCATGAGCCTGTTCGACGAAAAACAACGCCGCGCAGTCATGCACACCTGGAGCGAGCTGCGTCGCGCGGCACCTGCCCGGCCTGGCGAGCAATACGGCGCGCCTGGTAACGGCTCGAGCCTGACATTGAGCCTAGCGACCCTCTGCGTGGTGTTCGGCACATGGTACGTCGCCACCAACGGAGGCTGGATCAAACCGTTGTTTTTACCTTCGCCACAGGCGGTGTGGGCGCAATTGGTGGATGTATTCCAGGAAGGTTTTGCCGATGCCACTTTGCTCACGCACATTGGCTGGAGCGCCTTGCGGGTGTTTGGTGCGTTTGTGCTGGCGGTGCTGACCGCCATTCCGGTCGGCATCCTGATGGGCGTCAATCGCGTGGCCCGCGGCATCTTCGATCCGCTGGTTGAGTTTTATCGTCCACTGCCGCCGCTGGCTTATCTGCCATTGGTGGTGATCTGGATGGGCATCGGTGAAGGCTCGAAAATTTTACTGATCTATCTCGCCATGTTCGCTCCGCTGGCGCTGAGTGCGCGGGCCGGTGTGAAGTCTGTGGCCATCGAACAGATTCACGCCGCGTATTCCATGGGGGCGAGCCGCGCTCAGGTACTCAAGCATGTGATTATGCCGGCGGCACTGCCTGAAGTGTTAACGGGAATGCGCATCGCCATCGGCTTTGGATGGACCACTCTGGTTGCCGCTGAAATGGTTGCCGCCACCGCCGGCTTGGGATTTATGGTGCTGACAGCTTCCAAGTTCATGGCCACCGACGTGGTGATCATGGGCATTCTGGTAATTGGAGCCATGGCACTGCTGTTCGACCTGGGCATGCGCTGGCTGGAACGCAAGCTGGTACCGTGGAAAGGCAAGGTTTAGTCGTTGGGGGCAGGCCAATGAGCGACCAGTTTCGGATTTTATGAAAAATCGGATCGTGCTGCGGGGACTCATTCAGGCCAGCCATATGACAGGAGAAACAAGAGATAACATCGACGGGTAATTCCTTGCCTGCCGATCGTGTCGTGCCGCTATCCGGCGGAACTGCTTCAACTTCAGGAAAAAGCGCACCACCAGGTTGCGGGCCTTGTACAGATGTCGATCAAGGCTACGCGGGTTCAGGGCTCCAGTATGGTCAGCGTCTGCTACAACCGCAGCACCGCAGGCCAGATAGGGGCGCTACTTTTTCAACAGCATCGGCCAGACGCCGACGTTTAGAAAACAGATCCGTCCCTGAGGGATCCGCACAAATCTACTCCAGGCTCTGCGCCTGATGGCGCACCTCATCACGCAGGGCTTTCTCCAACACTTCCAAGCCTTCTCGCCCACCAAAATCTGTACAACTGCGCCAATATTCCATGCCTAGCCGCCACAATGAAAGTACACGTTTCACCTTGAGGCTGTTGCTTTGATAGCGCCGTTCCAAATCACGTTCTCGCGCCTGAAGCCCGGTTAAAAAGAGGAGATAGTTGGCGAGTGCAGCAATTAACAGCAGCACCTCTATTCGCTTTGGGCACCTGCTTCGATGCAGATTCAAACCCAGCCCCAAGTGCTCACTTTTCACATCTCGGAAGCCTTCTTCGATCTGCATACGCCGGCTTATAAATTGCCACGATTTTTGCTGAATTCCACTCGCTTTGCTTCAGATTGCTTGCCAGCAACCACGGCTCTCGCTCACGACTGGCGGACTGCCGGCTGAACTTGCTTTTGGCGATTGATCCAGTGACTCGTTGATGTTTACGGCCCTTGGCAGAGTGGCGAACGCAGTACAAATCAATGAAGTGAGGCGCGCTGCGGGTCATCTCAACTCGACCCAGCGACTTGGGCGATGAGGTGGCCAGAGCATACAAATTCTTCACGGGTAACCACTCACTTTCTTCGCGACGATAAAGCTCACGGTTACGTATGCGCGCCACGTAATACCAACCTTGCGCGACTACTGCCTTCATCCATGGCCGCCGGAAGCCTGCATCAGTTACCAAGATTGGGATACAGCCATCAGGCAGCAATTGAGCCAGCGTTTTAATCAGGCGACTTTGATACCTGGGGCAACCTTCCCGCTCATGAACACTTTCATAAATAGGAAACGAACGACCTGCCAGCGGGATTGCGGCTCTCAACAAAAAAGCGCAACCAGGGGCATCAATTCGAGACCAATCGACCAAGATCAGCGGATGCTTCAACGAGCCCAGCAACGCTCGTAGCGACCCTGTAAAGAGCCAGTTCTTGCGACCCAACGCCCAGGGTTGGATCTGGTTCCCGCACCAATTATTGTTAATGGGTAGCGCTGCTGTCGACTTGGGGATATCAAACGCTTGAACGGATGCTAAAAGCCCTGTACTGACTGTTTCAAGGTGTGCCTCTTCAAGGGCGGCTGTCGCGAGCCGAGCCGCCGGGGCGTCTCGGCCCTTCGGGCATTCATCCTTCACCCTACGGGCTTCGACATGCGCGCACCGCTTGCGAGGGAACGCACCACTCCTCGTTAATCTGTAACCTGCGGGCAAGGGTTAAAAACCTCGGTTACGTCGAGTGTTGTATGCCACGGGACGGCAGTGCCTGACACCATTCCGCCTACGGTTTGCTGTCGACCCGACTTGCGCACATATCCGCCATCCGTCCCAGTGAAGACGTGCTGCCCTGGCTTCGTCAGATAATCAAAGAAACTGACTTTCACAGGCGCATTCATTTGCCCACCCGGCGTAATGACGGCGAGCATGATCGCTCGGTCTTTGGTGAATACAACGAACGGTTCGACTCCAGTGCGACCACCAACTGTCTTCACGCACTGCACTTGTTCTGGGAGGATGCGTGCGGTTTCAGTGTAGGTGTGGTTGTTGTAGAGGCTGAGGATCAGGCCTTTGCTGGTCAACACTCCCAGGCCTTGAGTGGCTCTGCAGCTGCCTTCGCTTCCATATGGGAACAAGCACCAGTTCGTTTCCGACACGGCTTGAATATCCGATGGTGCAATTTTCAGATCGCGCTGGATTTGGGCTTTTGATTCCGGCGTGTCGTAAGGGATCATCACGCATCCACCGACTGTCACTGCTGCGATGAGGCCTATGGCCGCAGCTACGTTTTGAACTGATGATTTGAAGATGTTCATTGTTCGCTCTCCTTGCTGTATTACCACCACTGGAAGGCTGTGGCGATTTTGGTAGCGAACCTTACGGCATGGGCGGCAAGCAGTCATCCTCGTGCTGATAGCTGGATCGGTAGATGACTTGACTGGACGCTTACATTACGGTGGCAGAATCGACGCACAACTGCCGGTCAGGACAGGCGGGACTCGGCCAAAAGCCGCCTGTCGATTGCCTTGACGCTGAAACCATGGACTCTCAATCTGTTATCGAACCCAACGCACTGTAAAGCTCTTGTCGAGCGAGAGGAAAATCCTCAAGCCTTGTCCTGGCTTCCAGCGTTGCGCGTGCTTTGGCAACAGACGCGGGCCCCAGGATACCAATGGCGCGTATGGCAGCCCAACGAGTGAAATGGTTCTCGGGATCTGAAACCAGCAAAAGTATTTTTTCAAAGTCCGCATCATCGGACGCATGCTCTGCCAGCAATCTGGCAATACCAAAGATATCAATTGGGTATGCAACCTGGTGCACGCCCAGATACATCGCCCTATCGATCAATTCGTCAAATGAAGAGTCCATGGTGTCTCGTAAGGTAGTCGGGGTTTCCACGTAGCTGAGCCAAGACAAGACTTTGTCAGAACTCATTAAACGTGCAGGGTGCAGCCGTCAGGTTACACGACCGTTTAGCCGAGGTCTGATAAACAGTTGTGGATTTTTGTCGGTGTCGGAAGCCGCTTTTGAGTCGATTCTGCCTGTCGTCTATGACAGAAAACAGCTATGATGCGGACGACGGTAGTAGGCTACATCAAAGTGCTGCCAGAGTTACTTACAGGCTGATTAAGCACTGAGGTCTATGGAAGCGACTCCACTATAATTTATTTATAAATGAACTGATACCCAACAATATAAGAGCCTATCTTATTGGAGTGTGCAGTCACCAAAACGACATCCATGCCTTTTTTCCTTCGTTCGTTGAACTCCAACTCAGTGGTGCACAGCTCAATCCAGCGCTCAGTATTTAAATCCTTAAACCGCAAGCCCGCCTCACACCGGCCAGACCTTCCAAAGGAAGGTCCCGGAATATGTAGCTCATAAGCTGATTCATAATGAACAATCTCGCCAGGCAACAGATAAGTAAAAACCTTATAACTATTTAAAGATAATACAAGACCCAGACAAACGCCCCCCACAAAAGAGTCGGCAACTCGCTTCAAATCTCTTCCGTCAGGGCGATAGTAAATTGCTCGTCCGGCAAAAACGAGTCCAACCAAACAGCCAACGACTATATAGGTGGTCCACTCAGGAATCGACGCCATTAAAACGATTCGAGTCCCAATGCGACTAGCCCAAAGCATATAAATAATCCAGCCCACCACCAAAATCAGGCACGTCGCCGCCCAGAAAGCTTTTTTCTTTGGCTCGTTTTCAAATGAAGGATATTCCATTCCCTGAATGCTCTATTTTTTATTTCCAACATGAGTCGAAGGCAGCGCAGCTCAACAGCCACAGGCTTGTCACGACGCCCCTCAAGATATTCACGGCTTTCGCCGAGGTGTGCAATAGCACCGAGACCAGAGTGCCGGCGTGCGCGCCCGGAACGACGCCAGGGTGATTGAGAGCGTGCCGACCATCAGGCACTCATCTGAATAGCCCCCACTCTAGTGGACACTTTAGATTTCTGCTTTTGGACAACCTCTGCCTGTCGCCGCGGACGACAGTCGACCGATCGGATTAGACTACACCGGGGTCCTGTCAGAGATTATTTCCATGCTGATTAAATGCCAAAGGTGCGGTCAAGGTGACGTTCGAGCAATGCGGGTCTGCTCTACACAACTTTTACTGTGGGTGTGCGACGAGTGTGAAGCAACGTGGGCGAGCCAGATTGAGGTGAATGTCTGCAATTTTGAAGACTTCGGGACATTAATGGCCGGCATGGGACGCAAAGGTTTATGGTCAGAATTAGAGCCACAGTGATAATTTCGTCATCAACTACTGTCTATCAAAGGCCCCTTTTGGCCGACTTCAGCCCGTCGCGACAGGCAGAATTCGGCCGAAGCAGCCTGTCGCGATCAGAAACGTTTGACGACAACGCGTCGCTCTCGCACTCTGTTTTGCCCCTATTTCTTACTAGGCTTCCCTATGTCATTCGCGACCGTAGTGCTGCTCGACTCCTGGCCACAGCCAGGTACGTCGCCCGAACCCGTCGTGTTCGCCACGGACACGCAGCTATGTTTGCGGTATTGCACCGCTGAGGAAGAAATAGCTGTAATCCATTTCCCCCTAGTAAAAAAAGTTCAGTTCGGCTCACCAAACGATGAGGCTTTGGGCGGCCATCCGCTTATTGAACTTGGCCTCAAGCATTATCAAATTCATCGAATAGATAATTCGCCTTGGCTAGCAGAGCTTGAGCAGAGAAACGCCATTCATCCGCGACACGATAAACAGCGGTTTCTAAAAGATGCCATCCATTACGTCTTTACGTTTCAGGACTCTACCCTGGAATGCATTGTAATTGAGGGGCAGTTCTGGCATCCAAAAGTACAAGTCTTTACCTCGGAGCAGAAGGCAAGGGATGTCTGGCGCGAACTGATAAATGGCGTGGGCGCATGATCCCAATAGTCACATGTGAATGACGGCTATGGCCGGTTAGCGACCGTCGCTCCGATTAGCCATCCTTGTCTTTCCACACGTGGAGGACTTGTCATGAACATCATCGCTACCTGCGGCCGTCAGCCCTGGAACAAAGGAAAACTAGTCGGGCAGAAAGCCCCACTCCGACTGAGAGATATCTGGGCCATCCGAGTAAGGCTTCAAATTGCGGAAAGAACCCGGGATCTGGCTCTCTTCGATCTGGCCATCGACAGTAAGCTTCGAGCCTGCGACTTAACCAAGCTCCGCGTGCGCGATGTCGCCCATAGCGAGCACGTATCATCACGAGCCATGGTGATGCAGCAGAAAACGCAGCGACCAGTGCAGTTTGAGATCACTGAGCAAACACGGTCAGCTCTCGTGGCCTGGATACATCAGGCACAACTTCGCAGCGAGGACTGCCTTTTTCCTAGTCGGCTACATACCTCAGACCATCTATCCACTCGTCAATACGCTCGTATCGTCAAAGGCTGGGTGAAAGCCGTAGGCCTTGATCCAGCCATGTATGGCACTCACACAATGAGACATACGAAGGCATCACTAATCTATCGCAGAACGAAGAACCTACGGGCGGTTCAGTTGCTGCTCGGCCATACGAAGCTGGAGAGCACTGTTCGATATCTGGGGATTGAGGTCGATGATGCCCTGGAGATGGCGGAACAGACTGAGGTTTGATCATGCATAGCGACGGTCGAAGTCAGGCCGTCGCTAACCGACCCATTGCAGACGGTCGATGACCCAGAAATGTTAGCGAGAACGTTATCGATCGATTACGGCAACGACGTGCACCTACAGTTTTCTTATCTACTGCCGATACAGGCAGTTGATAAAGCCCCTGCACCCTAAATCCTAAAAATCGCCTAAGGAAAGACGCGTAATGAAAAAAATAGTTTTGGCTACATTTTTTATATTTATGCTCTCTTCAGCTTACTCTTATGCTGAAGAACAGTATGACTTAAAATGTACCTTGGATAGTGGAGATGTGATGGCGCTCAGTCACATAAGTAGTACTGTTTATATTGAGTTTTTAGGACCAAATGACGATCCAGATGAAGGCGGTAGCGTAATCAAACTGGATATTGCGTCTGGTGGAGCACAGCAATTTCTGAATAAGAGCAGCGGCGGTACGCAGTCATTCGTCCTACGAGGGACCGACGAGGATATTGAAGGTGCTGTCGCTGTTGGTTACGAAAATCATGAAGGCAAATTGGATGCTTATTTCATCTCCATGAATAGTTTGGGGAAGGAAACAGAAAGACATACCTGCAAACCAGAGACCATACAAGCCGCTAAAGAGATATTAACAAAAGGTATCGGGATTAAGGCGCCATCTCAGAAAAGCCAATCGAGCGATACTATTAGAGAAACAACAGAAACTCCTACTGCATCTCCTTTTAAGATAAGTATTGGCCAACAAATGCACGAGTATGGTTCTATCAGGACGCCTTATAGAACCGTAAGCATTACTAGCACTTCAGATGATTTGATAATTAATAGTGTTATAGTTAATCGTAACCAGTGTTCAGAAATGTATGGTACTCCAAAGAATCCATTTAAATTACCGTTCGGTCAAACTTTCACCTATAACTTCAATATACAACACAAACGTTGTGAGGTAGTTGAGGTTGTCGTTAAAACAAACAAAAAAGACTGGACCTTCAGGCCTTAAGAGAATTGGTCCAATCCATTTCGGCCACCATTTACGTGGCAGAGATATCGTAATTTCTATCTAACCGTGGTGGGCTATTTCCTCAGCATGACTTCCATCTTCGGGTGCGGGCAGCCGAAGCCTTACGCTAGAGCTGTAATCCGCTGCGTTGGGTCGACTGCCATATGAGCTGCTGCTTTTGGCCGATATCTGCCTGCCGTGGATGGCTGCTATGGGTCGTTTTCAGCCTGCAACCACAGGCAGATAACGGCCGATTGTGTTGAAAAAGTCGGCTTCGGTTTCCACGGCAGAAAAGTGCGCGTCTGAGATTGAAATCTGTGTTTAGCGCAGAAGGTTCAGGACTCAGATTTGACGTAGCGGCGTGCAAAAAAGGCGCTTTCACCGCTCAATGCATGGGTCACTAGGTCGGGTCGACTTTTTCAACACAATCGGCCAAAAGCTGACGATCCACCATGTGGTCGAAGAAATTTGGTAACGCCAAGATCGGCGCAATAGATAGCGAGAGGATGATAGAGCCTGCTAATCCACTGGGAAGAACTCTACCAAAATTCCAAATATAGGAATCTACAATGGCGATGCGCGTATTTTCGGTTAGTATCGTATAATCTGTGTTGAAACGAGGTTGGTTTAAGGATTGACAACGGCGATGCAATTGCAACGCATCATCTAATAAAGGAATGTGCAGAATGAAAAAGATAGTTGAGCTTGAGTATAGCTTCCCTGATGCTGAAAACTATAGGCGTCGGGAGTTCAAGGAGCGATTTAGCAAAAGCTTTCTTGCTGATGAATATGTTACGAATATACTAAAGCCTGAAATTTCTTTCCTGATGGGAGAAAAAGGCTCCGGAAAAACAGCATACGCAGTCTATCTAAGTAATAATAAAGTAAATAGCACAATATGTGATTTGAAGTTTATTCGGGAGACCGAGTACCAAAAATTCGTCGCGTTAAAAAAAGAAAAACATTTGGACTTGTCTGACTATACCAATATCTGGCGTGTTATTCTTCTTTTGATGCTATCTAAGCAAATCGCAGAAGAGGAAAGCTCTCTTTTGCCAAGATTCATTAAATTCAAGCATCTGAATGAAGCGATAGATGAATATTATCTTCATGCATTTAGCCCCGAAATCATTCATGCTCTTCAGTTTGTCCAAGAGTCAAAAATAGCTGCCGAGTTTCTCAGTAAACATGCAAAAGCGTCTGGAGAGCAAAAAGAAAGCATAACGTTTTCTGAAAATCGCTTCCAAACAAACCTTCTATATATTCAAAAAAGATTTGAAAAGGTTCTTGAGAGTCTAAAGCTGGCGGATAGTCACACTCTCTTTATAGATGGCATTGACATTAGGCCAAGTGGAATACCGTATCCAGAGTATTTGGACTGCGTAAAAGGTTTGGCAAATGCTGTCTGGCAACTGAATAACGATTTTTTTCCGAAAATCAAGGACTCTAAGGGTCGTTTAAAAGTGGTTCTCCTGATTAGACCTGATATATTTTCATCCTTAAGTCTACAAAATCAGAATACCAAAATTCGGTCAAATTCTGTTTACCTTGATTGGAGAACTTCGTATGAAAATTACGACACTTCGTCAATATTTAGAATGACAGATAAACTACTTTCTTCCCAACAAACAAACAAAAATCGGTTTGACAAAGTTGGCGATGCATGGGCAGGGTACTTTCCCTATCAGATGCCAAGCGCCTCAGCATATAACGACTCTTCGTTCATAGGGTTCTTGCGCTACTCTTTTTATAGACCACGAGACATCATAATGATGCTTGAGTTTCTAAAAGAAAATGCCGTTGATAAAAATCAAGTCGAAAAAGAGCATCATACATTTGAAGACTTTGACAGTGCGGATTTTAAGAGAAAGCTTTCTGATCACCTGCTCGGAGAGATAAAAGATCAAATATCTTTTTATTACACCAATGATGACTATGAGTTTTTCTTGAAGTTTTTCGAACTATTGGAGGGTGATACAAGATTTGATTACAAATCATATCTCGCAGTTCATGCGAAGCTAGTTAAGTTTATCAAAACAACTGGGAAGCCCATACCCCAGTTCATGGATACCCCGATTCAGTTTTTGCAGTTTCTCTATGAGCTTAACGTAATATGCTATGTTGAGGACGTAGAAGGGCATAAGCCTTTTATACATTGGAGCTTTCGAGATAGAAGTTATTCCAACTTTTCACCTAAGGTGAAGGAGGGCGTGAGGTACGAAATATTCTATGGATTGTCTAGGGCGGTAAACTCTGGAAAAAAGCGCGTCAATAAAGCGCCAGTATAGTCGTTTTTAGACTATTCAAACTTACGAAGTCGTATCCGTCCTATCGTGGGGAGCCAGCGAACGTCCTTCGCCTTTCAGGACGTATCCGATTGGCTCCTTTTGGCCGGTTAGCGACGGTCTGACTTCGACCGTCGCAATGCATGATCAAACCTCAGTCTGTTCCGCCATCTCCAGGGCGTCATCGACCTCAATCCCCAGATATCGAACAGTGCTCTCCAGCTTCGTATGGCCGAGCAGCAACTGAACCGCCCGTAGGTTCTTCGTTCTGCGATAGATTAGTGATGCCTTCGTACGTCTCATTGTGTGAGTGCCATACATGGCTGGATCAAGGCCTACAGCTTTCACCCAGCCTTTGACGATACGAGCGTATTGACGAGTGGATAGATGGTCTGAGGTATGTAGCCGACTAGGAAAAAGGCAGTCCTCGCTGCGTAGTTGTGCCTGATGTATCCAGGCCACGAGAGCTGACCGTGTTTGCTCAGTGATCTCAAACTGCACTGGTCGCTGCGTTTTTTGCTGCATCACTATGGCTCGTGATGATACGTGCTCGCCATGGGCGACATCGCGCACGCGGAGCTTGGTTAAGTCGCAGGCTCGAAGCTTACTGTCGATGGCCAGATCGAAGAGAGCCAGATCCCGGGTTCTTTCCGCAATTTGAAGCCTTACTCGGATGGCCCAGATATCTCTCAGTCGGAGTGGGGCTTTCTGCCCGACTAGTTTTCCTTTGTTCCAGGGCTGACGGCCGCAGGTAGCGATGGTGTTCATGACAAGTCCTCCACGTGTGGAAAGACAAGGATGGCTAATCAGAGCGAAGGTCGCTAACCGGCCAAAAGCGGACGTCAGAGTCGTTCAGAAAAATGTGCCCCCTTTAGCGTTCCTGGTAAGTTTTCATTCGCGAAGAAAACTATCGAAAGACAGTTTGCTGCCCGTACTTGACTCACCTTTCGTAAGCAATGGCGTAGGTGCTCCCTGAGCGCTTGATATGAGCAAAGCCGAGCGCTCCTAAATGCATGCCAGCTACCAGCAAGTTATCTGAGCTTGGATCACCAACTTTTTACTAAATGGGTCATTCTCATGCTGACGGCAACAGTCAATTTGCTGATGCGATGTACAACCTTTAACCGCTTATCGGTTAATGTACAGGCTCTTCATCTTCATACCGCCGCGCATTTTTTTGACCCCCGGTTCCATGTCCGCAGGGCATGCGCCTTGAAAGATGCCATTGATGACGGTGTGCTGCGTTTTGATTTTCCCGTTTAAGTCAAACGAAGTATCGGCCGTCAGTACGTACGATTTCGCAAGATCGCCGCTGAACGAGCCTGCCAGCTTCGCGTCTGGGCAGCTTGATTTAAAATTGTAGCCGTCGCCTTTGCCGCTTTCCGATTCGATCTTGCATTCCTGTTCGAAGTCGGACCATAAGTCGTCGTCGATCAGCCTGTCCTTTGGCTGATCGACGCAAATCTCCCAGGAAAACGGCGAGGTGGACGGTGTTACCTTCCACAAACCTGAGGCGCGCTGAAGACGCTGGGAGGGTTCTACGGCCGCGGCCGGCAATGTGACTGCAAGTGTTATAACGGGAATCCACAAAAAAATGGCGGAATACTTCATCACGATTCCTTTCTGTAAAGCATTAAATTGAGCACCGAAAAACGTTTCCTCCATTTCGATTCCCCGAGTTTTTTATGACCTTTTGAGGCTACTTCGCCCATGCGAGGTTAGCATTTTTATATATTTCTAGGCTCATGAGCAACTGCTTCTGGCCGACTTCAGCCCTTCGTGACAGGCAGAAGTCGGCCAAGACCGGACGTTTGGGAAGCGAGATTATGACGAACAGCAATAAGCCGGAATACTGCACGATCTGCAGACGCGTACTCGACAACCCAGCAGATCCGCTATCAGGCAGTTGCGGCGGAGATTGCTGGGGATGCATAGGCGCTATCGAGGCGGAAATGGGATGCGCAGAGTCGCTCGCCTACGTACGCAAAGAATACGAGGCAGGACTTCGGCCTGGCTGGATTGATCCATTCACGCCCTGATTTGGAAGCTGCGTTACGATCGCTTCGGGTCGATAGCAGCGCTTCATTACAGGCTACTACCGACCCAATGCGGTCATTGGTAGCAGGTTGAAATGGGCTAAAACGGAGTTTGAAAAGCCAAGTCCCCTTAGCCTAGTCGCTGCTGCTACCCATCAGAATCCATCGTTTACCATGGGCAGTAATATCGAACGAGAATTCCCAGAACACTGGATACGCAGGATGGCCTTTTGTTAGCCAAAATGAAGTGATGGCGCTGGCTTGGTCGAGGTTCACACGCGCGAATAGGGTCTCTAAGAGGATCAGAATTTCTGAGCGTTTCTCCGCTAGATCTATTGGACCATAACCGCCATCCCCCAAATGCAGCATGTGCTCTGTGATCTCACTGCGGGCTTCGCTTGCGGTCACGCAAGACTTGCTACCAATGATTACTTCATTACCAATGGCATGGGATAGTTGTGCCTCAAGTGTTTTGCTTAGGTCAAAAGGTCCGTAGGTGTTTACCCAGACGGCATAGTTGAAACCGTACAAAAGATGCTCAAGCCTGAGGATTTCGTCTGAGCGGAGGTCTTGGACGATACGCATTCGTGCTCCATCGCTCAGCGTTTGGGCTGATATCGTGACGCAAAACCTAAAAAAACGGTAGAACATCACAAATCTTGCCACTGTCAGAATCGCCGAGGCCCTTTTAGGTTATCCAGACCATTTCCTATTCTGGCCAATTTGTGTTGCCGCTCAATGTCTGCATTAAGTTGGGTGTCGCAGGTCGCAATGGTCGGCAGCCGATCCTCTGCGGCCAGTCGTGCCAACCCAGTTGGGTCAGTCTTCGTTGAACGGCCCTGCCTCAAAGGAGATTTGTCCGTTCGTAAACTCTCGCACCCAAATGTCGCGCATCTCTTCACCCACGCCTTTGACCGCGAAACTGAGTTTCGGCAATAAACGTGCGACCACTTCGAATAGTGCACGAACTGACCAGCTATCTAACGGAAAGTACGCATTGGGTTCGGTGCATGCGGTGACGAGGTCGGTATAAACGTCTTGGCTGAGGGCGTTACTGTCTAGGTATGCGATCAACTCAGACCGCACGCTGTCCAGTACCAGCAAGTCTCCGTCTAGCGATTGGACCCAAACATCAGTGTGAAAGCTCATTGTCGACCTCCGTGTGATAGCTGATTGCATTTTGCCGAAGATTCCACGGCCCTGCCAAGTCACCCCCGATACTCAACCTCACGTGTTTGGAACGTTCTTCTCCTTATTAAGCTCCATGGGCTGACTCATCCAGCCTTTGTGATTTCCCCTATACCCGCTGCCACTAATTACAGCGACCGCCTTAATTATGTCGAACGAACGACCGCTCGTGGCCGAGAGTGAGTAAAAACGCATACGGACTCGCGGTGACGGTTATGCATCCGGTTCGAAGACACCTGCATCCACGAGCATCTCAACTAACGCCTCTGGCCATACCGTTTCTCCAGTAGATCTCAGCTCGGGAGCGGACCACCAGTGATGATCTGCCATGACCTGAGTCTCGTGTAAGGTCCATTCGGAGCTAGAAAGTATCTGGCTTTCCGCGTGCACAACGAAATACTGCTCAACTGCGAATACTGTCTCGCCGCTGGGCAGGAGCATTGAAAACCTCCGATCTGCCACAGGCCCCACAACGGTGTTGATCTGAATGCCGGTCTCCTCACGCAGTTCACGTATTGCAGCGGCGTGGAATGTTTCTCCGTCCTCAAGACCACCGCCAGGGGTGGCCCAGTAATTTCTACCGGCTAAGACACCGTCTTTATGGAGAAACTTGAAAAGTAGGACATCTCGGGAGGGGCTAATAACTAGTAATCGAGCTGCCTTTCGCTCACGCATTTGACGTATATCTTCCCTGAAATTTTGAGATGTGGAGTGCAGCCCTGATTAGTCGGAGGTCATCCACATGGCTCGTAGCGTTACGATGGGGTAATGATACTTCAGCAGGGCGGCCCATGAAGCGCTTCATCCAAGGTGAGCAATTGGTTCCCGAGAGCCTCGACCAATACCGGCCAGTCGGTTACCGGCAGAGTCGACAGAAGGACGAGCCACCAAGACCTGTGTTGACTACGCCCGATCTATTCGCCCGGAGTAGCAACCCTGCTTGGCATTGTGAACGTGAATGTAACTAACCTCTGGATTGGCAAACATCCGAGTGACTACAGGTTCTATTGCTATTCCATCCGCTACGTCGGCGTCGAGCATCATCCCATCATCAGTGAACGCGCGAAGTGATAGCAGGCGGATTCGCATAGACTCAGGTACCTGATCGACTGCGTCATAAGCTTGCGTCGCCCATTCCCGTATGAAGATCGCGTGTGAGGCGCGGTATGGCGTTTTGGCTGGCTGACAGACATGGTTGAGTAAAAGCACGCTCTGACCTAGCTCCGCATCTTTCATTTCGATACGGTCAGGAAACCCTGGGTTGCTGTCGACGATGTAACGCTTCATCCCAAGAGATGCCAGCTCTTGGTCGGGCAATCCAAACAGTGACTGGAATGGCTCGGGGGAAAGGCCAGTTATACGGAACGCCATGGTCGAACTCCTATTGGTTTGGAGTCGTATCAGACTGGAAGTCGTACAGTACTTACTATCCGATTCTTGCTGCTTTATTCAAGCTGCCGCGACCGGCTGCTTCGGGCAGATTTCTGCTTTTTGGCAGCGCTAGCGACCGGTCAAAACCTGTCATCGAGCGCGCACCAGAACCTCACAAAACCTGACATCTGATCGATGTGCGCGGGCCTGGCGCGATGTTGAAACATGTGACGTCGGACGGGCTTGGGGTCTTTAAACCGGTCGGTTTAGAAAGACCAAGCGTGCTGCCAGAGCCGCCATTACCGCAGCGAAGCCATAAGCGCCCAGGCGTTTGGAGACCAAGCCTTTGCGCAGGCGCGCATGAAGCCGTCCGGCGCAAAATCCGAGCAGGGAATGAAACACCAAAGCGATCAGCGCAAGCAGCACACCTAAGAACATCAATTGCAACGTGACGCTGCTGCTGCCTACGGTGACGAATTGCGGTAGGAATACCATGAAGAACAACAGCGCTTTTGGGTTTAACAGGCTATTGAGCGTGGCTCGGGTAAAGATTTTCCGCAATGAAGCCTGTGTAGGTTGAGTGTCAGTACCCGAAGGGGGAGCCTTCAATGCTTGCCAAGCCAGCCACATCAGATAGCAAGCGCCTGCCCACCGCAGCAAGTCGAACGCCGGTGTCCAACTCATCACCAGCGCCCCTAGACCCGCGCTAACCAGGACGGTCATCAGCAAATCGGCCAGGGTTATTCCGAGTGCTGCCGCGAGGCCAGCTCGCCAGCCGTGGGCAACTGCGTGGCTGGTGACGATTGCCATGTTAGGGCCCGGCACAATAAGCAGCAGCAAGGCGGCAACAATGAACAGGTAGAGATTCGTAGCGTCTGGCATCGCGCAATACCTCCTTGGATGAGGAGCCATGCTAACCGGCAATGTTCAGGTAGAAGCAGATACAGCGGGGGGGTATTTGGGCGCTACAGTCTGGTGCAGAATGAGTCGGCCCTGAATTCGCAGGCACTCGATGTTCGCTCCTGGCCGGACATAGCCGCTTATGACTGACCGCTTTCGACCCAGGCTGTGTGAAAACGGCTTCGGTGGGACGCGTCGCCGGTTTGTCAAAAAATGCGGTGGCTTGTAGGCGCTCCCGCTTTTGTGCAAGGATTCGCTATGACTCAATTTATTCCAAGCAATCGCCATCATCATCACGGACCTCGCTCAGGGTGCCGCGGTTGCGTACGCTCATCGATTAATCAGAGTTCGAAACATCGATTCTGACCACTCAGTGAACCAAACCAAGGCGCCAATGGCGCCTTTTTTATTGCCTGTAATTTGGAGATTATGAAAATGACTATGCTTCGTGGAACTCGAATAGTGACTGGGAAAGAAGCTGCAATCATGCGTGAGATAGAAGGCCGTTTTCGGAGCTATCTTCATCAATGCCGGGGCTGAAGAGGCCATAGTTCCTGCGCTATGGGGCCAGGACACTTTTATTGAGAAAACCGGCGGGAGTGAAATCATCGGACAAATGTGGGCCTTCAATGACAAGGCCGGACGTCCTTGTTGCCTCATCCCAGAAGCAACCGCGCTCTTTCAGGAGCGCAACGATGTGCTTCTCGGGTCACGAGAAGAAGCGATGTTTTTCTATGTGGCGCGATGTTACCGGTATGAACGACCCCAAGCCGGTCGTTATCGCGAATTCACTCAACTGGGACTCGAAATTCTTAGTCCCACACCAGCACAGGCTTTGGCGCGTAGCCAAACAATTTGCACTGGCTTTCTTGATTCGCTGGGACTGGAATATGAACTCAGTCTCGCAGTGAAGCGTGGACTAAGTTATTACCTTGAGGGGAATGGCTTCGAGGTGCGTTGTCCCGTATTGGGCGCACAACAACAAGTTGTCGGCGGCGGTGCCTATCGAGAAGGAGCTGGGTTCGGCATCGGACTTGAACGGTTGGTGCTGGCCTCAGGAATGACTCGGAGTCTGTGATCTTTAAGGCGCCTCCACCAGGAGGCGCTTTCAAACCAGACAGGGTGAAATGGTCTTGGCTTGTCTAAACTTCTTTCGTCGAGATCGTAGCGGGGGCGATCATGAAGCGATTTATTGAAGGTGAGGCTCGGACGCAAGTCACCTTGCTGCCGGAGTGTCTGGACGATTACGTAGCCGAAGAAAATTCAGTCCGAGTGGTCGACGTTTTCGTCGATGAACTCGACCTGGGCGCACTTGGTTTTGGGGGCGTCGATCCTGCCGCAACGGGTCGTCCGGCCTACCACCCAGCGGTGTTGCTGAAGATCTATATCTACGGCTATCTCAATCGGATTCAGTCCAGCCGCCGACTTGAGCGTGAGGCCGAGCGCAACGTCGAGTTGATGTGGCTAACGGGGCGTTTGGCTCCGGACTTCAAAACCATTGCCGACTTTCGCAAAGACAACGGCAAAGCCATTCGCAGCGTATGCCGCCAGTTCGTAGTTCTTTGCCGCAACCTCAATCTCTTCTCTCAGTCGATCATCGCTATCGACGGCAGCAAATTCAAAAGCCGTCAATAATCGCGACCGCAACTTCACTCAGGGCAAGGTGAAGGCACGCATGCAGCAGATTGAGCAGAGCATTGATCGCTATCTGGCGGCGATGGATTCGGCGGATCGGGCCACGCCCGAAGTGGCCGAGGCCAAAGCAGAGCGGCTTAAAGAAAAGATAGAAACACTGAAAAAGCAGAAAATCGAGGCGCAGCTCCACGAAAGTCCAGACCAGCAGATCTCCCTCACAGACCCAGATGCACGCTCAATGGCCACGAGCGGCCGAGGCACCGGAACCGTTGGCTACAACGTACAAACAGCTGTCGACGACAAACACCATCTGATCATTGCCCATGAGGTGACCAACGTGGGTAATGATCGTGGGCAACTGAGCAATATGGCGAACCAGGCGCGTGAAGAAATCGAGGCTGAATCGCTAACGGTGGTGGCCGACCGAGGCTATTACAAAGGTCTGGAAATCCTTGCTTGCGAGCAAGCCGGCATCACTACCTACGTACCGAAACCCCTCACATCTGGCAGCAAAGCCGAAGGCAGATTCGGCAAGCAGGATTTCATTTATCTGATTGCGTCGGACGAGTATCGATGCCCTGCGGGACAGTTTCTAACCAGGCGGCATTCGTCGATGGAAGACGGCATGTTATTGCATTGTTACTACTTCTCGGGCTGCCAGTCCTGCTCAATGCAAAAGCAATGTACGACGGGTAAGGAGCGCCGGATGAAGCGCTGGGAACATGAGGCGGTAGTCGACGCGATGCAGGTTCGGCTAGAACATGATCCAGCGATGATGAGGGTTCGTCGACAGACCGTTGAGCATCCTTTTGGAACGCTCAAATACTGGATGGGAAGTACCCACTTCCTGACCAAAACCTTGCCGAGGGTGAGCACTGAGATGAGCCTTCATGTGCTCGCCTACAACCTCAAACGAATGATGAGCATCTTCGGCATCGCAGCACTGCTTGAGGCGATCAGGGCGTGAATCCAGCCGCTTGGCTCGCCAGTTAGTAGCCGTTTGGGCCGCTGATGCGGCCCAAACGGCATTACGAACTTCTATGTCACTGACTAAGCTAATTCGCTCTTCCGCCCGCTGATTCCAAAGGCAACGTTCGCGACTCTCAGTTTTCGAGGTGTTTAGCGCGTTTTCACACAGCCTGGGTCCATAATGGACATCATTATGATACGAAGGCTGACATCGTCGTCTGAGTAGGTAGCCAGATGTGCCTGACTACTACAGAGCATTCCGACGCAAGCCTTCACCCCCAAGCTTCTCTCAGCACAGAGCGAAACAGTTCGGAAAGTAATGGTTCAACTTCTTTGCGTTCGCTACGGATCGGCTTAATGGTTTCAAATCGATGCAGTTCACGCTCAATAAATTGCTGGATGGGGATGATCTGGGGCGATAGGCCCATCTCCGGAGACGCGCGCTTAATCACAAGTAAGTCATCAATAGCTTGCTGAAGCTCGGGCTCTCTTTCGATCACACCGCGTAGCTTGTCAAACTCTATGGGGGCGGGCGTATTAAACTGTTCCAGCCACCGCACCGATAACAAGGGGCGCAGTACGTAAAAGTATTTTTTCAGCGGTACCTGAGGGTTCTGCAAATATCCCCTATAGTTGGTTTTTGCCATGCTGCGATAATGGTAGATGCCACTCTCTACCGAATACACGTGCGGCAGTAACTCTTTAGCCCGCTCGTGAAAGGATCCAGAGTGTTCGTAAATGATGGTCGACTGCACCCACTCCACAAAGCCTGGGTTTGACTTCCAGAATAGCCTAAGCGCTTTTCGTAGATCCCAGCCATTGATGTCCATGTCGTCAATGATCGGATACTCGATGACGTCGCGTTGCTCCTCAAGGCCGACCGAGAGATACCACTCAGGTTTATTTACGTAGATGAAGCGTGCGTCGTAGTCGCTGTTGGGAGAGGCAAATCCCCAGGCGCGACTGCCAGACTCAACCGCTAAAAGCATTTTCACGTCATGCTCGTCCTCCGCGCGGCGTAGGCGGCTTCGAACCTCTTCCTGAACAGCCATAGAAACCATGAGCTAACTCTAACTAGATGATATTCGATTGCACGCTACTCATTCGGAGGCGGACTGTCCAGTGGCCGCTTCTGGTCGATTCTGTTGAAAAAGTCGACCACGGTTTCCGCAGCAGAAAAGCATGCGTCCGAGAATGAAATCTTTACTTCCGACAGAGGTTGCCGGACTCAGATTTCACGTGAAAGCGTCCTAAAAAAGCGTTTTCTCGATCGCTCTCCTGGCCGTTTCAGAAAACCGACTTTTTCAACACAATCGGCCAGAAGCGGACGGTCGGATCAGGTCCCGTTCAGCAGTCAAAAAGGCGGTCTATCGACAAACCCCACCTGGAGACATAGGCTCAACTGCAAGACAACTCTTAAAACAGCGACTGTCGCCGGTAAAAGAAAAGTCGCTTTCCCCAAGGTATTCCAAGGAGTGGTATGGGCATTTTGGATCGGTTGTTTGGTGGGCGCTTTACCATGCCTCCACCCGAGGAAACTAACCTCAGCGCTTCAGCGATCATGAAAGAATTACGGCCCGGCCCACCCGATCCCGCACAGAAAAAGGCACTCGAGACTTTTGCCCGAGCGCTGCTGGCTGTGGTTCCGGAAAAAGAAGGCGCCAGACTTGTCAGGCGCGTCATGCGTAGATACGCGATGGGAGATAACGCATGCAGTGCCCTCACAGATGGATTGTTGGATGATTCAAAGGGGCAAAAACTTGAACACCTCGTTCTAATGAGTCTGGATTGGAAAAGTTATGATGTGTTTGAGTATCAGGCTCCCTATCTGGTTAGCGCCAACGGCTTGAAAGAGCCCTACGTCTACGTGCGAAACAGCGCTTCATCAATGCCAGAGGTGCTTGATGAATTCGACCAATGGTTGGTTCGGTCTGGTAAGCGTTATCTTCACTTGGACTCCGGAAGTGACAATTACGATGGTTTTGTTGTTGACGCTGATCGGGTGGAAGAAACCATTGAGCTGGCCGGACGTGCGGGCCTCAAAGTCAGTCTTGAGAACTTCTGACGTTGAGCAAAATGGGCGGTGTGACGACCGTGGTGTCAGTGTTTACGAGAGGCCGCCGTGGCAGTATTTTGCGCCTTCCTGCAAACCGACGGCTAAACCGTTGGTACCGTTCCGCCGTCGATCACAAACTCACTTCCCGTGATAGATGCTGCTCGCGGCGAAGCCAGGAAACCGATCAGGTCAGCAACTTCGGAAGGCGTCGACGGGCGGCCGAGCGGGATACCTCCAAGTGCTTTCATGATGATCTCTTTACCACCTTGATAGTCAGTACCTGCCTCCTGCGCGAGTCGCTCGGCTAATGCGACCGACGCTTCGGTTTCAACCCAGCCCGGCGAAACCCGAACCACGCGGATGCCTCTGGGCGAAACCTCTTTCGATAAACTTTTGCTGTACGTCGAAAGTGCGGCCTTGGCCGCCGCGTAAGCTGTTGTAGCTTCCGGCAGTGGCAGCCGACTCTGGATGGAGGTGACGTGGATGACGACCCCCTCCTTGCGCTCCAGCATACCCGGGAGCAAGGCGCGGTCGAGGCGCACCGCCGGCAACAGATTCAGGCTGAGCTCTCGTTGCCACTGTTCCTCGTCCAGCGCAGCAAAACCGCCGCCGGGTGCCGACGAACCACCCAGGACATGGATCATTATGTCCACGCCCCCCAGCCGCTGTTGGATCGCGGCGATCAGCACGTCACAACCTTCCCGGGTCGAAAGATCAGCCGCAATCAGAAGAGCGCCCGGCATTTCAACGTCCACCTGCCGGGCCGAGGTAATGACCTTCGAGCCCTCGGCCAGTAACAACTCGACGACAGCCTTGCCGATGCCTTTGGTGCCACCGGTGACCAGGACCCGCTTGCCAGTCAAACCTAGATTCAGCATGGCGTGATCTCCAGGGAACGGATTCGACCGCCCTCCAGCGTGAAGACGTAACTCAGTTGAACCGGGCTACCGGGGAAATTCCCAACAAGGTGCGCAATGACAGTCAGTCTGCCCTGCCCTTGCAGGGCTTGCAGTGGTTGGACCTGATAGATGAAAGCTCTGCGTGCCTCCAGTTGCCAGGCTTCGATGGCAGCTGTTCCTTCGTATGTTTTTCTCTCATCGCAAACCGTGGCGTCAGAGTGGAAGCAGCTCGCAAGTTGCGCTGCATCGCCACCATTGCTGACCGAAAAGTACGTCTGCACGACGTCGGGAAGCTGAGGTGTCATGTTTTCGTTCTCCAGAATCTGGTTGTATGAAGCGATCTTGTGCACTGTTGTTCGTGAGCCTGATGCAATGAGGCATCCATCCGGGCCGAGCATCAGGAGATCAACCCCCGTTTCGCGGCCTTGAAGGTGGCGGCCGCTCGAGTCGAGCATTCCAGCTTCCGGAAGATGCTTTCCACGTGCGTGCGAACGGTGCTCGGGCTTATTTCCAGCAACCTCGCCACTTGCTTGTTGTTGGCGCCAGCGCTGATCTCCCTGAGGATGCGACACTCTCGCCCGGTGAGTAATAGCCCACCAGGCGGTTGAACCTGGTGCTCGCCGTGTGCGGCCAGCCTCTGCCATGCATCACATGCTTGAGGTGGCGAGCATTCAGCAGCAGCCAGACCGCCTCCACTGCCGATGTCAAAGTACGTCTCACCAACGCTGATACGCTGAAAGCTCATTTGCTGATCTCCTTGATGGATTTCCTGGAGCGATCTTGCTGCCTGACGGATAGTTTGCTCAACTAGGACAAACCTTTATGACCAATCCCGAAATTCAGGACAATAAATGTCACAAGATCGTTTAGGCCTCAGTGAGCTGGACGCTGTTATAGCGGTCGCACGCAGGGGGTCGTTTCGGCAAGCCGCTATCGATCTCGGCGTCTCCACCACCGCGTTGAGCAACACCATTGCCCAACTGGAAGCCCGCCTCGAATCGCGGCTGTTCAATCGCACTACCCGTAGCGTGGCCATCACCGAAGCGGGCAGGATATTTCTGGAGCAGGTGGGGCCAGCCTTGCAGGATTTGCGTGCTGCACTCGATGCAGTGCGATCACATAACGCCGGGCCCTCGGGCACGCTGCGTATCAATGCGTTCGCCAGCGCTGCCCGATCGGCGCTCCTGCCACTGGTGATGAAATTCCTGCAGCAGCATCCGAAAGTACACATCGACCTCGTGACCGAAGGCCGTCTGGTGGATATCGTTGCTGACGGCTTCGATTTCGGCGTGCGCTCAGCAAGCCTCGTTCCGAATGACATGATTGTGATCCCTCTCGGCCAGCCGCAACGGTACGCTGTGGTCGGTTCGCCGGCGTACTTCGAAAAACACGGCAAACCGCGAACGCCATCCGAGCTGCTCCAGCATCCATGCATTCGCGTTCGACTTCCGAATGGGGCGATTTTCCCGTGGCATTTCGAGCGGGACGCAGAAGTGATTCGTCTCGATGTGAGCGGGCCGCTTACGCTGGATGAATCCAGCGTGGTCAAGCTTGCGGTGCAGGAGGGCATGGGGCTCGGCTTTTTCATGGAGCAGGACGTTCACGACGAAATCCGTGCCGGACAGTTCGTGCGGACTCTGGAAGACTGGACACCGCCCAGAGACAAGCTGTGCCTGTACTACCCGAACCGCCGCAACCCCTGCGCGGCTGCCAAGGCATTCATCGACCTGGCACGCGCCAGTCAAGCCGCCCAGGACGGGCTCGCATGATCCAGGCTTAACCCGGACCTGGCTCAGGCAATCAATCCCAGTGTCAGTCCCTTCAAGGTAGCGGCTGCCCGGGTCGAGCATTCCAGTTTGCGAAAGATGCTTTCCATGTGCGTGCGAACCGTGCTCGGACTGATGTCCAGCAGCCGCGCCACCTGCTTGTTGCTGGCGCCACGGCTGATCTCCAGCAGGATGCGGCACTCGCGAGTCGTGAGTATCGAAGCCTTCGGTTGACGCATCCGACGCTCACCACCTGCGGCGGCAATTACTGCTTCGCAAATATCGTTGTCGAACAAGCCACTGCCAGCATCCTGTTTGAGTAACCTGGCTGCATCCGTTTCGCCGTGGGCCGATCGCCATGGCCTGGCTTCCCTTAGCGCGACCCAGGCGACCGATGTGGCGAACAGGCGATGCTCGGCACACAGTGCATCACCCGCCACGCCTCGAAAATAGCCACTGCCGTTGAGCCGTTCATAAGCATGGGATGCAATCTCTGCGGGCACGGCCAGTTCAGTGATAGGTCTAAGCGCCTGTTGTGTCCAGTAAGGGACAAGGCGCACCCGCTCCGCAGCGCCGTATGGCAGCGTCCCTGCGGTATTCCAAAGGTGGTTCGAAACGGCTGCCCGGCCGAGACCGTAGATGAGCGCGGACTTGCCAATTTCTGTCAAAGTGGGCTCCCGCAGCCCCCACAGGCGTGCAGCTTCCACGGCGACATGCGCTACCTGCCGCGAATGCCCTGCCAACCACGGGAGCTTCAAGTCGATGATGTCTCCCACCAGCGTCAGTGAGACACAACGCTGCTCATGCGCGTGGTCAACCGTTTTCGAAAGCGTTTCCAAATCCGCCAGCCAGTCCTTTGCGGTCCCCAGAAGCAACGAGACTAGCGACGCGGGATAGCGCCGATCCGACTGCTCTCTGATCCAGCGTAGCGCCGCGTCCAGGCCGTGTGCACGACTGAGAATATCCAGATCACCTGCAAGTACTACCTGATAGGCGACTTCCGGAATGTGCTCATGGGTCAGGCCCAGCGGCCGGCCGGTGCCGTCGTAGGTTTCGAACACGCGACACAAGCCTGCCTCGACGGCGGCACCGAGCTGGAGGGTGTTGGCGATTGCTCCCGACACCTCACAGTGCACGACGGCAAGCGGGGTTGCCTGATGCACCGCGTTCATTTGCTCATTGCCCAGCGTCAAATCGAGCATCGCGCGGCGGCCATCGACGTCGTCGCCCAGCAGATCCGCAAAGCCTTCGGCATTGGCGGTGCAACCGGACCAGCGCAGCAAGGCAACCTGTTCCGCTACCCTCAGATGCTCACCGTCGCCGTGCCGGGCCCGCGCCAGCATCCGCGCCAGTGCGGCAACACGCCGGGAATGACCGAGTGGTTGTCCCATGCTGAGGTCACCGATCTGGGCGATCGTCGCCAGCGCCCCGCCCAGGGAGATGTCCAGTTGCAACACACTATCCATGAGAAATGTCCCAGGGTCGGATAATTGACCGATGCCCACACTGCAGGCTAGTCAGCAGAATTTGAACTCCCGAACAGGAGCTCATCCAATGAAAACATTCAAATCGAAAATCGCTACCGTCGCCTTTGCCCTAGCCGGCACCTTCATCGCAAGCGCCAGTCATGCGCAGGATACAACGCCCTCCGTGGTGATCGTACACGGCGCGTTCGCCGACGGCTCCGATTGGGCCAAAGTGGTGCCACTGCTCCAAGCCCAAGGGGTGGCCGTTACGGTTGTGCAGAACCCGCTCACCTCACTTGCCGACGATGTTGCCGCTACGCACCGCGTGTTGAGCAACCAGCAGGGCAAGGTGGTTCTAGTCGGGCACTCTTGGGGCGGCACCGTGATTACCGAGGCCGGTAGCGACCCGAAGGTCAGCGCGCTGGTGTATGTCGCCGCCTTCGCGCCGGAGGCCGGGCAAACCAGCGGCGAACAAGGTAAAGGCGCGCCCACGCCCCCTGGCATCAGTCAGATCAAGGCAGACGGCAACGGTTTTCTCTATTTGACGCCGGAAGGCATGGCCAAGGACTTCGCCCAGGATCTCCCTGCAGCGCAGACCGCCGTCATGACCGCCACGCAAGGTCCCATCAAGGCATCGGCCTTCGACGATAAAACGACCGTGTCGTCCTGGAAGGCCAAACCGTCCTGGTATCTGCTAGCCACAGAAGACCGGATGATCCACCCCGACGTCCAGCGCTCTGCCGCCAAGCGTATCGGTGCCACCCTCGCCGAGGTGCACACCAGCCATGTTCCCCAGCAGTCACAGCCGGCCGAGGTCGCCGCAGTGATTCTCAAGGCAGTGCACAGCGTTGGCGAGAAATGATCGCCGGGAAATGACGCCACTGATAACCGCAAACTCAATCGCTGCATCGATACGGAGCGTGCGCATGAATCATCTGCGTGATCAACACTATGACTTCATTGTGTGCGGTGCAGGTACGTCGGGCTGCGTGGTCGCAGCTCGTCTCGCCGACCAGCAAAGCGCACGCGTCTTGCTGATTGAAGCTGGCGAGGGGTACTCGGGCCCTGAGGTTGCCGAGCCGGCGCAATGGCCGATGAACCTCGGTTCAAAGCGCGACTGGGCATTCGAGGGGCAACCCAATCCACACCTCAATGGTCGACGGCTATCCCTGAGCATGGGTAAGGGACTCGGCGGCGGCTCCAGCATCAATGTGATGGTCTGGTCGCGCGGGCACCGCTCCGACTGGGACCATTTCGCTGCCGAGTCCGGCGACCCGGCCTGGGGCTACGATTCGGTACTCAATTACTACCGCAGGATCGAGAACTGGCAAGGCAGCCCTGATGCCACCCGGCGTGGTTCGGGTGGCCCCGTGCATGTCGAACAGCCGGCCACGCCTCAACCCCTCGCGTGGGCAACGTTGGAGGCGGCCAGCCGTCTGGGTATCCCCCGATTCGACAGTCCCAATGGCGAGATGATGGAAGGCCCGGGCGGGATCGCTATTACCGACCTGCGCATTAACCAGGGCAAGCGCGAATCTGTTTACGACTCCTACATCCGGCCACGGTTGCACTATCCGAACTTGACGGTGCTGACAGGGGCATTGGTGACCCGCCTATTGCTTATCGGTACTCGGGTTATCGGTGTCGAAGTGGTGATCGCCGGCGAACGGCAGTGCTTCTATGCCGCCGCCGAGGTCATCCTGTCCATGGGCGCGGTGCAGACACCCAAGGTGCTCATGCAATCGGGAATCGGCCCGGAAGATGAACTGCGAAACCACGGCATCGCACCGACCCATCACCTTCCCGGCGTGGGCCAGAATCTTCAGGACCATCTCGCCTTTGGCTGTACGTGGGAGTACCTGCAACCCCAGGCAGTCGGTAGCGGCGGGTGCGAAACCACCTTGTACTGGAAAAGCGACACTCGCCTGGATGTCCCGGACCTGTTGCAGTGTCAACTGGCGTTTGCGGTACCCTCTCCGCCTGAGGTCGCGATTGAGCCGCCACAACATGGCTGGACAATGTTCGCTGGGCTGGCCAGGCCTGCCAGTCGAGGACGCTTGCGCCTGTCGGGTGCCGGGCCACTGGATGTCCCACTCATTGAGCCGAACTCGCTGAGCGCGCCCGAGGATATGACCGCGGCGTATGCGTCGATCGACCTGTGCAGGGCGCTCGGTAACAGCGAAGCCTTCAACGGGCTGGTCAAACGCGAAGTTGTGCCCGGGCCCAAAGAACATCGCGCTATGGAGCAGTTCATCCGCAACTCTGCCGTGACTTACTGGCACCAATCCTGCACCGCAAAAATGGGCCGAGATACGATGTCGGTGGTCGACCATCAACTACGCGTGTATGGCATCGATAAACTGCGCATTGCTGATGCCTCGATCATGCCGCGAATTACCGTTGGCAACACGATGGCGCCGTGCGTCGTCATCGCCGAACGAGCAGCAGATCTTGTCCTCGCTGCGCAGGGTGTGACGGCTGCGGTCACAGCGCTGCGCCGGTAACTCATAAGAATACTGATACACCCCATGCTCACTGGCAGACATCGGCCGATTCCGTTGAAAAAGTCGGCCATGGTTTCCACGGCAGAAAAGTACGCGTCCGAGATTGAAATCTTTAGTTTTGGCAGAGGTTTCCAGACGCGGATTTCACGCAGCAGCGTGCAAAAATGGCGTTCTCGATGGTCAATGGTCAATGGTCAATGGTCAATGGTCAATGGTCAATGGTCACGCAGTTTTGGATGATCAACTTGTTCAACACAATCGGCCAGAAGCAGTCATGCGCGGCCATGTTCAGACCACTTTGCACGTCAACCACGCCCCCCAGAAAAGGCTGCTGAAGAAACGGGTAGCGTCTCCAAACCCGGCGTCATGCAAGAGTTTTTGAACTGCCGCCTCGGAATGTGGAGGATCAGCGCCTTGAAGGATTTTCCCAAGCTTGACCTTCACTTCATCCGCGCTGGCCCCATGCTGCCGCCACCGCTGCCCCCATGCCGCAAGCAGTAACGGCTGGCTGGCATAAGCGTATTGATTCCCCGCGACAATCAGCGGCGCACCCGGTTTTAGATGAGCCCGAATGGATCGTAAAATTTGTCGCTTGGTTTCATCTCCCTCGAGATGATGGAGCACACCGATCAAGGTCGCTGCGTCGTATGACTCGTCTGCTGCCAGGTCTTCAACTTGCCCAAGATGCATGGCCGTTCTTTCAAGCAAGTTGTTTGCCTCTAACTGCTGCTTCGCTGCCTCCAGCATCGGCTCGGATGGGTCAACGGCCATGAAGCACCAACTCGGTTCAAGCGTGGCCATCGCAATAATCTCCTGCGCCGTACCGCCAGCGCCAACGACCAGTATTTTTGCCGAACGTGTATTGCCCAGGCTCGCCGCCAGCATGCACGCAGCCAAGTCTTGGCAGGCGTCATATCCAGCTAGCGCAATACGGCTCTGTCGTCCGTACTCATTGGCTCGTGAGGTATCAAATTTTTCAGCTGAGTTGAGAGGGGATGATTTCAAGACGGTTCTCCATGTCCTGAAATCAAGCTACGCCAGACACAGCGATAATAAAAATTCATTAATTTTATGTGGCGCATTCCTGCAAGGAATGCATAGCAATCAAAAATTGTTGTTTGCTTGAGCTGATTCGGGCTCTTGTCGACAGTCAACTCTGGGTCGAAAGCAGCCGGTCGTGGCTGGCGGCTTTCGGCCAAATAGCAGACAAAGGGCAAAAAATAAGCTGCCCGTTATTCCTATGCATACGACAGAATGTGACCTTCCCTTATACTCTTAGGCCTTGCACTCCATGGACGACTCTCGTTTCACCCCGCAGCAGGTGGCGTCGCGATCTGGTAATGCTCAGGTGGATAAGGATGTGAGGCAATGGTTAGTGGGCCTTCCAATCGCTGAGAGAGTCGATTTTTTAAAGCAACTTTGGCCACTGAACTTCCGGTATTCACTCAGACTGCTCCAAGCAGCACAGCTACCGAGGCAAGAAAACGAATACATGTTCAGGCACTGACTGCGTGCTGGCCATCACAATACGGCGCAGGAACTCATCAAGCGGTTACAGCCGGTTCTTGGGGAAAGAAAATTCTGGCAGATTGCTTCACAAGAGACGCTTTCACCGACTATGCGCGAATTCATGAATTACTACGGCCTTGGACGCCTGGACTCACAACCCGAAGGAAAATAAACCTTTAGCCTTCTAGAAAATCTGTTTTCGGCGCCCCGGATGCTAAGGCCGTTGGTGGCGACTGTTATCCGCTGGGTTGATTTATGCTCTTGGTGATAGGCAAAAAAACGACCATCAGCAATCGGGGGGAAGATGAACGAAGAGTTCAGCTATGTGTGGCTATTGCCGCTGCTTGAGAAACCTTTCGAAACGGCAGCACTCGATTTGCCAGATGCGGTAAGCGCTCTTAGTAAAAAATATAAGCTACCTGCCGACATTGCGTTGCAGCCGCTGGTGATCACAGCCTTGACGTCGCATTCCGAATATTGGTCAGGACTGGCGCTTAAATGGCTGGAGGATGGCTTTCCTTTAGACATTGCGCTGACCGCGATCTTGGCTCAGTGCGCCGAGGACAAAACGCTGTCTCAATCCCGCCGTCATAGAGCGCGTAGGCTTGTTGGCCGGTAAAAATCATGGGGCTAAATCCTATGTCTGGCTGTTACCGGCCGAGGCTGTGTAAAAACGGTTTTGAGCGCGTCAGGTGCTCAAAACCGGAGTGAAAATCGCGTTTCTACGCGAAATCCACATCTGCAGACGTGCCGATAAATTTTAGATTTAACGTAGATGCGAACACTTCAATTTTGGCGAAGCGTTTTTACACACTCTGGGCCAAAAGTGGTCGTTCAAATCAAAGAATCCTGAGGGGATTCGGACTGCTCTTTCACATTGCCTGGAACACTGCTTTACTGCCGATTTAGTACGCAGCCGCAGCTCGACCTTCCGTACGGCGGTTCGCAGAATATTTGGATAGAGCTTTGGTCGCTATTAACTCGCTTCACGCTCAAGAGGATGGAGCCCAGATGAATGACAACAGCCCAGCTTTAAACCAAATCCTCTTTGGCCCTCCGGGGACTGGCAAAACTTACGAAACCATTGACGCAGCGTTGAGAATACTTGCACCTGATACGCTGGGCGCAGAGCGATTTGAGCGCAAAGCGCGTTTCGATGATTTTGTTGCTAAGGGACAAATCCGCATTACCACCTTTCACCAAAGTTTTAGTTACGAAGACTTTGTTGAGGGCTTACGTGCAGAGACCGGTGAAGACGGTCAGTTGCGTTATGAAGTGGTCGACGGTGTATTTAAAAGCCTCTGCGAGGCTGCTGTCGCCAAGGTTACACAGCAGGCACAGACGTCGATTGACATTAGCGGTCGGCGCATTTGGAAAATGTCCTTGGGTAATACCTTGGGCGACGATGCCTACATCTACGATGAGTGCATAAGCAGTGGCTATGCGTTGTTGGGCTACGGGGAACAGGTGGACTTCACCGGTTGTAAGGATCGCCAAGCCATACATCAACGCTTTGCTGAGGCCGGCTACAAGCTTGCTCCAGATGCATACAACATAACGGCGGTAGCTGCTTTTCTGTTGAAGGTTAAACCCGGTGATTTAGTGGTAGTTACCGATGGTAATCACAAATTCCGGGCCATCGGCGAATTCACAAGCGATTATCAAGCGATTAAGCGTGCAGATGCGGATGAGGGGTATGGGCAGTGCCGTAAGGTCAATTGGTTGCGGGTATACTCACCGTCATTGCCGTATGAATTGCTAATGAATAAGACGTTTAGTCAGGCAACCATCTATCAATTACGAGAGGGCTCGATTGATAGTGCCAAGCTGAGTGGCTTGTTGGGAGCTGCCGTACCCGTGCCGGAGCTAAGTCAGCACGCAGCACCGTTTAAGGTGGGTGATCGTTTTGGTTCAGGTTATGTAGTGGTTAGCGCATCAGCTGATTTAGTTGAACTTCGAAAGCCAAATGGAAAAAGCCTGCCGCTGGGCATGAGCGTGTTAAATACGCTTGCCGATTACGTCCGAGCGCAACGCTTAACCCTAGCGGATATTCGTGAAAAGCGCGTTTTTGATCTAGTCACGGAATCCAAACTAGAGCCCTATCTAGTCAATGGCTACAACAACATATTGCCGGCTTTGGTAGAACGTGTATTGAGTGACTCTGTGCAGGGTGAGGAGCTTGTGCCTGGTTTTGTGTCGACAAATGCGCGTGTTCTGATCATCGATGAAATCAACCGTGGCAATATCTCGCGGATCTTTGGTGAGTTGATCACTTTGATTGAGCCGTCCAAGCGAGCAGGGGCAGAAGAAGCGCTTTCTGTTGTGTTGCCTTACTCAAAAAGTCAGTTCAGTGTCCCGTCTAATCTGTATCTGATAGGCACCATGAATACCGCCGACCGATCGCTGGCCGGCTTGGATATCGCACTACGTCGGCGTTTCACCTTCCATGAGATGCCACCACGACCTGAGCTGCTAGATAGCGTGTCCGTGGATGGAGTCAATATCGGCCAGTTGCTACGGATAATGAACCAGCGTATCGAGGCGTTGCTGGACCGTGATCATTGTTTAGGTCACGCCTACTTCATGCCTCTGATCAATGATTGCAGCCTGGAACTGCTAGAGTCGATCTTTCGCAATCAGGTGCTGCCGCTTCTGCAGGAGTATTTTTTCGAGGATTGGCAGCACATTCACTGGGTCTTGAATGATCATCGCAAAGCACCGCAATACTGCTTTTTGAGCCAAGCTACTCGGATAGCAGACTCTCTATTTGGAGCTGAGGTTGCCCTCCCCGCGCATAACTTTCCGTGGAGTGTTAACGAAGAGGCTTTTGAGCGTTTAGAAGCCTATCTCGGCATCATTGACCATCAGGCAATTGCCTCCAATTCGGATATTGCTCGGCAGGCGGAACACGGGGCGTTGACCATTCGGCAATTGAGCAGTGGCACCATAGAGGTATGGCAGGATGGCAAGTTTCTACCTATCGCTAAACCAGCCCTGCGTGATGTTGCGGGGCAGCTAGGGCTGGCCCTTACGAATGGCAAGGGATCCTTACATAACACCCGGGCACTGGGACGTAAGGTGATCGAAGCGATAGCGGTTGTGAACGCTTGATTACGCTAATAACTGTACGTGAGTACGCGAGGCTGACGATTGATGCTGTGGAGCCAACGCTAGATCGTGCTCAGATTTCAGCGAGTGCGTTTGACTGGTTATGTAAGCAAAGTGAGTCTTTTAGTAAGGCTGGCGCGGCATTGGTGCAAGTGGAAGGGCGCCACTGGTTAAGGCTCGATAGCTATGTGGGCGTGCTGGAAACACCCTGCGGCACGCGCTTGGAGATCCTGCCTAAGCACTTTGAATGCGGTGATTGTGAAGTACAAAGCCGGGCGTTGTTACGGCGTATGATCCAGCGTTCGCTTAACTTAAAGTCACGGAAAGTCGGTCCTACGGCCCTTGAGTTGTACCACGCTCCTTTGTCCGAATGGGTGATTGGGCAGTTTCTAGCCGCGTTTGATCATCTGATTAAGCGTGGTATGCGTTTTGATTATCAGCGCATAGAGGAAGAACAGCGTTATCTGCGAGGCCAACTAAACGTGGTGGCGCAGATGCGTCAGCCACCGGCACGGCAGCAATTCTTCCAGGTACGTCATGACATTTTCGTAGCCGATCGAGCGGAGAATCGCTTGCTAAAGTTGGCCCTAGAGCGCGTTTGTAAAGCCACCCAAGAGCCAACTAACTGGAGGCTGGCCCATGAGTTGCGCAGTTTGCTGCATGAGGTACCGGCCAGCAGTTTGGTGCGTGAAGATTTTCGTGCTTGGGGTACTGATCGGTTGATGGCCCATTACCAGCCGATTAAGCCTTGGTGCGAGTTAATTCTTAACCAGCAGATGCCGATTGCGGTAGCGGGAGAGTGGCAGGGTATTAGTTTGCTGTTCCCGATGGAGAAGCTTTTTGAACGCTACTTCGAAGCCTGGTTACGCCGCTCATTGCCACCGGAGGCTAAGCTCACCTCTCAAGCCTCTAGTGAGTATCTGTGTGAGCACAACCATGGACGCATGTTCCGCCTAGAGCCGGACTTACTCGTGCGCCAGGGCAGTCAATGTTGGGTGCTAGACACTAAGTGGAAACGTTTAAATGCCGCTGATCGCGACAAAAAGTATGGCTTGAGCCAAAGCGACTTTTATCAGTTGTTTGCCTATGGTCAGAAGTATCTACAAGGGCATGGCGAGTTAGTGCTGATCTACCCGCGCCGCGAGGCTTTCCAGCGAGCACTGCCGCCTTTTGATTTCGGAGGTGGCTTGCGGTTGTGGGTGCTGCCTTTCGACTTGGAAACTGAACGGTTGCTTGATGCTGATTTGCTGAGCCTTGCCATAGCCCAAGCTTTGAGCCGCGTATGACTATCTTGAGCTTAGCGCCCGTTTCTGGCCGATAACAGCCTGTCACAAAGGGCTGCTTCCGGCCCAGAGTGTGTAAAAACGCAGCTCGGCGTTCCTTGATGTTGTCTATCGCGCTCCGTCAGCCACTCATGAGTTGGTGCGCATCGCTTCTCGAACAGGAGCCGAACCGTTGTCGATAGTTATAAAAGCGCTGTCGACCGCAGACAGAGCCTCAAAACACCTTGAAAAAGAGGATGCTCCCTAGGCTACGAGCACTTTCAGCAGGCTCGCAGTACCAATGATTTTCAGCACCCGTTTCAAGTTGTAGGCGAGCACATTCAGGCTCATCTCTGCACTCACCCCGTTAAGCTTTCGGGTCAGGAAGTGTGTCGCGCCCATCCATTGTTTGAGCGTCCCGAAGGGATGCTCAACCGTTCGTTTTCGGATACGCATCATTTCCGGCGCGTTGCTCAGCCTGTTCTGCATTTCCTCCAGTACTGCTTCATGCTCCCAGCGTCGAACCCGCCGTTCCGTGCTCGGTGTGCACTGCGGTTTCATTGCGCAACCCCGGCATTTCGAACTCCAGTAGCGGTGCAACGTCAGGCCTTTTTCAACGTTGGTATAGCGCCAGATCAGCGCCTCTCCAGCCGGGCAAATGTATTCGTTTTTTGCCGCGTCATAGATAAAGGCATCATTATTGAAACGCCCATCTGCTTTGGCTCCAGAGGTCATTGGCTTGGGCACATAGGCGGTAATGCTGGCATCGTGACAAGCCAGGATTTCTTCGCTTTTGAAGTAGCCTCGGTCAGCCACTACCGACAGCGTTTCTGACGCCATCGCTTCGCGGGCCTGCTTGGCCATTGAGCTGAGTTGATCGCGGTCGGAGCCGACGTTGGTGACCTCATGCGCAACGATCAAATGGTGCTGGGTATCGACCGCTGTCTGCACGTTGTAACCGACGATTCCCGTGCCGCGCGTCATCATGGAGCGGCTGTCTGGATCGGTCAGTGAGACCTGTTTGTCCGGTGACTCGTTGAGCTGGATCTCGATCGCTTGAAGCTCCTTCATTTGCGTCTTCAGCTTGGCGATTTTCTCTTCCAGGCGCACGGCTTTGGGCTCAGAGGATGTCGGTTCTTGCCGGTCGGCAGCATCGAGTGCGGTCAGGTAACGGTTGATGCTCGATTCAATTTCTTCCATTCGCCGCTTCAGTTTGGCACTGGTGAAATTGCGGTCGCGATTGTTGACTGCCTTGAATTTGCTGCCGTCGATGGCAACCAGATTTTCTCCGAACAGTCCCAACTTCTGACACAACACAACGAACTGGCGGCAGACGCCTCGGATGGCCTTGCTGTTGTCTTTTCGGAAGTTGGCGATGGTTTTGAAATCCGGCATCAAACGCCCGGTCAGCCACATCAGCTCGACGTTGCGCTGGGCTTCTCGCTCAAGACGACGGCTCGATTGGATACGGTTGAGATAGCCGTAGATGTATATCTTCAGCAGGATCGCGGGGTGGTAAGCAGGTCGGCCTGTGTCTGCTGGAACAGCTGTCAAAACCCAAGGAGGCCAAGTCAAGTTCGTCAACGAAGACATCAACTACGCGCACTGGATTGGTATCGCTGACGTAGTCGTCGAGGCTCTCGGGAAGTAAGGTGCTTTGGCCACGATGCTCACCTTGGATGAAGCGCTTCATGGGTAGCCCTGCTGAAGTATCATTACCCTATCGTAACGCTACAAGCCATGTGGGTGGCCTCCGACTAATCAGGGCAGCACTCCATATCTCAAAATTTTAGGGAAGATATACGTCAAATGCGTGAGCGAAAGGCAGCACGATTACTAGTTATAAGCCCCTCTCGAGGTGTCCTGCTTTTCAACTTCCTCCATAAAGACGGTGCCTTAGCCGGTAGAAATTACTGGGCCACCCCTGGCGGTGGTCTCGAGGACGGAGAAACATTCCAAGCCGCTGCAATACGTGAACTGCGTGAGGAAACCGGTATTCAAGTCAACACAGTTGCAGGACCTGTGGCAGATCGGAGGTTTTCAATGCTCCTGCCCAGCGGCGAGACGGTGTTCGCAGTTGAGCAGTATTTCGTTGTGCGCGCGGAAAGCCAGACACTTTCTAGCTCCGAATGGACCTTACACGAGACTCAAGTCATGGCAGATCATCACTGGTGGTCCGCTCATGAGCTGAGATCTACTGGAGAAACGGTATGGCCAGAGGCGTTAGTTGAGATGCTCGTGGATGCAGGTGTCTTCGAACCGGCTGCATAACCGTCACCGCGAATCTATATGCGTTTTTACACACTCTGGGCCAGAAGCGGACGGTCGCGTTGTATTTCACTCTAGAAAAGGTACAAGGGGGCTGATGTCAAACCTATCGATTCTCAGTCGACTGGAGGGCTCGCTGGCAGCCTACAGCAATGGAACGTTGGCTCGTGGTGTCTTCATAGCCTTCCTAAGCAACAGCATTTGTGCGCTGGAAGGTGTACCGCTTAGCGTTACCGATGAACTTCGAGAACATGAATACGCCATCGAGATGGAAGGTTATTTTGACGACGAAGGGTTCGAGTCCCAGCAAAATTTAGCTCAAGAAAGCCTGTTTGACTGGATACAGGAGCTCAAGCGTATTTACGGAGCCTAAGGTCTGGAGCGCGATGAGGTCGTGTCCCAAATACAACGCAGCTCCCCGCTGTATCCTATCGACGCGGCTCTCGTGTCAGCTGTTAATCCCGCGGCCACTTTTTTAATCTCATGCTTTACAAAACAGCGCTTAGGTTAACCGACCTAAGCCTTAGAACAACGCAAGCGTTCACATCGTTTCCAGGCCGACAGTGGCCAGTCTCGGCCGGCTAGCTCCGTATCTATCGACCGCTCTAACGGCTGCTATGGGTCGGCTTATGCCCGTCATGATAGACGTCTGTCGGCCAGAAGCGGTCGCCGGTGGTCTACGAAACTAGGGACGACTCACAGCGGGTAATTTTTTGCTCGCACAGAGGCCTCATCCGATGGCGGAAATATTCCCAGACGACCTCCGGATCAGTATTTTCTCGGCGGACTATCTCATCTACTACTGCCTGATCACCCTTCTCGTGGAAAACCCCGATGATCGCTAGCGTTTCAATTGAGGGACAGTAAGCAGTAATTGATTCGCCGCATCGATTACAAACGCGTTGACCATAGTCATTAGTCATAAATTCGTTTCAGTGCCTCGAACTGGAGATAACCTTTTTACTAGACGCTGGGTGCAGTGACAACGTCCACTAAGGGTCGTTAGCGACCACTGCTCTTGCTAGCCATCCTTATCCTCCCACACGCGGAGGACTTGCCATGAACACCATCGCTACCTGCAGCCGTAAACCCTGGAACAAAGGAAAATTGGTAGGACAGAAAACCCCGCTCCCACTCAGAGATATCTGGGCCATCCGAGTAAGACTTCAAATTGCAGAAAGAACCCGGGATCTGGCTCTCGTCGATCTGGCTATCGACAGCAAGCTTCGAGCCTGCGACTTAACCAAGCTCCGTGTGCGTGACGTTACACATGGCGAGCAGGTGTCATCACGAGCCATGGTGATGCAGCAGAAAACGCAGCGGCCAGTGCAGTTTGAGATCACTGAGCAAACACGGTCTGCTCTCGCGGCCTGGATACATCAAGCCCAACTCCGCAACGAGGACTGCCTTTTTCCGAGCCGGTTGCATGCCTCCGACCATCTATGCACTCGTCAATACGCTCGTATCGTCAAAGGCTGGGTAAAAGCCGTAGGCCTTGATCCAGCCATGTATGGCACTCACACAATGAGACGTACGAAGGCATCACTGATCTATCGCAGGACGAAGAACCTGCGGGCGGTTCATCTGTTGCTCGGCCATACGAAGCAGGAGAGCACCGCTCGATATCTAGGGATTGAGGTTGATGACGCTCTGGAGATGGCGGAACAGACCGAGGTTTGACCATGCATAGCGACGGTCGAAGCCAAGCCGTCGCTAACCGGCCATGTGCGGACGCGGTGGACGCAACGGTTCCGCCCCGTAGAGGAACCGAATCCAACCGCACTGCCACCACTAGGCGGACGCTATTAGTCGCTGCGCTGACCAACAGCTAACCCAGGCAGTGTGTCGCGCATGATGTACATCAATCTTATTACAGCAATTACGAGTACGTTGCAGATAACGGTAATCGACGTTAAGCGATGTACCAGCTCCTGTGGAGCGTCGGCGATGGTTGCTCATCGTGCGAAACCATCTATTTGTCGTATGGATTGGGAGCGTGCTCGATGGACCGTGAACTTGTACTTGCGATGGCTGTGCTCGGCTTAGGTTCGATCACGCCAGCCAGCGCGGTGCCAGAACCGGCGCCCAGCGCGGCTCCTATCAGCGCCACGCTGAAGAAGGCCGACACGCGCGAATTTCCTGGCCTGCCTATCGGCACTTTCGTCGCACTTCCTCAGGTCGTGCTTTCGGCGACCCGCGACGACAACATCTACGCCCAGCGTACCGATGAAACCGAAGACACCATCTTCACCCTGTCACCGTCGCTGCTACTGCAATCGGACTGGGAACGGCACGAACTGAGCGTGGATCTCGGCGCCGACCTCGACCGCTATCAGGACGCCGATTCCGAAGACGTGGAGGACTTCTGGTTGGGCCTCGACGGTACCCGCGAGTTGACCGAGCAAACGCAAGTATTCGGGGGCGTACGCCACACCCGCGATCATGAGGATCGCTATGTCCCCGGCGCTGCCGGGCCGGAGTTGCAACGCGAGCCCACCCGCTACGAGCACGATGAAGCATACCTGGGGGGTGCCAGCGAGATCGGCCGCCTGCGTCCTACGACAGCGACGACTACTACAACGCTCGCACCCTCGCCGGCGGTCGCATCGACAATGCTGATCGCAAGCACAACCTGAGTTCGCTAGCTGCGGTAAGGGACCGAAGTACATGGGCGACCAGCCCAGCGATGAGGAATCATCGCACCACCCCGACGACGAAGAGCACGAGCGTTGATGCGTCGCCGGTAATATTCAGACGAGGAGATACCCATGAAAAGCATCAAATTCGCCATCGGCCTTTCAATGGCCCTACTATCCGGTGCAGCGTTGGCGCAGTCCTCCGACGTCCAGGGCGCGGCCGGTAACAGCGAGCAGGTCTTCGGCTCGCAGATCATGACCCAGCAAGAACGCCTGGAATACCGCAACCGCATGCGCCAAGCCACCACTCAACAAGAGCGCGAGCAGATTCGCGTCCAGCACCATGAACAGATGCGTGAGCGAGCCAAAGAACGGGGTGTGACGTTGCCGGAAGATCCACCCGCGCGCGGCATGGGCGGCGGCATGGGCGGCGGCGCAGGCGGTGGTATGGGTGGCGGCATGGGTAAAGGGGGAAGCTGAATCGACTTACGAAGTTGGGCGCGCTGAGCCACTTACGGGCGCTTTATTACGGGCGGGCCGTGGGTTCTAGTTTCACCGCGCTACGCCCGTGCTCGCAAAGCGAAGCCCAATTCGCAGCTCGAAGTAAAGGCAGTACTGGTCGAACGCAGCGCCTTTCAGCGTCTGCTTCTGGCCGAGGCTGTGTAAAAACGTTTTTGAGCGCGTCAGGTGCTCAAAACCGGACTGAAAGTCGCGCTTCTACGCGAAATCCACATCTGCTGACGTGCCGATAAATTTTAGATTTAACGTAGATGCGGACACTTCAATTTTGGCGAAGCGTTTTTACACACTCTGGGCCAGAAGCGAACGCTTGCAAGTGACCGCTTTCGACCGATTCTGTTGAAAAAGACGGCTTCGAATTCCACGCCAGAAAGGTACGCGCCTGAGATTGAAATCTGAACTTTTGGCAGAAGGTTCAGGACTCGAATTTCGCGTAGCAGCGTGCAACAGAGGTGTTTCATCCATCAATATTCGAGTGTTTTGGGAAAACCGTCTTTTTCAACACAATCGGCCTATTTCTACCTGTCGCGACCGACAGAAGTTAGCCATCAATCGCCAGTGACTAACCCAGAACCTAGACAGCCATGCACTGACCTGCCGAGGAGCGGGCGCAAGGTCATCGCCAGCCGTTTCGGCATTGAGGTTGCCATGCCTGCAATCTCGAGAACCTTGTATTCCGCGGTTTCGCCAAGCCGTCCCAAGGCGATTTGAGGCTGCTGTCGCGGCAGTTATTTCGAATGGCTCTACTGCCAATAGCGTAATGGCAAGTTGCCTTTATTTGCTTTGTCTATCCTCCCACTCGCCTGACCGAGATGCTTTGCCAAGGTCCTCGCGACCACAAGGCTCAAGGTGGTTCGGCACCACGCCTGCAGGTAAGC